>Ga0208013_1000004_pt1 | contig 729358 bp, 619 predicted proteins | sample 16_taG_FD_184091 | JGI IMG/M metagenome (GOLD analysis project Ga0208013, IMG submission 184091) | Marine viral communities from the Subarctic Pacific Ocean - 16_ETSP_OMZ_AT15313 metaG (SPAdes) (version 2) | ecosystem: Environmental > Aquatic > Marine > Oceanic | place: Pacific Ocean...
GGTTCGTGATTCCAAACTATTAGTACTATCTAAACACCAACACGGGCGTGAACGCCCTCTTGGTTTAAATCTCTTTGATTTTGATCAAGACAACTTAAACTAGCAGATCCTTCAGGTTCTGCGGATTCCGTTCAGGATTCCAAACTAGTATTAATATCTAAACACCAACACGGGCGTAAACGCCCTCCTGGTTTAAACCTCTCTGATTTCGATCACGACAATTTAAACAAGCAGTTCCTTCAGGTTCTGCGGATTCGGTTCGTGATTCCAAACTATTAGTACTATCTAAACACCAACACGGGCGTGAACGCCCTCTTGGTTTAAATCTCTTTGATTTTGATCAAGACAACTTAAACTAGCAGATCCTTCAGGTTCTGCGGATTAATATTAGGTTCTAACAGGATGTTTTAGAAAAGAACCTGATCTCTTGATAATAAGATTGTTGGCTATGATGTTCTTCTTGATCGTAGATATATTTTCTTATGCTTCCGATGTCTTTGGGGCTAACAGAAAACACTCCGTACCCTTTTTGCCATTTGAAATAACCTTCTTCATAAAAATTATCGTTAATCCATTTAGATGACCTGCCTTTTATCCAGTTTACGATCACTGAAATATTTTGAGTTGGTTTCAATCTAAGTAGTACATGTACATGATCTTCCATCCCATTTACGGTGTCGATCAATATTCCATTTCTGTCAGCTTCATGTTTTATAAACTTGTTTAGCCTGCCTCGAAATGATTTTTTAATTAACGGTAACCTGTCTTTGGTACTCCAAACCAAATGAACCCAAATACTGGATAAATTATCTGACATTTATTTAATATTATTTTCTCTTTTAGGTAAGACAGTTTCGAAAGCATTCCTTACAAAAAATATTTTTCGTCAACCAAACCGGGCGTAAACGCCCTCCTGGTTTAAACCTCTCTGATTTCGATCACGACAATTTAAAAAAGCAGATCCTTCAGATTCTGCGGATTCGGGTTAGGATTCCAAACTAGTATTACTATCTAAACCCCAACACGGGCGTGAACGCCCTCCTAGTTTAAACCTCTTCGACTTAGACCACGACAATTTAAACAAGCAGATCCTTCAGGTTCTGCGGATTCGGTTCAGGACTCCAAGCTACTACTACTATCTAAACACCAACACGGGCGTAAACGCCCTCCTGGTTTAAACCTCTCTGATTTCGATCACGACAATTTAAAAAAGCAGATCCTTCAGGTTCTGCGGATTCCGTTCAGGACTCCAAGCTAGTATTACTATCTAAACCCCAACACGGGCGTAAACGCCCTCCTGGTTTAAACCTCTCTGATTTCGATCACGACAATTTAAACAAGCAGATCCTTCAGGTTCTTCGGATTCGGTTCAGGATTCCAAACTATTATTACTATCTAAACACCAACACGGGCGTGAACGCCCTTCTAGTTTAAACCTCTTCGATTTTGATCAAGGCATTTTAAACTAGCAGATCCTTTAGGTTCTGCGGATTCGGTTCAGTATTAACCAGAGACCCCACCCTTTTTTCTTTGCCTTGTAACATCTTTTTTTTTGAGTCGTCTAAGCGTTTGTAATCAATTCAAACGCTTTTTTATTATGAAAATTAAACAACTTGGCTATTTATCCGCAGTATTACTCCTTACACTTTCAGCTTGCGGAAACGAAGGAAACAATAATGATGAAAATGGTGACGACGAAGAAATCGTGGTTATCCCGGTAGAAGCAACTACCGTATCCCGTGGTGATATTTCTGCTTACTACTCAAATACAGCAACTTTAGAAGCCGAACAAGAAGCTTTAGTAGTAGCAAAAGTTCGCGGTATTGTAAATGAAATTTTGGTTGAAGAAGGCGATCGCGTAAAAGCCGGGCAGGTAATCGCTAAAATTGAAGATGAACAGTATAGAATTGAAGCTGAAAGAGCCAAATCTAATATGGACCGTTTGTACAACGACTTCAAAAGAAGTAAGGAATTGTACGACAAACAAGCCATTTCTGTCGAAGAATATCAAAACAAGCAGTTTGAATATGAAGCTCAAAAATCAGCTTATGAACTTGCAAAACTGAACCAGGAACACACTTCCATCAAATCTCCAATTAGCGGGGTTATTTCTGAAAGGCTGATCAAAAAAGGAAATATGATTGGTACTGATCAGAATGTATATCGGGTAACTGATTTCGATCCTTTACAAGCAATTCTATATGTACCTGAGCATGAAATGGCTAAGATCAACAAAAACCAGCCTGCGGAAATTAAAGTAGATGCATTACCCGGACAGTCATTTAAAGCACATGTTGAGAGAATAAGCCCGATCGTTGATCCAACAACAGGAACTTTCAAAGTGACCGTTATCATTGATGAAAAAAGCGAAAAACTAAAGCCAGGTATGTTCGGTCGCGTTAAGATCGTTTATGACACACGCTTGAGCACAAAAATGATCCCTAAAGTTGCGGTGATGTCAGAGGATGAAACTCAAACAGTATTTGTGGTCACAGACTCACTCGCTTACAAAAAGATCATCAAAACGGGATATGTAAACGGAAGCAATATCGAGATCCTGGAAGGACTTGAAGACGGAGAAGTTGTTGTAACTACCGGACAGGGAAGCCTGAAAGATAGCGCAAAAGTTAATGTAGTTCGCAGCTAAGAGGAACTCAGATATGAAACTCATAGATTTCTCCGTAAAGCGAAAAGTAACCATTTCGATGTTTACAGTGGCGATTCTGTTATTCGGAATTGTCTCACTTTCTCGCCTGAATGTAAACCTGCTCCCGGACCTTAGTTACCCAACTCTTACTGTTCGCACCGAGTTTGAAGGAGCCGCTCCCATTGAAGTTGAAAACCTTATCTCCAAACCAATTGAAGAAGCCGTTGGAGTTGTTAAAGGTGTAAAATTAGTTAGATCTATTTCCAGAGCGGGACAATCAGATGTTGTTCTCGAGTTCGCCTGGGGAACCAACATGGATATTGCCAATTTGGATGTAATCGCAAAACTGGATGCTATTCAACTTCCTCTGCAAGCCAAAAAGCCGGTAACCCTTCGTTTTGATCCGACTTTAGATCCTATCATCAGATATGCCTTGTATTATGATGACGGTGAAAAAGAAAATCCGGAAAGTACTGATGACAGAAAAGTTGATCTGGCCTCTTTTCTGGAACCTGATGAAGATCTTAATGATCCGGCAGCGATCGCCAGATTAAAGCAACTCCGAATCATTTCCGATGAAATTCTGAAAAAGAATCTGGAATCCTCAGATGGTGTAGCATCTGTAAAGATAAGCGGTGGGCTTGAAGAACAAATTCAGGTAAACATTGATCAGGAACGACTAGCCTACCTGAACATTCCCATTGAGACGATCACATCTACTTTAAGTGCTGAAAATATAAATCTATCCGGTGGACGTTTAGAGGAAGGAACACAACAGTATTTAGTAAGAACACTGAACGAATTTAAAGATGTAGATCAGATCAGAAATACAGTTCTTACTGTTCTGAATGGAAATACGGTTTATTTAAAAGACGTCGCTGATATTCGTCAGGGCTATAAAGAAAGAGAAGCAATTACTCGCTTAAATGCCCAAGAAGCCGTTGAGATCGCTATTTATAAAGAAGGCGATGCTAACACGGTAGCCGTTGCTGAATCTGCTAAAGAACGAATAAACGAAATTCAGAGGAACCTTCCTTCCGGAATGAAACTGGAGAAAGTATACGACCAATCTATTTTCATTTCATCAGCAGTAAACGAAGTTAAAACAGCGGGTATTATCGGTGGTATTCTTGCGGTTCTTGTTCTCTACTTCTTTTTAAGAAATTTCTGGAGTACCGTGATCATCTCGGTTTCGATACCGGTTTCCATTATCGCCACTTTTAATCTGATGTATGGAAATGACATCACCTTAAACATTATGTCGTTGGGTGGAATCGCACTTGGTATCGGTATGTTGGTGGATAATTCCATTGTAGTACTTGAGAATATTGCCAGACATAAAGATATGGGCAAAAATGCTCTGGAAGCAGCCAAAGACGGAGCCAGCGAAGTGGGAACAGCTGTGATCGCTTCAACACTCACAACAGTTGCTGTATTCTTCCCGTTGGTTTTTGTGGATGGAATTGCCGGACAGTTATTCAGGGATCAGGCACTCACTGTTACCTTTTCATTGATCGCTTCTCTTGTAGTTGCGGTTACGTTGATCCCGATGATGTCATCCTTAAGTGGCAGGAAAAAAGCAATTACCCCACTTGAGCTTAAAGAACCAAGAACTTCTGCAGGGAGATTCTTCAGAAAAAGCAGATTGTTCTTTTTCTATACGATACCAACAGCTGTAACTAAAGCCATTCGGGCGATATTCAATTTCTTTGCCAAGGCTTTAAAATTCTTCTTCTCCCCTTTTGTGTGGGCTTTCGATAAATTCTACCAAGCTTCTGAAGAAGTATATTTAGGGCTTCTGAAAACATCATTAAACAACAGACTTATTGTGATTGTTGTAGCTATTCTTTGTTTTGGAGGCTCTTTAACTTTGGTACAGAAGATCGGTATTGAACTTATTCCGCAGTTATCTCAGGGTGAGTTTAAAGTTGAATTCAAACTTCCTCCCGGAACACCCATCGAACAGACCGATTCCGCTTTAAAAGCAGTTCAGGAAGCCACAAAAGAAGCTCAGAATGTACAGTCTACTTTTGCAGTTGCAGGAACCGGTAACAGAATGGATGCCAATCCTGATCAGGGTGGAGAAAACTGGGGCGAGCTAAATGTCCTGCTGGCATCAGGAGCTTCTTCTGATACTGAAAGTTCCGTGATGAGTTCTATGAGAAGCTCCCTTCAAGTAGTTCCGGGATTGCAGTATAAATTTTCCAGACCGTCTCTGTTTTCATTTTCTACTCCTGTTGAAGTTGAAATCAGTGGTTACGATTTAGAACAGCTTAAAGAAGTAAGCGATCAAATTGTTCAAAAAATGGATGCCAATTCCCGTTTTGCTGATGTTAAAAATTCCATGCAGATCGGTAGTCCGGAAATTCAAATTCTGTTTGACCGAGATCGCGCCGCTGCTTTAGGATTGCAAGTGCATGAAGTTGCAGATCGAGTGGTGAGTAATGTTCGCGGTGATGTAGCAACCAGATATTCATGGAGAGATCGTAAAATTGATGTATTGGTTAGAGCTCAGGAAGAAGACCGTTCTTCCATTGATGAGATCAAGAATCTGGTGATCAATCCGAACAGCGAACGATCTATCCCGTTAAGTGCTATTGCTGAAGTTAAGATTGCAAACGGTCCGGGAGAAATACGCAGAGCTTCTCAGCAAAGAGTTGCTGTTGTAACTGCCAATCTGAATTACGGTGATCTTGGAGACGCTGCTACTGATGTTCAGCAAATTATTAATGAAACAACGATGCCAAGTGGTGTGTTTGCCCGAATCGCCGGACAAAATGAAGAAATGGGAGAATCATTTAAATCTCTGTTATTCGCTCTGGCACTGGCTGTATTTCTGGTTTATTTGGTGATGGCTTCTCAGTTCGAATCTCTGCTTCACCCTTTTATCATCCTCTTTACTATTCCGCTTGCTTTGGTTGGAGCTATTCTGGCGCTCTTTATTACAGGTACAACTATAAGCGTGGTTGTATTCATTGGTTTGATTCTCCTAGCAGGAATTGTAGTAAACAATGCTATTGTATTGATCGATCTGATCAACCAGCTAAGAGAACGTGGTATGGATAAATACGAAGCTATTATTGAAGGCGGAAAATCCAGATTACGCCCTATTTTGATGACTACATTAACCACTACGCTGGGACTTCTCCCTCTCGCTATCGGATTTGGCGACGGTGCAGAATTAAGAGCTCCGATGGGGATCACGGTAATTGGCGGACTTCTGGTTTCAACTCTACTTACGCTTGTTGTAATTCCGGTGATGTATTCCATCATGGACAGAAAAAATTACGATACTCAAACTGAAGCTGTAACGGAGAACTAATATGAGTATGACCGAGATCTCCATAAAAAGGCCGGTAACAACCATGATGGTTTTTGTAAGCCTTGTGGTTGTCGGCTTTATTGCTACTCGTTTGGTTCCTCTGGAGTATTTCCCTGATATTTCGTTCCCCGGCGCCTCAATTCAGATCCCTTATCCTAATTCTTCGCCAAATGAAATTGAAGAACAGGTCGTACGCCCGATTGAAGAAGTTTTAGCAACTATAAGTGGAGTTGAGCAGATCAATTCCAATGCAGGTGAGAATGAAGGTGGAATTAGAATTCAATTTGTTCAAGGAAGTGATATTGATCTTAAAGCTATCGAGATCAAAGAGAAAATAGAAAGTGTTCGCAACCAACTGCCTGACGATTTTGAATATTACCAGATCTTCAAATTTCAAGATGGTGGCGGTAATATGCTTCAATTACGTATCTCCAGTGAGCGGGATCTTTCGAATGCCTATGATCTTTTAGACCGAAATCTAAAACAACGCATTGAGCGCATTGATGGTGTTGGTCAGGTTACTCTTTATGGTGTGGAAAAGAAAGAGATCAGAATTGAATTACTTGCCAACCGGCTCCAAAATTATAACATCGATCTGAATGATCTGAATCAACGTTTGAACAGAGCCAACTTCTCGATCTCAGCGGGTAAGATCAACGATGCTGGATTAAGATACAATGTTCGCCCAATGGGAGAATTAACTGAAGTTGAAGATTTTGAAAACCTTGTGATAGGAGAAAACAATCTTCGCTTAAAAGATATCGCAACCGTCGCATACACCTCTCCTGTTAGAAATTACGCCAGACATTTAGACCGTAAATATGCAATCGGTTTGGACATCGTTAAAGAGTCATCTGCTAATACCGTTGCAACAGCTGATCGGGTTCTGAAAGAAATTGAAGAGATCAATGAACTTCCGGAAATGCAGGGGATTCAGATCTATGAAATGGATAATCAAGCCGACGGCATCCTGAGTTCTTTAGAAGAATTAATGAATGCCGGTGTTTTAGGTGCCGGACTTTCTTTTATCATGCTGTTCTTCTTTCTACGTCAGTTTGGAACTACTTTAATTGTAGCTACGGCTGTTCCTTTCTCATTGGTAGTAACATTAGGCTTTTTCTACTTCTTAAATATTTCTATCAATATTTTATCGATGACCGGTTTGATACTTGCCATTGGTATGCTGGTGGATAATGCCGTTGTGGTCACCGAGAACATACACCGGCATCGAAGAAACGGCATGGAACCGTCCAAAGCGGCAGTTCTGGGAGCAAAAGAAGTAGGAATTGCGGTAACGGCAGGTACATTTACTTCCGTGGTTGTTTTCCTTCCAAATATTATGAACGAAAGTTTTATCGCTCCATACATGTTTTACATTGGAATGCCGATCATTATTTCATTGATCGCTTCCCTGCTTATCTCACTTACGGTGATACCACTACTTACTTCAAAATTTAAACCCAGATCTAAGCAAATAAAGCGAACCATTATCGATAAGCTTTCAGATAAATATTCGGTGTTTTTAGCTTGGTTTATAGCGCGCAGGTGGATTTCCACGATCAGTATTATTTTACTCTTCTTCAGTATAGCAATCCCGATTTTACTTGGTTTGAATATTGATATGTTTCCAAACAATCCTGAAAGAGAACTGGATCTTCGCTACAATTTAAATGCGTCATATACACTGGATAGAGTTAAAGAAACTGTAGATAAGGTGGAAGATTATTTATACGCCAATCAGGAAAACTTTGAAATCGAATCAGTATATACCTATTACACTCCTGAGTTTGCACTCTCCACAATTATTCTTATTGAAGAAGCAGACGCAAAAAAGTCTGTTGAGTTCATCAAAGAAGAGATCGAAAAAGACCTGCCGGTGGTAACTATTGGAGAGCCTGCTTTTGAATTCAGAAGCAGAAATAACAGCGAATCTATACGGGTGTATGTTCAAGGTGAATCCATGGATGTACTTACAGAATTAGCCGATCAGGTTGAATGGAGGATTTCACAGGTTGAGGGATTTACGGATGTAAAATCGGATGCTGAGCGAGGCAGAGATGAGGTTCGGTTAACCATCGATTCTGAAAAAGCCAAAACCTTCGGATTGAGTTCACAAGCTGTGGCCAGATCAGTTTCAAATGCAGTGCGTGGACAAAATCTGCGTAAAGTAAGAAGTGCTAACTCAGAAATTGACGTAATTCTCGCTCTTCAAAATGTAGACAAACAGTCTGTTGAGGATCTTAAAAATCTTCCAATATCTATTGAAGGTGACCGAACAACTTCCCTCTCCACTCTTGCCAGTTTTGAACAAGCTTCCGGTCCGGGCAGAATATTCCGTCAGGATCGTAAAACTTCAATGGGAATTGCCGTTAACCTTGAAGAAGGCATGACTCCTGATGATGCCAGAGATAAACTCAGATCTATTATGGATCAAATTGTATATCCTGCAGGTTATTCATGGAGTTATGGTCGCAGTTTCCGCAACGACGATGAAGCTATGGGAACAATGTTGTTCAATATCGGAATTGCTTTCTTCCTGATCTATCTGGTGATGGCTTCCTTGTTTGAATCATTGATGTATCCTACCGCCGTTCTTGCTTGTATACTGTACGGGATTGTTGGGATTTTCTGGTTCTTCTTTTTTACCAGAACCACTTTTGATCTTATGGCTATGATCGGAATTCTTATTCTGATGGGAATTGTGGTTAACAACGGTATCGTTCTCATCGATCATATCATTCATTTGAGAGAAGAAGGAATGAGTCGGGCCGAAGCTGTGGTACAAGGCGGAAAAGACCGAATGCGTCCTATTTTAATGACTGCAGGAACAACGGTTCTTGGATTGATTCCACTTTGTATCGGAACTACTCAAATTGGTGGCGACGGACCTCCCTACTTCCCGATGGCAAGAGCTATTGTTGGCGGATTGATCTTCTCAACGGTTGTTACTCTGATCGTGCTTCCATCCATTTATATCATCCTGGATGATTTCAAACTCTGGGCCGGAAGAATTGGAGCGAAAGCTAAAGGATAAGAACATCCAACATCCAACATCCAACATCCAACATCCAACATCCAACATCCAACATCCAACATCCAACATCCAACATCCAACATCCAACATCCAAATAGAAGTTTAGTAATTTCTGAAGTTGGACAAAGTCTTTTTTTCTTTGACATTTCTCCTAAAATAAGAGAATGCGTCATTGACGCGAGCAAGCCTGATCCGCAATCTCCATTCACGAGCCCTGCGAAGTGATCTCCTTTATTTACATCTGAGTATTATCAACAAAAACTTGGACGCTTCGCCAATTCTTTAACCCACCCTTGTTCCCTTCCTAACATCAGGGAGGGAGACTCTATAACTCCACTCAGATTTTAATTACAACGTCCCCTTCCCTTATTTAAGGGAAGGGACAGGGATGGGTTCGCACTTGTACCCAATACAATTATTCAGTTACTTCAATTAAAAATGAAGACCTGTGCCGCTTAAACGCCGGATCGTTATCTTATTATTTGAAATCAACCTTATTCATATCATTTTTACTATTTTTTAGTGCAAACGTTATTGCACAGGATACTTTAGAAATAAAAGGAATTGTAATTGATATGTACGATTCTACTCAAGTCCTTTCATCTACTAAAATTTTCTCCGATACCTCTTTAGTTACTCAAACTAATACCAAGGGGGAGTTTAGCTTACAATTAACAGATAAACCCGCTTTATTAAGATTTGATTTAACATGGTATGTTCCCAAAGAAATACAAATTGATTCTTCGGGTTTTTATATAATTAAACTGAAGCAGTATTTGTTTTCTACGAGGCATTTCTATGATAGCCAGAAAATCATCCTAGGGCCTAGCTATCAATTTCAAAACAAAGCAGTGGGTGGAAACCTGCATTTTAGCACTCCTTTTATTAATGGTCGTACTTTATTTAAACTTAATCTTAATATTTATTCTGGTGTATCTAATTATAATTTCACTCAGATTACTTCTGAAATTGATAATTTATTTAAACACAGATATCCTTATTACTTACCAAATTTTGAATTAGGTTATATGAGAATTAATTCTGAACAATTCTCAATTGAGGAAGGCTCTTTGCTATTAACTGATTTGAACTTCGGGTTACCTACAAACTTTCAACTTGGTATTCAAAAAATTGCATATACCTATAATTCAAATAATTTAGAGCGTATTGGTTTCTCTGGAGGAATTAACTTATTCATTTATGACATAAATTCGAATATCTATCTGAATACAAATTTATTTGATGGCCTAACTACATATCAAGCTAAAATTGAGACCGGCATTTTTACCCTTCAGAAGTACAATAACAATATAAGTTCTACAATCGGGGTCAGAAAAATTGATAAATATTTAGAAATTAGCGCTGGATTAAGGTTTTCAATCACTTACAGAAAAAGTTATGATACTTTTTATAATGATTTGAATAGTTATAAATGAATTAAAATCAGAACATAACTAGCGTAAGCGGACCCCGCTCATAATGACTAAAATGTTACTTAACCTCCATCCCAAGCTCCTGTCCCCTCTTCATTTAAGTAACAACTCTTGTTAATTCACTTAATTTTAGCCCTACCTACCTTACATTGGTAACCACATTTCAATTCAGTATATTTATAGTACTTTAAAAAACTTTATATGTACTTTTATGAATATTTCTCTTTCAAAAGATATCGAACCACTATCCGAATTTCGTAAAAAGTCTGCTGATTTTGTAAAACGACTGAAGAAAGACAAACAACCTATCGTCTTAACTCAACATGGCAAAAGTGCCGCTGTATTGATGGATGTCTCCGAATACGAGCGCATTGCCGAAAGAATGGAAATGCTGGAAGATCTGCTGGAAGCAAAACAACAAGTTGAGCAAGGTAATACCTTTACCATTGACGAAGCTAAAGAAAGGATTGAAAAACATCTTTCTAAATGGAAGTAATCTTTACCGATCGTTTTCTTACTCGGGTTGAGGAATGTACGGATTACATTGCTTTGGATCACATTCCGACAGCTATAAAGTGGGCGGAAGAGATTTTCCATCATTGTGAACAACTAAGATCACAACCTGGTAGCGGCAGAATGGTACCTGAATTCAATCGTGATGAAATCAAAGAGTTTATTCATGGAAATTACAGGCTGGTTTATGAAATAAAGCCTAACTGTATTTATATGCTAACGATCTGGCATACCAGTCAAATCTTACCCGAAAAGCCATATTGAAACAGACGAAGCATAACCTCAGTACTGCGTTCCGAACGGGACGTTCGGAACGAGATGTAAGCAGAGCCTCCTCACTCCTCACTCCTCACTCCTCACTCCTCACTCCTCACTCCTCACTCCTCACTCCTCACTCCTCACTCCTCACTCCTCACTCCTCACTCCTCACTCCTCACTCCTCACTCCTCACTCCAAAAAAATTACATCATTTAATCATTTCAAAGTATTGGAATCAGCCGTATATTTGTATTTATAAAGACGGTTAAATAAAAAGATTTTTACAGAGACTATTTTTTGCACTACGCACTGAATACATATCAATTACAAAATGGACAAGAAGAGAATAACATGCTTCTTGGTGCTATTTCTACCGATCTACTTTTATTCTGCACATCAATTTTTGTACTTATAAAGCAGAAACTTTTCGCTGATATTTCACAACCATCAGCCCCTAAAAAAACAAATTTTCAAGATAATCAGGCCGATGTTACTGCGCTGCCTTTTCAGGTAACATCCTATATACGCTCATTTTACGATCCGGAGTTAGTACTCAGAATTCGACAGTGGATAGCATGTATTGCAGCTAACGGCCGCTCAAAAAAGAAATTCAATGAAGAATCAAATCATAATTCATTCCACCGAGGATCAAGCTCGGATTGCGTTGCTCGAAGACGGAGAGCTCGCTCAATTATTCATCCAATCAGAAGAGAACCAGCGTACAGTTGGTAATATTCATGTAGCTAAAGTCCATAAAGTGATGAGCGGTATCAAAGCTGCTTTCATCGATATGGGAACTCCTAAAGACGCTTTCCTACACTTCTCTGATGCAGGCGACCATTTAGACGAGTACATTGCTATGCTTAATGGCAAAAATGCTATTCCGAATCATGTAAAACCGGATCTGAAGAACAAAGAGAAGCTTGCTAATCATCAGAAACAAGCACTTGCCGGAAAGATCTTAAGAAACGGTCAGAAACTATTAGTTCAGATCGTTAAAGAACCGATTGGCTCCAAAGGACCAAGAATTTCTACCGATATCACCATTGCAGGGCGTTTTTTAGTGTTGATCCCAATGGGTGATTACATCGCTGTTTCCAAGAAAATTTCTAATTACAAAGAGCGTCGTCGTTTAAAAAATGTTCTTGGTGATATGGTACCGGACGGTTTCGGTGTAATTGTAAGAACCGTTGCTCAGGGCCAGGACGAAAAAGCTATTGAAGATGATCTTCGTGATGTTTTAAGAAAATGGGAAAAGATCTTAGACAAGCTTGAAACTGCTAAACCACCTTCTCTCCTGCACCGAGATCTGGACATGACAGAAAGCCTGATCCGCGATCTTTTTGCAAAGAACTACGAGCGCGTATTGGTTGATGACCCAAAAATGTATCGTCAGCTTAAATCTTATGTAGGTCAGATTGCTCCTGAGATGGCGCAAAACGTACATCAGTATAAAGGCAAAAAGCATATTTTCGACCAAATGGGAATTGCTGAGGATATCAACTCTATCTTCAATCCAAGAGTGAGAATGAAGTCGGGCGGTTACCTGATCTTTGAGCAGACAGAAGCGATGTATGTAGTGGATGTGAACTCCGGACCATATGCGGCTAAAGCAAGACAAGAAGACAATTCTCTTAAAACCAATCTGGACGCTGCCAGAGAAATTGCTAAACAATTACGCCTGAGAGACATCGGTGGTATTATCGTGGTAGATTTCATTGATCTGAGAGATGAGAAGAATCGTAAGAAGATCTACGACGAACTAAAGAAAGAATTCCGAAAAGATCCTGCAAAAACCAATATGCTTGGAATGAGTGATTTCGGATTGGTTCAGATCACCAGACAGCGAATACGTCCAAGTGTGATCAACTCCGTGTCTAAAGTCTGCCCGATGTGTGGCGGAAGTGGTGATGTGATCAGCGATGACACGATCCTTACTGATATTGAAAGCTGGTTAAGTAAATTTAAGCATGCTTCTGAATATCGTGCAGTTGATCTGTATGTAAACCCGTACATGAAGACACTCATCAACAAAGGAATGTTCAGCAAGCGTTGGAAATGGATGTCAAAATTGCACATCAAAATTACCTTAGTTGCTGATGAAAGCATTCCATTGAGCAGATTCAAGGTAACGCTATCCGGTTCTGACGTGGATATTACGGATGTAGTTATGCGTGGAGCTTCGATTGATGAAGCACTCCAACAGGTTGAATATGTTGAGGAAATAGATCGAGGTAAAGAAGACCTGGAGATCACAAAGAAAAGCAACCATCGAAACAGCGGAAACAGAACGTCAGGAAGTTCTGCCAATTCGAATGGAAGTAAGAACCATACCCATCAAAATTAGTACTGATATTTTGATGGCTTGGTTTTTGCCAATCTTAGCTTAAACTGAATTTAATTTTATACAATGAGTGCATTCAAATTACATGCAACAACGGTTGTGGGTGTTATCCACGATGGAAAAGCTGCATTGGGTAGCGACGGACAAGCTACCATGGACAAAACGGTGATGAAATCTACCGTAAAGAAAGTTAGAAAATTATACGGAGGTAAAGTGCTTGCCGGTTTTGCCGGATCTACAGCAGATGCCTTTACCCTTTTTGAGAAGTACGAAGAAAAACTAAACGAATATAACGGCAATATGCAGCGCGCTGCTGTTGAACTGGCTAAAGAATGGAGAAAAGATAAATTCCTTCAAAAGCTGGAAGCATTACTTATCGTTATGAATAATGAGAATGCTTTGGTTATCTCAGGTCAGGGAGATGTAATTGAGCCTGATGACAATATTGCCACCATCGGAAGTGGCGGTTCATACGCTCTTTCAGCGGCCCGAGCAATGAGTAAACACGCTAAGAAATTAACTGCTAAGCAGATCGTTGAAGAATCACTGAATATTGCTGCAGACATCGACATCTATACTAATCACAATTTGTCGATCATAGAAATTGAGGACTAAATGATGTTAGAAGAAAAGAATTTAACGCCACAACAAATTGTAAAAGAGCTTGATAAATACATTGTCGGGCAAAAAGCCGCAAAACGTTCTGTAGCAATTGCACTTAGAAACCGCTGGAGAAGATTAAACTCCAGAGAAGAAATCAGAGAAGAGATAGTTCCGAATAATATTTTATTGATCGGGCCTACCGGTGTCGGTAAAACTGAGATCGCCCGCAGACTGGCAAAACTAGCGATGGCTCCCTTTGTTAAAGTGGAAGCTTCCAAGTTTACAGAAGTTGGTTATGTGGGACGTGATGTTGAATCTATGATCCGTGACCTCACCGATATTGCCGTTAGTATGGTAAAAGCTGAAATGCAGGAACGCGTTAAAGAAAAAGCTGCTCAAGCTGTTGAGAACAGGATCTTAGATAACCTAATCCCTCCTGTTACCAATAAAGGTGTTGGTTTTAATTCAGGATCAGGAAGTTCTGATTCAGATTTTGATCCTGCTAAAGCCGGTGACGAAGAATTAAATATGAGAACTCGTGAGCGATTCAGAGAAAAACTTCGCAACGGAGAACTGGAAGATCGTGAGATAGAGATCGAAGTAAAAAATACCAAAACTCCAATGATGCAGGTATTCGGTCCGGGCGGAATGGAAGAGATGGGAATGAATCTCCAGGATATGCTGGGGAATATGGGTGGTAAAGGCAAAAAAGCCAAAAGAAAACTTCCTATATCTGAAGCAAGAGAAGCCCTTCTGGAAGAAGAAGCAGAAAAACTGATCGATCATGAATCAGCGGTTCAGGAATCACTGGAAAGAGTTCAAAAGCAAGGAATTGTATTTATTGACGAGATCGACAAAATTGCTGAGCCATCCACCGGAGCAGGAAAAAGCGGACCTGATGTAAGTCGTCAGGGTGTTCAGCGAGATCTTCTGCCGATCGTGGAAGGAAGTACCGTTAACACTAAGCATGGAATTGTGAAAACCGATCATATTCTGTTTGTGGGTTCAGGTGCATTTCATGTATCAAAACCATCTGATATGATTCCAGAACTTCAGGGTCGTTTCCCGATTCGTGTGGAACTGAATTCTCTAACTGAAGAAGATTTTGTAAAGATCCTTTCTCAACCAAAGAACGCACTTACCAAACAGTATGAAGCTATGCTGGAAACAGAGGGCGTAAAAATAGAATTTACCGATGATGCCATTCTCGAACTAGCCAGAATTGCAGCTGTGGTGAACTCTCAGGTAGAAAATATCGGAGCCAGACGTTTGCACACCATAATGTCTTCATTATTTGATGAATTACTGTTTGCAGTTCCGGATGACATCAATTCCGGAGAGATCACAATTGATCCAACTTATGTAAGTAAACAACTCGAAGATCTTGTAAAAGACAAAGATCTGAGCCATTACATACTTTAATGGGCATTAGAACGGTTTATTTATTACAATCCATCAGAATGAAACATTTTGTTATGCTGTTTAGTTAGTGTAATGAACAATTGAACTGAATATGACCTTGAAAAAATTTATCGCCCCACAATTAGTTATCGTACTGATCTTAGCTCTGGTAAAATTCACCGGTGCTGATTCTGTTGTTAAATCAACTGCAAACGATGATGAAACAAATATTATCAAATATGCACAAGCAACCCGAAGTATTGTAGCTAATTACTTCAGCGAAGCTGATCTCGACAAAATGTATAAGGTCAGCATTAAAGAATTTGTTACTCATGTAAAAGATTCCACGCTGAAAATTTCGGCGACTCCTGTAGACACTACATTTCCCGGTGTTAAGATAAAATCCATTACGGATGCATTTACCAGTTTTGAAAAAGCTTATTTCTACGTTTCCAATAATACGGAAGGCGAGAATATGACCAAATTGACTGAATATGCTATTCGCGGTCTTTTTTCAACTTTAGATCCTCATTCCGTGTATATAGAACCGGATGACAGTGAAAGAGTTCAGGAAGAATTTGCAGGAAAATTTCAGGGCATTGGCGTTCAATTCAACATCATTCAGGATACTATTACTGTTGTTACTGCGATTTCCGGTGGACCAAGTGATCAACTCGGAATCAGATCGGGCGACAGAATTGTAGCTATTGAAGACAGTAATGCAGTTGGTTTTACTAATGAGCAAGTGCTGAAAAATCTTCGTGGTGAAAAAGGCTCTAAAGTGAAAGTTACTATTGTAAGACCGGGTGTTTCTTCTCCATTATATTTTACGATCGAAAGAGATGATATCCCACTATACACTGTTGACACTTCCTATATGCTGGATGATCAAACCGGTTACATAAAGATCAATAGATTTGCGGCTACCACGCATCAGGAATTCATGGAAGCTTCAAAAGAATTGAGATCTCAGGGCATGCAACGACTCGTGTTGGACCTGCGTGGAAATCCGGGTGGCTATTTAGGACAAGCCATTGCTATTGCAGAGGAATTTTTTCCTAGAGGAACTTCGCTGGTTTCAACGAAAAGTAAGCACAGTCGATTTGATGGTGATTACTTCTCCAGAAAGGATGGCGAATATCAGGGAAAGCCGGTTATTATTTTAGTGGATGAAGGAGCTGCTTCTGCCAGTGAGATCGTTTCAGGAGCTATTCAGGATCATGATCGTGGATTAATAGTAGGTAAACGAACGTTCGGAAAAGGATTGGTTCAGCAACAGTATGAATTGATCGATAACAGCAATGTTCGTGTGACTATTTCAAGATATTATACTCCTTCGGGTCGTCTGATCCAAAAGCCTTTTGTAGAGGGCGGTGGTGAAGAATACGCTTATGAAATTTATCGCAGACAAAATGCAATGAATGATGCCATTGAGTTTTCAGAAGAAATTCCGGACTCGTTGAAATTCAAAACCGATGCCGGAAGAACCGTCTACGGTGGTGGTGGAATTGTTCCTGATTATATTATCCCGGATGACACTACCCGTTCCGGATATGTGATCAACTTTGCTATTCGTAAAAGAGCCGCTTTTGATTACGTGCGATCATATTTAGATGAAAATGGAGATGAGTTTCGTGCACAATGGGAAAGTGATTTTGAAAAATTCCGTACCGATTTCACTTGGGATGAAAAAAATATTGCTGAATTCAAAGCTTCATTAATTGACCAAGGACTTGTTATTACTGATACAGTTGACACTCCAAAGTTCAGAAAAGATTCTCTATTTGTACCTGTTGGTCATTTTGAAGAAGTAGCGTGGATGAGTGAAGGCAGGATGAAAGCTGAACTTGCCCGACAAGTTTGGGGAATGAAGTCCTTCTACCCTATCGTAAATGATGTGTTCGATGAAACCCTGAAAGAAGCTATGACACTTTGGGATGCCGTTGATCGATTAAGCGCCTTAGCAAAAGGAGAAGCATCAACCGGAGTCGGCAATCACAATGATGGAGATTAATAAGTCTATTTAATTTTAAAAACCTTTCTCAAAATCGAGGAAGGTTTTTTTATGAATCAAATTCTCTCCTTAAAAATTAAATTTTTTGTTTAATAATGGCTTTACAAGAACAACTCTCAAATAGAAGCAACTCAACTTGCGAGCTCTGTACTTCTGAAGATAGCTTATCCGTTTACACTCTCCCTCCCGCTGAAGAAGCTACGGAAGAAAATAGCATCTTAATTTGTTCGAATTGCCATAATCAGATCAAAGATCCTGAAGTAACAGATCCAAACCATTGGCGATGTTTAAATGAGAGTATGTGGAGTCCTGTTCCTGCGGTACAAGTAATGGCTTGGCGAATGTTAAATCGGTTACGAGGAGAAGGCTGGCCGGTTGAATTACTAGAAATGATGTATTTAGATGAAGAGACTTTAAAATGGGCAAAATCTTCATCTGAAATTATAGATAACTCAGAACCGGAAATTAAACACCTTGATAGTAATGGTGCTGAGCTCCAAGCCGGAGATACAGTAGTTCTGATCAAAGATTTAAATGTAAAAGGTGCTAATTTTACTGCTAAAAGAGGGACTCCTGTTCGCAATATTTCTTTAGTTTATGATAACCCAGAACACATAGAAGGTCGAGTTGAAGGACAGCAAATAGTAATTCTTACAAAATTTGTGAAAAAACAGAATTAGATAACTTTACTATACTTAGATGAAAAGCTATAGTTGAAGTTCACTTCACATACACTGTCTTCGTATTCACAAACTCTCGAATTCCATACAAGCCCAGTTCTCTTCCGTATCCTGATTGTTTGATGCCACCGAAAGGTAACCTTGGATCAGATTTAACGAAGTCATTCACAAAACAACATCCTGCTTCCAATTGCTCAGCGGCTATTTTCTCTGCTTTTTCTACATCGGAAGAATAAATAGAAGCGCCCAATCCATAAATAGAATCGTTCGCCACTTTTATAGCCTCTGCTTCATCCTTTACTTTGATGATCGAAGCAACGGGTCCGAATAACTCCTCACCGTAAGCCGGCATTCCTTTGGTCACATTTTCAAGAATGGTAACCGGATAATACGAGCCTGCCGCTCCCGGTTTTTCTCCACCTAGCGTACAATCTGCTCCTGCTTCAATACTCTTTTGAACCTGATCGTGCAATCCATCTCTGAGATCTTCTCTTGCCATTGGACCGATATCTGTAGTTTCATCAAAAGGATCACCAACCTTCTTAGTTTCCATCAGTTTTTTGAATTCCGATACAAACTCATCATATACTTCTTCAACTACAACGAACCTTTTAGCTGCAATACAACTTTGCCCGCTGTTTAATAGTCTTGAATTCACGCAACTTTCCGCCGCTTGTTTGATATCAGCATCGGCTAGGATTATGGAAGGATCACTTCCTCCGAGTTCCAATACTGTTTTCTTTAGCGCTTCACCGGCTTGCGAAGCGACAATTTTCCCAGCTCTGGTGCTTCCCGTTAATGTCACCGCTGCAATTCCATCATGCTGAACTACTGGTTTCATGTTTTCATTTTGGACCAGAATTGTGCGAAACAGATCAGAAGATATGCCGGAGCCGTGGATGATCTTTTCAATTTCCAGTGCGCAACCTGTTACATTTTCCGAATGACTCAGGATTACTGCATTGCCCGCCATCAACGCCGGAGCTGCAAATCTGAATAACTGCCAGAAAGGAAAATTCCACGGCATAATTGAAAGCACTGTTCCCAGAGGATTGAAAGTCACATAACTTTTTGATGCGTCTGTTTCAACAGTATCATCAGCAAGGAACCCCTCTGCATTCTCTGCATAATATTCGCAAACCCAGGCGCATTTTTCTATCTCACCAACTGACTCAGAAAAAGGCTTCCCCATCTCGGTAGACATTAACTTCCCCAGTCTATCCTTATTCTCTTTCAGTAATTCACTGATCTTAGTCAGACTTACAGAGCGATTGGTAAAACTCTTTTCTTTCCACTGTTTTTGAGCAATGTTTGCCCTGTGGATGATCCCGGAAACTTCCTCAAAGCTCATTTCCGAATATTCTTTAATTACTTTTCCGGTCGCAGGATTGATGGTCTTCATAATGTTGTAAGTTAACAGTTATTTGTTATTTGTATATACTAACAACTAATAACAAATAACTATTCCCTTTCCCTTCTCATCTTGTACTCGAACTTCTTTTCGTTCACAACATTCTCAGATTCGGTTGAAGGATCCGGGTAATAATCGTCAGAATAAGTGGTAGTTAATTTGGTGACTTTCTCCTGAATAAGCGTTTGAGAAGACATTATTTTCTTTTTCTCTTCCTGAGATTCCGATCTTCCAAATCGCTCAGACAGCTCGGCTATTTTCCTCTTGTAAAAAGCCAATTCCATAGCTTTGATCGCACTTTTTGCTGTCCTGTACGGATTCTTATCTTTTTCATATTTCAGTCCAACTTTCTCCTCATGCCTCTCGCTTGGAGAATATTGCTCCAATAGAACATCACCTACCAATCGTGGAAATGGATCTTGTTTTCCGGAGTACACCTGAATGGAAATCTCTTTTTCTTCTTTGTAACGATTGAGGATATCCAGATAAAAAGTCTTTAATTCTTCATCTTCAAAAAGCTTTTCGTTAGTAAATGAGCAAATATACTCGACCATATCCCGGCCGTAAATGATCATTAGTCGGATAAGTTCTTTCTCGAATTGAGGTTTTTTGGATGATAGCGCATGACGACCACCCAAAGCCTTCGGAGTTTGTACTTCGTCTGAAGCAATGCTACCGCCCGTCATTCCTTCTTCGTCAACAGTCCTTTGTTCCCTGAACGCTTCCCTCCTTCGATCTCTAAAATCTTCCTGTTGCTTCTGTGCCATCACTCTTTCCAACTCAGTAAAAAGCTCCCGGTCGCTCCCTTTCCGGTATTGCTGAGTTTTCTGATGAAGATGCTGAACATAGATCTGTCGCTGAATAGACTCTTTGATACTGGCAATAGCATGCAAAATTTCAGAAATAACCTTACCGACCTGAACGGGGTTTTTCAATCGCCCTTCTTCATCTGCTTTCAAAAGAAGAAAATCCACAAAATCTAAAGCTTCTTTATTCTTTAACTCATCGAAAGACTCTTTTCCAAATTGCTTCACAAATGAATCAGGATCTTCGCCATCCGGAAGCTCCAGCAACTGAACTTCCATCCCTTGGGCCAAAGCAATATCAATTCCTCTCTTCATTGCTGCCTGACCTGCATTATCCGCATCGTAGATCATAATGATCTTCTCACCGTAACGATTCAGGATCTTCATTTGCCCAGGCGTGAGCGCTGTTCCCGAACTAGCTACTACGTTTTTTATTCCGTGCTCATTCAATGTGATCACATCCGTATATCCTTCAACCAGAATCACTTCTTTATTCTTACGGATCTCATTCTTTGCAAAGTTAACCCCGTATACAACTTCACTTTTATTGTACACTTTGGTCTGTGCAGAATTGATGTACTTCGCTGTTTTTTCGTTTCCAAGTACTCTTCCGGCAAAGGCGATCACTTTTCCTGTGGTTCCAAAGATGGGAAACATCAATCGTCCACGAAAAGTATCGTAAAATCCTTCTCCCCTTTGACTGGGCTTGATCAGATCTGCTTCAACTAAATACTCTTCTGAAATTCCTGCGTTCATTGCAGCTTTGTAAAGATCACTCCCACCGGTTGGAGCATAACCCAATCCATACTTTTTAAAAACTTCCCGGTTATAACCACGGTTATCCAAATACTTTAATGCTTTCTCTGCATCCGGGTTTTCGATCAGATTTCTGTAGAAATAGATTCCTGCAAACTTCAGCGCGTGATAAATTCCTTCTTTCTGCTGAAGACTCTCCGACGGCTCAGAACTTTCTTCTTCGGGGATAAAAACACCGTAACGATCTGCAAGCTGACGAACGGCTTCTGTAAAACCGATCCCATCCTGATCCATCACAAACTTGAAAACATCGCCCGATTCTCCACATCCAAAGCATTTAAAAATGCCTAATCTCGGCGTCACATTAAAAGATGGGGTCTTTTCATCATGATAAGGGCACAACCCTGTAAAACCACTGCCTGAGCGCTTCAGCTTCACATAGTCGCCCACAACCTCCACTATATCAGCGGCGTCACGAACTTCCTCTTTTTTGTCGTCGGTTATCATGATTCAATTATACGGATTTTGAAATTCAGTTATTGAATAATGGTTATTAGTATTCAACCTTTATCCAATATCTAATAACCATTAACTATCCTTAAAAGCGCTTTCCATTGCCATGCAATGGTGGTATATTCAAGCGCACAAAAATTTGAACGTTAAAGAACAAAAATGAGCGTATTAGTAGGAAATGATACCCGACTGATTGTACAGGGTTTTACCGGAAGTGAAGGAAGTTTTCATGCAGGTCAAATGATCGAGTACGGAACAAATGTTGTAGGCGGAGTTACTCCGGGAAAAGGCGGACAAACTCACTTAGATCGTCCGGTTTTTAATACAGTTGCTGAAGCTGTTGAAGAAGTTCAGGCAAATACATCTATCATTTTTGTTCCTCCTGCATTTGCAGGCGATGCTATTACTGAAGCAGCTTTTGCCGGCATCAAAGTGATCATTTGTATTACGGAAGGAATTCCTGTTAAAGACATGATCGTAGCTAAGCAAGTTGTTAAAAATCATGGAGCGGTACTGGTTGGACCAAATTGCCCGGGATTAATAACTCCGGGAGAAGCAAAAGTGGGAATTATGCCGGGAAGTATTTTCTCAAAAGGAACTGTTGGTTTGATTTCCAGATCAGGAACGTTGACTTACGAAGCTGTTGATCAGTTGACCAAAGAAGGATTGGGTCAAAGCACAGCAATCGGAATTGGTGGAGATCCGGTTATCGGAACTACTCACCTTGACGCTGTTAAAATGCTTCAGGAAGATCCTGATACAGAAGCAATTGTATTGATCGGTGAGATTGGTGGTTCTGCTGAAGAAGAAGCTGCTGAATATATTGCAAAGCATGTCGACAAACCTGTTGTGGCGTTTATTGCGGGATCAACAGCGCCTCCGGGCCGACGTATGGGACATGCAGGTGCAATCATCTCCGGTGGTAAAGGAACTGCTCAGGAAAAGAAAAAAGCACTTGCTGCTGCGGGTATTACTGTTGTTGACAGTCCTGCAGAAATTGGCATTACGCTAAAGAAAATGCTGGAAACTGCTTAAGATTGGATTATAATGAATAATTCAATGGGTCATCTCACGGCGAATGCCTGAGATATGGATAGCTTTTAAAGTTTAGTAGTTTTAAAAGAAACCCAGATTCCTGCCTTCGCAGGAATGACATTACTTAGAGTTTCTAAGGAAGAATTTCAAACCTCCGCTCGAAAGAGTTGGAGGTTTTTTATTGTAGTAAACTGTTAAAAAAAGTTACCACCCTCTTCCCTTACTCTTTTCTTGGATATATTCTCGCCAACTAATTTATTAATCTTAATGAGGGTGAAAGTGAAAAGAACACTTAAACTAATTATGGCTGTTTTTGTGCTAACGAGTACAATGGCAGTTGCACAAACTACTGAAGAAGTAGTTGATATGATCGTAAAAGAAGCTAATGAAAATTCTCAACTGGAGAAGTTGGCTCACGAATTACTGGATGTTATCGGACCACGTTTGGTTGGTACTCCGCAACAATTGAAAGCTCACAACTGGGCAGTCGACACATTTAATGAATGGGGAATTGAAGCAGAGAAGCAACAATTCGGAGAATGGCGTGGATGGGAGCGCGGAATTACTCATGTAGATCTTACACATCCTCGTACTGTAAGTATGGAAGGAATGATCTTAGCCTGGAGCCCCGGAACAAAAAAGAACGGCGTTGAAGCTGAAACAGTAATTATTCCTGAAGTTGAAAATAAGGAAGAATTTGAAGCTTGGTTGAAAAATGCTAAAGGTAAATATGTATTGGTTTCAATGCATCAGCCAACTGGACGCCCTGACTATAACTGGGAAGAATTTGCTACAGAAGAATCATTCGAGAAAATGAAAGAAGAGCGTAATGCTGAAGCCAGAGCGTGGAGAGAACGAATCAACAACACGGGATACAACTCACGAACCATTATTGCAGCTCTTGAAGAAGCAGGAGCAGTTGGAATCATTCAGTCCAGATGGTCATCAGGATTTGGTGTAAATAAAATATTTACTTCTTCAACCAAGAAGATCCCAACAGTAGATCTTTCCCTTGAAGATTATGGATTGCTTTACCGCTTAACTGAATATGGTGATAAGCCAAAAATTCATGTAAAAGCCACTTCTAAAGATCTTGGTAAAGTTGAAACTTTTAATACCATCGCAACTATTCCCGGAACTGAAAAACCGGATGAGTACATTGTTCTTTCTGCTCATTTCGATTCATGGGATGGTGGAACCGGAGCTACGGATAACGGTACAGGTTCTATCACCATGATGGAAGCAGCTCGTATTTTGAAAAAAGTATATCCAAATCCAAAGAGAACCATTATTGTGGGACTCTGGGGAAGTGAAGAGCAAGGTTTGAATGGCTCAAGAGCTTTTGTTGAAGATAATCCTGAAGTTGTTGAAAACTTACAAGCACTTTTCAATCAGGATAACGGAACCGGACGTGTAGTAAGACTTTCTGGTCAGGGATTTCTGCATTCTTATGAATTCTTAGGTCGTTGGTTGGAAGCAGTACCAAATGACATCAGCAGACATATTGAGACAACTTTCCCGGGAACCCCGGGTGGTGGTGGCTCTGACTACGCTTCTTTTGTTGCGGCAGGCGCTCCCGGATTTTCTCTTAGCTCATTAAGCTGGAGTTACTGGAACTACACTTGGCACACAAATCGTGATACGTACGATAAGATCGTTTTTGATGATGTTCGTAACAATGCCATTCTAACTGCTGTGTTAACTTATATGGCTAGCGAAGATCCTGAAACCTTCCCAAGAGACAGAGCAGTTCTTCCTATCAACCGAAGAACAGGCGAGCAAATGACTTGGCCGACTCCAAGATCAGCAAATAGAGACGGTGGTAACTGATCTCTGATCGTCTGATTTAATTTCGTTTTATTTAAAAAGCCTTCTTTTTGAGAAGGCTTTTTTTATTTTGTAAACTATTTATTAAACCATTTGCTATGTCGTATAAAATTCCTCCTAAAACTTCCATTGGACATGTTCATTTGAAAGTTTCTGATCTTGACCGTTCTCTTGAGTTTTATTGCGGGTTGTTAGGTTTTGAACTCATGACCACCTACGGAGATCAGGCTGCTTTTATTTCAGCTGGTGGATATCATCATCATATCGGTTTGAATACCTGGTTCAGTAAAAACGCAGAAGCTGCTCCTAAAAATAGCCCTGGATTATTTCATACTGCAGTTCTATATCCTTCTAAAAAAGATCTGGCTGAAATTTTTCAACGACTGCAAGATAAAAAGTACCCGATTACAGGAGCCTCTGATCATGGTGTTTCGGAAGCTCTCTACCTCGATGACCCTGATGGGAATGGCGTTGAATTATATTGGGACAGACCTAAAGAACTGTGGCCTAAAAAAGAAGACGGTTCAGTTGATATGTTCACAAAACCATTGGATATCAGAAGCTTACTTGCGGAACTGGATTAGGCAGGGCTTCCGGCTCAGTTTCCTGCCCCACCACCGGGCGTGAACGCCCTACTAGCTTACATTTCGTTCTGTGGCTTACGATTTACCCGCCTTCAATCGCTCCGGGATAAATCCCTCGCTGGTGTACCTGAGTAAATCTAACTCACCACCAACGTTCCCAATCGAGTTCACCAGAGAGGACTCTCTTGAAATTAATTAACCCAATATCCAACGTTGAACAAGGAACACCCAACATCCAGTTACGAACATCACATGAATGACAATGGACATTGGATGTTCAGTATTGGGTGTTGGTTTATTGCCTGCACGCCGGGCGTGAACGCCCTTCTAGCTTACATTTCGTTGCGTGATTTTAAACCAGCAGATCCTTCAGGTTCTGCGACTTTCGATTTACCCGCCTTCAATCGCTCCGGGATAAATCCCTCGCTGGTGTACCTGAGTAAATCTAAATCACATTGAACGTTCCCAATCAAGTTCACCAGTGAGGACTTTAGTCCGAACGGCAACAGAGCTCCGTTTGCAGACCCACCCCCGTCCCCTCCCTAAGATTAGGGAGGGGCGCTCCTTAATTACAGGAAAATTCAGATAAGCTAGAAATAATCTTCAAAAGTAAAGTCATCTCGCGGCGTATGCCCGAGATCTGGATTGATTTAAAAGGACACAACCTTAATAACGATCCAGATTCCTGCCTTCGCAGGACTGACTATTTAAAGGTCATCCTGTCCGCCAGCTGGCGGATCAGGATCTTTGTGAGGACTGGTTTTTTTCTGGGCTTCCGGCTCAGTTTCCTGCCCCACCACCGGGCGTGAACGCCCTACTAGCTTAAGCTTTCGTTCCGTGATTTTAAACCAGCAGATCCTTCAGGTTCTGCGGTTTAAGAATTGAATCATAGTTCCCCTCCTTATCCAAGGAGGGGCGAACTGCTCCGTACAGAAAATGTGTTGATGAACCGGGGAGGTCCCGACATCAACAAAGCTCCGTGTGCTGACCCACCCCCGTCCCCTCCCTAAGATTAGGGAGGGGCGCTCCTTATGTCCGGGAAGATTCAGATGAGTTAGAAATAATCTTCAAAAGCAAAGTCATCTCGCGGCGTATGCCCGAGATCTGGATTGGTTTAGAGGAACATATCTGTAATAACGATCCAGAGTCCTGCCTTCGCAGGAATGACTATGTGAAGGTCATCCTGAACTCGTTTCAGGATCTTTGTGAGGACTGGTAGTTTGATCAGGGTTCCCGGCTCTGTTTACTGACCCTCCGCCGGGCGTGAACGCCCTACTAGCATAAATTTTGTTGCGTAAATTTAAACCAGCAGATCCTTCCGGTTCTGCGGTTTATTGTATTCGACAGTTCCAAAACAAAAAAAAAGGTTCCGACGCAGAGCATCGGAACCAGTTGTAAATCAGTGAATATCTGCCCTGCTAAAAAGTGGGCAGTGATTCGGAGATCACTTCGCTACGCTCGTGAATGAGCATGATCTTGTTTATACGTCTTCGCTTTCGCTGTTACGGCCTTTAAGCTTTTTGTAAGCATATGCTCCGCCTGCTGCTGCAAGTAAGCCTAGCCCGCCGTCAATCGGAGCTTGAGCTGGATTGCTCGGTAAGCCCGGTTGCGCCATCGCAAGTGAGGTTAGTATTAAAGCGATTGTGAGTGTAAGTAGTATTAGAAGAAAATTTTTCATAGTAGTATAATTTCGGGCTATCAGCTGTTAGCTATTAGCTTTTAGTTTCCCGTCGGGCACTAAAAGCTAACGGCTAAGCACTCATAGCTAATAGCTGTTATTTAATTAATGTCATTTGTCTGGTTAGAACTTGGCCCGGAGCCGTTAAGCGGTAATAGTAAATTCCACTTGCTACGCCTGTTGCGTTCCAGGTCAGCTGATAGCTTCCTGCATTTTTCGTCGTATTTAGAAGTTCAGCTACCTTCTGTCCCATTACGTTATACACAGTAATGTTTACAGGTCCTGCTTCGCCCACGGAATAATTGATATTCGTCGTTGGGTTAAACGGATTCGGATAATTCTGACCTAGCGTAAATTCTGTTGGAGCATCGATCTCATCATCAATACTTACCGAAGTACTTGGTGTAAGTGTGATTCCAAAACGGGATGACTCATTTGTTGACTTGGATTTCACAACAGATACCGGTGACAGCATAGAGTACATCGTTTTAGGCTTCACTTTTCCTTTAGCTTCCTCAGCTATGAACGTGTACGAACTTTCTGTACGTACATTTGTGGTGATTCCGGTTTTGTAATCCGTTAGCGTGATCTCCCAATGCTCCGGCAGATTCTTTAGTTCCGGCCAGGTTAGTGTGATCTCACCGCCTTTTGGAATCCAGCCTTCTTCAGCTGTTGTAAATGCTTCCACATCCATAGGAATGGTAACTTCCTCATTCAGCTCCGACGGCAAGTTGTTAATGCTTAATTGCTCATCACCAACTACTGTGCTGATAGATAAAAACTCTTTAAAATCTAGTGGATCTAAACGGAGGCCGTCGAAGTTGTCTTTTCCTATCTCGCCTGTGCTCGTAAATGAGAAATGTGCATTTGCAGACAACTCTTCCATTTCTGCCGTCAGCTTGATAGTTGAAGGTTTAACATCCTTACGGAAGGTTCCGCCTGTACTCTTATCAGCTTCTTGAATGGTTAATGATGGCGTTGGAGAGCCTGACGTGTTTTGTACCCAAAATCCCTGATAGGTAGCGATCAAACCATCGGTAAGATCACCGGTTGTTCCATTCCAGGTATCATAACCGGAATCTGCATTATCATACACATACACCGTTCCGGTAACATCAGTGCGAGATATTAAATCCCAATCGATAGTAGAAGCATATGGGTTACCCACTAACGTAAACGCATCGCCTTCGGTATTTAACGTTGGAGAAACATCTCCACTGTTTTCTGTTCCTGAAAGAGATAATGTTTTTGGGAAACCGGCATCTGCTCCTGAATTGGTGTAATCGTCATCACTATATACAAAGGTGATAAACCCGGTTCCGGCAGTCATTGTTGCACCAAGATCGGTAGCAGCAGCAAAATTATCTGTACTGGTGTTATATAATTGAACACTGGCCGTTCCGTTCGATACATCAGCGCCGGCACCGATTCCTTGTGTCCAAAGATCGCCTAATAAATCATCGTACGTATTATTTGAAGTCGGGGTTGATAACATTCTCCAGCCTTCGGTACCAGTTATTGCAAATGAAGGATTTGAACTTACAGTATATGATGCGCTTGGAAATGTAAGATTAGCACTTCCACTAGTATTAAAATTTGCAGAATTTGCTGTAGCAACATTAAGTTCAGACTTCGTGCCTGAAGTTATACTTTCATCGTATACAGCATTATCAACGTGAGGACTAATGGATAATGCGTTCACACCTTCACGTAAGTTTGGTGGAATTGCTGAATTATTGGAACTTGATGCTGTGGAAACAAAGCCACCATTCAAGTCGAGTATGCTTACAAAATTTGTATCAGCTCCATTAACTTGATAAACTACAATTTGATCTCCACTGGCTGATAAATTTAAACCTGCATCTTCTTCACTGAATCCATTTACTGGTAATGAAAGATTTGCACCCCATGAAATAATAGTTCCAGCAGAAATAGTACCAGAAGCAGTGTATTTTATTATACCCTCAGTTTCACGAAATGTACCATTACTAAAAACACCGTTATCTGTAAATAAAAACTCTGTTGTCGCTTCCAAGTCTTTAAGTATTAAAAAGCTGACTGAGTCTGGAGTATCAGCCTGAAGACCTATAATTGAAATATCTCCAGGTTCCAATATTGTCTGCCCAAAACTCATCCCTGCCATCAGCATACAGAGTCCGAACGTTAATAAAATGCGTTTCATAAAATTCCCTTTTTGTGAAAGTTTTTAAGTTGAGAAAGGTTACCAAAACCTTCTCAGCACTTCAAGTTTGCAGTATTAACAAACTGTTAGCTTATCTTAAATAAAAAAATCAGTAGAATTTAACAAGTACTGTTTTTATGTGATATGAGCATATCTATATACTTTTCATTCCGTCGGAAAATTTAATGTGCACATTGCATTTTTCAGCTTTGACCTTAAAGATTGGAGGTCAATTATTTGACATCTTCTCTAAACCTCGAAATACCTTCCCTTCTTTAATTGACCAAATCTGCTTCACCACCAACCATTAGAATCAAGTTCATTAGTGAGGACTTTAGTCCGAACAATAAAAGAGCTCCGTGTGCTGACCCACCCCCGTCCCTTCCCTAATTTTAGGGAGGGGGCTCATTACGAAAATGTGGAAGCGATTGGTAAAGCTTGAACAAAAAAAAGGTTCCGACACAGAGCATCGGAACCTGATAAATAAATCACAACTACCATTCATCAGACGGGGCATCCATCAGATGAATATTCTTTAAGTTTATTTGTAGTTGTAAAAGCCTTCTCCGGTTTTGTTACCGAGTTTACCGGCATCTACCATTTTTACGAGTAGTGGCGCCGGACGGTATTTCGGATCTTTGAATCCTTCATACAACACATTCAGAATATCCAGGCAAACATCAAGCCCGATGAAATCTGCCAAACGTAAAGGCCCCATTGGATGTGCCATTCCGAGCTTCATTACTTCATCTACGTTTTCGGGAGTAGCTACACCTTCATGTACACAAAATATTGCTTCGTTGATCATCGGCATCAACACACGGTTGCTCACAAATCCCGGAAAGTCGTTTACCGGAACGGGAACTTTGGCTAATAACTTGGAAGTCTTTTCTACTACATTGTAGGTTTCATCATCTGTTTCTAAACCACGAACGATCTCAACCAGCTTCATTACCGGAACCGGATTAAAGAAGTGCATTCCAATGAATTTTTCTGGTCGACCGGTGAGCGCTGCTAATTTGGTAATGGAGATAGAAGAGGTGTTGCTTGCAAAAATAGCGTGATCCTGAGCATTCGCTTCAACCGCTTCCCATACACTTTTCTTGATATCGAAATTTTCGGGTACTGCTTCCACGATCAGATCAACATCTTTTACTCCTTCTGCAATACTAAGTGTGGCATTAATACTCTCGAGCGTAGTTACCTTTTCTTCAGCAGTGATCTTTTCTTTGCTGACCATTCTTTCCAGGTTTTTGTCGATGGTTGCCATGGCTTTGTCGGCAAATTCCTGCTTGGTCTCGATTAGGTTTACAGGTATTCTGTTCATGGCAAAAACATGTGCAATTCCATTTCCCATGGTACCGCCGCCTATTACTGCTACTTTCTTAATATCCATTTCTGAAGTTTTTGTTCTGTTTCTGATTTCTGTCTGTTTAAGGTACAAAGTTTTGGAAGCGCTTTTCAAACTTTTTGAAGGAGTCAGAATACAGAATACAGGAGTTCAGAATTCTGTATTCTGTATTCTGAACTCCTGTATTCTTCTTCCGATAAATTCAGTAGTTTCTTATTCAATCATTTAACAGTTTTTTCCATGAACACGTTTCTGAAACTTCTCATCTTTTTTCTTATTCTGATCTTAGGTTTTGCAGGGTTAGCTTTTTACTGGACGTTTTATAAACCCTTGCCTGATTATGAAGCTACCGTTGAATTGAACAGCCTTCAAAGTGAAGTTGATATCCATTGGGATGAGTTCGGTGTACCTCATATCTATTCTAATAATGAGTTAGACTTGTATAAAGCAATAGGATATGCTCATGCTCAGGATCGTCTTTGGCAAATGACGCTCTCTCAGATTGCAGCTGAAGGTCGTTTTGCTGAGTTTTTTGGGGCGGACCTGATCGATCTTGATAAACACCAAAGAACATTGGGAATCTGGAAGATCTCAAAGCAGATTGAGCAGAACGAATTAAGTGAAGCTGAACGGGAAATTCTTCAGGCTTATTCGGATGGAGTAAACGAATACATCGAAAACAATCTCAATAAACTACCGGTGGAATTTGCACTTACCGGAATTCAACCTATCAGATGGAGTCCAACCAGATCTGTTGCCATAACCCGGTTAATGGCCTGGGAGCTCAATATGAGTTGGTGGACCGAAGTGATGTATGGATATCTTAAATCAGGATTACCTGCTGATCAATTTGAACAACTTCGTCTTAGTTTTCCGACTGGTGCTCCTACGACTTTGAATGACGAGCAATCCGGAAAGTTTACAGCTTCATTAATGCCGATGCTTCAGCAGGAAATTAAAAAGCGGGAATTGCTGGAAATGGAAGGAACTCATGTTGGAAGCAATGCCTGGGTTGTGGATGGTTCCAAAACAAATACTGGTTATCCGTTACTTGGCGGAGATCCTCATTTAGGTTTGGGAATGCCCGGAAAGTGGTATGAAATGCATTTGAACCTGAACGGCAATAATGTATCCGGAGCAACACTTGCGGGAGTTCCCGGAATCATTATCGGTCAAAATGATGAAATGGCCTGGTCGCTTACCAATATTATGGCTGACGATACGGATTTCTTTCTCGAACAAGTTGATCCGAACGACAGAGGCAGATACGTTGCAGATTCGTTATCTGACAGTACAGCGTCTTACTTGTCTTTCGAGAAGATCAGAGAAGTTATTAAAGTAAAAGATGCTGATGATGTTTCGTTGGAGATCAGGTATACAAAGCACGGTCCTGTTATCTCCGATGTCTATCCCGAAAAAGGGTTAACGGATGGAAAAGTGATAGCTATGCGTTGGACCGGACACGATCTCAGCAACGAATTTAGAGCTTTATATAAAATTAATTGGGCAACTACTTTTCAGGATTTCAAAGATGCTCTTCCCCATTTTGGCGTGCCCGGACAGAATTTTATGTATGGTGACAGAGAAGGAAACATTGCCATGTTTTCAACGGCAAGGCTTCCCATCAGAACCGGAGATAAGATCTCGCTAAGAAAAGGTTGGGATCCTTCCCAAGACTGGCTCGGATATATTCCTCATGATGAAATGCCTTCTGTTATAAATCCGGAAAACGGATGGATCGCCAATGCCAATAATAAGATCACAACGGACAGTTATGATCACTATCTGGCAACATTCTGGGAACCACCTTCGAGAATTGAGCGCATTGTTGAAGTGCTTGAGTCAAACGAAATATTAACTCCGGAACTCTTCATCAGCCTTCAGAACGATAGTTACTCAAAGCATGCCGCCAAATTAACTCCGATCATACTGGATATTATCAAAAACCAGAATGTGTATAATTTTGACAATGCTGTTTCTTATCTGGAGAATTGGGATTATAAATACACCAAGAACGCTACTGCTGCTTCTATTTTTGATGTTTTCTTAGTTCATCTTACTAAAAACACTTTGCATGACGATTTTGGCGATGAAGTTTATCAGAACTTTCTCCATCATGAAAATGTACCGGTCAGAACCATGGATGAATTGCTGATGCAAACACCCGCAACCGTTGACACAAATGCCTTTTCATTCTTTGATAATATCAATACTACAGAGATCGAGACTAAATCTGATATTGTTCTTAAAAGTATGCAGGATGCTATTTTGTTTTTGAGTGATTCTCTGGGTTCGCAATCTGAAGACTGGCGTTGGGAACAACTTCATACATTAACGCTGCGACCTCCTCTTTTTTCGCAAGCAGCTGATGACCCCGATGCTTCCGGAGCACTAAAATTAATTGTAAATAATTTACTCAGTAAAGGTCCTTACGAACTGGATGGCCATGGCATGAGTGTTGATAACGCTCAGTACAGTTGGCTGAAACCTTATGATATGGTATTAGGTCCGTCTATTCGCCGAATAGTTGACCTATCGAATTTGAGCAGCGTGAGATCTATTACACCGACCGGACAATCAGAAAGTCCTTTTTCTGAGCATTTCGGAGACCAAACTGAGATGTGGTTAAACGGACAGTACAGAATATTTTATCAGGACAGTGCTTTATTTAACAATTCGGATATCAGATCTATGAAACTAATTCCGGCTAAGAATTGATTTGAATAGCTGAAAAACTCTGTTATCATTACTCATGAATTGGAAATTATTAGAACAAAGAAGTTATACCCCCTATTCAAATACACCTAAAGCGTGTATTATTGTAGGGAAGTCCGGCAATTATTATCCCGGAGTTCGGGTTGAAAATATTTCATTCCCGCTTACCATCCCTGCCATACAAGCTGCTTGTTGTTTTTGTTTGGCTGATGGAGACACTCCTAAATCTGTACTTCTGAAAGACGATAGCTATCTGGAGCAGCTCGATTTCTGGGTAAAAGAATTTGACCTGAAAAAGGAAGTGGTTACAAACATCGAAAATGTACAATTTGGCGATGCAACCATCAGTCTTGAACCTTCTCAGGTTAAGAACAAACTGATAGAACTTTTGAAGGATGCAATAACTATTCATTCTGATTTTCCTGTATCAGCTTTACTTTTAACTCCGGCGGGATATGTTTCCGGTGTAAATGTAGAAGTAAGCGACTGGACATTGGGAATTTGTGCTGAACGGCTGGCCATCGCAAAAACAATTTCATATGGCATCGAAAATTTAGAATCAATGAGCCTTCATACTCTTAAAGGTGAATTCAGCAGTCCTTGCGGGGCTTGTCGTCAAGTGATCCATGAACATTTACCGGACAATGAGATCAACTTTTTCCATGCTGATGGCACACTTTCAGTTCATTATACAAGCGACCTTCTCCCTCTTAGTTTTTCTTCAACTTCATTAACCAAATAATTTTGTCTTATTACGTAGCACTTATAGATTTTGACCATCTGGATCATCCTGTATTTTTAAAATCACTGGCTCAGTCTTTATCGGCTCATAAAACCAGAAAAGGAATCCTCATCCATGGCGACAGTGAGTATACCAACAGATTGATGCAAACCGGAATGATGAGAGAAGACGCCAGAGAAAGAGCGATCATGGATCTGAACCACAGATTGGTTTCACTTTTTGCAGATCATGGAGTGTCAACAATTGGGTTGCAGGGATTTCAAAAAGAACTTATTCAAAAAACTGAGTCAGGATTACAATTAAACAAAAAAGTATTTGATGGTCTTCCGTACTCCCCTATGCTTTTGATCTCCAGCCTGATTAGTGATGGAGAAGGGAGAACTTATATACCTCCGACGGAGTTGGCTGAATTTTTAGTACAAGAACTGAAAGATCATGAGTTAGTACTCTTTTCTCAGGACCATGATTCGGATATTTTCACTCAAAATTCCAACGCAAAAGAAGTAAAATGGAGTGAATTATCTGATGAGTTTAAAGAAAAAAATCTCTCCGAGGAACAACTTCAAATTACCAATCCTGCCATTTTAACTACCGGAATTTCATTTTCGGGATGGCCGGAACCTGAAAAAGCCACAAAAATCAGGTAAAACTCAAAAAAAAACGCACTATTTAGCAAAAAAAGCACATTTTAATTTGACTGAATAGCCCTTATTATATAGCTTCAACGAGTTCCAAAAACGGAAAATAATTTTAACAAACAAACGGAGATACATAATGAGTAGAGTATCAGAACTACAAAGCTTGGTTGACGACACAAAAATGGAAATGGAAAAATTCTATGAGAAGGGCAACAAAGCTGCAGGAACAAGAGCTCGTAAGGGATTACAAGATCTTAAAAAATTAGCGCAAGAAATTCGTTTAGAAATTCAAGCTAAGAAAAACGCTGAGTAAGTTTTTACTGTTTTTCAAAAAAAGCCTTTCAAATATTGAAAGGCTTTTTTTTTATCTGTATTTCAAATTTGATCTTATGAGAAAAATATACCTGTTACTAATCTTTGTATTCAGCAGCATTACTTTGAATGCTCAAAATACTTTTGAAGGCATCATTGAGTATGAAATAGTTTATTCAAATTATGATGCACAATATGAGTCAGCAATCGCGATGCAACCCACTTATACTATAATTGAGTATAAAGATGGCATTTCAAGAACCACTATGCCTAATATGGCCGGTAAAACCATAATTCTGACTCAGAATAGTACCGGTAAAGTAATTACACTTTTAGATCTGATGGGAATGAAATATGGAGTAAGATCTACCTTTGATATTGAAAATACTGAGGCGCCAAATATACAATACACAGAAGGAAAGAAGGATATACTTGGGTATATATGTAAAAAAGCAATTTTAGAAGAAGATGACATTTCTTATGAGGTGTACTATACAGAAGAAATAAAGACATTTTCTGATGCTAATTTTGGATTTCAAATTCCGGGAACACCACTCGAGGTAAAGGCTATAAATGAGCTCTATACAGTGATCCATAAAGTAACGAGTATTGAAGAAATGAATTTAGATCCTATTAGAATGATCATTCCTTCTGACTACGAAGAGAAAACTGAAGAAGAACTAAGAAAAGAATTGGGGGGTATGTAAAATTCACTCCGCCTGTAAATGATGAACTATTTTAATCACATTTAAAACCTAAACCAATCGATATGTATAAAGATATGGCTGATGCAGTAGAATCTATGAAAGAGAAAGGTTTTACTCATACTTACAAAATTTCTGAAAACGCTATTACCTGCGAAGAACTGGAAAGAGAATTCGATGTTGAAAATCTTTCAATTGTTGACTCTTATTCTCATGACAGTGGTACTGACCCGGGGAGTGAATCTACCGTTTATAGTATCGAATCGAATGATGGCGTAAAAGGCACGTTGATTCTGGGCTTCGGAATGTATTCTGACCCTAATAAAGCAAAGCTTATTGACCGCTTGCTCAAGAAAGGCTAAACATCCATCATTTTAAAATCGGAATCATGAAATTTCACTATTTCACGTTAGTACTATGTCTTTTTATTGCTTGTACGGAGGCTAACAAGTCCTTACATCTGAATGAATTAAAGGAAAAAATAGATCTTGAAATCTCTGCATTAGAAGGAGATTTTGCAATAGCATACCAAGATATTAACCATCCGGAAAAGCAGATATTCATCAATGTGGATGAGCGATTCCACGCCGCCAGCACCATGAAAACTCCTGTTCTTATCGAGTTGTATAAAAGAGCGGAAAATACGGATCTGGATCTTAGCGATTCTATTCTGATCAAAACCGAATTCAAGAGTATTGTGGACGGCTCCCCTTTTTCCATGGAGGTAACTGAAGACAGCGAAAAAGACCTGTATCGTAATCTTAATAAGAATACAACTTTCTATAAGCTCGCTTATGAGATGATTACCAGAAGCAGTAATCTGGCAACTAATATTCTGATCGATTATTTGGATGCTAAAAAGGTCACTTCTACTATGCGTGATCTTGGAGCAGACAGCATCAATGTATTGCGTGGAGTGGAAGACCTTAAAGCTTATCGGCAGGGTTTAAGTAACACTACTACTGCCAGAGATCTGTTGGTCATTTTTGAGCATTTGAGTTCAGACACTTTGATCAGTAAAGAAGCGAATAAGGAAATGATAGAAATCCTCAAGGACCAGGTATATAATGATATGATCTCAGCAAAGCTTCCTGAAGGAACCGAAGTGGCTCATAAAACCGGTTGGATCACAAATGTTCATCATGACTCAGGAATAGTATATACAAGCAAAGATGAAGGTTATATTTTGATCTTTCTTTCTAAAAATGCGCCGGATCGCGAGGCTGTTTTGGAAGCAGCTGCAAATATCTCATCAATGATCTACAACTATACTGTTTCCGGATATGAAAACTAAAGTCTTCAAGTCAGTTCTCATCGTTTCATTTATGATATTGCTCGTAAGCTGTTCTGAATCAAAAAAAGAACCGGTATGGCATGAGATCTATACCAAACAGGGACTGGAGGTTGTAAAAGCTGACAGCGCAAATATAAAAATTCTCTTAAGATACTCGACCGCCGATAATTTTTTGGGTAAAGATGTGTACGGAAATCTTGAAGATGCCTATTTACAGCCTGAAGCACTTTCTAAACTTTATAAAGCTTCTGAGTTACTAAGCAAATCACACCCGGAGTTGAAATTACTGATCTGGGACGCCGCCAGACCAAGAAGAATTCAACAAGTGCTGTGGGATAAAGCTGATATTCCGTTGCCTGAACGATCTCAGTATGTTGCTAACCCTGAATCCGGCTCCATTCATAATTATGGGTGCGCTATTGATCTTACACTCGCTGACAGCGCCGGAAATCCTTTGGATATGGGTACCGATTATGATGATTTTTCGGAAACTGCACACATTGATAATGAAGAAGAGTTAGTTTCAAAAGGTGTTTTAACAGACCTTCAGGTACAAAACCGGGCCATTCTAAGATCAGTGATGACCAAAGCGGGATTTATTCCAATCAGAAGTGAATGGTGGCATTTCGACGCTTTCTCAAGAGAAGAAACCAAAGCCAGATTCAAGATCGTAGAGTAGTTATTAGCTTTAAGATGAGAAGCTAATTATGCTCATTTGTCCTGATCATATTTTGCAGGAATAGGGTTATCCTCATTTTCAGAAGCCCAGAATACAGATACTACCCACCATCGGTTGCCGTCATCATATAGTTGGATGCTGTTAATACCTCTGGCAATAATTTCTCCTTCATTAGTATTCTTTGATTGATAGGTACTGAATACATGAGCTACATTTCTGAAACGTTGTACTTCTTTTGTGACTTCCGTTTCTATAAACCCGTTTTCTAAAAAAAATGGCTTTACTCTGGGTATGTATTCCTCAACTCCCCAGGCTGAGTATCCTGCAACGCCTTGGTTGTTTACTCCTGTGGGAATCAGTTTCGCTTCAGGAATAAAGAGATTTCTAAACCTGTCCCAATCTCTTTCCTCTCCTTTTTCGCCAGAGATAGAGGCGTATAAAGCTTCGATAATTGAATCAATGGATTCTACATCCTTATCATATTCTGATTGTGAAAAAGACGGTGATGAACATAGTATGATTAGTAAAGCGGTAAGTAATGATTTCATAGATCTGTTATTAAAGTTCTTCTATACAATCGGTTCTTCGTCTGGTATCCACTATAGAAATAGCCATCCATCCTTCACTGGTTTTTGCAAACTGGAAGGAGTTTACTCCACAATGAGAAAAATTATCTCCTACATAAAATGAATAAGGAACCCAGGCTGTTGCTAAATTATCGTCTATATTGATCTGAATTTTACCTACTCGTTCATCTAGAATATCATTCCGAGGGGTAGCAACAACAGTTTTAAATCCTGATAAGGAACCTTGACTAATTCTTGTGTTCCCTTCTCTATCTTTTGATATCGATTGCATGGTAGCATCGGAGCTAAAAACTTTGGAAACAGCTGAACTATCTCCTGCTCTCATTCCATCAAATAGCGTTTCGATCTGTGATAAAATCATTTCTCTGTCAGTCTTTTGAGCATTTACTGTATAGCTGAGCAGTAACGACATCACAAAGATTCCTGCTGTAACTTTATTAAACCTGTTCTTCATAGATATATAATTTAGTTGCAGGTATTTACATAAATAATGGAATTACAATTGTTCAAAGATGTAAATCCCAAAAACAGGTATTAAGCAATTATAGGTTCAATAGATTCGCTCTCAAAAGTAAATTCCAGTTTAAACTTATCTTGCGTATCAACTGTATAAATTGCATCCAACTGTTGAAGCTGTGTATGAATTAAATTCAAACCCAAATTCTTAGGTTTGTCAAAGTTACTTTCATCTCCAAAACCTGAACCGTTATCTTCATATAATACAGTTACTTTTTCTCCGTCTGCATTCAACTTAATTTTAATGATCCCTGCCTCTTGATCCTGGAAAGCGTATTTAAACGAATTTGTGATCAACTCATTTAACAGAAGTCCTATTGGAATAGCCTGATTGATATTCAGTTTATATTCATCGATCTGAATCTCAAATTCTATGTTTCTGTTATGGTCATTCATGGCTGCTGATATTGCAGGTACTAACATATCCAGATAAGACTGAATATTAATCGAGGAAAGCTCCGGAGATTTATACATCAATTCATGTACCATTGCAATTGAGATAATCCTGTTAATACTTTGTTCAAATGCCGCGGTTACTTTCTCGTCTTTAACTTCGTTCTTTTGTAACTGCAGAAGACCTGAAACAATGGCCAGATTATTCTTTACTCTGTGATGGATCTCTGAAAGTAAAGTTGTTTTCTCTTTCAGTGAGTTTTCAATGATCTTTTCTGATTTTTTCTTCTCGGTTATATCTTCCACCAAAGACATCACCGTATTTATTTCTCCTGAAGAATTTTTGACTACGGTATTATACCATACACAGTCAATAATTTTCCCCGATTTTGTATAATTCCTATTTTGTGAAGTATTGGAATCAACACTACCCTTCTTTAATTCATGTGCAACTACCTCAGTTTTGGATTTATCCTGCTCATAAATAAGATCAAACGCATTTTTTTGTAGTACTTCTTGTTCTGTCCAACCAAATATTTCCTCACATCTTTTAGACCAGCTTATGATATTCAGTTCTCTGTCGTACTCTACTACACCCAATGGAGAATTGTATAAATGATTTTGAAGCTGCTGAAGAACTTCTGCGTGTTTTTGCTCTGCTTTCTTCTGCTCACTGATATCAATACCAACGCCTAATAAACAAACCTCCCCTCTGTAATTCATAGAAACTCCCGTAAAATAATAGGGGATTCTGTCTCCTTCTTTAGTCAGTAGATCTGCTTCTACATTATCTTCTCCTGTTACAAAAACATTTCCAATTTTTTCTATCAGTAACTCTTTTTCATCTTCATGAAAGAAGTTTAACGGATGAGCCTTTTTTATTTCTTCAGATGTATAATTCGTAATCTCTTCCAAATTATCATTCCATCTTAAATACTCTCCCTCTTTATTAAACAGATAGAAGACTCCCGGTAAACTCTTTATGATTGAATCCGATAACTGTTTTTCAAATATTATCTCTTTTTCAATTTTCTTTTGTTCACTAATATCAAGCCCAATTCCTAGTAAACATTCTTCCCCTTTATAATTTATTGCAGCACCTGTAAAGTAATATGGAGTCTTGGAGCCATTTTTACTTACAAAGTTAGCTTCTACATTATCTTCACCTGTTACAAATACATTTCCGATCTTTTCAGCCAACAACTCTTTTTCATCACCATCAAAGAAATCCAACGGATGAGCTTCTTCCATTTCTTTCGAACTATATCCGGTAACCTCTTCAAAGTTTTTGTTCCATCTGTAAAACTTACCCTCTTTGTTATACAAATAGAAAATACCCGGCAAACTATTAATGATTGAATCAGATATCTGCTTTTCCAAAGTGATTTCCTTTTCAGCTTCAATCCTGTGGGTTATATTGGTTACATATAATGTTAACCCAACAACTGAGTTGTCTTTCGACGTAATCGGAGCAAATCTGTTTTCCCAGTATTGATCCGGAAAATTTTCGTTCCCATACTTTTGAATGTATTCAAAATGTTCACCCCCCAAAGCTCTATCAAAATCAGTCTTAAGTTGGTTTTTTATATGCGGGTCCGGAACATAATCTATCATATTCTTTCCCACCTCAATATCCTGCCCCCAAAGCTTTTTCATCATTTTTTTATGAGATATTGTAAAAGCCAAATAATTATAATCGGCATCCAAAGAAAAAATTATCATATCCTGAGGGCTTTCAAGAATAGATTGTAATAACTCTGAGTTCTTTTTGAATTTTTCTCTACTGATGAGCAATTGCTCTGATTTTTGATGTAGCAGATTCTGTAATTCTTCGGGTCTTCTCAAAAACTTGGCAGTCATTATTGCGCAGAAAAACCCAAATAAAATTGAAAAGACAACGATTAGCCAAAAACTTGTCACTGCAAATTGGGTATCTAATCGTTTTGCATAAAGCCTCCAATCTCCTTCCGGAAAGTTTATCGATGAGAATGAATCAAGCTCAACTTCTTCATTAATGGGAAGAAAAAATTCCTCTTCTCTGGTATTTGGGTTTACCTTAGAAAGCTGAAAATAGTATCTGTCTTTTGGAAAACGATTGATTCCTGATTTTTCAATCAAGGTTTCCATGTATACAATAGTGGCTGAAAATCCCCATAATTCTCCCTCAATAGTTATCGGCAACCTTCCTATTACCGCCTGTCCCCCTTGCTTCAGATCAATTGGACCTGCAAAGTACATAGTACCTAACTCTGCAGCTTTAATTACTTCAGCGTTTACTTTAGGATCGTTTTTAATATCATAACCAACAACCGACTCATTTCCTTCTAATGGGTATACATATTCTATTACACCATCGGGAACCAGTTCCAAAACATCAACTACACTGCTATTCTTCGATATTTGTTCTGCTACTTTTTCGAAATTCTTTACTTCCCCATCATCACTTACGGTAAGTGCGAGAGTCAAAGCTACGTTGTAAGATTCCTGAATAGTTCTTTCAATGTTTTGTTCAATCAGTTCAAGAACTCCCTGCGACTCCCTTTCCTGATGTTGTGTCAAAACCTGATATCTCAATGACGCAATTATGCACCCGATTAAAATAATCAGTACTCCAACTATCAATCCCGAAACTCCGGGAGAAAAGTATTTTTTAGATATATTAGTCAAGTTAACACCTACTCTGAAAAACAAGTTTTAAATTATCTACATTTAAATGTTAATGTATGAAAATGCAAATAATAAAGTGCTTGTTCATACTATGAGTTTTCATATGTTTAGGTAGCCATACAAAATCTTATTGGTATTCATTCATTTACTATATTCACAAAAAACAGAACTAATTATAACTATCTGCAATGCAAACATTTAGATATTCTCTTTTCATTCTTTTCTTGCCTCTGGTCTTATTCTCCGGATGTAACAATTCCAAACATTCCAATACTGTAAATACATTAATTACGAATGTAAAAAATGGTTTTGTTCCCGATTCAAGGGTGGCGATTTTTGATATCTCAACACAGTTAAACTCTAATTCTGTTGTTTTAAAAGGAGAAACTACTCTTCCTGAAGCTAAGCAGGCTTTACTCGATTCTTTAAGAAGTAAAGAGATCATTTTTGCGGACAGTATTGACGTTCTTCCTGATGCATCTGTAGGTGAGAATTACTTTGCGCTTGTAAATAATTCAGCTGCGAACTTACGTTCAGAACCAAAGCATTCTGCTCAATTAGCTACTCAGGCAATATTGGGAATGCCATTAAAAGTTCTGAAAAAGCAAGGTGGTTGGTATCTTGTGCAAACACCTGAAGATTACCTTTCCTGGGTAGACGGTGGAGGTATTGAACGTATGGACGAAGAATCATATTCCGAATGGGCTGCATCCGAAAAAATTATTTACCTCGAGACTTATGGTTTCTCTTACAGTAATGCGAACCGGAATTCTGAAAAAGTTTCGGATTTAGTAGCCGGAAGTATTTTAAAGCTATTATCCGGTAATGGATCATACTACAATGTAGAATATCCAGATGGACGAAGTGGCTTCATTCATAAATCTGAAGCTCGTTTACTTAACGATTGGGAAAGCAGTATTTCAGCTACACATGAATCGCTTATTGAAACTGCAAAAACTATGATCGGAGCTCCTTATTTGTGGGGAGGAACTTCTACAAAAGGCATGGATTGCAGTGGTTTCACAAAAACTATCTATTTCATGAATGGACAAATCATTCCTCGTGATGCCAGTCAACAAGTAAAAGCAGGAAAGCTTATCGACAGCAATAAAGATTGGGATAAACTGGAAGTGGGTGATCTGCTATTTTTCGGACGTGAAGCTACAGATTCCCGTTCCAGAGCTGTAACACATGTGGGCATGTGGATTGGTGACAACAAGTTCATTCATTCCGCCAGTAATGTACATATCAGCAGCGTTGATCCGAACTCTGATATCTATGACAGTTTTAATACAGGTAGATATCTTGAAGCAAGGCGCTATATTGACAACTGGGAAGGTAATATTATCCCTACCAATAAAATGTACACCGCTTTGGTAGATGCTAGATGATTCGTTGACAAAATTTCTTTATACCAACCTCAATATTGCAAGCAGGTCATCCCGATCCGCCAGCTGGCGGACGGGATGACCCTATATGTTTTACTATTCATAAACTCTCATATAATTACCTAACATCTAAAGAAATGATGGATAGCTACTTCAACTTCTGTCGGGCTTTGCACGGCTGACGGATTTTGCTTGCTAAAATAGAAACAACCTCGGAGTTCGCGCCAATAATTCTTGTCGGGAGTTTTTGGTACTGGAGCCTGTACTGAGGGAGCTCAGTAGCGGTACAAAAGTACATAGAACCAACGAGCTGAATCCTCTCGCCGAGCCTGAAGGTTCTACTTGTTTAAGGTTTTTTATCAAAATGGTTACCGATAAACAGGATATTTAGGTTCTTACAAACATAGTACAGGGTTGAATCCCATGGAGAATTATATACGAAGTAGAAATTTAGATGAATAGTTCGTTTGATTTTTGCTTCATCCCATCATTTCGCTGAAAGCGGGGTGATGGAGGCTTGGACAAGGATTTGTTATTAGTTTGAAAATAAAATGTTAGCCCTTTCTCCGAGCATGAAGGTTCTACTTGTTTAAGGTTTTTATCAGAATGATTATTTAGATTTTTTCAAACAATGCTCAAGGACAAATCCCTTGAGGATTATGTACAAGACCTTAACAACGTTTTAACTGATTCCGATGCTCCTCTTTGGAAACGGACCTCCCCGGCTCCCAAACAAATTTCTAGGTTCTGAGTAGTTCGCCCCTCCTTAACCAAGGAGGGGAAGTTCCCAAACTGATTCTAAATTATATCAGTAAGTTCCCCTACTGTTACAGAAATGATCTAAGTAAAAACCTTTAATATTCTCTGTTATATAGCCTGAGCTTTTCCTGCGTTTAAACCGGTATAAAGTTTAAAAAATAAGATCATAAATAAGATATAAAGCGCTGTATCCCAGTTTCCGGTTATATCAAAAACAGCCCCGATCAATATTGGACCCGTTGCTGCTAACAAGTATCCGATAGACTGTGACATTCCGGAAAGCTCTGTTGCCGTTTCCGAATCCGAAGATCTTAATACGATAAATAACAAAGCCAGCCCAAAACTTCCGCCTAATGAAAACCCAATTCCGGAAACCCATAAAAATACGGTAGCATTAGTCCCCAACCATAAACCTATTAAACTAATGGCTTCCACAAGAATTAAAGCTGATATATATTTTCTCTGATCATCCCTTTTTGCGGCAATTACCGGAACAAGCACAGAACCAAGCACACCGGTAACTTGTGACAGCGATAAATACCAACCCGCTTCGGAACTGCTGAAACCTTTCGAGATCAAGATATCAGGCAGCCATGCAAGTATTACGTAAAAGGCTATCGACTGCAAACCCAGAAACAGAGCCACATTCCACGCCAATGAATTTGATCCCAGATCCTTCATAGCTTTTTTAAAACTTCTTTTTGAATTGGTTGGAACGCTGAATTTATTTTGACTTATCCAGACCAGAAATGCCACAAACGAAAAAAATCCCCAAACTCCCAGCGAGGTTTTCCAGGAACCGGGAAAAGATTCAGCTATCGGTACACTAAGTCCGGCGGCAAGAGCAGCTCCTACTCCCATCATACCGGAATACAAACTCGTCATAAATCCGGATCGTTTATCGAAATCACGTTTTACAAGTGCTGGTAAAAGTACATTTCCAAAAGCAATCGCAATTCCCAAAAGTATAGTCCCCAGAAACAAGAATGGAATATATCCAAAAGCTCTGAGGACGATACCCACCGTCAACAAAAGCAACGCTCCTGATAATGTCTTTTCGATTCCAAATCGTCTTGTAAAAAGTGGGGTTAAAGTAGATAAGATCCCGAAAGCCACCAACGGAAGTGTTGTTAACAAACCCAACATCGAATTAGACAAACCAGTTGCCTCACGAATCATTGCAATCAACGGACCTACTCCTGATAATGCCGGCCTCAGATTGAAACCGATAAGTATAATTCCTGTGATTAATAAAACCTGATCTCTTCGGGGGCGATCTGAATAGGACGTCAATTCAATCTTATATCTGATGAAAATTCATCTGCATAAAGTACGGCAAACTGAGTTGCGATGTGTGGATATTAGCGTGATTTCTATACACTACATTTCTCAAGGATAAACCTGTAATCAATTCCGGGAATGCTACTCATAGCTTTTATTGATAGCTGTTTTAGAACGACTGATAATCCTCACCTGTTTAATTATTGAAACACAAATAACTTCAATACTAAGGAAACAGTTAATGAAAGCAGCTTTTTATAACAAGTTCGGAGAATTAGATAACATAGAAACAGGAGAACTGGATAAACCTGAACCGGGCGAAGGAGAAGTTTTAGTTCGCATTAAGGCAGCAGGTGTAAATCCTGTTGATGCTTTTGCAACTCAGGGAATGCTGAAAGATGCTATTCCTTCTGAATTTCCCACAATTCCGGGATGGGACGTAGCAGGCGTTGTTGAAAAAAGAGGCCGTTCAGCTAGAAGATTTAATGAAGGCGATGAAGTGTATGCTTATGCACGCCGACCTGTTATCCAACACGGAACTTTCGCAGAGTATATCTCTCTTCCGGAAAGTTATCTAGCTAAACGACCTCAAAAAGTTTCCATGGAAGAAGCCGGGGGAATTCCTTTGGTTGGACTTACTGCATACCAAGCTCTTTTTGATGCAGCACAAATGGAAGAAGGACAAACATTATTGATTCTGGGAGCTTCAGGTGGTGTTGGCACATTGGCTATTCAATTAGCTAAGGCTCATGGCATTAAAGTTATTGGTGTGGCCAGTGAGAAGAACCACAATTATATGAAAGAACTCGGAGCGGATGCTACTGTTGATTATAAAGACAATCATGTTGGAGAAATGGTAGCAGCTATTGAACCCGATGGCGTTGATGTGATCTTCCATTGTTCTCGTGGAGATGCACTTGATCAGGTTATGGAAACCGGAGTACTGAAAGACAACGGACATCTAATCTCCATCACCAACAGCAATCCGGACATCAGTGATGATATTAATTTCCAATATGTGTTTGTAGAACCCAACTCTACACAATTACAACATATTCAGGAATTAATCGATGACGGAAAGATCAAAGTTCACGTTTCAAAAACGTACGATTTAGAAGAAGCTGAACAAGCTCTTAAGGATGTTCAATCCTTGCATACGCGTGGTAAACTAATTATCGCGCCATAGATATTCAGATAGCTTTAGATGGGGAGATCAAAATTCTGGTTACGTAGCTCCGGTTGCGTAACCATCTCTCTTCGACTTTGCTATCTATTCTACACATCCGGTTATTGGAAATGCACCACGAATACTTCAAATTCGGAATAGAGTAATCACTATCTTTTGATGAATCAAAAATAGTATGTATGGATCCGGTAACGCATGGATTAGTGGGTGCGACCAGTGCTCAATTGTTTTCAGATAAAGACACGTTTAGAACGGCTTCTTTTATTGGCTTTATTGCAGCCTTAGCTCCTGATTTGGATATATTTTTGGGTTCGGCATTAAATCCCTTGCTTACACTTGAACTACATCGCCATTTTACCCACTCATTTATTTTCATTCCGTTTGGGGCACTAATTGTCTCTTTGATTCTCTGGTTATTTTTTAAAAAGAAAATCAGCTTTAAGCACACGTACCTTTTTAGCCTGCTAGGATATTCAACAGCCGGTTTAATGGATTATATCACCAGTTATGGTGTATATCTCTTTTGGCCGTTTGTTGATGAACGCTTCGCATTGAATATCGTCTCTGTATTTGATCCTTTGCTTAGTATCGGTCTGCTGATTACAGCATCCATCGCTTTGTACAAAAAGAAGAAGGTATATAGTTACGGTCTTGCAGGATGGCTGTTCTTGTATCTTTGCTTTGCAGGGATTCAAAAATCCAGAGTTGAAAATATTGCTACTGATGTACTGCTTGCTGAAAATGATTCCAATACTCAACTTGTCATTAAACCCACTATTGGAAACCAAATTCTATGGAGCGTTCGCTTTGTGGAGGACGGAGAAATATGCAGCTCGGGAATTCGGGCGCGGCTTTTCTCAACGCCACTTGTTTATGAAGGTGAATGTGCAGTCTTAGTTGATTGGAACTCAACATATAAACCATTTAATGGCACCGTGATGTATAAAGATATAGAACGGTTTTCCGAATTATCAGATGGTTTATTAGTTCGACATCCGAATCACTCAAATGTACTTGGGGATGCTCGGTATTCCATGCTTCCAACGACCACTTCACCGTTATGGGGTATTACCATTGATACTACAAAAACAGATCAACATGTGACGTTTGATTCCTTTCGTGATGCAAGTCCGGAGATCAGAACGAAGTTTTTAGATATGATCTTGGGTCGAGTAGATTAACTGCTCCGTTCAGATTTATCATTCGATAACAGTTTTGATATAAAAATATACCCGTCATCCCGATCCGCCAGCTGGCGGACGGGATGACCCTATAAATTTTACTGTGTTTCCCTCCCTAGTTCAAGCGCCTCGCTGGGACTAGCATTACCCTTCCTAAGCATTGTTGAATCTGATCAAAACTTCTTTCTTCTTCTTAGAAAACTGTTTGATCTCATACTCCCTTTTGCAAGCCAATGATCGGCTGTCACAATGTTCAACATAAACCATTTCTTTAGGCGTATTCGCTTTTAAATATTTCGCACCCTCCCCTCGCTTGTGCTGATTCCAGCGACGTATCACATTATTTGTTGAACCGGTATATAAACTGTTATCGTAGCAGCGAATTATATATACGAACCAGTTTTTCATTGATGATCAGTTTTTACCTTGACGAAGCATCAGTTTCGAGATTATAGTTCTGCTTTTTCATATTAAAAAGATGAATAAGCAGCAGTAAAGTAGCATAGAAATAACACCACTGACGCAGGTATCATTACCATTTTTTCTTTTTTACTTATTGATGCAAGATTCCCAAGAATGCTAAACATAAACATCAACGCAAATCCTGCAACGATGTATCCACTTAATCCTTCAGGAATAATACTGATGTAATTTAAACTTAGTAGTGAAAGTATACCAATAAGAAGAATAATGGCAGAAACAGCAGATGCCTTTCGAAGTGAGTCCGGAAGTTCTTTGTTAAAACCACCCCATGCATACTCACCAAGGGGTCTTCCACTTGCCAACGCAATCTGAAAGATCATCAGTAAAAAGGTGCACATACTGCCTGTCAGTATTGTTAATATCTTAAGATTGATGCGTTCTGAAAAGCGTACAGTTGCCACTTCTGTTGTATTCTGAAAATCTACACTACAGCTAATAGAATAAAGATTTTTTATTGAATGAAACCGAAGTTTCCGCCCTTCTAATTTATACTCCAGATGTTCTCCTGTTTCCAATAAACCGTTGACTTTTTCTATGGATTGCCCCGGCTGAATCATCCCGCATAATATTTCGATTTCTTTCTCCGCCTCAATCCAAAATATACTACTTGCAATCCCTACTAATACTACGAGTAAAGTGACTATATTTGTTTTCATACTAGCTTTAGTTTCAAAAAAGTAATTGAAGAGCGCGGATAAGCTAGGCATTTTATTGATTCAATCAATGACTTTAGGTAAATAAAAAGGTTCCATTCATAATTGAACGGAACCTTTTTTTCATAGCACTATATCTACTTAGTTTATTCAAACTCGATGATATCAGCGGTAATAGAAACCGATGCTTTTGTAAAAACCATAAAGTTCGTCGTGTTGGAGTCATATTGAATGTTAATAAGCGCTAGTGTTCTCCCTTCTATCGATTCCCCTTTTTTCTCGAAGTTATCCCAAAGCGATTCACGAGCTTCTTTATATAACATTTTTTTTCCTTCAAGAGGAATTATGCCTACAGAATTAGTGGCAACACCCCATGAATAACTGGCTCCAAATAAATACGATATTTCTGAGGTGCCCGTCACATTTTTAGCCACAATAGTATAGTTCCCTTCTTTTAGCTGAACCTCGGTACTATTAGACGCCATAAACATGCCTGCGTTTCCACAGCCGGTAAGCAGAAATGCCACGGTCATAAGAATGATAAATGTATAAGATTTCATATTGATAAGATTATTTTTGGTTGGATTGTTGTTTTATTTGTTGTACTTCTTGATTAAAAAAGTTCTGTAAGCGATGAGTGCCGTAGCGGGTTGCAATGCTTTCGCGCGCCAAAAGTGTGAGGAAGAACTCAGGTGGTCCAAATCTTTGCCCGGGAAGAACAATCTTTGCAGTAGTTAGTATCAATGACCTGATCCAGTCCGGAAGGTGAACAATATTAGCCGGTTTATTCCACGCGCATAAAGCCATTTCTGCTATCTCATTTTGAGTGAGGATATCTGGTCCGCCTACCGATATCTCTTTATCTTTCTGAGCAATTGCTCGTACACATACTTCCGCAAGGTCAGCACTGTGGATAGGGTTTAGCTTTAACTCTCCATTCCCAAATAGCACAACACTTCTTTTTTCGGCCATAAGGAGGACTTCCCGTAGATCTGAAAAAAATCCATTGGGTCGAATGACGGTATATTCTAATCCCGAAGCTTTGAGGGCATCCACAAATCGTTCTTTAGCTTCGGTGATCTTAGGATGACGTAGCTTGTCTCCGTCTATGACAGACACATATATAAATTTGCTAACCCCGGCTCGTTCTGCTTCTTTCAGTAGGTTTAAATTCGCATGGTAATCGACATCCATATAACTGAGCTCATCTTTTGGACTGGTGATACCAACAGTTGATATCACAGTCTCAACATCTTTACAAGCACCACTCAGTGTTTCTGGCCGGGTTACTTCGGCTTGCACTATCTTGATATTTCGGTTTTTCAAACTTTCCAACTTTTCCGGACTATTTACCAGAGCTACAGCCGGTATCTTCCATTTATGCAGTTCTTCGAGTATATATTTGCCGAGATAGCCACTGGCTCCGGCAACTAAGATTTTTGTCATGGAGCATTCCTTTTTTGATTCCACAGCCAAGATCAGCAGGAAGCATATAATAATCGTGCGGAATGATATTTTCGGCGCTTTTTATGAAATCTCGGACTTTTTAGAAAAGAGAAAGGGCTGGTATCAACAGAATGAGAAGAGCAAGGAATTGTAAATGAAGATCCTGTTGCAATTTAATACTCAGTAGTGGCCTAGAATCAAGTCTCCTACTTATGCTTCTTCAACCACTTGCGTGGGGTAATACCTGTTTTCTTTTTGAAGTAATCATTGAAAGTGGATTTAGAATTAAAGCCACTTTCAAAAGCTAAACCAAGTAAGGTGAAATTCTTATTAGCGGGATCCAGTGCCTTCTGCTTAAAACACTCCAGCCGGAAATTATTAACATAATCGTTGAAGCTTACCCCAACCTGATCGTTCAGCATCCATGATAGTTTATTTGGGTGAAGTCCGACTTCAGCAGCCAAGGTCCTCAAAGTTAATTCCGTGTCAAGATAGCGCGCGTCTTCAACCATTAACTGATCGAGTTTTTTTTGAGCCATTTCGATCTCGTCAGGCTGCATCAATAATCTGGAATCAACCTCATTTTTTCTATGGGCACTTCCGTTACTCAGCTCCTGCCTTGATCGTTTGTTGGGTAATCGGGATGGTTCAAATGTCTTTTTGACCAACTCTTTAAAACCATCTGTTTCTCGAATTTTGTCAAGAAATGGGCGACTCAGGAAGTTTGCAAACTGACCTCTTTTATCTCCAACAGCTTCCTCAAGAAGTTTAAGCGCTTTATCCTTTGCTCCATACTGAGCATATAAAAAAGCGGGCCAAGGAGTCAGTGTAAAAACCTCCTCTTGTACAAGCTGATCAATCTCTTCAAGTTTGATACCGTGATCGACAGGTTGATGAGTCAATGTATACAGCATGCTACATGATTTCGGAGATTGAGCCAGTGCCGTATCTCCTAAATAGGCCTCCAAAGCTTCTTTACGGTTTAACTTGATCAGGCTAAGTTGCTTCATAGTGATGGCATGCGTGAAATTCGGATCGATCCGGAGAGCGGCTTCTGTACTTACAAGGGCCGATTCATAATCTTCCTGCAAATAATGAATGTTTGCTTTGGTAAAATGATGGTTGGGCGAAAGTGGATCTAATTGAAGGATATGTCTGGTATGCTCCATAGCTTCATCGAACCAACCAATAGCTGTATATAATTCAGCTAAGCCTTCCTCGGCTTCCGTATAAGATGGATTTAATGCCATCGACCTTAGATACAGCTTTTCTGCTTCCCGGTAATTCCAATGCCCCCAAAATTCAAGCGTAGCTTTGCTATAGTATCCCAGAAATGACTGATCGTCGACCTCAAATCCCCGATTAATATAATCCGCTGCCATATCAAGTGATGTAATATTCGGGGTCCAGGATCCAAACATTGAATGACAATAACCCGCTCCAAAATATGGCCAGGAAAAATCTGGATCCATCTCTATACATTGCTGATAAAACTTCATAGCATTTTCGATCCCTTCACTATCCCAACGCAAGTGATTATATCGTGCCTTTAAGTAGAGATTATATGCCTGAATATTCTGAGTGGGTACATCCACCAGGCGTTCACCGATCTCCAGATGACCAAAATTTTCCCTGATCTGTTCAGCGATAGCTAAGCTAATCTCATCCTGAAGCTCAAAAATATCCTCGATTTCACGATCAAAACGCCCCGACCAAATTTGAAATCCATCGGTCGTTTGTATCAGCTGAGTTGAGATCCGTACTCTCTTCTTTGACTTACGTACGCTCCCCTCCAATACCGTAGATACACCCAACTGATTACCAATATGACGCACATCCATTTGCCGCCCTTTGAACGAGAACGAAGAAGTTCTCGCAGTCACCTTTAAACCCTGAATCCGGGTCAAAGCATTTATGATATCTTCGGTAATTCCATCACTGAAATATTCATTTTCAGGATCTGAACTGAGGTTCAGAAACGGCAGAATAGCTATAGATTTATTATCGATCAAAAATAAAGTAGGTGTTTCAGTACTACCCGTTATTCATTTATACAGAAAGAAGATATAAAATCATGGGAATAAAGGAACAGAAATAAAATAAAGCCTCCGGTCAGAACTTTTCTCCATAAGCACTTTAAAGTCCAAAATCTCACAAATACGTCCGCATTTTCATTTCAGGACGTTTGACCTACAATTTCTTACGATCATTGATCTGTCGATTCGATAAAGCGGATTTTTAAGACTGAATCTATCGATAAACATCAAACCATTTATTTAATCATTAAACATTCAGGACAATGAAAACTCTATTAACCATTCTTTTACTTTTTTGCACACATAGTGCTTTTTCACAAACTAACTCAGAACCGGATAAAGAAAATGAAGTAGCCTATAAGTGGCGGGTAAGTATGCCTTATATAGTTCCAGATGAGATTATCTATGGTTATGACAAGCGTACAAGTATTCAAATGGTAGAATTGCATGTAAAACGTAACCTTGATGATAAGAGCATTATAGGAGTGAAGTTTGCCACCTGGCGATTATTTCAACCCATGGGAATCACCTGGTGGGATGGCGTAGTCGATAAAATTGAGTCCGGGACTGAATACTACGATGGATACTTAAGAGAAACAGGTATTGGTATCACCTACCAACGTATGTTATGGAAAGGACTTTTTGCATCTATTGAAGTGCTGCCGCAAATTCAAACCTATACCGATCTAGACGGTGAAAAAATCAAAAATGGGTTCAAACTTTATAACTCCGTTCATTTGGGCTACCATTTCACAGTTGGGAAGAAAAAAAGATTTTTTATAGAACCTCAGGTTCATATCAACCAGTGGATGTTTGATAACAACTCGCCTGCAGGATTTAAAGAGTTCGATGATAAATATGGAAACGTCTTTTGGTTTGAGCCAAATATTTATTTAGGGTGGAAATTTTAAAGTAAAGTTGCCTCGCTGCAATTGACAGAAGCCCATAAATACACAGATACTGGTCTTAATAAAGGAATGCAGTTTTAAAACCCATTATATAATCAAGATAAATTCAACAAAAATGAAGAATAAGAAGCAAACTAATTATATAGCCGTAGGAATTGCAATTGGAACCGCAATTGGCGCAGCAATAGGTATTGCCATTGACAATCTTGGATTATGGATAAGCCTTGGAACGGCCATTGGTGCAGCGATGGGTTACGCCCAAAAAAATAATTCTACTAAGAAAGACTCTTGATCTGATACTATGTTTAAATCAAAAAAAGGAAAAAGCGAAATACTCCGGCTCTACGACAAAAAATTGGAAAGTCTCAATCTCGATTTTGAGTACTTAACAGTACAAACCAGTTTTGGAAAGACCAACATCATAGCTACGGGAGATCCAGCGAACCCGCCGATAATAATTGTTCATGGTTCAAATGGATGTGCCCCTATTGCTCTTGAAACCTATGCTAATCTGCATAATACCTTTCGAGTTTATGCGGTAGATGTACTGGCTCAACCCAATAAAAGTGCCGATACGCGCTTAAGTATGAAAGATGATTCCTATGGAAAATGGATGAATGAAATCATCACTGAACTAAAGATTGAATCAGTAACGATGGCAGGATTCTCTTTTGGCGGATTGATCATTCTGAAAACACTGGAATATGATGAGAGCAGGATCAAAGAAGTGTACTTATCAGCACCAGCTTATGTCGTAAATGGAAATCCATTGAAAGCCATTTTCAAAGTTTTCATCCCAATGAAGAGGTATATGAAGACTAAAAAAATAAAGTATGTCGAGAAGTTTCTGTCCCACTTGTTCACCGATCGGGATGAGTTTGCTATCAAATTTCTTTCCAAAGTCTTTTTAGAATTTGAAATGGACTTTACCCCGGTTCCCTTCATAGATGCTAAGGCAGCCAATGAAATCACAACACCCATTACCATTTTCGCAGCTCAAAACGACATTCTGTTTCCCGGAAATAAAATGATAAAACGGGCAGCAAAGATATTTCCATCGCTTAAAAAAAGCACACTTCTTGAACATTCGAAACATGTTCAAAACAAAGAACAAAATGAACAGATTGAACAAGAGATCATGAGATAAGGCGTGCTAAGTCCATAGTCTTCAAAACGGTGTAACCTTTATATACAATGACCGTTATGGTCACTGTCCATGATACTTAAAAGAAGACGTATTGGCTCTCTGACTTGATTAAAAAAACTAAAACCCTGACAGCTTTAATCATTAAAAAAATATGAAATTTCAATTCACAATACTTTTATCTGTAATCATATTTAGTGCTTGTGATAGCCCAAAAAAATCTAACCTTACTCAACAACCGATTCTTGAGGATTATCAACTTGGCGAACAATGGGTTTGGAAGTATAAAGGGGTAACTACGGAAGGAGAAGTACGCTCAGACGGTACAGATACAAGAACGATAGTGCGCATGGATGAGGGTTTAGGCATGACCATTGGTAATGACACTATTCCTCTCGCCGAAATCGTGAAACCGGATGAAAGTGAAACACCAAAATATGACTGGCCATTAGAAGTGGGTAAAAAGTGGAAATACGAAAATAATTGGACCAGTCAGGATGGTACTACGGGGGCTCAAAATCAAGATGCGGAAGTTTTGTCTTATCAGGAGGAAACAGTAGAAGCCGGCACATTCATGGCTTATACCATCAAATATACCGGTAAAACTACTAACTCCAGAGGATACAATGCGGATGAAGAGGAAATTTGGTTATATGCTCCGGAAGTAAAAACCTTTATTAAACTGACTCAGTCTCAAGGTGATTTTTTGTATGTGGAGGAGCTGATCGAATATTCGAAACCAAAATAAGGAACAAATGCCAATACCCATGTAAGTGACTATACCGCTATGGTTCACACAGCGCATAAATAGTTATTAGCGCTAATTAAAAAGATGAAAATATTTAAAATTGAATGATAGAAATGGAAACTAAACACAAGTCATTAACACTAAAGAGGGGAATTCTGGCCATCGTGATCATGTACGCATGTCAACTCCTAGCTGGAATTGCTATCTCTTATGGTTTTAAATTCTTTTCACCTACTGATAAAGTTCCTCTCGAAATCTTGGGGCTCACTTCTGCTTTGCTCGGTGGAATTATGATATTGACTTTCTTCTGGTGGGATATCCATAGATCAGGCCAACCTTTTTATCCAGAGATAGGACTTCAACCAAGTAAGATTAAAAAGAGCAAAGGTCTTTTATTGGTTATAGGTGCATTAGCATCAACACACTTTTTAGCGTGGATATATAGATCGGTGATGTTACCTGCCTTAGGTCACGAAGGAATCATTGGGGGCGGCTCCAAAATGTTTAGCTTCATACAAACAAATGGAGGAGCATTAGAAATGTCTGGTTTTTTACTGCTGGCACTCCTCATCGGACCTATTATGGAAGAGGTAGTATTTAGAGGGTATTTGCAGTCTTCATTAGCAAAGAAAATACCTGTATGGGCTGCTATATTGATAACTTCGATTGTTTTCACCGTTGGCCATAGTCCCATGATATTATGGCCCATGTATTTTTTGTATAGTGTTACCTGGGGTTGGATCTTATTACGTACTGGCTCTTTAAAAATGGCAGTCCTAATTCATATTCTTAGCAACTTGTTTTACGCTATTGTAGGTTTTGCAGGATGGAACATTCTTGCTTAAATCAAATGGTTTACACTCCTTCTGTAAGAAAATTCATAAAACTCACTCAAAATCAAGGTTATTTTCTATACGTAGAAGAATTAATCAAATATCCAAAACCAAAATAATTAATAATGAGTTCATCACATCAATCACTTAAAAAAGATGCCAGAATTACAGGTATCTGGTATTTGTCCTTAGCAGTTTTCGGAGTATTGGGATTTCTTGTTTTTCATCCCAAAGTGTTTATCACCGGCGACCCTGCTGCAACCCTTCAAAATATCATTGAAAATGAATCGATTATCCGAACCCGTCTGTTGCTGGAACTAGCGATAGTTTTGTCACAAGTACTTGCTGCTGTTTGGTTTTTTAAATTATTCAGACTCATTAATGAATGGGCAGCCTGGTCTTTGGCTATCTGGGGTACCGTTAATGCAGTAGCTATTATGATCAGTGCTATAGCTATGGGGTCGATGATTAATGTTGCTTCTTCTTCTCTGATGACTGATGAGCAGATCCTGTTAATTTCAGTTTTTCACAACATAATAAGTAATGCCTGGGCTGTTGGAAGTCTATTTTTTGGACTATGGCTTATTCCAATGGGACATATCGTTACCCATTCACGCAGAATGCCTGTTTGGTTAGGATATACCCTTATCATCGGTGGCTTTGGTTATATGCTGAGTACTTTTTTCCATTATTCAGGAATAGAGTCTTCTTTCACTGAATACCTAACAATTCCTGCTACTGTCGGCGAATTCTGGATGATCGGGTATTTGCTCATTTTTGGAATACGGCCCAAAGAATAAAGTATTCAAACCTTTGATAGTTTCTAAATTCAGACAATTTACAACAAGCATTTATTCAATATGTACATCTGGAATTCAACAACTAATCAAACACCCTTATGCCACGCCTCAAAAATTGATATTAATCTTTACCAAATCCGGCCATACTTTATAAGATCAGACTATAATTGGGGTCGAATAATTCTTCTATTCAATCAAGAAATATGATCTTATCTAAACTCTCACCAAAAACTAGGCGTAATATATCCCGCATTATTCCATTTGGTTTGATCTGGTTATTTCTTGGCTGGATTTTTTTAATAAACGATTTATCATTGATCGGTAACCAAGATGTGAATTCAGATTCTGCGATAACTATCTCGGTACCCATATTTATTTTTGCGAGTCTCGCAGTTTTTTTGGTGGGATTAATAATCGGCACAATGGAGATGATCGTATTTGAAAAACGTTTCACTAACTATAGTTTACCATCAAAAATTGCAGCTAAATTCCTGATTTACTCTACCATTTTATTAATGATAATTCTTATCACCTTTCCTATTGCCGGAAGCATTGAACAAGGGGTATCGCCTTTTCACCCAACGGTATTGAGTAAAATGGGACGCTTTTTAAGTAGTCTTGTTTTTATGAATACGGCATTGCAGCTTTCCTTTGAATTATTTTTGAGCTTAATCTATGCCGCTATTAGTGAAAATCTAGGACACAACATTCTTAAAAACTTTTTTACCGGTCGGTATCACACCCCAAAAGTAGAAAAAAGAATTTTCATGTTTTTAGATATGAAAAATTCAACCGCTATTGCCGAGAAACTTGGGCATGTAACTTATTTTCAGTTTCTAAGGAAATATTATGAATCACATTCAGATTCAATTATTAACCATTTGGGGGAAGTGTATCAGTATGTAGGAGACGAAATTGTGCTTACCTGGGAACTTAAAAAAGGAGTACAAGACAACCATTGGTTGAGATGCTATTTTGAACTGAAAAAAAACCTAAACGCGCTTAGATCTTCTTTTGAAAAAGAGTTCGGGGTTACACCTGATTTTAGAGCAGGTGTTCATGTGGGAGAAGTTACTACTGGAGAAATTGGTGCCTTAAAAAAAGAAATAGTTTACACCGGAGATGTGCTAAACACTGCTGCACGATTACAAAACCTGTGCAAAGAATATTCCGCTGATTTAATATTTTCGGAAGATATTAATGGGCTAATTTATAAGCAAAATGAAAACCCCATTAAACCATTAGGCAAGATATTGTTACAGGGAAAATCCAACACAACTACTATTTATACTATCGAAAATAGTTTAAACTCTAACTGAAAAACTTGCTAGATTTTTTAGTATAAGCATCATTTGTTTCACAACTGTTTTACTCGAATAAATAAAAAAGCTCTAACACTTTATTTATAAAAGTATTAGAGCTTTTTAAGTGCTCCCCGGGTAGGATTTGAACCTACGACCCAGCGATTAACAGTCGCTTGCTCTGCCCCTGAGCTACCGAGGAATGTTCCCTTGAAGGGGCGACAAATATAAAGAGATTATGGGGTGACTATCAATACTAATTTCGGTTTTTAGTAAAAAACTTTTTCGAGCACTAATGCTTTTGCAGGAGCCGTGAATGATTTCACTTCCGCATCCGGGTTTTCCAACAGTTCAGAAAACTCTGAAACCGTTAATTTTCCTTTGGCAACCTCTACTATAGTACCTGTAATACGCCTTACCATATTACGCAAAAAACGGTTGGCACTGATTCGATATACCCATCTATCATCAAACTCTTCGAATGTTGATTTCTGAATTGTACAAAGCGTAGTAAAATTTTCTTCGTTGAATTTTGAGAATCCGGAGAAATCGAACTCCCCGTTTAGCAAAGCTGCGCATTCATGTAATTTTGCGCTGTCTAAATCTCCGTTCTGCGACCACCCCAAATGCTCCTGTAACGGAGAGGGATCTTTAAGAATGGTGTATGCGTATTCTCTGGAAGTTGCATCAAACCGGGCATGGAAATCACTGTGAACTTCCTCTATAGTTTTGATATAGATTTCTTTCCCTGCTAATCCGTTCACTCCGAAAATCAATTTCTGAACATCAGCTACATTTTCGAGATCCACATGTGCAACCTGACCTCGAGCATGAACTCCGGCGTCAGTTCTTCCCTGTCCGATCAAATCTACATCGCGTTGCAAAATCTTTGAAAATGCTTTCTCCAGCTCTCCTTCTACCGTTCGGGCATCTGGTTGAATTTGCCATCCGGAAAATCCGGCTCCATTATATTCTATCGTTAGTTTATAGCGAGACACGTTTGCGAATATTGAATATTGAATTTCCAATAACCAATCTTGAACTGGTACTTATAAATATAATGATTGATAAAACTTTAATCATGAGATCAAATTCGATATTCAGTATTCCTTGTTCAATATTCAATATTCAAATAACTGTTCTGTCGGCGATGAATTCTCCTTTTCTGATGATTACAATCCCGTCTTTAACGCTGTAATTTTCATGGTCTCCTTCTTCCAGATGATCTCCGCCAACAATTCGCACATCATTTCCGATACATGCGTTTTTATCCACTATACAGTTACTGAGGTAGCAACGTTGTCCTATTCCAAACACAGGTCGATCAGCTGAAGCCGCTTCAATGGTTGCCTTATCCTGAAAGTAATCGTTACCCATAATAATGGAATTTTCGATCGTCGTTCCTTTCCCTATTCTGGAACGAATACCAATTACAGATCGAACGATCCGGCTTGCTTCAATGATACACCCTTCCGCCATAAGTGCATGCTCCAAAGTTGTTCCCATCAGTTTGGATGCCGGAAGCAAACGGGCACGGGTATAAATAAAATTATCATTGTCGTATAAATTGAATTCAGGAACCGTATCTGCTAATGATAAATTAGCGTCGAAAAATGATTTTATAGTTCCTATATCTGTCCAGTAGCCACCGAATTCATAGCTACTGACACGCAACCCTTCTTTGAGTGCTTTTGGTATAATTTCTTTTCCGAAATCTGTAGCATCAGGGTTTTCATCAAACAAGTGCTTTAGTGTGTCTTTGTTGAAGATATAGATCCCCATTGACGCCAGATATTCTTTATTCTGTTCTTTGTATTGCTCCGGTACATCCGACTTCCAATCTCCCAGAACATCTGAATTTGGCTTTTCTATAAAACTGTCTATCAATCCCTCTTCATTGGTTTTCATGATTCCGAAACCTGTTGCGTCTTCAGCATTCACCGGGATTGTGGCAATCGTAAGATCAGAATTATTCTCTTTATGCCTTTGGAGCAGTTTACGATAATCCATTTGGTATAACTGATCCCCGGACAATATCAGAACATGCTCATGCTCATGATTTGACATATGATGAATAGATTGACGAACCGCATCTGCCGTTCCCTGAAACCAATCCGGATTGGAAGCCGTTTGCTCTGCCGCAAGAATATCAACGAAACCACTACTGAATACATCAAAGTTGTAGGTGTTTTTGATGTGACGATTCAGTGAGGCTGAGTTAAATTGAGTGAGCACATAAATTCGTCGGATATCCGAATTCAAACAATTTGAGATCGGAATATCAACCAACCGATATTTACCGCCAATTGGAACGGCAGGTTTAGAACGTTGATCCGTTAGTGGAAATAAACGCGTTCCCCTTCCACCACCTAAAATTACTGCCATTACTGAACTTTTCATCAACCTACCTTCTTGATTAGTTTTCTATAAACATCAATGTATTCTTTAGCAGATCTGTTCCATGAAAAATCCAGTTTCATGATCTTCGATCTTACCTGACTAAATAAGCTCTGATTTTCGAATAAATCAATAGCTCGATTAATTGCATATTCTGCATTTTCCAGATTAAACTCGTCAAAGCAAATTCCATAACCGTCTTGCTCACTTATGTCCTTCACAGAATCTTTTAGCCCACCAGTAGCTCTTACTATCGGAATGGTTCCGTAACGCATGGCAAACATCTGATTCAGGCCACAAGGCTCAACTCTGGACGGCATCAGAATAAAATCAGACCCGGCATATATTTGATGAGCCAGCTTCTCGTTGTATTCCAAAGTAGCATCAAAAAATCCTACATGGTCGCTCGACATCCTTTCGAAAATAGCATGAAGTTGGGGATCGCCTGTTCCTAATAATACAAAATTTACTTCCTTCATCTTTTCCATGAAATGAGCGATCAGATCAGGAAGAAGATCCGCTCCTTTTTCTCTTACCAACCTGCCGATAAATGCTACGGTCGGAAGTTCAGGATTGAGACCAAACTCATCACAAAGCACTTGCTTATTCTTTGCTTTACCGGATTTTCGGTTTCTGAAAGAAAAATTATAAGCAAGCAACTCATCTTTGGCGGGATCCCAAACTTCGGTATCGATTCCGTTTACAATGCCTGTGGATTTAGCGGCTTCATTTTTAAACAGATCTTCCAGTCCGTTGCTTTCTGCTCTCAATTCAGTCATATAATTTTTGGAAACAGTCGTGATCTGCCAGGCCGTTTTTAGTCCTGCTGCCAGTGAATTCAAGGCACCGTCCCATTCCAGCAAACCAACATTATCAAAACTGAAAGCCGGTAACAGTTTGTAGCTCTCCTTATCAAATCTACCCTGATACTCTGCATTATGAACAGTAATTACCGTTGGTATCTGGGATAGTTCTCTGTATCGATTACACTCAGAAGTCATAAATGGGATCAATCCGGTATGATGATCATGACAATGAATGATATCAGGTTTCACTGATCTGTTTGAAATCCACTCAAGAGCAGCGATCTGAAAACTTACAAACCGTTCTTTTTCATCCCAATAAGGCTTACTGCTCCATGGATCTATATAAATTCCCGGCCGATCGAATCTTCCCGGAATGCTGACCATATAGATCGGAAAGCCAAATTCATTATCCTTCAAACGCTCAATTGAAAATTCGGTTAGTTCACCCCAAAAATTAAAAGAGCCAGAATAAACTTCTTCAAACTCATGATCTTCCACCCAATTAGTTTCGTACTTAGGCATGACCACTTCAGCACACTCCCCTTCCTCATTTAAATACTTTGGAAGTGAACCAACAACATCAGCTAGCCCTCCGACTTTAGCAATTGGATAGCATTCTGCACTAATATGAATAATGTTCATTTTTCTGAAACTGATTTGTAATAAATGCGTACTTGCTTGCGACTAACAAAACAAGAATCTTTGGGCGCAAGGTAATCAAGAATTACCACACTAAGATTTACTTAAGGTTAAAATTTAAATTTAGGGATTATGACGATAATTCATGTTGAAAACATCAGGAAATCGTTTGGCAAAAACAAAGCGGTTGATGATGTCAGTTTCGATGTAGAAAAAGGGCGTATTTTCGGGTTGCTTGGACCAAACGGTGCCGGCAAAACAACTACCATTCGGATGATCAATAATATTCTTGGACCTGATGAAGGTTCCATCACTATTAATGGTCAGATAGCAAGTCCGCTTACTCAGAAGATGATCGGTTATATGCCGGAAGAGCGAGGGCTGTACAAGAAAATGAAGGTGGAAGAACAGCTTTTGTATCTCACCCAGCTTAAAGGAATGAAAACCAAAGCGGCTAAAGAAGCTATTCATTATTGGCTTGATCGTTTTGATGCTTCTGACTGGACTAAAAAAGAAGTGGGTGAGTTATCTAAAGGGATGTCACAGAAAATTCAGTTCATCGCTACGATCGCTCATGATCCTGACATTTATATTTTTGATGAGCCTTTCAGTGGCCTGGATCCCATCAACAGCGACATGTTGAAAGATATTATCATTGAACTCAAGAATAATGGCAAAACTATTTTGTTCTCAACGCACAGAATGGAGCAAGTTGAGCAGATGTGTGATGATATCTGCCTGTTCAATAAAGGAAAAGCCGTTCTTCAAGGGAAGCTTCGTGAAGTAAAAGCTTCATTCGGTAAAAATACTATCAATCTGGAATTCGATGGTGATGGATCTTTCTTAGATAAACTTGAAGGTGTTCGCCTGAACAACCGTTCTACTAATTTTGCTGAGATCAGAGTCTTAAACGGACAAAACATGCAGGACATTTTAAAATTGGCTATGGAGCACGCTGAAATTCATAAGTTTGAACGCATTGAACCTTCTCTAAATGAGATCTTCATCTCAACAGTTGGTGAAGACAACTTAAAAGCTCAACGACTAGAGGAGGCTCCATAATGGATTTTTCAAAAATACTTTTAGTACTTAAGCGAGAATATTTTACCCGGGCTAAATCTAAATCTTTTATCCTTTCCACTATTCTAACACCATTGGTTCTCATTGGGTTTGGAGCCTTTATGGTTTGGATAATGACAAGTGAAACCGAAACCGATAAAAGTGTTGGTGTATATGATCAGACCGGTGTATTAGTAGAGAATCTGATCGCTCTTGATAGTGTTCGGTATTCGAATGTTTCTGATCTACCGATAGATACTGTAAAGGCGATGGTCCTTCGTGAAGACTTGGACGCATATCTTCTACTGGAAGAAAAGCATATCGAAACTAATGAAAATGCTGAGCTAATTTATGGTGGAAGTGGCGGATTGGCTTTCTCAAGCAGTGTACGTGGAGATATCAGAGATGTCATTCAGGAAGAACGACTTTCCAGAGCTAATGTATCTGATGAAGTAAAGGAATTATTTGCTCGACGCCCGGGATTGGATTCCAGAAAACTTACAGCAGAAGGTGAAGCAGAAGATGATAAAGCAGGGTTTATGTCCGGAGTAGGATTTGTACTCGGCTTGCTGATCTTTATAGGTCTGTTTGGATATGGCGCTGTTTTAATGCGTAGCGTAATAGAAGAGAAGACTAACCGCATTGTAGAAGTGATAACTTCATCACTGAAACCGATAGAATTACTAATCGGAAAAGTTGCAGGAGTATGTCTGCTCGGATTTACTCAATTCACCGTTTGGGCTGTGATGTATATTGGTATTTCTATGGCAGCAGTGCCTATCGCCGGTGTATTGATGCAGGATCAGATCTCTGAAATGGCAGACACTCAGGATATTGAGCAGGTGGCCGCTGAAGCCGGTTTTGATCCCGCTTCGCTGGAAGTATTGTCCATTGATCCGATGATATTTGTGTACTTCTTCCTGTTCTTTGTACTTGGCTTTTTTATGTACGCGGCCTTATTTGCAGCTGTAGGTTCTGCTGTAGATTCTGAACAGGACACTCAGCAATTTATGCCAATTCTTATGGTTCCGTTGATGGGAGCCTATATCCTGAATACCAGAATTATGGTTGACCCTGATTCAACTTTGGCTGTTGTGGCGTCTATGTTTCCTTTGACCTCACCCATCAATATGATCACCAGAATAGCTACAACAGATGTTCCAGTTTGGCAGATCGGAGCTAGTTTAGCGTTACTGGTTGCCAGCTTCTTTGGTGTAATGTGGGTTAGCGCTAAGATCTACCGTGTTGGTATTTTGATGTACGGCAAAAAAGCTTCCTTCGGAGATTTTGCTAAATGGATCAGGCAATCTTAGTAAAAACAGTATAGGCGGATGGTCAGCCCGCCACTAAGACTTGATTAAATTAAAAGGCTCCGTTGTAAAACAATGGAGCCTTTTTTGTTGTACTCATAGATTCGGACTACTATTTATCTAAATCTGTTTTACACTTTTTTACAATTACAAACCTTAAAAAATCTATATTTCCAAGTACTAATTAAAGGGTGTTTCTTGATAATTCTTTAAATGGTTAAGCGTCATTTTGAAACGTCCCCTTCTATTTAGCTAAACTGCAATTAACAATTAACAGCCTCTAGCTATGATACACAAAAACTCCTCCCCTTTATTCAACTTAAGACGCTTTCTATTCTGGAATCACCACAAGTTTCCATCCATAGCAAAATAATTTCACCGATCTGATTAGACTATTTTTTCGATAAAATAGTAGCACTTTAAGCCATACTTATTTCTAGGGCTAACTGTATTCGATCACTATTTAAAGTTTAAAACGCTTTAGGGCAGAGGTTTATCATGAAACCCTATATCAAAAATGTTATAACATTACTTTTAAAGCTTTTACTGGCAACTGTAATTGCATCCATACTAGAATATTTGATCATCACCTTTTTGAGTTCAAAGCCAATTTTAACTTTTAAAGCGCAAATGATATTAGCGGTAGCATATATCGCTTTTCTTTTACATATCGGATATAAAATTTGGTGCCTCTTCGACTTAGAAAATCTTTTTTCCAAAAATGGAAAAAACCCACAGAAATAATTTAAACCAGCAATTAACCTCAAATGAAATATAAAAAACTAAAAAAAGAACTCGGACTTTGGGATGTATATGCTATCGCTACAGGTGCAATGTTTAGCTCGGGTTTCTTTCTTTTACCCGGCCTTGCAGCTGCGGAAACCGGCCCTTCTGTATTCCTGGCCTACTTTATTTCAGGACTCATCGTACTTCCCACCATGTTCAGTGTTGCAGAATTGGCGACAGCTATGCCCAAAGCCGGAGGGACATATTACATCATTGATCGAAGTTTGGGGCCTATAATTGGAACTATCGGAGGTTATGGTTCGTGGCTTGCATTGGTATTAAAAAGTGCCTTCGCTTTAATTGGAATGGGGGCTTACTTGGCTATTTATTTTGACATTTCAATTGTACCCGTTGCTATAATTCTGACTTTAGTTTTTGGTGTACTGAATGTAGTTGGGGCAAAAGAAACAACAGCACTCCAAAAAATCTTAGTTGCTACTTTAATTTCAATTATGATTTTCTATATAACACAGGGTGTATTTGCTGTTCTTTCACTTGATTTTTTTGAAGTTACTAATCAACAATTTACGCCCTTTTTCACAAATGGAGCTGAAGGTTTTTTTGCTACAGTAGGTATGGTTTTTGTTTCTTATGCAGGACTTACAAAAGTAGCCAGTATTGCTGAAGAGGTTAAAAATCCGGATAGAAATATTCCATATGGTATGTTTTTATCTATAATTACTGCAATCATTGTATATGTAGCTGGTGTATATATCATGGTAGCTTTGTTAGAGCCTTCAGCATTTCGCGAAGACTTAACCCCTGTAGCTTCAGCCGGTAAAGTATTTATGGATTGGCTACCCAATGACCTGGGTTTACTTTTGGTTGTTGTTGCAGCTGTTGCAGCTTTTGCTTCAACAGGAAATGCAGGGATCATGTCAGCTTCACGATATCCGCTTGCAATGGCCAGAGATCAATTGATCACCAAAAAATTCTCAAAAATTGGTAAAACCGGCACTCCTTTTTGGGCTATTGTTGCTACCGTTTTTCTGATGATATTTTTCCTTGTCACATTCAATGTAGCTGAAGTAGCAAAGCTTGCAAGTGCTTTCCAGCTGTTACTTTTTGCATTACTTAACTTGTGTGTTATTGTTATGAGAGAAAGCAAAATTGATGGTTATGACCCCGGATTTAATTCTCCTTGGTATCCCTGGGTTCAAATTTCAGGAATAATATTATCGATTGCTCTTATTCTCGAAATGGGTTTCTTATCAATATTATTTACTCTGGCCGTTTCAATTTTTGCGTTAATCTGGTATTTCTATTACGCTTCTGACAAAATAAAACGACACGGTGCTATTTTTCACATTCACGAACGCTTGGGTCGAAGAAAAGACTACGGATTAGAACGTGAAATGAAAGGTATACTTCGTGAAAAAGGATTGCGAAAAGAAGATCCTTATGAAAGAATAATAAGCAGATCTGTTGTGTTGGACATATCAGGTTCTGACATCAGCTACAGAGATATTATTAAAAAGGCTTCCGAAAATTTTGCAACTTCTTTTAATATGGATGAAAAACAAATATTCGACTTGTTTTGGGAGAGTCAGGATATAGACACTATTCCGTTCACTCCATCTATCGCTTTCAATCATATTAAACTAAAAGGAGATATTTCTTCAGAAATTATATTGGCACGCATTCCAGACTCAGTATTTTTAAAATCGGATGGTTTTGAATCACTGAGTAAGGAAAAACAAAAGGAAATTGGAAATCTTCGTGCTATAATCTTTCTAATTAGTTCATCTGAAAAACCCCGTCAACATTTACGTATTCTTGCACATTTAGCTGAAATATTTGACGATAATAGATTTATAAAGAGGTGGAAAAAAGCTAAAAATGAAGAAGAAATAAGGGAAATTCTATTACGGGACGACCGGTTCATCAAACTCACTATTACAGCTGATAACCCCATGGCAGGTAAGCAGATTAAGGAAATAGATCTGCCGGGAGAATGTTTGATCGCAATTATCAATCGAAACGGAAAAACTAAAATACCCCACGGTGATACCATTATTCAAGTTAATGATGAACTCGCTTTTATTGGAGAAGAGGAAGACATTCTGTTTCTTAGAAATGAGTACAATGAATAGTAATCTACGATAAAGCTAGAGAATTAATAAAAATGGCAAGCGAATCCTCTTTTGAAGGAGATGTCAGCCGACTGGCGGACGGAGGATGTTGTTAAGTTTACCAGCTCAGATACAGCACAACATCCCTCTGATCTCACACAAGTTTTCGAGGAGATAAAATTAAGAATGGGACATATTTCAGTTCGGCTATTCCCATTCTTAATTTTGAATTCTTAATTCTATAATTCCTCACCGCTCATCAAAACCCTTACATCAAATTCCGAAAGCAACACAGCACCTATAATATTTTCAGCATCCGTTTCAGATAAATAATTCAAGCCTTCTAAAACTTTCAATCTTATTCTTGGATCGAAATCACTTGACAATTCTACGATCTTATTTCCCCAGTAATCGCCATCTTCGACATATTCCAGTAATAAATTCAATGCTCCGATTCGCGTAGAGTATGGAAACTCAAACGAAATCAACTCTTCAGCAATTTGCTGCGACTGAGTTGTTGTATCTGTAGAAATAATCTCCTTAAGCAATGACAACGAACGAGAACCGGCCGTATCAATTCGGATCATTCTCCTTGTTGCTGATATCTTTCTCGGAAGATCCGCAACTTCTAAAAAGCTTGTTTTCGCCACTTTAAATACTTCATCGGAAGAAGTACGTTCCATTTTTTGCTGAATCACTCCGGGCACATTTTCATCTTCTTTATAATTAGAAAGAGCTTCTAAAGCAGCTATCTGAATTTCTATATAATCACTGTTTACTTCCTGCATAAACTGGATCTCGGTTCCCGTAGCACCGGCAGTGAACGCCCCTAAGGTGCTTAATAGATTCGCTTTAGTTTGCACATCAGTTTCTGCATTAAGTGCATCTTTCAAGGCTAATTGCAGATCGGGATTATCTGTATGATAGCTTAATAAACTAGCTGCTATTCTTCTGTCTTCAACATTACTACTTCTCAATTGTGCCAACAAAAACATAACCGGAAATCTTCCAAGTCTAATTTCTTCAATATCTGTACTTCCCGAGCCGAATCTTACATACTCAACCGTTGCAGGCACTGCTATTTTCACAGAATCTCTTTCTCCGGTGAAAGTAACTTCTGATGTAGTGCTGTCATCAAAAGTAAATGCAGTCATATCCAGGCTTTGCAGGTCCTCTCCAATTCCGGATAAACTTGTAAAGTAGGCATTAACTGTGGAGTTGATCTCATCGAATTCTAAATCTAATCCATAAACCGGTTTTTGGTTGTCAGGTATTTCTGATTCTTTATAAGCTTCGAAATCGATCAGGTGAAATGGAATACCCGTTTGTTCATACCAATGGTCTTTATAGAACGATCCGGAAACAACACCTGACTCTTTCTTGATCAATTCAGTCAGCGACTGCTCTATATTATTCTTGAGAAAAGGATCTTCAATTTCACAGCATTTGTTTAGTTCGTTCCATATTGACAAGCTAAACAAACTATCACTATTCCCAATTTCTCTAGATTCGAAACCGGAAATATTAAACGCTGACTTTCGGATGAGCTCAAAAACCTCATATTGAGAAGTTACATTCTCAGTGCGCTGATATTGACCAAACCACTGTGCTACGAGTCCTCGTTGAAGTTGAGTTGTTAAAGCTCCTCTATTTTTAGCCAGATATATCACTCCGGCTGCATCAGCTTTTTCATCCCAAAAATTATCTTCTAGTATTACCACGTTTAAAGCTTCCCAGGGATATTCAAACGACAGCTCGTTTTCCAGAACTCGTTTACTTCGAATCGCTTCAGATAATATTTCCTGAACTTCATCACCGGTAACTACTCCTGTTTCTCCAAAAACTCTCACTTTATTGATTCCGGATTGTGCTTCAGAAGATTCAAACTTCCCAACTACAAAATTAAGTCCTGTAGCCGGAATCGCAGTATCCACCTTCCAACTTACGGTTTTGGTTTCTGTTGATGTGACTTGATCGGAGACTAAGTTTCCATTAAAAACCACATCTAAATTTGCAGGAATGGTAATATCGGCATCCACAGAAAATGCGACTCTCGGATGATCGAATACCGGTAGCCAATGCCTTTGTGTTTTTGGATTCAAACTTGACCACATGGTCCCGAAACGATCTTTATGCGTTCCGTAGATCGATCTCCCCTGCCAGGTAATTGCCAACTCCGATTCCGATGTCATGCTTAAAGTGTCAGCCAGATCAATGATCAGAGAATCTCCTGAGACTAAAAATTCCTTCTCATTCCCATCAAATGTAACAGCATCTATTTCCAGAGCAGCGGCATGTAGTATTACTTCCATTTGCGCCGGAATTTTTGCGCTGATGCTGTAAATTGCCACACCTTTTACTGTTTCATTTACCGGATCAACGGTTATGTCCAGATCCAGATGATTGAAATCATAAGTGAGCTTCGGATTTTGTTCATAATCCCAATCTTTTACTGAGCAATCTTGTGCCCCTGTGATGAGGAGAATAACTATGCTTAGATAAGAACTAAGTTTTATTGATTTCATTTAATAATGCTGTTTAAAAAATATTCTAAAATCTACGTCATCCCGAATTTATTTCGGGATGACGTAGAGGTATTTCTCTTAAAATTATTTCGATTTTTATCAAAGCTTCAAATCGAATCGTAAGATCCTGAAACAAGTTCAGGATGACCAATTGTATCTAACTACATCCTTCAAAAATTTCCTTTACCAGCGGATATAAATGTTTGTTGGTAGAAAATCCATTTCCGGTATGGATGGTTTCCTTGCCATCAAAATCACTGAATACTCCGCCGGCTTCTTTCATAACCGGAAGTAATGCCGCTGCATCCCAGATACTTAAAATTGGGTCGATCATAATTTCTGCTCGTCCGGTTGCTACCATCATATGCCCGTAAGCATCGCCCCAAGTACGATGTATCTTGGTTTTATCTAAAAGTTCCTGAAACTGTGCCTGCATTCCCATTCTGTTAAAACGATTGATCTCAGTCACTAACACTGTAGCTTCTTCCAAAGATCGTGTTTCTCTCATTTTGCACGGTTCACCATTAAAAAATACGCCTTCACCAATTCCTGCTGCACATAGTTCATTTAACGCCGGACAATTGATCACCCCTACAACAGGTTCGTTGTCGATCATCACTCCAACAAGTGTCGTGTAAAATGGGATTCCGTGAATGAAAGATTTGGTTCCGTCGATTGGATCTAAAACCCATTGAATTTTGCTTTCTTCATTTGTTTTACCGAATTCCTCACCGATGATTCCGTGATCAGGAAACCGTTTTTGGATCTCGGCTCTCATCAGCTGTTCAGTTTCTCTGTCAGCAATGGTAACCGGAGAATCGTCTTCTTTACTAATTACATCAAAGTCCTTCTTAAAATATTTGAGCGTATGTTCACCGCCAAGCCTTGCAATTTCTATTGCCGCTTCTAGTAAAGATTTAATATTCATTTGAGTTGAAGTTCTGTTAATTGAGTGAGTACTTTTATCTTATGAATGAAGATTTTAAAAATGTGATCCAAAGATCTATTTCGACTAAACATACAAAGTATATAATTCTGTTTTTTCACCTTGCTTGTTCATTTTCAGGGGAAATAAATGCTCAGGAAATTGTTGCGGTCAAGTCAACAATTATGAATGAAAGTAAGTTAAGCATTCTTGGGACTTCTAATGTAACTGATTTTGAATGTTTATATGACAATGATTTTCGAATTGATACACTTTCACATTACCTGACTTTAGATCAAGAAACAATAAACGTATCAGGTGATACACTTAAATTAAAAATAGAAAATTTTGATTGTGGTAAAAGAGGTATCAATAAAGACTTTCGGAGTTCTTTAAAAAGTGATGAATATCCATTCATAGATATAAGCCTGATTAGTTTTAAGCAGTCTGATACACTTTTAAAAGCAGTAAATGTACTCATCTCCTTGGCTGGCTCAGAAAAGCAATTCGAATTAGAATTCAAATCCTCTTATTTAGAAAATGGGATTATAAAAATTGAAGGAGAACAAGAGTTAACAATGTCAGACTTTAATATTAATCCCCCCAGAGTACTGTTAGGACTGATAAAAGTACGGGATGAATTAACCATTAAATTCGAATTGCTTTTAAAAACTATATAAAAAAAAGGTGAGTATTTCACAACTCACCTCTTTGATCTCTTTATCTGTCATTACTTAGAAGCTAATCACTGCTTCAACCATAATTCCGCTAAATTCAGCACCTTGATAAAGTGAGCCGTTATAGCCATCACCATCATAACTTTGTTTCACATATTCTAATTTTGTAAGAACATTTTCGGTTAAAAACCAGCCGCCACCAAAATTGATTCTTGATATTTCAATTTCTGAAGCTGCATCAGTTTGTTCTCCTGTAACCGTATTATATCTACCTCCCAAATAGACGTTCTCATCAGCTCCGAATCGGTAAATTAACTCTCCACCCAGTTGAGTAAATCCACCACCTGCATCAGCACCATTATTAACTTGCTCTATTAAGCCAAAGAACTCAAGACCTTGATATTTAACAAATGGATTGATTTGGAATGCAGTTTGGTAAGCATATCTGGGGTTGAATCTGCCTGAGAAGTCACTTCCTTCAGCAACGGCATAGTATCGGGAACCTGCTCGGTCTCCGCCGTAGATGTAATCTCTGGTTCCCTTATCTGAACTATTATAAAGTGAACCTGTTAATCGAAGTCTGAGATCTTCTTGTGGCTGAATATCAAATCCTAGTTTACCAAAGACTACAAAACCATCATCAGTTGAGGTCACACTCTGGTTTAATCTACCGTTAGTTGCACCTATTACTCCAATGAAGCCTGAATTTAGCACAGTGACTTCCATGAATGGTTCTGTGGTGAAAGAATCCATAATATAGTTACCTACAAATGGATTATATAATGCTGATGCATTGTCACTTCTTCTGAACTGAGCATCACCGTAATTGATTTGATCCATTCCTACTTTTATTCTAACACTCTCCATTAATTCAGAAAGCAGTCCTTCTTGGATGAAATCAAGATTGTCTATCTGCATATAACCTCCTTTCACATACGCTTCGGTATGGTGACGAGATGATAAGTAGGTTCTCAAATGCATTCTCAATCCTTTTTCAAGTTGTACATCTATATTTAGATTGGCAGTTGGCAGATTAAAATTAGATTTAATATCTGCTAAAGAATCCCCTGAATTTTCTTGGGTTAACCCTTGGAATTGAAGAGCGAAATCACCTCCAACCCAAACATAAAGACCCTCAAACTCAGTGTTTGGAGTCTTCGGAGCTTCAAATACATTGATTCCAGATTTATCAACACTTCTAAAATTTTGAAGGTTTTTCTTTGCTTGCCCCATTACGCTAACTCCTGCGAAAAGAGACATTACAATTACAAATGTTGTGTTTTTGGTTAAAGCTTTCATGGCTGTGAAATTAGATTTTGTTATGGTTTGATTAGTTTTTACTGAGGATTACATTGAATACTATTTCTACTTCATCTCCGGTTTTCAAGGTTCCAAGCATGGCTTTTGGAGGCTTGATGCCATAGTCCGTCATTAGTAGTTTTTTAGTTCCGCTAATTATTAAACTCTGATCGATAGCGATTGAGTAGCTTGCTTTTAAAGTGATCTCTCGATCTTTTCCGGCAATATTTAATATTCCCTTTGCAGATATAGAGTCTTCAGACACATTGGTAATTCTTTCTAAATTGAAAAGTATTTGCGGATGTTTATCTTCATCCAAAGCTGAATAAATTTTCTTATCCATCACTCCTTTTCCACTATTGATGGATTTTACATCTACTTTAAAAATGAGATCATTAATAGAAGCGATCGGGTTTTCTTCATTTAACTGTGAAGTCAATTTAGCTTCGAAAGCTTCGGCATTAGCCTCCCAATCATGCAAGGATGAAGTTCCTTTGATTAGAATAGTGCTATTCTCTGTATCAAGAGTGTACGCTGATTGAGCTTTTACAGAAAAGCTGGTTAAAAACCCGATTAGTATTATGGCTAAAATCTTCATGAGTAACTCCTTTTGGGTTAAAGGTTTTCTTTAATGAAAAACGTCACATTGAAGATTGATCAATCTATCTAAGTGCTTATTTAAAATTAGATTTCAAATATGAAGATTATGTGAATAAAGTGATTAAAAACATTAATTCTAATATCCATATTCTAATATCTGTATTAGATTAATGATTATTTCAGAATTAAGCAATAAGAATTCGAATATTAGATGAAAAACTTCCTATTTTTGGAATTTAATCAACCAAAAGTTTTCTAAAGAATGACCAATACCCAAATTTTTGCACGTATTTCTGAAGACCTCAAAATCTCAGCTAAACAAATTAGCACGGTAGCCGGTTTTATCGACGAGGGCGCTACCATACCTTTCCTTGCGCGCTACCGTAAAGAAGCCACCGGAGGATTGGATGAAGAACAACTCAGAGATGTTCGTGATGCATTGGAATTTCAGAAAACGCTCGCATCCAGAAAAGAAACCATTCTTAAATCCATAAAAGAACAAGAAAAACTTACTCCTGAACTGGAAGCTCAGATAAAAGCTTGTACCGATCTTACGGTATTGGAAGACTTGTATCTACCGTACAAGCAAAAACGTAAAACCCGTGGCGACAAAGCCAAAGAAAAAGGATTAGAGCCACTGGCTCAGCTTATTTGGGATCAGGAAATCGAATCAGGAAGTCCTGATGATTATGCCAAAGAGTACATCAATAAAGAAAAAGAAATAGAGACTCTGGAAGATGTGTGGCAGGGAGCAAATGATATTGTAGCGGAGTGGATCAACGAGCATCTGGAAGTGAGAGAAAAACTGCGTGATATTTTTATGAAGCACGCTACTATCAAGACAAAGAAAAATCCGACTGTAAAAGAGCGAACTAATTTTGAAGATTATTATGAATTCGCAGCCAAAGTAGACCGCTTAAAACCATATCAAATTTTGGCTATCAATCGTGGTGAAAGAGAAAATGTGCTTTTTGTGAGCACAGAAGTTTGGGAAGAACGCACGCTGGAAACCATGGATGACATCGTTATCACCAACGATATGAGCATTTTCACCGAGCGTATTCAGGATGCTGTTGAAGATGCGTTCAAAAGACTGCTCTCTCCTTCTTTAGAGAGGGAATTAAGAAACGCGCTTACAGATAAAGCTGACGAACACGCTATTGAAACGTTTGCAACCAATCTAGGAAATCTCTTAATGCAGCCGCCATTGGATAAAAAGGTCGTGCTTGGATTAGATCCGGCATACAGATCAGGGTGTAAATTGGCTGTAGTTGACGGAACCGGGAAATATCTGGACGGAACCACCATCTACCCTACTCCTCCACAAAATAAGATCGCTGAATCTGAGATTGTTCTGGGAAAATTGATCGAAAAACACAATGTGGAGTTAATCGCGATTGGTAATGGAACCGGAAGTCGTGAAGCCGAACAATTTGTAGCCGATTACATCCAGAAAAGTGGCGCTGATGTCAGTTATTTGATCGTGAATGAAGCCGGAGCTTCTGTGTACTCTGCTTCCAAAATAGCCAGAGATGAATTTCCTGATCTGGACGCAGCTCAGCGTGGTAATATTTCCATCGCCCGAAGAGTTCAGGATCCTTTGGCGGAATTGGTGAAAATCGATCCGAAATCAATTGGTGTAGGTTTATATCAGCATGATGTAAACCAGAACCAGCTTTCAGGGAAACTGGACGATGTAGTTGAAAGTTGTGTGAATGAAGTAGGTGTAAATCTGAATACAGCTAGTGCTCCATTGCTAACTCATATTTCTGGCTTGGGTAAAAGGGTTGCTGAAGCAATAGTTAAACAGCGAGAAGCATCCGGAATCTTTACATCCAGAAATGAAATAAAAGAAATTGAAGGTGTGGGAGAATTTCGTTTTCAGCAGGCAGCAGGATTTATGCGTATTCCTGAATCTAAAAACCCTTTGGATAATACTGCCATTCACCCTGAAAGTTATGAAGCCGCTGAAAAGCTCTGTAATCTGTTTGGTATAGACCTAGAAAATCTGTCTTCACAAAAAGATAAGATCGCTTCAAAGTTTGGGAATTTGAACACCAAACAAGTTGCTGAACAACTGGGAATCGGTGAACCTACCTTAGAACTTATTATCGAAAACCTCCAGAAGCCCGGTCGTGATCCAAGAGAATCACTTCAGAAACCGATCTTGCGAACTGATGTGGTTAAAATGGAAGACCTCAAAGAAGGCCAGAAATTACAAGGAACCGTACGCAATGTAGTAGATTTCGGTGCTTTTGTGGACATCGGAGTAAAACAAGATGGATTGCTTCATATTTCAAGCATGAGCAAAACCAAGAAAGTGGAAGACCCTCATGACGTAGTTGGAGTCGGTGATATCATCAATGTAGAAATCACAAAACTGGATCTTGAACGCGGAAGAATTGGGTTGGAGTTGGTTTAATAAATGACAAAGGGTTTTTAGTGACAGAGTAGCAAAGTTGGTTTCTTGACTACTTTGCAACTCTGTCACTATGTAACTTTCACCACTTTGATACTTCAATAAATTTAGACAAGAATATTAGAATCAATTACTCCACTCTCTTAACTATTCCGTACCTTTGTTTTTAATATAAATTTGGAAGGAAGAAACCCACATCGAAGAAGAAAAGAAATTAAGTCAGGAAGAGATCGATCTGTGTATTTCCGTTTTGGAAACATTGACGGAAGATCCAAATCAGATCTTTGAGATTGAAAAGGACAAGAGACTTGAACTTATCATGGCTGCGGGAAAACTATCCCGACCAAGCAGGGAGGAATTCAGAAAGCGGAAGAAAGATGCTAAGCGAGCCAATAAGAGAAAACTAAAAGAGAAAGATCGCCACGCTCGAAATTCCACCGGTATTAGAAGTGCCCGAGAGGCGGTAGTTTTTGAAGCTCCAAAAATGATTGGTTTAACAGGAAAGGAAACTGAGAAAGAAATTCCTTTAGAATCTCCACGTAACTGCTACGTTTGTAAGGAAGTGTTTCACAACCTGCATCATTTTTATGATACGATGTGTAAAGGTTGCGGAGATTTCAATTATGCAAAAAGGTTCCAATCTGCCGATCTAACTGATCAGGTTGCTCTTGTAACAGGCTCTCGACTCAAGATCGGCTACCATATCACTTTGATGATGTTGCGCGCCGGAGCGACTGTTATTGCGACGACTCGTTTCCCTGTGGATTCAGCTCTTCGTTTCGCCAAAGAGGATGATTTTCAGAAATGGGGACATCGCCTAAGAATTCATGGGCTGGATCTGAGGCATATTCCAAGTGTGGAAATCTTCTGTAATTTTATTGAGCAGGAATACGACCGACTGGATGTGCTTATCAATAATGCTGCACAAACGGTTCGACGTCCGGCTGGATTCTATCAGCATTTAATACCAAATGAAGAAAGATCGATTTCGGAGCTCCCTCCGTTTGCCCAGGAATTGCTATCTGATCATGATGCTTGTTTGAAAGAATTACGATCACTGAGCTCAGGATTTGAAGACGGACAGAATAAAAACCTTCCGGTTACTTGGCATGGAAAACAACTTGGAATCGGACTTCGGGCATCTGCAAAACTTTCACAAATCCCGTACAGCATAGACAACTCTTTAACAGCTGAAGAAGTTTTTCCTCAGGGAAAACTGGATGCTGATTTACAACAAGTGGATCTTCGTAAAACCAACAGCTGGAGATTGAAACTGGGTGAAATTCATACTAACGAAATGTTAGAAGTTCAGCTGGTTAATTCTGTCGCTCCATTCGTTTTGTGTAATCGATTAGCCGGATTGATGAAGAATGAAGATACCGGCCAAAAACATATCATCAATGTTTCGGCCATGGAAGGGAAATTCCATCGCTGGCATAAAGAAGATCGCCATCCGCATACAAACATGGCGAAAGCGGCTCTAAATATGATGACGCATACTTCAGCTTCTGATTTCGCTAAATACGGAATTTATATGAATGCAGTTGATACCGGCTGGGTGACGGATGAGGATCCGGCTGAGCTAGCAAAACGAAAAGAAGAAGTCCATGACTTTCAGCCGCCACTTGATATCGTGGATGGCGCTGCCAGAGTTCTGGATCCACTGTTTGATGGAATTAACACAGGAAAACATTGGTGTGGTAAATTTCTGAAAGATTATAGACCTATAGATTGGTAAATTTTGATTACCTAAACAAACAATCAGTCGATTAAACCATTGTTGGGCTAAGCAATATTCATTAGATTCAGGTTTTAAACCAAATATGATCATATGAAGTATCATCGAATTCTAACTTTGTGTTTAGCTTTAATCATTATGTCTGTTGCATCGGTTCAAGCTCAAACCATTCAGGAAATTGAACTTCCCAAAGAACTAAAAAAGGTTCTCACCAACTACGAAACCCATTGGAAAAACAGTGATGCAAAAGCGTTGGCTTCTCTTTTTACGGAAGATGGATTTATTCTACGTCCCGGGCATGACCTCGTTAAAGGACGGGAAAATATTCAAATTTCTTACGAAAATGCGGGTGGTGGAGATCTTGTCTTGAGGGCTTATGATTATTCTGTTCAGGAAAATTTAGCTTATATCATTGGAGGATATACTTATGGATCCAGAGTTAAAGATATGGGCAAATACACACTCACTCTAAAAAAGATCAATGGAAATTGGCTGATTCACTCAGATATGGATAACGGGAATCGCACTAATTAAGAAGTTGGAGAAAGGAAAGTGGCAAAGTGTTTTCAATGACAGAGTAACAAAGTAAATTCACTTCTTTGTTATTCTGTCGCTTCGTAACTTTCTTTAATACAGGTTAAAGTCAATATCTTCAAAACAACCTTCTCTCAAACTAAATAGAATAAATGAACGCCCAGGAGTTAGAAAAAAAACACCACTTTCAGGTTTATAACCGATACCCAATTACTATTGACAGAGGATCAGGAACCAAAGTCTGGGATACTGAAGGAAATGTGTATCTGGATATTCTGGGTGGAATTGCGGTAAACAATCTCGGTCATTGTCACCCGGCTATTGTATCAGCTATTAAAGAACAAGCTGAGAAATTGCTTCATGTTTCTAATTTCTATTACACAGAACCACAAAGTGAGTTTATAGAACGGTTGGCGTATTTATCAGGATTGGATCGCGTATTCCTTTGTAACAGCGGAATGGAGGCGATGGAAGCTTGTATCAAACTGGCTCGTAAATGGGGTAAGAAAAATGGAAAATCAGGAAATATAATTTCATTAAGTGATGGCTTTCACGGTCGGTCGGTAACTACCATCACCATGAGTAAACCGGTTTATCAGGAAGATTTTGAGCCGCTACCTCCGGGATTTATTCAATCACCTTACAACGATTTTGAAGCATTAGAAAAAGCGGTTGACGATCAAACCATTGCTATTGCTTTTGAATTGATTCAGGGAAACAGTGGTGTCCATGTGATTGATGGAGAGTTTCTGAAGAAAGTTCGACAACTTTGCGATGACAAGAACATCCTGCTCATTATCGACGAAGTTCAGACCGGCGTTGGTAGAACAGGGAAATTCTTCTGTTACCAGCATTTTGATATCAAACCGGATGTAGTTGCTTCAGCTAAGGCTTTAGCAGGTGGAATTCCTATCGGAGCGGTAATTGCGAAGGAAGAAGTTGCCTCAGCCCTTTCTTTTGGAAACCACGGAACTACTTTTGGAGGTAACCCTTTTGCTTGTGCCGTAGGCAATGCTTGTCTTAAAACCATTGAAATAGATAATATCTGTGAACAGGCGGCTGAAAAAGGTGAGTACATGATGAACCTCATCAGAAAGAAAACAGCTCATTTGAATTCTGTAGTTGATGTACGTGGACTTGGATTGATGATCGGTGTAGAACTCAATCAACCTGCCAGACCGGTAGTAGAGAAAATGTTTGAACATCGAGTGCTTTCAAATGCAGCCGGAGGAAATGTGATACGAATTGTACCTCCACTTGTGATCACAAAAGATGAGATCGACCAGGTTGTGGATGTGTTGGTTAAATGTTTACAACGTTAATTACTATTTTTTTTGACTTTAGATTTTGTTTTATATTTTTAGACATGTTTAAAGTTTTGAAACTGCTTCCATTATTATTGCTTATTTCATGTGTCCAAAAGACTCCTGAAGACAAAGTAATTATACACGAATTGCCGATTACTTCTCATGATGGAGTGGGCGATTTCTATAAACGTTTTGGTATTATATCTACAAAACCTTCGCCAAATAGTTTTTGGTCTGAAACGCGAGTTGATGTTGAAGGAATTCCGGATTCATGGAAAGAACCTGTTGTTAAACAAATTTGGTTCGATGCTCATCAATTTGCCTATCAAAACTATAAAGCCGGAAACATTGACTCAGCACGTTTTGAGGACTTAAAAAGCAGCTGGAATTTTGATCCTGAAATGGATGACGTAACGGAGCAAGCAATCAAGTCTTTTACCCATATAGTAATTAACAAAGACGAATCAGGTAATTTAAGTTACAGAATTGATAACGACAATGATCTGAGCTTCGAAGATGAAAAGACCTTTTCATCAGTTAATGAAACAGGTTTAAAGAATAGTTCTGACTCTGAAGTACATACCCTCGATTATCAAAGTCTAAGAAATGATTCCGTTGCTGACCTAAAGACAAATTTAGAAATACGTTTCAACAGATTTGGCTTAATGAACTACTATCCCGTTTATTATACCGCTCAGTTTCAGGATTCAATTATTCAAATCAGTAATGGTTTTCAAAGTACCGAATTTCGTTCAGCTACTTCCCTCTTAATTGGTAAAAGAGACTCATTGCAGCCACAGCAACCAATTGAATTAAACGAATACATAAGATTTGATGACAAAATCTTTCAAAATCTGGGCGTAGATGCAAATAAAATGGTATTACGTCTCAAAGAATTGCCGGAAGATACTATTCTGTTTTCAACTCAGGTAGGTTTTCCCGCAAAACCAATCACCGGAAATGAATTTACATCGGGACAAGAAATCAGTTTAAATGATTATAAAGGAAAGTTTGTATTTCTGGATTTTTGGGGAAGTTGGTGTGGTCCCTGTATTGATGAACTTCCCATGCATGTTGAAACTTATAGTGCTATAGATAAATCAAAAATTGATTTTTTAGGTGTAGCAGGAAGCGATACTGAAGAAGGACTTTCAAAAACCCTTAAGGAATTTAATGTGCAATGGAATCAAATACTTTCCAATGAAATTCCGAATCAATATGGAATAACCGGATACCCGACTTCTTACCTTATTGATCCGGATGGAATTATAGTTGCCAAAAATTTACGAGGACCTAACTTTCCTGATACTTTAGATCATTATTTGAAAAACTATTTCGGCAACTAGAATTTAGGGAGTTTCATGTTGATGATACACCTTAGCTACCACCTTCCAATCATCTTCAAATTTTAACAAAGACAAGTAATCAGTGTAAACATGCTTGCCATTTCGATGAAGCTCTAATTCTACATGAGCTGCATTACCGGCCACATCTACTCTCTTAAATTTATGCTCCCATTTATTATTTGCGGGATCGAAATTAGGATCAGCCTTTCTCTTCTTTGTTCCTTCTACCCAGTTCGCTATTGGATATCGATTTATCTTTCCTTCTTTTCCCGGTGAGAATATTGCAAAGTCTTCATGGAAAGTTTTGGTCATGGCTTCGGGGTTCAATTCATTAAAAGCTCCATGGACGTAACCTGTTTCAAGAACTTCTTTAATTTCCTCTTCATCGTGATGAATTTTGACCGTTGAGTTGATAGCAAATACTGCCACCAAAACCATTGCTAAGCTGAGTGTGGTAATTCGTGATTTCATAATCTTAACTTATTTTGATTAATAGTTCTGGGTTCAATACTGCCAGCTCGTAAAAAGGTTACATTATGACAAATTGATTTTGTTTACTCTACCTCAATATCACCATAAGAAATCAATCGTTGATTGAAATCAAAAAAGAAAACTCGATGTAAACCTCGCGCTAATGCGTCCGAATTATCAGGACTTAAAGATTTTGAGTCTAATCGAAAATTATCTACCCCATTAGGTAAAGGATTGTTCGAACTCATATAAATTTGATTTGAAAGTTGCCCATTCACATCCCGGATAACTACTTGTAGACCATTAACGGGTTGTACACTCGAAACATAATATTCGAACTCTATAACGCCCCCCAGTTCAATTGGGTTAGGATAAGCCGGCTTTACTTCTATTACTCCTTGAAAAAAAGGGGACGTTCTCCAATCATCAGGATCGATACTCAAAACCTCACCCTGAGAAGTGACTTGTGTTATTCCTGAAGGATCACGGAAAGCTTCTGATTCAAATTCACGCTGTGCGTCGTTACTTGTGCAACTCAGAAATAGGAAAATAGTTATTAGTAAAAAATTTGGAATGATTTTCATTTTAAGCTTGTGTGAAAACAGGATTGGGGGTTCATTATTGACGATGCAAACCTTATCTTTAACTGAAAATACAAAACTTAATTGTTGAAATGCTATGTTGCATGTAATTGGTATAAAAAACTGTGATACCATAAAAAAAACCAGAAAATGGTTAAACGAAAATGAGGTCGAATTTGAATTCATCGATCTTAAAAAAGAGCCGCTTACAATTGATGAGATAAAAGAACTGGAGTTTAAAGTTGGCTTGGATGTTCTTGTAAATAAAAGAGGCACCACTTACCGAAATCTGGGTTTAAAAGACAAAAACCTCTCTGATCAGGAAATGATCCAAGCATTGCAGGAAAATCAATCTATGATCAAACGACCTGTTTTGGTTTTAGATGAAGCAGTTCTTGTTGGATACGATGAAGAGGCATTTAAAAATTTTGTCGGTCTGGAAGACTCAACTGAAAGCCAGATCGTTTAATTTTATATGAAATATATTTCACTTCTCTTTCTAGGTTGGTTTTTCCTTATTTCTAATGTGTCCGGTCAACACTCTTACCCGGATAATTCTGCTGATCAACCAACAATGGAAGACCTGTTTTCTGTCAAAGAAACATTTAAATACGAAGTAAAATACGGTTTCCTAAAGCTTGGATGGGTTGAGGTAGAGTTGCTTTCAGACACTCTTTATAATGGAACTCTGAATAAGCATTTGGTCACTACAATAAGATCTAACTCCAGAATCCCCTTGGTTGGCAAAGAACTGGATTTATTCCATTCTTTATTCTTTGTTAATGAAGGCGGTATACCTGTTTCTTCCTATTATTGGAAAGACAATGTTGATGAAGACAATTTCAAAGAGATAGTGTACGAGTTCGATCGAGTTGAAAATGTAGTCCGTTACAAAGAGGAAGATGACACTCGTGATACTCTTGACTTGGTTGAACCTGCTACTTCAGGGCAGGAAATTTTCTATTTTTCCAGATTATTTGCCGGAAGTGATCAAAATTCCCGCTTGCCTGTTTATGTAACAAAAAAACTCGGCTATATTAACATGACCAACTCATCTAATATTGAAATGAGGAATTACGCACCTTTTGATGGGGAAGTAGAAACTTACCTAAGTCAGGGTTCCACCGAAAATATTGACGGACCTTTCGGCTTTTCGGGTGATTTCAGAGCTTGGTTTTTAGCCGATGACCTCAGAATACCTCTTGAAGCGAGAGTAAAAGTTCTTTTTGGAAACACTATTGTACGATTAATTGAATATTCACGTAAAGATTTATGAACTCGATTCTGTTTAAAAAACTCCCACACGCTAAAGATCTACCTCTTCCTGAGTACGAAAGTAAATCAGCAGCAGGCATGGATATCAGAGCTGCGTTAGAGACACCTATTACTCTTAAACCCGGTGAAAGGACTTTAATACCAACAGGTCTCCAAATGTCTATCCCGGATGGTTTTGAAGCTCAGATACGTCCGAGAAGTGGTTTAGCTATCCGTAATGGAATTACCATGTTGAATTCCCCTGGAACCATTGATGCTGATTACAGAGGTGAAGTTAAAGTAATCGCAATTAACCACAGCAATGAAGATTTCACTGTTGAACACGGAGATCGCATAGCGCAAATGGTAATTGCACCGGTAACACAATTTCCGGTAAAAGAAGTTGATGATCTCAGCTCAACCGACCGAGGTGAAGGTGGATTCGGCAGTACAGGAGTCAAATAATCGCCCTCCTGTTACTCAAATGATCAGCCCTTGTTTTTTAAGACTTTAGTAGAATTTTCTTAGGTAACTGGTACACTCTTTACAATCCTTACCGTCTTTTCTTGCTTCTTCTTCAGTTTCGAAACCCTGTGTAGAATGCGCTTCTATATCCCCGTTCTTTGCAACTCTTCTCCATCTCCATTCTTCTTTAACGTCTTGGTATAACTCGCATTTAGCCATATATAAGTATCTGTTTTATTGAACTTTATAATCTCCAATGTACTAAATATGACACCTAGTGGCAAAAACCATCAAATCACTTATAAAATATCTATACCCATTCAGCTACTTCTGAATGACTCGTATCTCTAAGACAGACTCAACTGTTACGTTGGTTATTTAGATTTAGAATAGTTTAAAACGGCAACTCCATATTTTATTTCACAAGAACTACAGATCGATTCCTCACTTAGAGAAATTTCTAAATTAAACTCTTTATCTATATCATCGAGCATTAAAATATGGTAACTCCACCATCCATTATTTGAATTATCTGTTTCCTGTGGAAGGCTATGACTTGTGTATAAACCAGTAGTTCCTTTTCCAGAAACTGCAAGTAATACTACTCTATGTTTACTTTCAGGATATGACATCCTCCAATCAAATCTTCCATTAATAATATCATCCCAAACATCCCGACTATATGTGAGTATCTTTTTTTCATTTGGTCTTATCGTGTCAAGAACTTCAGGGTTTGTGATCATAGTTAAATCAAAAGTACGATCATATTCCTCAGAATACTTCTTCTCTATATATTCAATGAGACTGTCGAATCTCTTAGTTATATCTTGGGCAAATGTTTGTTGATACGAAATCAAATTTATTATCAGAATAACAATACATGCTGAAGCAACTTTTAAAAAAGTAGTATTTACAGTTCTAAACGATTTCATAATCATAACTAATTTCAGAGCCCTTTTCTAAAGCCTTGGATACAGAACAATATTTGGTGATTGATAACTCTAAAGCACGTTCTACTTTTTTTACATCCAGATCTCCGGAAAGCTTAAAATGAAGATGGATTTCTTTGAACTCTGAATATCCTTCTTTCAATTTTACTTTTTCTGAATCTACCTCAACCGTTAGGCTTTTGAGATCTTGTTTTTGCTTTTCGAGTATAGAGATCACATCTATTGCGCTGCACCCACCCACTCCGGCAAGTAGTAATTGCATCGGACTCATTCCACCTTCCAAGCCTCCGATTTGTGTATTACCGTCCATACGGATCTTTCCGCCTTCTTCATTTCCTGCTTCCATGTGGAAATCTTTTTGTAGCCAGTTTACTGTAATATTCATGTATAATTTTTTTATTATCTGATTTCGATCTTACGACAAATATATAACTTAGAGGAACATATTGTTGAAATACCGAGATCTTTGTTATAATTAAAATAAACGCTATGAAAACTTACCTCTCTATTCTTGTTTTGGCAACTTTGTTTTCCTGTACTAAAAGCAATGAGACTTACTCTGAATACCCAACTCCTGAATTCTTTTTAAATCAGGACCAAACTCATAATCGTTGGAGTAATTCAATAGAACCTGTTATCACCGTGCCGTCCGGTTCAGTAATTGAGGTAGCAACAGAGGAAGCGTCCGATCAGCAACTTAGCGCCAGCTCTGGCATTAATGATCTCAATAATCTCAGCTTCGACCCTATCCATCCTTTAACCGGGCCTGTATATGTACAAAACGCGGAACCGGGCGATGTACTGAAAGTAACTCTTCATAAAATAGAAATGGGAGACTGGGGTTGGACAGCTATTGTACCGGGTTTTGGGTTTCTGGCAGATGAATTTACCGATCCGTACTTAAAAACCTTCGATTTTTCGAAGGATAAATCTACAGCTAAATTTAGTGACAATATCTCCATTCCTCTAAAACCATTTCCGGGAGTGATGGGAGTCGCTCCTGCCACTTCAGATTCTTTATCAACCATACCTCCCAGAGCAAATGGTGGGAACATGGACGACCCAAATATTGTGGAAGGAACCGTTGTGTATTTCCCTGTATTTGTAGAAGGTGCTTTATTTTCAATTGGGGATACCCATGCTGCTCAAGGCCTGGGTGAAGTGTGTGGAACTGCTATAGAAGCACCAATGAAAATTGTTTATGAGGTTGAGGTAATCAAGAACGGAAGATCTATTCAGGAACCTCAATATGAAACCGATGAGTATTATGCCGTAACCGGTTTTGGCGAAACCATTGATGAAGCAGCTAAAAAAGCAACCCGATATATGATAGATTATCTGGTGGATGAGCATGGATTATCCAGAGAAGACGCGTATGCACTTTGCTCACTTGCCGGCGACCTTAAAATAGCTGAAGTAGTAGATGTGCCCCATATGTTGGTTACAATGCATATGCCTAAGAATATATTCACAGGGAATTAAGTTATTTCTGGCGTGACATCGTAAAAACTTCTGTTTCTACTTTACCGTTTCTGTTCAGCTTTAATCTTATTTCCATCAGGTTATCGGTCTTCTTTTCAAAGATCAAACCCTTCATTTCAATTTTAGTGGGGGAGCAATCGATCATTTGAAAAAATGTAGTTTCATTTTTTTCATCCCAACCTTTTAAATCGGGATGAAAATGTTTCAGTCTCAATCCTGTTTTATCCAGGATCAAAAACTCATAGAATACAAGTTTATCGTCTTTCAGATGCCTGTACATCCCCATCATAACTCCGTTTTCAGGCTTAGACCAAATTTCTTCAGAAATACCTCCGAACCCATCTCCCTTCCAAGAGCCTACAAGCCAGGAGTAATCATTGATATCAAATGGGTGAATCTGTTTTTCTGCCTGACTGGTTTCTAATCCCTGAAAGGAATTCAGTGTTAAAAAAAGGATTAATAGAAATAATGAATGTTTCATAGCGATGTATCAGTTGTTTATTATATAACAGTTATTATGAAATTAAAGGGACAGGCAAAATGAAAAATCTAATTCAGGAATTTAAAAAATTTGTATCCAAAGGAAACGTAATAGAATTAGCGGTAGGTTTGATACTCGCCACTTACTTTGGAGCTATCGTAAAATCATTTGTGAATGATATCGTAATGCCGCCCGTCGGATATTTAATTGCCGGAGTTGATTTCAGTGAGCTTACAGTTACCGTTTCTGAAAAGATCCTTGCTGATGGCACCGTTGAGACTGTTACAATTAATTACGGTGCTTTTATTAATACCATAATTACGTTCTTCATTGTAGCTGTAGCAATTTTTAGCATGGTAAAAGTCTATAATAACTTTATGAAGAAAGAAGAGAAAAAACCTGATCCAAAACCGGTTGAACCTACTAAAGAAGAAGTTTTATTAACAGAAATACGGGATTTATTAAAGAAATAACTTAAAGCAACAATTATGAAATTGAATAAAACCAGACATGTTCTAGCCGTTCCTGACCTTAAAATTTCATCTGCTTTTTATAAAGACCAACTTGGCTTTTCAGTTGACTGGGAAGATGAAAACTGGTGCTTTCTATACAGAGATAGTTTTTATGTGATGTTGGGAGAATGTAAAGATGCCATCCCTCCCCATGAACTCGGAGATCACCAATACTTTGCATATGTAGATGTAGAAGATATAGACGAGTTATATAACGAGTTTTCATCCAAAGAAATAGAAATCACTTCCCAACTTGCAGACAAACCATGGGGACAACGGGAGTTTGGCATCAAAACCAAAGACGGACACCGAATCATGTTTGGTAAAGAACTCTGAATTAGCACATTAATACCCGGAACTTATTGAAACGTACCATGTTCAAGTTAGAAATGAACATAAACAAAATGACAAACATGTTACGATCAGTAATAAATTTCAGAAATAAAATATTCGGATTAATTGCACTTTTAGTGGGTTTTGGTCTTACCGCATGCAGTAACGGCGATGGAACAGGGACTATGAGAGTTTCACTTACCGACGCTCCTGCTGATTATGCAGAAGTAAATATTGAGATCCACCAAGTATTGGTAAAAGAAAATGATGACGATGATGATGACCTCGATGAAACCGAAAATATGGATGAGGAAGAACTGGAAGACGCAGGTTGGAAAGTAGTATTTAATGACACCATTACAGTTAATCTTCTGGACTACCAAAACGGAGCTACATTAGATTTGGGTGAAGTTGAACTTGAAACAGGTCGTTACAATCAGGTTCGCCTTGTTCTTGGTGATGAAAATAATGTTGTTCTAAATAATGGAAATACTTTTCAGTTAGATACTCCAAGTGGACAGACATCAGGCTATAAATTACTTGTACAAGCCGATATTGAAGAAGATCAGGTATATGATCTTGTGATCGACTTTGACGCTTCTAGATCCATAGTTGTGACTGGAAACGGAAGTTATAAACTTAAGCCTGTGCTAAAAACAGCAAACCTTACTGCATCGGGTAGTATTTCAGGAACTATTCTTCCTTTAGAAGCGCACCCGTATGTATATGCTATTGCCGGAACTGATACTTCAGGAACACAAGCAGATGAAAATGGTGATTTCAGAATTATTGGTTTAGATGATGGAACCTATAAAATCGAAATTAAGTCTACTAATGAAGCTTACAGAGACTCTACCATCACAGATATTGAAGTAGAAGATGGAGAAGATGTAGAACTTGATGAAGATATTACACTAGAAGCGAATAGCTGATAAGCTATATGTGTGATAGAGAGAGAAAGCCCGATTCTTAATTGAATCGGGCTTTTATTTTACTCTCCAATATGTTTATGATCGCCTTTACTGTGACGTTTGCGAAGCAATTTTATCACTTTGTGCATAGGAATTTCTTTTTCTGCCAGTAATAACATTAAGTGAAACATCAGATCTGCAGCTTCGGCAATAGTTTCTCCATCACCTTCATTTTTTGAAGCGATCACTGTTTCTACCGCTTCTTCTCCTACCTTTTGAGCGATCTTATCTAACCCTTTTTTATACATGGAAGTAGTATAAGAGCCTTTTGGCATGTCTTCCTTCCGCTCGTATAAAAGTTCTTCTAACTCGATCAAAAACTTATAATCTTTCTTTGTTAACTTTTTAGAAACGCCCATTTAGTTTTTATATACATTTTAAATTTCTGAAGCAAAGGTCTGCATTTTAGAAACCCTAATCAAAGTTTCGAAAAAATTTAATATTAGCATATCTAGAAAGTTTAATTCATCAGAAAAAGTTCAAAATTATTGTAAGAAATAAGTTAACCCGGGGTACTAACTATTGGGATACCCTTTTATGATAAACAAAACACAATTAGACATATTTGATCGTTGGATCATAGAATTTAAGCCTCTTCTTTTTAAAGTGGTTCGTGCCTATGCATTTACATATGAAGATCAAAACGATCTGTTTCAGGAGATTTCAATTCAGATATGGCGGTCTATTCCTAACTTTAAAGAAAGATCAAAAGTAAGTACCTGGCTTTATCGTATTGCACTAAATGTAGCTTTAAACTGGACCAGAAAGAATAAAAAGCATACGGATGGAAAACAGAATATTGAAAGCGTTAAGCATATACTTGAGCATGCAAAAGAGCCTGTTGATGAACGGTTGGATTGGTTGTACAGAGAGATAGAGAAACTGGATAAAGTTGACCGCTCTATTACCCTGCTTATGTTAGACGGTTTCAGTTATAAGGAAATGGCAGAAATACTTGGGATCTCAGAAAGTAATATTGGTGTAAAGATTCATAGAATCAAAAAACACCTCACTAATCAATCAAAAACAGAGGAGCGCCATGCAATTTAATGACCTTCAAAAAATATGGGATTCTCAAAACAACAAACCTATGTATGTAATAAGAGAAGAAGTTCTCCATCAAAAAATTATTGCTAAAGGACGAAAAGCAGGTCGAACTGCGAACATTACAGAATGGATATTAATTTTAACCGGATCAACAGCTGCCGGAATACTTATTTATTTCGACTTTATAAAAGATGAAGGCAATACCTTTTCATTTATTTCTGTAGTTCTATTCTCGCTAATTACAGTGTATGGATTAATCAACAGGTTTCTTAGAAAGAATAAAGCAGAAGGTTTTGTACGGTCAGTTCTCGGTGATCTAGAACATGCCTTATCTGTTTCTGAATATCAGGTTAGTTTGTCTAAGGGTATGTTATACGGATTTTGGCCGGCTGTTTTTTTTATATCACTTCTCAGCCTGATTATGAGTGATAAACCTATATGGTACTCTATAATATTCGGACTTCTTTTTATAGCAGTAAGTTTTTTATCCCGATGGGAACATAGATGCTACGTTCATAGAAGAAATGAACTAGCTGCTCTAAAAAAGAAATTAACTGAAGAAACTCTTTAAACCATCGTTCTATTTAGCAGGTTCTGTTTTTGATACAGAATGTTTTTCGACCATTGAATGAGGTATAAATTTGCTAAAATTACCAGATACTTTTTCCCAATCTGATAATATATATCCTGCTTTGGAAGAATTAGTCTCTTCGAAATAATCTTCTATTATTTTTCTAAGCTTCTCATTATCTGATTTAGATATTTCAGCTTTTACTATATAATCGGTATTGACCCGGGTTTTAGGATCTTCATAAAGAAACAGCTCACCTCCAGTCATCCCCGCTCCTACATTATCTGAAGTATGCCCAAAAATAACAACTGTACCATTTGTCATATATTCACAAGCATGCAATCCTGTTCCCTCTACAACGGCTGTAGCCCCACTATTTCGAACTGCAAATCTATCACCAGCCTGCCCATATACATAGAATTTTCCATTAGTAGCTCCATACAATGCACAATTCCCTATTATTGCGTTGTCTTCCGGTTTATACTTCACATTTTCAGGAGGGACAATTACCGTTTTTCCACCACTCATTGACTTACAAACTGAATCGTTAGCTTCACCGATTAATCGAATGTTGACCCCTTTTGTTTGAAAGACACCAAAACTCTGACCAGCACTGCCTCTAAGAACTAAATTGATCACTTTGTTATATGGTGATTCTACAGAGTTTGATTCTTTTATGGATGCTAATCTGCTTTTACTTTCTTTATCTGCCAGAAGCCCGAAAAGTGTAGCTAGAGCAGAACGATCTGTGTTAAAAATCTTGTATTCTGCATCAATAGATTCATTCTTATTTATTTTATCTTCCAGCTCACTAATGATCTTTGTGTTAAACGAACTCACTGAATCAGATAATGATCTCCGGCTTTCTGTTTTACTATACTTCGGAGCGGAGGAAAAGAAACTTAGATCTAATCCCAGCTCGTTAATGAGTGGTTGGTGCTTATCATCAATTGATAATAAACTGGTATCTCCCATAATCTCCTGAAGAGATTCTATTCCAATATTTGCAAGCTCTCTTCGTACATCTTCTGCTAAATAGGTTAGTGTATCTACAATATGATCTTTATTTCCTTTGTATTTGGCTTTGAATTTAGGATCATGAGTTGCAATTCCTGTCGGACAAGTGTTTTTTTCACAAATTCTTGCCATTACACAACCCTCTGCAATCAAAAGTAACTTACCGAAATCGAATTCTTCTGCTCCAAGAATAGAAGCTAAAATAATATCTTTTCCGCTTGAGAGCCCGCCATCAGTTCTTAAGATCACATGATCTCTCAAGTCATTCTCTATCAATGATTGATGCACTTCAAGCAAGCCTATTTCCCAAGGCAGGCCTGCATGTTTCATCGAGCTTAGTGAAGCCGCTCCCGTTCCTCCTTCCCCACCGGAAACTTGTATAATGTCAGCTCCTGCTTTTGCTACTCCAACTGCTATAGTTCCGATATTGACTCCTGAAACTAATTTAACGCTCACTTTTCCCTCAGGATGCAGTTGCTTTAGATCGTGAATTAATTGCTTCAGGTCTTCTATGCTATAAATATCATGCAAAGGCGGAGGAGAGATCAAATCAAAACCTGGATTTGCATAACGGGCTCTGGCTATATCTTCGTTTACCTTTAAGCCCATAAGTTGCCCTCCTTCACCGGGTTTAGCTCCCTGACATACTTTTATCTGGATCTCTTCTCCTGAAACTAGATACTCTGCAGTAACACCAAACCTTCCTGAAGCAATTTGTTTTACTGAAGCGGAAACTCCTTCTTTGAAATAATATGGGTTTTCTCCTCCTTCACCACTATTACAACGCCCACCTATTTCTTTCATAGCGAGGAATATATCTCTCTGAGCTTCAGCACTAATTGCTCCAAAAGACATCGCACCTGACCCAAACTTATTAAGAATATGAGATACCGGACGCACTTTATCCAGCGGTAACTTTTGGGAAGAATATTTAGGTTTAAAAAGATGTCTTAATGCAACAGGTTCATCATTTAGTCCAAGTTTAAGATATTCATCAAATAATGACATATCTGTTAGATCGAGCTTTTTATCCCGAACTAATTCGTGAATAATTTTAGATCGTGAATTGGTCATTGAATGCTTCTCACCCATTTTACCACGCGCATGCTCTTTATATTGATAACTCTTGATGGGTTTATATCTTTCCTGTTCTTTTGATGATCTATCCTCTGTTCTTGCCAACACTCTTTCAGCAATCTGATTGATTTCCAGTCCACCAATCGGGCTTTGAACCTGAGGGAAATACTCATTCACAACATTAGGCCCCAATCCTAATATCGAATACAGTTTCGCACTTTGATAACTTCTAACAACCGATATCCCGGACTTCGCCATTATTTTCAGTAATCCGGTATCAAACGCTTTAAGCAGATTTCTTTCCTTAGTATCTGAATCCAGATCTTTGAGAGAACGATGATCTGCATTCCTTGCAACATCCAAAGCTAAATAAGGACATACTGCCTGGGCTCCGAAACCAATTAAAGCAGAAGCATGATGTGTACTTTTCACTTCTCCTGTGTCTATAACCACCGACGCATTCAATTTCAGACCTTCGTCATTAAGAGCATTAACAACTCTCCGTAAAGTTAATAGTGACGGGATAGCCGGGTTATCATAATCTGATTTTCTGTCACTCAAAATTATAATAGAATAGCCACTTCTTACTGCTCTTATTGCTTCTTTTCCAATAGCATTAAGTCTGGATTTAAAACCAACCGATCCATGACTCCTTTTGAAGGTTGTTTCGATTTCGAATGGAACAACACGATCTGATGGAGCATATTTAATGATCAACCCTCTTAAAAAATCCATCTGTGCTAAACTCAAGAAAGGACTCTTTAATTCGTATGCAGGCGCTGCAGGAATAAGTTCTTTCGGCTCAAAAATATTTGGCTTTTTTCCTAAGTGAACTGTCAGATCGGTTACAATCTTTTCTCTTATATAATCCAGAGGAGGATTAGTTACCTGTGAAAAATTTTGGTAAAAGAAATCAAAAAACGATCTTGGTTCAGTTGACAGAACCGCCAAACGAGCTGTATCTCCCATCGATCCGATTGGCTCTTTACCCGTTTCAGCCATTGGGTATATAACTTTCGAAAGTTCTTCATCGGTATAGCTAAAAGTAGCTAATTTTTCGTCATATCGTGTTCCAATATCCTGTACGGTTTTGGGAATAGGTTTTAATCGGGAGTCAAAATTAGCATCATGATTCTCTTTCGAATGGCTTGGATCTCTGAATAACACTTCACCGGACCTAAGATCCACGGTAACTCCTCTTCCTGCATAAAGAGTTCCCTTACCTTCTATTTCATTTTCTTTGATATGAAAGGTTCCCGCTTCTGATGAAAGATAAAAGTGATCTTTAGTACGAACCCATCTACATGGACGAAAACCATTTCTGTCAAGCCGTGCACCAATAGTATAACCGTTCGCATATGTAATAAAAGCAGGACCATCCCATGGTTCCATAGCTCTGCTCCAAAATGTATAAAACTGATTGGCTTCTGTAGCAGGAGGCATCATTATTGCCAAAATATCTTCTACATTAGGAATACTGCTACGATATCGCAAAGCCTCCACCATTTCGTTTAAGCTACCTGAATCACTAATATTGGATCGTGTAAGTATTTCATTTCGCTCTGCGCCAATCATTTTTTCTCTTGATTTAGCCCATGATCGGTTACCGGCTATTGTATTGATCTCTCCATTATGCCCTATAAGTCTTAGTGGCTGAATTTTGTCCCAAGATGTTTTCGTATTTGTACTAAACCTCCTGTGGAAAAGACAAAATCGGGTTGTAAATTTTTCGTTTTTCAGATCCGGATAGAACTTATCTAAAGCTTCCGCCTTTGTTAATGCTTTATAAACGATGGTTTGAGCTGATAGCGACGCAAAATGTAAGCTCTGAATTAACGATTCTGCTGAAAGTTTTGATCTTGTTAATTGTTTTGCATTGTACAATCTCTTATCAAACGAAAAATTAGTTTTACTTCTTTCAGGTCGCTTTATAATTGCCTGCTTAATTACCGGTACATTAGCTAAAGCATCTTTACCCAGTACAGAATGATTTACAGGGACATCTCTGTAATTCAAAATATCCAATCCAAAAAAGCTGAACGTATTTTCAAAAATATGTAGCGCTTTTCTGTGCTTATCCTGATCGTTAGTCAAAAATAATGTTGCAACGGCCACAGTATCTTTTTCATAGCCAAGCATGTCAAAAGGAATATCGGTCATTATCCCGGCTCCGTCACCGGTAATTCCATCCGCTGAACAAGCTCCCCGATGTTCCACGCATCTTAATGCATGCAAACCTTCAGTTAAATGAAGATGTGAATACTCTTTCTTTCTACTTGTGATAAAACCTACGCCACAAGCCGAATGCTCTTCAGAACAGTAATTAAATTTATTAGACATTTTACAAATAGCACTAATTGTTTTTAAGAATGGACAACCACAAAAAAGACGATTTTTTTGCACTATTTCAAATATTCCGAAAATGAAGAGACAGAACGTCTACTTAAAAAATTAGGCTAATAGAGCATTAGAAAGCTTTTTTATCATGAATTAACAGCTGCCTATTTTGCTCAGCATTTTAGAAAAGCGCTTCCGTTGATTTATACGTAATTAATTTAATTAGGCAGTTAAATAATTATACGTAATAAAATAAATTTTTAAATTATTTTTAACATGGCCTGATTGGTATACCTTCAGCGCCTAAAACTCTCTTTAATTCTGAAATTTCAATCTCTTTAAAATGAAATATACTGGCAGCTAAAACCGCATCTACATTTGCCACTTTGATTGCTTCTATACAATGCTGAATTGTACCGGCCCCACCACTAGCTATTACCGGAATGCTAACGCGTTTATTAACTTGTGATAATAGTTCCAGATCGAACCCATTTTTAGTGCCATCCCTGTCCATACTTGTAAGCAGAATTTCGCCAGCGCCTCTTTCTTCCACTTCTGTCATCCACTTCAGGGCGTCTTTTCCGGTGTTCTCTGTTCCACCTTTTATAAATACATCCCAATGTTCATCTACCTTCTTTGCATCAACCGCAGCTACTATAGCTTGAGATCCAAAAGCTTTTGAAGCTCTGTTTATCAATTCGGGATCTTTAACAATACTGCTATTTAGGGATACTTTATCTGCTCCCGCTTTTAGTAACTCTTCAATTTCTTCTACTGATTTTATTCCACCACCAACAGTAAATGGAATATTGATCTCTGTCGAAATTCTCTTTACTAATTCTATCAGAGTTTTCCTTTTTTCCAAGGTCGCTGTAATATCCAGAAAAACCAGTTCATCAGCTCCTTCATCAGAATATCTTCGCGCCAGTTCAACAGGATCACCTGCATCCCTCAACCCTTCGAAGTTTACTCCTTTAACTGTTCTGCCTTCTTTTATATCCAGACAAGGGATAATCCTTTTTGTTAACATGCTTTAAGTTAAGGTTTCTTTTTTTATGAGGGAACTTGTATTCACTTTTTTTAAGTTATCTGATGAAATTAAATAATATCTATGGACAGCACCTCTATTTATTCGGAACACTTTGAAGTAAGAGCAAGCGAAGTTGATACAAATGGCAAGATCACTCTTTCCTCAATTTGTAGCCTATTCCAGGAAGTAGCCGGAAATCATGCTCTGTTGTTAAATTTTGATATCACTGATCTTCATAAACAGGATTTAACCTGGGTACTTCACAGAATGGACATCAAGATAAAACGCTTTCCAAAATGGAGAGAATCCATCACAATTGAAACTTGGCCTGCAGCCGGAGATGCATTGAGAGCATACAGAAACTATAGAATTCTGGATGAGGAAAATAACGAGCTTGTTGTTTGTTTAAGCTATTGGATGATGATCAGTATGAAAACAAGACGCCCGGTTCGGATGACAGAAGATATTTTAAACACCAGATTATCTGACAGAGATAATGTACTCACAGTTCGTTCAGATAAGATTCCGAGAATTGAAGAACCTGCTTCTCAAAAGGAAATCCCTGTACGTCGTTCCGATCTGGATATGAATCAGCATGTAAATAATACCCGATATTTAGAATGGATGAGTGAGCCCTTAAATGAAGGGCAAATTTCCAGAGTAAATGCTGTTGACATTCTTTTCTTACGTGAAGCTGTGTACGGAGACGTCATACTATCTCAAGTAAAAGCCTCTGAACACGAATCAACATTACATCAGTTAAGAAACCAGAATGATGAGATCATAGCTCAAGCCAGATTTTCTCACTCGTAGAAAGATCTTAGACAGCGTCCCAATCCGGGGCAAAATCCGGGGTCACAATTCGTTGATCTTTTGGTAATTCGTCAATAGCATAGAAATCATCATCTTCCAGAACAAAATCATAGATATCCATATTCTCTTCTAAATGCGCTTTGTTTGAAGCTTTTGGAATAACAACAACTTGCTCTTGTTCAATTAACCAGCGCAATGCAATTTGAGCAGGAGTTTTACCATATTTTTGAGCCAATTCTTTTATTAATGGTTCTTCCAGTACTTTCCCCTGTCCTAATGGACTGTATGCGGTAACCATCAGGTCATTTTCAGCAGCATAATCCAACAGGTCAAACTGACCTAAATGGGCATGATATTCTACCTGATTACAGAAAATAGGCGCAGCTAATTCATCATTTACTTCTTTCAGGTGCTTCATTGGGAAATTACTCACACCAATATTTAACGCTTTTCCCTGATCCCTGATGGAAAGCATTGCCTCGATAGTTTGTTCAATATCCACATCCGGATTTGGCCAATGGATCAACAACAGATCTAAATATGGTACATCCAGGTCCTGAAGAGATCGCTCTGTAGATTTAATAACATCATCCGCTTCCATGTTTAACATAGAAATTTTCGTAGTCAGGAAAAGCTCTTCTCTTGGTATGTGAGCATGCTTTATAGCTTCCCCTATCTCTCTTTCATTTTTATATTCCTGAGCTGTATCAATATGTCGGTAGCCAAGATTAAGAGCTAGCTTTACGATTTGTTCACATTCTTTCCCGATCAATTTAAAAGTGCCAAGTCCGATTTCGGGAACATCGATACCTTGAATATTCTTAGTTACCATTTTATGATGGAAGTATTCGTTTTAGTTTTTTGATTATTGTTATTTGACAAGAGTCATTTTTCTTGTCATTATTTTTGTACCTACTTCTAATTGATAAATATAAATTCCACTTGGCATATCAGATGCATCCCATTCAAAGGAATGTTCCCCTTGGGCTTTATTTTCCTGAAGTAATACTGCAACAGGCTGTCCAACAATATTGAATACTGAAAGCTTAGCTAATCCCTCTTCCGGCATATAAAAAGAAATTGTAGTAGTTGGGTTAAAAGGATTTGGGTAATTTTGGTGTAATTCAACTGTAACCGGTAATTCATCGCCAGTATCTACTAATTCTTTGGGAATCATTTTAAGCACAAATCTATCTTCAATAGAAGGAAAGAAAATATTATCACTTTCCGTAACGCTCATGTTTGAGTAGTTAAATTTTAAGGACCAATTTTCATGTAGTTCATAAGTTTTCTCTTCTTTAAGGTCTTCTATTTGTATAACCCATCCATCAGGAATATCAGTCCATTCTTTAACTTTAAATTCAAACTCCCCACTTTTATCGCTGGAAATATCTAATGGCAGAGTAGTTATATGCTTACTATCCTTCTCTATATCTAATTGATCATAATGATTACCTTCTAAATTAGCTGCGAGAACAAGTTCATTAAAGTCCGAAAGGTATAATTCTTCATTTAACTTAAGATTTAACTTATTAAGTGATGCCTCTTCTTCGACAAAAGAAACCTGAAGGTTAGATGATTTGGAATTACCATTCAATTCAAGCTCGAATATTCCTCTTTCTATTTCTTCAATGATCGGGTCAATGTTCAACTCCTGAAGCTCTAATGAAATTTTTCTTTCAGGAACTTGTACATTGAATTTGAGCCAAAAAATGTCTCCGGGAAAAATTAACTCTTCTTCTTTAAGAGCTGAAACTTTTCCAAATTCAGGTGAACTTTTAAAAACACTTATTTCTTCTGTTAAATCCAATCTGCTTTTTAATACAGTGGTTAATTGTATTGAAGAAAAAGTTCCGCTGGTATTATTCGTAACAAGATTTAATCCTTCAGTTGATTGAATAATTCCGTTTTCATCTGTGTCAATTGCTTCTAGAGTTAAATCCAGACTGTTGCCGGAAGTTTCTGTACCCTTCTTTTTTATACCAGCGAGCTTTTTTGCAGAAGCTTCATCAAAATAACCTACAAGAATATTATTCTCGATTTCTTCTGATGAAGACTCACTAATATTCTTAAAACTACCTTCATTCTTATTCCAATAAAAAAAGTCTGTGGAAGGAAACTCACTTATATTCAATTCAGTATTCGATATTGTTTTCCACCCTGGATTTACCGTTTCAGAGATTGCGGTATTAACATTAGGGTTTTCGCCTTTTGTGCCTTCCGGGGAATTTGAGTTTACCTGACCTGAAGAAACAAGGCTATTAGAGCTTTCTTCTTTTTTAGAGATGCTTACCTCTGCAACTTTAGTTCCTTCATAATTCTTTAAATGAATAGTACCGTTAGAATTAAGCAACTCTGCTTTTTCATTGTCCAATAATAAAGAGTTTGCAAATAACCCCTGGTCTTCTCCGGCAAGAATTACGATGGATTCTCCAACTTTTAACCTCGTATTTTTTGGGAAAACAATCTTTATGTCTCCTTTCACTAGTTCCCAATTTCTTAGATCTAACTCTCTGCTTTCAAGATTATGCAGTACCAGAACCTTTTTATTCAAGTTTTCTACAATCTCAAGTTTGATCTCAGGAAGTTCATTATCACTTACCATCACAGTATGTGATATAAAATCACCAAACCTTCCGGTGCTTAGATTCTGGAGACTAAATATTCCGGTTTCAAAACCTTCATAATCTTTATCGTCCTCTATGGGTACTTCTACTTCGTAAACAGCGTCACCAATTAATCCGGTGAAATTAATTCTCTTAGATCTGAACCCATTTATTTCATTACGAGACAAAGAACTATATAAAGAATCGAAAACAACATCTACTGTCAATTTAGAACCGTCATGCTCATAAATAGCGACATTCAGAATTGTCTTCTTTTCATTTTCCTTAACACTTGAAAGGCTTTCATCAAAAAGTATAACCGGAGCTTTCAAAAGATTAAAAGAAGTTCCAAAATCTGAATAACCTGCTTCATTGTTACCTCTCCAATAGGCAGGGTTAGAGACAAAAGAAAGTAACATTTTCTGAGTACCACTAGCTCCATTTCTGATGTAATATTGATAATTATTCTCAGTACCCAGCCTCAGAACTGTATTTTTATTTTCCTTCAATACATTTGGTACATCAGAACCAAAAAATGATCGGTCTCTTCTTCCATTTTTTTCACCCCATCCCAATGCATACACAAAACGAGTCTGTTCATTGTCTTTTTGATAGACGAAAAGTTGTTCTCTCTCATCAGATAATATTATTGAACCATCCTTCTTTAAATATTCGGTCTCTCTTGAAGCGAATTTAAGTGGCGTCCCAGCTTCAATCTTTTTCTTAACGGTAAACTTGACATCCTGCCCGTTAGTGAACGCTAGATCAGAGTTGTCCCATAAACCATTACTGACATTGAATTCCGTACCTATTTCCAGATCAATCAATGGAACCAGCTCAAACTGATTAGTAGTGGAATTAACTGAAACAAATACAATATCTCCCGGCAACAATAGTGATTGAGCGTACGAAGATTTCGTGATAAGAATCACAAAAAAGAAAAGGGCGATATGTAGTGTTCTAAAAAGTGCTTTGTTTTGTAGCGGTTCCGCCATAGGCATTACCTTTTATCTCAATACTGATAATACATTACAATTAAACTATTTCTGGACTAAAAGGCATATTAAAATTCAACTTTTTTGAATTTTCTAGTCATCTAAATTTGGTTCGCCAAGTTTCCCTTCTGATGAAGCAACTGTTAGTGCAACAGCGGCGTCGCCGGTAATATTGACTGTAGTCCTGCACATATCCAAAATCCTGTCTACACCTAGTATTAAAGCGATACCTTCTACAGGAACTTCAATTGCCTGTAGCACAACAACTAACATAACAATTCCTGCCCCGGGCACTCCGGCTGCACCAACGGACGCTAATGTAGCTGTAAGAACAATGGTCAACTGCTGAATTATAGTCAAATCCATCCCTAATGCCTGAGCGATAAAAACAGCCGCAACAGCCTGATACAAGCTAGTTCCATCCATGTTGATAGTTGCGCCTATCGGCAGAACAAAACTTGAGACCTCTTCTTCTACCCCAAGATTCTTTTCTACTCGCTCCATAGTTACCGGAAGCGTCGCCGAACTGGAACTTGTACTAAAACCAAGAAGCATAGCCGGGCGAATGGCTTTAAAAAATGTACCTAGTTTTACTTTCGTAAAGATCTTAAACATCGCGGTATAAACCAGCAATACATGTAAAATAAGAGCCGAAACAACTACTAAACAATAAGCTCCAAGAGCGTAGAGCAGGTCTCCTGCCTTTCCCAGGTCATCTCCTGCCAGATCAACAATTAGTGCCGCCATTAGCGCAAAAACACCATAAGGTGCGGTTTTCATTATAAGATCCACGATCTTAATAATTACATCATTAAAGGAATCGAAAACATTAACCAGCAGTTTCCCTTTTTCTCCCCCAACTTTAATTATCCCAATGCCAAGAAGTATTGCAACAAACACAACCTGAAGCATGTTTGAGTTTTCACTCGCAGATTTAAAAAAGTTATCCGGCACAATTCCGACAATGAAATCCAGTGGACGACGCTCTTTAACAAGCATAGCCCCTTCTTCTTTCTCTCCAACATTGTCCCGATATGTTTCCTGAAGCTCTATTTTGGTTTCTTCAGGAAGTGCTTTTCCCGGCTCCCATAAGTTTACCGAAACTAAGCCAATAGTGATTGCAAAAATTGTAGTACAAAGATAGATAAGAACTGTCTTCCCCCCCATTCTCGACAATGAAGCGGTGTCATTCAAGCTTGTGACTCCTGCAACTAATGAAGCTAAAACCAGTGGAACAGCAATAAGTTTAAGAAGTGTAATAAATATGGTTCCGAACGGCTTTATAAAATCTAAGGTAAATTCATTAAACCCGGCCACCGCTGAAACCAGTCCCCATATCAACCCCAGTACCAAACCAAGAATTATCTGCCAATGTAATTTTTTATACCACTTCATATTATATAATTAATGTAATTAAAAGTACTAAGATTGATGCTGAACCAGTAGAAAGCCAATTTACAATATTATTGCTAACTGTTATGGTTCCATTTTCATTATTTGATAGAAAAGGAATATTAAGAGAACTCCCCTGAAATTTAACTCCAAGATAAGAATCTACAAAACATCCCAAAAAACCTGTTATCGAAATTATAGCAGCAGTCATTAGGTTGATCTCATTTAGTAACAACCAACACAACGCCCCTACAATAGCTGAGCCAAACATAGCTCCAAGAGTCCCCTTTATACTAACTCCGCCATCAGTTCCTGCTGACACCTGATTTAAGTTAGTTATCAGGTAAGTTCTATTGTTCCTGCCGCTTCCCAGCTCTGTAGCCCATGTGTCAGAAGTAGCTGCTGCTATACTGGCAACAGATGCTGCTAAAAAAATTGTATTGCCTGTGATAAACCAAATTAATATCCACAAACACAACCAAAAACCATTTGCCCAGACTTGTCGACCATCTCTTCTAAACTTTATTGAAAAAGATTCATCGGTAGCTACTATATCTTTGGAAAGTAATGATGCTGATATAAAAAAGAATAAAGCAATGAGCGCCAGCTGCCAATCTCCAAACCCAAATGAAATCACCCCGAAAATCCCGGCTGCCAGAGCACCATCATAGGTTAACCAATTCAACAAAAAAGCAGTTATTCCAAAAGTCGCCGCAAGTAATAGTGCGAGTAATATCCTGAGATGATCATCGAGTTCTCCAAAAATGAAAAAAATGAAGATCAACGAGAATAAATAAAAGATATTTACGTGACGATGAGTCACTTTAAGAAGATTGTCCGGATTCTTCTTGTTTACCTCTGTTGTGTTTAAGAATGGCAAAAATAACAATCACATATCCGGCCATTATCATTATAGGTGAAACAAATAAAGAAATAAATCCATGGATTTCGTTTTCGATATACATTGCAGTAAAACCTGTGATAATCAAAAATATCGCGATCCCTATAAGCTTATAGTTAAACGATGAGAAAAACATTGGATGATTGTCGGTATTCTTTCGATTCTTTTTTGCCATTTATTTTTTTATAAACCTTAACGTTTTCTAAGTTTGAAACGGAACCAGAAGTTATTTAATTATCTTTTAACTGCAAAGGCGATATCCTACAGAATGAGAATAATCCTGGCTTCACAAAGCCCCAGAAGAAAAAAATTATTAAAACAGCTTGGTCTAACGTTTGAAGTAATTCCAAGTGCAATTAAAGAGCACTCTCTTGAAACTGATCCGGTCAAGATCGTAGAGGATTTAGCAACCCAAAAGGCTTTAAGTGTCGGTAAGTCTTATGCCAATAGTTTTATAATAGGCTCTGATACCATTGTAGTGTTCGAAGATAAAATCCTTGGAAAGCCAAAAGATTATGATGAAGCTTCAAAAATGTTAAATAAGCTAAGTGGTGAGCAACATATTGTTTATACCGGAGTTTCTTTGTTAGTAACCGATGAGCAATCCTCAGTTAAAAAATCAGTCAAGTTTTCAGTAACTACAAAAGTGCATTTTTCGACTCTTGAACAAGCAGAAATAGATGCCTATATAAAAACCGGGAGCCCAATGGATAAAGCCGGAAGCTACGGTATACAAGACGACTGGGGAGCTACTTTTGTAGAGAAAATTGATGGAGACTTTTATAATGTAGTAGGTTTACCTATTAACAAGTTATATTCAGAACTAAAGAATAATTTTCCTGAAATCGTCAAATCATTACCCATTAACTATTGAGTAAGATCATATACATATTTTCTTTTATATCCTTATTGCTGATTTTTTCTGTAAGTACACAAGCTCAGGTTGGCAATGAATTTCAATTAGGTAATCGTTTTATGCAGCAACAGAATTATGAAGCTGCTCTACCTGTTTTTAAAAAACTTGTACAAAATAACCCATCTGAATTCTACTTTGTAGACCGGTACATAGAATGTTTTATACAGCTTAAACAATATGATGAAGGGTTAAATGCCATTTCTGAAACTCCGTTCTCCTCTAATATTTCTGCACAAGTAAATATTCTAAAAGCCAAACTTTATCATTTTAAAGGTGACACAACTAAAGCTTATTCTATATGGAATGATAATATAGACAGCAATCCACGTAATCTTCAGCTCTATATTTCAACTTCAAATATCATGACGGATGTAAATGAGTTTGAAAAAGCTGTAAATGTTTTAAAACAAGCCAGAGTAGCTTTTAATAATCCTCAACTCTTTCATAATGACATCTCTAAAACACTACTACAGGCAGGGAATTACGAAGGCGCCGTTCAAGAATGGATCGATTGGCTAATTGCTCAACCTGATCAAATTTCAAATATCCAGAGAGTTCTTCTACGATTTGATGATCCGTTGCTAAACGACATTACCATTCTTGAAATTGAAGATAAATTGAATGAAATACCGATCAATAAACCTGAGTACAACACACTATTTCGATTTCAGATATGGTTGCTGCAAGAAAACAAATTGTATCGCAGAGCCTTAGCTTCTGCCACCGCATTTGAAAGTTCAACTTCTAATTTTAATTATTCTCTTTTCCAACTTGGCAGAAGTCTGAGGAGAAATAAAGAATTTGAATTGGCCACAAGTGCTTTTGAATATTATATAAATAAAGCCGAAGGTAATGTTAAGTGGCAAAGTCAGGAAGAATTAGCAAAAGTATATTCTGAATGGGCTAAACAAATCGAAGATTTTGATCTGGACTTCACTAACCAAAAAGACACTTTATTTTCAAAAGCATTAGAACAAACAAATTCAATAATCGAAAGCGCTCCAAACTACAGATATATATCAAGAGTACTTTTGATGAAGTCCGAGATCGTACTTGATCATATTCACGATATAGAAGCTGCTGAAAATATCCTTAAGCATCTTAGAAAGATAAATCAGGAAAAAGACACCGCTGAAGAATTTTATATACAAGGTAGAATTGATATCGCAACAAAGGAGTATTCACAAGCACGAGTTTCTTTAACTAAAAGTAATAAACTTGCCGGAATTGGTGAACTGGCAGAGAAAACCAGGTATTTCCTTGCTCTTACTGATTTCTTTTCATCAGATTATGAATTTTCAACTATCCAATTAAAGACACTAGGAAGACAAAATACTTCCTACTATGCGAATGATGCCCTCCAACTAAGATTATGGATTCAGGAAGGCTTAAGTGCTGACTCTTCCGGTAAATCAATCCAACCATTTGCTGAAGCCTACTTTAATACCGTGACCGGAAATTATGAAGATGCAAAAAATATGCTTTTAACTTATCTGGAAGAATCGCCGGAAGCTCCGTTATATGATGATGCAATTTTACTTCTATCTAAAAATCCTTCGCATAATGCGCATTCAACTTATAATTTGACCAATCAAGTTCTTGTTCAGAACAAAGTAGTTTCTAATCGGGAACGATTGATGTGGGAACGAGCAAAATTTGCTGACCAAGCTTTTATACAATCAGAGGCGAACCAAAGCTTTGATCCGGAGGTTCAAATTTCTATCAGCGAAGTGATCTCATTTTATGAAGAACTAATTCTTGAATATCCTCAAGGATTTTACGCTCCTTATGCACGAAAAAGACTTTCAAAATTATCAGAAAAAAATACCTGACATGATCAAGCACATAACATCTTTCATTCTATTTGTATTTGTACTTGGATTCAGTTTGAATGCACAGCAACAGGTACTGATCCCAATGGACGCTTCGCAAACCAATCATCTAAAAGCATATGGAGTCATTTTTAATCATGTCACAGACGGCTATCCGGTAAAGTGGCTGCTTAATTACCGCGGTGGAAGTTTTTTGGTGACCATTGATAATGATATTGTTCGAAAAAGCAGACTAAGAAATGTAAGTTTAGAAAGTATCAGCGCAGCAAAAGCCGCTTCCATTGTTCAGGATGTAGAGCGCCCCGGTTCTAACACCTCGGTTGTTAACTTGGAAAAAGCTCCTAAGATCGCCGTCTACACACCAGATCAGGCTTTACCCTGGGATGATGCCGTGACTCTTGCGCTAACATACGCTGAAGTAGAATACGATAAGATCTGGGATGTTGAAGTACTGGAAGGAAAGTTGAATGAATATGATTGGCTTCACCTCCATCATGAGGATTTTACCGGACAGTATGGAAAGTTTTGGGCTTCTTACAATGGCGTTCCCTGGTATATTGCACAGGTCAGGCAAATGGAAGCTATGGCAAAAGAGTTGGGTTTTTCTAAAGTTAGTGAGCAAAAGAAAGCTGTAGCAAGAACCATCAAAGAATATGTCGGCAATGGTGGATTCCTATTTGCGATGTGTTCCGGAACAGATACTTTTGACATTGCACTGGCAGCAGAGGGTATAGACATTGCTCCTACTCAATTTGATGGCGACGCTGTTGACCCTAATGCTCAAAACGATCTGGATTATTCTAAAACTCTGGCATTCGAAGATTTCAATATCATTATAGATCCATACCAATATGAACATGCGGATATAGATGTTCCTGTGCAGATCAGAGAGGTGGATCAATCATTAGACTTCTTTACACTTTTTGAATTTTCAGCCAAGTGGGATCCTGTGCCAACCATGCTCACTCAAAATCATGTAAGTTCCGTAAAAGGCTTTTATGGACAAACGACTGCTTTCAGAAAGGAAAAAGTTAAATCATCTGTAGTAATACTGGCAGAATCACCGGGTAGAAATCAGGTGAAATATATTCACAGCAATTATGGTCAGGGAACGTGGACGTTCTATGCCGGTCATGATCCTGAAGATTATACTCATCGGGTAAATGATCCTCCTACAGATCTGGATCTTCATCCCAACAGCCCGGGTTACCGATTGATCCTGAATAACATACTCTTCCCTGCGGCTAAGAAGAAAAAGAAAAAAACATAGTTGAATTAAAAATTCAAAATTAAGAATTAAAGATTGGTACATTATTCTTAATCTTTAATTCTTAATTCTTAATTTTTTATGCAGCCTAGCAAAAAGTTTGAAGATCTGATTGAACTGGTTTCAATACTTAGAAAAGAATGTCCCTGGGATAGAAAACAAACACACCATTCCATTAAAGACAATCTGGTAGAAGAGGCTTATGAAGCAATAGATGCTTTAGACAATAACGACTTCGATGAATTCAAAAAAGAACTCGGTGACCTTTTACTGCATGTTGTTTTTCATAGTAACATGGCCAGCGAAACTGATACTTTTGATATTGGTGATGTCGTCTATACGCTGATGGAAAAACTAATCAGAAGACATCCACACGTTTTTGGAGAAGAAGCAGTTTCCGGTGAAGCACAAGTAGCTGAGAACTGGGAAAACATTAAGTTGAAAGAAGGTAAAAAATCTACTCTTGATGGATTACCTAATCATCTACCCGCTTTAATACGAGCTCAAAGGATGCAGGAAAAAGCAGCTAATGTAGGCTTCGACTGGCCTGAATGGAAACTCGCATGGGAAAAACTTGATGAAGAACTAAATGAGTTTAAAGAAGCTCTTCAGGAAAATGATGTAAATGCTTCATCTGAGGAATTTGGTGATGTTTTATTCTCTATGGTAAACGTAGCCCGATACTTCAATTTAGTAGCTGAGGATAGTTTAAGACAAACCAACAAAAAATTTGAAAAACGGTTTAAGTTTATAGAATCGGAATTAAAAAAATCAGATAAAACGTTGAAAGAAGCTACTCTTGAAGAGATGGACGAACTGTGGAATGAAGCAAAAAATAATTAACGCTTTTTCGCGCACAAATCTGTTTGATCACTAAAAGCAGAAAAGCGCTTACAGATGTTAAAAGAGTAAATTAATTCGACAATTTTCTTTAGATAATCTTATTTTATTATTCTTCCCAAAAAAGGATAGAGTTTAATCCAAGCTAAACGATTGAGATTTTAAAAAGGTTTAGTGCTTGGATACCTGACTGAAGGGCGCACAAGAAATTATTAAACACTAAATTTTGAGATCGAATGTCTTCTGATTTACATACTGGTTTTGACGAACAAGAATATCCACACATCAACAAGGGACTTGATGGTATCGTAGCTTTTTCTACTACCAAAAGTTTTATCGATGGAAAAGTGGGAGATCTTATTTACTCTGGCTATCATATTGACACATTAGCTGAAAATGCTACTTTTGAAGAAGTATGTTTTTTGCTTTGGAATGATCGTCTGCCAAACAGTTCAGAGTTAGAAAACCTGAAAAAAGAATTGGTAGATCACAGAGAATTACCTGAGGCTGTTCTTAATTATATTAAATCTACAAGTAAAGATGCCGAGCCAATGGCGGTATTAAGAACTTCGGTTTCTATGTTGGCAGACAGCGACTCTACTTTTGGTAAGTTCGACGAAAGTTTGTTCATGGATCAGGCTATTTCTATCACTGCCCGAATTCCTTCTATCATTGCAGCCTTTGACAGATCCAGAAAAGGAAAAGAGATAATCGCTCCTTTGAAAGAAGGTAGTACAGCTTTTAACTTCCTTTATATGTTAAATGGGGAAAAGCCGGGTAAGCAAGCTGAAAAAACAATGGATCTTTGCTTGATCCTTCATGCTGAACACGGAATGAATGCTTCTACATTTACAGCAAGAACTATCACCGCTACTATGGCTGATATGTATTCTTCTGTTACAGGTGCGATTGGTGCGTTAAAAGGTCCATTACATGGTGGTGCAAATACTGCAGTAATGAATACCCTTCTTGAACTTTCTAAAGAAGGAAAAGATGCTGATGCAGTTGCTTTCACAAAGAAAAAACTGGACAGCAAAGAAAAAATGATGGGCTTCGGTCATCGTGTATATAAAGTTTTTGATCCACGCGGATACCATCTTCAAAAAATGGCGAAAGCTCTTTCTGAAGAAACAGGACATGAAGAATTGTACCGTTGGAGTATGGATATGCTCAACACCATGAAAGAAGAAAAGAATATTGATCCAAACGTAGATTTCTTTTCAGCTACCGTTTATTATTCTATCGGTATTGAACCGGATCTTTACACCTGTATTTTTACGATGAGTAGAGTTTCAGGATGGACTGGTCATGTTATGGAGCAAGCTTCAAATAACCGCCTGATCAGACCAAGAGCACTTTACGTTGGTGAAAAAGGTCTTGAGTGGACTGCTATCGGAGACCGCTGATTAAGTATCAGCCAATTTTTTTGAAAGCCTGGAGAAAACAACATCTTCAGGCTTATTTTTTATCCATGTAGATTTTATAAGTTTATCAGGCACAAAACTTATTTTGAAATTAACTCCCTCCCCCTTTTTAGTATCCCATTCAAACACTGCTTCTAATTGCTCCGCTAAAGTTTGTATCAAGGTCATTCCAAGCGAGTTCAATTTAGTTATATCAAATCCTTCTGCCAAGCCAATACCATTATCCGCAACGCAAAAGATCAACTCTTCGCCAACTACTGTTAAACTAACATCTATTTTGCCGCTGTCTTTTTCTTCAAAAGCATACTTATAAGCGTTAACAATTAGTTCGTTTGCCAAAATACCAAATGGAACAGCTTGATTTACGTTCAAAGAAACTTCATCCCCCAAAACTTCAATTTTTACATTCTTATCAGATCTTTCATAAGTCTCTGCAATTTCTGAAACAACATCTGTTAAATAACTTTTGATCTCTATGCTGCTGAAGACATGATTTTGATAAAGTTTTTCATGAATTGCAGCTATAGATTTAATTCTGGACTGGCTCTCCTGTAAAATTGTTAGAGTCTCGGCATCTTTTTTGTCCACATACATTGCTTGTAATGCAAATAACCCTGATATAACAGCAAGATTATTTTTTACTCTATGATGAATTTCTTTAATAAGAATTTCTTTTTCTGCTAAGGATTCTTCTAACTGAGATTGGTAATTCTTTAAATAAGTAATATCTGATGCCGTACCTGAACAACCTATTATTTTTCCAGTATCATCTAATATCGGATAAGCAGTGCCCGTAAGATGTCTTATTTCTCCTTTTGAAGTAACCATCTCGATAGGGAAATTTTCAAAAACTTCACCTTCAATTACCTTTTGATGAATTGCTGCTAACTCTTCTGCTTTTGATGGATTAACGTAATTAATAAAGGATTTCCCGATTAATTCAGATGGGGCATAACCAAGGATAGAACTACTTGCGTTATTGATAAAATTGAAATTCTTTTCAACATCAATTCTCCATACCAGATCATGGGATGCCTCTACCAAGTTTCTGTATTTTTGCTCACTATCTACCAGAGCTCTTTCCACTTTAATAGTACTGGTTATATCCTCAATCAAGAGCATTATCTTTTCAACCTTTCCATCTTTGCCTACTATTGGTGTTAAATACTCCCTTAAAACAATCTCCTTTCCTTTTTTTGTTTCTCTCTCAATTGTTACTAATTCCGTTCTACCGCTTTCTGCTACCTTCCTTAAATAATTTTGTGCTTCTTTTTTCTTTCCTTTTAATGCATAAGGAAGAAATTTGCCATCCGCTTCTTCATTTGTCCATCCGAAAATATTTTCAGCCTCAGCATTCCAAACCTTGTCAACAATTCCTTCTGTATTTACTGTAACCACGCCAATTGGAGCTAAATCAATAAGTGTTTTTAGCAATGAGTTTGTTTTAATCAGTTCCTGTTCAAACATTGCCTTTTCTGTATTATCAATTAAAAGTATCAGCCTGCTTCTTTCCCCTCCCAAGCTAATTCTCTTCCAGTGAACATCTACGATGATCAACTCACCATTCTTCTTCAAATGATTAGTTCTTATTGATTTTACCCCCTTTTTTTCTTTCTCACTTAGACTACTAACTATATTTTGAAACATCTCATGATCTTCTGTTGGCCTAAGATCGAATGTGGTCATACTAACAAACTCTTCCTTGGTATATCCATAGAGCTCTGTTGCTGCATGGTTTACATCAATGATTGTTTCTGATCCTGAATCATCAACAATCATTAAAGGATTCGGATTGTTGTCGAATAAAAACCTGTATCTTTGTTCTCTTTGTTCGATTTCTAATTCAAGTAGTTTCTCTTCCGTCACATCCTTTAAGGAACCATATAATTTTATGGTTACATCATTCACTACAAAAGGATCGAAAGTAAGTCTTACATGTTTTTTTGTTCCCTTTAATCCATTTATTCGAAGGGGTAAGCTTTTGGGCACTTTATTTGTGATACAATCAACAAGCGCATCTCTGATAATTTGACGGTCATCTTCATGGTATATGGAAATAAGCTGTTCTGCATTTTTATCAGTCCTATCATCCATCTCAAAGATTTCAAATATTTTGGGACTCATTTTTACAACATCCGTTTCAATATGATATTCCCATCCCCCTACGCCGGCACTTTTACTTGTTTGTTCTAGAAAGGATTTATTCATTAACAGATCTGATACATCTTGTATTGTTGAAATGACTAAAACTTCATCTTCTGTTTTCTCAACACTGTAGTTAACAAGTATATCTACAAAAGCCCCGTCATTCTTCACTTCTTTTATTTGAGAAAGCGTTGATTCACCATCTTCAATAAGTGCGTTATAAGCTTCTTCAGCTTCTTCTTTACTTTCTATTGGAGTTACCAGCGACAGATTCTTTCCTAATAACTCTTCTTCTGAATATCCTAAGATCTCACAGTATGCATTATTTACCTTAATGATGGTACCGTCTTTATCAGAAATTCTTACTCCAATGGGGCCATCAAATATTGCTTTTAAAAGCCTGTCGCCTTTTCTTTTTTCTCTCCTTTGGGTGAGCGCATCCAGTTCTCTTTCAATTGCAGGCAGTAATCTTTGAAGATTATCTTTGAGAACATAATCTTTTGCTCCGGATAGTAAAGCATCGATTGCTTGTTCATCAGGAATGGTACCGGAAACAAGGATAACCGGTATATCTTTTTCCATTTCGTCGATTTGCTTTACGGCATCAATTCCTGAAAAGCCGGGAAGCTTATAATCACAAATACAAATATCGTATCTGTATTTATTAGTGAGATCGCTTATCTCCTCAAGAGAAGTTGCGATATCATATTCAATCTCAAAATTAGCCTTTTTGATATGTCGAATTAATAATTCAACATCATTGGGATTGTCCTCAACAAAAAGCACTCTTAAATACTTCATATATATAACTGCTACTGTATCCGGTAAAATATATTACCGGTAAAAGTATAACATTATTAAATGAAGCTTTTTAATTAAATGTGCTTAATTAAATGAAGCTATCTTGGCTTTAAAACTAGATTAATTATCCGCTTTGGAACGAAGATTTCCTTTATTATTTCTGAGCTTTCTAAATACTCTTTTATCTTCTCTTCCTGCTTTGCTTGCTCCAAAACAAATTCTTTATCCATCGCTTTATCTGAAGGTATATTTATCTCACTTCTTACTTTTCCGTTGATCTGGATCGGATATAATATTGAATCTTCTTTCAGATATTCCTCTACGAATTCCGGCCATTCAGCATATGCGATGGAATCATTATTACCCATTAATTTCCATAATTCCTCACAAAAATGAGGTGCAAATGGTGATAATAAGATCACAAAATCCTGCGCTATTGACTTAGGAATAGTATTCCATTGATTTGCTTCATTTGTGAAGATCATTAATGAAGAAATCGCCGTATTAAATCTGAGTGATTCAATATCTTCCGTTACTTTTTTGATAGCTTCATGTAATACTTTCAGCTGATCTTTAGTTGGCTCACCATCATTTATTTTGGAATTTAATTCTCCTGAATCTTCATTGATCAGTAATCTCCAGGCTCGGTTTAAGAACCGGTTTACCCCTTCCACCCCTTTCGTGCTCCAGGGTTTAACTTGCTCAAGAGGGCCCATAAACATTTCATACAATCGTAAAGAATCTGCGCCGTATTGAGCAATAATATTATCCGGGTTAATTACATTCCCTCGACTTTTACTCATCTTATGAGCTCGAGCTTCTACTTTTGCGCCCGTGGATTTTTCAACGAATCCATCCCCTTTTTTCTCAACTTCATCATCAGAAAGCTTCTTTCCGTCTTTGGATGTGTATTCCATTTCCCCAAGAATCATTCCCTGATTCACAAGTTTTTGAAACGGCTCTTTTGTAGATAATATCCCACAATCATAAAGAACTTTATGCCAGAAGCGCGCATACAATAAATGAAGAACCGCATGCTCAGCACCACCAATATAAAGATCCACAGGCATCCAGTATTTCTCATAATCCGGATCAACGGGCCCGCCATCAAAATCGGGAGAAATATATCGTAAATAATACCAGCAAGAACCTGCCCACTGTGGCATGGTGTTGGTTTCGCGAATCGCTTCCTTACCTGTTTCAGGATCGGTAGTCTTCACCCACTCAGTTGCATTTGCCAAAGGAGGTTCGCCATTGCCGGTCGGCTCATATTTTTCAACTTCCGGAAGTTCCAGAGGTAATTCATCTTTAGAGATCGCTTTTGCTTCCCCGTCCACATGAATAATTGGAAAAGGCTCGCCCCAGTATCGTTGTCTTGAAAACAACCAATCACGAAGTTTGTAATTAACCGCTTTCTTGCCCGCTCCTTTTTCTTCCAGAAATCTGATGATCTTTTGCTTGGCTTCTTTGATCTTTAAGCCATTCAGAAAGTCACTGTTTATCGCAGGGCCGTTACCGGTGTACGCCTTTCCTTCAAAACCTTCTTCCGGCTGAACTGTTCTCACTATTTCAAGATCGTATTTCTCAGCAAACTCCCAATCTCTTTCATCCTGAGCAGGAACCGCCATTATGGCTCCGGTTCCGTAACTCACCAATACGTAATCGGCTATCCAGATGGGAACTTCTTTGCCATTTGCCGGATTGATCGCATACGCTCCTGTAAAAACTCCGGTCTTTTCTTTGGTTAGTTCCTGTCGTTCAAGATCAGACTTTAGTTCAACTTCAGCTCTGTATTTTGCAACTGCATCTTTCTGATCATCTGTTGTGATCTCGTTTACAAGTCGATGTTCAGGAGCAATAACCATATAGGTCGCACCGAAAATTGTATCCGGACGAGTTGTGAATACTGTTAGTTTATCGTTATGATCTTTGATCTGAAAATCTACTTCGGCCCCGATCGATTTTCCGATCCAGTTTCGCTGCATATCTTTCAGCGATTCCGGCCAGTCCAAATCTTCAAGATCATTTAAAAGTCGTTCTGCATATTCTGTAATTTTCAGAACCCACTGTCTCATTGGCTTTCTTACAACCGGATAACCACCAACTTCGCTCTTACCGTCAATTACTTCTTCGTTAGCCAAAACGGTTCCCAACTCAGGACACCAGTTTACAGCTACTTCATCTTCGTACGCTAAACCTCGTTCAAATAACTTAAGGAAGATCCACTGAGTCCATTTAAAATAATCAGGATCTGTCGTATTGATTTCCCTGTCCCAGTCATAACTGAAACCAATAGCCTGCAACTGCTCACGAAATTTATTTACGTTTTTCTCTGTAGTGATTTTTGGATGAGTTCCTGTCTTTACTGCGTACTGTTCTGCAGGTAAACCAAATGCATCCCAACCCATTGGATGAAGCACGTTAAAGCCATTCATTCTTTTATATCTTGCAACAATATCAGTAGCAGTGTATCCTTCCGGGTGACCTACATGAAGTCCCGACCCACTGGGATACGGAAACATATCCAGCACATAAAACTTGGGCTTAGAAGTGTCAGTCGGTGTTTTAAAGGTCTTATTTTCTAGCCAGTACTTTTGCCATTTGGTTTCTATGGCAGATGGGTTGTATGAATGCATCAACTAATTTCTTGTAAGAATTTTATTTAAGATGAAAATAGGGATTTTGAAATCAAATAATGAGAGTTCTTTAACTACAAAATTGGAATCCCATCCGGTTCCCACCACAGATCAGGTGTTTGAGCATTACTCAGAAATTCTGTTTTAATTCCGTTAATATTTTCCCCCGTTCGATAAACCGTTTGCACTGAGTTGCCAAAACGACTTCTGAGTTCTTTAACTTTATCGTGATCTCCCACAACCCAGTTTAGCACAAATTCCTGATCGGGGAAGTCATCAGTTTCCTGAACCAGAAAATCATCCAACCATGCCTGATCCCTTTCAATGGCTTTATTGAATGCAAACTGATACGCCAGATTTTCTTTGGGCTTTTTAAGCTGAGGATTCTTCATCCAGAACTCTTCCACATAATCGGTGAAGTGGCATTTTACTTTTGAAAGAGTGAACGGACTAACAATGACAGCTACAGAACGACAACCTTTCCCTCCGTATCTGAATACAGCTTCGATCATATCTCTCAAGGTTTCAGGATTCTCATTATCCAGATAGGCTATGGAGAATTTAGCTGTCCGAATTACAAACTCTGTGTTGTCATTCACAGCATTTAGCTTGAAAAGCTTTTCTTTAACCGGATCAACAGATTCTTCCGAGCCCGCAAACAGAACTTTATCAGCTTGCAGATCTTTGAAATCGGCTAACTCTGTCGAGTATTGAATTTGAATATCAAGATCAACTTCATCCATCATCTTCAAAAAACTTGATAACAAAAACGGATCTTTTTTCGAAAGTTTTCCATAATAGTCAGTCCCGGATAAAATTGTACCCAACGCATCCTGAAATCCCACTAAGGGAAGATTCCCCGCATGTAAACAAAGCACTTTTTGTCCGATTGAATTTTTTGTTTCTAACAGATTTGCCCGCTTGGCCCATTCTTCAACCTGTCCGGAATCCACTTTCTGCTTTAATGTTCTGATCTGAAATTTAATGTCTTCAAAGCTGAACAGACCTTCTTCCACCGTTTTATCAATGGTTTTTTTTAACGATAGATTATCGGGTTGGAGCCAAGCTTTGGTTGCCCGAGAGACTTTTTGGATGTGATCTTGGAAATTATTTTCCATTGCTTCATTCATGTTGACCCTCCCCTTGTTCCCCTCCTTTGAGGGGAAACTCGTTGTTCAAGTTCAGGTAGTTAGAGCATTTTGTGCTTTTGTGATTCTGTGGCATTTCTTCAATCCTGGTCGATGAGAAAATTACATCCTCGTAAATTCTTTGGATTCCATCTTCCTAAAACCTGAAATTGATTTTCAGCATTCATAATGCCTTTATCCCCTGTTAAAATAAACGAACAGGAATAGAAATTTGCCAGATCTATTACTCCTATCAAGCCTTCTTCTCCTTGTTCAACTTCCTGCATCGGATTTTCAGGATTTCGAATACTTACCTGCATCCAGGAAGGACAATCAAACCACTGAGTACCCACACTGTAAGCCTGACTCAATAATTCTGTCATGCCGTATTCCGAATGGATCTGTTCCAGAGGCAATCCAAAGTCCTTCGCTAACTGTTCATGAAGAGCTTGTTTTGTCATTTCTCTTCTGAATGTTTTCATACCGCCCGTTTCCATCACAATGGTATCCTTTGCAATATCAACATTACTGCGTTCGGCGAGGTCCAACAGTCCAAATGCAGCGCCGAACAGCATCAGCTTTTTACCTGATGCTCTGATCTCATCTATCTCATTTTGGAGCAACGGTTTATCCAGATCCAGAAACTTACTGTGACCTGAATCTTCTCTTTCTATCAATGCATTCAGCATCCACACCAATGAAGAATTGGGATTGGAATTATAGCCCGGAGTGTACGCCCAAATCACATAGTCATGCAGATCGTAGAATTCCCACATTCCATCAAAAATCGACTGTTTATACAGGTCCGGATCAACAACAATATGCTTACTTCTTTGCATCCCTGAAGTGCCGCTACTTTGAAAAAGCTGATAGCTGTCAGCTGACAGATTTTTCTTTGAGGTCACTATTTCTTTCTCTTTGAATGCCTGAATGGGTAAAAGCGGGATTTCTGCAATATTTACAGGGCCAGTAATTCCAAGAGCTTTGCAGAATCGTCCGTAAACAGGATCATTTTCTGACTGGTATTTAAAGACTTTGAGTGCTTTTTCTTCGAAAGAAACAGACTCATCAAATATTTGGTAGGGATTCATTCTTCAAGAATTCTGATTAAAGCATGTGAAGTCAAAATATAAATCTTATTCTCCACTACATATATATCATTAATCTCAGATCTCTTTTCAAATGAAAGAATCGTCTTTTTAGTTAATGGTCCCTGCTTTTCCAGAATTTTATTTTTGGCTAAGTACATTTCATTATCTCTATAGAAAAACGAAACTGACCCTTTCGCTTCGTAAAAATTTTCGTAAAAACCATTTGCAGAGATTTTATGCACAAACTCCGATTTTTTATCCAGAATAAAAATACTGCCGTCAATAATCTGTAATCCTGAAACATTTTTTACGTCTCCAGGAAGTGGTATTTGGTCCAGCATTGCTCCGTCTTCATTATACTTTCCAAGAGATCCGGTGCCGTCATTATAAAAAATCACTTCCCCAAATTTGTTCACTCCTAAAAATGTTGGAGTAATTTCTGATCGGGTTTGAAATTGCTCTTTAGCTTTAATGGAACTCAGATACTGCCAGCGTTTATCAAAAACCTGAATCCTGTTATTTCCTTTATCAGATACAAATAACTTTAACCCGTTTGTAGTTGCAATATCCAACGGATTGTCGAATTGGTAGTTGCCACTTCCTCTGTTCCCATATTTCTCGATCAGCTTTCCGTCAAACCCCAACTTAAGCACTCGATGTGCTCCTGCTTCAACGATGTAAATAGCATCATTCCCAACAGTAAAAGAAGTCGCTTTTTTAAGACCGGAATATAAAGTATCAACAGAAGGTTGTTGGGCGAACGCTGAATTTGCGATTAAAACACTAAGCGTCGCTATGAGGCACAAGCGGATCATGCAAGGCGCTTTAATCCCTTAGCTCCGATATCATTTCTGAAAAATGCTTTTTCGAAGCTGATCTTTTTTACCTGATCATAAGAATTGTCGATGGCTTCCTGCAGCGACTGCCCTTCCCCAACGATATTTAAAACCCGACCGCCATTTGTAAGAAGCTTCCCATTTTCATTCCTTGTTCCGGCATGGAATAATATACCACTGTCAACTTTATCAACTCCGATGATCTCTTTGCCCTTCTCATAACTTTGAGGATATCCACCGGAAACCATAACTACCGTACATCTGTATTTATCGTCCAACTCAATATCTGTTTCTGATAATCTTCCTTCCGTACATGAAATGATCACGTCGAGCAGATCTGATCTCATTGCGGGCACGATCACCTGACATTCAGGATCCCCGAACCGGCAATTATATTCAACAACTTTTGGTCCATCTTTTGTGATCATCAAGCCTACGTAAAGAATTCCCTGATATGGATTTCCTTCGGATTTCATTCCGACCACTGTGGGTTGAATAATTTCTGACTCAACTCTTCTTAGAAGCTCTTTTGTTACGATCGGAGCCGGAGAATAAGCTCCCATTCCACCGGTATTTAAACCGGTATCACCTTCTCCAATGCGTTTATGATCCTGAGCATTACCGATCACTTTATAGCTATCCCCATCGCAAATAGCAAAAACCGAAGCTTCTTCGCCTTTCATAAACTCTTCGATCACTAATCGGGAAGCGGCATCACTTAATGATCCTTCCTGAAGTTCTTCCAATGCTGAAATAGCATCTGATTCATTTTCAGGGATCAAAACTCCTTTTCCTCCTGCTAATCCATCCGCTTTTAAAACTACCGGATAACTGCCAGTTTCTATGATATATTCCGCAGCCTTGTCAAATTCATCCTGACAGAATACCTCATATCCTGCTGTTGGGATGTCATGCCTTTTCATGAAATCCTTGGCAAATTCTTTACTTCCTTCCAGCATCGCTGCTTTCTGTTTGGGACCAAACACGGCGTGACATTTTTCTTCTAGGAAGTCAGCGATTCCTTCAACAAGAGGCTGTTCAGGTCCTACAACTGTTAAATGAATAGAATGGGTTTGAATAAATTCCCAAACCTCATCAAAATCTGAAGCATTAAGTTGCACATTTTTTCCCAGCGATTCTGTTCCGGGATTTCCGGGAGCAATAAAAAGCTGTTCAAGTTTTGGAGATTTTGCCATTCCCCAAGCCAGTGCATGTTCTCTTCCTCCGCTTCCCAACAAGAGTACATTGTATTTCATGATTCAGGAAAGTTTTTCGGCAATAGAAATAATTTCAGAAAAGCTGTCGGCTTTTAAGCTGGCTCCACCTATCAAACCTCCGTCAACATCAGTCTGCGATAACAGTTCTTCAGCATTTGCAGGTTTCATACTTCCACCATACAAGATTCGGATGGCTGATGCTGTTTCTTCATTGTATAAAGCGGCAATTTCAGCTCGAATAAAAGCATGCATTTCCTGAGCTTGTTCAGGTGAAGCAGTTTCTCCAGTTCCAATTGCCCAAATAGGTTCGTAAGCAATTACAACATCTAAGATCTCATTGTCAGAAATATCTTGAAGTGCTTTTTTAACCTGATCAGAAACTACATCAAAGTGTGTGTCTTTTTTCCGTTGATCAAGAGATTCTCCCACACAAATAACCGGAGCTATTTTATGTGATAGTGCCTTATGAGCTTTTTTGTTTACGGTTTCATCATTCTCACCAAAATATTGGCGACGTTCAGAATGTCCGATGAGCACAAAATTACAACCACTTTCAGCAAGCATAGTTGCACTGATTTCGCCGGTGTAAGCTCCGTTATCTTCAAAGTGAAGGTTTTGGGCGCCGACCTGAATGTCAGAGTCGTGAAGATACTTTACTGCCATTCCAAGAGATACAAAAGGCGGACAAACTAATACGTCTACTTCCTCTGATATCTCATTTTTAGCAGATCTCAATCCCTCAAGTAATTCTGCGGCCTCAAAAGGACCTCCATTCATCTTCCAATTTCCGGCTATTAAAAACTGCCTGTTGCTCATTTAACTTTCTATTTTTGATTGATTGATCACGGTGTTCATTCCTTGAATTACATCTGTAAATTCTGAAGCAACATACTTCCGGACAATATTTCCATTTTGATCAACTAAAATTCTGGTAGGTACGTCAGTCACATTAAAGGTCTCGATCAGTTTTTGAATATCAAAAGTGCCAAATGCAGCAACGCCCCAATGCTTCACACGCTCCTCAAAAAATGCATTTACGGTCACTTCACTTCTGTCGAGAGGAATAGTAAATATCTCCAGATCATAGTTTTGATAGATCTGATGTATTACCACTGTACGATCGTATTGATCCTGATAAAGGCGACTTGCAACCGGCGTAATTTCAATTATATAAGGCTTTCCAATTAACGTTGATGAATTAATGGAATCTCCTTCCTGAGTCGTAAATGAAAAGTCAGGAACTCTGAATCCCGGAGCCAAATAAGCCAGATCATAACCAATGTTCTTAGCCCATTGCATTGCATTGGTTTTACTCTTGTACTTCTTTTCAAATATTTCAAGAGCTGACTTAGCTTCATCCACTCTTGAGCTATCATATAAAACTTCGATCTTCTTTTGATCCAGACCCAAAATAAGGTCTTCACGTTCTGTAAGTTCTGAAAGTGAATCAAGGTATGATATTCCTTTATCCAGTCCTTTTTCTTTAGCTATATAAGGAAACCCAAAGCTAACGGCAGCAAAAATAGCATCCTCACTGGTAAGAGCATCATCGATTCTCTGCATCATCATAGGTTTATCAATTGTATTAAGCAATCTGGCAGATTCTGAAGCAGCTAAGTTTGCCGCTATTGTTTCAGAATGCTTTTCGTGGATTTCCCAATACAGATCACTCCATTTTAAAACCTCATCATAAATAAGAGAATCTTCAATTGCACCTGCAGCTATATAAGCGGCTACTCTTTTAAAGCCCCGGTCAACCCGATCAAAGGTTTCCATTGCCCGATGTTCTCTTGAATCCAATTCAAAATTAACATTTAAAGCAGGCAGCTCTCCTGAAAAAGTAAGAGTGTCATTATCGGCTAGTATAAACTGAGTAGTTGCAACCTGATTTCCATTTCTGTTAATGAAAACCGGATAGATTCCTTTTTGAGGAAATTCCACTTTTCCCTTAACGATGCCATTGGCATTGGTTGCTTTATCAAAAATTGTATCAACTTTACTGGTAGCACTTTCCTGATAAGTGATTATCAATTGAATGCCCGAATAATCTTTTGAATCATCAACAGAATCTGCAACTGTTATAGTACCATTCAGATAAGCCGTCTCGAATTCCGGATCGTTGCTACAACTAGCAAGAGCGTACGTAAGAAAAACTAAATAAAATATATTTCTGATCTTCATAATAGTTTGATTCACCTAGAATCAATTTTGTAATTTTTTTGAAACCATTTCTGTAACCAATTTCGGGTTGGCTTTACCTTTCGATGCTTTCATAGCCTGTCCCACAAAAAAGCCCATCAATTGTTTTTTTCCTTCCTTATATCTTTGTACTTCATCCGGGTTATTCGCAATTATTTCATCCACAATTGGCTCTAAGAATCCCGAATCTGAAACTTGTATTAAATTCATCTCTTTTGCTAATTCTTCCGGAGATTTTTTATTGCCTAACATCGCATTAAAAATATCCTGCATAGCAGACGAATTGATCTTGTCTTCTTCTTTAAGTTTTACCAATTCAGCCAAACGCTCCGGCGAAATCGAGAACTCACCAATCTCAATACTTTGTTCATTTAAGATACGAAGCACATCTCCAAGAACAATATTTGAAGCTGATTTTGGATTTTTAGTAAAAGAAACAACTTCCTCGAAATAATCTGCCAGATACCTACTTTCTGTCAATGTAACCGCATCATTTTCGCTCATGGCATATTCTTTTATGAATCGCTTTTGACGTACATCAGCCAATTCCGGGAGCTCTTCTTTTATATCAGCGAGCAATTCTTCAGTAACAATTACGGGTGGTAGATCCGGTTCCGGAAAATACCGATAGTCATGAGCTTCTTCTTTTGAGCGCATCACTCTGGTCTGATTTTTAGTAGTATCCCATAATCTGGTTTGCTGAACTACTTCACCACCTTCTTCGATCAGTTCGATCTGTCTGTAAATTTCAAACTCAATGGCTTTTTCAACATTCCGGAAAGAGTTCATATTTTTTAACTCAGTTCGGGTACCAAATTTTTCTCTTCCTCTTGGACGAACAGACACGTTTGCATCACAGCGTAAGCTTCCTTCTTCCATATTTCCATCACAGATCTCCAGATACTGCACGATTTGCTTGATCTTGGTCAAATAAGCGTATGCTTCCTGTGGAGTTCTTAGATCCGGTTCTGAAACAATTTCTATCAATGGAGTACCTGCACGATTCAGATCCACTAATGTGTTATAAGGATCCTGATCATGTATTGACTTCCCTGCATCTTCTTCCATGTGAATGCGGGTAATCCCGATTCTTTTATCATACTCATCCAATTCAATATCTATGAACCCATCGAAACAAATAGGAGTGTCGAATTGAGAGATCTGATATCCTTTTGGAAGATCGGGGTAGAAATAATTTTTTCGGGCAAAAATGGATTTCGGAGCAACGCTACAATCTGTTGCCAGTCCCATTTTAATGATATAGCGAACTAAGTTCTCATTAATAACCGGTAATGTTCCTGGATGCCCCAGACAAAGTGGTGAAACCTGTGTATTCGGAGCTTCTCCATACTGTGCTGCAACCGGTGCAAAAGCTTTACTTTTGGTTAATAATTGTGCGTGTACCTCAAGGCCAATTACTGCCTCAAACCGTTCATGGGCAATTGTGCTCATTTAGTCCTGTTTCAGAATCGTGATTTATGATGGGTAAAGATATTAAAGTAAATACTTAGATAGTAAACTTAATATGCATTACTTCTGCGGTTTTAGTATGTTCTTTTAGATTAATGAGTTGCTATGAAATATCTACTTACTTTTTTATTAATGTTGCTTTGCGGCTCATCAATTTCTGCTCAGGAACGATATTTTCATGAATTAAAAGGGTTGGAAGATTCGTCAGGTACAACACACTTATTCTATCGATTGTATGAGCCTAAAAACAGAACATGTTCTTATCAGGAAGACGGCCAAACTTATACCTCTAAGGTAAATCCGTACAAAAACCACATTTATCACTTAAACACCGAACTTAATTCAGATTCGGTTATTCTAAGAGATTACGTTCAACTTTCCGGTTTTTGTCAGGAAATCCCATATAGTATCGAATCTTATATTTTCGTCGATAATAAGGTCACAAACCCGGTAGCTATCTATGAATCTATTTATGGTTTGAGTGGCAGTGCTACTTTAGAAACTTATGAAGAAAATACTTTCCAAATCGGAATTGCCAACCCGCTTGGTTTAAATTTTCAAAAAAGTACAAACAGTCTGATTGTTACATCTCCTATTCACGAAATAGTAATAAAGGCTGTTTCTGAATATGACGCTACTCTAAAAAAAACCTACCGATTTCCTTTAAACCAAGACAGTTTATGGAATGAAAAAAGTTACTATGATGATTATCCGGATTCACTCTTAATTGACTTCTCTGTTCTCGGGGTTGTTGATTATGATGATGAAATCTTTATCGGATTTAAAGATTCCAGTCTAGTATTGTCTTATGATTCAGGAGATACTTCACAGGTAATTATTGATAACTTTTTTGAAAAGCATTCCATGCTTGATGCTTCATTTGAGCCACTACTTATACCTCCTTCACCGGTTTTTTACCTTAGAAATAAGGCAAATTATATTGGAAATGGTGTTAGTTCTGACATTATCAGAGTTCGTGAATTTGGTGATTTTGCAGGTTCTCGTTGGGAAGACCATGAATTGTTGAAAAATTCTGAAAACAAAAGAATATCTATAGACTACTCGAACCCTGACCATCTATATTTATCCGACACTACAAAAGTTTTCTTCTCTGAAGATTATGGAGAAACTATGCAGCAAATTCTGGAATTTGAGGAAGAAGTAACCGGACTCTACAAAAAGCCAGATTCGGATATTTTGTATGTACTGACCAAAACGGACCTTTATAAAGTAGAAAACGGTCAACCAACTTCCATTAAACAAGTTCCGGTTAGTAATGAAGAATCTCCTGAAATCCCGAATGCGGTTTCTCTAAAACAAAATTACCCGAATCCCTTTAATCCAACCACTACTATTGAGTTTGAACTGGATAAATCTACGTTCACAAAACTGACGGTATATGATGTAGTTGGAAGAAAAGTACGAGAACTGGTAAATGAAAAACGTCCGGCCGGAACCAACACCATTGAATTCAACGCCACCAATTTAGCCAGTGGAGTGTATCTATACAGATTGGAAGCAAACGGCGTTGTTCAAACTAAGCGATTAACTTTAATCAAGTAGTTCAATATTGAATGTTCATTGTTGGATATTCAATATTCATCTGTTCCGTAAAGCTGCTGTGTTATACAGTGAATACTCCCCTGCCCCCAAACCAGATCAGCACAATCAATTCCTATAATTTCTCTATCCGGAAAGTATTTTTTTAATAGATCCAGCGCTTGCTGGTCATACCGTTCATCATAAAGAGGAACTAACACACATCCGTTTCCCACATAAAAATTAGCGTAGCTTGCCGGTACAAATTCTGAGCCATCTACTGTGGTCCCCTCGATTTTGGTTTTAGGAAGAGGTAGTGTTTCTATATTCAATTTGCCACCATTTTTTAATGTAGCAGATTGAAGGATCGCCAGGTTTTCCTGAAGAGCTTTATAATTTATATCATTCTCATCTTCACAAACCATCGTTAAAACAGTTTCTTCATTCAGAAATCTAGTCAGATCATCAATATGTCCATCGGTATCATCTCCGGCTAATCCCGATTTGAGCCAAATGATATTTTCAACTCCTAAATATGTACTTAGATTCTGTTCAATCTCATTTTTAGTTAGTAATGGATTTCTATTCGGATTCAGAAGTACCGACTCTGTAGTCAACAAATCCCCGGCTCCATTCACATCAATGGAACCGCCTTCTAAAACCATATTTGTGGAGATTCTTTTAATCCCAAAAATCTCTGCGATGAAACCTGGTATATTATTGTCGGAATCCCAGGGCGGATATTTTTCTCCCCAAGCATTGTATTCCCAGTCCGTAATTATAAACTCATTCTTGTCTCTCACAAAGATCGGCCCGCAATCCCTTGCCCAAACATCATTTACTGGATACACTTTGATAAGAACTTGTTTATCATTGATCCCTTCAGCTTTAAAAAGCTTTAAAATTCTGCTTACCACTTCGTTATTTTCTACTAAAAGTAAAATTTGTTCGTACTCAGAAAGGCTTTTTATAATGTTCAGATATACTTTCTCAACTCTTTGAAGTCTCTCGTCAGGCCAGGTCTCTCTATTTGATGGCCAATGAAGCAAAGTTGCAGAATGCTTTTCCCATTCCGCCGACATTAAAAGATCATTCGGATTCTGTTCGATATTCATGATTCCTTGTTCACTATTCGATATTGAAAGTCAGTCAATCAACCTTTTCATGATTCCATCATAAACATCAATTCTACGGTCTCTGAAGAAAGGCCATTCTCTTCGCTGACTTTCAATGGAGTTAAGGTCGACCTCTGCAATAACGATCTCTTCATTTTGTCCACCCTTTTTGAGAATTTCTCCAAATGGTCCCGCAACAAAAGAATTACCCCAGAATTTATTTCCTTTCTCTTTTCCTACCCTGTTTGTTACGGCAATAAAACATCCGTTTGCAATAGCATGACTTCTTTGAATAGTTATCCATGCATCCATAAATATTTTTTTCTGTTTTCGGGTTTCCTTCCTCAACATTCCTATCGCAGTTGGATAAAAAATGATCTCAGCGCCTTTCAGGGCTGTTATTCGTGCAGCCTCAGGATACCATTGATCCCAACAAATAAGCGCTCCAATCTTACCAAAAGCAGTATCAAAAACCTGAAATCCGGTTTCTTTATCTCCCGGAGTAAAATAATATTTTTCATGAAATCCTGGGTCGTCAGGAATATGCATCTTTCTATAATTCCCTAAAACGCTTCCATCTGTATCGATTACTACCAATGAGTTATGATAAATTCCCTGTGCTCTTTTTTCAAAAAAAGGAGCGATCAACACAACACCTAGTTCTTCAGATAATTCACTAAGCTCCTGAACCAGTTTTCCATCAATCGATTCAGCCCAATCAAAGTTTTTTTCATCATGCTGATTGCAGAAATAAATAGTATTAAAAAGCTCCTGTAGACAAATAATATTTGCCCCTTCCTCAGCAGCAGATCTTATCAAATCTTTAGCTCTTTCTACATTTTGTGATGGGTCAGATTCACAATAAGTTTGTATCAAACCCAGCTTTATAAGTCGTTTTTCATTTTCCATAACTAAAGGTACAAATTATCATGTTTTTTAGGATTTTATTTTTCAACCAATCTGTAAAACTACTATGAATATTTAGGCGATTAATCTTCCTTCCCTTAATTAAAAAAGCGCTTCCACGAACTTCCTTTAATGCCTAAGAAATTAAGGTTTAAATGGTTTTTTACTTAAAATTAGATAAGTAAATCCTTAACTTTAAGGCTTCACTTAAAACTTCATTATTAAAAATGACACCTAACTACGACAAGCACCCTAAAAGCAAGATCGGATTAGATTATTTAGGACTGGAGAGTAATAAAAATGTACACTGGAATTTATCTCCGGCTGAATTGTATGAAAGAGCTATTGCACGAGGAGAAGCTTTTCTTACTAAAGACCATGCGCTGGTAGTACACACCGGAAAATTTACCGGCCGCTCACCTAAAGACAAATTTATTGTTGACCAACCTTCCATTCATGATGACATAGATTGGGGTGATGTCAATCAACCAATTTCTGAAGAAGTATTTGATAAATTATTCAAAAAGGCTCAGAATTATCTTTCTGACAAAGAACTCTTTGTAAAAGATCTGTATTGCGGAGCTGACAAAGCTACACAGCTTCAGGTAAGAGTAGTTAGTGAAGTCGCTTATCACGGGTTGTTTGCTCATAACATGTTTCGTCGCCCAAATAACGATGAACTTGTGAATCATGAGCCTGAGTTTACAGTAATGGCAGCTCCATTTCTGGAAGCTGATCCTGCTGAAGATGGTACAAAATCCAGTACATTCATAATCTGTAATTTCGAGAAAAAGATCATCCTTATCGGAGGAACATTATACTCCGGAGAAGTTAAAAAAGGAATTTTTGGAGTAATGAATTACCTGCTTCCTAAAAAAGGAATTATGGCAATGCATTGCTCTGCAAACCATGATGAAAATGGTAAGACGGCTGTTTTCTTTGGTTTATCCGGAACGGGAAAAACGACACTTTCTGCCGACCCTGAAAAAACACTTATTGGTGATGATGAGCATGGTTGGAGTGATGATGGTGTTTTCAATTTCGAGGGAGGTTGTTATGCAAAAACGATCAATCTTTCTGAAGAAGGTGAACCGATGATCTACGCAACCACCAAAATGCCGGGTACAATTTTAGAGAATGTTATTCTTGATGATAACCGCGAACCGGATTTCGATGATGTAAGTCTTACTCAAAATACAAGATGTTCATACCCGATCGATTTTATTCCTAACGCCAGCAAAACCGGTACAGGTGGACATCCGGAGAATATTATTTTCTTAACTGCCGATGCTTTTGGAGTACTCCCTCCGATTTCTAAACTGACGCCTGAACAAGCTATGTATCACTTTATTAGTGGATATACAGCAAAAGTAGCTGGAACTGAACGCGGTGTTACTGAGCCTCAAGCTACTTTTTCAGCTTGCTTTGGTTCTCCTTTTATGCCTTTACATCCTACGGAATATGCTGAGTTACTCGCTGAGAAGATCAGAAAGCATGGATCTCAGGTTTGGTTGGTAAATACAGGTTGGACAGGAGGCCCATATGGTGAAGGTTCCAGAATGAAACTTTCTCATACACGCAGAATGTTGAGCGAGGCAATTGCTGGGAATTTGGAAAACGCAGTATACACTAAGGATCCAATTTTCGGAGTTGAAGTGCCTACTGCAGTTGATGGTGTGCCTTCAGAAGTATTGATCCCAAGAAATACATGGAAAAGCGCTGACGAATATGACATCAAAGCAAAAAAACTTGCTCAAATGTTCGTAGACAACTTTAAGAAGTTTGAATCTGAAGCCAGTGATGCATTATTGGCTGCTGCTCCAAAAGGAGACTGAGCTTATTTAATCTCTGTCTGAAGTCTATCAAAGCCCATTCTGCTCAGGATGGGCTTTTTTTATTTAATCCTCTACCAACTCATTCAGTTTATCAAGATTATCCTGAACACGGAGTGCATCAATAGCTTCATGAAGATCGCCTTTCATGATGTTATCTAAATTATACAGCGTTAGATTAATTCTGTGATCGGTAAATCGTCCTTGTGGAAAATTATAAGTCCGGATCTTAGCGGAACGATCGCCTGTAGAAACCTGGCTTTTTCTTTCGGCCGCTCTCTCCTTTTCTTTCTTTTCCAGTTCAATATCATACATTTTTGAACGAAGCATGGTCATTGCTTTTTCTTTATTCTGATGCTGAGATCGTTCTTCCTGACATTCAACTACGATTCCTGTCGGCTCATGCGTAATTCTGATTGCGGAATCCGTTTTGTTTACATGCTGACCACCAGCTCCACTTGCCCGAAAAGTATCAATTCTCAGATCTGCTGTGTTGATATCAACATCTACTTCTTCTACTTCAGGAAGTACTGCTACCGTTGCAGCTGATGTATGCACCCTGCCCTGACTTTCAGTTGCCGGAACTCTTTGTACCCGGTGAACTCCTGATTCATACTTCATCTTCCCGAAAACTTCATTTCCTTCCAACGAAAACACAATTTCTTTGTAGCCGCCTTTATCTGATTCAGTGATGCTCATTAAACTCATTTTCCAATTTTGAGAATCAGCATAACGTCTGTACATATCAAACAGATCTCCCGCAAAAATAGCAGCCTCGTCTCCACCTGTACCGGCTCTGACTTCAATAATAGCGTTTTTTGAGTCTTCAGGATCTTTCGGAACCAACTTCATCTTGATGTCGTCTTCAAGTTTAGCTAATTGCTCTTTGATCTCTTTGTTTTCATCTCTAGCCATTTCAGTGATCTCGGCATCCTCATCCATTTCGATGAGTTCTTTGTTGCCTTCCTGTCGATCATGCAGATCTTTCCAACTATCGTAATCTTGTACTAATTCTTCGAGGTCACTTCTCTCTTTTGTCAGCTCAGTGTATTTATCAGGATCATCAAAAACCGAAGGATCGCTCATTGCTGCATTCACTTCTTCAAATCTTGATTTTATCTGCTTTAATTTTTCTTCTATATCCATGTACTATCTGTCGACTACTTTTATTTATAAGGTAAGAATATAGAAGTTAGGAGTTAAGAATCTTTTTTCGATAAGCTCTGAGCATTTTACTTACTTCCATCAGATTTGAGATTAATACTCCTGTCTCAGCATAGTTAAGATCCTGACATAAAATCAAATAGTAATGACACTCTTCCAGCGATCCCTGAGATATATTATAGAATCTGGCTTTATCTTTATCAGTTCTTTTCCTAAATCCTTCAGCGATATTTGCCGCAATTGAAACTGCCGCCCTTCTTAGTTGTGAAGTTAAACCATAAACCTCTGTCTTTGGAAAGTTTTCTGACATTCTATAAACATCCAAAACAAATTGGTGAGACTTTTGCCAAACAATCAGATCTTTAAAACTTTGAGCTGGCTTATTATTCATAATATCATCCTACATTCTAAATTCTACTTTCTGTATCTTAATTAAAAACAATCAAAATCTATTTAAATTGATAAATTCATTAAAAGCAACAACAAAACTCGGTTTTTTAGGGGCCGGACAACTTGCACGAATGAGTGCTCTCGAAGCTTTCAAATTAGGAATTCAGGTAGCTGTTTTTTCTGACCGGACAGAGAACGAACCCGTTCAGTTTATGACTCCATTCTCTACTTCAGGCTCTTTTGATTCTGTTGATGATATGGTTGAATTTGCTAAAGGATGTGATGTTATCACTTTAGAAAATGAGTTCATCAGTTCCGAAATACTTCAGGAAGTTCAGGATAAAAGCGGTACTCCGATCTTTCCATCCCCAAAAAGTTTTTCACTGATCGAGAATAAGCTGATCGAAAAACAAACCTTTGAAAATGCCGGGATTCCGGTGACTCCATACAAATTAGTTAGATCAGGATCAGATCTGAAAGAATTCGGGGACACACACGGCTGGCCTTATTTGCTGAAATCTTCCAAAGGCGGTTACGATGGTTATGGAAATGAAACCGTTCGGGATCTCGAATCAGCAAGAGAAGGATTTGAAAAACTTGGCGGTAACAAAGACCGAGATATATTAGCGGAAGCATTTGTGCCGTTTACTAAAGAAATAGCCGTTCAGGTTGCACGCAACGAAACAGGAACTGTGGTTTATCCATGTTGCGAAACGGTTCAGGAAAATCATATTTGTGTAGCTGTTCTGTCTCCCTCTCCGATCGAAGAAAAGTATCAGAAAAAAGCTCAGGAACTTGCTGTAAAAGCAGTTGAAGCTATTGACGGAAAAGGAATCTATGCTTTCGAATTTTTTCTGACAGAAGATGGAAATATTCTTTTAAATGAATCTGCTCCAAGACCACACAACTCCGGACATTATACTATTGAGGGATGCATTGCTTCCCAGTTTGAAAATCATGTACGGGCTGTACTTGGACTTCCACTCGGATCTACAAAAATGAATACACCGGCTGTTGCGATGATCAATTTACTGGGAACACATAATCGACCGGCAGAAGCTGATAACATTCAAAAGGGATTAGAAATTGAAAACGGACATCTTCATGTTTATGGAAAAGTACAGAGTAAAGTAGGTAGAAAAATGGCTCACTACACTTTGCTTGGGGATGATTTGGAAGCTGTTTACAAAAATGCTAAAGAAGTATCGTCGAAAATTGAAATTTAATTAATAGATTATAGGCCTTACAAAGATCCTGAAACAAGTTCAGGATGACCTGATTTATTTATTACATTTAAACCAATTAATAAAAAGTCTTTTAATAATGAGCAATCCAACCATCGGGGTAGTAATGGGCAGCGACAGCGACTGGCCTACCATGAAACAAGCAACAGACATTCTGGATCAATTTGGTGTCAGCTACGAAAAGAAAGTGGTTTCTGCTCATCGTACCCCAAACGATATGGCAGATTACGGAGAAACAGCCCGTGACCGTGGATTGCAAATAATTATAGCAGGAGCCGGTGGAGCCGCACATCTTCCGGGAATGCTGGCAAGTCATACTACTCTTCCTGTTATCGGTGTACCTATTCAAACTTCTGCCCTAGGTGGTTTGGACAGTCTGTATTCTATCGTTCAAATGCCGAACGGAATCCCGGTTGCTACAGTAGCTATCGGTAAAGCACAAAATGCTGGCTTACTGGCGATAAGAATGTTAAGTATGAACGATTCCGGTATTGCAGATAAACTGGCTGATTACCATGCTAAAATGGCTGATGAGAGTAGATCCAAAACAGAAAACTTGAGATGACAATTAGAAGCCTTTCTTTCCTAGCAATTAGACTATTTGGTCTTTTCTATTTTTTGAAATTTATTCAGAGCATTTACTCTGTGCCATATATTTTTTCTGAAACTATAAGCAGTACAGAAATAATTACTTCCTCTACTTTAATACTAACTCCTCTTTTAATATCTATTATTCTTTTCTTCGGCGCTAAAGTGATCACAAAATTTATTTTAAAGTCAGAATTTTTAGATGAAGAAGGTTCTCTATCCATTCCTTTCATACAACTAAGTGCTTTAGCATTTGCTGGTGTAGGAATTTATTTATTTGTCGATTCAGCTACTTATACTGTTGGTAGGATAGAATCATATTTCTTCTTTAAAGATAGCTTGGGTGGATATACTGACGGAAATGATCAAATAAAATCTATTAGGCTTTCAATCCTAATTTCTCTGTTCAAAGTCACTCTTTCACTTTTGCTCATTATTGGAAGTAAGAAAATTGCTGATTGGTGGATAAAATTCAGAAATTGGACATAGTTATCCCACTTACAAAAATAATTGGCGATACGATAATTTAAGCGTACTTTATGCACGGATTGGTTCTGATATCTCGACTACGGTATTGAACTACTTGGGTTTAGGGTTGATCTGATCATTCCGAAATTTAGTTTTAACAAGATATATATACACATGAACATTTATGTAGGGAACCTTAGTTACGGAGTTTCTGAAGACAATTTACGGGAAGTATTTGAAGCTTATGGAGAAGTAAGCTCTTGCAAAGTAATCACTGACAAATATTCCGGCCGTTCAAAAGGCTTTGGGTTTGTTGAGATGGATAATGATTCAGAAGCACAAGCAGCTATTGATCAATTAGACGGAGCGGAAATCGACGGACGTGCAGTTCGTGTAAACGAAGCACGCCCCAGAGAAGACAAAAAGTAATTAGCTTTTTCTCTTTTTAATGAATTTAACCCGATCTGAAAACAGGTCGGGTTTTTTTTGTGCCTGAATTTTTCAGTAACATTTTTTCTTTGATTCAGTATCACTCAAACATAATAAAAACTTAAATCAACGGAGCACAATCATGATCATGTCAACAACTAACAATTTAGATGGAAGAGAAGTAAAGAAATACCTGGGAGTGGTAACCGGAGAAGCGATCTTAGGAGCTAATATCTTTAAAGACTTTTTTGCAGGCATCAGAGACATTGTTGGTGGTCGGTCTGCTGCTTATGAGCGTGAACTTCAAGAAGCCAGAAGATTAGCTTTCGGAGAAATGGAAGACAAAGCTTCCAGAGTAGGTGCAACTGCTATTATCGGTATCGACATTGATTACGAAACCATTGGTGCCAACGGAAGCATGCTGATGGTGTCAGTAAGCGGAACTGCTGTACTTGCTGAATAAGATCTAACCACAGAGAACACTGAGTTTAACATTCTCTGTGACCTCTGTGGTTTATCGATTACCCGAAGACGTCTTTCATTTTTGAAAAGAATCCTTTTTCCTGCTGTTTCATATTTACAGCATCAAAATTTTCTGATTCTCTAAAGCTTTCCATTGCTTTACGTTGTTCATCAGTTAGTTCGCTTGGCATATAAACATTTACTCTAAGTAATTGGTCTCCTGTTCCTGAATTATTCAAACCAACTATTCCTTTGCCACGCATACGAAGAAGCTTGCCTGGCTGAGTTCCTTCTTCGATCTTGAGTTTAGCCTTTCCTTTAAGTGTCGGCACCTGAACTTCAGTTCCTAAGACTGCATCAGGTATACTTAAATTTAAGTTGTAATAGATATTATTTCCTTCTCTTTCAAAGTGCTCATGCTCTTTTTCTTCGATAAGAACAATAAGATCTCCGGCAGGTCCACCTCTTCTTCCGGCATTTCCTTGACTGCGAAGAGTAATGTAGTTTCCGTTTGAAACGCCTGAAGGAATATTGATCTTAACGGTTTCTTCACCCTTGATCCTTCCTTCTCCTGCACATTTAGAACACTTGGTTTTAATGATCCTTCCATCACCGCTACAAGTAGGGCATGGTTGTACATTTACCATTTGTCCAAGCATAGTTCGGGTAACCTGACGAACTTCTCCCATTCCATTACAAGTTCCGCAAGTTTCAAAGTCTGAATCTGTCTCAGCACCGGTACCGGTACATTTATCACATACCAGCTGCTTCTTTATCTTTAATTTCTTTTCTGTACCAAAAGCGATTTCATTTAGCTCGAGCGGCATTCTGATCTTCATGTCAGAGCCCGGTGTTCCCGGCTGACGTCTTCCACCTCTTCCTCTGGATTGACCACCAAAACTTTGCTCTCCGAAAAATCCGCTCCCAAAAATATCCCCGAAGCGGCTGAAAATATCTTCGAAGCCCATTCCGTCAAAATCAACTCCACCACCTCCGAAACCGCCTTGATTGCCGTTTACTCCGGCATGGCCGTATTGGTCGTAGCGAGCTCTCTTTTGCGGGTCTCTGAGCACATCATATGCTTCTGATGCTTCTTTAAATTTCTTTTCAGCTTCGGCATCTCCTTTATTTCTATCCGGGTGATATTTCATCGCCTTTTTGCGGTAAGCTTTCTTAAGCTCGGCTTCAGAAGCTCCTTTGTCTACTTCAAGTATTTCGTAATAATCTCTGTTTGTCATCTTTACTGGCTCACTATCACTTTAGCATGCTTAATTACCTTTTCTCCCATTCTGTAGCCCCGCTCTAAAACCTGGAGAACGGTATCACTTGGAGTTTTTTCATCTGGTGCAGGTTGACGTAACAAAGCATCATGAAGGTTCACATCAAAAGGAACGTTGATCTCATCAATTTTTTCGATCCCATGTTTGGCAAGAATATCTTCAAATTTACTAGAAACCATTTCAACACCTGCAAGAAAATTCTCATCTACAGCTGAATCTTTACTTGCATCCAGAGTTCTGAGCAGATCGTCATTAAGTGGTAAAAAGTCTTGAAGCGCTTCAGCTTTTACCTGCTCTCTAAGTTGAAAACGTTCTTTCTGAACTCTCTTTCTAACATTTTCAAGTTCAGCAGCTTTCCGAAGTACGGAATCTTTGGCTACAGCTAATTCACTTTCTAATTCTTCGATCCGGAGTTCTTTCTCATCTTTAACGTCCTCTTCAGAAACCTCTGAAGACTCCGTTTCACTAATTTCTGTCTGATCTTCTTCCAGTACTTCGTTCTCAGAATTTTCTAAAATTTCTTCCTGCTCTTTCTTACTCATTGATGTAATTGATGGATGTTCTTATTTCTATAGCGAGATTAGCAAATATAATGCCACCAAATGCTAAAACTTAAGAATTGTCAATCTTTCGCAGATTAACAGACATAAAAAAAGCCACCTCTTAAAGGAGGTGGCTAATAAAATCATCTAATCTTATCTAAATAATTGATCGAAAGTTAGTGAAACATAATAGATTGCTCCAAGATTTGGACCGCCTCCACTTAAAGAGTGTTCGTTATTCAATAAATTAGATCCACCAACTTTAAAAGTAGCTTTGTAATTTGGTATCAAATAGCTTATTTGAGCATCGATTGTTGAGATAGCATCAACATCTTGTGATACAAAAGAAGACTCCCATCTGAACTCATCTTGCCATCTATATGCGATATTGAATCCAAGATTGTCAGTAACTCTTCTGTTTCCTAATGAAACATTTACCTTATGCTCAGGAGTATTAAAGTCGTTCTGGAAACCATCATCTAAACCATCAATCAGTTTATTGAAATTATAATTCATTCCGATTTTATATCCTTCAGGCAAACTATACTCTAGTCCAACTACCGCACCATGAGCAGTTACCGTTTGATCATTATTGGTATAAATTTGAAACGTATTACTAGCATCTCCTGAAAGAAGTGAAGCTGCAACTGCTGCATCAGCTGGCCCACCAGTAAATGGACCTGATGCCTTTCTTACACGAACTTGCGTGATGAAATCATCATACACATTGTAGTAGTATGCCATATCAATAAACAAATTATTCCCTAACAAACCTTTATAGCCTACTTCATAAGCTTTTATTTGCTCTGGCTTTACAGTTTCATGCGAAGTAAATGGTACTAATAGTCCAGGATTTGATGCACCTGATAATACAGAGTTTGTAAATTCATTTACTGAAGCAATTGTATACGTATTAGTAGTTACACCATATTTATCTACAAATCTTGGAAGCCCACCTAGAAGTCTAGCTGTAACTACGTTTAAATCTATATACTGTCCTTGAGTTGTTGGATTTCTAAAACCAGTTTGAAATGATGCTCTTATATTCTGGTTATTTGCAACAGTAGCTACAGCAGAAATTCTAGGACTAAACTGTCCATCAAAATTTTCGTTTTTATCATAACGGATTGATCCAGTTACTTTCAATTTTTCATCGGCCAATGATTTTGCACCTTGAAGAAAAGCACCCCATTCATTTATATCAATTCCTCCATTACCATCATCAAAAATTGTACCGTTTGAACGTAGTTGAAATTGACGGAAACTACCACCAACTAATACATCCATAAAATCGATTTCATTTTTAAAATCATACTGAGCATCGGCATGGTAGAACTTTGATTTATCATTGAATAGCGCACCGTTCGGAATGGTATTTTGCAATGCCCCATCAACAGCAGCGTCAAATGCAGCAGTTCCCGGCTCTAGGCGATTAGCATCTGCAGTTCCTCTTGCAGCAGCATGGAATTGCGAAACCAAATTGGGGTCTGACAATATAGCGTTTACAGTTGCTGCATTAAAACTAGGGTCTCCTCCTTGAGCCGCAGTAGCTGCTTGTAAAACGCCTCCGGCAAATACTGTACCGTAGGTTCCAAACCAAGTGTTATTATCCAGATATGCTTCATTTACTGAAAGCCCAACAAAATCAGCTATATAAGAGTCTCCTGAATTTTCAAAAGTTCCATATGCTCTTACCATAAAGTTATCACCATCTAACTGTAGTTTATGCTGGGCGATGCTAAAATTGTTCAAACTGTATCGTTGTGCACCTGTATAAACAGACGTACCATACCCATAATTGAAACTATAACTTGCTTCAATAAGATCTGTGAGTCTATAGTGCAATGACGTATTCACCTTTACATTTTCAGCACCATAATCAATAAGAACATTTTCATTATAACCTGTTCTATTTACTGGCTGAGCAGGTAATGCAGCAATATATTGAGCTGTTTCAGACTGAGGCACTCCTGTTTGAGCAGAAAGAGATGCAGCCAATTGATTTCGAGTTGCAGGGTTAACCCCTAGCAATGCAATATTCAATCCACCATCATCACCATATTTGTGAACACCATCAAAAGCAGGATTTGATGCTAAATCACCTTGCAAAGAGCTATTTTTATCTGAAAAATCTGTTCCTCTCCAATCTTCTGCTTTCATGTAAGAGAAATTTGCTTTAAATGCGAACTTATTATTAAAAGCTTTAGCATAGCGTAACGAAGTAGTTAGCATTGGTTCAATATTCTCAGGCTCACCAACCGCAACATCTCCATCCAAATGATTTATTCCAGATTTAACGGTAAAACTTAATCCTTGGTACTGAAAAGGGTCTTTGCTGTTAACAAGTAGGATTCCGTTGAACGCATTAGGTCCATATAACGCAGAAGCTGCTCCAGGTATATATTCAATACTTTCGACATCAAGTTCAGAAGGACCATTCAAGTTACCAATCGGGAAGTTCAAAGCTGGCGCCTGAGTATCCATACCATCGGTCAACTGAACCATTCTTGTATTACCCGTAGAATTAAATCCTCTAGAGTTAATAATTTGAAAGTTTATACTACTGGTCGTAACATCAACCCCTTTTAAATTTGCAATTGCTTTGTAGTAGTCATCTGAAGCCGTATTCTTTATTGCAAGTACATCCATTTTCTCAATACTTACTGGCGCTTCTAAAACACTTTCTTCTACTCTAGATGCAGATACAACTATATCTTGTCCTAGAATTGTTTGCTCGAGTAACACGATTTCTAAATCAGTAGTTTCATTACTCGTTATGTTTAATTCTTGTGTCTGATAACCTATATATGAAAATTGTAAAGTTATTGGAGGATCCATATTTACTTTAAGTGAAAATCTTCCTTCAGAGTCTGTCGGAGTACCAACAATTGTACCTTTTACAACAACATTAACACCTGGAAGAGGTTCCCCGTCTACATCCAAAATCTGCCCTGTTACTCGTGTATCAATATTTGTTGTTTCATTTGCTGATAAAATATCTGTGCATAATACAGACAAACAAAAAATGAGTGTATATCGTATTAATTTACTCATAGTTTTAATCCTGATTTATTAATGTTGTAGTCTTACTAAAATTTTTGTGGTTTTGATGATATTTTAAACCACACTCTAGCAAAGAAACGTCTGTTTCTCGGATAATGCAAGCGCTTTCATAAATTTAAATTAAAAAGCTATCTCAACGGTTATCCATGATTTAGTTCTTTTTAAATGATATTATCTTGCTAAACAATTCAAAAGAATATCTAATGGACAAAAAATCTCTTTTCCTTATCACTTTTCTGCTCTGCTTTTTTACAATTTCATGTGCTCAAAATAATGGTATTTCCTATTTAGCTTTAGGTGACTCATATACAATTGGTGAGTCAGTACCAGAAGACGAAAGATGGCCGGTCATTCTTTCAAATGAACTATCGGAATCAGGAATTGAGGTAAATGATCCACTAATTATTGCTAAAACCGGTTGGACTACTGATGAACTTCAAAATGCTATTAAAGAGCAGAACCCAGCAAATGATTATGATCTTGTTTCACTTTTGATCGGTGTTAACAATCAATACAGAGGTTATCCTATTGATCAATACAAAAAAGAATTTAAGCAGTTGTTACTTCAGGCTGTAAGTTTTGCGAATGGAGATACTACTCTAGTTTTTGTGGTTTCTATCCCTAACTATGGAGTTACTCCTTTCGGTATGGAAAAAGGTGAGGAGAAAATAAGACAAGAATTATTGGTGTATGATGCGATTGCTGATTCGATTTCATCAGAAATGAATATTCCGTTTATAAATATCACTCCGATTTCTGAAAAGGCAAAGGAAGACTCAACATATATAGCTTCAGATCACTTACATCCTTCCGGCAAGCAATACAAAGAATGGGTTGAACATATTCTTCCGGATGTAGAAATGATCTTAAAAAATGCTTCTCAGAAGCACAACTAACATGAAGATGTAATTACTGTGTTATTACAATCCGTTATCTTACAGATAGTTCAGATTTCAAATAAATATTCAAATATATAACCATGAACAGATTCAATAACATTTATTCAAAAAATATCCGACTTATTCCTGCAATCTTATTTATTATCGTGGGTGTTAATTGTTCAACAATGGCTCAACCTGTTGCTGAAAACTCTCAAAGAACTATTTCTATTAATATGTCGGCAACTGAATTGATTCCCGCCGATCTGATCATTTTTTCAATTAATATTAACGCCGAAGAAAAAACGCCGGAAGCGGCTTTTGATACTCATAAAAAGCGTGAAGCGGTCTTGGCTTCTCTGTTAAAAGAATTTGATATCAAAGAAGAGAGTATCAACTTCGAACCCATCAGAATAAATAAGCGAACAAACTATAACAATCGCCAGGAAGAGGTTACTGTTAATACTAATCAGCAAGTTTCAGTTAGTTTCTCCGACTTTGAGATCTATGAAAAAATTCAGGTAAGCTTGATCGAGAATGGCTTTGATTCTTTTAACGGGAGCTTTTCGTCCTCAAAACTTGAAGAAGGAAAAGATAAAGCATTGGTTTCAGCAATTCAGAAAGCTAAAGAAAGAGCTGCATTCATCGCTGAACAATCCGGCGTGAAGTTAGGTGAGATAACTACCATCAACTATTCCGAGCATCAAGTAAATTACCCACCGATGTTTATGGAAGCAGATATGGGTCGATTTAAATCTGAAGCTCCTTCAATGATGGATTTTGCTCAGACTGTTTCTGTTACCGCAAATATTTCTATAGTATTCCAGATTGAAGATTAACCGTTAAGTATCTAGGCTTTAATCGCCTAGATATTTTTTTATTGTGTTCTCAAGCACCTCTAAGGTTACCGGTTTTGAGATAAAATCTGACATACCGGCTTCTAAGCACCGTGCTTTGTCTTCCTTAGAAACATTGGCTGTCATAGAAACTATAACGGGCTTCTGTTTAATTTCATCTTCACTTAAAATCTTTTTCGAAGCTTCAATTCCATCCAATCCAGGCATTTCCATATCCATAAGAATTAGATCATACTTATTTTTTGAGACCTCCTCTACAGCTTCAAACCCATCAGATACAATCTTAACTGCGTATCCCAATCGTTCCAACATTTTTTCTGCTACTTTTTGATTAAAAACATTGTCCTCAGCTAATAATATCCTAGAAAGGTTCTTTTTATTTTCGACTTCAATTGAGCCTAAATTCGACTCTATAGACTCACTTTCTTTGAGCTTTTCGGATTCTATTGTAAAACTAAACGTTGCACCTTTGGTTACATTATTCTCAACCCAAATGTCTCCTCCCATATTATTCACCAACCTCTTGCTTATAGCTAACCCCAATCCTGAACCACTATAACGGCGATTTCTTGCAGAATCAATTTGCGAGAATTCTTTAAATAAAAGACTCATTTTGTCTTCGGGAATACCAACTCCGGTGTCTTTTATTGAAAATAATAAATTACCATTCTTCAATAAAGATGTACCTTCTTTAACTTCTACGATTATCTTTCCCTCTTCGGTAAACTTAAGTGCATTACCAATTAGATTGATCAAAACCTGCCTAAGCCTTACCGGATCGATCATAAAGCGCCTTTGATCACCAACACTATATTTACTAACCAATTTAACTTTATTAGATTCATTAAGAGCTGATAAGATTTGAATGGTATCCTCTAAGAAGACATCCAACTGTACCTTTTCGTAATTCAATTGAATATTTCCGGTATCAATCTTTGAGAAATCTAAAATATTGTTGATCACACCTAACAAGCTTTCCCCACTCTTCTTAATGATGTTGGAAAATTCGATTCTATCCTCATTAGATTTTGTTTCAGCTAATAACTCAGAAAAACCTATGATCGCATTTAATGGAGTTCTCAATTCATGCCCCATTGTTGAAAGAAACTGACTCTTAGCAATGGAAGCTTGTTCTGCTTTCTCTTTTGCTTTTCTTAATGAACTTCCAAATCGATTGGATAGAATAAGTGACTGCAAGAAAAAGAACAGTAGATACCCGAAAAGATTGAGTAATAAGTTTTCTTGAATAATGACGAAATACTCCAGAAGGTTATGGGAGAATACCATAAAAATTACTATCCCACTGGCTATAGCATATTTAGCACTTTCATTTTTATTCAATACCGCTTTTAAAAATATCCAACTTGAATAAAGTATATATATTGGTATAGCTGAAAAAAAGATATTTATCAGCTGCGTGAAATAGAACGCCGGTGTAAGTAATGCTATAGCAGCCAGCACCAAGAAAAAACTATTAAAACCATGGATGATTTTCTTTGACGCTTCTTGAGTGTAGAGGTGTAGTATAAATAACCCGAAAAGAACCGGTGATAGATAGAGGGAAATATATTCTACCTTAAGAGTCACAATCCATGGAATATTCTCTAAATAAAGATGTAACGGGTATAATTCTGTCCCAAAAACTCTGTAACTATAACAGAGGCAGAATAACGAAAAATACAAAATCGGTTTTTCATCCCTCCCAAATAGATACAGACCAAAGAAGAAAAGCCCACCCATGACCAAGCTTCCCGTTAAAATGAAAGCATATCCTAACTTCTTTTCTCTTTTCTCTATTAACTTGCTTTCAGAACCGAAATAAATAGGAAGCCTTGCTCCTCCCTTTTTATGCTGAAAGTTGGATATCTGTAATACTATCTCAATGCTATCTTTATCAAATTGATCTAAAGCAACAGTTTTTGGAATCCATTTAGGAACATGAGTCTCTTTAGTTGTTCCTACAACCCCATTTGATGCGATCAAAACTGTATCCGCATAAAGATTATAAGCAGTATATAGATCAGGAATGCTGAATGCCAGCGCCGGATAATCTTTTGGAAGTAATATTTTCAACCTATAACTGGCAAAGCCGAATGAGCTGAGTCCCTCTTCACTCTGCCACATATGTGGGAACTCACGATATTCTATATCTTTTGAAACATTCTCAAAATCCACAAGCTGTTTCCAAAAAAATTCCCACTCTCCATTTAATGGAATAGGTTCTGACTCAGTGAAATCAATTCCCCTAAGATCTATAAGCCCTAATTCTGCAACTTCTTGAGCATTTAAACTGCTTATCGAAAAAAAAAGAATCAGTAAAGTTTTCCCTATAACACCAGTTTTTCTCTGCACAATTCGAGGGTAATTGATACTTCAATTTTTGTGGAAACTTCTTCACAGAAAATAGATAATTAAACAGGTATCAAAAAGGAAATAAACATAAATTTACCTACTCATAAATAACTTTATAAGCTTGCTCTATAAGATTTTATACAGATAATCCCACACAGTTTCAGCAACAACTTTATGTCCTTGCACATTTGGGTGAATTTGATCGGGCTGCATGAACTCATCTCTACCTCCTACTTTATCCAGAATCAAAGGGATTAAAGTTAAATTATTTTTCTCAGCCAGTTCTGGATACAGATCCTGAAACTCTTTTGTATAGTCAGTTCCCAGATTAGGAGGAACCTGCATACCTGCAATTATGATCTCGATATCCGGATTTTTTGCCTTAGCACGATCAATAATTTGCTGAAGATTGTCTTTTGTTGATGAAAGATCTATGCCACGAAGACCATCGTTTCCACCCAATTCAAGGATCATTATGTCGATATCCCTTTGTAAAACCCAATTAATCCGCCTTAAGCCACCAGCCGAAGTCTCACCACTCAATCCACCGTTTATCACTTCATAATTCAATCCCAAAGAATCTATCTTATCCTGAATAACAGCCGGAAATGCTTGTTGAGGCTGAATACCGTATCCCGCTGAAATGCTGTCTCCAAAAAACAAGATCGACTTTTTCTCTTGTGAATATATATTCATACTCATCAAAAGTGAGAATAACATAATAATTGAGTGTCTTTTTTTCATAAACAGTATTTTCAGAACTAAATATTTATAACAAATTTAAACTAATCAACGTAACTAATCTTGCCATATTACGGAATGGTAATACACACATTTTAGGTTAAGAGTTCATTAATAATAAAAGAACATCGTGAATCATATTTTAAAAATAGAAAGCCTTACTCGCCAATTCAAAAGCGGAGATAAAACACTTACCGTTGTAAACAATATAACTTTCGAAATTGAAGAAGGCATCTCTTGTGCCATTGTAGGACCATCCGGTAGCGGGAAAACAACTTTATTGGGACTATCTGCAGGATTAGATCAACCTACATCTGGAGATGTTACACTGAACGGTATCAATTTAAAACCCCTTAATGAAGACCAAAGAGCAGAAGTTCGTAATCGACATGTCGGATTCGTTTTTCAAACATTTCAGTTAGTTCCCACCCTTACGGCTGTTGAAAATGTTATGGTTCCTCTGGAACTGCGTGGCGAAGCAAAAAATCAGGTTCGAGAACGAGCGATTGAATTTCTGGAAGAAGTAGGATTAGGGGAACGCTCCCATCATTACCCTACTCAACTCTCAGGTGGTGAACAGCAACGGGTTGCTGTTGCAAGAGCTTTTATTAATGACCCGAAAATACTTTTCGCTGATGAACCAACCGGTAATCTGGATTCTGAAACCGGTGAGCATATCGAAAATCTGATTTTTGACTTGAACAGAAAACAAGGCACAACACTGGTGCTGGTTACTCACGATCTAGACCTTGCAGATAAATGCGACCGTGTAATAAAATTGAAAAACGGAGAGGTCGATTCTGATGTCTTTAAATCATCAGAGGAAGCTGTAGCGTGAATAAATTATTCTGGATCTTTAAAATGGCGTGGCGGGATTCCCGTTCCAATAGAAAGAAATTATTTCTTTATCTAGCCGCTATTATCGTTGGTGTAGCTGCTCAGGTTGCGATCAGCTCTTTCAGAGAGAATCTTAATGATAGTATAAACGAACAATCAAAAGAACTGCTTGGCGCCGACCTGGAAGTTGAAAAAAATTCCCCGTTCCATGACGAATTGGAAATTTATCTCGATTCATTGGGTGGAGAACGATCTGATGCTTTAAGCTTTACTTCAATGGCTTTCTTCCCTAAATCAGGGACTACAAGACTTTCTCAAATAACTGCCTTGGAAGGTGATTTTCCTTATTACGGCGAGCTTAAAACCGATCCACAATCAGCTTCTGATACCTTTCAAAAAACAGCAGGTGCTTTGGTTGATGAGCCCATTTTACTTCAGTTCGGATTACAACCCGGTGACTCTGTTAAGATCGGTTTAGTAACATATGAAATTGCAGGCGCTTTGCAGGAAATTCCAGGTCAACCGGTTGCTGCTTCCTTTTTTGGCCCAAGAATTTATATCCCCAAAGAAAATATCGAAGCAACAGGGCTCCTTCAGCGCGGAAGTCAGCTTGAGTATATTTCCTATATAAAATATCCAGAAGGCACAGATCCGATTCTTGTAGAGTCAACTCTGGATGTAATGAATGATTCCGTACGTTTTGGTTATGATGATGTAGCCGAAAGAAAAGAAGAAGTTGGTGAGGCTATTCTGTATTTGTCGAATTTTCTGAATTTGATTGGTTTTATAGCATTGCTACTCGGTGGAATTGGAGTTGCCAGCTCTATATTTGTCTATATCCGGCAAAAAATTAGCACTGTAGCCGTTCTGCGTTGTGTTGGAGCTTCTTCTAATCAGGCTATGAGCATTTATTTGATTCAGGCTGTATTCATGGGATTTATTGGTGCTTCAATTGGTGCAATTATTGGTTCGTTGATTCAGCTGTATCTTCCTGTTTTGGTTCAGGATTTTGTTCCCGTTGATATTGAGTTAGCACTCTCATGGAGTTCAATTTTTATTGGAATAATTACAGGGGTATCTATTTCTCTGATTTTTGCTCTTTTCCCATTGCTCGCCGTTCGCAAAATATCCCCACTTTTTACTCTGCGTTCTGTTGACATAAATCTTTCCAAGCTCCTTAACTGGATAACAAGATTCACTTTATTTGGGTTAATCGGTGTCTCTGTAGTTGGATATGCTTGGTTAATGCTTAATGATATTCTGGCAGCACTTTTCTTTACCCTTGGGCTCGTTTTCTGTCTTTTATTATTATCAGGAATTGCTTTTTTAATTATGAAAGGTGCACAGAAGTTTAACCCTAAAGCTTTTGGTTATGAATTCAGACAGGGATTGGCAAATCTGTATCGGCCGAATAACCAAACCTCTACTTTGCTTCTCACTTTTGGACTGGGAGTAACATTAATAAGTTCTCTTTATCTGACTCAGGACATGCTTTTGGGAACCATTAATTTCGATGATGGTCAAGATCTTCCAAACCTTGCACTTTATGATATTCAGTACGATCAGAATGAAGGCGTAAACAAGATCATTCTTGATAATGATATGGAACTGCTTCAAAATGTGCCCATTGTTACTATGCGTCTGCAATCCATTAATGATACTACCGTTGCTGAGTTTATGGCTGATTCCAGTCGTAAACCAAGAAGCTGGGCATTGAACCGCGAATACAGATCTACATACAGAGATTCATTGGTTTCTACTGAGACCGTTGAATCCGGGGTTTTTGTAGGAACCGTTACCGACCCTGATGATCTTGTTCCTATTTCTGTCTCCACTGATCTAATGAATGATCTAAATGCTCAAGTCGGTGATACCATAGTTTGGGATGTTCAGGGAATTCCAATTTCCAGCTTTATCGCCGGAACAAGAACTGTTGATTGGCAAACACCTCAACCCAATTTCTTCGTGGTTTTCCCAACAGGAGTGTTGGAACCTGCACCACAATTTTTTGCAACAACTTTAAATACACCAAGTAGAGAAGCTTCTTTAGAATTACAGCAAAAAATTGTTCAAGCTTATCCAAATGTATCTGCTATTGATATAGGACAAGTACTTGAAACCGTTCGTGATTTCATTGATAAAATTACATTTGTGATACAGTTCATTGGCTTGTTCAGCATTATTACGGGTTTGATCGTTCTGGCGGGTTCGGCTGCTACGAGCAGATATCAAAGGATACGAGAAGCTGTTTTATTAAGAACATTGGGAGCCAAACAAAAACAGGTTATCAAGATACAAGTCATTGAATATGTATTCTTGGGAATCATGGCAGCTCTTACCGGTCTCACTCTTTCTGTAGGAGCCAGCGCACTGTTAGGATACTTCTATTTTGATATAGACTTTGTACCGAACTTTACCATTCTGGGAATTGAAACTTTGATTCTTATTGGTTTGGTTCTCACCATAGGATTATTGAATACCAGAGGAATTCACACACGCCCACCTTTGGAAATTTTACGAGATCAGGCTGCTTAGCTTTTGATGATATCTTGAGAAGATGTTAATAAATGGAACTCATGGGTTTAGAATGAGTTCCATTGTGTAAATAATACTAACAAAACATTTGAAATGAAGACATTATCCAGATTAAGTATTTTTGCACTCATATTAACTTTGCCTTTTATAGGCTGTGACAGCATAAGCAAGACCGCTAAAGGAACTGCTATTGGTGCTGCAGCCGGAGCTCTTGCGGGCGCCGTTATTGGTAAAGCCGCAGGTAATACCACAAATGGAGCAATCATTGGTGCAGCAGTAGGTGGTGCATCAGGTGCGGCTATTGGAAACTATATGGACAGACAATCCAGAGAACTTGAAGAAGATCTTGAAGGAGCAAAAGTTGAAAGAATCGGAGAAGGAATAAAAATAACCTTTGATTCAGGAATACTTTTTGACGTTAATTCCTATCAACTAAAAGATGCTTCCAGAGAAAACATCGCTGAATTATCAGAGATCCTTCAAAAGTATGAAGACACCAATATCATGTTTTCAGGATATACAGATAACACAGGTAGTGAAGAATACAACCAGAAGCTGTCGGAAGACAGAGCTAAGGCAGTAGCAGAATACGCGGCCTTTACAGGTGTGGATGCTGAAAGAATGACTATTATAGGTTACGGAGAATCGGACCCTGTAGCTGATAACAGTACGGCAGCCGGTCGTCAACAAAACCGCCGAGTTGAAATCGGTATCTGGGCTAATGAAAAGCTCAAAGAAGCAGCTGAGAAAGGAGAAATTGAATAACTGATTTAATTATTCTTTATTCATCCCTGCACATTTTTATGTGTGGGGATTTTTTTTGCTTACTTTCTTCATAATTAATCAGGTATCTATGAGTTTTAGAAAAAAATTATCACCGGTCAGGATAAAAAATAAGTTCTTCAGAAAAGAGATCGGTAGCGCACCGGGCACCCTAACTCACATTGGGGAGAAAAAACTCGAGGATATAATCATTGAAATACATGATTACAGTAATACTCATCTGGATATAAAAAAGATTTCCTCCATAGAGGAATGTAAGCCCTATGTTAATACAACAAACCCAACCTGGGTGCAGGTTAAAGGCCTACATGATATTGATTATCTAAAACAGCTTTGGGATGAATTTGACTTCCACCCTCTTATTCAGGAAGATATCCTTAATACTACTCAACGCTCAAAAATTGAGGATTACGGAGAGCAAATTTTCATTGTATTAAAAATGCTTTACATGGAAGATGGAGTTCTTCATCAGGAACAAGTTAGTATTGTGTTTACTGAGAAATTCATCTTTTCATTTCAAGAATCTGAACGTAAAATATTTCTTCCCATAAAAGAACGCCTTGCAGTTGAAAATACACGAATGCGTAAAGGCGGTCCGGATTATATGTCTTACGCTTTGATGGATATCATTATTGATTACTACTTCGCTGTTCTCGAAGAACTAAATGAGAATATCGAAATAATTGAAGAGGAACTCTGGTCGGGTGAAGACAGCAATGCTTTATCTTCCATTCACAAAATAAGAAGACAGCTTCTTCAGTTCAGGAAAAGTATCTGGCCATTAAGAGACAGTATCAACTCACTTACTCGGGATGATTCTCCTCTTGTAAAAGACGAAACCAAATTGTTTCTCAGAGATGTTTCTGATCACACTTTACAGATTGTAGACAGTCTTGATAATAATCGTGAAATGGTTTCCAGTTTACATGATATGTATCAAACCAACATCAGTAATAAGATGAACGAGGTTATGAAAGTGCTTACCATAATTGCTACTATTTTTATTCCTCTTACTTTTATAGCCGGTATTTATGGAATGAATTTTGAGTACATGCCTGAACTGGGTTGGAAGTATAGTTATCCCGTCGCTTGGGGAGTAATGATCTTAGTTACATTTGGTATGGTTATCTATTTTAAGAGAAAAGACTGGATGTAAAGAAAACTGACTCTAGCTCATTTCACAAAAAAGAGACCATAAGTCGTTCAAAACTAACGGTCTCAACTAACTACGGAGGTATTTGGGTAAATTCTTATCAATCTCTAAAACCTGAATTTAACTCCAGCCAAAATGTTCAACCTTTCTTTTTCCTTTGATACAGCTTGAACATTGTTTTCAAATTCATATACTATTGAACGATCACTTCTACTGGAATATTGTGCTGATAGATCCAGAAAAATATTCTCAGCAATAGGAAAAGTTAGTCCACCTGAATACACAACCTCCTCAAATTGATAGAGATCCTCTTTTCCTGGCAGCAATGCATAACCGGCGATAATTTTTGTATCTTTAGTGAATGAATATGCAGCACTTGCTTTAAAATTTATCACAGCATTATAAGTACTGCTGATCGATTGATTTGTAGCATCTTCATCTTCCTTTAAAATTGCTACATCACTTGGATCCAGATTTCCGGTATTAATGGTAAAATCAACTTTTGTAGAACTGTAATCTATATACTCCGCAGTAGCTGAAATAGTCAGGTTCCCTATATCCTGTAGCGTAGCTCCTACCTTGAATTCTGCAGGTCTGGTTACTGCATATTCAAATTCTCCAAAAAAAGTAGTTTCATCCCCATCAGTAAAAGTGTCGTCATCAAATTCAGTTCTGATGTTTGAATAAAAACTTTCCATTACAAAAATCTTAGACGGTGCTACTATACTAGCTCCTAAATTTAAAAATGGAAGGGGTTTATATATTATTCCACCACGAGCAGTAAAACCAAAGAATTCAGTATCAATTTCATCTGTTAATGTGATCGAAAATATATCTGTTGCAGGATCAGAACCGCTAGGTGGTATTACATCGTCGTTATAAAAATTGTTTTCGTCAACCTCCTGAAAACTTCTGTCATAGTTAATTGATCCATTTATTATACCGAGCGAAATCCCTGCAAAAAGGTTTTTCTGGAATTCTGTAGAAGCGAATACGGAAAATTCCCCAATATCTCTTGTGTTCTTAATTTCAGCAAATTGATCTATTCCTAAGAATCCTGCAGGCCGATCATCCACTCTAAAAATGGATTCTATTTCATTGCTCGTGTCATTTCTATAATCAATAGCAAAAGCTTCAAAAGCTATCCCATTGTAGTCGCTACCTGCTTGTTTAAAAAGATCCGTAATAGAATTGTCTTGGTTTGTAGCATTTATGAAAGTGTCGTCAACATCTTTTGAGATCACATTGTATCCTCCACCAAGCACAAAGCTACCTCGATCTGTTGGGACTTTGTAAACCAACCCCAAATTACCGAAGGTTGTATTTGAGAATTCTGTTTCATTTGAACTCCCGATGTACCCATTAGATTGAGTATTATTTTGATTTAACCAACCTAAGCTATAAAAACTTCCTCCAGCCAAAGCCATGGAAGCCGGGTTATCTATAAAGCTGCCATAACCATTGAAAGACGAAACGGAAGTTGTTACCGATGATAAAGCATCTCCATTTGAATTAAGCGTACTCATTTGTAAAGCTAAGCTTTTATAGCTAATGGGCGACTCTCCATCTTGTGCAGCTACTGAAACGGACAGAAAAATTCCGCTGAGTAAGAGTATTAATCTCTTCATGAATAGTAGATTATAAAAGATTTAGGTTAAGTTTTTAGTTCCCTCTTTTCTTCTTGGAACTACTTTTTGATCGTTTACTTGATGATGAAGATCTTGATTTACTAGAACTCCCTGAAGACCTTTTTACGCTTGATGAACTTTTACGTGTTGTACTTGAAGGTTTAACTCTTGAAGAAGAACTTGATCTAGAAACACTACCACTTCTTTTGGACGTTGAGCTTGATCTTTTCACTCCGGAAGAACTTCGTTTTGTTGAACCCGAAGATCTTTTAACATTAGAAGAACTACTTCTTTTTGATCCTGAGCTTCTAGTAACATTACCCGAAGATCTTTTGCTGGAATTACTTGACCCTACATTTCCAGAACTTCCTCTCTTACTCGAAGACCCACTAGAACGAACTCTTGAGTTATTATTAGATCTACTTCTCTGATTAACATTTGTAGAACTGTTATTCCTGATTCTGGATGAACTTCTGGTACGACTTACATTTCCTGAATTTCTCTTTGTCAGAGATGAACTGGAATTCCTGTTTGTAGAACGGACTCTGGAATTTCTATTGTCATACTTTTGTGTTAAGCCATTACTTCTTGCACCATAAGAATAATTCCGGCTATTTCTTCTGCTGTTATTGTAATAATAGTTGTTGGTATAACCGTAGTAATAATGATTACTGTAGTAACCTCCATAACCATAATTGTTATGCACCCAACCATAATACGGATCAAACCTTGCTCCGTACCCAAATTGCAAATAGAAATCATTCCAACCTCCGTAACCATAAAAATGTGAACTATATCGGTAAGGAACATCGTAATACCAAGCATGTGATACATATGATCTAAATGGAGGGTACCAATTATATCCTAAATGTGCATAGTATCTGCCTCTGAACCAGAAATCATCATTATAGCCATCATCATATCCTTCTCGATACCCATCTTCGAATCCATCATCATAACCGTTCCAATACACACCTTCAAAGTTGTTGTCTTTATACCATTGCTCAACTTCGTAATCCTTATAGTAAAGTCCGGTTTCTTCGGCTGTTGCATAATCATCATCCTCAATTTCTGAAGAATAACTATAAGGTTTAGCAGTTTGTTCTTCATCATCCCAATAATAGCCTGCCTCTGAAAGTTCATCGTCATTCCAGGAATAATATTTAGAATTCCTGTCCGAATCAGAAGAATATTTGTCAAAGCTGCTAAACTGAGTGTAGCATCCTGATAGGAATATTGAAATAGTTACTAAGAGTGAGAGTGATAAAATATTTGAGCGTTTCATAATCATCCTTGTTGGAATGTTCAGATTTCAATATGAAAATGCAGATAACAATCGGCACATTAAATCACATGATAATGTTAGCTGATTTATATTTCTCCGCGTAACGATTTTGCTATAACTTCAGCTTTTGAGTTAACATGCAGTTTCTTATAAATATTTCTGATATGAGCCCTTACAGTATCTATCGATATATCAAATCTATCTGCAATCAGTTTGTAACTTAATCCATCAACTAACCCATTTACAATATCTTGCTCTCTGTCTGTTAACATGCTATCAGGATTTTTTTGTGGAGCCTGATCATTGAAATGTGTAATTACCTTTCTGGCAATCTGTGGAGACATCGGTGCACCTCCTTTCAGCAAGTTATCAATTGATTCTTTGATTTCAGGCAATGACGTATGCTTCAGTAAATACCCTGAAGCTCCTGCTTTTAAAGAATCAAATATTTTATGAGAGTCGTGATACACTGTTAGCATAATAATATCAATATCAGGATATTTTGACTTGATGATCTCCATCCCTTTGATACCTGTCATGCCGGGTAGCTGTATATCCATAAGTAAAACATTTGGTGCTTGATGTTTTTCCAAATATTCCAGCATTTCCTCTACGCTATCTTTCGCAACCGGACAGCTCATATCTTCCTGCATGTCTAAGTAACGTTGAATTAAATCTCTGATCTTAATATTGTCTTCTACAATTCCGACGATAGCCATAATTATACTTTTAGTTAGTATTTAGTTTTCCTGACACTAGAACAGTAAAGCCATTTTCAGTTGAAACATCAATATCCGAGCCAATTCTTTTTGCCCGCATGTCCATGTTACGTAAGCCATGTCCTGTTTTTTTTGCTCCATTGCTTGAAGTACCATTATCGTGAATTTTAAAACGGAATTCTCCATTCACAGCCTTCATTGAAATATCGACTTTATCACCGTTCGAGTACTTTGATATATTATTAACTGCCTCTTTAAATATGAGATATAGATTCTCTTTTACAGGCACTTCAAGTTTATTCTCCATTTTAAGATCATCAAAGTTGTAATTAACCTGAAAGTTCTTGGGTTCCAGCACATTTAATATATAATCTTGCATTCGATCGGTTAGATCTCCGACTGTATCATTTCGTGCATCTATTGACCATACGATATCGTCGAGGCTTGTTACGATTTTTCTACACTGTTTTCCAATTTGTTCCAGTGATTGTTTGAACTCGGGGTCAATTTTACTTGCTTGTAAAAAATCAGATTGAAGGGCTACTTCTGTCAAACTAGCTCCTACATCGTCGTGAAGATCACTGGCAATTCTTACTCTGATTCTTTCAATATCTACAAGCTTTCTTGCTTTATAATAGTTATAGAATAGCCATATAATTCCTACTATAATCAATACAACAAGTGTAATAAACCACCATTGCATCCAAAAAGGTGCTTTCACAGAAAAGCTTATTTCTGATTTTTCGTTACTCCATGTCCCATTTGTATTACGAGCATGAATTAAAAATGTATATTCTCCATTAGGCAAAGAAGGGTATTTTACTTCTCTGCTCATTGTTCGCTGCCAAACAGGATCAACTCCCTCCATTTTATATTCATAGACCACTTGATTTGGAGCTGTAAAATTAATGCCGGAATATTCTATTTCAACAAAATTTTGATCAAAATCTAAATTGAAATGTTTTACACCTCTGTGTACCCTTCCTGATGTTATAACCTGATCAATTTTCACTTTTGGGGGAAGAGGATTTCCTTTATAGTTCTCCGGAAAAAAGTGACTAACCCCCTCTACTGTTCCAAACCAAAGATGTCCGTTACTATCCTCATACACAGCACCAACATTCATCTCATCTGCAACTAAGCCCTGTTCAACCGTGATTAATTGAAAAGATTGCTCTCGATCACCGGGGTTGTCACTGAAATATTTTTTTGAATCAAATTTGACTACCCCATTATTAGTACCTATCCAAAATGAACTATCTTTGCTTTGTTGGATAAAGTAGCACACTCTGTTAGGCAGTCCGTCTTCTGTGGTAATACTTTGGAACTTAAGCCCATCAAACCATGCAATTCCACCAAATGTAGAAGCCCATATTCTTCCGATGTCATCTTTAATTACCATCATGACGGCATTATTTGGCAATCCTTCTTGAATGGTAAAGTTTTCAACTTCTCCTTTAAAGTATCGGCTTACTCCTCCGTAAGTTGCGATCCACATGCTTCCATCATCTCCTTCAACTGTACCCAAAATCGTATTATCAGCCAAGCCGTCATCTCTGGAGAGCGAGTTAAATTCATTACCATCATACCTAACTATTCCGTCCTCGTAAGTACTGATCCAAATAATACCTTTAGAATCTTCGTAAACATGGCGTACTTTTCTGTAGGGAAATTCATCTTCACTTAACACTGTAAGTTTACCATCTTTCATGTATGCCAAGCCATTACGCATACCAATCCAAATTCTACCATTGGAATCCTTATCTAATGAAAATACTTTGTCATCTAACAAGCCTTCTGTTAGGCTCATCGTTGTAAATTTCCCCTCTTTTAGTCGACTTAAACCGCCTCCGTAAGTTGACAGCCATATTTCCCCATCTTCTCCTTCAGTTATTGATGTGACAACGTCGTTTGCAAGACCATCAACTGTGGTATGGTTTTCAAAGTAATCCCCAAGAAATAAGTTAGCACCGCCTCCAAAAGTCCCAAACCATAAATTACCTTCTCTATCTAAAATTGAAGAATAGATAATGTTGTTGGAGAGCCCGTTCTCAATTGTAAAATTTTTAAATTTTCCATCCTGAAAAACACTTACCCCACCTTCAGTTCCTAACCAAAGTCTTTGATAATTATCGAAAACCAATGTTTGAACTCTAACATTATTTAAACCTTGATCATCATCATAAACAATGAATTTATCATTTTTATAATGAACCAAACCTTCTCTGGTTGCTATCCAAAGTTCATTATTTTCATCAAAAACTATGTCCCGGATACGGTTTTCAGGAAGACCGTCAGAAGTAGTGAACGTCCTTATATTTCCATTACTTAAAACTGAAAGACCTCCCCTCGTTGCAAACCAAATGGATCCATCTTCTGATTCCTTTATTTTTCTTATTCTGTTATTCAAAAATCCCTGAGAAGTTGAGTACTGAATAAGCTGTTCATCTTGCTCAAAAAGCCAGGCACCGGCTCCGTCAGTACCGAACCATATTTCTTCATTGGAATCCTCGAAAATACTGATGACTCTTTGGTTATCAAGTGCTGATAATCTTGCTAATGTATACAGGCTATCATCTTGCCAGTAATTCACTCCAAATTCAGTGCCTATCCATATCCTGCCTTTACTATCTTCAAATAGTGAGTGTATTTTGCTGCTTTTTAGACCTTGATCTTCAAAGAAATTTTGGATTGTAATTCCATCAAAGCGGTTTAATCCATACCCTGTTGCCATCCAAAGAAACCCCTCACTATCCTGAATCATATCATTTACTACCGATTCACTTAAACCGTCTTCAATAGAATAGGTTCTGAACGGATATAGCTGTCCGAAAGCCGAAATGGTACAAAATGTTAAGATTAATATGAGGGAAAGTGTATTTTTCATGTATGAAATGTAACGTAAATCAAAGCAGAATAGTAACTGCGAATTTTATTTCTTTATTTCAGTAATGAGTAAAAAACAAAAAAAAGCTGATTCGAACCTAACGGTTACTACTCACAAAGGAGTTTCAAAAAGTATACTTTCTTTATTGAAAAAGACAGTACTTGGTACTCCGGGAAAGCTAAGGTACAAGCACACTGAAACAGAAAATACTGTAAAAAAACTATCCGGATTACGCTTCATTCAAATTAAAAAAAGAACCCGGGTGTTAGGTACAGCAGGGTTTATTGAAAGAAACATCTCTTTTGATTCAGCTTCCTTAAGAGCTACTTATGTACGCTATCTTTCTGTTTTTAATCCTTTCAAGAACCAAAAAAAATCTAAACAGAAGAAAGTTGTTAAAAAAACACAAAGCGCATTAAGAAATGATATTGAAAATATTTTTAAGGAGGAACTTGAACGACCATTTAAAACTTCTGACCAAAAAGGACTTTTTTATGCATATGTCGAGTCTGATAATTCACACTCCAGGGATCTGTGCAGCTCATTCGGATTCAAAATAATAAGAGAGATCAATACTTTTCTATTCAGTCGTTTTTTCCCAAAAAAGCAGAAAGATGTTATAAGAATAAATAACAATGGATACGAGATGTTCAGAGAATCTTTATGTCAATTTTATAAAGAACACAATTTTGTATTCACTGATTCTTTAGAAGATTTTGGAACCTGCTTTGTATTAAATCATGGTGGAAAGAAGGTCGCAGGGATCAGAGCTATTCAGGTACATTGGAAAATTGTTGAAATGCCGGGATTTAAAGGATTTCTGATGCTGAAGGTGCTTCCTAGAATTCCATTCTTCAACAGGCTTTTCCAACCTGACAAACTTAAATTTTTGGCTTTTGATAACCTTTGGTTTCAAGAAAAGCATTCTGATAAAGTACAAAAACTGATGGAGCATGCTTGTTCTGAATTAGGTTATTATATGGGAATGATCTGGCAAGATACAGGTTCCATCACAACTAAGTCGTTATTAACAAAAAACAAGCTTGGCCTGTTACATAAAATAAACGGTGCCGTTAAAGCTGACCTGATGGCTCGGTACATCAATATGAATCCGGAAGATCTCTCGACGTTAAAAAATAAACCTGCTTTTGTTTCTGCAGTAGATATGATTTAAAAGGATATTTTGTTTCATAAAAAAGCCCCACTCAAAATTAATTGGTGAGGCTTAAATTTCTTTTTAGGATCAATTATCCTAAATAAGCTCTAAGAGCAGCGCTTCTGTTATGGTGACGAAGTTTTCTAAGTGCTTTTTCTTTGATCTGACGAACACGCTCACGAGTTAGATCGAAACGTTCTCCAATCTCTTCAAGTGTTAATGAATGCTCGCGACCAATTCCAAAGTACAATCTGATAACTTCAGCTTCTCTTTTTGTAAGCTTAGACAGTGCTCTTTCAATCTCTACTTTCAGAGATTCGCCCATCAATTCAAAATCAGGATTTGGGATCTCTTCATTTTCAAGAACATCAAGAAGTCTGTTATCTTCTCCTTGTGCAAAAGGTGCATCCATAGATAAATGACGACCTGAGATCTTCAATGTATCAGCTACTTCACCAACGGTCATTTCAAGGCTTTCAGCAAGCTCATGAGCAGAAGGAATACGTTCGTATTCTTGCTCAAGCTTTGAAAGCTCTTTACCAATTTTGTTTAATGCACCTACACGGTTTAGTGGTAGACGTACAATTCTTGATTGTTCGGCAAGAGCCTGAAGAATAGACTGACGAATCCACCATACTGCATAAGAAATAAACTTAAACCCACGTGTTTCATCAAAACGCTTAGCAGCTTTAATAAGACCTAAGTTTCCTTCGTTTATCAAATCACCTAAAGATAAACCCTGATTCTGATATTGTTTTGCAACAGAAACCACAAAACGAAGGTTCGCTTTTGTAAGATCTTCGAGTGCACGCTGGCTTCCTTTTTGAATTTCTTTTGCCAGACGTACTTCATCATCTGGAGTAATAAGTTTCTCTTTTCCAATCTCATGAAGATAACGATCTAAGGATTCTGACTCACGAGTTGAGATTCCGGAACTTTTTGCCACGGTAAATATATTTTGTGAAAATTAGTACTAAAGCTACAAAGGGCGAGACGTAATAAATTAAGCTGAATGGTTGCAACCTTTTTTCTAAGCTTCAAATGTCAACGCTCCTGATGAAAGCAATACCCAATATACGAATTTTTAAGTTCTTTAGTACTTAAAATTTAAGATCCATGAGTATTCTGATTACTAAAAACATTAGAATTTTTATACCGCTATTTCTTTTCTCGCTAAAACTCTTTTATTAAATAAATGAATAAATATCAGCCTAAAGATTATGAGGAATTCCTGTAGTGTATCTAAAATAGCTTTAACATTAATCATTTGTGGATTTTTGATGATTTCCTTGAGCGGCACAATTCTGGCTCAGGAAGTACTGGAATATCCAACTCTGGGAATTAAAGTAACAGTGCCTTATGGTTTTGGATATGAGGAAAATGAAGATGGTTTAATACTCTATTCCAATCAATATCCGGATACTTATTTTATTCTTGCTCAACACGAATACAATCATATTGACGAATTAAAAACAATAGCAGATGAACCTTACGAAGAAAAAAGTATAAGCTTAAAATTAACTAAAAGTGGAGATATTGAGCTTGTTGATGATAATGCCATTGCTGCATACTTCACCGGCAATGTTGGAAATAATAAAGCTACTGCTTTTATACTTGCAAGGCTGAATCCTTTTGGTGAAGGCATTTCTATAATAGGTCTCACCATCAACCAAAACTTAGATAAAGAAATTCTTCGTACTAATGTAATTGAACTAAATAAAGGTGTTGTGTTAGAAGAAATCACCATGAGTGCAGAAATCATTGAGTGGATTGAGAAATTGAATAACACCCGTCTGGAATATCGAACCAGCTACTCTTCAAACAGTTACACCAGCGGTAGTATAAGTGGATATTCAAGTTCATCAGAGGCTATTGAGCTTTGTAGTGATGGATACTTTAATTATTCCGGATCTTCGAATACCAGTATGAGTTCAGGAGGTTTAGGAGTACTTGGAAGCAGTAACTCGTCGAAAAAGGGAAACGGGGAATGGAGTATTCAAGAGAACGATTCTAAGGAACCTGTGCTTTTGCTTAAATACTATAATGGTTCAGTAGAAGAATATTCAATGTATTATAATAAAGGATATTTATACCTGAACGATTATAAATATACTATTGGAAGAGGTCAGGAATACGGGCCTTCCTGTGATTAGCTAAAAATTAAATTTTAGTCGTGCGGTAACTCCTCTTTCACCAAACTCATTCAGGTAACTTACGCTTGCTTCCGGCAATCTAGATGATGCCTCTCTGGCTTGAGTAAAAGCATTTATCCCACTAAAAATACGATTGGCGACCATCAAAGTAAGTAATGTTGGTAATTGATTTTCAGAATTGGCAATTCTATCACGTGTATTCTGAAATTCAAACCTGTCATTATCAGATTCCCAGTTCCATCTGTTTTCAGGGGTATTTGGGAGAATATTCTGCCATCTTCGGGTTCTAAGCTGATAGTCGTTGTATTCCTCAAGATTATCAAAATTTGCGATTGCTAACTCAAACCCTCGGTCTTTACCGGATAAAGTAACCCCTGCTTTGGATCTAGCTAAAGTATTAAGATTATTTTCCAGTCGATTTGCCCGAGCACTTAATCCAAAATATCCTGCAAGCAAACCAATTTCAGAACCCAGATGTATCTTTCCCCGAGTCCAGTTTTCATTATCAACATAATGATGACCTAACCCCGGAACTACAAAAGAAAGTAATAAAGCTTTTCGGGGACTTGGAAGCTCTTCGAATTTACTTTCTTGCCCTCCATTTTCAAATCCTACCGATTGGGCGGAAACAGTATGAATAACGAATATTGAACACGTAATAATGAATAACGACGTATAGCTTAATTTTAAAATTATGCTTCTAAGACTTATTCTTTTGATCAATATTCCGTATTCGTTATTCATTATTCTTTTTTCTTTCTCTTCCCCAATGTCGGAAAATAGAAACGCTAAATCCAATCATAAGTAAAAAAGTACCCAGCCACACAACGGAAATAAAGGGCTTTTGTTCTGCTACAACTAAGATCCATTCACTTTCATATTCTTCATCTAGCCCTTCAATACTTAGATCAATTTCACCACTTTCGGGATATACTTTTGAAAAGCTGAATGTGAGATCATGTCCCGGTAACTCAACAGGTGGTGAAAACACAAATGTCTTGCCTTCTTCATCATTGTATAGTGCAAATAATGGCTCGATCAAATACTGCTGATTACTGGCCATGTGAGTAATTTGAATTTGAGCTCTTACTCCTATATTTGTATTCGGAGGCAACTTTGTAGTGTCTTCCATTGCGTATTCTAAAAATGACATTTCGAATCCACCAACAGTAATAGTCTCTCCTTTTTCGAATTGGATGGTCTGTGTTTCAGGAACCTCACCTTCTTCTTTTGTAACCGGATCAACATTAGCTCGTCGAGCTATCATATCATTTCTCTGTTTGATAAATGAACTACCCGCTACATAAAGATAAATATCACTCAATAAACCGGATCGAACATCAGGATCAACAGACCACTGAACGTTTTCCTGAGTAGAAGTTGCCAGCATAGGATATACTTCCGGATTCATATAGAATGGTTCCCCGCTTCCCAAAGGCAAAGGCTCGAAAAGAAGTTTATAAGTTTGTTGGCCTGGCCGATTCTGATCCTGCAAGTCAAACCCTGTATAGGTAACTATATACTTATCATTTACAATTTTCGGCTCTTCAAGTTTTAATTCAAGGAAAAGAACAGGTTCAGTAACCGTGAAGCCCATTTCGTCTTTGATCACGCCTTGCTCAACCTGTTTATTGTAGTTGCTGATCCTTTCATCCAACATAGGCTTGTTATAAACAGATGAAGCTAGAATTCCAATCAACAAAACCCCGAAACCTACGTGTGTTACTGAGCCTCCGATCAACTTTGGTTTCTTTGCACACAGCTGAACAATTACGAAAGTATTTCCAACTACCGCGAAGAAAGCTGTAAACATATAAAATATGTAGTACAAGTCTCTGACATCACCAAAAAATACAGCCGCAATCGTTAAAACAGAAGTAATTAAAAGCGGATTTATAAGAGCTGATGATAAGGTCTCAATAGAATATTTTTTCCAAAACAGATACTGCCCGATCACAGTAAACACTGCCATCAACATAGCGATAGGCATGCTCCATTGATTGTAGAAACTGATTTCCGGAGGAGTTGGATTTTCATTGAATAACAATCCTATAATCGGAGAACTGGTTCCCAAAATGATCACAAGTCCAAGTATGAACAGCAGGATTGCTCCCGTAAAAGTCATGAACTCACGCGATAAGATCTGAGACTCTTTTTCCTGAGATGGAAGTTCTTTATATCTCCACAGAAACATTCCCAGTCCAAGTCCTGTTATTACAAGCATGAAGATCAGAAGCTGATTATATAAACCAAGATCCACAAAACTGTGAACCGAAGAGTCTGCCAAAATTCCGGATCTGGTCAAGAAGGTTTCATAAACAATGGCAACATATGCAAGCAATGCAAAAATGATGGACGACTTTTGTGCCACCGAACTTTTTCGCTGAATGATCATAGTGTGAATACCGGCAGTACCTATCAACCACGGAACGAGTGAAGCATTTTCAACCGGATCCCAAGCCCAAAATCCACCAAAAGAAAGAGTTACATATGCCCAATAACCTCCAAGAAAAATAGCTGTGAGCAATGCTACATTTGAACTTAATGTCCATGGTAAAGCAGGACCAACCCATTCATTATACTTTCTTTTCCACAGTGCAGCCATAGCAAAACAGTATGGAATGGTCATCATAGAAAAACCAACAAACAAAAGAGGAGGATGGATCATCATCCATGGGCTTTTGAGCAGATCATTCAACCCGCTCCCATCCGGTGGAGCAAAATCGGGATTATTCTGTACTACGGGAATGTCCGGAAAGTTCTCTGCAAATGTTCTGAATGGAGAGGCTCCTATCGTCAGGTCTCCAAATTGCCATCCAACGATCATAGATATCAGGAATAGCTGGGTAAGTGTCAGAAAAAACATCACAGGAGCGCGATAAGGAGGACGTGTCCATCGAATCAATCCCAATCCAAACAACCAGGAAAAGAAGATCCACAACATAAAACTACCTTCCTGTCCGCCATAAAAAGCTGACCAGATGTATTTCGCAGAAAGATCTAAACTTGTGTAGTTATAAACGTAATAATATTTGAACTGATGGGTAAAGAGAAGATATACCAGCAAGGCTGATGCGGCAATCATAAACAAGCCTTGAAAGCCAAAGAACCAGTTCCCGATCTTCAGCCTTTGCTCATTTTCATCAGAAGCACTTTTAAAATAGTAGAAAAGAGAACCTAATCCAGAAACAAACGCCAGAGTAATTAAAAGTTTACCAACAATTCCGATCATAATCAGCTTTGTGATGCTTTTTCAAATTCAGGAGCATCGTTGTACTTAGAAGGACATTTCATCAACATTTCGTTGGCATAGAATGTGTCTCCTCTCATTTCTCCAATAACAACTAATCGGTCGGCCTGCTCAAAATTATTAGGCTTAGGTTTTGAATAAACCACTCTTTTACTTGCACCGTCTTCATCCTTCATATAAAAAGAGAAGATCTTGGTTTCCATAGAAAAACCATAATCCTTTGATTCATCAAGTACTCCGGCAACATGAGCGGTCTTCATTTCTGATGCTTTTTCGAAGTTTGTGTATGTGCTAATGCTCTCTCCAAAGTTATACATCAACAGAGAGGTAAAACCGATTATGGCAATGATTCCAAAAATTAACTTAGGCTTCATGTTCTTCAGGGGTGTTTATTGTTGATTCGAGCTTGCTCACATTTCTATCCACTTTGATCAGAAAGAACAGTAGCACCAACCAAATGATCAGTGTAACTCCGAGTACTACAAAAATGAGATCGTTTGAATACATAAATTGAATGAATGCGTTTGATTGATCCAGTTGTTCAGCTCCGCTCCACTTGTTTCCATATGTAGAAGTCAGAGTATCAACGGTAGCTTGAGGTGCATCTTGTATGCGAATATTCATTTCTTAAAACTACGAATTTTCTGTGTGATATTGTACCGTTTTATATCGATGAACTACATCATATATCCAAAACGCCAATGCAATAAATCCTATAAATGCCGGATATAAAACAAACCGTAATTCAGGAGCTGTAATTTCACTAAAGGCCGGATTTCCATCCGCTCCGGGATGCAGGCTTTCCAGTTGACGCGGAACCACATACAGTAAAAAAGGAATCGTTGTAACTGCAAAAATATTATACACTGCTGAAAGTTTAGCTCGCTTTTGTTCATCATCGAATGCAGAACGAAGTACAAAGTACGCGTAATAGATCATCACTGCCAAGGCAGCAAGGTTCATTTTTGGTTCTGCGAATGTCCACCAAGTTCCCCAAGTAAAACGAGCCCATAATGAACCGGTGAGCAGACCACAGATTCCGAAGACCACTCCTACTTTAGCTGCAGACTCCGCTTTAATATCAAAACTAATATTCGGGGTATTCAGATATCGGATACTGTAGTAAAAACTAATTGCAAACATCGAAAACATTGCCATCCACATAGGAACATGGAAAAACAAATTCCGGGCAGTTTGTTCAAGAATGGGAATTTTAGGTATACTGATGAGGATTCCAGCAGCGATCACTCCGGTCATTCCCAGTGCAACAATATATTTCCAGATCTTCAAGGTGAGTGCTCTTTTCTGATTTAATTTTTTGAAGCCCAAATATACGAAGATGAGAACTTTGATGAGGATTTTTTACTAATGTTTTCGAATGAATAAAGAAAAAGCTATTAGAAGTTAGCTGATAGCTATTAGCTCTTTTCTTTATTCTTCTATTCGATGTTCTTCAATTCCCATTAGCAGGGCTGAAGCCCATGCTAGCTTATGATCTGAATTAGCCAAAAATTATCATCATAAAAGACAATCGATATTCATCATTCCTTGTTCATTATTCAATATTCATCTGTTCTTCTTCTCGATGTTTTAACCCGGACGTAAACGTCCTGCTGGTTTAATTTCTTCTAGTTCAATTATTTTTTTAAACAAGCAGATCCTTCAGGTTCTTCGGGATGTGGATAATGAGTATCCTAAGATTCGAAATACGTTATTTTAAATCCGAACATATTCGTCGGGCGTGAACGCCCTTCTAGCTTAAATCCAAGCAAAGGAAATGAATTTTTAAATAATTATTCATCATTCCTTGTTCATTATTCAATATTCACCTGTTCTTCTTCTCGATGTTTTAACCCGGACGTAAACGTCCTGCTGGTTTAATTTCTTCTATTTCAATTATTGTTTTAAACAAGCAGATCCTTCAGGTTCTTCGGGATGTGATTGATCCAAATATTTTTAGATTGGATGTACGTTAACTTAAAACCGGACACATTCCCGGGCGTGAACGCCCTTCTAGCTTAAATTCAAACAAAGGAAATGAATTTTTAAATAATTATTCATCATTCCTTGTTCATTATTCAATATTCACCTGTTCTTCTTCTCGATGTTCTTCAATTCCTTTGTTATTTTGATAATCAAAAATATATCTGATCAAACTGATGTCCAATCCTGAAAAATCCATCATCCTCACCCCTTCCCGTAAAAATTATTTTTGGGCGTATCTGATCGGAGTGTTATTGATTCCTCTTTTGATAGGAATTGTTGTGATATGGTTTATCAACAGGAGAAGAAATAGCATTCAATATCGAATCACGGATACTTCTATTTCAAAAACTGTAGAAGACGACAAAACTGAATTAGAGTTGGTCAACATACTCGAAACTTCTTTTTCCCAAACCGGTATTCAAAAACTTCTGGGAATAGGTAATGTCAATCTTAAGGCAAATGTAAGCACATTGATCCTTGAAGGAATTGAAAACCCCGAAAGCTTTCTCGAAAAAATTGATACAGCTATCGCCTATCAAAAAGAAAAGCTCAAGGCTTCTGAAAAGATAAAACCACGGAAACCCACTCATGATCCGGGTACACTTGAAAAGCTCGATTACCTGACCGGACTTTGGCAGCAGGGATTGATCAGTGATGAAGACTATGATCAGGAACGAAAGAAGTTTTCTTAGTTCTTTTAAATCCCTTTTACAAAAAGAAACCGTTTCTTATCTCCGTACAATAATCACGGAGCATAATGAATAAACTAACATCTTTCTCTTTTCTTTTACTACTGATCAGCTTTTCTTTGAACAGTTTGTCTTCTGCACAAAATCAAAAAGCTAACTTTGAGCTGGCAGAGCGCTTTACTACCCAGAAAATGCAAAAAATGGTGGGGAGTACTTCGGTATTTCCACGCTGGATCGAAGACACCAATAATTTTTGGTACACTTACGAAAATTCAGAAGGCAAAAACTGGTATTTCGTTAATGCTGAACGAGGAAATAAGCGACTACTTTTCGACCTGGAAGAAATGGCTGCTCAACTATCTGAGAGTTTCAGCAGAACTTTTAACGCCAAGGATCTGGACCTGAAAGGCTTTGATTATGACACCGATCGTGAGCTATTCACTTTCCATGTAGACAGTATCGAATTTACTTATAACTTGAACGGTAATCGTTTGATTCGTGGGGATTCGCTGGAAAAAGATGAGCGTGAAAATTGGAAATCATATTCACCCGATAGTTCCTATGTGGTTTTTGCAAAACACCATAACCTGTTCATTATGGGTAAAGACGATCATGACAGTACAGCAACTCAGATCACCGAAGACGGTGAGCGTTGGTTCAGTTATCAATATAGTGATGGTGACACATCCAAAACCGAAAAGCACAGAGCGAGGGTAAATTGGTTCGAAGATTCTAAAAAATTCTGGGTTAAACGTCAGGATAAACGCAAAGTAGATGATCTATGGGTGATCAATTCATTAAAAAAACGCCCTGAACTGGAAACCTATAAATACTCAATGCCGGGCGAAGAAGATATTTATGTGGATGAGATCAAAGTGTTTGATCCTGCTACTACCGAGCACGTAACTTTAGATACAGACAAATGGGAAGATCAATCTTTGGGTGGAGCATACTTCAATCAAGGTGGTATATTTGAAACTGACAAATCTGATTTTCTATACATCCTTCGTCGTGACAGAACCTGGAGTAAAATAGATGTATTAAAAGCGAATACATCAACTGGAGAAGTTGAGGTTCTATTTTCAGAAGAAAGTAAACCGTATTTCAATACGCGATTTGCTCGTTTAGCTATCATCAATGAAGGTGAAGAATATATCTGGTGGAGTGAACGCACCGGCTGGGGGCAACTCTACAGATACGACAGCAATGGAAATCTGAAAAACAAGATCACTTCAGGTGCATGGGTTGTTGGTAATGTTGTTAAAATTGATACTACTGCTTCCAGAATTTTCTTTGAAGGATACGGGCGTGAAGAAGGACAAAATCCATACTACTCAAATCTCTATAGTGTAAAGTTTGACGGCTCCGGTTTTTCTCATCTAACTCCTGAAGATGCTACCCATTCTATTAATGCTTCGGATGAAGGGAATTACTTTGTAGATAATTATTCCAGAGTAGACCTGCCTACCAAGTCTGTACTAAGAGACGGTTCCGGTAAAGTAATTGCAACTCTTGAAGAAGCTGATATTTCTCAGATGGTGGAACAAGGCTGGAAAGCTCCGGAGTCATTCAAAGTAAAAGCCGCAGACGGAGCCACAGATATTTATGGCGTAATGTGGAAGCCTTTCGACTTCGATTCTACAAAAAAATATCCGGTTATTTCTTATGTGTATCCGGGACCTCAAACTGAACCATTCCCGGCTAACTTTACGATCGGAGGATCCAGGGCACGAACCACAACATTAGCTCAGGTTGGATTTATCGTTGTTGCAATGGGAAATCGTGGCGGAAGTCCGATTCGTTCTAAATATTATCACAATTACGGTTATGGTGACATGCGTGATTATCCGTTAGCTGATAATAAATACGGCATCGAGCAATTGGCGGGCAAACATTCTTTTATTGACGCGAGCAAAGTTGGAACCTACGGTCATTCCGGTGGTGGATTCATGAGTACAGCTCTTCTACTTACTTATCCAGACTTTTATGATGTAGCGGTTTCTTCAGCAGGAAATCACGATAACAACATTTATAATATCTGGTGGGGCGAGGTTCATAACGGTGTAAAAGAGAAGAAGAAAACCGTTACCAAAATGAATGATGACAGCACCAAAACCAAAGAAGAAGTCATTACTTTTGAAGCTCCTGTTGAAACCAACATCGAACTAGCTAAGAACCTTAAAGGAAAGTTATTACTTGTTCATGGTGATATGGATAACAATGTTCATCCTGCCAATACAACCAGATTAGTAAATGCACTCATCAAAGAAGGAAAGCGTTTTGATATGATGATGTTACCGGGACGCAGACATGGTTTCGGGCCTATGCAACCATATTTTGATCGCATGACTTGGTATTATTTTGCGGAGCACTTGTTAGGAGATTACCGAACGAATGTGGAGTTTAATTTACCTCAGGATGAGGACTGATTTAAAATAAAACCAATCAATAGGGACGTATGGCGATACGTCCCTACTTTTTGTGTTTTGTGTTATAAATTTCTTCCAGTTCTTCAAAAGGGATTTCCAGTAATTCCATGTCTTTGAAAACACCCGGAAGCTTAATATCAATAAACTGTTTTCGTTTTATTGCCTTCACGGTTTTAAGTGCATTCTCTGATACGAAATAACCTACTCCTCTCTTGTTATAAAGTATATCACTTTCCTGAAGCTCATGGAATGCTCTCATAGCCGTATTTGGGTTTACTTCCATCAGAACAGCGACTTCCCTCACTGAAGGAACTCGTTCTTCTTCTTTCCATTTCTCCATAAGAATATTGGAATAAAAGTGTTCCACGATTTGCTTATAAATGGGTTTATTTTCTGAAAATTCCATCAGGCTATTTGTCTGTTTTTAAGACGACGATATGCCTTCCAAATAAAAAATCCTGATACAACAAAAGTAACCATCAAGTTTTTGACGATTGCACTTGTGCTATCTGAATTCTCAACGCTAAATATTTTTAAAGCTGACCATACTTCAGAACTTAAACCAGCGTAATCCAATACAAAAATGATAAGACTGAACACTATCATAAAAGCTAAAATTGATACAACAGTACTTAAAAAATTATTGGTTTTAAAATAAGCTGCCCCGAACAGAAAAACGGATTGAAATATGGTATATATCAAGAGATTATTAAAAGTCTCTATTTTAAAAATAAAATTAGAATCAATTCCCAGTATCAGACTTATAAAATGCAGAGCAAATAAACCAAGAATTGAATAACTGATATAAGATAAAGCTAATGCAGAAGTTAATTTCTCAAAAGAAGAAGCCGGCAAAGTAAAATACTGAGTTGCAAATTCGGCAGAATTAATTTCTTCAAACATTGTACTGGTTAATCCATATCCTGCCCAGGTAAAAAGTGTAAATGCGATGGTCATAATATTTACCGGCCCAAGAGATTTAAAATTACTAGGAGCTAAAGCTACCATTGGTATGTATAAAAGTGCTATTATTCCAACTATTATTGCTCCTCCAATCATAATCATTCTTTTTTTGATGGCTATAGATCGCCTGCATAATTGAATCACTCGTTCGAAAGAAAAACTATTTGATAAAATGGCTTTCATGATTTCACCTCAAATTGTTGATTAATTTCATCTGTTTTTTGGATAACACCGTTGAATAGAATCTCTAAGTCCAGTTCTTCAGATTCATTTACAGAACCCGAAAGTATAGCATGAATACCTCCGAAAGCTTCCTCTCCATAGATATATTCCTGACTTTCATCTGTTGCTATTTTCTTAATAGAAAGGTTTTTTTCAATCTCTTCTAATGACTGATTGAATACAATCTTTTCATCTTTCAAAACTAAAACATGGTCTATCATAGAACCTAAATCCCGAACCTGATGAGTAGAGATAACAATACATCTGGATTCAATATCTAATGACGCGACAATTTTTCTGAACTGACTTTTGGAAGGAATATCAAGTCCGTTGGTAGGCTCATCAAGAAGTAAAAGCCCTGACTGAGTCGAAATCCCAAAAGCAATTAGAAATTTTTTCCTTTGCCCGAAGGATAACTCGGGTAATTTTTTTGATTTATCTATTTCGAACTCTGAAAGAATATTTTCAAGTAGCTGAATGTCAAATCGGGGATAAAACATAGCATGTAAATCTATGTACTTCTGCCCTGTTAATTTTGGAAGATCGAATTGTTCCGGCACCACAAATAATTCACTCATAGTTTCCGGTCTCCGGAATTTCGTCGACTCACCATTTAGAAGACATTTTCCTGATTTAGGAAAAAGCATCCCTGCTATATTATTTAGCAATGTCGTTTTACCAACTCCATTTAACCCAAATAAACCATAAATCTTACCGCTTTTAAGATCCAGATTTACTTCAGATAACAATGGATTTCCTCGTTTATAGTGGAAAGATAAATCCTGAATAGAGATCATTGTTTGAAAATTAGTTTCGATTACTGTACTAGTATAGTAATACACTAAATCAGTTTCAAGTATGAGCTATAATTTGAATGAAACTAACCTATTCAGACTCTAGACAGTGGTTTGATAAGCTTTTTCCTGCTTTGTAACTGAGATAGTCCAAACAGACCCTGCAATCAGCATCACTCCACCATAGATCATAATTAATGGTTTTACGGAGATCAAATCCAGTTCCAGACATGCGGCAGCCACCATCACGGAAAGGGAGTTTGCAATGGTAAACAGCAACCATTCTGTACTGAATATCCTACCACGAAATGTATCGGTTGTTCTTTTTTGAAGTAGAATAGTACTCATTACCCAATTGGCTCCCGACGCTGAATGAGCCAGAAACACAAAAAAGATCATAAGCAGAATATTTGTACTCCATCCTACTACCATATACATCAAACCGGTTATTAGAATACTGAAGCCCATCACCATTACCCAATCTTTCTGATCTTTAAATAGTCTTCTTCCAATAACAGGTCCAACCCCCGTTCCAATTCCACGGGCGGCATACAGCAATCCCAAGCCGATACTTCCCATCTTGAGTACATCTTCGCTGACGATAATGAGTAGATATACAAGACCACCCAGAAACATCGTTGAAGTTCCTTTTGCAATACTCGGTCTTAGAATGTGTTTGTTTGAAAATAAATACTGAGCACCTTCTTTTATTCCAACAAGTGGATTTCTGGTTCTAAGCTTTTCTTCAGCAGTTTGTTCGGTTTGCGGAATAACCGCCCTGTACAAAAACCAAGCTGATATTATGTAACTGATTGCATCCAGAATAAATACCAAATCCGTACCTAACCATTCTGTTGCAAATCCACCAATAGCCATTCCTGAAGTAAATATAATGCTCCATGTTGCTGTCGAGATCACATTGGCATCAACAAGCTGTGCCGGTGTTGTAACATTTGGGATTGAGGACGTTTTGGCTGGTTCGAAAAGAGCAGAAAGCATCATCTGAACTGAAGTAAGTGCAAAAGCGATCCAAAGTGTTTCCGGAGATCGAACAAGTAAAATTCCCAACAAAGACGCTGCTCTGGCAAAATCACAAAAGATCATCAGCTTTCTGCGATTGAATCGATCTGCAAGGTATCCTGCGAAGGGAGAAAAGAACGCCAAGCTCAACATCTTTACAACGATGATCAAGCCAAGAAGTAATTCCGAATCAGAATATTTGGCAATCAGGGCGTAAAGGGCAAGAAGTCCAAACCAATCTCCGAAGTTGGAAATCGCTTGGCTGATCCACAATAACCGATAATTTCGGTTATCTTTTATAAGTTGAAAATATGGTTGTAGGCTTTTCAAAAAATCTTTAGGTAATTCAAGTCATCTTGTTGATTACCTAATTTACACTTTTACCATTCAGATTGGTTATTGAGTTTTTGGATGAGGGTGATAGATGGTCAATAAAAAAGATCTGTCATTTCTCACATCCGTTCGAAATGACAGCGTTATTGATTGGGTATTACATTAAAATTACAGACCCATCTTTTATGCACCTTGGACTTTCTTTCTGTGGCTTCAAATCACTGCTTATCAAAAGCGAGCACTGCGTTCAGGATAAGTTGAACTGAAGATTTATAGAATTCCTGGGGAATCGTTTCAAATTCATCGGTCGCCTTATGATAGTTTTCATGGTCTTCCACTCCGAAATACACAAACGGAACTCCTTTACTGTGAAACGGTCCATGATCGGATGAAAAAGTCCAGTCGTTATAGCCCAGATCCGGAGTATCATGTCCGAATAACAATCTTAATCCTGCTGTATCTATAGATTCAAGAATCGGTTTTGTTTCCGGGTAGTGATAAGTACCTGCGGCATAAATCTCGCTACTATCATTATTGCTGATCATATCCATGTTGATATTCAGTTTTACCTTAGTCAATAAAACCGAATCTTCAACAAATGCTCTGGCTCCCTGCAATCCCATTTCCTCTGCATCAAAAGCTGCAAAAATAAGTGTATGATTTGGTTGTTCTTTTGCAAAATAATCTGCCATAGCTAACAATGCTGCCGTTCCTGAAGCGTCATCATCAGCTCCGTTAAAGATCAAAGAATCTCTTATTCCTAAATGATCATAATGCGCAGTTATAACGATCATGGAATCCGTTTTTCCATCTATTTTTGCAATTACATTTACTCCGGACATTTCTTCCTGAGTACGGCGATTTTCAAAAGTAAATTCGTGGGTATATGAATCCTGAAACGGTTCTGCTCCTTCTTCCTGAAAACGGGTTATTAAATATTCACGAGCAATTCTATTTCCTTCTGTTCCTGTTCTTCTTCCTTCTGTAGCGTCTGAAGAAATAAATCGAAGATCTTCGATAAGTTGGGTAGTATCCAGGCTTGTTTTATTGTTTGGCTGACACCCCAATACCGGTATTAATAAAAGAAAGAGTAGTTTTTTCATGAATTGATCGCTTTAATTTTGAAGGCTTAAGATTGAGTTAAATAAGACTCAAAGCAATTCTAAAAAACTAGTTTTACAAAAAAGTGAAATCTTAAGATCGATGAATTGCTTTTACTATTTACCAAGACGGTCTAAATAGATTAAGCTGAATAGCTAAAAACTAGATCTCATTAAAAAACCCCGATCAAATCAATGACCGAGGTTCGTGGTTAATTTTTAAAAATGAAAAATATATCTGCTACTCTTTTCGCCACTTATAGTCTTGTTGACTGTTTTTCTGTAGATATGTGTAATAAAAGCCTGATCTAGATTTTTATTAAGGAAACGTTAAACAACACTCAGAAAGAGAAACTATTTTTAAGTCGATCAATAAGTTTTTGCTTCATAACAGAATCCATTTCCTGTGCTTTCTGTAATTCTGTTTTTCTATTTATATAACAACCTTGACAAGCAAGCATGGTTTTACCCTGATCTTCCAGATTTCTGAGTACGACTTTATAATTACCAATCGGTCGCTCTAATCCCTCTTTTGAACTACAATAGGAACAATATCTGGTAATTACTTTCATCAATAAACTGACTTTATTTTTAAATTTTTAATTTGATTTGGGTGGTTATTATGACAAATAAAAAGTTCAATTTTTATGTATAGAAATCAATAGGAAGGAGTGCTCAATTATCTAGGTAGAAGTACCTATTAACAGGCTATTCTCAAATACTGCAACTATTGAAATAAAAAGTCAAAAAACCCCAATCAAGTCAATAATTGGGGTTAGAATTTTTATTTAATATAACCTACTTGATAAGTGTCATTCTTTTTGAATCCACGTATTTACCGGCTTCAATTCTGTAGAAATAGATACCTGAAGCGAGGTTACTGGCATCAAATGTAATCTGATACCATCCAGCAGCTTTTCTTTCGTTATCAACCAACGTTGCTACCTTTCGACCTATCAAATCAAATACTTCCAGCCTCACGGTTCCACTTTGTGGTACGGCATATGTTATTACCGTAGAAGGGTTAAATGGATTCGGATAGTTTTGTTTCAGTTCTGCTTCAACAGGAAGTTCGGCCATTAGTTCAGCTGATGTAGCAAAGCTTGGATCTGTCTGCACTTCCAAAGTATCATAAGAAGCAATTCCATCAAGATTACGAACCTGTATTGCCACATAGAAGGTGTCTGCTTCTGGCCGTGCTGTGACTGAGAAAACACCATTAGAAGTATTGAAATTAATCGTTTCAACCGTATCAGAAATAATATCGAATCTGAAATCAAGTTGATTATCCAAAGTATTGGTATCACTGACATAATCCCAAAGATTAAGAATTTGAGTATCTTCAGTTCTTACCTCAAATGGATCCGGAAGATTGGAAAACATAGGGCTATCATCCACCCCTTCCTGGCCACCCCAAGTGATGTCCATATTGTTTGCCTGTCGCATAACTCTCATTGCGGCAGCACCTTCTTCGTTAAGCTCGATAGTACCAATATTAATGCTTACGCCATCCTGAAGATCCAGCTTCGACCACTCCACAAACATTTTACTGGCATTATCGGAGTTCATCCCTGATCCCAACAAGAACCCGGCTATAGAGTCTGGGCTACTATTTGAGAATGTAGCCGACTTTTTTAATTGATTTCGAGCGCTTTGTGTATTATGGTCTCCAATCGAATCATCCAGTTTTGTTGCGTCTACTGCTTTGTCCTCTACATGTTGGCTACCCGTTGAACTACTCGTCGTTGCCTGCCCATTAATATTCGCGATTTTTGCATTGCTATTTGGGCTATCATCAAAATACAGTATTGAGCTAACATCCCAATTGCTTATATCCTGATTAAATGAAACTGCACCAAAAAACATACTAGATACGTCAGTAAGATTTTTGGCTCCCCACTCTCCATCAGTTGAAGCGATGCTCTTTGTGGTGCTATTCTTAGGTTGTCCATTGTTAAAGCTTTGCGCATAACTGAACATTTTTTTTGTATTCCGAAGGTCAAGATTGCCTCTGAATAACCATAAGAATATGTTTTGGTTAAAACTATAATTCCACTCAAACATTGATTCCATTGAAGTAACCGATGAAACGTCCCAATTTCCTACAGGTTGATTGAATGTCAAATGCCCCCGGAACATGTAAGCCATATCTTTTACTGAAGAAACATCCCATTTATCTAGAGGCTGATCAAATCTTGAGTTAGCCCATATTTTAGTTTCATCAAGTTGAGTTCCATTAATAGCGTAGATCAAAATAGATTTTAAAAAATTATCAAACATGCTTCTCATCGACTCAACATTTGAAACATCCCAATCATTAATAGGCTGGTTGAACATGGCTGCATGTGAAAACATGGCCTCCATATTAGTAACTGAAGAGACATCCCATTTACTAATATCCTGATTGAATCTCATGCTACTAATAATACCCCAACCTTCTGGACATCTACCTTCAGTTTCTGCGGCTGTCAAACCGCTACATATTGGTCGTTTCCCATTGTAACCGGCAAACATATACCTCATGTTGGTTACATCAGAAACATCCCACCTTCCAATCGGTTGATTAAAGGTTCCTTTCAACATGAATAATTCAGACATATCCGTGATTCCGGTTGTAACACTGGTTACGAGCTCAGGGTTATTTCCATCCGCATCGAGTAATGCAATTAAGCCTGCTCTATCGCGCAGGGTATGTGTAACCGGCTCTCCATCTATAATAACAAAGCCTTGTTCATTTATTTCTGCTTGTTCGTTGGCTTTAACTGTATAATTATTTACTGCTAAAAAGAAGTTATTATACATCTCAACACTATCAACCCCAATGGTTTCAGAGAAACTTACCGCTGGAATTTCAAAGGTTGCTGAAAGTTTAAATTTGACACCTTCCGGGTTGGCGATCTTCATGTTTCTGGTCATCAATTCCCAGGTGCCATTCTCAGCATTGAATACAGGCTTGGTGAAACCGGATAAAGCGTTATCATTATCCATATTAGTAGCTGTCCACTGAACTCCGCCTGTTTCTTGAGATACCGGTTCCCCATTCCCTAATACCTGAATAAGTAATTTAGTATCTGCCGAGAATCGTTCTTTAGCTATATCAAAGGTGTATTCAATGGGCTCGAGTCCTTTGTCATTGAAGGTCCAGTCAAATTGGTTAATAATTCTTTGGCGGCTGCTGACAGCTTGGCGTGAGTAGTACGTACTGTCTACATCCATAGTAAGATTAGATGGCAGATTTTTTTGCGACCACTTAATAAGCAGTGAGTCATAATTTGCAATAGACAGATTGGTACCTCTCAGAAAACCCAACGGTGGATTAGACAAGAACTCTACCGATGTAATATTCCAGTCGCCTAAATCCTGATCAAAAGCAGTAGCATTATGGAACATGCCGCCCATGTCCGTTACTTGGTCTACATCCCAGCCCGAAAGATCCTGATTGAAAGAACTAGCCTCTCGGAACATTCTCGCCATATTGGTCACTTTACTCACTTCCCAATCAGATATATCTGCATTGAAAGAACTTGCCTCACTAAACATACTTTGCATGCTGGTTACATTACTCACATTCCAAGAAGATATATCTGAATTGAAGGAGACGGCCTTAAAGAACATCGATTCCATTCTTTCAACATTTGATACATCCCAATCACTTAGATCTCCATTGAATTTCGGAGTATTAAAAAACATCCCTCTCACATCTGTAACTTTACTTAGATCGGGGACATCGGTAGCATTGTATTCCATATTGATTCCCCATGCAAACATCCGATCCATTTTTTCCCACTCTATTGTGCCCCAGCTTTCCAATGAGACGAGTTGATCTAACTTGCCCTCTTCCACAGGATCCATGTGAGGGAAAATTCCGGTAATGGATACTGTGTGAGTATCAGCACTGGCATAGGTATGTGAAGGATCTGGATCATCCAGCCCACTGAATTTTTCAATGGTTCCGTCGCCCCAATCGATTACGAAATCAAAATCGGATATTTCTTCACCCCCACCGGTTGGAATGGTTACGGTTTCATCCGCTGATGTTGTTAGCCAGCGGGTCGTGAATGTGGCTACCTTTCCGCCGTCGTTAAAGGTCCAGCCCAGTTCCACAAGTTTTTCGTAAGCTTGATTAGATAGAATAGAGCGCTGTGCCTCTCCAAAAGAAACGGTCCGCTCTGTGCTGACACTTAATTTATCTGCCCACCCTAATAAAGTAGAATCATAATTAACGGTCGAAAGAGCGGTCCCATCCATAAAGCCGGATCCTCCGCTTTCTCCATCAAAGGTTACCACGTTTCGGATATCCCAGGCTCCCAGATTTTGATCGAAAGATGTTGCCTGCGCAAACATAGATTCCATTGTTGTTACTGAACCTACATCCCAACCTGATACATCCTTGTTGAAGGCATCGGCTCCGGCAAAGAGTAATTTCATATTGGTAATATTCGACACATCCCAACCCGAAATATCTGAGTTAAACTTGGAAGTACCGAAGGAGGCAAACATACCCTCAATACTGCTCACGTTATCCAGATTTGGAACATCCTGAGCTGTAATCTCCAGATTGGTCGCATTGGTAAACATATAGGCCATACTCTCCCATTCAATATCCCCCCAACGGGCTACTTCCGTCAACTGTGGCATAGAGGTTGAATTACTCTGTGCATTCATAGCTGGAAAAGTTCCGGATATTGCTATTATCGTAGCATCTATACCAGAATAGGTATGTGAGATTGTTGGATTATCTCCGGTATAGCGCTCCAAGGTACCATCGCCCCAATCAATCGTGAAGTCGTATTCGGAGAGTTCTTCCAATCCTGCTACCGGTATGTTTATGGTAGGGTTTGATTCTTTGATATCCCATCGTGTTAAAAATGTATTGTAAAAACCACCATCCGTGAACGACCAGTTATGGAGATTCATCAAGTCAAGCTTATATCGTTCACCTGCACCGTATTTGACATCTCCCACATTCAGGCTTAGCCCTGTAGGTATATTCTCCAGCTTAGACCATTTATTTAACAAAAGGTCATAGTTTTGCATAGAGAGATTTGAGCCTTGCAGAAACCCATACTGGTTATTATCCAGACGAATAGCACTGGAAATATCCCAAGTACTGATGTCCTGATCAAAGGATGCAGCATTCAGAAACATACCGCCAAAATCGGTTACTTTACTTACATCCCAACCTGATACATCCTGGTTGAAGGCAGTAGCATTAGCAAACATTCCGAACATATTTGTTGCCGACCCGGTATTCCAAGTGGAAACATCTCCATTAAAAGAATCGGTATCCTGAAACAATCCTCTCATATTTGTTACGGATGAAACATTCCAGTTGCTCAATTCCTGATTAAAAGCATCTGCGTTTTGGAACATCTCTCGCATGTTGGTCACCTTGCTGACATCCCATGTTGAAATATCTCCATTGAATATTGTGGCCCCATCAAACATAAAGCTCATGTTGGTTACAGTAGATGTATTCCATCCGCTGAAATCTCCATTTAGCTTTTCTGCCGCAAAGAACATTCCTGCTGTTGAAGTTACCTTCGAAAGATCCGGTGCATCTGTAGCTTTGTACTCCATATTGCGTGCCCAGGCGAAGGTATTCACCATATTTTCCCATGCATTATTACCCCATTGCTCAATAGAAGATAATTGATTCAGATCTCCGTCTGCACCCGCATTCATGTAAGGGAAAATCCCTTCTATTTGTATGGTATGCGTGCCCGCTGTTGCGTAGGTATGAGAAGGATCAGGATCATCTCCTGTAATGCGCTCAACCGAACCATCACCCCAATCGACGATAAACTCAAAATCAGAAATTTCTGTTCCACCGCTTGTAGGTATAGTTACTGTTTCATCTGTAGAAGTTGTAGTCCATGTAGTGATAAATGCATTTGAAGGGTTTACTGTAAGGACTTCATTTACGGTAACCTTAAATGTATCTGCAACCGAAAATTCTCTATCACTTGCACTTACTGTAATATTTGCAACTCCAAACTGATCTTGTTGAGGGAATAAGCTCAACGTATCTGATTTAAATAATCCTATTACAAGGGTTTGATCGTCTATTTCAGTAACAGAATAAGACAATAATTCTGAGGTGGTTTCAAGGTCTTTGAAATTTGGACTTACAATTATCTTGTATTCCCCAGAATTTTCATCAACTACCACATCGGCAATAGGGGTACTTACTGTTGGGGCTGTATTAAATATACCGGCATCGCTAATGATCCAATTATTCGGATCGTTCGTTAATTTTGCACGGGCTGCTGAAGCCGCCGCAGTGTATTTCACATTACCAACACCTAATCTCATATTGCGTTCCACACTTGGTAAAGCTGCCCAGCCAATAAGTAAAGAATCATAATTGGGTGTGGTGAGTCCGGAATTACCCAAAAAACTATAGAAAGCGTCAGCATCTTCAAAACTTTGCACCTTCGAAATATCCCAATCACCCAAATTCTGGTCAAAAGATACTGCCCCATTAAACATTCCAATCATATTAACAACGTTTGAAACATCCCACTGGCTTAGATCCTGATTAAAAGAAGTAGCTTCTTGAAACATATTTTCCATGTTTAAAACAGACGATACGTTCCAACTGCTTATATCCTGATTGAATGCACTTGCGTGGCTAAACATCAAAGACATGTTTGACACCTTAGAAGTTTTTTCACCCCAGTTATTAATATCCTGATTAAATGCAGTTGCACCTGAAAACATCACATTCATGTATTCTACTGAAGACACGTCCCAGTTTCCAATGGGTTGATTGAATGCCGAAGTAGATGCAAACATAGCATCCATATATATCACTGAAGATACATTCCAACTACTGATGTCTTGGTTAAATAAGGTTGCACTATTAAACATAGCTCCCATATTTGTAACAGCACCAACATTCCAACTACTTAAATCTTGGTTGAATATCTGCGCATTAAAAAACATGGCATACATATTTGTAACAGAACTCACATCCCAGTTACTTATGTCCTGATTGAATGTATGAGCATTGTTAAACATCTTCTCCATGTTAACTACCTGAGACACATCCCAGCTTGAAATATCTTGATCGAAGTTTGATTTTCCATCAAATAAATAGCTCATATCGGTTATTCCACTAGTACAAGTAGAAGCCGCATTGTCTGTAGTAATTTGATCTTTTGATCGTTTGGTATAAGCGATTCCATTAACAACTCCTGTATCCCCGACTTCAGCATCAGAACAGGTAATAGTCACTCCATTCTCTGCCAAGAAAAATAGACTTGGCACTTCCACCCAAGGGCTGGAAACGGAAGTTCCTAGTTCAATGCCGTCATTAGGAGTCACCTCCACTTTCACAAACTTGCTCGCTTGCGCTGAAGTTGGGGTAAAGGTAGAATCGGTAGCCCCTGATATTACAGATTGCTCATTCAACGTATCTGTAGAAACATACCATTGGAAGGTGCTACCTGATTCGGCATCCCCATCCGCATCACTAAAAGTATATTGTACCCGAAGGGTATCCCCAACTTTTGGTGAACTTGAAATTAATAAACCTGAGGCAACCGGAGCTACATTAGTTCGGCCCGCATCGGAGATCACCCAACCATAGTCGTTAATTAGTTTATCACGTGCTGAGGATGCTGCCGGAGAATATTTAGTTTTAGCCCTGAAGGACACATCAGACTGCAGACTTGGAAGGGCCGACCACCCGTTTAGTAGGGAATCATAATTTGAGGTAGAGAATGACCCGGCTTCAAAAAACATATCTCCCATATCCGTTACCGAACTTACATTCCAACTCCCAATATCCTGATTAAAATCATGAGCATAAGAAAACATCGCAAACATAGTCTTTACCCTAGATACCTCCCACTTACTTATGTCTTGATTGAAGCGAGTTGCAGAACTAAACACTTTGGTCATATCCATTACCGAAGATACATCCCAGCTCCCAATATCCTGATTGAAAGAAATAGCTTGATAAAACATCGAAGACATATCTGTGACCAAACTCGTACAAACAATGCTCACATCTTCGTCATTGCTCGCCATGCTTCGTAATGTTGTCTCATCTACTGCGGTATAAGTCACGCCACCTACCACTCCGGTATCGCCCGGGGAGGCATCTTTACAGGTGATGGTTACGCCATTATCTGCAAGAAAGAACAAGCTCGGTACTTCCACCCATGGACTGGATACTGCAGTTCCCAGATCAAAACCATCATTTGGAATTACTTCCACTTTCACAAACTTACCCGCTTGCGCTGAAGTTGGGGTAAAAGTATTAGCCGTAGAGTCAGTGATGGCTGCTGCGTTAGTTCCACTTGCATCATCGGCTACATACCACTGGAAGGTACTGCCTGATTCGGCGTCTCCATCCGCGTCAGTAAAGGTGTAGCTTGCCATTAGTTGATCGTCTACTTTTGGCGTGCCTACAATTAATACCTCCGAGGCAACCGGCGCTACATTGGTTCGGCCGGCATCAGCAATGGTCCAATTATATTCATTAACTAATTTTGCACGAGCTGTTGAGGCCGCCGGGGAATACACTAACGGTTCCATATTCAGTGTTTGGTTTGGCTGAACGCTTGGCAAGGCCGCCCAACCTATAAGCAGGGAGTCGTAATTAGCAATGGATAACCCCGAGTAACTTAAAAATCCATCTCCAAGTTCATCAAATTTGGTTACGTTTGAAATATCCCACTCACCCAAGTCCTGATCAAACGCAAGTGCAGCATAAAACATATCCGACATATCGGTAACCGAATGTACCTCCCAGCTTCCTATATCTTGATTAAAAGAAGAGGCTCTATAAAACATAAATGACATATCAGTAACCGAATGTACCTTCCAGCCTCCTATATCCTGATTAAAAGAAGTCGCATTGGCAAACATACCCGACATATCCGTAACCGAGCTCACAACCCAGTTACTTATATCCTGATTAAAGTTATCTGTAAGCGCAAACATACCCAACATATTGGTCACTGAACTCACGTCCCAATCTCCAATATCCTGATTAAAGGCATAGGCACTATTAAACATGCCCGACATACTTGTCACCGAACTCACATCCCAATTTCCAATATCTTGGTTAAAGGCAGATTTCTCGTGAAACATGTTAGACATATCTGTAATCAGGCTCGTACATACATTAGTTACATCAGCTCCCCCATCTACTCTTGCTCTCAGGCTATCTCCGCTCAGGGCTGTATACATTATTCCGCCCACTAAACCGGTATCTCCCGGGCTTGCATCACTACAGGTGATCGTTACTCCATTTTCAGCTATTATGAATAACGGTGGAACATTTACCCACGAACTTCTTACGGGTTGTCCTGCATCAGAACCATCATTAGGGGTCACACTTACACTCAGAAACTTAACGGCATCAGCACTAACCGGAGTATAAGTTGAGTCAGTAACTAGTGCTACCTCATTGGTACCTTCGCTGTCATCAGCTCTGTACCACTGGAAACTTGCTCCCGCATTGGCATCGCCATCGGCATCACTGTAATCATAAGTCGCAGCTAGAATTTCTCCTACTTTTGGAGTTCCTGAAATAGCTGGGTTGCTCGCTACCGGAGCAGTATTTGCCCGTACTTTCCCCGGAATTGGAGTTTGTGGATTATTCTGTAAGTAAGGATAACTCACAGAATCACCCGTTACAATTGCCCAGGTGTTGGTGAAATCAAAGCTATTGGCATCAAATACCAACGAGTCTTTCATTTCTGCTTCGGTACGGTCTGCAATCTTAAAGCCGCTATCATTCCAGAGACTATTGGTTTCTATTCCTGAAAGTGTACCTGCAAAATAGTTATTGGTTTGAGTTATACTACTCTGCCCAGAAATTTCTCCTTCTGTTGTGCTACCAGTAACCGTGGCCAATGAATAGCTATTTGATATAGTACCTCCCTCAGTGTTACTCCCTACAATACCGCCGGCAATACTACCCGAAATCGATCCTGTTGAAAAGCTTTTGCTAATGGTTGTATTATCATCGCCATCAGATTCTATATCACCAGCAATTCCCCCTGCATTTGTTCCTGTTACCGTACCATTGAAGGAACTTTCAGTGATAGTTCCATTGCTCCATAACGCCCCGGCTATACCTCCTACAGTTGTTCCTGAAACCTTTCCTGTTACATGTACATTTGAAACAGCAGCACCAGATATATAACCTAATGGACTTGTATAAATTTCTCCTGAGGATGTGATGTCAACATCAGAGAATGTTACATTACTGATACTGCCTCCGACCACATACCCAAACATCCCCATATAATTATAATCGCCACTATTTATATACAACCCACTGATGGTGTAGCCATTTCCATCAAAATAGCCTGCAAAAGATTCGCCTATCTCAGATTTTGTAAAAGGTATCCATCCTTTCCCTTCGTTGTATGGGGCAACATCTAGATTAATATCATTCATTAGCTTAAAGTGCTGACTGATATCGTTGCCAGTTTCTCCATCTATTAAGGTTCTTATTGCATCTAGCTGAGCCGCGGTAGTGATTAAGTATGGATCAGCCTCTGTTCCTGTTCCGCCTTCAAATGGAGAAGATAGTGTAACCGTAAAGGTCCAGTCAACAGATAGCTCACCGTCACTGGCAGTCACGGTGACATTTACCGTACCAAACTGACCAGCTTGATAGTCAAGGTAAATTATACCCCCACCCGTTGTTGTTGTTACTAGTGAGTTATTGTCGTTCGTAACGGTATAGATGAGCAACTCCGATGCTGTTTCTGCATCATTAAAAAAACTGGTTAGGTCAAATGTACTTATATCAGATGTTATGACCACCTGGTCGATATCAGCAACGGTTGTCGGTGCAGTGTTTATAGTGAAGTAGTTCGAGGATTCTGTAGTACCAAAATCGAATCCATCATTCGGGGTCACTTCTACTTTTACATACAGTCCCACATCCTCACTACTAACGGTATAGAGCGAATCCGTCGCTCCAGTAATCGACGTTACTGTTGCTGTTGTATCCGCTGCTCTGTACCATTGGAAACTCGCTCCTGCATTGGCATCGCCATCGGCATCACTGTAATCATAAGTCGCAGCTAGAATTTCTCCTACTTTTGGAGTTCCTGAAATAGCTGGGTTGCTCGCTACCGGAGCAATATTTGCCCGTATTTTCCCCGGAATTGGAGTTTGTGGATTATTTTTCAAGTATGGATAACTCACCGAATCGCCTGTTACAATAGCCCAGGTGTTTTCAAAATCCCAACCTGCATTAGCAAAAGTGAGTGAGTCTTTCATGGCAGAGGTAGAAAGTCCTGTTGCACCTGTAACTTCTCCATCTTGTGCTGCAATCAGTTTACCTGTCGTTTCAGTATCCCAGAAAATTCCTGAACTGTTAACATGAACATTATTTGTCTCAGCAATTATTCCTCCTCCATTTTCATTTCTTATCGTTCCAAAGGCGAAACTGTTCTTTATGCTTCCGGGTTCATTGACAAAATTATTACTAAAGGACCCTACCAAACCACCTGAAGAAACAGAGGCCGATGAATAACTATCTTTTATGTAACTATCATTTCCCATAACCGCTATCAAACCACCATCTCCAGATATATAACCCGCACTAAAACTATTAACAATGGACGCACCGTAGTTGGTAACATGAACCAGACCTCCATCTCCATTTACTGTGCCATTAAAAGAAGAGTTACTTATAGTACCACTGCTAAACTCACCCCCCAAAGTCCCATAACCATTAACAGTACCAGTCATGTGAACATTTTCGAGGTTCCCGGTTAACCTTCCTGTAAGACCCGAATATGCTGTAATATCAACATTCGTAAAATTTAGGTTACGAATCGTTCCTGTCATAAACCCAAAGAAGCCCGAATAAACCCCAGACCGGTTGATGAACACCCCATTAATTGCATACCCACCCCCATCAAAAACACCGGTAAAGTATGTTAAAGTACCTTCACTGGAACCAAAATCAAAATACTCTCCAATAGGCTGCCAACCAGCACCACCATTTGCAAATGCCCCAGTTCGAGTTGCTGCTGTTAGATCAATGTCTGCGGTCAGCTTAAAGTGCCCATTTACATCTGTAACATTATCAGTACCTAAGAAAACTTCTCGAACTAAATTGAGTTGTTCGGCAGTCGAAATCAGGAATGGATCGCCTTCTACTCCTGAACCACCATCAAAAGGAGAGGACAATTTATACGTACTGCTTACCGCTTCACCGTCTTCGAATCCATCATTCGGAATCACTGTTACTTTCAAATAGTTAAAAGAATCGTCCGACTGAACCGTATACGTTGAATCCGTAGCTCCGTCAATTGCTATCTCACCCGCTCCTGCATTGTCATCAGCTCGGTACCACTGGAAACTCGCTCCTGCATTGGCGTCTCCATCTTCATCGCTATAATCATAAGTCGCAGCTAGAACTTCTCCTACTTTTGGAGTTCCTGCAATACCTGCGTTACTCGCTACCGGGGCTATGTTTTCAAAAACATCTGTTACGGTTATAGTGAGTGTAATACTTTCTGTGTTGAATTCAGCTTCTCCATCATCGGCTTGAACAGTCACTACATACTCGTTATCTCCATCGGCATCTGTTGGATTCTCAAAGTCAGGTGCTGTTTTAAAGGTCAGAACTCCTGTACTCGCATCGATATTAAAAGCTCCGGCATCAACCCCACCACTAATCGAATAAGTCAGTCCTTCATCTGTAGCTCCTCCATCACCATCGGTGGCTTGTATGTCAATCACGGTGCCCGCGCCGTTCTCTGCAAAACTAACTGTATTTGGGTTGTCTAATACATATTCATAAACTCCACCATATGGGATATTATCTAGAATAAACAATTTTGTCCCATCGTTGTTGAAGATTAATCTACTAGGGATTCGTGTACCAAATCTACCATGATAAAATTCTTCAGAAGCACCCGCGTAAATTGCAGTAGAAACATCATAAGATGTAAATAAGTTATATTCTACAACATCTTTGCTTGAGCCACCTATCACAAACATTTTACTTCCATCGTCGTTAAATGCTATATCTTGAGCACTATATTCTTCTGTACTGGTACTAAATTCTTCGTCTAGTCCCAAATACATTGCTGTTGAAACATCAAATGCTGTATCCAATGAATATTCTATGATCACTCTTCTCTCAAAACCTAATACATACATTTTTGTACCATCAGCGTTGAAAGTAAACCCTCTAGGATCATTCTCCTGAATTGCGATACTAAATTCTTCGTTTTGCCCAGCATATACGGCAGTTGAAATATCGAAGGCAGTACCTAATGTGTATTCAACGACTGCATCACCATCTCGGCCAAGTACAAACATTTTTGTACCATCATTATTGAAATTTAAACCGGTTGGTGAACTTTCCTCTCCTGAAATAATAAAATCTTCTTGTTCACCAGCATGTACAGCTGTAGAAACATTAAAGGCAGTTCCTAAATGATATTCTGCAACAACGTCGGAATCACCTAATGCAAATAATTTCGTGCCATCCGTATTAAATGCAATATCACCATAAGAACTTTGACTGATTACTGTAGCTGAACCATTGTTTGCTTGTACTGCTGTTGAAACATCATAACGGCCTGGAAATATTGGTGGGGCATTCACTTCATTGATAGTAACTACAAAACTGTCTTCGGTAAATAATTCCCCATCGCTGGCTCGAACCGTAATATTGGCTACTCCGAATTGGTTAGTCTGATAATCCAGAGTAAGTGCAGAGTCATTGATAGTTGCTGTAACCAATGTGGGATTATCGTTTACTTCTATAGTGTAGATCAATGAGCCAGACGTACTTTCTACATCGCTGAAGTTAGTACTTAAATCGATTAACGTATTTGGTGCATTCTCATCCACCGTTACATCAGCAATAGGAGTGCTTATAGTTGGCGCGTCATTAACTGGATTTACTGTAACGTTGAATGAATTATCTACAGTTAGTCCACCTGAATCAGTAGCACGAATAGTAATAATTGCAGAACCAGAGCTGTCTGCGAATAATGACAATGTTAATTCATCTGAAGTATTATTTACTGAAACATCTGCTAAGCCAGTATTTGAATTCGACTCGACTGAAAAAGTCAATTCACTAGCTGCTTGTTCTGCGTCAGAGAATACAGAAGTTAAATCAATTGTGGTATTATCTGCATCTTCATCTATAGAAAGATCTTCAATTGCAGCAAACACAGTCGGCTCGGTATTCGACACCGTTATGTTTATCGAAAAGTTGTCGTCCACACTGGATGTCCCATTTTCTAAAGAAACAGACGCAGAAACTTGCAGCGCATATTCCTGATCCAGATTAGTAACCGTAATTCCACTTAAATCATAAGCCCATTGTTGGCGAGTTTCGTTATAAACTGGTGTACCTGTAGCAGTCAATCCTGTAGCCGGAGTTAAGGTCCAGCCCGGATTTAACGCATCGGTAGCTACGGTTCCATCAATGGTCAAATCCATCCATAACGTATCGGTAACTGATGTGTCTATCGGAGAAACTTCTGTCGTTGACAGGCTCAGTGCTCCGGCTGTCAGTCCACCATCGGAGATGGTCCATCCATACGTATCTACCAGTGCTTCCCGTCCAGATAATCCAGTGATAGTATACGTTGCCTCACCAACACCTAAATCTACATTATTCTGCACACTCAATACGCTCCATGCCGTCAGCATGGATGTATAATTGACCGTACTTAACCCGGCTCCATCAGCCATCAAAAACATATCTTTCACATTACTAACATCCCAACTGCTTAAGTCTTGATTGAAAGCCGCCGCATCAGCAAACATTACCGCTAAACTATCGGCGTTGCCTACATTCCATCCAGCCACACCGGTTCCGGTAAAGGAACTCGCCAGGTTGAACATCCCTGTAAAATTGAGCCCGTTTGTTACCGAGTAGGGCGCACTCGAGAAGGTCCACCCGCTAACATCGCCATTGAAGGACGTAGCATTGGTGAACATATTGGCGAAATTCGTAATCGTGCTTACATCCCAACCGCTTAAATCGGCCGTGGTTAACCCTGTAAAGGCAAACATGCCTTCCATGCTGCTCGCCTGGGATACATCGGGGGCATCCGTGGCGGTGTAGCTAACCAAATTAGGGGTTTGGTAGAACATATTTTCCATACTCTCCCACGCTATATTCCCCCATTGCTTGAGGCCAATAAGCTTGGCTGAATTAGCAGCAAGCGCTGGTGTATTTCCATAGGTTACTAAATCAGCATTATCGGTAAGATCCAAATGAGGGAATGTCCCGGAAATACGTACTTCGTAATCACCCGCAGTTGTGTAGCTATGACTTGGATCCGGATCATCACCGGTAATTTGTTCCACTGTGCCGTCTCCCCAATCAATGATCGCTTCAAAATCGGAAACCGTAGCCCCTCCATCGGTGTACAGGGTAATAGATTCGCTGGGTGTTGTTGTTCTCCAAGTCGTGATAAATGCTGTTGTTGAATCTACACTTAATACTTCTTCTACCGTAATTGTGAACACTTGATCAGCAGATGTATCGATTCCTCCATTAGTTGTCCCGCCATCATCGGAAAGACTGATGGTGATATTCGCTACTCCAAAAGAATCAGCGGCAGGTGTATAAGTAAGGGTTCCGGTAACTGGATCTACAGCAGGTAATACTGAAAATAAAAGGTCATTATCGGTAGAAACATCAAATGTCAGGTTTTGACCTGTTTCATTTGCAGATCCTGCGGAAATTGAGGTTGCCCAATTAGCTACAGTTTGAGCACCAGAATTTTCGTCTATGGTTTGGTTTGCTCCGGCAACAAACACCGGTACATCATTTACAGCGTTAACAGTAACAGTAAATACATTATCGGCATACAACCCACCTGAGTCTGTTGCGCGAATGGTTATGTCTGCGGTTCCAAATTCATTTGTTCCGTAAGCGAGTGTCAGGATATCTGTAGCATTATTAACAGATGCAGTAACTATTGTAGAGTTGGTGTTGACTTCTACTGAATACACCAACTCTCCAACTGGTTGCTCTACATCTGAGAAATAGGAATTTAGATCTATGGTCGTATTATCTGCATCCTCATCAACAGTAACATCTTCAATTGCTAAAGTTGCAACAGGAGCTGAATTAGGCACTATCACATTTATAGAAAAAATATCATTTACACTGGATGTTCCATTCTCTAAAGAAACAGAAGCTGATACTTGCAGAGAATACTCCTCGTCCAAATTAGTAACCGTAATTCCACTTAAATCATATCCCCATTGTTGTCGGTCTTCATTAAATACAGGGCTTCCTGATGCCGACATACCTGTAGCAGGCGTCAGGGTCCAAATTGGGCTTAACGCATCGGTAGCTACTGAATCGTCTATGGTAAGGTCAATCCATAAAGTATCCGTCTCCGTTGGATCTACCGGAGAAGTTTCTGTTGTTGATACACTAAACGTACTTGCTGTTAATCCTCCATCAGTAATATTCCAGCCGAAAGTGTCTACCAGTATATCACGTCCTTCTAAACCGGGAAGTGTATAGGTTGTTGGGTTTACAGAAAATTCAACTCCGCTCTGCACATCTAAAGCACTCCAGCTGCTCAACATAGCTGAATAATTAGCCGTACTTATTGCTGCCCCTTCTGCAAACAGAAACATATCCGTTACATTACTCACATCCCAACTACTCAGGTCCTGATTAAAGGCCGCAGCATCGGAAAACATAACAGTCATTGTATCTGCATTGCTAACATCCCAGTTCGCCAACCCTGTTCCGGTGAAAGAGCTGGCCAAATTGAACATCCCCAGAAAATTCACTCCATTTTCACTTGTATAACCTGCTGAAGAAAATGTCCAATCAGACAGATCTCCGTTAAAAGAAGTCGCGTTAGTAAACATGCTAGAGAAATCGGTGATCATAGATACATCCCAACCGCTTAAATCAGCTGAACTCAACCCCGTGAAAGCAAACATTCCTTCAAGCGAAGTAGCCTGGGTTAAATTCGGGGTATCGGTTGCAGAGTAGGTAACCAAATTCGGAGTTTGGTAAAACATGTAGGACATACTTTCCCAAATAATATTTCCCCATTGGTTGATAGCAATAAGCTTAGCTGAATTAGCAGCAAGCGCTGGTGTGTTTCCATAGGTTACTAAATCAGCATTATCGGTAAGATCCAAATGAGGGAATGTTCCGGAAATACGTACTTCGTGATCACCCGCAGTTGTGTAGCTATGACTTGGATCCGGATCATCACCGGTAATTTGTTCCACTGTGCCGTCTCCCCAGTCAATGATCGCATCAAAATCGGAAACCGTAGCCCCTCCATCGGTGTACAGGGTGATAGATTCGCTGGGTGTTGTCGTTCTCCAAGTTGTAATAAATGCTGTTGTTGAATCTACACTTAATACTTCTTCTACCGTAATTGTGAATATTTGATCAGCAGATGTATCGACCCCACCATTAGTTGTCCCGCCATCATCGGAAAGACTAATTGTAACATTCGCTATTCCAAAAGAATCAGCGGCAGGTGTATATGTAAGGGTTCCGGTAACTGGATCTACAGCAGGTAATACTGAGAATAAAAGGTCATTATCGGTAGAAACATCAAATGTCAGGTTTTGACCTGTTTCATTTGCAGATCCTGCAGAAATTGAGGTTGCCCAACTAGTTACAGTTTGTGCACCAGAATTTTCGTCTACAACCTGATCGGCTCCTTTTACAAATACAGGCACATCATTAACCGGATTTACGTTAATATTTACAGTATCCAGTGCTGATAATCCTTGGCTATCCATGGCTTGAACTATAATTTCTGCTATACCACTTTCATTGGCGGTATATGCAAAACTCAGAGAGTCTGTTGTATTATTAATTGCAGCTGTAACAAGCCCTGTATTCGAATTGGATACAATGGAATAGGTAAGAGCAGCATCATTGTCTTCCGCATCCGAAAAAATATTGGTAAGATTAAAGAAACTATCATCGGCGTCTTCATCTACACTAAAATCAGCAATCGGATTGCTTACAACAGGATTGGTGTTTGGAACAAGAATCTCCACATAAGCTGATGTATCAGCTATACCAAGAGAAGTACCATCAAACGGAGTTATTTCAACACGTATAAATTTTCCTGCATCACCTGATTCAACTACATAACTACTATCTGTTGCTACAGATATTGTACTTTCATTAGTACCAGATTCATCATCCGCTACAAACCAGCGGAATTGAGCACCGGCATTAGGATCGTCCTCAAAATCATTGTATTCATATACAGCAAAAATCGTTTCGCCAACATCAGGAGTACCGGTGATAGTGCCTGCAATAGCGATAGGACGAACATTTATTTTTACGAAATCAGAAGTCGACGTTGAACCATCTTGTGTACCGTCATTTGGAGTAACTTCTACTCTGATGTATGCTCCTTCTACATCTGGTGTTACTAAATACTTATTTGAAGTAGCATCTGCTATCGGAGTTAGTCCGGTTCCGACTTCATCTACTGCTACATACCATTGAAAGGTAGTTCCTGATTCCAAATCACTTTCAGGATCAGAATAGGTATAATCTGCGGTTAGCGTATCGCCAATTCCCGGAGTTCCTGTAATTATTACGGTACCGGCGGAAGGAGGTTGATTTGATGCCGCGACTTCAGAATAAGAGCTGGAAACTAAAGTTCCGGCATCAGTTCCATCATTGGGCGTTACATCAACTCGTAAAAATTTATCTAAATCAGCTGCCGCTACCGTATATATTGAATCGGTTGCTCCAGCTATTTGAGTTGCATTTGTACCACTAGCATCATCTGCACGATACCACTGAAATGTTGTTCCTGATTCGGGATCATTATCAGCATCACTATAATCGTAAGTTACCGCTAATTGATCTCCCAATTCAGGTAAATTACCTGCATTTGTTCGGTTATTTATAACAAGGTTTGAGACAGCAGGGATTGTATTGGCTGATTCTCCATTCGGATTTAATTCCTGCTGTATTGGATAGCCGTTGTTTACTCCACTTACTAACTCCCAAACGTCTGTAAAATCCCATGAAGCTCCTGTATAGGTTGACTCTATTTTCATTTGTGAAGTAGTCTTACCGGTTATGCCAGAAGTAGACCCTGCACCTACGGCAGTGGTAGTTCCACTTTCATCAGTATCCCAAAAACTGTTTTGTGCAGCTCCAAAACCGCTTTTTAAGCCAACAAATCCTCCAATATTGGTACTTCCACTTACCGTACCTGTCGAAAAACTATTTGTAATTATTCCACTGTCTAAGTTACCAACCAATCCTCCAACCTGAGATGATCCTGATACTGCCCCGGTAGCAAAACTATTTTGAATATTATCGTTGGCAAAACCAACCAAGCCGCCGGCATTATCTCCACCGTTTACTGAACTTGTAGAATAGCTCTTACTAATAGTTTTTAAATTATGATTTCCGACCAATCCACCAATATCAGAGCCGGTAGCTGTTACAGATCCCGTTGAAAAAGAAGCTGTAATATCACCTCCATTCTGCCCCACTAATCCACCAACCTGAGAGGTTCCTGTTACAGAACCATTATAATAACTATTGGTTATGGTTCCATAGTTCTCTCCAGCTAGCCCTGCCGTGTTGGAAGCACCGGTAATATCCCCTAGATCAATTCCTAAACTATCTACAACTCCACCTTCGCCAATTGTAGCAAATAGTGCCACGTTACTATTAGTTGAACGGTTTATGAAAAGACTTGTGATTTTATACCCCTGTCCATCTAAATTTCCGGTAAATGGTGCGCCTCCTCCAATAGGATCAAAGCCGGCACCACTATTCCAGCTTGACGTTCCAGAGGCATCAATATTTTGGGTTAAAATAAAGTAATCCGTCAGATTATTACTGATTTCCTGAAGCTGTTCGGCGGTAGTAATTTGATATGGATCTCCCTGAGAACCATCTCCACCGGCAAAACTTACCGAGACCGATTCAGCCTGTACAGGTCCACTCAGTGAACTTTCTCCGGAAGTGCCTGCATCAGTACCGTCACTTGGAATAACAGAAAAACTTATGTATTTGCCTTCATCAGCATTAACTAATGTATAAGTATTAGCGTCAGCTCCGCCAATTGCTGTTTTCCCACTCCCCCCTGCATCGTCACTTCGATACCATGTATACACAGAACCACTTTCAGGGTCGTTATCAGGATCACTATAATCATATGATCCTGTCAGTAAAGAACCTACTTCTAATGTTCCGCTGATAGAAATATTTGATATTGTTGGGGGATTGTTCCCACCTCCACCAACGCTTCCACTAATAGGGCCAACAGGATCGCTTGGGGTAGGCATCCCGCTGTCTGTACCATTAGAAGGAGTTACCTCAAACACTATTAGTTTTCCTTCATCAGCAGCAACTAGTGTATACGTTATTGAGGTTGCGCCATCGATTGGCACCGGTGGATCAAATTCACTGTCAAACCGATACCATTGATAAGTAGAGCCATCTTCGGGTATATCATTCGGGTCATTGTACTCGTAAGTACCCGTCAGCGTTTCCCCAACTTCTGTGGTACCAGTAATTTCAACAAAGTCTGCAAATGGACCGGAAGGAGGTGGCGGAAACTGAGCCTGAACAGGAACGGCTACCAATAGTGTTAATAATACGATTAGATTAGATAGAAATTTAATTGAATGTCTCATGTTGTACCCCTGTATTCGTATTTAATTTCTTCGAATTTAAAATTGGTTGTAAATCAGAAAGTTTGTCTTTTGCCACAAAAGCCAATAAACCGAGTTCATCTGCTTTGCGCCTAAAACTGGGTGTGTTATAGCTGCTAACCAATATGATTTTTGCATCAGGATCTTTCTTTAGAATTTCTTCCGAAACAGTGAAACCACTTATACTCTTTAATTCTATATCCATCAGAACAAAATCCGGTTGTTGAGATTCATACTCTAGCATTGCACTTTCACCGGTCTCATATTCTATAATTTGATGCTTTTTTCCCGTAGCTAGTACTACAAAATTTTTTATGATTCGACGCATTTCAGCATGGTCATCAACTATCATTATTTTCATTCTATAATCTTTATATTTAAATAAAGCAGCTCTAAAGGCTTTTCTATTATATACCCCTTACAGTACTTAGAGTATAAATTCTCTTATATTTTTTCTATAGGAAGGAGTGCTCAATAATCTAGGTAGAAGTACCTACAAATTTACCGGACTAAGATAAAAACAGGGATATTAGCCCAAGATCAAAATTTAAAATTTTAGATATTCCTTAATTCCTGAAAGATCATCTTTAGAAACAAATCCCAATGCCCCTATTTTTATTGCATTTTCTCTAGCAAAACGTGCGTCATTGCCGGTCACTATAACAATTTTAGCTTTACTATCCTGTTTTAAGATTAGCTTTGTAGCCTCAAAACCACTCATTGTACCCATCTCAATATCCATGAGTATAAAGTCTGGTTTAAATGTCATATAATTTGATACAGCATCTTCTCCGTTATCGAATTCAATGCATTCGATAGCTTCTTTACAAGAAAAAAGAACTATAGTTTTTACGAGCTTTCGCATTGAAGCATGGTCATCAACAATCATTACTTTCATTACCCAAGACAAATTTTTTATTATCGATTCTTTCTTTAAGTCAAAAGATTCAGACTTTAAGCTTGAAAATTGCCCTGTTTAGAATCAAGTAGCAATGGGACATAGTACCCAGATTGGTAGGTAAGAATACCTATATAGTAATAAGAAATTTTTGACTACATTTTATTTGATACTTCCATCGCATATTTAAGAAGTGCATGTGTACCACTTAAATCCAATTTAGTGCAAATATTACTTCGATGATTTTGAACTGTTTTGATACTGATATTTAGTTCTTCTGCGATCTCTTGACTTGTCATCATTTCTGCAACTAATTTTAAAATCTTTTTTTCAGACACCGTTAATAAATGCAAACCTCTTTTGTCTGTTGCCGAGAGAGTTGATTTATTATTTCGACGAATTAAATATCCTGAAAGTGAAGGGCTAAGATAATAATTACCTTTTAGTACGGTTTCTATACAATTTACAATTTCATTAACGGTATTTTCTTTTAAAACATATCCTTTTACTCCAATATCCATCGCTTTATTGAACATTGTTTCATCATTTAGCATAGTCAGAAAAATCAGATCAATAGCCAGACCTTGGTATTTAACTTTTTCTGCTACTTCAAAACCACTAATTTCAGGCATTTCAATATCAAGGATAGCAATTTCGGGTTTTTCAGATTGAATTAATGAGAGAGCTTGTTTACCATTTTCTGCTTCTATTATTTCAAGTTCGGAATTACTTACTAGTACTTGTACTAACCCATTTCTAATTAAAGAATGATCATCTGCTAATAAAATTTTAGTCTTTTTGTTCATACTATATAACTGGTATTTCTATCTTTATTGTTGTCCCTTCCATTAACCGAGACTGGATGTCTAATGTCCCTTTCAAGGTTTCGATTCGCTCTTTCATGCCTAGGAAACCCAAACTAGAAATTTCTTTTTGTTTTTCAACAAACCCTTTTCCATCGTCCCAGATAATTACGTTAACAAAATTTGTCCTTTTTTTCACGAAAACAGTAGCCTCTGAAGCATTTGAATGTTTTAAAATATTATTTGTTGCTTCTTGTATAACTCTATAAAAATTAATTTCTTTATCTTTATCGATAGTGTTATCTATGTTATCCACATGATAACTCCATTCTATCTGAGTTGAATTTTGTAACTGTTCCGCTAAGTTATTCAAAGCTTCTGTTAATCCAAACCTTTCTAAATGTACAGGCCGGAGAGCATGCGAAATATTTCGAACATCCTGAATTGAGTTTTCTGCACTATTCTTGATATGCAGAAGTTCTTCAGAAATTTTTATGGGATCATTCACTTGATTTTTTGCTAACTCAACACGGTTTTTAATTACTAAAATCTGTTGACCTAATCCATCATGCAGTTCAGACGCTATTCGCCTTCTCTCTGATTCCTGTGATTCTATTAATTGCTCTGTGAATCTTTTTTGCCGCTCATTTTCACTCGTTAGGTTTTCGACTCTGCGGTAATAAACAAAACCAACTGCTCCAATAATCAGTAAACTAATCAAAGAATAAAACCAACCCGTATTCCAGAAAGGAGGAGTTACCGTAATATTCAATGAAGCTCCTTCATTATTCCAAGCACCATCGCTATTAGCAGCTATTACTTGAAAAATATACTCACCTGGAGGAATTTTTGAAAACACAGCCTGTCTTCTGTTACCTGCATTTACCCAGTTATCATTTAATCCTTTCATTCGGTAACGGAATTGAATTTTTTGCGGGTCACTAAAATGTACAGCAGTGTAAGAAAGTTCCAAAAAAGCATCATTATAAGCCAATTTCAGCTCATTAATTGATGCTGTATCTCCCGCATTTGTCTTAATATTTTCGATATAAACGGGTGGAGAAAGATCATTATTTGTAGCTTCTACTGCATGCACAACGGCTACTCCATCCATCGTTGGGAAATAAATATCGCCTTCGGAATCAGTAAATGTACTTGGTGCAAATCCACCATTGGTTTCAGCAGAATTCATTCCATCTTTTAAACCGTAAGAATTCGGAGAAACAAATTCAATTTCACCTTCTAAAAATCGATTTAGATCCGTTCTTTTTACTCTTGAAATCCCACGATTGCTCCCCATCCAAAAATTCCCCTCTTTATCTTGTACAATGTGGGATATTATATCGTCAAACAGTCCATCCTTTGAAGTAATTTGTTTAATTTCGTCTTCTATAATTCTAAACAAACCATTCCCATAAGTTCCAACCCAGATTGCTCCGTCCTCGTCTTTATGAATAGCTCTTATTTCGGGCTGGAGTAAAGTAGCAGTAGAAGCTACTGGCTCTATCAGCTTGATCTTAGAAATAGTTCCATTTTTATAGGTATTGAGACCACCTTTGGTACCCAACCAAAACAAACCGTCGTCATCTTCATAAAAACTTCGAATATCACCGTAGTACAAACCGTCTTTCTCAGAAATAATGGTAAAAGATTTTCCATCGTAAACAAACATTCCTTCCCCTGTTCCAATCCAGATATTTCCTTCCGAATCTTCTTGTATGAAGTACACCCCATATCCGGTTAGGCCATCCTCATCCTCAAAAAACCTTCCGGGTTCATCTATTGAGGTTGTCATGTATGGTTTTCCGCCACCCACCCAAATTCTTCCCCTAGAATCTTCAAAAACAGACCAGTAACACCCTTTTTCCAAATATTTATGGATCCTGGACTCTTTTATCTGTCCGTCTTTCCATTCAAAAATTCCATCACAGTTAGTTGAGAAGAGCGCCGTTCCATTCTTTAGTTGAGTAATTGAAAGCATTTTTCCATTAAAAAGACCATGATCACCATCTATCATAGAAATCATTGATTTCTTAAAACGATACAATCCATCCCCACCAGTCCCAATCCAAAAATTATCTTCATTATCCTGAATTATACTTTTAATTCGCTTTCCTTTACGATCTTTGAATGGATAGAATGGAATAAATTCATCCTCAATCCGAACCGAAGCTCCATTTACAGAAAGTGCAAATTGTGATCCATTATTCCCAAATTTTAGAGATAGAAAGTAATTCTCAGGAAGTGGTCTCAATTTAAATTCAGGTTTTTCTGAATCAAGCCTAAGCTCAATTACTCCTTCAAAGCTTGAACCTATCAGTAGCTCATTTTTGTCAAATGGATTATGATACACTCCAATAATATTCGATTCCAACCCATCCAGTTCATCATATACCGTAACTACAGAACCATCTACAATACTTAGTAGTGACCTCTTAATTCCGAACCAAATACCGCCCGGCTCATTTAACGCCTTTGATCGAAGGATTTGATTTTCAGATATAGTAACCTGATTAAATTTTTCTCCATTAAACAGGTAGATATTATTGAATGCCAGCAACCAAATTCGCCCTTCATTATCCTCAAATAAATCCAATACATTGGATAGATCTCCCGAAAGATGAAAAGAAGTAGCTTCGCCATCTTTATATCGCACTAAATAACTATCTGCAAGTTCCGGGTTCATCCATATACTTCCATCACTGGCTGCAAAAATTGACAGTAGTCGGTCTGAAATCATTCCGGGAGTATTTGCTCGATTGAACGTTGTAAAAGAGTTTCCATCAAAACGAACTAATCCCCCAAAAGTAGCCAACCATATATATCCATCTTTGGTTTGGATAATATCATTTACTGAACTTTGAGGAAGCCCATCTTCCATACCAAAATGAGTAACTACAAAATCTTCCGCATTAGGAATTTGAGCGAATAACAAACACGAATAGCCTGTGTAAAGAAATAAGAGTATTGAAAATTTCAAAAATTGAGCTCGCACTAAAAATATATTTTAAAAACCAGTGATGTGATCATTATAAACAAATCACATTAATAAAAATAAGAAAAGAGACATCCGAATACTCGAACATCTCTTTTCTCCAACAATCAATATCTCAGATTAAGCTACTTAGTGCGTCCCTGGCTTTTAGCCACACTTACCTGGAAACTATCTGTTGAACTGTTTCCTGCCACATCTCCTGTAGTCATGGTAATTGTATACGTTCTGCCACTGTTTCCTTTACCGCTTCTTTCTGCGCGAACATACACGTCAAAAGAGCCGTCGAAGTTGGTTCTGATCTCATAATCTGAGTCTGTATTTCCATCGCCTTTGCCGTTAGCTGCTTCGCTGCTGGAAACTTCCACTTGTACACTCGTGATTCCATCAACAATATCAGAAGCCGTAATTCCTGTTGCTACCAATACCATTTTATGATTCGGTGGCCAAAGACTATTCGTTTCCTGGTTGAATGAAATTACAGGGGCAGTAGTATCAGTAATAGTTACCGTTACCTGATCTGAATCTGTTGCTCCCTGCTCATCTGTTACAGTCATTGTAAAGGTATGTGTACCTACGGCAAGATCAACGGAAGTAGAAGCTCCGCTAGCACCATTCGACCATGAATATGTAAGCGCGTCGCCATCCGCATCCGTTGCTGAACCGTTTAGCGTAACAGTAGTAGTAGCTCCTGTTGCTTCTAAGGTTTGATCAGCGCCGGCATCTGCTACTGGAATTGTATTTACAACAGTAACGCTTACCTCATCAGAGTCAGATTCTTCCCCATCAGAAACGGTTAAGGTAAAAGTATAACTACCATCTGCTAGGTTTGTACTGAAGGACGCATCTGTAGATACTACGGAACCATTAAGTGTCCATGAGTAACTTAACGCGTCACCATCAGCGTCCGAAGAACCGGAACCATCCAGAGTAACAGAAGTGGTTTGTCCGGTGGCATCCAAAGTTTGGTCAGCACCAGCATCTGCTACCGGAGCAGTGTTTGTGTCGATTGGAGGAGGAGTTCCACCAAATTCTTCTGTGGTTTCCAATCTGAATTTACCACCGGCAAGTCCCCCACCGTCAAAAATTACGAACGAAAGTTGATGTGTACCGTCTAAAGTTACGCCATACTCACCCGGTGAACTTGTAGCCCCTTGATATCCAACTAAACGAGGATTGTCACCATTTTCATCAGCAAGATAAACCCATGAACAGTTATCGGCTAAAAGTTGAATTACAAATTCTCCATTTCCTGATACTTGTGTCTCATATCTACTCCAGTTGTGACCACCAGGTCCTTCTGAATTCATACTGTTATATGAGTTGATCCATGCAGCATCAAATGTCGCATTGTCCCAAGGATGTGGTTGCCCATTATCCTGAGTTACTTCAAACGCATTATGTGGATTTACCCAATTTGCAGTAAGCCCGAAGTCGTTTGACTGATAACATACTGTAGAAGTCCAACCACGATCTTCGGAAGCCGGGAAAATAGGGTCATATGTTTGAATGGAAGAACTGCTAACGTATACATTATTAACAGGTTCGGTGCTTTCAACATTAGCTCTTACTTCACTAATTGTAACATTACCACCACTGGCTACATTACCACTATTACCCATTGTAACAATTATACCATCTATATCTGCGAGATCTGCTTCTGTTATACCAGAAAAACCGGATGCTGAAATAGTTAAAGTAAATGGAGTAGCTTGAAAAGGAATTTCAAATTCTCTGTATAAGAAATTATTTCCTGTTCCTGATGAAAGGTAAATACCTGCAAACCACTTCGATCCACCTTGCATATCAGAAAAGTCTATTTCAAAACTTGTAAGACCTGATAAATCGTAATTTAATTGGTGTGTTGTAGGATCACATGTTACTTCACCCCAAACTATACTTCTTTTTTGACCGCTCAATATCGGATCTGAACAACTTCCGTACCTTAAGTCAATTAAAGATGAGTGAGTAGATGAACCACTGTAAGCCGCAACCATTTCACCCGGCGATGAACCTGTAACAGATAAATCAACATTCCCTGGTGAATTTTCTGATCCTGCTAATTCTCTTCTGTTTCCTATTGGACCGGCACCTTCATACAAATCACGACCGGTTCTTGTACTTGCAGAAAATCCAGTAAGTGTTCCAACGGATTGAGCACCCTTATCAAAAGAATCAATAATTATCGAACTGCTCTGTGAGTTTGCTTTGGGTTTACCTTTTACTATAGAAATCTTTTCTTCCGCTGTCGGTTCGTCATTGTTATCGATTCCTGACAATGAAGAATCTTTACATGACATAAAAAGAAGTCCTGTAAACAGCACTATACTCAAAAGTGCCTTTGTTTTAAAAATTTTTGCGTAATTCATGATGTACCTATTTATTAAATTTTTGAAAAACTTTGAATCGAAGTGTTACTATACCCCTACTTCGATGTGCTTTTATTTAAAATTGTCTTTACTAAGTAATTTTACAATGAGAAGAAGTGCTCAATTTAATAGGCATAACTACCTATACCATGAAGGCTTTAATACGGTTTATTAATGAAGAGACTATTCCTGATACAAAAATAGGGAAATTCAGGCAAGGGCATGTTCCCTTACAAACCAAATTATGAACACACTAGAAGTTATAGGTTATGTTCTCGTCTAATAATATTGATTTTGATTGTGGTTCCATTTACTGGTGCTGATTTAATATCAATGGTTCCCCCAAGTGTCTCTACTCGCTCTTTCATACCTATAAAACCAAGTCCTTCAGTTCCGGTTAAATTTTTCAGATCAAAACCTTTTCCATCATCCCAAATAGTTGTAAAAATATTGTAATCAGTTCTTTTTATTAAGACAGAAGCCTCCCTTGCAGAAGAGTGTTTCATAATATTATTAACCCCTTCCTGAACTACGCGATAGAAATGAATCTCTTTATTTTTATCGATAAGCCCGTCAATCTTATCAATATGATAACTCCATTCGATACTATCAGAATCTTTAATTTCTCTGCATAGATTTATAATCGCATCTGTTAATCCAAATTTTTCTAAATGTACCGGTCGCAGTCCATGAGAAATAGTTCGCACATCACTAATTGAGATTTTAGTACTTTTCATTATCTCATCCATCTCTTCTTCTAACTTCTTAGTATTTCCAATTTGTTGTTTAGCAAGTTCTAATCTGTTTTTAATCACTAAAATTTGCTGCCCTAAACCATCATGAAGTTCTGAAGCTATACGTCTTCTTTCAGCTTCCTGAGAATTAATCAATTGCTCTGAAAACCTTTTCTGTTTATCGTTTTCCTTTTTTAACTGACTTACTCTATAGTAGTAAACTGCAGGTCCTGAGGTTAGAAATACTAATCCCACTATTCCATAAAATACTTTTGTTTGCCAAAATGGAGGAGTTATCACTACCCCGATGGTAGCCCCTTTTTCATTCCATACCCCATCAGAATTACTTGCCAACACTTTAAATGTATATTCACCGGGTGGGATTTTGGAATATAACGCTTCCCGTCTGTTACCGACGTCAACCCAATTATCATTAAAGCCCACCAATTTATATTTAAAACGTGTTTTTTCGGGCTTATTGAAATTGATTGCGGTATAGCTAATTTCCAGAAATGAATCGTTATAAGGTAATTCAATAGTATTAATATCTGAGAATACATCGGTACTACTTCTTACACGTTCTATATAAACCGGAGGAATAGTAGTATTTATATTGATCTTGGTAGTTTTAACAACTGCAACCCCTCCAACAGTAGGAAAATAAATATTACCATCGGAATCTTGTATGGTACTCGGGTGAAATCCCCCATTAGTTTCTGCGGAATTCATACCATCTCCTGTTCCATAAGAATATGATAAAATCTCATCGTTGACACCTTCAGAAAAATCATTCAAATTGTTCCGGGAAACTCTGAATATTCCCCGATTACTACCTATCCAAAAATTTCCATGATCATCTTCTACAATATGAGACACAATATTATCAAACAGTCCATCCTGGCTTGTTATATTTATTATCTGATCTTCTTTCATTCTGAAAATCCCGTTACCGTATGAACCGAACCAATATGTTCCATCTTCATCTTGATATATAGCACGAATATAAGGCTCATCTGTTTTATTAGGATAGTTTTTTGAATGAGCTAACTTAACTTGTTCAACATTGTCATCGGTAATTTTGTACAACCCTGCAATCGTTCCCGCCCATATATTCCCATTAGCATCTTCGTGTAAAACCCGTGTTTCAGAAAAATTAAAACCTTCTTCTGTTTTGTATGTAGTAAATCCGGATACATCGTTGTATTTAAATATTCCATTACTGCAACCTATCCAAATGTTACCAAGTTTATCTTCTGCAATTGCGAAAATATTAATTCCTTCAAAACCATCATTGATACCGAAACTTTTACCTTTTTCTTGAAGCGAGTTAGTCATATATAAACCATTAGCACTAAACCAAATTCTATCTTTTGAATCTTGAAATACAGACCAAATACAGTTATTTGGGAGATATTTATTAACGGCAGGGAATTCAGCTACTCCATTTTGTGACACAAAAACTCCACCACAGTTTGTTCCAAAAATGAAACTTCCATCATTTAGTGCTGACAATGAAAGCATTCGTTGATTAACCAAACCATCATTAACGTCAATCATCGATATTTGGGTTTCTTTTAGCCGGAATAAACCTTCAGCAACCGAACCTAACCATAAATTGCCCTCATTATCTTCAAACATAGATCGAATTTGAATATCAAAGTTTTGGTCTTCTCCATCCATTCTAAAAGTTTGAAATTCCGATCCTTCATTTATTAAAATACCTTCATATGAATATATCCATAATCTGTTTTTGCGATCTTCATAAAACCCTAGAATATCTTTGTTGTTTAATCCAAGATTTTTTCCAAGAAAAGTAACTTCCTCATTCTTTAGTTTTAAAACCCCATTACCAGATGTTCCGATAAAAAATACTCCAGAATTTTTCGGGTATTCAATCAAACTTATAATGTTCGATTCTATTTTTTCTCTGAGATCCAAGAATTTGTAAAGTGTATCTTTGTAGCTCTTCGCAACTATTTTATCCATGTAAAGTATGGCACCTGTTGTATCTGCAGAAATTTTTTGAAATTTCTCCCCATCAACCTCAAAAAGCATTTGCCTTTCAAACTGATTATTTTTTAGTAAATAAAAATTTCCGTTTAAAGCACCCCAAATTCTCCCTTCCTTATCTTCTTTGATCCAACCAGCAGATGCAGATGTTGTTCTTTTATCAATGGAATATGAGATCGCTTTATCTTTCGTTAATTTTACAACTCCCTGCTCTGATGCACCCCAAATATTATTGTTACTGTCTTCAAAAATACTTACCACACGATCATAATCCATTCCTTCCGTATTAGATCGATTATAAGTCCGAAAACGATGCCCATCAAACCGAACTAACCCTCCAAAAGTAGCCAGCCATATATAGCCATTATCGGCTTGAACGATATCATTAACCGAATTTTGAGGAAGACCTTCTTCCATACCAAAATGAGTAACTACATAGTCCTCAGAATTAGGAATCTGAGAAAATAATGAGGTTTGCGAAAGCCCTTGAATAAGCAGAATCGATAAAAAAAATACAGCTAACTGTCGCATCATAGAAAAAGTTTTCAGAAGATAAATAAGAGAAAACCAAATACAAACTAAAACCCTATTCTGCTAACTATTACCACAATTTATTTCTTATTAATACGAATTGAGAAATACCAAATTCACCCAGTGAGACCATCTTCTCCAGGAATTTTAAAGAAGGTATGAAAGGAAATTATTTATTCTAGTTCATCATTCTTATTACCACGTAATTTTTTATATGCATAAGCTCCACCTGCAGCAGCGAGTAAGCCAAGTCCGCCGTCGATTGGGGCTTGAGCGGGATCGCCGGGAAGGCCTGGTTGAGCAAGGACAAAAGATGTGGTAATGAGTAAAACTATAATTAAAGCGAAGATTATAAGCGTTGTTTTCATGTTGTTGGGCTTTTAGCTCTTAGCTGCCAGCTATTAGCTTTTGGGACTGACCTCAAAAGCTAATAGCTAAACGCTAAAAGCTGATTACTTGATTAGAGTTAATTTCTTGATCATGACTACATTCCCTGCTCGAAGACGATAAATGTACATCCCTGAAGCAAGGTTTGAAGCATTAAAGTTTAGGGTGTAGCGTCCGGCTGTTTTGTTTTCGCCGTTCAACAATGTGGCTACTTTCCTTCCCAGAATATCAAACACTTCCAGAGTTACTTTACCCGTGTTTGGAACTCCGTAAGAAATGGTTGTACTTGGATTGAATGGATTCGGATAGTTTTGACCGAGCTCCACTTCCGTAGGCAGATCAATAACCGGTTCATTGTTTACTGCTTGTGATGGTGAAACCGTAATCGTAAATCGTGGACCTGTCTTTTTTTCTCTGGCTTGTTTGAAAATACTCTCCAGATTTGGGGGAGATACTTTATTTTGTGGAGACGCAAGATTTTGCGTCTTTACCTTGGCAGTGTTCAGTGTAAATACATACTCCTCATCAAGATCTGTGGTGACATCAAGTTCCGAATCATACAAAGTAATTTCCCAGCCTTCCGGGATATTCAAATCGCCTTTAGAAATTTGATGTTTTGTACCACTTGCAGAAGTTTGAAGTGCCAGCGAAATCTCAAATGGCTCCGTAATCAACGGCAAGCTGTTTATATCCAGATGAGTTGTATCATTTAAGATAGAAGCCAGCGTTACATAATTTGAAGAAAGTGGATTGAGTTGATGTGCATCCGAAGCGTCTAGTCCAAATTCACCGTCTTCAGAAAACTGAAACCAGGCTTTGTTCTTTAATCCTGATGTATCAGAAAGCTCAATTGAAAAGTATTGTGGATTCTTTGTGCTGACTGCTTTATCTACTAATCCACCGCCTTCTCCTTCTCCCCCATCATTAGGATAATTAATTTGAAGATAAAGATCTCCAACATCTATAGACTGGACAAAAAAGGCTTTATAAGTATCTATTATTCCATCTGTAAGACTTCCCAGCGTTCCATTCCATGATTTCCAACCCGATGCATTAACATCATATACGTAAACTGAACTTGACAAACCATCTCTACTAAAATCATCCCAATCTATTTGGCTGTAAAACGGATTGCCAAGTAAGGTCCAGCCATCTTCGTTTGTGTTAAGAAGAGAAGTTAGTATTTTTGTATTGGTAGGTTCAGTACCCGGAAAATTAACTTCTTTAGGAAATCCTGCATCACCTGCTTCGGGACCGTTGTCATCACTGAACACATACATGAGCATTCCTGATCCTGATTGAAGCGAATCAGCCAAATTTGTTATGGCTGTCCAGTTGGTATCGGACACGGTTGTAGCTGTAGAAGGCCAAACATACACATTCGGAACACCTGACTCTGTATCAGCATTACTCGCACCTTGTGTCCATAGATTTTCAAGTAAACCACTGTATTCAACATTTCCAACAGGGGAAGCCATGAAGCGCCAACCAGCCGTACCTGTAAATGTGAGTGGATCAAAATCGATGTTTTCATAAATATATAAGCTGTCGTAAGTAGCTACAAAAAGATCTACATCGTTATCATTATCGAAATCACTTACCGAGAACGAACGGACATTATAATTTATATCTATGATGGAGTAGGAAGGATACGTGCCATCACCGGAATTCAAGAATAAGTGGATATTAGTATCAGATTCCTCTTTACCGATTATATCTAGATCCCCGTCACCATCAATATCACTTAATGTTAAGCGTTCTATTACATCACCGGTTTGATATTGTACCCGGGCAGCAAAGGTTGCATCTCCATTATTTTTATATACATAAATTCGGTAGTCATCAAGAGTCGAGATCACAAAATCTCCATCTCCATCTCCATCTAAATCCCCAACAGAAACAGAACTTGGGGAGTCAATACGGTCTAACAGAATAGATTCCTGAAAAGTACCATCCCCATTATTCTTTAATAAATAGAATCCATCGTAATCGTTTAATACTATTATATCCACATCTCCATCGGCATCCATATCTGAAGCTGCAAGATCAATAATATTATAACTACTTGAACCCGGAAGGTAGCTTGAGTGCGAAGAGAATGAGCCCGTACCATCTGTATTCAGCGAAACAAGGACACTATCGGTACCCACAATTAAGTCTATATTGCCGTCATGATCTAGGTCGGCAGCCTCAATGCTGTAAGAATATGAACCCAAATCTACATCAATGCTTGATGCAAATGTCCCGTTTCCATTATTTTTCAGGATGGAAATATCATAATTGTCATCATTGGATAAAATTATATCTAAATCGCCATCGCCATCAATATCGGCTGCAACTGAACCTGGATCCTCGACGCCTGTATAGTAATCTGTTTTACTGCCGTAATTTCCGTTTCCGTTGTTTAAACGAACATGTACCGAACCTCCGGAGTCAACCATATAAATATCACCCTTTTTGTCTCCGTTCAAATCTGAAATTTCGGTCAATAGTGCACCAGTACCTTGACCTAAAGCTTTATTTCTTTCAAAAGTTGCCGAAGAAAACGCTGTTTCAATATGAAAAGAAAAGGTCTTTGGATCTTTGAAAGGATGTGAAACGCCTTCCAATTTATTGGTAATGTTTACAGTGATGGTTTCTCCTGCTTTAAAAATACTATCCGGAGTAAAAGTGGCTACAGTATTTCCAACCGAAAAATGAATTGTACCCGTATAAACTCCACCTTCGCTACCAGTGACAAAAAAGGAGGAATCTGCTACAAAACTGGAGGGATTCACAGTTTTGTCAAAGGTGACTTCAATCTCTGAATCTTTTGCATTATTTAAACTAAAGGGGGTTGGAGAAAGCTGTGATACATTAAGTGTAATTGGTATTGACAAGGATACAGTATCTGTATTGATTGTAAGATATTTCTCTAATCCAGGATCACCATTAAAAGAATATACAGTGGCATGATAAGTGATTCCTTGTGTTAAACCTGTAATTGTAATCGAACTATCTAGGCCAGCATATACCACGAAATTTTCTGAACCTATTTCTGCACCTGAGCCAAATACGGAAGAAGCCGTGTAGGTAGTACTGTCTATTGGTAATGCATCTACCGGGCTTTCCGCTTTTACTACCACTAAGTTGTATGCACCATTTCCAATGGTATAATTTAACGTTGCTGATGTAGCCCCGCTCGTTTCAAACTCAAGACCTGTAGTTTGCTGATCAGGGCTACCAAGTGGTAATCCTAAATCATATTTATCGGACAAATATTCGTTTATCTCAAAACGTTCAAGGCTGGATAATTTCTTGTTATAAACAATTATTTCAGCCACCTGACCATTAAAGTAATCTGAAATATAACCGTCAGATCTAACAGAAGCGCCGACTATCCAATCTCCATTTACACTATTTCGATAGCTCTCGCTTTCATCTAGTCGTTTAGGAACATTGTCTATTCTGATACTACCTTCTGTATCTGTGCCTATTACATTGAATACATGATATTCATCATTCGAATACTCGCCGGATTCTCCTACAGTGAAGTCATTACCATTGTAACTATTTCCATTGAAAAGAAAACCTTGATCATAATTCAGCCAAATATTCGGGGCGTATCCTGAAGTATAGTTATTTCCAAACAGAAGAGTTCTTTGTGAACTAGCAGTGCTGGCTACAATAATGATCTCATAGTCTTTATTCACTACTTCCAACTCCTGAGCGCTAGGTAACGAGAAATAAGAATTCCCGTTAAAGCTTACAGCCGGCAATCCATTTATTTGATTAGTTGCCATTACCGGCTTGTAAGAAGAATTATCTTGAGTCCCGTTATTCTCTTTTCCTGACAAGTCATACCAAACAGATATGCTCTCTCCGTCTCCAACACCAGAAAGACTCATATCTGCATTAAGCCATAGCGTTAAGCTATCACTGGGTATTATCGTATTGTTGAAGAACATAGATACTGCATCAGAGAGAATATTTTCCTGTGATGTAATGGCTCTTAATTTGACATAGTATATCGTGTTATCCGACAATCCGGTTATTTCATAAGAAACGGTATCAGTGGATGCACCCGCAGCTCTTACAATGGTTGTGCTGGAATCTGTTAACGAAGAACTGTCGGTTCCCCAAAGTATCCGATAGCTGGTTGAAAGTGATACAGATCTGTTTACGACTGCAGTAAAAGTGGCTGATGAAGCTGTTGTTTCAGTCAATGTTTGCGATTGAATACTTATGGGACTGAAGCTTGTGGTTGCGTTGGCCGTAGCAGGATTGGTAGTCAAATATTGTTCTTCGTTAACCCTGCCGTTGTATTCAAAAACTGCAAAATGATATTCTGTATCGGAAGTCAAACCTGTGACAGTAATAACACTATCCGTTCCCGTATATACTACATAATTACCTGTTCCTATTTCATCTCCCGAGCCAAACACAGAGCTACTGGAATAAACTGTAGAATTTGTGGGGGTTCCATCTACTGACCTTCCTTCTTTAGCAAGAATAATTCTCCTTAATCCCCCCCCTTTAGTCACCGATAGTGTAAGTTGATCATTCGTTATATTTGAGAAAACCGGATTCGAAGCTTGTAGCTCTGGAGCAGATTGTTCTATATATGAAATTCCGTATTTATCAGACAAGTACGTTGTTATTGAATCTCTGTTTTCTGACGATAATGATGCATTAAACAACAGTACTTCATGGATATCTCCGGTATAGAATAAGCTATTATTTCCTCTTCTCGCAAGCTCAAGTACTGTATTGGTAGCGTTTTGAAGATTCGAACTGCTTGAGGCTTCAACTCCTCCATCTACCTGTACAAAACCACCTGTGGAAGTAGCATTTATATGATAAATATGTCCCCCTCCGTCTGAATATTCACCGGTTGTACCAGCATCCAGATAGGTTGAACCACCCGGAATATAACGTACCCCTTGCCCACCGTTTATATGAACCTCATAATTTGGAATGGCCGATCCACTAAACAGAAATTCTACATTTGATGAGCTTGCCGGCTTTGCTACTATAAATAGTTCGTAATCTGAGTTTTGAATTCCTAATTCAGAAGAAGTTGGTAATGTGAAATAATTATCAATACCGTCAAACGAAACTCCGGGCATCCCATTTAATGAATTTGCCGTAACTGCCGGTTGAAGTGTTGAAGATCCTTGAACAGCATCGGCGTCACTTCCTGAAGTATCTGCCCAAATTGAGACTAATGCTCCATTTGATGGGTCTGCAATACCTCCATCTGCACGTAACCACATTGCTAATGATGAAATCTCCTCAAACGCATATCCGGTAGTAAAACCATCTCCCGTTCCAGGAGACACTGACAAATACTTTTCACTACCCTCCGAGCCAAAATATTCGTACGCAGCAAAATAATAATGGTGATTCTTTTGAAGATTACTAAGTGTTACCTCATCCCCGCTATCATTATATATTATGTAGTTCCCGTTCCCCAATTCAGCGCCAGATTCGAAAGAGCTGTTCGCATTATAGGTGGTACCGTCTACAGGAGTAAAATCTACAGGAGACCCTTTTTTTGCGACAATCAATCGTTTTGCTCCATTTCCTTTTGTGAGATTAATAGTCATGGAATGATCAGATTCTCCACTAATTGTAATATTTGAAGCTTGAACACTGGGAGTAACAGATGGGACTTCAATCCCATATTTAGCACCGAGATAATTTTCCACTAAACCCCTTTGGGTTGCACTTAGAACTGTATTGTAGATAATGACTTCTGCAATATCTCCATTTAGAGTGTACGAATTATCAAAACGCACACCGAGATATAAATTGCCAGAGTCCGAACTCCTTGCATTTACAGCACTATTTGTAGAGTCCACAGCATCAACAGTTACGTTTCCATAGGTATCAGTTGCTCTCACATTGTAGATATGAGCATTAGCATCTGAATAATCACCAATAGAGCCCTCATCGATATAAGTTGATGACTTTGGAATAAACCTTGCTCCAGCCGATCCATTTAAGTGCAATTCGTACTGCTCAGTATTTCCAGCCAATAAGAACGCAATATCAGTGTTTACTGAAGCTGACCTTGATACGATAAAAATTTCATAGTCGTTGTTTCGGATTCCAAGTTGCGATGCAGTAGGCAAAGTCAAAAAACTATTGACCCCATTAAATTGAATTACCGGTTTTCCATTCAAACTATTACTTACAAAAACAGGACGGCGAACTAAATTTGCCTGTACTCCATCATTCCCATTCCCGGATTGATCCGCCCATACGTTAACTGAATCTCCGCTTGATGTAATCCCTATATCTGCTTTAAGATGCAGCTTTAGACTATCTGTTGGTATCTGTGCAAAAACAGATTGGGTAAGCCCTGCGATAAAAAAAAGAGTTGTAAAAAAGCATTTGAAATATCTCATGATACCTGCCAATAAATTGTGTGAATTTGATTGACTAAAATGTATCGGATATTAACTATGTAGACGTGCCAACTTTCTGTGCAAACGTGCCAAAGTGAGTCAAACACACTCTAAAAAGGGATTTGATGTTGTTTATTAGGATTCCTGAGTGAAAGGTCTGCCCGCCTTTTCTAATAAGATTTTTTCGTAGCTGTTAACTAAGCGGATGAACTCCAAAACGTTCTTCATAAACTTTTCTAAAACTTGTAGCACTTTTATAACCAACGGCGGTTGCCAGTTCTTCAAGTCGATAGTTTTTGTTTGCCGCAACCAGAGCGCGTGCTGAAGTAAGCCGGACTTCCCGAATGAATTCTCCGGGTGACATCCCTGTTTCTATTTGAAGGTTCCGATAAAACGAACGGCGGCTTTGAGAGAATTCATCAGCAAGCATATCCACTGATAGATTGGTATTAGCTAAATTTTTTGAAATGAATGCAGCCGTTTTTTCGGAAAGAGTGGAATTCTTAGGAATTTCTTCCGCTTTTAATTTTACTCGAATTGATTTACGACGTGTATAATAGCTTAAAAGATTTTTCACTTTTAAAACCAGGTGTTCCGGCACGAAAGGTTTAGTGATATAATCAACTACGCCAATTCTCATTAAATGCAGCTTATCTTTTTCTAAAGCTTTTGCAGTGAGTACCATAGTGGGGATAGTGTTCCATTTCTCATGGTTTTTAAGTTTTTCAACTAATTCTAAACCACCCATAACCGGCATCATTAAATCTGTTACAATAATATCAGGGTTAAAATGCTCAAGGACTTCAAGAGCTTCTTTTCCGTTTCTTGCTTTTTTTATAGTACCTAATTCATCCAAGATCCCGCTTACATATTCCATCATGTCAGCATTATCTTCAACAAGCAAAATCTCAAAGGATTTATCTACTGAACTGCTTACAGTGTCTTTTCTCACATACAAAAGTTCTTCATCTAAAGAATCCGGAATTAATGAGATTTCGTCCCCATTAATTTCAGCTATTGGAAGCAGAAGTTTAAAACAAGCTCCTTGTTTATAAGTTTTATCGACTTCAATATCACCTGAATGTAAACGAGCCAACACTCTGCTCAACTCAAGTCCCACTCCCATACCTTCTACATAATCAGCGGTATCACGTTTTAATCTGTGAAACCTTTCAAAAACAGCTTCTTCTTCACCTTCCGGAATACCTGATCCTGAATCCTGAACTCTAAGCTCAAACCAGCTATCTGAAACTTGGGTTTCTATAAAAATATTTCCTCCATCGGGAGTGAATTTGATCGCATTTGAAATCAAGTTATTGATCATTACCTCTAATTTCGAACGATCAACATGGAGTGTTATGTCTTCAGCATTTGGGTAAAATTCAAATTTGTGTCCATGATATTCCGCCAACGATCGAAATGATTCTACAGAAATAGAAACCAGATTATCTGCTTTATAGTATTTCTTGTTTAGAATAAGATGATTCTGATCTGATTTAGTCAAGTCAATGATCTGACTTACCATATCATCCAGGCGAACCATATTTCTTTTTACTATTGATAAGTCGTATTGAACTTTGGAAGGATCCTGTTCTTCTTGCTTCATCAATTTATCCACCAATCCACTACTAATGGTTAGAGGTGTACGAAACTCATGACTTACATTAGAGAAGAAAGTGTTTTTCATTTCATCCAGTTTCTCTAGCTTTTCCTTCTGATTCCGAATTTCCTCGGTTCTGTCTAAGACTTCACTCTCGAGCTCTTTTTGCCTTTCCAACAATCTGTTTTCGCGAATCTTCACCAAAGAAATTAAACCACTCAAACCAATTAAAATATACAAAATGAACGCCCACCAAGTTCTGTACCAAGGGGGAAGCACCTCAAATGAGAACGACGCCAATTCAGAATCTTCAGGATATAAAGTATGCCCACGCACCCAAAACGTATATTTTCCTTCTTTCAAATTTGTATAATCTTGATACCTTTCATTTGTAGTAGCAGACCAATCATCATCTAAACCTTCCAGTTTTATCTGGTAGAAAAGCCGATCTTCAGGCAAAAAAGCGATCATCCCATAATTGATCCTGATCTTATTATCCCAAAATGAAATCGGAGTTTCCAAAGTTGAATGTGATAACCCTCTTGGTTCCAGCAACAAAGAATCTGAATTTACAATCACCGATGTTATATGAGCATTTATTGCAGGTACAGGTTGTTTATAGAGAGTTGAATCAAAGTAAGCCAACTTTTGGGTTAAGGTTTGGAAATAGACCCGGTTTTTCGTTGCCGGATAAATGAAATCGATATCATTATAAGCTTCCGTACGGGTAAATTCGCCGTCGTTCCATTCAAAGACATCCTTCTCCGGATTATATACAGCTTTTCCAATGATTGCTGCAGCCCATGCCACCCAGATTCCCCCATCATTATCCTGAACCACCGGCCACACCGACCGATCTTGTCCGTAAAAAACTTCATCAAAGCGATGATCCACAACTATTGAATCCCGATCCGGTGTAAGCCTATAAAAACCATCTGAAGTTATAAAACCAACATCTTTCCCTACCGACATCGTATAGTTGAATCCATTAGAAGGAAGTCCGTCATCAGTAGTAAACTGACGAACTTTAGAAACCGAAACCACCACGTTTTCTTTCTGTTCGGTAGAAAAATGGAAGTTTCCGTTACGTCCCGTTCCAACCCATAAGTCTCCTTTAATATCTTCCGTTATTGTGTACCCTCCTTCCTCAAAATCAATCAATTTAGAATCTAAATATATACTTTCAGACTCCAGAACAACTTTCCGCAGAGCATTAGCATCGTGAGAATAATATATAACGTTCGGATTTTCACGATCTGCAAGAACTAGATCGACCCTACCTCCTGAGAACAAATCATGAAAGCGTCCCTGTTTATCCAGCAATTGCAGACCTTTACTGGAACCAATTAACAATCCATGAGGAGTGAGTTCCAATGCATAAACTCTTCGATCATTGTATACTTGTTGGAATTTCCCTCTTTCCCATACATATAAACCATTATTTCCTCCCGTATATAGCGCCCCATTGAAGTTCTTTAATGTGGCAGAATATTCAGGAAGATCATGGGCAGAAGGCAGAAATTCACGCATTGCTCTCCCATATTCCAACACGCTTACTCCGTAGACACTACTCACCCAAATATTCAAGGCATCATCTTCATAAAGCCTTGTCAGATCATTATCAGAAAGCCCATGCGACTCATAAATAGTATGAATATACTCTCCTTCATGGTTATAGGTGAACAATCCATTTGAAGTAGCAAAATGAATATATCCGGCTTTCGACCACAAAAAATCATTAATAATCACCGATGCTTCAGAAATATCCTTTGAGAGCTTATAGATTTTAGTCCAAGTATCAGAGGTGCTTAATTCCCACAAGTTAAATTCATCATCTACCATAAATAATCGCTCTTTAGTAGCTGATAGCTTCCGGACTTTTGTATTGGAATCCAGAGAAGAGATCGAGTATGTATATCCATCTTTTGTACGCTTAACCTGACCATCAGAATGCAATGTTACAATAGTATTATCCCATCGCACAGCTGAAGAAATAATCTCTTCATTGATTTGTGAAATGATCTTGCCATCAGAATATATATACCAAACTTCCGGTGAAATGAAATGAACCTGATCATCCAGTACAAAAGTAAATTCTATGTCTTTTATTACTTCCTCGGAATCCGGCAATAAATATGCTAATGAATAATACGTACGTCTCAATAACGAATCGCGTTGGAGCACACCGAAGTCAGCTTGGCCACCAACAAATATTCTTCCGTCAGGATGCTTAGCAAAAGATAATGCTGCAGAGTTTCTTTCCATCCATAGGTTTCTCCATGAAAGTCCGTCAGACTCCTGTATTCCGTAACGTGAATTACCAAAATATAACAACCCATCATCAGCTCGGATGATACCCCAGGTTTGTCGGGCTCCTGTAAATTGCCCCCGGCGGTAAGTTTCTATAAAAGGAAATCCGATCGGATCTGTAGATTGCGCCTCTATAAATTCCGGGCATAAAAGGCCCAACAGGAGCAAAAAAAATAGAAAACCCCTTTTTTTCAAAATATTTTTTCTGATTGTAATTTCAAACTATACCCTACTTTCATTCTTATAGTGACAAAAATACTATTAATGAATTCGAGCTTTCGAAAATGCTCATCACCATATTAAACCAATGAATTTAAAACTGAATATAACTTTTAAAATCAATTTTAAAGAAAATTTATTATGTATTTGGAGTCTATTTTAATGGAGTTCTTGGTATAGTAAAATTAACTATCAACCAGATTTTATCAACCGAACAAAGTTCGACAAACAGGCGAGCTTAAATAATGGGCATAAAAAAACCCTTGCTCAAATAAATGAACAAGGGTTAGAATCTTTGAATAAGTTTTTTGAGAGAATTACATCATTTCAAATCATCTTCTTTATTTTTGCCACGGAGCTTTTTATAAGCATACGCACCACCTGCAGCAGCAAGTAAGCCTAATCCACCATCAATCGGAGCCTGCGCGGGATCACCGGGTAGTCCGGGTTGAGCTAGTACCAATTCGGTAAAGATTAACAAGTTTATCAATAGAACAGAACAACGCATTCCGAATTTTTTCACCAATTGAATCATGTCTTTTTTCTTTTCTTTTTGAGTTTTTTTTGAATGATGTATCAAACATATCTGACAATACTTTATATAATCCGGATCACCAGGAATCGAATTAAGCTGAACTATTAACCCTTTAATAGGATGTTCAGCACCTTCTTTGACTTTGCAACTATTGCAACAATCGTTTTCTATTGAGATGGACTTCAGTATACTTTCAAGTGTTTTCATAATGGATATAGATGTAAGATTTAAGACCTGAGATGTTAGAATTCTCATACATCTCAGGTCTTGTATCTTTTATTTAATAAGGGTTAATTTTTTTGTGATAACTGAGCTACCAGCCTTTAAACGATAGATATACATGCCACTCGCTAAATTGGAAGCATCAAAATTTATAGTATAACGACCGGCTGTTTTGTGTTCACCACGTATTAGTGTTGCAACTTTTCTGCCGATAATATCAAATACTTCCAGAGTTACTTCCCCGTTTTCAGGAACTCCGTATCCAATAGTTGTAGTCGGATTAAATGGATTCGGATAGTTTTGAGACAGTTCTACTGTGACAGGAAGTTGTGCTTCCTCTTCATAGGAAACTGCTTCTCCGGCACTAATCTGAAGTATAAACCTACTCTCATTTGCCGCTTTCGATTTCATTACTTTAGGTCCGCCACTTTGAATAGGAATCAGGTTTCTAACATCAATAGATTTTGATCTTTTTTCATGATTTACAACAAATGTAATCTCTGCAACATCATTAAGATTATATTGTTCATCTTCTTGTTGATCAAAGAGTATGAGACTCCAACTTTCGGGCAGTTTATTCAGTTCCCATGATAAAGTGATTTCAGTTTGTGTTTTAGAGGTATCAGAGATACTCAGATCCACATCAACAGGCAGCTCCCACATTCCGGATAGGTGATCGGGCAAAGCATTTATATCCAATTGTGTATTTTCCTCATCAACTTCCAGAGGAAAAGAACTGAATAAGCTTAAATATTCACTGGAAAGAGGTTGAAGTTTATAGGCATCATATTGGTCTTTTTCAGGAACCGCATCTTTATAAAACAAAACTACTGCTTGTGAACTCATATCATCACTTTTAGCTTTGAGTTTTATTGTAGATGCTTCTGAGACTTTCATCAAATTACCACCTGAGTTTTTGGTGGAATCATTTATTGAAAATTCCGGTGAAGCGGAATGTGCTTTTATCCAAAAACCTTGCCATGGGGCTATCATCCCATTTTCTAAAGTTCCTGTAATGCCGTTCCAACTCAGATAAGAACCATTTCCGTTGTTAGCTGAATCGCTCCAAACATAGTAGGTCGCATCTATATTCTTTTTATTCCAACCGCTCTGTGCACCCCAATTAATGGATGTTCCATATGGGTTTCCAACCAGATTCCATCCGTCGTTTGCCATAACACCTGAATCGGTAAATCATACTGAAGGTGAAGCCTGACCATTAAACTTACTTGCGCTGTTTATTAGTTTTTTGGGAAAACCTTCCGGGTTCCCGTCATTGTCATCGTCAGAATAAACAAAAGTTAAAAATCCTGTACCGGACGCTGGCACTTCATTGGCATTGGTAATTGGTTGAAAAGATCTGGCTGATTCGCTCCATGTATAAACGTTGGAATTTCCATGAGAAACATCCGCTCCTGTAAAGCCCTGTGTCCATAAAGAATCTAATAAAGTTCCAAATGACGCTCCTGAAACTGGAGAACTTAGCATTCTCCAGCCTTCAGCTCCGGTAATTATAAGTTCGTTGTATTTTGTTTCCTGTAATTTTGGATATCCTGACCCTTCTTCGATATACCATATATCAGTAAAATCAAATCCTGAAAAAGAATTTCTTTGCTTCATTTGAGCAGTTGTTAAACCTGTTCCGTCAGCAGAAGAGGATTGCCCGGTGGTTTCTGTATCCCAATATGAATTAGTTACCGTTCCGGAAATTTTTTCTCCAATTAATCCTCCGCTTCCTGAAGGGGCAGACACACTTCCAATGCCATAACTATTTTCAATACTTCCACTTATTAAACGTCCAACTAAAGCAGAAGCTCCATAAGTAGAACTGGAAGCTGATGCGGTTGAATATGAATTACTTATCAACCCTACGGATCCACTGCTGCTTTCACTTGCACCGGCCAGACCTCCTGAATGATAGACTCCGGATACAGTCCCTGTTGTGTAACTATTTAAAACATCCGAATAATTTAACCCTACTAAACCACCGTTGTAATTTTGACCGGTAACATCAACATCTATCAGAACCATATTTTTTAAAACTGCATTGAATGTTGAACCAAATAAGCCATTAAAATTTTCAGAAGGTCGGTTAACATATAAGTTATTGATCGTAAATCCATTACCGTCAAAAGAACCTGTAAACTTTCCTTGATCAGTATTAGTACCAATGGGATCCCATCCCTCCCCTGTATTAAATGGAGCAACATCTAAATCAATATCTGCTACCTGAATAAAATGTGCATTCATAAAATGACGTACACTATCTAAGTGAACAGCCGTTTCTATTTTGTAAGGGTTAGATTCAATTCCAAAACCTCCGGCAAATATTTCTTTGAATTTCTTATATCCTGGAAGTGAATCTGGCTGGTTCGTTTTTAAATAGGGATAAGAAGACAGTTCGTCGATTGCCCAAATAGTAGAAAAGTTCCAACCTGAGAATGATGATTGCTGTTTCATTTCCGTAGTTGATAATCCTGTTCCGCCACTAGAATGTGTTTTCGTGGATGATTCAGTGTCCCAATAACTATTAGTGATTGTAGAACCTTGATTTACACTAATAAAACCTCTTGCAGATGAATGTGCACTTGATACTTCTACCCCCGAATAACTATTATTGACAGTGGCGTAATAACCTCGCCCAATAAAGCCTGCTACATTAATGGAAGTAGATGTTATTCGACCTACTGCATAGCTGTTACTTACATTTACGCGATTCGCAAAACCAATAAATCCTCCTGTAATAGAACCGGTCACGTTCATATCAGAATTGGAATAACTGCGATCAATAATGGTTAAATAGGAATACCCAATAAAACCTCCTATTTCTGCCCTTCCCGAAACAGTTCCAGAAGAAAAACTATTTGTTATATTACCTCTGTCCGCCCTTCCAATTAATCCCCCACCCCGATTTATTAAACTTACATTTACTACACTAAATGTACTATCTATATCAGTTCTTAAACTAAAGCCTAATAGTCCTCCCGCGTCTATGATACCGGTAACAGAACCTGATGAATAAATATTGTTAATTTCAGAATCTATAATCCTCCCTGATAAGACACCAACTTCATATCTCCCTGTAACATCCGCTTCTTCAATGCGCATATTTTCAACAACAGCATTTCCATAAATATATCTGAACAACCCAACCCAATTTTGAGATGACCTGTCTATAAAAAGATTCGTAATTTTATAGTTATTCCCATCATAGTGACCCGCAAATCCTGTGTTTGCTTCTGCACCTAAAGGGTTCCAACCGAGACCTGTGTTAAAAGGTGAAATGTCTAAATCTATATCTGCAGTTTGTATAAAATGCCTATCTCTGAAATATCTTACGCTATCAAGTTGAGTGGCCGTTGCTACCTGAAATGGTTTGGTTGCTGAGCCACAGCCCCCACTAAAAAAACTTATATTTATTGTATTACCTGATGTTGGATGACTTGTTTGCTCACTTGTTCTTAAAAAAGGAAAAGTATTACTCTCATTAATATCCCAAACTGAACTAAAGTCCCAACCGGTAAAAGAAGCTTCCTGTTTTAATTGACTATTCGTTAACTCTGTACCTCCTGCGGACGACTCCTGACAATTAAATTCATTATTCCAGTAGCTGTTTGTAACGGTTCCTGCATTTTTTTCACCTATTAAACCGCCGTAACCTGAAACAGACAGAACCTCTCCAGCAGCGTAACTATGTTCGATGGTTCCACTTATTTGCCGACCTACCAACCCACCAGAGCCATATTCTTTGCTAAAAGCAGAAGCAGTTGAATAAGAATTTTGTACAAGTGCTGTAGAACCATCCCAGGTTTCTAAGGCTCCGATTAGACCTCCTGTATGGTTAACTCCTGTTATAGAGCCGGTAGAGTAACTATTACTTACTTCCGAAAAGTTTATACCTATTAAAGCACCTACGTAGTTTTTTCCTGTTACGTCGGCCTCTTCAATTCCAATATTTTTTATTAAAGCATTTTTTGTAGCTCCGAAAAGTGCCACAAAATCTGTATTAGGACGATTTATATAGAGATTTTGAATCTTATATCCGTTTCCATCCAAAGAACCGGAAAATTCTTGCCCAGAAGAATTGGTACCGATGGGCGTCCAACCTTCTCCTGAGTTAAATGGTGCCACATCCATATCAATATTCTGTGTTAATTTGTAGTGTAAATTGATATAATATCTGATACTATCTAACTCTTGAGGAGTACTGATTAAAAATGGATCAGATTCCGAACCGGATCCTCCGGCATAGCCAATTATTTTAAACTGTTTACCCGGAGGTGTAGACGGCTCAGTGTTAATCAGATACGGGTAGCTGGTTGAATCTCCTGATACAATATTCCATACCGAATTAAAATCCCAGCTTGCAGATGTATATGTACTTTTGGTTTTAAGTTGGTTGGATGTCTTCGCTATCCCACCTCCTGAGCTAACGGCTTGTCCTGTAGCAGTTGAATCCCAAAACACATCAGTTGCTACGGTTCCGGAACCATACAACCCTACAAGCCCGCCAACATTAGCAGGAGCTGAAACTGAACCTGCTGCATATGATTTTGCAATATCTCCGGAAATAAATCTTCCGATAAGCCCACCGGCACTTGTAGATGTGGCGGTGACTGATGCAAAAGAATATGAATTGCTAATTTCGCCCGCACTTGTGTAGGTTTCTAACAATCCTGTTAGTCCGCCGGCATGATTTTCAGCTGTTACCGAACCGGTACTATAGCTTTCTGATAGATGCGTGTAATTTATTCCTGTTATGGCACCTACGTAATCTTTACCTGTAACATTTACATTTTCGAAACCAACTTTTTTAATATATCCGTACCGTGCTGTTCCAAATAATCCAACAAAATTTTCTGTAGGTCGGTTAATAAAAAGATTTAGAATTTTTTTTCCATTTCCATCAAAACGCCCGTGAAACTCTTGTCCTGATGAGTTTGTGCCAATTGGTTTCCATCCTTTTCCTGAATTGAATGGATAAATATTCAAATCAATATCATGAACCAGCTTGTATTCGTATGTGTTACTGTCATATATATTCCTAAGATGGAATGTATTTTTAATTAAATAGGGATCTCCGGAAGTTCCTGAACCACCACCATACTTTTTTGTTATTTGATGCATAGGATATCCAAAGTTATATACATCTGTAATTTCCCAATTAGAGCTAAAATCCCATCCTGCTCCGGAAAAAGTAGATTCTGTATGCATTTCCGCTGTCGTTTTCCCCGTTGCTTGTCCTGCACTTGTTGCTAACCCGCTACTCTCTGTATCCCAAAAACTATTGGTAACGGTTCCGGAGTTTTGCTCTCCCACTAAGCCACCTGCTCCACCGTTAGGTGCACTTGCAGATCCTGTTGAAAAACTGTTTAGAATAGTTCCGCTTTGTTGACGAGCTACTAAACCCGATGCCCCATAATTTGATGACGTGGCTTTGGCATGTGAATATGAGTAATTTACACTTACATTACTGCTCCCAATTATCGTCCCAAGCAATCCACCTGTATGGTTTCTTCCTTTTATCTCTCCGGTTGAAAAAATGTACTCCACTTTACTGTTAAGATTTCCTGCAAGTGCACCAACATATTCATCTCCGGTTATATCAACATCTACCAAACCAAGATTTTTAACACTTAGAAAATTGTTTTCACCGTATATAAATCCAAACAAACCTACATAGTCTGAACCAGGCCTGTTAATATAAAGTCCGTAAATAACATACCCATTGCCATCGAAACTCGCAGTGAACCAATTTGGATAAGTGGTAGGGCTTATTGGTTCCCACCCTTGTCCATTATTCCAATTTTTAGTATCCCGTGCATCAATGTCATTCATTAAAATGAAATAATTTCCAAACGTAATATGATTTCTTACTTCATTTAACTCGGTAAGATTTGTTATTTGATAAGGATCTCCTGAAGAGCCATCACCACCTGCAAATTGAGCTAAAACTTCTTTCTGAATGAAGATCAGTATGAAGATCAGTATGATGTACCTGACAGCCTTACTAAACTTTTGTAGTAATTTATCTTTTCCTTTTAACCGTAAAACGTATTCTTTTTTCATTTCAGCTTTATGAATTATTAAGAGTCTATTGACTCATTTTGCTCCACAAAACTATATCCATCACCTAAAACAAACGTCTCAAAAACCTGAACAATCGTGTCAAGTTTGTACTTTTAATACACCATAAAGGCTATTTTTTTGATTTTACGTCTATATTATAACTACAATGATTTAAGATATTTTAGAATTTAGATGGACTTTTTCTCACAAAGCCTTATACTCTCTCAGAACTAAAAGGACAGATTTTTCATCAAAGTATGGGCGGCTTTTTATTGACTCCGGAATCTATTCCGATGCTGGCAAAACTACTGCTGGCTGTTATTGTAACCGGATACATTCTTATTTACTTTGAGAAGACCAAATCAGTTAAATGGTTTTCAAGATACTTAATCGGTTACATCCTTCTTGATGTTTTAATCTTGTTTGGGGAAATAGTTATATCTGACTGGTCGCTACTGAGTTTACCATTACAATATATTGCCAGTATTGTCTTCACTTACTGTTATCTGCAATTTGCCTACCACTTCAAAGAGAATAATTTCGAAAAGGAACATCGCAGAGTCACTTTATTTGTAAACTATTTAACGGTTCCCGCAATTCTGTATACTATTTATATGATGTATGATATAGGGTTCGGAGACTATACCATGGTCCAGGTCTTGCTTCCTTACCCATTGTTTTTGATATGCTGGTCCGGAGCTATTTTCTACAGAAAGTATCGGGTGTCACAAAATGAACACAGTGAAAATGAGCTGAATGCCTCGGCTTATAAAGCTTTCTTTATTATTACATTACTGGCCATTTTTATTTCAATTTTCCCTGCTATGAGAGCATTGGAGGTAATTGGACACGCTTTGTTTACCGTGACTTTTTTTATTCTAAACCTGACTGTTTTCTGCATGCTTACTGCTGCAGCGGTTAACTATCTAACAAGTCGTACTACAATGCTGATAAAGCTTGTGGGAATTTCATTGGTATTATTTGTAACCATAATTGGTTTGCAAGGTTTTCTGATCATACCTGGTTATGAATTCCAAAGTGGTCAGGATATTTCTATTGAGAATCGCCGAGAAATTCATTCACAGGTTCTGCCTTATGTCTGGTTCCTTTTGGGTTCATCCGGCGTTATTCTTTCTCTGTTTCCGATTTTCTTTAGCAGAACTGTATTACTTCCTTTAAGAAGGTTATTAAAAGGTGTTGATGAAGTGAATAAAGGAAATCTTAGTTATAGAATTGGAAATCAAGGGTATGATGAATTGGGTGTAATGAGTGAACACTTCGATACTATGACCTCGAACTTGCAAATAGCCAATGTAGAACTACAGGAATATACAGAAGGGCTTGAAGAAAAAGTGCGCGAAAGGACTGAAAAACTGCATCAGCAAACTGAAGAACTGGAACGTCTTCACAAAATGCGCTCAAAACTATTTCAGGATATTTCTCATGAGTTAAGAACGCCTATTACGCTTATCTCGGGTCCCTTGCGCCAGTTGCTGAATTCAGATGAAAATCTAGCTGATCATTCATATAAACAGCTTCAGCTTTCTTTGAGAAATTCAGAACGTTTAAAAAAACTGGTAGAACAAATTATAGAGTTGAACAGATTGGAATCCGAACAACTGACTCTCCATTCTACAAAAATTAATATATCGGGGCACCTGCAAATCCTTTGCGCTTCTTATGAAAGTTATATTACAGAACAAGGTTTAAAACTTAATACCTCTATTCCGAAAGAAGCAGTTTACGCAGAGTTAGATGAAGATAAATTTGAAAAGATCATCAATAATCTTATTTCCAATGCTGTCAAGTTTACCTCAAAAGGTGGGATCATCAAAGTGAGTTTAGTTTCGGAATCAGAATTTTTCTCAATCAGTGTTCAGGACAACGGAATCGGAATTCCGGAAAGTGAAATACCACATATCTTCGACCGATTCAAAAGTGCATCTAAAACTAATGTTGATTATAAAGAAGGTCTCGGGGTTGGGCTGGCTATAACTAAAGAGTACACTGAACTACAAAACGGATCTATCAATGTCCAAAGTTCACCAGGAAATGGAAGTACGTTTATAGTTCGGTTTCCTACAGCTGATGCTCCCATCACAGAAAAAAGCGCCAAAACTCTTGAAACGATCCCTAAAAACATAACAATAGATCCTGAAAAGGAAAAACTAATAACTCCTGAGCAACCAAAAACAAGCTCAGGAACTATTTTATTGGTAGAAGACAACCCCGATATGGCCGATTATGTTGTTTCTGTACTGGAAGAAAATCATTATAAAGTTCAGCATGCGGCTAATGGAAAAAAAGGGCTTCAAAAACTTACAAATTACAAACCTGACCTGATCATCAGCGACATTATGATGCCGGAGATGGACGGCATGACCTTTTTGAAGAAAGTCAGAGAAATGACTGATTTTTCCGATACACCCACTATTTTCCTTTCCGCACTTTCCGGGATTGATAAACAACTGGAAGGATTACGGCTTGGGGTAAATGATTATCTGGTGAAGCCTTTTAATCCTGAAGAACTTATTTGCCGTATTCAGAATTTAATTGAGTTCAGAAAAGTTCGGGATAAATTTACAGTGTCTGTTTCGGAAGATAAAAACCCTGACCTGGATGACGAACTTATCCAAAGACTTACTAAGCTGGTGGAATCCAAGTTAAGTAATACTCAGTTTAACATGGAAGAATTATCTGCTGAAGTTGCTATGAGCAGAAGTTCTATGTACAGAGAAATTAAAAAAATCACAGGTCTCTCTGCCGGAGCATTCGTTAAAGAAATACGTTTACAGAAAGCACGTCAAAGATTGGAAAACAATTCTGTTAAAACATTGAGTGAGATAGCCGGAGCTGTCGGGTTTTCTACTCCCAGTTATTTCACTAAACTTTATAAAAAGCGGTTTGGTAAACATCCTTCTGAATATTTAGACCAAACAAATTAAAAGCCTAGCTAATTAAGTTCTTTTCAATCAGAATATATATATAAAATGAAAATTACATCTGATCAACTTAAACCCGGAGACATTCTTCTTTGTGAATTCCGCCATCCCGGTTTTGACGGATATGCAGAAGCATTGATTACTATTCTAAAATTCCGGAATGCAAAGTCAGAAGAAGACCAAAAGAAATTCATGACTGCCGCTTTCACTATTCTTCGGGGATTGATCATAACCTTTGATCAGGATATTTATACCCATGCTGCCTTCTGGGATGGGAAAGGAGTAGTGGAAGCAGGTGGAAATGGTGTTGGCAGAAATCCTATTGATCATTACAAAGGAACTGAAACTGATGTATATCGTTTTGTAGAAAATGGTAAACAAGTTCTTGGAACTCAGGAATACCCCGTTGAACCTTTACTTGAACTTGCCGATGAAATTGTGAATGAAAATCTTAATTATTCCTACAACACTGCTATTCTGATGATCTTTCTATGCATCACTCGTTGGGAAAGAGAAGCTTGGATAAATGCTGTAATGAACTTTTTAAAATCTCATCTCAAATCAGTTAATCCCAACCTTATTGACTTACTATTCAAAGCAAATCATGACAAACTTATAGAACTATTTGAATGGATGGCCGATGAGATGATCCGCAGGATTGTTGCTTTCAGAAATGATAATGGATTGGTTTGCTCAGAAACCGTGGCTGCTATTTTTAATCAGGCAAAGCCTGAAGGAAAATATAAACTTGCCAAGCCTCTGAACTCAGTTGCTATTCCTCATAAAGAAGAAGAAAGCATTCAACTCTCGCCTGAAGATACTGAAAATGAATGGACTGAATTTTTTAATCAGTTGGATCGATCCGAATTCCCATTAAAATCATCCTCACCTGAAAGTTCGGATTGGAGGAAGCATGCAGATATCATTTATACTCCTCATGATATTGCAAGGTCTGTTAATACCGTGAAAGTTGGAAGGTTAAATCTTAAATAAAAAACCCTTGCTCAAATAAATGAACAAGGGTTAGAATCTTTGAATAAGATTTATGAGGGATGATTTACATCATTCCACCCATGCCTCCCATTCCCGGCATTCCGCCACCCATTCCGCCTGGCATTCCGCCGCCATTGTCATCGTCATCAGATGGCTTGTCAGAAATTACAGCTTCAGTGGTTAGTAATAATCCGGCAACAGATGCTGCGTTTTGAAGCGCTGCTCTGGTTACTTTAGTCGGATCAATTACACCGGCTTTAATTAAGTCTTCGTACACTTCAGTACGTGCGTTGTATCCGAAAGCACCTTTTCCTTCAAGAACTTTCTGAACTACTATTGCGCCTTCAACTCCGGCATTGTTTGAGATAGTTCTCAATGGAGCTTCAAGAGCTTTACGAACGATTTGGAAACCTACAGTTTCATCTTCGTTAGCGCCTTTTAATTTGTCAAGAGTACCAAGAGTTCTTAGAAGAGCTACTCCACCACCAGGAACAATTCCTTCTTCCACAGCAGCACGAGTTGCATGCAATGCATCTTCAACTCTGTCTTTCTTCTCTTTCATTTCAACTTCAGAAGCAGCGCCGATATATAATACAGCAACACCACCACTTAACTTAGCTAAACGCTCTTGTAGTTTTTCACGATCGTAATCAGAAGTTGTATTCTCGATCTGACCTTTGATTTGGTTAACTCTAGCTTTGATGTCATCAGCTTTTCCGGAACCACCAACAATAGTAGTGTTGTCTTTGTCGATAGTTACGTTGCTTGCCTGACCTAAGAAATCAAGAGTAGCGTTTTCTAATTTGTATCCACGCTCTTCAGAGATCACAGTACCACCTGTTAGGATAGCGATATCTTCAAGCATTGCTTTTCTTCTGTCGCCAAAGCCCGGAGCTTTAACAGCAGCGATCTTCAATGAGCCGCGAAGTTTATTAACTACTAAAGTAGCTAAAGCTTCGCCTTCAATATCTTCCGCAATAATCAATAACGGCTTACCTGACTGAACTACTTTTTCCAAAATTGGAAGAAGATCTTTCATAGTTGAGATCTTTTTGTCGAAGATCAGGATATATGGATCCTCAAGATCAGTCGTCATTTTTTCAGAATCGGTAACGAAGTATGGAGAAAGGTAACCACGGTCGAACTGCATACCTTCTACAGTCTCTAGTGTAGTTTCAATTCCTTTTGCTTCTTCAACTGTGATAACACCAGTGTTATTGAATTTTCCGTCGTCAGACTTTCCTACTTTTTCGTATGCTTCTGCGATAAGAGATCCGATCTCTTCGTCACCATTAGCTGAAATAGTAGCGATCTGCTTCAATTTGTCGATGTCTTTGTCGATATCGATCTTAACATCTTTCAAACCTTCTACAATTGCGGCAACTGCTTTTTCGATACCGCTTTTCAAATCCATTGGGTTTGCACCCGCAGTAACGTTCTTCAATCCTGCACTAATAATTGCCTGTGCAAGTACAGTAGCAGTAGTAGTTCCATCACCTGCATTGTCATTGGTTCTAGAAGCGACTTCTTTGACCATCTGAGCTCCCATATTCTCGATCTTGTCAGAAAGCTCGATCTCTTTAGCTACAGTAACACCATCTTTTGTGATCTTTGGTGCACCAAATGACTTTTCAATTACAACATTTCTTCCGCGTGGTCCCAACGTAACTTTTACAGCATCGGCAAGTTTGTCGACACCTTTTTTTAGAGCGTCACGTGCTTCCACATCATAGTGAATTAACTTAGACATAGTATTCTTTTCTTTTAATTTTTGATTTTAATTCTTTGTATTTGGTCTGATGTACTTACGATAGGATTCCAACAATATCAGACTCACGCATAATCAGGTACTCTTCTCCGTCAAAACTTACTTCAGTACCGGCGTATTTACCGTAAAGAACTTTATCGCCTTTCTTTACAGTCATATCAATTTTATTTCCATTTTCTACTTTCCCTGCACCTACAGCTACAACAGTACCTTGCTGTGGTTTTTCTTTAGCTGTATCCGGAATGTATAGACCAGAGCTGGTTTTTTCTTCAGCTGCGTCCGCTTGTACAAGCACGCGATCGCCTAAAGGTTTAATACTAGCCATGTGTATGACTCCTCTTATTTTGTGTTAGTAGTTAATTTGAGCAAATGCTCTTTTCATTGTTTCACTGGCAACAATGCAACTACCGTACCAAATCATTCCATCATTCCGATGCTCTCCAGATGGGCTGTCAATTTTGCATAGGTGGCGGGCTTCCAGTTTTCCGGACGAAGATCAAAATCATAACCTTCGGGTTGATGATCTCCAAGAACAGGTTTCAAAGAATTGCTGATCTTTTTTCTTCTTTGATTAAATGCGGTTCTCACTACTGTTTTTAAATTCTTGTCAGAGCAATCCATTTTTGGTTGATCAAAGGTCAATCTCAGAACCGAGCTTTGAACTTTTGGAGGTGGGCTGAATGAATTAGGAGATACATCAAACAACATTTCAACGGAACTCATAAGTTGTGTTTGTACAGAAAGAATTCCATAGGCTTTTGTTGAAATGTCTGCAGCTAAGCGTTCAGCAACCTCTTTTTGCATCATTAAAATAGCATCTTCAAATAGATCCCGATGTTCAAGTAATGAAAAAAGGATTGGACTAGTTATGTAATAAGGAAGATTTCCCACTACATAAGTCTTCCCTTTTTTAGAAACCAATTCTTTCCAGTCTACTTTCAAAACATCTTGTTGATGAATAGTAATTCCTTCAATTTCAGTCTCTAAAACATCAATCGCTCGTTGGTCAACTTCTATTACATGAACGTCGTCATACTTTTGAACAAGATACTTTGTTAAAGCTCCTGTTCCGGGTCCGATCTCTATAATGCGATCTGACTTCTCTGCCTTAATAGCATTAACAATTTTATAAATGATGTTATTATCAGTTAGAAAATGTTGCCCGAGACTTTTTTTTGTTTTAAATGACATTAAATACTTTGGGTTTCAATTTTTGGTGGACTGCCATTTTTTAAATTCTTCACTTTCTAAATAAGACTTGTAGATTTCAACTTTTTGCATCGATTCTTTGCTGAACTCATAACCAAAAATATTTTCTAGAGCGCTTATGTGGTCATTTACTTTTTTAAAATTTCCTGAAGCAAGCTCTAACTCTAACAGACCGAAATATGCATCTTCTTCAAACTCATTATTCTCAATTGCAGTCTCTAAATAACTTCTTGCACAACTTAAATCCTCAGCTATTGAACAAATAGTAGATCGAATTACATTCAAATAATTATCCCCACCAACTATTTCATCCAATTTATCAATTTGTTCATGAGCAGTTTCTAACTCTCCTCTTAGCAAATAATAATCTAATGTTAGCAAAGGTAAGCTAGGATCGTCTGGAAATTCATTCTCATACTCTTTAATTAGCTTAAGATATCTCATTTCATCTGTAGTTTGAGCAGCAGAAATTGCAGTGAGCAAAAATATTTTTTCTTGCTTCATAGATTTCGACAGGCTGTCATAAACTTTTAGTATTTCTTCAAAATCACCCATACTTCTATATTTTTGCATCTTTACCAACTTTGGGAGGCTTTGGGTAAATTCCTTTTCTTTAATATTTAACGAATTTAAAATATTACTGATCATTCCATTTTCAGAAATAATCATTTTAGCATTTCTATTCATAGTTGTGCTAATGTATTCACCTGAGAAATACGAAAATATGTCAATTATCCTAAGTTCATCTCTGCTTTCTACATCTACCTCAAATTCTAAATAATTTAATCCAGCTTCTCCTGCTTCACATCTAATCAAGATGGAAAATGAATTTTCTGTCTGGGTGTAGTTCACATATTCAAACTCAGTAAAAGATGAAAAAATAGAACTGATGGAAGGCTTTACACTATTTTTTACGCCAGATCTAAACTGCCTCAAATCATAAGATTCGGTAGGAATATCAGCAAATATCCTATCTAGAAATTTATCCTCGTTGAATGCATTAATGAAATTCTCTGTGCTACCTGAATTTATTTCTTCTAAATAATCAAACATTTGGTTATGATAAACGTCGGATATTAAAGAATCTGGATTTTGAGCGTTAGCAGACAGCACAAAACATAGAAAAAACAGATATAGAAAGTACTTCATCTCAAATTATTTAAATTCAAATTGGTTTAAATCTGGAAACTATTATCTGTAAATTAACGAACGCTTGCTTTACTTGTAAGCGAAACTAATATTTATTTATGAGTTTACTTGATAAAATCGGGTTAGGACAAAAAAAGAATGATCTTGCTCCTCTGATAGGTGAAAAGCTTAAAAAAGAGCAGGAGAAGTATTCTTTAAAGAGAAATCCTTATCTCAGAGCTTTTATTTTTATATGCTTTATTGGTATTTCAATTCTGTCTTTGCCAAATGCTACGATAAATTCCGGTTTAAATTATACTGTTGGGCAACCATGGAGAGCGGAAGACCTTGTTGCTCCATATACGTTTGCGATCAATAAAACCGCCGATGAGATTGAAAAAGAAGAAGAGCAAATTCGAAATACAGTTTCGCCTGTTTTTAATATTAATCCGAATATTGCAATAGGTGTTCAAACAAAAATTGATTCTTTATACAGAAATATTCAACCGGTTATCGAGAGCTATTATAACTGGCAGGAAAGTAAACAACTAAACCTTTCCGGTAATTTTGATGACAGTGTTCGGTTTGCACAGGAATATGCTAACGCCGAAATTCAATTAACAGAAAGATCCTGGACCGTACTTTTTGACAGCTATTATTCTGCTCTTACAAATAATCGCCCTGTAAGTTCCTTTGTTGGTGTACAAGTAAAACAACGGCTCGAATCCGTCATAGAAACTCTGATGAATGATGGAATCATAAACAGAACCAAGGCCAGTATTGATCAAAATGAAATAGTAATACGCGATGTTGTAAACAGTACAGAGAGAATTGCTACTAAAACCAGAGTGCGTGACCTCCGTGAAGCAAATGAATACGCTCAATTTCAGTTAAACAGAGATTTTGATCAAAGCGTAGCCCAACTAGGAATGGAGATGTATAATAAAGCCATTCAATCGAACTTAATTTTTAGCGAACAGGACACACAGATAAGAATTGAGGATCAGCTTGCTCAGGTTTCACGTACCAAAGGTGCTATTGCTCAGGGACAGATGATCATCCGAAAAGGAGATATCGTAACCCAACAAAGTGCTAATATTCTGGAAAGCTTATCTGAAACCAGATCTCAAAACGCCTCTGTTGTTGAAAAATGGCTCCGGTTTTCAGGTGGAGTGATCGCCATTTGTATGATATCGCTGGTATTTTTTATGTACTTGTTCTTATACAGAAGACCTATAAGTACCCATAACGGATTATTCTTTTTGGTTTTTCTTACCATGGGACTGATCGCTTTAGCCAGTGCAATACTTCTCCGTTACGATATATCAAATATCTATGTAATTCCGGTTGCCATAGCTCCCATTATCCTGACCATCATTTTTGACTCCAGAGTTGGAATAATAGCATCAGTAACATTAGCAGCACTGATTGGTTTGGTAAATGGAAATGATTTTGAGTTTACTATCGCAACTATTTGTGCATGTAGTATGGGAGTTTTTTCAGTTAGAGATATTAAAGATCGTTCTCAATTTTTCTTTACCACTCCCGGAGTTGTTTTTATATCATATATAGTAGTGATTGGGGCTTTTTCTCTAACCAAACTGGGCGGATGGGAATCTTTCTTCAGCCAGATTCTATTCATAGGTATCAACTCTCTTTTTATCCTCTTTACTTACCCAATTATTCTACTTTTTGAAAAACTATTTGGAATAACAACTGATTTCACCCTTTTGGAAATGAGTGATACAAACCGCCCATTGCTCAAAGAGTTGATGAACAAAGCTCCGGGTACTTTCCATCATAGTTTACAGGTTGCTAATTTATCTGAAGCAGCAGCGGCAGCTATCAAAGCGAATTCATTGTTATGTAGAGTGGGAGCACTGTATCATGATATTGGAAAAATGGTGAAGCCATCATACTTCGTCGAAAATCAAGGAGGCGGAACCAATGAGCATGATAAGCTAAAGCCCCAAATGAGCGCTATGGTTATTAAAGCTCACGTTAGTGAAGGTGTTAAAATGGCAGAAGAAGCCGGATTACCAAAAACCATAATTAGTTTTATAGAATCTCACCACGGCACTTCTGTTATCCGGTATTTTTATGAGAAAGCGAAAGAAGATGACAATCTGAAAGAAATGCTGAATGAAGAACAATTCAGATACGAAGGTCCGCTTCCCTCAACCAAAGAGACCGGAATTCTATTGTTAGCTGATGGAATTGAAGCAGCTTCACGAGCGATGAAAAACCCAAACTACAGCAAGCTTGAAAACCTCGTTAATAAAATGGTTGATGACAGGGTCGCCGAAGACCAGCTAAGTCAATGCCCTTTGACTTTCAGAGACCTGAGCATTATCAAAGAAACATTTATAAACATCCTTGTTGGAGTGTATCACGGACGTATTGAATATCCTGAAGAAAAGAAGACTAAAAAGAAGTCTTTAAATGGCGAAACTCCTCAAGAACAACCTGAAACTTCTGAAAACCAAGGGCAGTAGTCACTTAGATAATGGAGAAATTCAAACAAGAAGTTGACCTTTATATACAGTTTATAAAACTCGAGAAAGGTCTCTCTGAAAACTCCATTAACTCTTATAAAAATGATATAAGCCGTTATATTGATTTTTTAGTTTTTCAAAAAAAAATCTCTGACTTAAGCGGAGTTACTCTTACTCATATAGAGGATTTTTTGGATTACCTGATCGACACAGAATGTCTGTCTACAAGCTCACTGGCTCGTAATATTTCCAGTATCAGAAGCTTTCATGAATTTGCCACTGTTGAAGGATTCTCTAAAGCTAATCCTGCAGAATTAATTGAGCTCCCGAAAAAAGCAAAGAAACTACCTGAAGTTCTGGATGTAGTAGAAATTGAAGCACTACTTTCATCACCAAATACAGATAAACCCGCCGGCATTCGTGATAAAGCCATTCTGGAATGTTTATATGGAACAGGTATGCGTGTAAGTGAGCTCACCGGATTAGAAATGGATCGCTTGTTTTTTGAAATAGGATTTATTCGCGTGATCGGAAAAGGAAATAAAGAACGGTTGGTTCCGGTCGGTGAAGTTGCACAGGAAGCCATTGAGCATTATGTAGAACATGTGAGGCCTCTGTTCTTTAAACCTCAGAAAGCCGAAAAATCAAAAAACAGAGTGTTCTTAAATCAAAGAGGTGGCGCTTTAACCAGAATGAGTATCTGGAATATTGTTCAAAAAGCTGCAAAAGCTGCTGACATCAAAAAGCCGGTTTATCCTCACATTTTTCGGCATTCTTTTGCCACACATTTACTAGAAGGCGGTGCCGATCTCAGAGCCGTCCAGGAAATGCTTGGACACGCTTCTATTCTTACCACTGAAATTTATACTCATATCGACCGTTCTTTTTTGCATCAAGTACACAAGGAATTTCACCCACGAGCTTAGTTATTATGAAACGATTCTTATTTCTTCTTTTATTTCTTATCCCAGCAAGTTTATTAAATGGACAGTCCCGTTCCACTCAGGTTTACGATAACGGACTGGTTGTATCTGCTGAAGTCTACGCATCAGAAGTAGGTAAACAAATTCTTCAGCAGGGAGGTAATGCCGTTGATGCTGCAGTTGCAGTTCAATTTGCATTAGCGGTTACTCTGCCCAGAGCCGGAAATATTGGCGGTGGTGGTTTCATGGTAATTCAGTTAGCAGATGGCACATCCACTACACTGGATTTCAGAGAAAAAGCTCCTCAAAGAGCCTCCAGAAACATGTACGTTCGAAATGGAGAATTTGATCCCGAGCTTAGCTGGGAAGGAATTTTGGCATCTGGCGTTCCCGGAACGGTTGACGGTATGGTTACAGCATTGGAAAGATATGGGAGAATGCCGCTGGAGCTTGTAATTCAACCTGCAATTGATCTTGCTCAAAATGGATATTACTTGTCATACACCCAGGCACAAGGGTTGAATAGCCGGTTTAACACCTTCAGTAAATATGAAGGCTCCAAAAAATACTTTACAAAAGAAGACGGAACTCCTTTCAAAGAAGGCGATCTGTTTATTCAGAAAGATCTCTCAGAAGTTCTTGAACAAATAGCCAGATACGGACGTGACGGTTTCTATTCCGGATCAGTAGCAGATGCTATTGTGCAGCAAATGAGAGAAATGGGTGGATTAATATCTTATTCAGATCTAAGAAATTACAGCAGCAAATGGCGTGAACCTGTAAAAGCACGTTTCCAGGATTATGAATTGTCAATTATGCCTCCACCCAGTAGCGGAAGCATTGCTGTATATCAAATTTTAGATATGATGGATGACTATGCTCTTTCAGAGTTGGGACATAATTCAGCCGACTATGTTCATCTAATGGCAGAATCTATGAGACGAGCTTTTGCTGATCGCTCCTTTTATTTGGGAGATCCTGACTTTAACGACATTCCCAAACAAGATCTGCTAGATCCAAAATATAATCATGCACGAATGATAGATTTCTCTATGGATACTATCACTCATTCTTCTGCCCTTTCTCACGGAGAATTCTCAAACAATTACGAGTCTGATGAAACCACTCACTTTTCCATTATTGATCGGGATGGAAACGCCGTAGCAGTTACAACTACACTTAACGGATCTTTCGGAAGCAAAGTGGCTGTTAACGGAGCCGGCTTTCTTTTAAATAACGAAATGGACGATTTTTCAGCTCAACCCGGCGAACCAAATGCATATGGCCTGATAGGAGGCGAAGCCAACTCCATTGAACCCGGCAAAAGAATGCTTAGCAGTATGACTCCTACAATAGTTACTAAAGATGGAAAGGTCAGAATGATACTGGGAGCGGCTGGCGGTCCAAGAATAATTACAGCGACTCTTCAGAACTTTTTAAACATCGCTGTGTTCGGCATGAATGCTCAGGAAGCAATTGCTGCAAACAGAGTCCATCACCAATGGTTACCTGATGTTCTTTTTTATGAAAACTATGGATTGAGCCCGGATACTATTCGCTTGTTGGAACAAAAAGGGCACCAACTCAGAACCATGTCAATTGCCCGGGGACATTTAATTTATATCAATCCGGATGGAAAGAAATCAAGTGGTGTAGATCCCAGAGGAGATGGTCACGCCGCAGGTTATTAACCTTCCAAACCGTAGGTACAATTCATGAATTGTACCTACCTGATGGATTCTAAATATGGCTCAATACATTCTTCGCAGTTACTGAATTGTGTGAATCGTGCCAGATCACTCCTCCCTGATTCAAGACAAATATTTGTGGTGATTCATGTCTCACTTTAACTCTTTCTGCAAAACTTTTTGAAATAGCACGTTCGCTGATCACATCTATTAAATGAAAATCTATTTCCGGATTACCAAGAAGTTCCGGATCATTTAAATTTCGAAGAGCAAAATAGCTTATACCGCAACTCGGGCTGTGTTTGTAAACAACCTGCTTGCGCTCATTTGAAGATCTCAGAATTTTATCTATCTCCTCTTCAGATGAAACATGATTCCAGACACTCTCTTCTTCTGATGGAGCTTCCACTCCAGTAAATGCTTTAGTAAGTTTTTCTAAAAATCCCATCGTGATATTTTTCAATAAATATATTACAATTATGACACTTTATGGAACTCATCACCTGAATCATTCATTATAAGTACTAAACTAACAAACTATTGGAGATTATGGATACAAAACTACAAGCTTACTGGTTAGGACATTCCGCATTTAAATTTGTAAGCCCAAAAGGAAATATAATTTACGTTGATCCTTTTTTGAAGAACAACCCTTCTACTCCTGACGAGCTTAAAGAAGTAGAAAAAGCAGATTTCATTTTGCTCACTCACGGGCATGAAGATCATGTTGGTGATACTTTAGAAATTGCTGAATCAACGGGTTGTAAAGTTGTTGGGATTGTTGAACTGATTGGCTTATTAACAGATAAAGGTCTAAGTGAAGATCAAGCTGTAGCCTTCAATAAAGGTGGCACGGTACCATTTGATGATTTTTCAGTAACCATGGTATCTGCAAACCACAGCTCTTCTTTTGATGGTAAATATGCCGGTGATCCAGCCGGGTTGATTCTTTCCTTTGAAGATGATCTATGTATTTACCATATGGGCGATACTAATATTTTTACTGACCTGACTCTATATGGCGAGTTGTATGAACCGCATATGGTTTTCGCTCCAATTGGAGATCATTTTACAATGGGGCCTCAGGAAGCAGCTTATGCCGTTGAGATGGTTAATCCGAATTTTGCTGTACCTATACACTATGGAACCTGGCCACCGATTGATTCAGATCCGAATGAATTTAAAGAAGTACTGCAAGAAATTTCAGATATAGAGGTTTTGATCCCGGACGTGGGCAAAGAATTCTTAAAGGCTGACTAAAACACTAAGATTGTCCTTCTAATTTGGTTTCATCTTTTAGCCGAAGATGGAAGAATTTTATATCATCATCCCGGATAACGGAAATACTGAAACTCCTTGTTGAATGGAACAGTTCAAGAAGTTCGTTTAAACTGTATTTAGCTACCGGTTCAAAGTTTATTTCATAAAGAACATCATTTGCTTGAATACCGATTTGCTCGGCGATGGAATTTTCTCTGACTTTTGAGACTATATAGTAAGGGAGCCGTAGAAATGGCGTGGTAATCTCCAATCCACTGGTGTTATAACTAAAGTCATCATTATAATCGCTGTTTGGTCGAAGCAACATACTTGGCTCGTTATAATTGAATATTACACTAAATCTTCTGAAAAAATCAGCTCCGATACTACCATTTCTGTTACCTCTGTTTGCAACCAGTCTGATACCTTCAATATCCGGATATGCAATTATTGGGTAATCCAGTTCTAATCCATTGACTTCTATTTTCCTTGCTCTTCCAATGTCTCCATAAATTTCTCCGCTCAACCCACTACCTAAATATGATCGCACCGTTTTTGGAGGGATATTAATACCTTCCTTAGAATTGGGATATAAAAAGATATTATGGCTCGCTCCTGAATCTATTAACAGCTTTACATCAATTTTAGTAGAGTCGCTTTGAGTGATCTCCGCATTCATATAAATTTTATAGTCATGCTTCTCTAAAGGAACATAAACCCATTTTTTATCCTTCCTTTTTTCTTCATACTTCTCTTTGAAATAATCAGGGTCATGAAAGTAGAGTCTTTCAGATTTGTAATCTATTTCGACTATAAAGTTTTCAAATATGTCATAACCCATCAAGCCGTTTACTCTTCTACCCATAAAATTTGAAAGTCGAAGAACACTTTCCAATAATAATACTACAGAATGGTTTTCCCCTTCAATTCCCTCTAAATAAATTTCGTTTTTACTGGATGTCAATGCCGGTATTGGTCCTCCGTTTCCTAATCCACTTAGCTCAATATCACCTTCGTAATTGATAGTAAAGCTTTGGTCTTCTCCCAATTCAGTAATAACCGTTCGACCGGCGCCGGTATCGAGAATAAAGTACAAATCACCGGAGTCATTAATTTGTGTTGGAATGACAACAAGATTATTAATCAGATCAAATGACATTGAGACAGTGCCTTTATGAAGCTTTTCAATTCTGATATCTCTTTCCTCACGATTGCCATCTAAAACATGCTTAGTGCAATTCAAAGAAAATAATACAGTCCAGAAAACTAATATGGATATCTTGTTATTCTTCAAACTCTTTTTTTTTGATGGATACGCAATATTACCAAAGTGTTGCAAAAGCCATATTAATTAGTTCTGTTACTTTTCCAAAACTTCTTTTATATAATCCTACTGATTTTGATTTCTTACGCCTGATATTTCGATTATCGAGTCAAAACCTGGAACCCCGAATCCAAGTGTCTGATCTTTTCCAGCTTTTCTGAAATTTTAAATCTAATTCTGAATCATTTTTACCCTGAGCTTTTAAGGCTTGTTGTATTCCAAATAAAGACCATCCATTATTCGGATGATTTTCTAACTCTTTTTCATACACTTCTATTGCCCTTTCATATTCTTTTGTCTCCAGCAAAAGAGCTCCGTACCAGTGTCTTGGAGAAAATGGTATCGGTTCCGGCTCATCGTACGCTAAAGCATCGTAGTATTTTATTGCCTGTTTGAATGATTCTTCAGCTTTTTCAAGTTCTCCTTTTTCCCAGAATATTTCTCCTTCTAAAATATAACCCACCGTACTCAAAAGATTTTCAGCGGAATGAAATCTAAACCTAGCTGAAGAAGTTGAAGCTTCTTCTAAAATTTTTTCCTTCATCTCTGTTGCTTTCTCTTCATCACCACTTTTTAACGAAGCATACCCCTGAGCAAAATCCCACATCCCACCATGTATAGAATGTGATGGTCGGTTTGCAATAGCCGGTATTTCATCAAATCTTCCAAACCGAATCAATGTGAGTACGTGATACATGTTATTTCCGGTAAGTTTGGCGTAATCCTTTCCGGCTTGTATTGCTACTGCTCCTTGTCCATCCATACTGGCTGCAAAAGCCAACATATGTAGATTATGAGACGGATAAATTGCAAATCCTTCACCAACGGAAGCTTTCATATCAGAATGCCACGCCATTATATTTGCTGTTACGGCGTCTGCCCAACGACCGATTTCATTCCAAGTATGCGAAGGCATATGGTTGATATGACTGGCTCCCGGAATTGAAGTTCCTATATATTCAGCACATGGTTCAGCCCATTCAGGATTTTGAGTTGATTCTGTTGCATGAATATATAAATGACAAGCTCCCGGGTGTTTGATATCGGTTTCTAGTATTCCTTCCAGCACCGAGTGTAGTTTTTCAACATCAGGGTCGTTCACATCTCTGGTTCCTCTTCTTGGCTCTAATAAAAACAAAGATTCTGCATATAGGGTAGCTATATCCAAATCATTCGGATATTTGCGTGACAATTTCTGCATTTCTTTTGAGTAAAGAGTATCCTGAACTGCTCTGGTTTCCCGATCATAATCTTTGATATATCTAACTGAAAAAGCTTTTATAAGGTCTTTTTCTTTTTCACTGCCATTATTCTCAGAAACTTCAATCGCCTCCTGAATTTTCGCGTAAGCTCTCGGCGCCTCGGCTGTAGTCATTGCTCCGTTCAAGTAAGATCCCCACGCCCATGCTTCTCCCCAATAACAAACTGCACAATCAGGATCTGCTTTTTGGGCTTCCCGAAATGAACGAGCTGCATCTACTTTTGTAAATGCGTACATCATCTGAAAACCCTGATTAAAATATGCTTGTGCTTTTTCATTATCGGATGAGATCGGGTATTCAAAATCTCCCAGAGCTACATCAAAAAGAGGAATCGGCTCATCAAAATCGGATGGGTAATTTACTTCCTGAGCCATTGCTATAATTGGGAAGAGCAGTAACAGCATTAAAAAAATAACTTTTCTCATAGTAAAAATATTGAAATCATGTTTTCAGATTATAATAGATAAACACTTTCTAAAAAGTAAATCTTTGTACCCTGACATTTGAATCTATGTTATATATCTTGAGCTAAAATTAATTTTAAACAATCTTCTATGGCTGACTTGATCGGTGTTTTCGCTTTAATTGTAGGACTTGAGCTCGTTCTCGGTGTTGATAATATTCTTGTTATTACAATCCTTGTAAGCCGACTTGAGGAAAAATACCAACAGCGCGCAAGAGTGATTGGGCTGGTTCTTGCCATGGTAGCTAGAATTGTGCTACTGTTTCTACTGCTTCAGCTCACTGAACTGACGAACCCGATCGTTATGGGTTTATCTGTCAGAGATCTGATACTAATTATCGGGGGATTATTTCTTCTCTATAAAGCAGTGAAAGAAATTCATAATACCATTGAACTTAAAGATGAACACGACGCTGCAAAAAATGTCAAAGACTCTTTCAGTTCGGTAATTACACAAATAGTGCTACTGGATATGGTTTTCTCGGTTGATTCAGTAATAACGGCAATTGGTTTAACAGATGTAGTTTGGGTTATTGTTACTGCAGTTATTCTAGCATTTGTAGTGATCTTAATTTTTGCGAAACCGATAGGTGAATTCATCCTCGAAAACCCGGCGCTGAAAATCCTTGCTTTGTCATTTTTGATTACCATTGGAATAACCATTTTCATGGAGGGTTTACACAAAGAAATCCCTAAAGCGTATATCTATCTTCCAATGGGTTTTGCTCTATTTGTGGAACTGCTTCAAATGCGGTATTCAAAAAATAAACAAGATTATAATCAGGAACTCAAAGACAAACTTCCTGATTAAAAATTATTGATCAAAGAATTGCCCGGCTTAGATTTCCGCCAATGAGCAAACTTTTACTTTTTTAAAGAGACTACATCAGTATAATTGTTGAAACACTAACTATTACATTTATCCATGAGATTCGTTTTAATTCCCCTACTCCTTATTCTAATACAATGTCAGCCCCAGCCCTACGAATTCAGCGAAGACAATTCTTCTGAAATTCTCAAAACCTTAAGTTCTGATGATATGAGGGGACGACAGGCTTTTACTCCTGACATCGACAAAGCAGCTGATTACATCAGTAACAAATTCGACCAAATCGATCTGGATAAACTTGATAGCGAATCTGATTATTTACAAAAATTTGAAGTACTGTCCATAAAAGTAAAAAATGCGGACATAGAAGTTGGAGGCACTGAGGTAAGCCCTGATGACTTTTTTGTGCTCGGTGATACTGCAAACATAGAATGGGCCGAAACTAATGAAATTGAAACCATTCAGATTGCTGAAGGTGAGAATTTTCAGCAAAGATTTAACGAGATCCGTGAAAAAAATACAGAAGCTTTTGTTTATATAGACAAAAGTCATGAAGCAATATTCAGACGTTACCAGCCATTCTTTTCAAGAGCCTCAAGAACGTTTCCAAAAGAACAATCTTCGAATAAAGTTTTTGTTCTTACTTCAAAATCTCCTACAACCTCATTCAATGCATATGTCACAAAATCTACTGAGCGTCTTGAACTAGCCAATGTTGTTGGAAAGGTTGAAGGAAATCGCAAAGATGAATATGTAGTTTTCTCAGCTCATTATGACCATATAGGAGTAAGACAACCAAATGCGGCAGATGCTGATTCTATTGCTAACGGAGCAAATGATAACGCCTCAGGAACAACCGCTGTGATAGAATTAGCAAAGTATTTTAAAAGTAAGGGTACTCCTGAAAGAACTTTATTATTTGTTGCTTTCACAGCAGAAGAATCAGGTGGGTATGGTTCTAAATATTTTTCCAAGCAACTTGAACCTGATCAGATAATGGCTATGTTCAATATCGAAATGATCGGAAAACCGGCAGTTGAAGGACCAAACACTGCCTGGATAACCGGTTTCGAAAAATCCAGTTTCGGAGAATTGTTACAGAAAAGTGCAGAAGGCACTATTTATGAATTTTATCCTGACCCTTACCCGAATCAAAATCTTTTTTATCGTTCTGATAACGCCACTTTAGCAAGATTAGGAGTTCCGGCTCACACTATAAGCACAACCCCAATTGATGTTGACCCTGACTATCATAAGGTTTCTGATGAATTTGAAACTATTGATGTTGCTCATTTAACAAACACGATCCGTGCTATTTCACAGGCTGCTGTTGGTATCGTCTCCGGACAAGATACCCCAACCAGAGTAGATGCTTCTCAATTAAACTAGTATATATCATTTCAATAAAGTAAAATGAAGCGATCATAAATCAATAAAACTATTATGAAAGCTTCATTTTCTTTATTTCTGTTTTCTTTCCTCTCGATAAGCCTGTTTGCCCAGGATTATGCAATTCAGCAACTGGAAAACTCTCCAAGACATCACGAATGGATTGAAATTGAATCAAGCGGCAGGACAATGCACAACTTTGTGGCATTCCCTGAACGGTCCGACAAAGCTCCTGTATTCATTGTTATTCATGAAAACCGAGGATTGAATGACTGGGCAAGAAGTTTTACTGATCAATTAGCAGAAAAAGGTTTTATTGCCATTGCCCCGGATTTGATATCAAATACGGTTGAAGGGTTCGAAAAAACCAGTGATTTTGAAACTTCTGATGATGCACGTTCAGCAATTTACGCATTGGATGCTGAAAACGTGACCCAAGATCTAAAAGCCGTTTTAAAATATGCGAAATCAATAGAAGCCGGAAATGGAGAGATCTATATTGTAGGGTTTTGTTGGGGTGGATCGCAATCATTCCGTTTTGCAACTAATGCTGGAGATGAGATCGAAGCTGCTTTGGTGTTTTATGGCACAGGACCTCAAGAAGCCGAAGCTTACTCCACTATTGAAGTCCCGGTTTTTGGTTTTTACGGTGGAGCCGACAACAGAGTTAATGCAACCATTGAACGATCAGAAAAAGCTATGAACTCATACGATAAAACATATGGTTATGTGATCTATGAGGGTGCGGGACATGCGTATATGAGACGTGGAGATGACCCTGAAGCTTCTAAAGACGACCCTAATGTAAAAGCCAGAAATGCTTCCTGGGAAAGGTTACTGAACATTGTTAAGGACAATTGAATTGAAATCCAAAGATCAAATAGAGTTGGAAATCCATCAGGCTTTTGATGAAGTGATCAATTTTATTCGTCAACAAGATAATTCTCTATTTGATCGTCCAAAAGCAGAAGGAAAATGGAGTACCGGTCAACAGCTTGATCATTTGATCAAAAGTGTAAAACCACTTAGTACCGGAATGGGATTACCAAAGATCTTGCTGAAGTTGCGGTTCGGGGTCAGAAACAGACCTGAACGCACTTATGAAGAACTGGTCGCAAAATACCAGCAAAAGCTTAAAGAAGGCGGACAGGCCAGCGCTGCTTTCATCCCTCCTAAAATTTCTATTGAGCAAAAAGATCAGCTTTTATCAGCCTACGAAAAAGAAAAAATCAAGCTTGTTAAGGTGCTCCAAAAATGGTCTGAAAAACAACTCAGCACCAATGTCGCCCCGCACCCTCTCTTAGGTAAATGTACCGTTCGTGAGCTATTGTACTTTACCATTCATCACAACTATCATCATCTGGAAAACATTAAGGAAATTGATTAATGCTTTTTTGGGATTTTATAGTAAAAAATATGTACTCCCTTTATTTTCAATCAGGCATTTAAATTAAACTAATCCATTTGTCGTTTCTGAAAAATCAACTATTTCTAACGTACCTAAATGGACTTGTTTGGCTTTACTGATATAGGCATTAAAGAAGGTTGAGTGAAATGAAAACACTAGCGCTACCCGGACGTTTAATATTTTACAATCAATAATGTATTTTTTTTTAGCTAGGTCTTAATTTCTTTACTTAATCTAAATTCAAATTATCAGTTTAATTGGGAAAAAGAAATTATCTCCTAACCGTTGCATTAGTTTTTATCCTTGCTGGTTGTTCTACACAAAAATCAGTTCAAATTGTATCAGAAGGATATAAGACTACAAAAATCAATAATGCCAGCCTTGTTATTTTACCATTATCAGAGAGATTTGTCGACTCAGAAGTCTGGGAAAATCACTTTCAATTTGATTCAACGAATTCAAGCGACATAAGTCTCCATAACAGATTTCTTTTCTTTGAATACTATGGAACTGCTTTTTCGAGAGTTTCTACCTCTAATGTTAAAGACTTAAGCACTAGTACAAACCTTGAAAATGTTAATAGTTCTATAGAATATGAAAATGTGAAACTTGCTACTGATAAAGAAGGAGAGTTTCTGACATTTTTAGCCCCTAAAAATGGAACACTGACCATAGATAACCAAGAACCGGATTTTGTTCTTTTTACACAGACCCTGAGATGGAAAAATGAGCTCAAATCACAAGGTACCGTGATAATGGGGAGTGAAAACGAGTATTCAGTAAATATTAATATTAAACTCAAATATCTTATCTGGGATAATAAGAATGAACGGATAGCTTCTTATGGAGTGATTTTAAAGACTGAATCTTTGATGGGAGTTCCTAAATCGCCTACTTACGAGAAAATAGCAACTGAACTTGCCCAAGATATAATAGAAGCTAGTCCGATTTTTTAAAACGAATAGTCCCATTAGGCGGAACTTGAGCCACCCTATTCAAATGGATATCCAAAACCTTACCAATTCTTGGGTATCCACCAACCGTTTGACCATCCTTCATTAATAATATTGGCGATCCGTTTGGAGGCAATTGAATGATTCCGGGAATAACACCGGATGAAACCATTTCTTTGCTCTTTGCTTCGATCTGAAAATCAGAGTTGAGCCGAATTCCCATTCTATTGCTTTCAGAGCTTATCTTAAATTCTGTACTTAAAAATTTATCCTGCTCTTTTTTTGACAGCCAATTCCACTCCGGGCCGGGAATAAATTCAACGGTGAGTTTTGAACTGTAATAAGGAATTTCCTTTTGAGATAAAGTGTAAGACTGAAAATCAGCCTGAATTTCTTTCCAGTGTAATTGATCGCCTTTTTGAAGATTCCGACCTTCTATTCCTCCAAAATTTCCTTCGTTGTAAGTCGAGTAGCTCCCCAGTATTTTTTCGATCTCCCAAACTCCCCTAATGCCCAGATAACAGCGACAACCTCTGCTTGCATATTCAAATTCTAAAATATCTCCAGCGCTTATCTTTAAAGTTGAATTCAATTCTACACTTTTTCCGTTTACTGTTGGATTCATATTAGCGCCTGCAAAAGCTATTACTGAATCTGACTCAAACCTGTACCTCCCTCCTTTCAGAGTCATTTCCAGAACAGGAGTATCCGGAGAGTTTCCGACAAGACTGTTTACCAACTCAAATGCAGAATTATCCATAACTCCGGAAACAGGAACACCATATTTTCTGAACCCAAATCTTCCTTCATCCTGTACGGTTGTAAATAACCCTCCATCTATAACAACTAGCTTACCCATTCTTAGCTACCATTTTATCAAACTCTTCTTTGGATATTGGTTTGAATCTTATCCTATCACCGGCTTTTAACTCGGTTGGAGGTGTCTTATTGATATCAAAAAATGATTCTGTAGTTCTGCCGATGATTTGCCATCCTCCCGGACTTTCCAGAGAATAAATTCCGGTTTGATTTCCCCCAATCCCAACTGAGCCTGAAGGGACTTTAATTCTGGGTTTTTCTTTTCTTGAAACAGCTATTCTTTGATCTAATCCATCCAAAAAAATGAATCCGGGCATAAATCCCATCATAGCAAGTGTGTAATTTTGTGTTGAATGTATTGAAATAACCTCCTCTTTCGATAAACCTGTTTTTACTTCAACCTCATTCCAATCTATACCTAACTCATAGCAGACATTGATCTCAAAAATGTTCTTTTCTCTACTTAAATGCTGTTCAGTACTTGACGAAATATCAGAAAGCATGTCTGGATCGTACTTAAACTGTGAGTCATAAATAAGCGTGATAGAGTCATAAGCAGGAATTATATCCTGTAAGCCATCTATTTTAGATTGTTCCAACAGATCTGAAGTAGAATGAACGTGTTCTAAAATCTTTTCCGATACTTTCGGTTGGAGTAACCAAGCTGTTTCCCCTAATCTGAAAACTGACCAGGAAATCCCATTAAGGTGCAGTAATCCTAACGCCATGGTTCTTTAGAAATTGATGAATATTTCTGGCAAGCACTTCAGAGCCTTTAGTATCACTGTGCAAACAAATAGTTTCAGCTTTTATAGGTAATTCTTTGCCTGAGTATGCAATAACTTTTTCTTCGATCACCATTTTAAAAATCTGAGACAAAACTTCTTCCTTTTTATGAAGAACTGCTCCTTCTTCTCTCCGAAAGCGTAGCCTTAAGTCATCTTCATATGCCCGATCTGCAAATACCTCTGCACAAAATTTCAAGCCATTTTTCAGAGCTGCCTTTTCAAATTCTGAGCCTGATTGTCCATATACAATCACATTCAGACTCAATTCTTTGATAGCTTCAGCTACCGTCTTCGCAATATCTCTATATACTGAAGCTGCATTATATAATGCTCCGTGAGGTTTTATATGATGAAGCTCCACTCCCTCTAAATCAGCAATTTCTTTTAAACTTAAGATTTGATCTTTGATACTGTTTTTAAGTCGATCTCGATTCATTTCCAGCTGCCTGCGTCCAAATCCGACTCTATCGGGATAAGAAGGATGTGCTCCTACCTTCACTTTGTTTTTTTTAGCCAGAATTACAGTCCAGCGCATACTAATCTCATCTCCAATATGTCCACCACAGGCAATATTACACGATGAAATGTAAGGCATAATAGCTTTATCAAGATCAGGACCATCTTCAGAAATCCATTCTCCCAGATCACAATTTAGATCAATACTTGTTTTCATAAGAACTGAAATACATTATTCAAGCTTCTGAAGCCAACTAATAATGCTACCAAAACCACTAAGCTTCCCAAAATATTCTGAATGGTTGTATTCACATAATCACCCAAAATTTTCTTTTGGTTTACGACATACATCAAAAATATTGCAACCAGCGGAAGCAATATTCCATTGGCTACCTGAGCAAAATGAATAATACTTACTGGACTAAAGCTCAACATTGAAAACAAAACGCCAATGATGAGAATGATAATCCAGACTGCTTTAAATTTTGGATGTTTCAAATCTATATCCCAACCCAGAATTCCCTTCGCAGCAAATGCAGCTGCCAGTGGCGCCGTAATTGCAGATGAGATTCCGGCAGCAACCAATCCTAATCCTAAAAAGTCTTTTGCCCAACTGCCTAGTAATGGTTCAAGCTGTACAGCCATATCAGCGGCGTTCTTAATTTCTGAACCTGAACTTCCTGATGCCGCACTTGTTATCACTATACACATTGAAATAATTCCACCTAAAATAATGGCAACCATATTTTCTTTTCTCAAATCCGAAAGCTGACTAGTTTCAGAATATTTTTGCTGAACCGATGATGCATGCAGAAACAAATTATATGGAACAACCGTCGTTCCAATTAACGCCACAACCAATAGAATTTCGTCAGCTGAAGCAGTAGGAATAAACAGACCTTTAATTATTTCTGAAAGATCAGGAACGATCATAATTGCTGTTGCCAGAAAAACCACACTCATTACTACAACCAGACCTATCAGGAAGTTTTGAATTCGTTTAAAGTTTCCTGAATACAATAACCAAAAAGCAATCCCACCTATGATCAGTGGCACTAATCTAATTTCTACTCCTTCTATAAAGATGTTTACAGCAGGTAGTACTTCGTTCCAACCAAGAACAGCCCCGGATATATTTCCCCCTTCATAGGCTGCATTACCGATAACAATTGCACCCAAAACCAATGTGATCCCAAAGATCCTTAGTAACGGATTTTGCAGTTCACCACGAATTGCTTCACCAAATCCCTTTTGAGTAATTAAACCCAAGCGAGCGGTCATTTCTTGTAGTACAATCGTTGCAATTACTGAAAAAAATAAAGCCCAAAGCAATGTATACCCTGAATTCACCCCGGCTAGTGTACAAACGGTAACCGTTCCGGGACCAATGAAAGCTGCTGTGACTAAAGTACTTGGGCCAAAATATTTTTTAACTTGCAATTTCATGGTTAAGAATATAGAATGTACCGTTTACAATCACGAATTCAGATCAAAGATTCTTATGGCTAAAGCAAACAACAAAACTGTACCAACTCAAATGAAGGTACAGGATTACCTGAACGCTATTGAAGATCCTCAAAGAAAAGAAGATTGTATCAGAATTCATGATATGATGAAAGAAATTACAGGGCGAGAAGCAAAAATGTGGGGAACCTCCATCGTTGGTTTTGGGACCTACCACTATAAATACGAAAGTGGTCGTGAAGGTGATATGCTTATGACAGGATTCTCTAACCGTAAGCAGTCTATTACCTTATATATACTTGGCGGATTAAAGAAAAGAGAAGCGTTTCTAAGCAAACTCGGACCTTATAAAACAGGAAAGTCATGTTTATATATAAAGCGTTTATCAGACATCGATATTAATGTGCTTGCTGACATGATAAAAGAGGATTTTGATCACGTCCGGGAAAAATATGAAGTTATTGATTAATGTGGGTTCTTATTCTAAACTTTTGAAAACAAATATCGTCTAAATCATCAATTTTAAAATCTTCATTGAACCATTCTTAATTGAGTAATGACTTTAAACGATTTCACTAAACAGACTCTGGAATTCCCTGACGACTACGAAGGAAAAGTAATCGCTACTTTGATTCGTTCTAACGAAAACATCAAGGGAAGAAAATCCATACTCTATATTCATGGTTTTAATGACTATTTCTTTCATCCTCATTTAGCCGAAGGTTTTCATAATAACGATTACAATTTCTTTGCACTTGATCTCAGAAAATATGGGCGATCCCTTCTCCCTCATCAGCACCCGAACTATTGCAGAGATATTTCAGAATATTACGAGGAGATTACAGAATCTCTCAGCATCATACACAAAGAGAATGGAAATGAAATTTTAATTCTTGGACATTCTACCGGTGGTTTGATTGCATGCATGTATGCTAATTATGGTGAAAAAAATGATCTGATTTCTGCCTTGGTTCTGAACTCCCCTTTTTTCGAGTTTAACATTTCTAAAACAGAACGTGATTTAAATCTGTTTTTTGCCCGGATAATTTCTTTTTTTATGCCCTATGCTAATAAAAGTAAACCGTTATCAAGTTTATATAACCGAAGTTTGCTGAAATCATATTATGGAGAATGGGAATTCAATGAAAGCTGGAAACCAGAACGTGGTTTCCCCGCATACTTTAAATGGTTGATTGCTGTTTTTAATGCTCAACAAAAAGTGAGATCATCCTCGGATATTTCAAAACCAATATTGGTTATGCATTCTAAACGATCTGATAAAGCTAAAAAGTGGTCTCCTGAGGTTCTTGGAATGGATATGGTATTAAATGTTGAAGACATAAAAGAAACTGGAAAGAAATTGGGAAAAAAAGTTACCTTCATCCCTGTGGAAAATGCAATCCACGATATTTTTCTATCAAAAAAAGAGGTTCGTGAAAAGGCCTTTAATGAAATGATTAACTGGTTAAATAAGACGATTAAATAATCACTATGGAAAACAGTATAGTTTTTGAAACTACAATTGATGCATCTGCAGAAAAAGTTTGGGAAACACTAACAAATCCCGACAAAATCGAACAATATATGTTTGGCTCTCGTTGCGATAGCAATTGGACTCCGGGAAGTAAAGCCAACTATTATATCAAACAAGATGAAAAAGAGATTACTGTTGTAAAAGGAGAGGTTATTCGATCCATTCCTAACAAACTATTGGAACACACGCTTTTTCCTGCTAATTCAGGAATCGAAGATACTCTGGAAAACTACCTTGTTATCATTTATGAAATGGAAGAAGAAGATGGCAAAACTGAATTAACCATCACTCAAAAAGGCTATAAATATGTAGAGAACGGTAAGGAGCGCTACATAGATACTCAAAAAGGCTGGAAAGCAGTTCTCCCTAAACTAAAGGAAACCGCAGAAAAAGAGTGAGTCAGGAACAACCGAATAATCCTCTGCATGGCGTAAAATTAGCCCAAATTGTAGAGGATCTAGTTGAGTATTATGGATGGGAGCAGTTGAGTTACCACGTCGACATCAACTGTTTTAAAAACGACCCGAGTATAAAATCCAGCCTTAAGTTTCTACGAAAACACCAATGGGCACGAGATCAGGTTGAAGAACTATGGGTTGACGTTTATGGGAATTAGATCCCGATCTTTATAATAACCGGAAAATGATCTGAACCGATATCAGCGCCTACCCTTCTGTCTTTCACTTTTATTTCTTTACTGACCAGTACATGATCAATAGCTACAGAAATAAACGGTATTTGTGCGTTCCAACTTGACTGCAAACCAAATCCCAGTCTTGAATCTCTCAGGCTCGTTCCATCAGTAATTCTACTAAAATTGGGAGAAAAGCTGGTCGTATTCAGATCTCCTATCAAAACCGTTCTACCATTTAATGTTTTAACTAGTTTGTTTAGGTTTGTAAACTGTTCGTTCCGGTAATCGAAATAATCAGTTCCAATTGGTGGTAAAGGGTGAGTAGCGATTAAATGAGTTTCTTTACCATTCTTGTTAATTTTAAAATAGAATGAAGGAACGCCACTATTCGACAGAATTACCTTTTCCGGATCTATTAACTCTACCTTACTCAGCACTACTAAACCAAAGTTATCTTCTCTTATTTCTGTTAGCTTAAATGGGAACGTTGATACTAAAGAAGACAGATTAGTATCCCATTTTTGATTTACTTCTTGTAAAACAATTATATCGGGGTCTTCATTTAAGATAAAATCTAAAACTTCATCAGAATTATTATTTGAAGATAACAGGTTTATAGAAAGTATCTTGATATCAGTTACTGAATCGACTTTATCTATCGGGACATAATATTTTACCAACCCGATACCACTAAGCAAAAAGAAAACCAACCCTGCAATTGCTTCCTTTTTCATTTTCAAACTTAAAGCCCCGACTCCTAAAAACATAAAATAGAAGCAGTAATAAATTCTGAAATGTGCAAACCCGTCTAAGACCCAATGATATTTTCCTAAGAAGCCTAAAAGAAAAGGTAGCAGACCTAAAACAAACATCCCCCAAAACACTTTTGCTTTCAATACAGCTTCTCCATTTTTTCGTCGTACTTCTCGATCAACTCTTTCCAATCGTATTTCTTAACTATACTTTGGTAATCCACCTGACGAATTCCCATTACACTCTCGATCGCAGTTTCCAATCGTGCAGGAAGCTCTCCTTCTTCATATAAAAATTCTCTGTCCAACTCTTCCGGTAAATGTTCAGGATACGCTAATCGATTCGGGAGTAACGGAAAACAATCACAATACATCGCTTCGATCACACTTCCTCCAAAAAAATCCTGATTTGATGTTACGGGAAGAATATCAGCGCGCCAGAGCCATTTAGCATAATCGTCAAAAGAATCAGCATATCCCCAATGTAAGATCTCATCTTCGAGTTTTTCTTTTGCTTCATCAAAGATCGGTGGATTTACATCATTTTGTTCTCCCAACACAACCAGCTTGAATCCGATCTCTTTTTCCTTTAACTCAAATAGCGTTTCGAAAAATTCTTCCGGGTTTTTGTCATACTCCCATCTGTGATTCCATAAAATGGTAGCCTCGGATTCTTTTTCTTTATCTGATGAACGGAAATCTTCGAATCTTTTCAGATCTAATCCCAAATGCAGAACTTCACTTTTTTCCTTGATCACTTCGATATTATCTCTTTCTCTCTTATCCGGAAACTGTTTTAAGAATTTGGGCAAAGCTCCCAAGAAAGAATCCATATGATATTTAGAGTTAAAAAACACTTTATCTGCTGCAAGAGCTGAAGCATAATTGATAAAGGAATAGTGGTTATTTCGCTTCTTCTTCACATCTCTGTCCTGTGGCGACCATGGGTAAGTCAACTGGTTTTCGTGAAAGTATATGGCTACCGGAATATTTGCTGATCTCTTTCTGGTCAGAGAAAGAAGTGTAGTCAGATCCAGCATTGAAGTAGCGAGAATCAGATCGGGAGACTCTTCTAATTCATTGAATTTTTTTGCTAAAGAAACCGCACCACCGTGCATTCTCCATTTCCAGTGTCGACCGGGCAAACTTAGAATTTGAACGTTGTGCTTCGAATGTTTCTGTAATCCTTCCGCCCACTGCTGATGAGATCCGGAATAAAAGGGTTCTAATAATAAAATATTCATTTCGTCCTTTTCATTATGGATCAAACATATTTATATAAGAGACCAAAATCGATATTAATAAGTGTAATTTTTTAAACAATAAATATTAATATTCTAATGAGAATATTATATTTAAGCATGAAATTAGTATCTCAAGGAGCTCAGTATGCAATATCAGCTATAATAGCTCTATCAAAAAAAGAATATGGAAAGGCAGTATCAGCTGCCGACCTTGCAAAAGCTTTAGACTGCCCGGCAGCTTATCTTTCTCAATTACTTTCAAAATTGAAGAAGCCCGGAATTTTAAAGTCTCAACGTGGTTTAAATGGAGGTGTACTCTTAGCCAAACCCGTAAAAGAAATTTCCATCTATGATGTAATTGTTGCAATAGATGGAGACAGTTTTTTTAATAATTGCTTTATGGGAATTGAAGGATGTGGGCATATTGAACCTTGCCCGTTTCATAATTTTTGGTCAAGTCAACGGCAAAAAATTAAAAAATGGTTGATTGATACAAATTTTGAAGACGCCGAAAAGGCAATGTCTCAAGTTTGGTTCGAGCAACAACTTAACTTCACTTCCTAGCTTTAGTGCCAAGAACTCCTAAATAAAAAATTAATTATTGCATAATTCTAAAATCATTCTTAAAATCTAATATTGATATTAGAATATGATTATTAGATTATGAAATTTATATCACAAGGCACTCAATATGCGATTTCGGCGATAATTGCAATCTCAAAGCATCCCTCTGATATAATTTCTGCGTCTGAACTTGCCAAACCTTTGAACTGCCCGGCTGCTTACCTCTCTCAAATCCTTGCAAAATTAAAAAAACCTGGTATTTTAAAGTCTCAACGTGGTCTCAGAGGTGGAGTATATTTAACCAAAGAGTTGAAAGATATTTCTATTTATGAAGTTGTTGCCGCAATTGATGGCGAAGTATTTTTTAATTCATGCTTTATGGGAATTGAAGGGTGTGGACATATTGAACCCTGTCCTTTCCATTCATTTTGGGCTATTGAAAGAGATAAGATTAAAAAGTGGCTTCAAGAAACAACTTTTGAGAATGTAGATGAACTAATGACACAAGTTTGGTTTGAACAACACCTCTCATTTGTAACTGGTTTAAGAAGCTGATGGAAGATGTAATCGCAAAACATACTTCATGTTCGCATTGTGGCGAGCCTGCGGAGTTTAATACTAACTCTGAATTGAGTTTTTGTTGCCAAGGCTGCGAAACAGTGTATCATCTTCTGGCAGATAATAATTTACACACGTATTATGACTTAGATTCCACTCCGGGCACTACAATAAAGCAGAGTATAGAAAGAAAGAGATTTGATTATCTAATCGATAAAGACGTTCAAGAAAAACTTATTGATTTCAAGAATGCTGAAGTTGCCTCAGCATCTTTCAATATCCCGAATATCCACTGTACTTCTTGTGTTTGGCTGTTAGAAAATCTTCAAAATTTGAATGATGGTATCCTTCAGGGAACCGTAAACTTTCTGAAGCGCCGGTTAACTATTGTTTTTGACACAAAAAAAACGGACCTCAGAAGTATCGTTGAGCTTTTAACTACCATTGGGTACGAACCAAACCTGAAGCTTGATCAACTTGAAGAAAGAGAGCAAGTTTCTGTCCCCAGAGACCTCTGGCTAAAGTTAGGAGTAGCCGGGTTCTGTTTCGGTAACATCATGCTTTTCAGTTTTCCCGAATATCTGAACATGTCGGTTTCTGATTCTGTGGATACATTTAAAGTACTCTTCGGAATCTTAAATATCTTATTAGCTATTCCGGTGCTGGTTTACAGCTCCATAGACTACTTAAAATCTGCTTGGGCAGCAATAAGTCAAAAAGGTATCAATCTTGATGTTCCTATCTCAATCGGTATTATCGCATTATTTGGCAGAAGTCTATATGAGATATTAAGTGGAACAGGAGCTGGTTATTTTGACTCATTTTCGGGATTCATATTCTTTCTGTTAATCGGAAAAATAGTCCAAAAGAAAACATTCCAAGGACTCTCTTTCGATCGTGATTATAAGTCCTACCTGCCTATTTCGGTTTTAAAACTTATCAACGGAGTTGAACGCTCTGTTTCTGTAAAAACTCTAACAATTGGTGATGAAATAATTCTTAGGAATAATGAATTGATTCCATGTGATTCAATTTTGCAATCTGATTCTGCCATAATTGATTACAGCTTTATCACAGGAGAATCTACTCCGGTAACAAAAATACATGGTGAAATAATTTTTGCCGGAGGCAAGATCTTGGGTTCGCAAACCCGAATGTTGGTTTCCAAAAAAGTTCAACATAGCTATCTCACTCAATTATGGGAAAATGACGCTATAAATTTAACTAATGATAAAACCCATCAATCGTTAGCTGATCGAATTAGCCCTTATTTTACATTTATCGTAATTGTAATTGCTTTTGCCTCGTGCCTGACTTGGTTTTTTATCGAACCATCCAAAGCTTTTACGGTATTTACTGCCGTATTAATTGTTGCGTGCCCTTGTGCTTTGGCTTTGTCAGGACCATTTACATTTGGTTCAGCTACAAATATTCTTTCTTTAAATGGCTTATTCCTTAAAAATATTGAAGGAATTGAAAGTATCGGAAACGTAGATACTATAGTTTTTGATAAAACAGGAACCATTACTGATTCCGAAAAAGCTGAAATTACATTTATTGGAAATGCTCTTACTGAAGAAGAAAAAGAACTGATCTATTCATCAACAAAGAACTCTACTCATCCTTACAGCAAAAAGATATACAGGTTTTTTAAAGAAGAAGGTTTGAACTATTCGATTCCGGAAAGGATCGAAGAAATCAGAGGAAAAGGTATTCATGCATCTTTCCAACTAACTAATGTTCATCTAGGCAGTAAGAGCTTTATTGAAGAATACACCGGTATTAAAATCCCAATTTCAGGTACAAAGAGTTCACATGTTTATATAGTTATAGATTATAAATTCGTTGGCTCTTTTGAATTCAAAAATCATCTCAGAACCGGGGTTGATAAACTCCTTAATAAACTTAAAGCCGCTTTTAATTTATATCTCCTGTCAGGAGATAATCAAAAAGATGGCATTTGGCTTGCTAAGTATTTTGATGCGGATAAGAACATGTATTTCAATCAATCTCCTCAACAAAAGTTAGCATTTGTTGCTTCCCTTTCGGATATCCAAAAAAAGGTGTTAATGATTGGAGACGGATTGAACGATGCCGGAGCACTGAACAAGAGTCATTTTGGAATTGCTTTATCTGATAAGACCAGTTCTTTCTCTCCTGCTTGTGACGCAATTCTGGATGGAAATGAGCTCCAAAACATTGATAAACTTATAGAATTCTCAAAAGTATCTATAAGCATTGTACATTTTAGTTTTGGGCTTTCTCTGTTATATAATATTACAGGACTTTCTTTTGCTGTAACCGGACATTTATCGCCCTTGGTTGCTGCTATTTTAATGCCATTAAGTTCTATCACAATAATGGCTTTTACCACATTTGCTACCCGCTTAAAAGCTAGAAAAATGGGGTTAAAAATATGGGCGTAATATTCTTTTTAATTCTTTTCAGTATTTCTGTAGCACTCATCTTTTTAGCAGCTTTCTTCTGGGCTGTAAAAACAGGACAATTTGACGATCAATACACGCCATCTGTCCGCATTCTTTTTGATGAAAAAAAATCATCAACCAAAAATAAAACACAAACAACTAAACGGGATTCGTAATGTCTGTAGAAACCTTTCATTATGACAATAAAATAGTTCGGAATTTTGGAATTGCAACCATGATATGGGGAGTCATTGGATTTCTTGTAGGCTTGATTGTAGCCCTAAAATTTATTTGGCCTGATTTTCTAGGCTTTATTCCCGAACTATCATTTGGTCGATTAAGACCTTTACATACTAATGCAGTAATTTTTGCATTTGCCGGCAACGCCATTTTTTATGGTGTTTATTATTCACTACCTAGACTTTGTAAAGCTTCTATGTGGAGCCAAAAGCTAAGTAAGATCCATTTTTGGGGTTGGCAGACAATTATAATCTCTGCTGTCGCCACTTTACCATTTGGTATTACTACCAGTAAAGAATACGCTGAACTTGAATGGCCTATTGATATTGCTATTACTCTTATTTGGGTAATTTTTGGTGTTAATATGATCATGACCATCATGAAGCGACGTGAAAAACATATTTATGTGGCTATTTGGTTTTACATCGCCACTTTTGTTACCGTTGCTGTACTGCACTTAGTTAATTCTTTTGAAGTTCCTGCAACTTTCTTAAAAAGTTATCCTATTTATGCCGGCGTTCAGGATGCTCTTGTACAATGGTGGTACGGACATAATGCTGTGGCATTCTTTTTAACTACTCCGTTTCTGGGAATTATGTACTACTTCATTCCCAAAGCTTCTAATCGTCCAATATTTTCTTACAGACTTTCAATTGTCCACTTCTGGTCATTGATTTTCATTTATATCTGGGCAGGTCCTCACCACTTACTTTACACCGCGCTACCGGGCTGGGCTCAAACGCTTGGTGTTGTATTTAGCTTAATGCTTATTGCTCCATCCTGGGGAGGTATGTTAAACGGACTTCTAACGCTAAGAGGTGCCTGGGATAAAGTTCGTGAAGATCCAGTCTTGAAATTTATGGTAGTTGCCGTAACTGCTTATGGCATGGTTACTTTTGAAGGCCCGATGTTATCCATAGCAAATGTAAACGCGATTGCACACTACTCAGATTATATTATTGGGCACGTGCATAATGGAGCATTACTCTGGAATGGTGGTTTAGCTTTCGGAATGTTGTATTTCATTACTCCACGTATTTACAAAACTAAGCTTTACTCTATAAAACTAGCCAACATTCATTTTTGGTTTGCAACGATGGGTGCCATCTTCTATGTAATACCGATGTATTGGGGTGGAATTACCCAAAGTTTAATGTGGAAAGATTTCACAGACCAAGGATTCCTTACCTATCCAAATTTCCTGGAAACTGTTGTTCAAATAGTTCCGATGTATGCCTTAAGAGCTTTCGGTGGTAGTTTGTTCATTATAGGTGCGTTATTTGGAATCTATAACCTCTTTAAAACAGCAAAAAGTGGTTCTTTACTTACATCTGAAGAAGCTCAAGCTCCTGCGTTGCAAGCTCATCAAGAAGACGAGAACGAAAGTTGGCATAGAAAGCTGGAAGGTCGTCCACTGAAATTTACAGTTTTAACAGTGATCGCAATTCTGATCGGTGGAGTTGTGGAGTACATGCCAACTGCTCTAATCGACTCAAATATCCCAACTATTGAAAGTGTACAGCCATACACTGCGTTAGAAGTCGAAGGGCGAGACATTTACATAGCGGAAGGATGTAATAACTGTCACTCACAAATGATTCGTCCATTCCGTTCAGAAACAGAACGCTATGGTGAATATTCCAAAGCGGGAGAATTTGTGTACGATCATCCATTCTTATGGGGATCTAAGCGAACTGGTCCGGATCTGCATAGAATTGGTGGAAAATATCCCGATTCCTGGCATTTACGTCATATGTACGATCCTAATTCAACTTCACCCGGCTCCATTATGCCGGCATACCCTTGGATGTTAACACAGGATATGGACATGGAATCCATGCCGAATAGAATTGAGGCACTTAGAACTGTTGGGGTTCCCTACTCTTCCCGATATCCGGAATATGCAATTGATGACATGAAAGCTCAGGCTGAACGAATAACACAGGGTCTTAGAGAAAATGGGTTTGATACCATTGAAGGCATTGAAGTTACATCAGAGAAAAAAGTAATAGCATTGATTGCTTACTTGCAACGGCTTGGAACAGATATTACCGGAGAGAACGATCCTTTTGAAGATCTGCCATCAAGTAAAAAACTTTCAAACGTAATTGTGGAGGACAACTAATGTATAAAGAAGTATTACGCTCAATGGATGGAATCGAACTATTTCCGAGTATTTCGCTAATCCTTTTCTTTTCATTCTTCTTGATCCTGATCATTTATTTGGTGAGAACCGGAAAAGATTTCTGGAAAGATGCCGCAAGCATTCCGCTTGATTCAGAAAGAATTTTTAATCCCAAAAAATCAGATCAATGAAAGTTTTAGATGATGAAAAAGACAAACTATTAGAACACGAATATGACGGTATTCGTGAACTTGATAATCACATGCCCGTTTGGTGGCTATGGCTGTTCTACTTTACCATAGCGTTTGGCATCGGTTATGCACTCTATTATGAAGTATTTGAATGGGGACCTGATCAACATGAAGAATACGAAATGGAAATGGCTGCCGCTGCTGAAAAGTATAAGTTCAATGAGCAACAATCTCCTGAAGAAGCTTCATTTACTTGGACATACAGCGAACAAGCTGAAGTTATAGAAAAAGGAAAAGAGATTTTCATGGGAATGAATAATCTTTGCTTCACATGTCATGGAAGTGCGGGAGAAGGCTTAGTGGGACCAAACCTAACCGACGATAAATGGTTGCATGGTTGTTCTGCTGAGGAAGTTGCTACCAGTATTACAGAAGGATTTCCTGATAAAGGAATGGTTGCTTATGGAAGCGGCGCACCAATGCCGAACGAGGATGTAAATGCTCTCATCAGCTACATAGGCTCGCTACAAGGAACCAATCCACCTAATGCAAAAGCAGTGGACGAAACAAGAGCTAAACCGTGTAGCATACAATAAGGACCATAATGTCTCAAGAACAAGGAAGACAAATCGGAAAAGAAGAATTCAGAGATCGGCTTGCTACAGTTAGCGAAACCGGAGGCAGAAACTGGATCCATGCCAAAAAACCGAAAGGGCGATTTTACAACGCCCGGTCCATTGTAGCTATGTTTCTTTTAGCATTTTTCTTTTCCGGTCCTTTTATCACAATTAATGGTAATCCGTTACTATTGATTAATATACTGGAACGTAAATTTGTGATCTTTGGAGTCGCCTTTTGGCCACAAGATCTACACCTTCTTGTTTTTGGGATGCTTTCCTTTATCGTATTCATTGTTTTATTCACAACGATATTTGGAAGACTTTTTTGCGGATGGGCTTGTCCACAAACTATCTTTCTGGAAATGGTTTTCCGTAGAATTGAATACTGGATCGAAGGTGACTCAGCATCACAAATTCGATTAAAAAAAGCTCCTTGGAATGCTGAAAAGATCTTTAAGAAAGGATCTAAACATGCAATCTTCTATGCATTGGCATTTGTTATCTCAAATCTGTTTTTAGCTTATATAATAGGTAAAGATCAACTTTTTGAAATTGTAACAGACCCTCCTTCTGAACACCCGGGTGGTTTAGCTGCAATGATTATTTTTAGCGGTGTTTTCTATGGTGTTTTTGCATTCATGAGAGAACAGGTTTGTCATTTTGTTTGTCCATATGGACGTATGCAATCTGTTATGCTCGACAATAACTCCATTAACGTAATGTACGACTACAAAAGAGGAGAACATCGCGCAAAAATTGCTGATCGAAACAAAGTGATTGCGGGGAAGGCAACATTTGCAGATCTCGGACTTCCTTCCAGTGCTGATTTTGGTGATTGTATTGAATGTTCACAGTGTGTAAAAGTATGCCCAATGGGTATTGATATCCGAAATGGCACCCAACTTGAATGTGTACATTGCACTGCATGTATTGATGCTTGTGATGCTGTGATGGATAAAATAGATAAACCACGAGGATTGATTCGCTACGCTTCAGAAAACAGCATCAGAAATGAAACCAAAAAAATACTTACTCCAAGAGTTGCCGGGTATTCCGGAGTTCTTGTAGTCTTACTCACCGTTTTTATAACTCTTATGAGTATGAGAACTGATTTAGAAACTACCATTCTTCGTCAGCCCGGAACCCTGTACCAGGAACTTCCAAACGATATATACAGCAATATTTATGAGATAAAAGTAATTAACAAGACTTTTGATACTCAAGACTATGAGCTCAGATTAATTGCACCGGCAGGAGAAATGGTATCACTTGGAAATATAGATTCTATAGAACCTCAAAATCTTGCTGAAGGCAGGTTTCTAATAAAACTAAACAAGAACCAATTAACCGGTTTGCAAACCACTCTTACCTTTGGAGTGTATTCGGGTAACGAACAAATTGAAACTTTAACCTCCGGATTTATTGGTCCGGCAAAATAAACAACAATGAAAAAATTAAACTGGGGTAGCGGACTGGCATTGGCGATTACGGTTTTTGTAATAGCCACATTAAGTGTAGTAAGCTACTTAATAAGTCTCGACTTCTTCTTAGTAACAAATGAACATTATGAAGAAGGCGTAGAATATCAGCAAACTATAGATCAGAAAAAACGGTCTTCTGAGTTGGAGGATCCTGTGGTTATTGTTTTTGATGAAAAACTTGAAGCTTTACGCGTGGTTTTCCCGAATGATTTTGTTGGAAAAGCACAAGGAGACGTTAAACTCTACCGTCCTAACAATCCTGAAATGGATAAAAAATTGCCACTTAGCGTAAATGCTAACGGTATTCAACTTATTTCTACCTCAGCCTTAGAAAAAGGAAAATGGGTATTGAAAATAGAGTGGAATGCTGACGAAAAAAGCTATCTGGAAGAGAAAACTATTATTATATAGATGGAACTTTGGACTGCATTAGGATTAGGTTTTTTTGGAAGCTTTCACTGCGTAGGTATGTGTGGTCCTATTGTACTTAGTTTACCAAGATCTAGTTCCTCATTCTCAGTAATCACCTTTAATGCCATAGTTTATAATCTCGGGAGAATCCTGATTTATGCTTTTTTTGGACTGATTTTCGGGTTTCTGGGAAAACAAATTACTTTGGCTGGTTTTCAAAGTACGCTTTCTATTGTTCTGGGTATTTTGATTATTCTCGGGGTCTTATTTTCTACGAAATTATATCCCAAAAAAAGACCTGAAGTTTTACAGAAGTTTATTTCTGCTATTAATCAAGCATATGGAATTCTGATACGGAAGCAATCAAAAAGTGCACTTTTTAGTATGGGATTACTAAATGGGTTACTTCCCTGTGCTTTTGTATATACAGGTTTAGCTGCGGCGGTATTAACTTCTACTCCCTACCATAGTATGCTTTATATGACTCTCTTCGGGCTAGGTACTTTACCCGCACTTTTTTCGATATACGTTTCGCCTAATTTCATCTCAATGGATCTAAGAAGCAGTATTAAAAAATATATGCCTTATCTCGCATTTGCCTTGGGTTCTTTTTTGGTATTAAGAGGAATTTTATTGCAAGATCTAAATGTATCCGGTGCTTTTATGAACACCATTGAAGCGTTTTGTGTATTTCCGTCTAAAAATATTTAACCCATTTATTTCTTCATCAAATCTTTACATAACAACCTTAAATTAAATCATCTTAAACAAAACAAAATTAATAAGTCATGAATATTATAATTCTATTTTTATCAGCATTTTTATCTTTTTCTACTGCTACTAACCCGGGAACAAATGTAGCAACAGAAATTACTGTTGAAGCAAACGACAGAATGCAATTCGACACTAAAGAGATCAGTGTAAAAGCTGGAGAAAAAATCACTTTAACTCTAAAGCATGTTGGAAAGCTACCTAAGCAAGCGATGGGACACAATTGGGTTCTTCTTAAAGAAGGCGTTGTTGTAAAAGACTTTGCAATGGAAGCAATGAAAGCTAAAGACAACGACTATCTACCAAAAGATTCAAAAGATGTTATTGTTGCAACCGAGCTATTAGGCGGTGGTGAAACTGACACCATTACTTTTGAAGCTCCTGCAAAAGGTACATACACATTTATTTGTACTTTTCCCGGACACTACGGCATCATGCAGGGCACATTTGTTGTGAGCTGATTCTAAAATCCGCACTATTTACAAGCCTTGATTCGAATCAAGGCTTTTTTTTTATTCAACATCCCATGTATAAAAATTGTGGTCTTTGTCTAAACTCCAACCGGTTGCCGGATAAAGCTGATTTCCAACATGATTATCCTTCGCCGTTTCCAGCATCATACCACAAGCATCAGTTTCATGACAAAGCTCTTTAGATCTTTCAATAAGAGCTTTTGAAAACCCTTGTCCCCTGAAATTTGAGTCCACGTACAAATCGTTCAACAACCAAAATCTTTTCATTCGGGTAGATGAAAACAATGGATATAACTGAACAAAACCGGTAGCAACGCCGTCATTATTTCGAGAAATAAAGATAACCGACTCATTTTGTTCGATACGTTCTTTCAAAAACGCTTTACCTGCCTGTTTATCTGATTCCTTCTCATAAAAAACTCTGTACCCATCAAATAATTCATTGAGTTCTTCTAAATCTGATAATGTGGCTTTTTCAATCTTCATATTTCCCTATTCCTAATTCTGATATTCGCTTATTCCTAATTATTACATTCCTAATTCAAAACCTCTCATCCACCGGCAATATCAATTTCAGTCCCACTTGGTTTTCCATCAATGATAGGCATTGCCTTTCCAATCAATTCTCGTACTCCGTCAATGCTTAGTGAATCATCGTGGTCTTGTTTTGAATCCCAGACCTCAAAAACGTGCACGATATCTTTATTATCCGACTGCTGGCCTACAATATAGATCAGACATCCTTTTGCCGTTTTCATCAAGTTAGCTGCTTCTTCTAAGATCGAAACCAGCTCATCCCCTTTCCCTTCAACCGCTGTAAAACTTCCCGAAAGTCCGTATTTCATAATTAATTTCTAATTTATATTTACCTATTCCCAATTATTCAATTCCGCGATAGCGGCAGCGCATTTCCTTCCATCAATAGCTGCCGACACAATCCCGCCCGCATAGCCTGCTCCTTCTCCACATGGAAATAAACCTTTTATCCTGACATGTTCTAATGTTTTATGATCTCTGGGAATTCTTACCGGACTGGAAGTTCTGGATTCCGGTGCATGAACTACCGCTTCATTGGTTAAATATCCTTTCATGGTTTTCCCGAATTTGAGAAACCCGTTCTTCAATGCTTCATACATGAAATCAGGAAAAACCTCCTGCAGGTTGGCGGATGTCAATCCCGGAGTGTACGATGTATTCGGTAAGTCTTTGGATACAATTCCTTTGGTGAAATCCACCAATCTTTGAGCCGGAACTTTCTGGGTTTTCCCTGCTACTTCCCACGCTTTTTTCTCGATAGCTTTTTGAAATTCCATCACTTTCAGCGGACCGTATTCTTCAAATTCCTTGAAATCATCCATTTCAAGCTCTACCACAATTCCTGAGTTGGCTGTCGGACGAGATCGTTGAGAACCTGACCATCCGTTTGTGACCACTTCACCGGGTTTTGTTGCACAAGCGGCTACCACTCCTCCCGGACACATACAAAAGGAATACACTCCTCTTTCATTAACCTGCTTCACGATCTTATAAGGCGCCGGAGGCAAATACTCTCCACGCTCATCACAATTGTACTGAATGGAGTCGATCAAAGATTGTGAATGTTCTACCCTAACTCCTATCGCAATGGGCTTAGCTTCAATTTCTATTCCTTTTTTATGAAGTAATTCGAATATATCTCGGGCTGAATGTCCTGTTGCCAGAATTACAAATTTTGCATCAAAAACTTCATCGTTAGCCAACTGAACTCCATTGATCTGATCATTCTCGATCAACAGATCAGTAACTTTCGAATTGAAATGAATTTCTCCACCGTGTTCTAATATGAATTCACGGATCTTTGCGATGATTCTTGGCAGCTTGTTCGTCCCGATATGTGGATGAGCGTCAACCAGAATATCCTTTTTTGCACCGAACGCCACCAACAATTCCAGAATTTGATTAACATCTCCTCTTTTTTTGGATCGTGTATATAATTTTCCATCAGAGTACGTTCCGGCACCTCCTTCTCCAAAGCAGTAGTTAGAATCCGGATTCACAATGTGATTTACATTGATGTTCTTCAGGTCCTTGATCCGGGATTTCACATCTTTTCCTCTATCCAAAACAACTGGTTTTAATCCCAACTCAATGCACTTCAACGCAGCAAAAAGTCCTGCCGGTCCTGCCCCAACAATGATTACAGCTTCTTTGTCGTGTACATTTTCAAACTTCGGAGGAGTTACTTTCTCTTCCTCGAATGCCTCTCCTATATAAACTCTTACTTTTAAATTGATCTTCACCTGTCGCTGACGGGCATCAATTGAACGCTTCAGAATTTCAATATGATTGATTTCTGATACATCAATTTCTGTGGTTTTGGAGATATAGGCTTTTAACTCATCTTTTTGAGCGGCTACTTCCGGTATGACTCTGAGCTGTAATTCTTTTTGCATGAAACGATTTCACTTTATGAAATAAATAACTAGCTGTTTTTTTATGTTTAGCTCTCTAGTTTCACTAGAGATTTAAAAATATTGGAAGATATTTAATCATGAGATTTCATTTTTATTTCAACAAATAATGCTATTGGAAGCCAGGTGCAACTGACGGCTAAAATTAATAAAGTATATACTATTCCTTTAATTCCAGAAAACTGAACTCCATTAATAGTTGCATTGATTATATTTAAATGTACTAGAGGTACAAAAACTAAACTCAGACCTACATATAACTTGAGTGTAAAATCAACTAGATTTTTTAACAGTACTTTGTTCTCCATTTTTGTTACATCTTTGCTGAAGAAAAAATTAAAGAATCTTATCATGAATAAATTTTCTAATCTAAATAAAAAACCCTGATACAGAATTTAATCCACATCAGGGTTTAAAATAACTAATTATAAATGCTACTGCTTATTGATTTGAAGCTAAGCCTCGTACAGATTCAGCAAGCATTTTTACTTTTTCATTATCTGAAGCCATACCATCCATTTTATCAGCAAGCTCAGTAAGAATTTTCTTTCTCACCTTCGGATTTGCAGCTTCAGCATTAGCTAAACTTTGTCGAGCCATTTTAACAGCGGTATTGTCCAACTCTTTATTTCTTTCAAGCTGATCCACATAAGCTTTTGAAAGAGCAAAGGTTTTCGGCCAAACAAACTTAGGCTGACCCTGAGCATTCAGATAGTCAAGCTTAACTGTATTAGCGGCATCAATTTCATTTTGAGTAATGTATGGAGTGGCTTCCAGTTCAAAGATATCAAGTCCTCTAGCAATCTCAGAACTTACGATAGCGCCGTTGTACCAATATACAGACCAACTTCCACCGTTAGCCATACGGTCTGCCGCTATAGGTCCATAATCCTGAAAAGCGATCTCAACCGGGTTGTTAGGATCAGTCCAGTCAAAAACAGAAATTCCTCCCTGATACCAGGATTGAACCATTATCTCTCTTCCCGGAACTGGAATTAATGAACCGTTATGAGCTACACAGTTTTCCTGTGAAGTTTGAGGAGCAGGAAGTTTGTAGTATTCCTGAAATTTCATTTTGCCATTTTCAATGGTGAAGATTGCATTCGCTCCCCATTCCATTGGATCTGCTTCACGACATTTAGGCTGTCCGCCACCGCCCCACTCATCAGTAAACAAAACCTTCTTACCGTCATTACTAAATGTAGCTGAATGCCAGTAAGAGAAATTAGAATCGGCTACTGCATCAATTCTTGTTGGGTTCGCCGGATCAGAAATATCCAGTAAAAGTCCATAACCTTCACAAGCTCCACCAGCTAAACCAATTTCAGGGTACAATGTAATATCATGACACTGTGTTGGTCCTCCACGATCATCTTCTTCGCCATCACCATCACCTCCACCAAACATTCGTGCAACAATAGCCGGTAATTGTTCTCGTAATGCGGCGCTATCGGCGGCTGTTGGCTCACCTTCCACTCCCAAAGCATTAGTCATTAACTGTGCTACAAACCGATCAGGAACTACAGTTTCTTGCCCATTAAATTCTATAATAAATGCTCCCGCTTTTCTGGCTTTTTCGATCTCAATTGCATCAGCCGGAGACATTCCGTGTGTTGGTGGTGCTTTCAGATCTTCAAATATTCTCGGAGAACTTACGATCTTTGACATTTCCGGATTACTCAAAGGAACTTTTATTACTTCTATTCTGAATAATGCAGAATTCGGATCGTCGTCTGGTGACATATCAGAACAACCAGGCAACTCTTCCTCAGGACGTACAGAAGCTGATCCTGATACATATACATAAACATTTTCATCATCATTTGGATCCTTAAGAACTGAATGCGTGTGTGAGCCTCTGCAAGTCTGAACGTTAGCTACATACTCAGGTTCTTCAATATTACTGATATCAAATATTCTGATTCCACGAAGTCGCTCATCACTTACCGCTTGCTGAACACCTTCTGTACCGCAATCTAAACGACCGCTTAACCCTTCTCCTGAAACAAACATAAGATCACCATATACAGAAACATCACTTTGCGATGCCGGGCATAAATAATCTTTAACCAATACAGGATTTGCAGGATCAGAAATATCCCAAACTAAAACTCCATTATAATTTCCCTGAATGGCATATTTACCTTTGAAAGCAAGATCAGAGTTTGTTACTCCAAGAAATGCCTCAGGTGGTGGTGTGCTTGATAATTTATTCAGATTCCAAATTGCTTCTTCAGCATCGAAAAGTCCTGCACCCAATCCAACTCTGGGATCAGGTGTTGGAGAATCTACATTAGAGAGCGAATTCACGGTTGGAGAAGTATAATCTACATCCATCATTGGCTCGGTTGATGAACAAGCGTAAGTCATCAACGCAGCTGAAAATAGAAATATCCAAACACTCTTAAATACTCCCGTTTTTGTAAGTTTATTAAGTTTCATAATTGACCTTAAAGTTTATGTTTTATCTGTGAAAAATTTGAAGAAGATGATATCGATGCTCAATCTTTAGATTCTGATTCTATTTTACTCAGCATTAATTTCATTCGTTCAATTTCAGTGATTTGATCTACATTAATATCTGTAGACAGCCTGAATGCCTGCTCATCTTGAGCCGCACCATCAGTACTTATCAAAGTTTTAACCATCGTAACAGCTCCCTGATGATGTTGGATCATATAAGTAAGAAATAAGCGATCGAATTCTTTCCCTTTTGCTTCGCTTAACTCCACCAATTGTTCCTGACTCAGCATTCCTGCCATATTCATATGGTTTGAGTGATCCATACCCGTGCCATGAATCATTAGATTTAAACCATCAATATGTACTTCCGGAACCGGTTGATCTCGGTCGCGCAACCAGGTTTGCATTGAAGCAATTTCATCTTTTTGGGCATTAATTATTCGTGCTGCTAATGTCTGAACCTGAGAACTCGCTCCATTTTCAGGAGCCAGACCGGACATGATCAACGCCTGTGCATGATGACCGATCATTCCGGTCATAAATTTTACATCCGCTTCTGTAAAATTCATCTTTGAGCTGTCAATTCTTGCCCAGTAAATCTCTTCTAATTCTGCAATGCTGGGTTGATTATTTCTTTGTTCAGAAGCATTTTCTGAGTTTGATGAACTTGTGGTCTTACTTGAAGAACATGCACTAAAGATCAGAGTTGTAACCAATAATGCATTTATCAATAAAGTTTTTTTTGCCGATGGCATAGAATTTTAAAATTAACCTGTGTATAGCTTCCATTTAATGCACACAGGTTAATCAATCGAGAATTAAAAGACAAAACAAAACCATTTAGAAGCGCAATTTATACCATCCTGTAAAACAAGATTATTTCTTTGCTTATATGAATTAAATAAGGTTCCTGATTGTTGATTGTGCAAATAACAAATTAGTATCTATGAAAAAAATTATATCGCTTTTAACTATCATTGCATTTGTATCCATTTCGGCCTTTGCACAACTATCAAATTCACCTGATACTTATGAGACCGAGAAAGGTAAGCTACTTGTACATCCTGTAAATCACGGAACGGTAGCCTTCACTTTCGATGGAAAAACAATATTCGTTGATCCATATGGTGGAGCAGATAAATTCTCTGATTTTAATTCTCCCGATCTTATCCTGATCACGGATATTCATGGGGATCACTTGAATTCGGAAACCATTTCGGGATTGGATACTAAAAACACAATATTTGTAGTTCCACAGGCAGTTGCTGACCGAATGGGAGAAGAATTGCAGGATCAGATCGTGATAATCGGAAATGAAGAAACAACTACACAATTTGGAATTGAGATTACCGGAGTAGCAATGTACAACCTGCCAGATGACGAATCTTCCAGACACAAAAAAGGCAGAGGAAACGGCTACCTTATCAATTTTGGAGGAACGACTGTATATCTGTCCGGAGATACAGAAGATATCCCTGAAATGAGAAATCTGGAAAACATTGACATCGCTTTTGTTTGCATGAATTTGCCTTATACGATGGATATCTATCAAGCGGCCAGTGCGGTTATAGAATTTTCTCCAACTGTAATGTATCCATATCATCATCGCGGACAGGACATTCAACGATTTAAAGAAATTATGTCGGTTGGTAATCCAGAAGTGAATGTAGTTTTAAAAGACTGGTATCCAAGCAACTAAATTCAATTATTAACCTACAACCATTTATCTATTCTATGCTAAACTTCGAATTCCAAAATCCAACTAAGATCATTTTCGGGAAAGATCAGATCTCGAAACTTTCATCTGAGATTCCTGAAAACGCAAAAGTACTTATGGTGTATGGAGGTGGAAGCATCAAAAAGAATGGTGTGTATGATCAGGTTTCACAAGCCCTCAAAGATCATGACGTGACAGAATTTGGCGGAGTTCCTGCAAATCCGGAATACGCTGTTTTACTTGAGGCTTTAGAAATCATCAAAACTAAAGACATCGATTTTATCCTTGCCGTTGGTGGTGGTTCAGTTATCGATGGTGTGAAGTTTCTGTCCGGAGCCGCCATTTATGAAGGAGATGAGCCATGGGATATTCTGGCAAAAGGAATTCGTACTTATGAAGGAATGCCCTTTGGCACCGTTTTAACACTTCCTGCCACAGGTTCTGAAATGAATTCCGGTTCTGTGATCACACGCGAAGAAACAAAAGAAAAAAGAGTTATGGGTGGGCCGGGATTATTCCCACAATTTTCAATTCTTGATCCACAGGTCGTTCATTCGATTCCTAAAAGACAGATAGCTAATGGTTTAGTGGATTCCTTCTCCCATGTAATTGAGCAGTACATGACTTACCCGGTCGCTGCCAGACTTCAGGACAGAATTGCTGAAAGCGTGATGCAGACTTTGATCGAAGTTGCTCCTAAAGTTATGGAAGATCCTTCGGACTATGATGCTGCTTCTGATTTCATGTGGAGTTGTACGATGGCTCTAAATGGTTTATTGAGAGTTGGCACACCAAACGATTGGTCAACACATATGATGGCTCATGAATTAACTGCTCTTTATGGAATCGATCACGCTCGAACTTTGGCCATTATTCATCCCAGTCAATTGAGATATAAACTTGAAGACAAAAAAGAAAAACTTGCTCAATATGCGGAAAGAGTTTGGGGAGTATCAGAAGGTTCTTTAGAAGAAAAAGCAGAAGCGGGAATCAGAAAAACCGAGGATTATTTTCATTCTCTGGAAATGGATACTAAACTGTCTGATTATACGGTTGACTACGAAAAAACAGCTGCCATTGTGAAAGAGCGCTTTGAAGATAGAAATTGGAAAGGATTGGGAGAAAAGCAAAACATCACTCCGGATGATGCAAAAAAGATCGTTGAAATGAGTTATTAATTCGTTCTGATCTAATAATTCATTTTTTTTGGTAAAATCAATAAATACAGATAAGTATAAAAGATAATAATACTGAAAACCCTTATATCTGATTAAAGTAGTTGATGAAGGAGTAACTTTTAGCAAAGTTTATGCGTGTGTAGTTAAAAAAAGACGTAATTTTGCACAATTTTCTGAGCTCAAAGTAATTATATATCTTCAAGCTTAATTCATCTGCAAACATTTTATATGAGGGAACTGCTACTACTTAGCATATTTATTGGGTTGTCATCAGTAATAGCAAACGCGCAAACCATTACGGTTACGGATAATACGACGGGATTACCTATTGAATATGCCACTATCTTTGATGGGAAAAATGACATTTCAACTGTTACTGACATTCAGGGCCAAGCTGATGTTTCTGCATTTAAAGAGTCGAGAAATATTTCTATTCGGTATATAGGTTACAGAGAAAAGATCTTCAGCTATAAAGAACTTAAAGAACTAAAGTTTATGGTAGCTCTTTCTCCATCAGATATCGCTCTGAATGAAGTTGTAGTATCTGCATCTCACTGGAAACAAGAAACCAGAGAGGTTCCACTTAAAGTAACCTCTATCAATCCCGAAAATATTCAGCTTCAAAACCCTCAAACAGCAGCTGATCTTCTCACTGTTTCTGGCGAAGTATTCGTTCAAAAAAGTCAACTTGGCGGTGGTAGCCCAATGATAAGAGGGTTTGCTACTAATCGTGTCCTTATTGCTGTAGATGGAGTTCGAATGAACACAGCTATTTTCAGAAGTGGAAATGTTCATAATGTTATATCTCTGGATCCATTTGCGATTCAGAATACAGAAATTATATTCGGTCCAGGCTCCGTAATTTACGGAAGCGATGCAATCGGAGGTGTTATGAGCTTTTATACATCAAGACCTGTTTTCTCAACCAATGATGATCTGTACGCCAGAGGCAATAGTACTGCCAGAGCTTCGACGGCTAACAATGAACGAACTATTCATGTTGACGTTAATCTAGGTAGACAAAAATTTGCCTCGCTTTCCAGTATAAGCTATTCAGATTTTGATGATTTAAGAATTGGCTCGTTCGGGCCTAATGAGTATTTAAGAACTTTTGAAGTTACTCAAGATCAGAATGGTGACTCAGTGATCTCTAATTCAGACCCACAAATACTAACTCCCACCAGGTTCAATCAACTTAACTTGATGCAAAAACTGCGTTACTCTCCTAACGAAAACTGGGATATCAATTTAGGATTTCATTATTCAGAATCCTCTGATCTGGATCGCTTCGACAGACTTACATTAACTAATGACACAGGAATTCCAAGCTATGCTGAGTGGTATTATGGTCCTCAGATCTGGCAAATGACCAATTTGAATATACTTCGCACATCTGATGGAAGATTTTTTGATCATGCAAGTTTAACTCTTTCACAACAGTACTTCCGTGAAAGCAGACACACCCGTAGATATCAGTCTGATGAAAAAGTATCCAGAGAGGAAAACGTAGATGTGTATACTGTAAATCTGGATCTTGAAAAGAACATGAACTCAACTAGCAGGCTTTTTTATGGAGGAGAGATTGTCCTAAATGATATTTCCTCTTTTGGATTCAGTCAGGATATGGACGATAACACTACCTCTCCTACTTCCACTCGTTATCCTGATGGATCTGATTGGAATTCATTTTCAGGATATATAAGCCACAGATTAAAATTTTCTGATAAAATTAACATTCAAAGCGGCATTCGTTATAGCCATTTTTTCTTAGATGCAGAATTTGATCAAACTTATTATCCGGTATCATTCAATAGCATTTCTATAAATGAGGGTTCGTTTACAGGAAGCTTGGGATTGGTTTATTCACTCAATGAAACTCTGCAAGTAAATGCGAACCTGTCAACAGGGTACCGCGCTCCGAATATTGATGACGCTGCAAAAGTCTTTGATTCTGAACCTGGTTCCGTCGTGGTACCAAATTCGAATCTTAAACCGGAATACGCCTACAACGCAGATATTGGATTTGCCAAAGTCTTTAGTAAAGCGGTCAAAATTGATGTCACTGGCTACTATACCATTCTAAAAGATGCTTTGGTAAGAAGAGACTTCACTATAAATGGACAGGATAGCATTCAGTATGACGGTCGTTTCAGTAGAGTTCAAGCAATACAGAATTCTGCTCAGGCCACTGTATATGGAATTCAAGCCGGAGTAAAACTTGAACTACCATCGGGTTTTAGAGTTTCGAGCCAAATTAATATTCAAAAAGGAGAGGAAGAACAAGATGATGGCACTATGGCTCCTTTGAGACATGCCGCACCTACTTTTGGAGAAACACATCTTAGTTATACTTATGATAAACTGGAAGTAGATATCTATGCCGAATACAATGGTGAACTTTCTAATTCCGAATTGGCCCCTTCAGAGAAAGGAAAAGAGTATCTATATGCAAAAGATATGTCGGGTAATCCCTACTCTCCCGGATGGTGCACTTTGAATTTGAATTCAGCTTATGAGGTAAGTTCTACAGTAAAAGTTAGTGCAGGCGTTGATAATATTACAGATCAAAGGTACCGACCATATTCATCCGGAATTGCTGCCCCGGGAAGAAACTTTTTCGTAGCCGTAAGAGCTAACTTTTAAGCTTTAATACGGTCTATTAATTCCTCAAAGTCATTAAATACAATATCTGCTAATTCCCGTCCTTTTTTATCCGGATTTGATGTGTACCAGGCCACTTTCCATCCTGCTGCTTTGCCTCCTTCTACATCCGAAGTAAGAGAATCACCTACATATAAGATGTCTGATCTTTCAATTCCAACTAACTCTGTGCTGTGATCAAAGATCTTGTGGTGTGGTTTCATTACACCTATTTCTTCTGAGATGACAATTTGACTTACCATTTCTTCAAACCCAAATTGTTTGATCTTCATCCATTGTGTTTCTGCAAAACCATTTGTTATTATACCCACGTTATATGTTGCTCTGATTCTATCGAAAGCTTCTTTTGCACCGGAAATCCATTCCCAATGATTACGATAATAATCCATATAAACTTTTCCGGCTTCTTCATAAAGTGCAGCAGAAATACCTAATTCGATAAAAGTTTCTTCAAATCTTCGTCTGTGCAGGATATGCCGATCGATCTCTCCCCTTCCATATTCCTCCCACAACCCTTTATTGATGGTATGATAAGTAGCGATCAGACTATCCAGCGAAATGTCATTAAATTCTTCAAAATGTTTATGAACATCCTTAAGTCCATTTTGTTCTGCCTTTTTGTGATCAAGAAGTGTGTCATCCAGGTCAAAGTAGATGAATTTTGGTTTTAAGTCTGACAATGGAATAGTTTTTGATTATTGTTGAATTGAATGAACCAAAATAAATTTAGGCTCGTAAGCGGGCTTAAGTTAAACAACTAAATACAAAATCATGAAAGGTAAATTAATTATAGGGCTTGTTGTTATAGGCTTGCTCGTTTTTTTTGGCATAAGCATAAATAACGGGTTAGTTGAAAAAGAAGAAGCTGTTGAGGGAGCCTGGGCACAAGTGGAAAACCAATATCAACGAAGAGCGGATCTGATACCAAATTTGGTTAATACCGTTAAAGGTGCTGCTAACTTCGAACAAGAAACTTTAACCTCAGTAATTGAGGCAAGAAGTAAAGCAACTTCTGTAAATATAAATGCTAGTGATCTTAGCGATCCTGCTAAATTTCAACAGTTCCAGCAAGCACAAGGTGAGTTAAGCGGTGCTTTATCCAGACTGTTGGTTTCTGTTGAGCGCTATCCTGAGTTGAAGGCAAATTCTAATTTCAGAGATTTGCAAAGTCAGTTAGAAGGTACTGAAAACAGGATCTCTACTGAACGTAAACGATTTAATGATACAGCTCAGAGTTACAATAGCTCAATCAGAAAATTTCCTACAAGTATATTTGCTTCCATTGGTGGTTTTGAAAGAAAAGCTTACTTCGAGGCAGATCAAGGCGCAGAAAATGCTCCGACAGTAGATTTTGGTAATTAATAACAGCTATTAGCTGATGGCCATTAGCGTTTCGAGTTTCATAACGCTAATGGCTAAAAGCTGACAGCTAAATGCTTATATCCATGAAAGAATTCCTTAACGAAGATCAAGAGAAAGCAGTAATCCGTGCAATCAGAGAGGCCGAAACATCTTCTTCCGGAGAAATCCGTGTACACTTAGAAGCTAAATGCGATAAAGATGATCCGATTGAAAGAGCAAAGGAAGTTTTTGCAGAACTCAATATGCATGAAACAGAACTCCGGAACGGAACCATCATTTATGTAGCATCTGAAGATCATAAAATTGCAATTTGGGGAGATGAAGGAATCCATTCGAAAGTTGGACAGGATTTCTGGGATGACGAGCTTGAACTCCTTACCAAATATTTCATGGCTGATGATTATGAAACAGGTTTAAGAGAAGCTGTTCTGAAAATAGGTGACAAATTAAGAGAATTTTTCCCTTATCAAGGTGAAGATGACATCAATGAATTACCGGATGATATAAGTTATGGAGATAATAAAGATGCGTAAATTATTATTAGTTATAACAATCTTATTTGTCTCACTAAGTGCTTTAGGTCAGGATATTCTTCCTGAGCGTGCCCGAGGAATGGTTAACGATTATGCTAACATGCTTTCTAGTTCTGAGGTTAACAGACTTGAGCAAAAACTTCGAAACTATAGAGACACCACAACGAATGTGATCGCTATAGCTACCATTGAATCTCTTGATGGTAATGCAATACAACCTTTGGCAACTGAAACTTTTTCGAAATGGAAAATGTGGGAAGGGGATCGATACAATGGGGTTTTAATACTAATTTCAAAAACAGATCAGGAAATTTGGATCGAGGTTGGTTATGGACTTGAAGGAGCTATCCCCGATGTGATGGCAAATCGTATCTATGAAAATATACTTCGACCAAATTTTAGAAATGGTGATGTATATGGTGGCTTAGACAGAGCTACTGATGCACTTATTGCACTTGCCGCCGGCGAGTTTGAAGGTGTACCCGAATTACAGTCTAATTCAAATGATGGTTCATTTCCTGTAGAAATAGTCATTTTTATAATCGTGATCATCTTTGTTCTTATCAGGAAAGGAAGAGGTGGTAATCACGGTGGAGGAAAAAGGACACTTAGCGCAGGTGAAGTTCTCTTTTGGGGAAGTCTACTAGGCGGAGGACCAAGAAGAGGTGGTGGTGGATCGTCATTCGGAGGCGGTTTTGGTTCCGGAGGTGGTGGTTTCGGAGGCTTTAGCGGAGGTGGCGGATTCGGTTCCGGAGGCGGTGGTGCCGGTGGAGGCTGGTAATTTATTTTTTACCGGTGCTTGTAGCTTTAACTTCCTTAACATAGATCCAGTCACCAAATGCTGAATCATCACCGTTTGCAGCATTTGAACTAATGTTAAAATAGGTTGTATCCGGAAGTTCTTTGGGAGCAATCCAATCGATAACCCAGTTGTTCACACCGGTCTTAACAGGTTCTGTACCGGAAAAAGAATGTTGAACATACTGCAAAGAATCAGGTACTTGATTCGTTAACATGACTCTTTTATTGTCAGAAATATTAAATACTCCTGACTGTGCACCCTTTTTATCTCTCGCTGAAATTTGGAACCCGGCCTTTCCCATGTCTTCCCTGATCACTTCAATTTTGATCGAATAACTCTCACCTGGAATTAATTTCTGAGGAAGTCCTGATATTTCCAATGAACCCTCTTCCCAATTCAAGTCGTAATCAAAATGACAACTATGGCAGGTTTTTTTTCCAAAGCCACCGGTAAAAGCACCTATCAGATGTTCCGGATATTCATATTGATTTTTTTTAGCTATTTCCTGTTCGGAATTATAAAATCCGAAAAATACGCTCCAAATCAACAGTAATAGACCAATCCTGACTTTCAAATTTTGCATTCAAGGTTCAATATCTGTTTAATATTTGGAGCTTTTCAGTTCTGGGTTTACTGATCAAGCTTAGCTTGTCCCAGGTAATTCGTATCTGTTCCAAACCAAATTGAATTCGTTTCTTCATCAAATACCATATGTCGGACAGTACCTCCTCCACTTTCAATCGGAGTAGAACTCACCACTTTCTTAGTTTTAGTATCAAATCCAACAAACATATTCGGATCAACTCCGGTTTCAACTAACCAGAATCGATCTTTATCGTCAACTGTTACCGCATATGGACGAGACCTCTCTCCGGATGGAAGTTTCCATTCATTAAATTCCTTGGTTTCAGGATCGTAACTTCCAATATAACCACGTGAATAATCTCCATACCATATTACACCATCCGAAGTTTGAGCTAAACGTCTCGGTCTTGTTCTTTCATTTGGTAACTCGATTTCAGTTACTTTTTTGGTTTCGGGATCAACAGTTGCAAGTTTATTTGTTCCAAACAAAACAATCCATGGGGTTATCATGTCTGTATCCATCACAATTCCATATGGACGAGAACGTGGAGTTGAAACAGGCATAATGGTACTTTCTTTGGTTTTCATATCAAAAAACCCAATTGAATTGGCTCCCTGATTAGTAAACCAGAAATCCCCGTCTTTATTAATAGCTATCGTATGTGGATCCCGAGCACTCATGTCATCAGGCATACCATATTTGGTAATTTCACCTGTTTCAGGATTTACCATCCCTAAATGATTTGCTGTATTTCCGGTGTACCATGGATTCCCATTTTTATCTACAACAACAGTATGAGGACCAGCTCCATCTTCAAGATCTATTTTCCTGAACTGTTCGGTATCCAGATCAAATTCTGCTACATAATGAGTTCTTTGTCCTACAAACCAAATCTCTCCATCAGGAGCAACATAAGGATCACGTGGTCTGCTGTTTTCCCACGGGACTTTCCATTCTGTAATTTCAACCTCAGTTTTCTCGACAAATTTATCAGTTGCAACAAAAGTAGTGGCTGCAAAAAGAACTAACAAAGAAACAATGCTCAACTTTTTCATATCAACCTTCTGATTTTTGGATTGATATATAATTAAGCTCTCAAATCTAAAAAATAAAATATCCAAACAAAGTTTTACAAAACACCTTTCAAGTTTGAATTAAAAGCTACAGTGCTTGCTCCAGATCAGCAATAATATCATCTGCACTTTCAATTCCCACTGACAGCCTCACCAATCCATCTGTAATGCCAGCATCACATCGAAGTTGCTCGTCAACAACAGAATGCGTCATTGAAGCCGGGTGCTGTATTAAGGTATCTACTGTTCCTAAGCTTACAGCTAGTGTACAAAGCTTAACATTATTCATCAGAGATTTCCCCGCTTCAAAGCCATCTTTCAATTCAAAAGAGATCACTCCACCGAAACCTTTTGTCATAATTGAGCTAGCAAGAGAGTGTTGGGCATGAGATTCCAAACCTGGGTACCAAACTGTTTCTACATTTGGATGTGACTCTAAAAATTCAGCAACTTTCATCGCATTTGAAGAGTGTTTTTCCATTCGTAAAGCAAGCGTTTTAACTCCGTTCAATGTTATCCAGGCATCCATAGGGCCAGAAATCCCTCCTAGATTTTTTCTGAACAGATAGACACCGGTTTCATCCAATAATTCCTTTTTTGCAACCAATGCTCCGCCAATAATTGTTCCATGTCCGCCCATATACTTTGTAGTGGAGTGAACAACAACATTTGCTCCAAATTTCAGCGGCTGCAAATGATAAGGAGTAGCAAAAGTGTTATCAACCATAACCAAAGCACCATGTTCTTTAGCCAGTTTTGAAATTGCTTCAATATCGCTCACTTTCATAGTTGGGTTAGCGATACTTTCTAAATAGATGAGTGCAGTATCAGGATTTTTCTTCAATTCCATTTCCAACAGAAAGAGATCTGTCATATCAATAAAAGAAGTGCTCATCCCTAGCATTTCAGTTTCTTCTTTTAAGAATTGACTAGTGCAGCCATAAAGTGCATCCTGAGCAATGATATGCTTACCTTTTGCAATGCTGATTATAACCGTGGTTATGGCAGCCATACCACTTCCAAAAGCTACTCCCGAAAAAGATTCGGGATTTTCCATTCCATAAGTTTCAAGCTCACAAATAGCACGTTCTAAATGCTCAACCGTTGGATTTCCCAACCTAGAATAAATATGAGAAGCACCTCCTTCTTCATGAGCGAAAGCTTTTGATCCTTCATCAACATTCTTAAATACAAAAGTAGAAGTCTGATAAATTGGTGTGGTATGCGATCCATATTGATCTTTTTTACCGGACCCGGCATGTACTGCACTTGATTCAAATGAAAGTTGTTTGGCTTTTGTGTCTATCATAATACTGGAATCACTGTTTCGTCTTTAATGGTATTTAATACAATATTGGTATGAAGCCTTTGCACATCAGGTAATGTGGTGAGCTTTGTTCTCATCAACTGCTCATAATCTTTCGTGTCTTTAGCTACTACATGAAGTAAAAAATCTCCTTCACCTGTTGTATTGTAGCAAGCTAATATTTCAGGAATGGCTTTTACTGCTGAAGTAAACTCTTTCATTCGGTTTAACTGGTGCGCACTTAATGTAACTGTGACAAAAACCGTAAGTCCTTTTTCAACCGCTTCACGATTTATCTTAGCAGAGTATCCTTCAATTACTCCATCTCTTTCCAAACGCTTTACACGCTCAAGAGTAGGAGTAGTAGTTAACCCTATTCTGGAAGCAAGTTCATTATTAGCTATTCTCCCTTCTTTTTGAAGGATGTCCACTATTTTAAGATCTGTTGTGTCTAGCTTCATGGCATTATTTGGTTGAATTAACCTAATATTTAACTATTCATTAAATATAATGCCATAGATTAAAAATTCCGAAGAATAATATTCTATATTTAGATTTTATACAGATTATTATACTAAAAAGCCCCTCAAGAATTAACTTGAAGGGCTTTAGATGTAGAGTAATAATTCGGAAAGTTATACCAAGCTATCTACTTCTTTGGTTTTTAATCCTTCTCCATCCGGAGATTTAGGAGTCACGTTCATATACTCTTCCAAAGTAAACTCATCAACCTGTATTGCATCTGTTCTGGCAGCCTCTGCTTTTTCAACCATTTCAGCTTCTGCTTTTGTGATTATATTTTTCTCCAAAGCCGGTTTCAACAAGTTCAGAAACGAATCTTTAGGAAGCTCCCGCTTTTTCATAGCCTTATAAAGCTTTTTGTATACGGGATTCGTGTTTGTTATTAAAGTTAAAGCATTTTCGTAACGTCCAACAGCCTCAGTTGGATCTGAAGGTATATACATACCGTCTGTCATACGATCACGTGCTTCCCCCGGCTCTTGCATTGCCTGAGCTACTCGGTGGCCTAGATCATCAGAGGGGTAAGTTCCGATAGGATTTAAACGTGACCAAACTCCTGCCAGCCTGAACACCCAACTTAGACCCGGAACTTTGATCTCTCTTAAAATACCATCAAAAGCTTCCTGGATTCTATAGAAAACATAATCCATCGACCATTTGAAATAATCGAGATCTTCTTTACGTCTTCCTTCGGCTTCAAATCTTCGGAGTGTAGCTGTTCCCAGATACATAAAGCTTAGGATATCAGCATAACGCCCTGCAATCTTCTCTTTCATTTTCAGTCCACCACCGTAAGAGCCTAAAGCGATATCAGCAAAAAATGCAAAGGATGCTGAAGCCCAGGCCATTTTTCGAAAATACTTTGCAGCAGGACCATTTACTGGAGACCCTGCCAGATAACCACGTGTAATACTAAGCATAAATGAACGGGCTTTATTTCTGCCTACATGCCCGATATGTGCCCAAAAATTATCATCGAATCCTTTTACATCCTTATCCATCAAGGCATTAATCTCATTGAGAGCATAAGGATGGCAACGAATAGCTCCCTGTCCGAATATCATCAATGTTCTTGTGAGGATGTTTGCGCCTTCCACAGTAATAGCAATCGGCAAAGAAATATATCCATGAGCAAACACATTTCGTGGACCTCTGGAAATTCCTGCTCCTCCCACTATATCCATCGCGTCATTGATGATCTCGCGGGTATGTTCTGTGAAATTGTATTTTGCGATCGCTGTTACAACTGCGGGTTTTTCTCCTTGATCCAGCCCTCCGGTAGTATATTTTCGGGCAGCTTCCATAAAATAGGTGTACCCACCAATACGAGCCATTGGCTCTTCAATCCCTTCGAATTTCCCAATATTCAAACCAAATTGTTTTCTGATTGCCGCATAGGCTCCAACAACCCGGGTGGATAGTTTTGCGCCCGCCAAACTGGATGCCGGCAGTGAAATACCACGGCCAACCGCAAGAGATTCCATCAGCATTCTCCAACCATTACCTGCGCCTTCTTTTCCGCCGATTATTGCATCCACAGGTACAACTACATCATGGCCATGAGTTGGGCAATTATAAAACGGAACCCCAAGTGGATCATGACGCTTTCCTAATACAACTCCCTCAGTATCTGATGGAATTAATGCACATGTAATTCCCAGATCTTCGCCTTTGCCAAGTAAATTCTCCGGATCACGAAGTTTAAATGCTAGTCCCAATACAGTTGAAATAGCTGCTAAAGTAATATATCTCTTATTCCAATTTAGCCTTAGATAAAGTTCTCCATCTTCTCCTTTAAATACCTCACCATCTGAAGTCATTCCTCCAGCATCAGAACCGGCATTTGGTTCTGTAAGCGCAAAACAAGGCATTTCAACTCCTGCCGCTAATCTGGGTAAATAATAATCTTTCTGCTTTTGAGTTCCGTAGTGATTTAAAAGCTCTGCTGGCCCTAAAGAATTAGGTACCATAACTGTAGTTCCGAGTGGGCCACATCTTGATGATAATTTTGCTACTATTGCAGAGTGTGCAGTAGCTGAAAATTCAAGTCCACCATACTTTTTGGGAATAATTAATCCGAAAAAGCCTTCTTTCCTAAGAAAGTCCCATGTTTCTTCAGTAAAGTCTTTTCTTACAAAGACGTCCCAATCATTCACCATCTCGCAAACTTTTTCAACCGGACCGTCTAAAAACTCTTGCTCTTCTTTAGTCAGATCGGGGTAAGGTTGCTCCAGAGTTCTTTTAAAATTCGGTTTACCTGAAAATAATTCGCCTTCTATCCAAACATTTCCTGCTTCTATTGCGGTTTGCTCAGTTTGAGATATTGTAGGCAGGAAGTTAAGTGCATCCAGCAACTTCATAATCGGACCACTTAATAATACCCTTCTTACCGGTTTGATATTAAAAACCAATACAGGTACTGTATACGCGATAAAGAGCCATTGAGGAGCATCAAGGCCTATCAAACCCGAATAACCCGCGATAGCCCAAAGCCAAAGTGGTGCGCCTGTATAAGCAAAACCAATAGCTATTATTGCCGTAGCAGTGATCGAAGCCCAAATTGGTACTTCGCTAAAAAAACCGAATAATTCTGATAATGCTTCCATAATGCTCTCCAAATTTTAAGAAACCTGAGTTCTCACCAGGAATCCTTCTATAATATGTTGAATAGATTTTTCAATAAAATGTTCTTTGTTAATCCTGTTATCTAATCTTTGATTTAATACTACCGATATTACACCATGCAGTTGAGCCCATATAGAATAAGCTGCCGTTAGCGGGTCTTCTTCTTCCATCAACCCTTCGCGGACTCCAGATTCAATAATTTTTACCAAGAGCTCGTATGATCTTCGTGCCCTTCTGAATTTTTCTTTCGGGTAACGAGCCATTGATTCTGACTTTACCATATATATGATCTGGTATTTCTCAGGATGCGCAAAAGCAAAATCTGCATAACTTCTGATTACAGATTCAAACTGTGCTATTACTCCTGAGTTTGCATCTACTTTTTGCTCTATGGATACGCTTAAAGCTTCAACTGATTCTTCAATCAATGTATGCAAAAGGTGATCTTTGTTATCAAAATAGAGATAAATACTGGTTGCAGATACGCCTGCTTCTTTTGCTATTCCACGCATTGAAAGTGCAGTGTGTCCGTCATTGTATAAAAGATGACGACTTATATCTAATATTTTTTCTCTTAAAGGGAGTTCTTTTTCGCTCATTTTAAAGATTGGTTAACAGTGTTAACTAGACGAAGTTAACTAATCTGAGACGAAAATCAAGCAATTGTAAAATAAAATTTACTTTTACTTCTTTTCACTCCGTTTAATTTGAGTAAGACTTATTTATACTTGAAATAATAAATCTCATGAATTCCTGTGTAATAAATAAAACTAAATCCTTATTTGGATTAATACTTCTGACATTAAGCTTATCACCAATACTGGAATCTCATCCTTGGGGAGGGCTTGTTATAGACCGGGACGGCAATATATATTTTACTTTTATCTGTCCCATTGATGATGATAACAACCATTATGCTTGTGTATGGAAGATAACACCGAATAATGAAATGGATCATGTTCTGAAAGCTCGAAGATCTCCCAGTGATATAATACTTTCCAGAAATATAGACAGAGAAATATTTGCTGCAGAACGAAGTGGTCAAAGTCCTAACCATAATAATACACTTTGGAAAATTGATACTCCAACCAATCGCGCTTTGATTCCTGCTACCTCTGGTCAAACCCAATTCCATATTCAATCGATTTCTGTAAGCAAAGCTCAAGAAATCTACTTTAGCAAAGATTCTGATGTTTTTTTCAGAGACAGCCTGAATCAAACAACTAAATTAAATACACCTGATTTTGAACGAATAAATCTCACTGCCTGGGGGCCTGACCAAGAACTTTACATTATGTCAGGTGACGATATTTATATTTATGACGGTTCAGATTACAAATTATTAGCTTCGGATTTAAAGAAGCGAAATCCGGAAGACATTCCTTTTTCAGGAGCAAATATTTTTTTCGATATGGTAGTTGATGAATCTAAAAATGTATATCTGGCATATTATGGAAACAGAGAGGTGATAAAGATTTCGCCTGATGGTTCTGCTGGAACAATTTTGAAATCTGAAAGACCATGGTCTCCACACGGAATAGATATCTATAATGGAGAAGTTTATGTATTGGAATCCACTATTGGCGATGGTAAGTGGTGGAGGTTTTGGGAAGAAGACCCAGGGATCATACCAAGAGTAAGAAAAATCTCAACAGACGGAACTGTAAGCACCATCTATAGCTTTAAACCTCACTAAGGCCTGAACGAAATGAACTTTATTAGTTTCCCTTTCTCTAAATGCATCTTTTCGTAGTACGTTTTAATTGAAAGTTCGGGGTCGTCCGGACATTCTTTATGAACGTCTTTTATATCTCTTAACAGCTTCAAGTTCTGTTCTTCGATCACTTCTTTGGTGAACTCATAAAGCTCCTGACTATCCGTTTTTAGGTTAATGGTTGCTCCGGATTTTAATAAAGGCCGATACAACTTTAAGAATTTAGGAGAAGTAAGTTTCTTCCTGTCCTTCTTTAGTTGCGGATCAGGAAATATGATCCATATATCTGAAACTTCTTCCTTCTCAAAAAACTGATCCAGATGATCTATGTAAGCTCTAAAAAAACGAACATTTTCTAATTCCTGATCAAGTGCGCGTTGGGCTCCAACCCACAAACGATTTCCTTTTAGATCAAAACCGACAAAATTTTTATTGGGATAGAGTTTTGCCAAACCCGTCGAATATTCTCCCTTTCCACAAGCCAATTCCAAAACGATAGGATTTTTATTTTTAAAAATATCAGCATTCCAGCTTCCTTTGGGAAATGGATTCTTGCTGTTATAGTCATGCCAGTCGAATGTATTTTCGAATGTCCTGACTTCCTCCATCCTTTTTTCTTTGATCTTCGGCATTTCAGGGAGCTAATCTTTTAATGATCCAATTCTTCTTTTCCTTCTCATACTTAATTCTGTCATGAAGTCTGCTACGCCGTCCCTGCCAAAATTCAATTGATGTTGGCTCTACAACATAACCACCCCAATGATCCGGCATGGGGACATGTCCTGTTGAATATAGTTTAGTAAGCGCTTCAAACTTTTCTTCTAAAATTGCTCTGTTCTCAATTACAGAACTTTGTTCAGAAGCCAAAGCACCTATCTGGCTTTTAACCGGACGAGAAACAAAATATTCTTCACTAGCCTCTGAGCTGATTTTTTTTGCAATTCCTTCTATACGAACCTGTCGTTCCAGTTCTTTCCATAAAAAACATAAAGAAACATTGGGGTTACTTTCTATATCTCTGCCTTTATCGCTTTTATAATTCGTATAAAAGATAAAGCCATTCTTCTCTATCCCTTTCAAAAGTACAATTCTGGAATGCGGTTTTTGGTCGCTATCCACTGTTGAAAGCGTCATTGCATTTGGCTCCGGTAACATCGCCTTTAATGATTCGTCCAACCAAATTTTAAATTGCTGAATTGGATCAGCATGCACATCATTCTCGTCTAATGTACTCAGGGAGTAGTCTTCCCTCAATTTTTGAATATGTTTATTATCCATTATTTAAAGTACTCCGGTTCATTACCGCTTTTCCATTTTATATTACATCCCATACTCGGTATTTGTGGCTCAAAATTCTCCTCTCCTTCTATCAAAGAATTTGTTGCTGCTCTCATATCATTCCCTGTTACAGGCTTTCCGTTTCCGGGTCTGCTATCATCAAACTGACCTCGATAAAATAATTTCAGATCTCTATCAAACAGAAAGAAATCCGGAGTACAAGCAGCTTTATAATCTTTTGCCACTTCCTGAGTTTCATCATACAAATAAGGAAAAGGAAAATTGTGTTTCTCAGAAAGTTCTTTCATTAATTCCGGAGAATCCTGAGGATAATTTTCAACATCGTTTGAGCTTATCGCGATACACTCGATCCCTTTTTGTTTGTACTCATTCGCAAACTCGACCAAACCTTCATTTAAGTGTTTAACATAGGGGCAGTGATTACAAATAAACATCACTAATACGCCTTTATCGAACTTGAGATCATTTAAAGAAACTTTACTTCCATCCGTATCCGGCAGTTCAAACGATGGTGCTTTAGTTCCAATTTCCAACATTGTTGACAAAGTAGCTGACATGTTATTAAATCCTTAATTACCTTTATTTAAATTATAGACTACGATGAAGCCTACTACTAAGATATTAAATGATAGAGACAAAATTTTGTTTGAGAAAGCGCTCAAATTCTATTTTTTTGCTCGCCAAATAGATGTTAAGAAACTTTCAGAAGATGTTGGAGAACGATTACACTATTCAGGATCGGTAGCATACTCCCTAATTATAACGTTTGCTAAATCAGGTTCTCTTAAAATCGAGTATATGGATTTCCTAAATCAGGAATTAAAAACCATGCTTGCGGCCGATGTTTCAACTTTTGAACCTCTACAAATCAAGCCCTCAGAAATTGATGATATCGAGTTAATGAAAGAGACCAAAATTTCATTCTTTGATGAAGATGAAGAAATGAGTTTACAGCTAATATACTATCCTCAAGAAAAGAAAATTCAGCTAGCAAAATCTTAGACATAAAAAATCCGATATCCTTAGCTTTTATGAAAATGAGTTCTACTATCTTTTTCTTTTTAGTTAGGATATCGGAATACTACATTAATATAGACTGGGTAAATACTATAAAGTTTCAAATTCAAATAAGGTATCTACCCAAATTATGTAAATAATTGCAATTGCTTGCCAGTGCTCCTGATAAAGTGCTCTGTAGTTAGCTTGATATGGTCATTATTCAATCCTAATCGTTTAGTTTGAACTTTAAAAAGATCCCTTATTTGTTCAGCGAAATTTCCTTCACCTCTCATTCTTTTCCCAAATTCAGCTTCATACAATTTTCCTCCTCTCATATCCTTGATCTTATTTAAAACCTTATCCTTTCTGTCCGGAAAGTTTTGCTGTAGCCATTCTTCGAATAGATCCTTCACTTTGAATGGTAACCTTACAATAATAAAACTGGCTCTTGTTGCGCCTGCATCCGCAGCAGATTTTAAAATATCAGCACATTCATGATCTGTTAATCCCGGAATTATAGGTGCAACATTTACTCCAACAGGAATTCCGGCGTTGGCAAGTTTTTCTATGGCTTTTAGTCTTCTGTATGGACGAGATGTTCTCGGCTCCATTACCTCTGTAATTTTGTTATCTAAGGAAGTCACCGATATTGTAGTGCTTACACAATTATACTCATTTAACTCTTTTAACAGATCTATATCTCTGGTGATCAAGTGGTTTTTTGTAATGATGCCAACCGGGTTTCTGAACTCAGCTAATACTTCAAGACATTTTCTAGTGATCAACAATTTCCTTTCGATAGGTTGATAGCAATCTGTAATTCCACTCATTGCTATTACCTGAGGATCCCATTTTGAAGAATTAAATGTCTTTCTCAATAATTCAGGAGCCTTGTATTTAACCATGATCTTGGTTTCAAAATCCAATCCAACAGAAAAACCTAAATATTCATGGAAAGGTCGCGCATAACAGTAGATGCAACCATGTTCACATCCTCTATATACATTCAAACCAGCATTAAAAGGTATATCGGGACTGGTATTGTAGGAAATGATCTCCTTTGTATGATCTCTGATAAGCTTTGTTTTCGGATTAGGTTTTTCGCCGGTTTCCTCATCCAAATTATAATCAATATAGTTTCCTTCAAATCTGTTGACCGGATTATCTGAAGAACCCCTTCCCTTTATATTTTGATGAAGCCGTTTCATGTACACATGTTTTATACATATAAACTACTTCATTCTGATATAAATACAAAAAAAAGTCCGTACTTAAATTAAGCACGGACTTTAAACTGTTTAACCAAGCCTTAATCAGCGCAAGGAGTGTCTTCTAGGTTCTCATCCCAGCATGATTTTACTCCTTCGTTGTAACTTGGTGAAATAATAAAACCGACTTTCGTCTTTGTGTTAAACTCTATAGTTGTAGTATTTCCGTTAGAGCCATCTACATAGACTATAGTTTTTATGGTGCCATCGAAATCGTAATCTATTTCACTACCCATATTTCCATTACGGTCGCTTAGCACTGAAAAATCTAAATCAATACTTCCGTCATTATCTATGTCCCATTCTATTTCGGAAACAGCTCCTTCTTCCTGAGCATCATAATATGTCCATTCACCTTCAGTTCCGTCGTACTCAGCTTCTCCTGAGAATAAAAGGAAATTGTTTAGAGGAGGATCAGTAGCAGAGGTTGTCACGAAAAAATTCCATTCTACATTATCTTCAGAATCCACATCTGCTGTTAATAAAACTGAAAAATCTTTGTCTTCATTTTCAGCTGTATACATCCACTGATATTCTCCTTCGGCTACTACTTCAGGATCTTTATTCTGAGCAGCAGTAATCAACACCTTCGGGATAATCAGATTTGCGTCAACGATAAGCTTTGCGATTCCTGCTCTGAAAAGAGCGGCGTTAAAATTAGAACCGGCTTTTAACTTAGAATTACTATTGTTGTTAAAATCTGACAGATCTATTGCCATCGTTTCCGCCGATGGGATCTCAGGCGTGATTTCATCCGTATTGTTAGAATCACTACATGATATAAAAACAGCCATAATCAGTATTATAGCTGTTAAGGATTTAAAGCTTCGAAAATTCATTTCAAGTCGTTTTGTTCAAGTTTCTTACTTAAATCTAAAGACCTGACATTTGTTCCGAATTCTATTTATCTGCAGAGTATACTTTTTTACCTGCAACCCAGGTTTCCAGGACTTTTATTTCCCAAATATCACTTGCCGGAATTGAAAAATAATCCTGATCAACCAAAATAAAATCAGCCCATTTTCCTTCTTCAATTGATCCCAGAACGTCTTCCTGATGACCTGCATAGGCAGCATCAAGAGTAAATGCACGAAGCGCTTCTTCTCTGGTTAACGATTCGTTTGGATACCAGCCTCCATCGGGATTTCCACTGTGATCCATTCTTGTAACTGCAGAGTACAATCCAAAAAATGGATTGGAATGCTCAACAGGAAAATCAGAACCCGCTGCTACTACGGTTCCTTGCTCCAAAAATGTTTTCCATGCATAACCACCTTTTATCCTTTGCGGACCAACCCGGTCTTCGGCCATATTCATATCACTTGTTGCGTGGGTTGGTTGCATAGAAGCAATAAGATCCAGTTCCTTGAATCTTGGAATATCATCCAGTGCTACTATCTGAGCATGTTCAACTCTGTTTCTTAATCCTTGATCACCGTGTTCATTCTGCGCTTTTTCAAGTGCATCTAAAACTTGTTTGTTTCCGGCATCTCCAATTGCATGAATATTTGCTTGAAAGCCTTTACCTACAACTTTTGAAACTGCAGCATCCATTTCCTCTTGTTCCATAAATAATAAGCCTACATTCCCCGGATCATCAGAATAAGGTTGTAACATAGCTGCTCCTCTGCTACCCAAAGCCCCATCAGAATAAAGTTTAACGCTTCTTAAAGCCAACATATCATCAGCATAAGATTCTATTGGACCATTTTTTGAAAGTTCGTCAAATGTATTGCCGGAGCCAGAGATCATCCCATAGATTCTGGTCTTCGCCATATCCTGATCATTAAATTCTTTATAAAGATTCCACGCCTTAACCCCCACGCCGGCATCATGGACAGATGTTATTCCCATTTTAGCCATTTGTTCGTATGCTTTTTCCAGGGCTAATCTCTGTTCTTTTTCTGTTGGAGCCGGAATTTCGGATTCCACAAAACCTTGTGCAGCATCTATGAATACTCCTGTGGCATTACCGCTTCCATCTCTTATCACTTTCCCTCCTTGCGGGTCCGGAGTGTCTTTACTTATTCCTGCCATTCTTAATGCCATGCTGTTTCCCCAACCTGCATGCCCATCAACTCTACTCAACCAAACAGGGCGGTCTGAAATGACTTTATCAATGTCTTCTGCTGTTGGAAATTTATTCTCTTCCCACAGAGTTTGATTCCAACCCCTTCCTTGAATCCATTCCAGATCAGGATTTGCTTCCGCATAACTTTTTAAAGTATCTAAAGTCGCTTCAAGTGTATTGATTCCCATTAAATCTACATTTAATTGCTGGAAACCTAATCCCATCACATGCCCGTGTGCGTCTATCAATCCAGGTAATAATGCCTTCCCATTTCCATCGATCACTTTTGCATTCGGAAATTCGTCTTCAAGAGAAACATTACTGGTTTCTATGAACTTACCATTTTTTATTGCAACTGATTTAAATTCGACTAACTCATCACCGATAATTGTGTATCCGTTAATATTTTCGATTAGTATTGTTTCGTCAGACGGGCTACATGCAATTAGAATTGTAGCTATAGTTATCAATAGTATTTGTGTATACTTCATATGGATTTTTATTAAAATATTTAACGTAATATAGGTATTGGTAATCGTTTCCTTAAATCAAATTTAAAGCTTTTACAATAACTAAACTTTACTTTGCTACGGCTTTTATGGGATTTAAAATATTCATCTTCGTACTTCTTTTTACTGGGATTACAAATTTATCGGCAGAACCTTTTACCATCTCAAATATTGATAGTTTAGATACACAGCTTAAAAACCAGAATGGTATAGAACTGGCTAATACGCTTATTGAAATTCTTGAGTACTATCAAAACATAAATGTTGACAGCTCAGTTTATTATGCTACAAAACTGATTAGCCTATCTGACTCTCTTAAATATTCTAATGGAATACTGGCAGGCAACGCAAGTTTAGTTAATGCTGATTTTATTAAAGGTGATTACTATTCAGGTATAGAAAGAGGTCTACCGTTGGTAAATCAGAATTATGAAGAGGAAGGTTATTACCATGCAAATCTTTACCTGGCAGTTGGTAATTGCTATGGTTCGCTTGGCCTTTATAGATCCGGGATAGAATATTATTTAAGAGCTCGTGAAATCTTTGCTCCACTAAATTCATTTGAAAAACTGAATACTGTAGCTAACAATTTGGGTGCACTTTATATAAGACTTGGAAATTTTGAATCTGCACTAGAAGTTTTCAGTAATATGAATATTGCTTCCGGAAGTAAAGCGCTTCGAGTTACCACTAAAGTTAATTTTGGTTTTATCTATTTCGGATTAAATGATCTGGAAAAAGCCGAAAATTATTTTTTAGATGTTTTTGATTTCGGAGATGACGCTATTGAAATAAGAGCCAAAGCAATTGCCAGTTTCAAGCTAGGCGATCTTTACACTCAACAAAGGGATTACCAGCAAGCTCTTACTTATTTCAACAAATCTCTTGAGTATTTTTCGATCTTGGAAAATGAAGCACAAACCATGAATCCATTAAATGGCATTGCTGAAGTTTATTATAAAACGGGGAAACTTGATCAAGCAAAAGAAATAGCTCTACGATCAGAAAGAATCGGAGAAAAAACTCAAACACTTTCGGAATTAAACTCTGTTGTTAGCCTCCTTGCTGACATTTATAAAGAACAAGGCGATTATAAAAAAGCTTATGAATATTCTATAAAAAACACGGCGCTAAATGACAGTCTGAATATTCATCAGAGAAATCAAGAAATTCAGGTTTTAGAGGCGGAATACAATTTTGAAAGAAAAGAAGAAGAACTCAGAAGAGAACAGAGTGTAAAACTTAAAAACCAAAGGATGGTTCTCAGTGGGGTTACTTCTTTTTTTCTGATCAGTTTAGTATTTATTTTCGTTTTTTATAGTAGTAAGAAGAATAAAGAGAAAGCGAATCTCCGTCTTGAAAGTTTAAATAAAGATCTTGAAGAGACTAATAAGATCAAAAATCAATTATTTTCGATTATCGCTCATGACCTTAGAAATCCTTTGAGTTCGCTTTACGGGTTAGTGACGCTATTGGAAATGAAAGTAGCGGACAAAAAAGAATTAGAGCGCCTCATTCCTGAACTGGTATCACAATTTAAACACACATCAACACTCTTAAATAACTTATTGAACTGGTCAAAAAGCCAAATGCAAGGGTATAAAATAATTCCAATTAAGTTCGATGTAAATGAGTTGTTCAGTAAAAATATTGAATTGCTATCTCACCGATTTAAGGAAAAGGAAATATCTGTAGTTATTAAAGATGAAAAGTCTCTGTCCGTTTTTGCGGACAAAAACATGATTGATTTGGTAATTCTAAACCTGCTTTCCAATGCACTCAAATATTGTGATAAAAAAGACGAAGTGACAATTTATTCTGAATCAAAACCCGATTTTATTACTTTTTCTGTTAAAGATACAGGCACGGGAATCCCTGAAAATAAAATCGGATTACTATTTACTAGCTCTTTCTATTCAACAAACGGCACCCGTAATGAAGCCGGCACAGGATTAGGACTAATGCTCTGTAAAGAATTTATTGAAAAAAATGGTGGCAAAATTTGGGTTGAAAGCGATGCCGGGCAAGGTACAATCTTCCATTTCACCCTTCCAATTAATGACTATCAACTTGATTCATAATCATTCCAAAACTCTTCTTTCAAATAATCCGGAACTACTTTTAAACCCTTAATTTCACTTTTGTTTTTAAAAGCTACGTCTTTAATAATTTGAGAACTCTCACTTAATTCCGGATCGCTTCCGGTTTGTAATTTTCCAGACAAATATTCTACTTTGTGAAAAAACTCAATAGCGTGGAATTGATCTTTGATCACTTCATTCACATGCATTAGGCTTTTTACTTTTACATGCAATCCTGTTTCTTCGAGAAACTCCCTCTTCAGTGTTTCTTCCAAAGTTTCTCCAAATTCCAAACCACCACCCGGCGGCATCCATATTAACTCTTTGGTAATTGGTGACAAAAGTTGAACGAGTAGTAACGAATTTCCCTTTACGAGCAATCCGCAACTTCTTAACCTTAACTTACCTTTATAGGATGACAACTATTTTGCTACTTTTCTCTTGGTTTTTTTTATTGGGCTGTAAAGCTCATTTGCTTTAGCATATTTCAAACTTGCCTTTACAAAATCTACGAACAAGGGCTGAGGATTATTCACTGTGCTCTTGAGTTCCGGGTGAAATTGTACTCCAACAAACCAAGGATGATCAGGAATCTCAACTATTTCTACTAAATCTCGTTCAGGATTCATTCCTACTAAAGAAAGACCACCTTCAACAAGCTTATATCTTAAATTGTTGTTTACTTCATAGCGGTGTCGGTGACGTTCAAAAACGAGTTCTTCACCATAGGCTTTATATGCTTTCGAATCTTTTTCCAGCTTACAAGCATATTTACCAAGACGCATTGTTCCTCCCATATTTTCGATATCTTTTTGATCATGCATGATATCAATTATTGGGTATTCACATCCTTCTTCAAATTCAGTGCTGTTTGCATCATCCCAGCCACAAACATTTTTTGCATATTCTATAACTGCACATTGCATTCCTAAACAAATACCAAAGAAAGGAATCTTATTGATTCTAGCGTATTCAACTGCAGCTAATTTCCCATCAATTCCCCTTCCACCAAAACCGGGAGCAACTAATACTCCGGAAATACCTTCTAGTTTTTCGGAAACATTTTCTTTTGTAAGATCATCTGATTGAACCCATCTAATTTTAACCTTACAGTCATTCACTGCCCCGCCATGTATAAACGCTTCTACAATTGACTTGTAAGAATCATGATGCTCTACATATTTTCCAACCAGTGCAATCTCAACAGAACCTGATGGTGCTGTTACTGCCTCAACAAAACCGATCCAATTATCAAGATTATAATCTTCTGTTTCCAGTTGAAGCTTTTCAATTACCCTCTTATCTAAACCTTCTTCTTTCATAAGAAGAGGAACTTCATAAATACTTTTAGCGTCAAGAGAAGCTATAACATCTTCCAGATCAACATTACAAAAACGTGCTACTTTACTTCTAATTGAATTATCCAACGAGTATTCTGACCTGCACACAATAATATCAGGCTGCAAGCCACTTTCTGAAAGAGTTTTTACAGAATGCTGAGTTGGTTTTGTTTTTAATTCACCAGCAGCAGCTAAGAAAGGTACTAGAGTTAAGTGGATAGACAATGTATTCTTTCTGCCAACATTATACTTAAGTTGGCGAACAGCTTCGATGTATGGTAAACTTTCAATATCACCTACTGTACCACCGATCTCTACAATTACAACATCATAGTGTCCTGACTTACCAAGTTCTAATACGTGAGATTGTATTTCGTCAGTAATATGAGGAATTACCTGCACCGTTTTTCCTAGATAAGCACCTTGTCTCTCTTTAGTAATTACATCGTTGTAAATTCTTCCGGTAGTTACATTATTCGATTGAGAAGTCTGTATATCTAAAAATCTCTCGTAGTGGCCTAAATCGAGATCTGTCTCTGCGCCGTCATCAGTTACATATACCTCACCGTGTTCGTAAGGATTCATAGTACCCGGATCTACATTTATGTACGGATCAAGTTTTTGAACTGTGACCTTTAAACCCTGAGCGACCAGTAATCGCCCCAATGAGGCACAAATTATTCCTTTACCCAGAGATGATGCAACCCCTCCGGTTACAAAAATATACTTAGTAGACATGCGAAATTTGAGTGAAGTTGATGGATGGAAAAGATAGTATTCTAATAAGCCCTATTCAATTTAACTTTCAAAGAAATTTAAATTTATACTGCTTTCTTTATTACCTCTCCAACTACTTTGTTTAGCACATCTGGTTTATCAGTAAAAATACCTTTTGCACCAACTTGTATGAGAGACTTCATTGTATGTTCATCATTAATTGTATAAATAAAGAACGGTATTTTATTAATATTCAGTTGTGATACCCAGTTATCTGTTAACTGCTGACGACTGCAATTAAAAGCATCAATTTTATAATCCTTGGCAAGACGAGAAGGTTCTCTTCCATGAGATTGTACTTGTTCGTATAGCAATGCACTTTTTATAGTATTCTCTCTTTTACTTAACCTTTCTAATACTCTGTAATCAAAACTAGAGATTAATACCACTTCTTCCATATCCAGCTCTTCAACTATATCTAATACTAACTCAACAATCCCCGATTCTTCTTTCCCCGTTACTACTTCCGGTTTGATTTCTATATTTACTAATATTCTGTTTCTTGAAAACTCAAGAACCTCTCTTAGTGTAGGAATTCGTTCATTTTTAAATTTTGCATCAAACCAAGACCCGGCGTCAAGCTTCTTCAAATCTGAAAGTGTATAATCACAAACTAAACCACTTCCATTTGTTTTCTTATCCAGTCTTTCATCATGAAACACAACAGGTATGTTATCTTTTGAAAGTAAAACATCCAGCTCGATCATATCAGCATTCATATCTACCGCAGCTTTAAAAGCAGACATCGTATTTTCAGGATAATACGCGCTTGCGCCTCTATGGGCTATCGTATAAAATCTTTTTTTAGAAAAGTCCATTCTTCTAGAATCAATACAAAAATTATTAGCCCTTCCAATAAACTAATTCTAGAGACTAAACGTAACTGTATTTTGCAGAAAAACGAACATAGTTCGTTTAGTCAAGATAATATAACTATGTTCAGAAAAGTTAATTCTGAAACGTTATGACTCTCTTTATTGCTTTATTGATCAATGAATTAAAACTGCCGGAACTTGAGAATGCAGAGTAAGACAAAATCAAACCTGAAATTATTGAAACACAACCTAATAAGCTTACCACTGTTGCCAACCACACAGGGTGTATTAGTTCCAGCATTGAAAGCGCTACCACCGTTGTACCCAATAAGATTTGAATGAATGCAGATATTAACTGGAAACCATTGAAAGGAGCAAAATCATTTTTAGAAGAAAATGACTTAAATTGCCTATTCAATTTTATATCTAACTCTTTCTCTGAATCCTTTCCCAGTAAAGAATTCATTTCTTTTTCTTCTTTGTTCATGTCCTTACCTTTTACTAACCACTTTATTTTAACTAATCTAATAAATCAGCGCGAACAAAAAAATAAAAATGAGTAAAACCGATAATATTTACATCTACGGTCGTAATCCAATAATTGAAGCGCTAATCAATCGCCCCAATGAGGTTGAAAAGGTTTTTATTAAAAACTCTATTCAACTTAACTCCATTGATGGCTTAGCTGATTTAATTTCAAAAAACTCAATTCCGGTTTCTAAGGTTCCTCAAATTAAAATCCAGAATCTAGTAGGAAGAGTAAATGATCAGGGGATTGTTGCATTATTAAGTCAAATATCTTACACCAACTTCTTTGATTGGGTCTCAGAGTTAGATCTGCATTCAAATCCTGCCGTTGTTCTTTTGGATGGAATAGAAGATCCATATAATTTTGGGGCTATTCTCAGAAGTGCAGTTGCTGCAGGCATTTCTGCTGTGCTTGTGCCTACTCAAAAACAAGCACCCGTTAATGCAACTGTATTTAAGACTTCTTCAGGAACTGCCGGAAGAATACCTATCATCAGAGTTCATGATATTAATCAGGGAATTAAAGACTTGGAACTTGCAGGGTTTAAGATTTATGGTTTAGATGGAAATTCTAAACGATCTTTTTGGGAGACTGAATTTAATACCCCTACTGCTTTTCTGATTGGGAATGAAGGCGAGGGAATTGACCGAAAAATTTTAAAGAAAACATCCGAAACACTTAGAATACCTATGGTTAATAATGTAGAATCTTTGAATGCTTCCGTTTCTGCAGCTTTAATCTGTTATGAGTGGGCCAGAAAGCGCACATAAAAAAAGCAGGCTTTAAAAAGCCTACTTTTAATTTAAGTCTGAATTTGATTAAGCTACGTTTGCAACTACTTCAGATTCAGCGAAAAAATATGCAGCTTCTATTTTTCCATTTTCTACAGAATCAGACCCGTGAATGATATTTTCTCCAAGGCTGTCAGCAAAATCTGCTCTTATAGTTCCTTTATCCGCTTCTTCAGGATTGGTAGCACCAATTAAAGTTCTGAAATCAGCTACTGCATTTTCTTTTTCCAAAATCATAGGAACACAAGCACCGCTACTCATAAATTCACACAATTCACCATAAAATGGTCTTTCTTTATGAACTGCATAAAATCCTCCTGCAGTATCAGCAGTTAATCTTGTCATTTTCATTGCTAAAATTTTGAACCCTGCTTCTTGAATTCTTTTAGTAACTTCGCCGATAAGTCCTTTACGAACACAATCAGGTTTCAAAATTGTCAACGTTCTTTCTAATGCCATTATATTTTTTCTGAAATTAATTTTTTTTGTAACAACCCTTTTGAAAATCCCTCTTCAAAATGGTATTTAAAGATAAGATTTCGCACATTAATTGTCGAATATAAAGGGCGGGCGATACAATATTTATGCAAAATGATTACGAACATAGTTTTAGTTGGAATTTTAGCTTAAAAGCTACTCCAACACAGCTATGGCCTTTTATTTCTGACACAAATAAATTTTTAAAAAAAGCAGGACAATTCTCTGTTCGCAAAGAGCCCTTTCTTACTGATACTAAAAAAGGATTTCTGGAACTCACTTCTACTAAAATGAATACCGGATACGCTTGGGTAGAACAGCCCTATTCTTGGGAAAAACCGTTTAGATTTGGCACATCCAGACAATACAAAGCAAGTCTTATAAAAAGTTTAAAATTTAATGTGAATTTGATTCCTGAGGAATCTGGAACCAGACTTATTATAGATTTGAAGATCACTACTTCCAGAAAATTCATCAGATACTTTCTTGTTCAATACATTGAAAGAATTGTAAAAAGAAAGGTCTACAACTTTGTACAGGAATGTGACCAATCTGCTTATACAAAAGCACTGCCTTATGAATACAATCCGAAAGCCAGGATAAGCAGAAGAGCTAAAAGCAAGATTTCTGAAATTGAACAGAAACTTCAGGAGAAAACCCGTCGACAACGTATTATTAATCATTTAATAAGTTATCTGTTGCGCGCCGAAGATGAAGATCTGAAAACAATTCACCCGTATACCTTAGCTGAATATTGGGGCGAAAAAAAATATTCTGTGCTTAACGTTTTTCTAAACGCTGCAAAACTTGGTTTACTGGATTTCAGGTGGGATGTATTTTGCCCGAATTGCAAAATTACAAGACAAAGCTTTAGAAGAATGAGAGATATACACTCAGATCTTCACTGTGACGAATGTAACTCCAGTTATTCTATTGATTTTAACGAAAACCTGCATCTTGTCTTTAATCCTAACCCGCTTGTTCGTAAAATTTCCACCAGTTCCTATTGTTTTGGCGGACCTCAGAATACACCGCAAAGAGTTACACAGCATTACCTTAAACCGGGCCAACAAAAATACTTACATATAAACCTTGAGGAGGGAACCTATCTCTTTAAAACTTCTGCTAATGAGGGGTTTTTGAAGCTTCATCTCAGAAAGGATATTGATGATGCAGCCACTATTTATATAACCAATGATGACTTGGAAGGACAGGAAGCAACAATCTCTGTAACACCAAATTTAACAATTGTCAATGACTCAGATCATGAGTTAATCTGTTACATCGAAAAAGAAAACTGGCGCCAGGAAGCTATCTATGCTACTGAGGTAACCTCTTCTCACGACTTCAGAACATTATTTGCGCAAGAAACTTTGAAAGATGGCGAAAAGGTAACTGCTTCTAATCTCACGATTTTGTTTACTGATTTAATGAACTCTACTGATCTTTATCTGCAAGAAGGTGATGAGTTTGCTATCGGTCAGTTGATGAGCCACTTTAAAATTATTCAACAGATTGTGGCCGAGGAACGTGGTGGTATTGTTAAAACAATAGGCGATTCGGTTATGGCTGTTTTCAAAGAACCTGTATCTGCTTTAAAGGCTGTAGAACGTATTCAACAAATATTTTCTTCTTCAACTGCAATGGGAGACTCCTTCAAACTCAAAGCCGGAATTCATTTGGGAAATTGTACAGCTGTAAATTTAAACGATAGAATAGATTATTTCGGAACAACAGTAAACATCGCTTCAAGACTTGTTGATGTAGCCGAAGAAAAAGAAATCGTAGTTTCTGAACCATTCTATAATTTTGGCGAGACTGATCTTTATTTGACTAACAACAGAAAGAGTTTATTTATAAAAAATAGTGAAAAAGAATTGAAGGGCTTTGATAAAGAAACCTTTAAAGTAAAACAGATCAGTATGGAAAGAACTTCATTACGACTTGTGATTTAAGCTCTGTACTTCTATGCTAGTTTACAGACATTGTTTTATATTAAAATAAAAATGCCTGTAAAAAAACATCACCCTTCTATCAAGGACTCTACTTTGCATATGAAAGCAAAGAAAAATATAGCCTTGATTGCTCATGACCACAGAAAAATGGATTTACTGGACTGGGCAGAATTCAATAGCGAGTTTCTCAAAAATCACAATTTGTTCGGAACAGGTACAACCGGGTCTTTGGTTGCACAAAAATTAAATCTTCCTGTTTATACTTTTAAAAGTGGTCCTTTAGGTGGTGATCTACAAATTGGAACTGCTATAGTAGATAATGAAATTGATATGATGATCTTCTTCTGGGATCCTCTTCAAGCTCAACCTCACGATGTTGATGTTAAAGCATTACAGCGAATAGCTATCGTTTATAACATTCCTTTGGCTTGCAACAGATCGTCAGCAGATTTCCTGATAACATCCCCACTTATGAATTCCAACTACGAGCGGTTTATAGTGGATTACAGCCAAAGATTTAAGAAAGATTTAGACGATTAAAATTCTGAGTCCGATTTATTACTATTGAAATATAAATTAGCTGTAGAACTGCTTATTTTAACATTACTCAATCAATAGTAGAATCAAATTTTACTCATGTCGCTAAACAGACTTCAATTCGAAAAAAGCCCCTATTTACTTCAACATAAGAATAATCCGGTAGACTGGTATCCATGGTGCGATGAAGCTTTTGAGAAAGCAGCATCAGAAAACAAACCCATTTTTTTATCCATTGGATATGCTACGTGCCATTGGTGTCATGTTATGGAGCATGAAAGTTTTGAAGATGAAGAGATCGCAAAGTTACTGAACGATACGTTTATCAATATCAAAGTTGATAGAGAAGAACGTCCTGATATAGATAGTACTTATATGACGGTGTGCCAAATGGTGACAGGTCATGGAGGTTGGCCTTTAACTATAATAATGACACCGGATAAAAAACCTTTTTTTGCAGGAACTTATATTCCCAAAGAACCTAGGTTTCAGCGTGTTGGTTTAAAACAACTGATCCCCGGTATCGCCGGAATGTGGAAATACGAACCAGAGAAAATTAAAAAAGCTACCAGTAGTATCCAGGAAGGGTTTGATAGATCGCTTCATTTTGAAAAAGGACTTTTCCCGGGGCTGGAAGCAGTAGATTTTGCAGCAGAACAGTTAGCAAAACGCTACGATAATAAGCACGGTGGGTTCGGAACATCTCCAAAATTTCCATCACCCCATAATTTGAATTTTCTGCTTCGTCAGTGGTATGCCACAGGTGAAGAACGGTTTAAAAATTCAGTTGAACACACGCTTACTAAAATGCGTCTTGGAGGAATCTGGGATCACGTAGGTTATGGATTTCACAGATATTCTACTGATGAAGAGTGGCTGCTACCTCATTTCGAAAAGATGTTGTACGATCAAGCTCTGATGATGATAGCATACACAGAAGGTTGGCAGGTAACCGGAAACCCTTTATTCAAGCAAACTGTGCTTGAAATATCAGAATATGTAGCTCAGAACCTTACGCACAAACAAGGTGGTTTCTTTTCTGCTGAAGATGCGGACTCTGATGGTGAAGAAGGAAAATTTTATGTTTGGGAGACTAATGAAATAGACAAGTTTCTATCGGATTCTGAAGCCAAAACCTTTAAATCTGCCTTTAATTTAAAACCGGAAGGAAACTTTGAGGATGAAGCAACTAAACAGTTAACAGGCAAAAATATACCACACCTTACAGAACCTTTAACTGAAACTGATCATAAGAATTTTAAATCTATTCGGACAAAGCTTCTTGCAGAAAGGGGTAACAGAACCAGCCCTCTTCTTGATGATAAAATTCTCACAGACTGGAATGCACTAATGATAGCTGCTTTTGCAAAAGCAGGAAGCGTATTTGGAGAGGAAGAGTTTATCACTAAAGCTGAAACAGCTTTCCGGTTTATTGAAGAAAATCTATTTAATAATGGAAGCCTTTATCATCGCTACAAAGATGGAGAATATAAGATCAATGCATTTGCTGATGATTACGCATTTTTGATTTGGGCTGCTATCGAATTGTATGAGGCAACGCTGGATGTGAATTATTTAAAAAAAGCAGTCTTGTTTTCTGAGCAGTTCATAGAAAAATTCTGGGATAAAAGTGATGGAGCTTTCTATTTCACAGATACAAATACGGAAGAACTATTAGGTAGACAAAAACAAATCTATGATGGAGCGGTTCCTTCTTCTAATTCTGTAGCTATAATTTCTTTAATCAGACTAAGCAGGATAACCGGAAGAACTGATTTTGAAGGTTATGCAAATTCTATTGGCGAATACTTTTCTTCAGACCTGATCAGGTCCGGGTCGAGTATAACCCATGGATTACAGGCTGTCCAATATGTTAACAACAGTCCAAAAGAAATTGTGATTGTTGATAATACTTCTCCCGGAAAAGAGATTCTTTCATCAATAAACACCGTTTTCTCACCATTTAAAGTCTGTTTATTTAAGAACTCAGAACTTAATGACATTAACAAACTAGCCCACTATACAGAAAAAATGGAACGAATTAATAACAGCATCACTTTCTATTTTTGTTCTAATCACACTTGTGAAAACCCAACTAACAACCTGTCTCAAATACAAAATCTTTTGAAACCGAATTCTTTAGTATAATTTATTCATCAAGTTTCAATCCGGTATGAGATACAACTCGTAATATTAAACCAGGAACATAAGGTATGCTGTTTTTCATTATATCTGCTATTGGCAGGTTTTTAAACCAGGACAATTCCAGAGATAAGGACTTGCTCAGGCGAATCGCACAGAAAGACCCTGTAGCACTTTCGCTTTTATATGATCAATATAATCGGCTATTATTTGGTCTGCTTGTATCCATTCTTAAAAAGAAAACGGAAGCAGAAGATATATTGCAGGAAGTTTTCAGCACTATATGGGAAAAAGCAGATCAGTTTGATCCGGATCGAGGAACCGGCTACACCTGGATTGTTTCGTTAACAAGAAATAAAGGAATAGATCGGTTGCGGTCTAAAGTATATAAAGAGCAGAAAAAACAATCGACAAGTTTGGACAATGATGATGTTTATTATCCATTATATTCAAGTGAAAATAACCCACTTGAGGATACAATTTTATCTGACAGAGCAGACATGGTGAGAAATGCATTGCAACAAATTTCTGAAAAACAAAGAAAAGTAATCGAGATTTCATACTTCAGTGGATTAAGTCAATCTGAGATTTCAGAAGAATATGATATTCCGTTAGGGACAGTAAAAACAAGAATGCGAGATGGCATGATGAAACTAAGAGATATTTTATCGGGAGCAGAACAATGAGTACACAAGACAATGCTTTATTTGAAGAACTTTGTGTTGGTTTTGTATTAAATTCGATAAGCCAAGAAGAGGAAGAAGAATTTAAATCACTTTTAAATAATGCAACTCAGGAGCAGGAACAACTTTATCAGGATATGCAAAGTATTGCATCTGAAATGGCTTTACTTGCTTACGACCAAAAGCCCTCAGAGTCTGTAAAAGAACAATTGTTAGAAATGGCTTGGGCCTCAGTTCATGCAAGGGGTGGAAGTGCTAATGTTCACTATCTTTCCCGATATAGAATTTCAACGGCTGCAGCGGTCTTGTTTCTTGTAAGCTCATTAGGTTTGTTTTTCTTTAATCAAAACCTGGAAACTGACCTTGAAACCCAAAAGGAACTTGTAGTTCAAAAAGAAAACACCATTCGTATTTTGGAAACTGAAGTTGAGCAAAAGTCTGAGCTTTTAGCCATTCTTGAAGCAAGAGATGTTGACCTAATATTAATGGACGGCTTGGAAGTTAATCCGAATGGCTTCGGTAAAGTTGTTTGGGATAAAGAAAACGGACAAGCATTACTCCAAGTTGCTAATATGCCGGCTGTACCAACCGCTAAGGAATATCAACTGTGGTTTGTAATAAACAATCAGCCTTTCAGCGCCGGAGTTTTTGCGGTAAACGACCCTGAAAGAGATAACTTCTTTAAAATTCAGGAACTAAATCAATCAGCAAGCCAAGGTGCTTTTGCAATTACACTTGAGCCTGAGGGTGGTTCGCCTCAACCCACTGGAGATATGTATATGCTTGGTGCTATGTAGCAGTTACAGCAACTTACATACAAGAATTTTAAAAACTCCTTCCTTACCGGTTGGAGTTTTTTTTATGCTTTCTGAACCAAAGAACAATCTGTCTTCAAAAGAACTTCGTACTTGCTATTACATATTTGTATTTAGTGATAGAGATAAGGAGTTGTAGCTTGAAAGCGCAACTCCTTTTTTTATAATCCAATCCCAAATCCAATCTGAACGGAAACTTCTTTCGTAACGTTAGTTAAGTATAATAATAACTAAACTTACGAGAATAATGAAAAAACAAAAGATACCATTTTTGGTAACTGTTTTATGCTTACTACTATTTGGCACAGCCCAAATAGCTAACGCGCAAACAGTGTTTGAAACTACGCTTAGTGGGAGTAACGAAGTACCCACTGTAACAACTTCCGCAAACGGAAATATAACCGCTACACTTAACGGAAATGAACTAACTATTGAAGGTTCTTTTGAAGGACTTAGCAGTGCTTATGCTGCCTCTCATTTGCATGCAGGTATGGCTGGTGAAGCAGGTGGCGTTCTTTTCACGTTAAACGCTTCAGTTGACGGTGATGGAATGGGCGGAACTTACACTACCGCAAATAACACTTTTACATTATCGAGTGGCCAAGTGGATACATTAAAAGCTCGCGGAATTTATGTTAATATACATTCTGAAACTTATGCGGGCGGAGAACTTAGAGGTCAATTAGCTCCTCAAGCAGATGTTGTATTCAGAACTAACGTTTCCGGTGCACAGGAAGTACCCGCAGCTAAAACTATGGCAAATGGTGCTCTCATCCTCGAACTAAATGGAGATTCACTGTTTGTTTCAGGTTCATTTAATGGACTTTCAAGTAATTACACTGCTTCTCATTTGCATACTGCAATGGCTGGTAGTGCAGGCGGTGTTGCTGTAACTCTAAATGCTACTGTAGCAGCTGACAATAAATCAGGAGTTTATTTAGCATCTGATAATAGATTTGAACTTACTACAGATCAAAAATCAGCGCTTATGGATAGAGGCATATATGTAAATATTCACTCAGAGAATTTTGCTTCCGGTGAATTAAGAGGACAAGTTACCCCTCCAGTTACAGCTTCGTTCTTTGCGAGCTTATCAGGAAGTGCTGAAATTCCTTCTGCAAATACAAATGCCGGCGGTGCAGTTGTAGTTGAACTAACTACAGACGATTCATTAGTTGTTACCGGTACATTTGCTGAATTGCAAGGTGATTTTGATGCCTCTGTAGCTGGTGGTTCTCATCTGCACGCAGGACATTCAGGAACAAATGGAATGGTTGATATAGTAATCAACGCAGAAGTTGAAGCTAATTTAAAGGCTGGAGCATATTTAGCAAAAGATAATAAATTTGCTGTTGATGCTTCCCAGATCGAAACTCTGCTTAACAGAGGATATTACGTTAATATTCATACTACAACATTTGGAGCAGGTGAGCTTCGCGGACAAGTACTCGGTGATGCTTCAGCTTATTTCAAAACAAATTTAAGTGGTTTACACGAACAACCTACTCCTGTTATCACAGATGCTTTTGGCGCGGTTCATGTAGAACTCTCAGGCGACAGAGCAATTGTTACAGGTGGTTTTGATGCACTTTCAAGTGCTTACGCAGCTTCTCATTTACACTCTGGAAGTGTTACCGCAAGTGGTGGAGTTGAAGTTACATTAAACGCGACTGTTTCCGATGATACCAGTGGAGTTTATGAAGTATCAAACAATACTTACACCCTTACCGAAGCGCAATTAGAGACAATGAGCAGTCAAGGTTTGTATATAAATGTACATTCCCAAGCTGAAGCGGCCGGAGAATTAAGGGGGCAACTCTTATTCGGTGACAACTTATTCCCAGAGAAGAGTTCGTTATTAACTCCTATAGATGATGCTGAAATCAGTATTGCAGGTGATGTTTCTACAAACTTAGTAGCTACTTGGTCTGCAAGCTCAGATATCGAAGGCGATAGCTTGACTTACACTTGGCAAGCAGCTACAGATTCTTTATTTGCTGATATTATTGTAAATGCGAACGTTGGTTCAAACCTGAATTACAATATTTCGTATGGCGACCTAGATACAATCTTAGTGGACCTTGGCGTTGAGTCTGGTGCTTCTGCTACAGTATACCATAGAGTTATTGTATCTGACGGAAGTGACGAAACATCAAGTGATACAAGATCAGTTACTATGGAAAGGGGAACATTAACATCTAATGAAAATGATGGAATAGATACTCCAAACAGATTCGTTTTAGATCAAAATTATCCTAACCCTTTTAATCCAAGTACAAAAATTAGCTTTTCTTTAGAAGAAGCAGCACCAACACAATTGGTTGTTTACAATATGCTTGGACAAAAAGTTGCCACTTTGGTTAACGAAAGATTAAGTGCAGGTGAGCACACCTTCAACTTTAAAGCTGACAATTTATCTTCAGGTATTTATATCTACAGATTACAATCAGCCAATCAAAGCTTAACAAAGAGAATGACACTGATTAAATAGTATATTAATTAGTACAAATTAAAAGGGAGTTTGGTCATCCAAACTCCCTTTTTTTTATATCTCTATTTTCTGATATTCTGAGATTAATTTCCTGACATCATCTTAAACATAAGATCTGTTACACTGATCAGGTTAACTCCTGTTGGTACCTGAACCATCGCTTTCGCAATACTGGACTTATTGATATTGGTAACTTCCATTACGGTTTCAGTACCTTTTTTCCCGGTTACCTCAACGAGCATTGGAAAATTTTTCCCCGTAAAAACGGCATCTCTTGATTGATTAACTGCTCTGTTTGCTTCAGCCGGTATATTTTTCCAAGGCTCTGCCAGCATTCCCCAGTTTATATCTATATTCGGTGTAAGCCATACAGACATTTTAGAATCAGCTTCTTTACCTGAAATAACCAACTCGTATGTTTTGTATCCATTTATAGTTCTTTCCCGATCAGTATATTCAAAATTCATTTCCTCATTTTCTGAACTGTTTGGTGAAGAATCACTTCCCCAAGAAAGAAACATTTTAAATAATCCTTCCACTTCTGATTTAGTAACCTGAAGTGCATCATTATTCTCCATTAACACTACAAAGTCTTTTTTGTCATTACGAATCAGCATCCCTCCGGAATTAAATGACTGACCAAAGTTCATCTCATCTTCACCTTTCAAAAATATCCGATCTGCAGTTACATACATATTAAGCTGATTAACTGAAGTCTTTCCATTTTCATTATCACCATATAGGTTCATGGAAATATGACCTTCAAACTGTGCCTGAAGAGGATTAGAAAAAAAAGTGACACATAAAAAAAACAGTGTGCTTAAATATATTTTGGTTCTCATAATTATCTCTGGATGTTTTTGATTGAGGAGTTTAACGAACTACATAGTTGGATGTTACGCAGAAATTAAATCTTCCATTCCCACATTCACTTTTTTGATCCAACCACCGGCTACTACGTCATCGCCTTCGTAACAAACTATAGCTTGTCCGGGAGTTATGGCTTCTCTTCCGGTTGGGAAATGAACTTTGATCTCATCTTCTCCTAGTTGAGTTAAATATCCCATCGCGCCGTCATCGTTATATCGAATTGCGCCGGTGATCTCCATTTCGGTTTCCGGAATTCTGTCGTACTTCACTAAATTTATTTCTTTAGCCGTCAGCGTAGAACTGACAAGGTCTTCCTTCTCTCCGATAGTGATCGTGTTTGTTATCGCGTTTATATTTGTTACGTAAACGGGCTTACCCATAGGCAAGTTCAACCCACGTCGTTGACCAATTGTATAAAAAGGATAGCCTTCGTGCTCGCCTAAAATATTTCCATCTTTATCTACAAACTTACCGCCTTTCATTTTCTCTTCCAGACCCGGAACTTTGTCTTTTAGAAATCTGCGGTAATCATCATCCGGCACAAAACAGATCTCATAAGAATCAGGCTTATTTGCTACATTTAATAATCCGTGATCTTCTGCTATTTGACGAATTTCCGGTTTTGAATATCCACCCAAAGGAAAAATGGTTCTTTCAAGGTGCTTTTGTGCAACACCCCATAATGCGTATGACTGATCTTTCTTTGGATCTAATCCTCTGGAAATGATGTGACGTCCGTTTTCTTCTCGTACTCTTGCATAATGTCCTGTAGCAATGAAATCACACCCAAGGTTGTCTGCTCGCTTTAACAAAGCAGCCCATTTGATATGAGTATTACAAAGCACACATGGGTTTGGAGTTCTTCCGTCCATATAATCACCCACAAAGCGATCAATTACCCAATCACCAAACTCTTCCCTTATATCTACGATGAAGTGCTTGAAACCATGATTTACGGCAATGTGGCGAGCATCATTCATAGACTCTACCGTACAACAACCCGTTTCTTTCCCGTTATCACCACCGCTTCGGTGATAATCCCAGGTTTTCATGGTAATTCCAATTACCTCGTATCCTTGTTCTCTTAGCATTACAGCAGCTACAGACGAATCTACACCGCCACTCATTGCTACAAGAACTCTGCCTTTTTTACTCATTTCAAGATGTGAGTTTCTCTTTGAATTTAATTGATGCTAAAGATAAGGCTTTTGTTAACTGATTGCGATATTCGTTTAAATATCTCTGATAGTGTTTATCGATGACTTAGATCAGGCTCTAAAAACACGTTTAATTTTATTCTCTAACAACTTTTGCAATAGAATTCTTTATCTGATATGAAATAGAGTTTTTGGCTAATCGACATTGGATATTCCTTGTTGAATATTCAATATTCCCTACGTCATATACAAATACGGCTTCCAGGGTTCCTGAACTCCACCGTTTATATCTCTGAAAAATGTAATGGGCATAGGACGATATGGTTTACTAAGAAGTTCCATATTTGCCTCTTTCGGCGTTCTGTTTCCTTTCTTAACATTACATTTGTCGCAAGCAGTAGTCAAGTTTTCCCAGGTATCTTTACCGCCTCTGCTTTTGGGATGAATATGGTCAATGGTCAATTTAGATTTCTGCCCGCAGTACTGACATCTAAAACTGTCTCTGCGCATCACATTTCTTCTTGTCAGAACCACTTTTTTATAAGGTAGACGGATGTATCTGCGTAATCTGATTACAGAAGGAAAATCAAATTGGTCACTGGGCGTTCTCAGTTTCTTTTCAGGATCATCATGCAGTAACTCTGCTTTTTCCAAAAAAATAAGCTTCATAGAACGTTGCAAAGAGCAAACGCTCAAAGGTTGGTAATCTTGATTAAGAACTAATACGTTTGCATTCATTGCATTCGGTTAAGTTTCAGGTCTTTAATTTTTCTTTCATAGAGAATGCAGATATGAATCGAAATTCAACCAGTTAACGCTGGCAAGCCTTAGTATGATATATTTATCTCATAAAAACAAATACACACGTGTTACCATTTTTTTAACAATGTGATGATTTTAATGAATAATTATCTGAGTTAGTTTTTATATTTGGAAGCGCTTTTTTAACAGAATTGAAATTAAACTAACATAATGTCCGAGATTAAAGACGCCCTCACAAAAGAGTACTACAAAGAACCTGCCCCACTAACTCAAGACGACTCCCCTTTTTCATCCATGATGGAAAGATTCAGATTTGCCGCTGATATCTTAGATCTGGATGAAGGCATGTTTAAATATCTTTCTACTCCTGAAAAGGTAGTAATGGTTGCTATTCCGGTTATTATGGATGATGGCAGGATTGAAGTATTTGAAGGCTATAGGGTAATTCACAATAGTATTCTGGGACCTTCCAAAGGTGGAATTCGATATGCTGAAGATGTACACCTTGATGAAGTAAAAGCACTTGCTGCATGGATGACCTGGAAATGTGCTTGTGTAAATGTTCCTTTTGGTGGAGCTAAGGGTGGTGTTCGCGTTAATCCCAAGCTTCTTTCTAAAAATGAATTGGAAAGATTGACCAGACGTTACACTTCTAATATGAGTGATGTCTTTGGACCGGAAAGAGACATCCCGGCTCCTGATATGAATACCAATGAGCAGACTATGGCCTGGATCATGGACACATACAGCATGAAGAGCAAAAGAAATGAAACTGCTGTGGTAACAGGTAAGCCAATAATTTTGGGAGGTTCTAAAGGAAGACGTGAAGCAACAGGACGTGGAGTAATAACCACGGCTTTGGCTGCCATGAATAAGCTCAAAATTTCTCCAAGTGATGCGACTATAGTAGTTCAGGGTTTTGGCAATGTGGGCTCTGTTTCTGCTCAGCTGATTTATGAACAAGGAGCAAAAGTAATCGCAATTAGTGATGTAAGCGGCGGATACTATAATAAGGAAGGAATAGATATTCCTGCTGCAATCCACTATTCCCAAACTAATAATTATTCATTAGAAGGTTTTGAAGGAGCAGAATCTATTAGTAATGCGGATCTGCTTGAGCTTGAATGTGATGTATTAATTCCGGCAGCAAAAGAAGATCAGATAAACAGAGAGAATGCTTCTAATATAAAAGCAAAAATTATCGCCGAAGGGGCAAATGGTCCCGTAACTGCAAGTGCAGATTCAATTCTGGATGAAAACGGCGTTATGGTAGTTCCTGATATTCTTGCAAACGCAGGTGGCGTAACTGTTTCTTACTTTGAGTGGGTGCAAGACAGACATGGATATTTCTGGACCGAAGAACGCGTTAATCGTCGTTTGAACAGAATGATGAGAGAAGCTTTTGATAACTTGTTTATGGTGAGTGAAAAGTATAGTATTACGCTAAGACAAGCAGCGTATGTGTATGCAATTGATCGTGTGGCAACAACGCTGAAACTACGTGGTATTTATGCTTAATAATTGATGAGTTACAGAAAAGAACTTGTTCTGAAATCTACCTATGAAGACCTAGATAAACTAGAAGGTTTTCTGAACGACTTACAGACAGATTTAAAATTTGATGACGAGTTTTATGCTCGATTAATGCTCACCGTTAGTGAAGCTGCAACTAATGGCGTTGTTCATGGAAATGAATTGGATGAATCCAAAAAAGTAACCCTCATCGCAGAACATGACGGTTCTAATCTTGTAATTACTACTCAGGATGAAGGTGCGGGATTTGATCCGGATGAAGTTCCAGATCCGCTTGCAAAAGAAAATATTCTGAATACAAGCGGTCGTGGTGTTTTCCTGATGTGTGAATATGCAGACGGAGTTGAATATCAGGATAATGGCAGGAGATTGATCCTAAGTTTTGATCTCAAATCTTAGTTCTTTTTAGTTCACTCTTCTCAACAAATCTCCGCTTAGTCTTAATAACTCGGTTTCTGCATTTTTTGCTTCAATTTGAGCTATTATCAATCGGTTTTCAGCATTCAGTAAACTAAGTTGAGCTTCTCTAAGCTCTACAGAGTTAATGGTTCCCAACCTGAATCTTTCCAAGGCAATATCCAGACTTTGTTTTGTGAATTGCAGATTCTCCTGTTCCAGTTCAATTAAAGAAAGAGCATCAATATACTGCTCATAAACCTGTTGAATCTCAGACCTTAGTCTTAGTTTCAACTCTTCCAGCTGCAGTTGTTGATTCTTTAGTCGTATTTGAGCGTTTTGGGATCTTCTGTTTTTATTAAAACCGTCGAACAAATTAATTCTTGCGGTAATACCATAATTAAAACCGGACGTATTAGAGAAATCCACGAAGCCTGTACTCGTCTCGGTTTTACTGTATCCATATCCCCCGCTTACATCAACCTGCGGAAACCAGTCTCCTCTTAATTCATTGATCTTTTCACTTGCTGCCATTTCATTCAACCGCGCTACCGACAATGATTTATTTTCAACCAATGCTCGTTCAGTAAGAACTTCCAGATCCAACATTTCTCCCATTTCAATCGCAGGCTCTACATCAAAGTTTTCAAAAGATGAATTAGATAAGATCTGATTTACGATGATCTTTGCTTGCTTTAATGTGGTTCCTGATCGAATCAAAGCAGCCCTGTCAGCATTAAAATCTGCTCGTGCCTGCAACAGATCATATTCAGAACCTGAACCCAGATCCTTTTTTGTTTCTGCAATTCTGATGCGTTCTTCTGATACCTGTACAGTATTTTCAAGTATTTTGTGCGCCTTTTGTCTTGCAACGATCTGGTAGTAACCATTGATTAGTTCAGCAAGTAAATTTTCGATTTCCAGACGAGTTTGCTCCTCCCCTATTTCTGCTTCCAGGTTCAACCGGTCTTTAGTTGCAAACATTGTCAATCCATCAAAAATGGTCCAAGTTGCATCTATGCCATAATTATAACTGGTGGTTTCAACACCTTTATCATTTCGGTCAGGTATTGAATTAGCCGAATATTGAGTCTCATTATCTTCAATTCTTTTGGAGATGTTTCCGTCAGCAGTCACAACAGGAAGAAGTCCCGCATTCCCTAATGAATTATTATTCTTTGCTATTTGTGCCTCATTTTTTGCTATTCGGATAGCGAAATTCTTTTCCAGTCCCTTTTGGATGGCTTCCTCTATTCGCAAGGTATCTTGTGCCGTGACGTTTGAAAGCCCAAATGAAAACAACATACCAAATAGTAATAAATACGATCTCTTAAGTGCCAATTTCATCATGCTATTTGAGTTTCAAGTTCGTTTTCTGCTTTTCTTATCATTTCATCGCTGATCATATCATCCTTCGATTTTTCAGGTGACAAATATGAGTACATTGCCGGAATCACATAAAGTGTTAAAAAGCTACCGATGATCAATCCTCCGATCACCGCAATTCCCATTGATGTCCTGCTTTCTGCTCCTGCACCAAGAGCTAATGCTATCGGTAAGATTCCCAACACTGTTGAAATACTTGTCATCAGGATCGGACGGAAACGAGCAGCTGAGGCGTCCATAATTGCATCCATTATCGAAAGACCCTGAATCTGTCTTTGGTTTGCAAATTCTACAATAAGGATTCCGTTTTTAGTAACTAATCCGATAAGCATGATCATACCAATTTGACTAAAAATATTCAGAGTTTGACCAAAGTACCACATACTTACCAAAGCTCCGGACAAAGCCAAAGGAACTGTAAGCATAATGGTAAACGGATCTCTGAAACTTTCGAACTGCGCAGAAAGCACTAAGTAAACTAACAGAAGTGCCAGAAAGAAAATAAATAATAAGCTGGAAGAACTTTCTACGAAATCTCTGGACGGACCTGATAAACTGGTCGAAAAAGTGTCATCCAACACATTTTCAGCAATAATCTCCATGGCATCTATTCCATCCTGTATAGTTTTACCGGGAGCAAGCGCTGCCGATACTGTTGCTGAAGCATATCTGTTATATCTGTACAGTTGTGGCGGGCTACTTTGCTCAGCAACTTTCACAAGATTGTCCAGTTGGATCAAACTTCCGGAACTGTTTCTCACATACAGGCTTTTTAAATCAACAGGCTCGTTTCTGTTTTTTCTTTCTACCTGTCCGATTACCTGATATTGTTTTCCATTCATTATGAAAAAATCAAAACGCTGTCCACTTAACGAAAACTGTAATGTTTGAGCAATATCACGAACAGAAACTCCTAGATCCTGAGCGCGTTCGCGGTCAATTTCTACCTGTAGCTCGGGTTTGTTGAATTTCAGATCCACATCCTGATAAGTAAAAGCAGGATCATTTCTAACCGCTTCCAGGAAATCCGGAATTACACTTTTTAGTCGCTCAAAATCCTGATTCTGAAGAACGAACTGAATCGGTAAGCCTCCTCTGCTGCTCCCGATGGTTTGCTCCTGAGATACGAAAGTCTGGGCTCCACTCAACAGTTTTACTTTTTCTGTCAGATCATTGGCTACATCATTTTGTGAGCGATCTCTAAGTTCCGGATCTTTTAGAATAGAAAAAGCAAAACCTGAGTTTACAGAACTTGAAGCGCCGAAGCCCGGCGAGGTTACTGAAATAACAGATTTTGTTTCCGGGATACTATCCTGAACCAAAGTCACCAAACGATCCATGTAATTATCCATGTACTCGTAAGAAGCTCCTTCCGGGGCTTGGGCAAACATCCTGACACGGCTTCGGTCTTCTAAAGGAGCCGTTTCCTGAGGAAGCGTACTCATCAACAAATAGATCAATCCGCCACTGGCTAAAATAGTTAGAGGAGCTAGCCACCTTCTTTTCATAAAAGATTGCAAAGAGTTTTTATAAGCTTTATTCATTTTAATAAAGAACGGCTCTGTTGCAGCATAGAATCTATTCTGCTTTTCCCTTTTCTTTAACAACTTGGTTGACAGCATAGGAGTTAACGAAAGTGCAACAAAGGAAGAAATCATAACAGCTCCGGCAATTACAACACCGAACTCCCTGAATAAGCGACCGGTAATTCCACCTAAAAACAGAATCGGCATAAATACTGAAACCAAGGCCGCAGTGGTAGCAATTACGGCAAAGAATATCTCTTTGGAACCCAATATTCCCGCCATCATGGGTTGTTGCCCGCTTTCTATTTTTGAATAAATATTTTCCAGTACCACAATTGCATCATCTACCACTAAACCAATAGCTAATACAATAGCTAACAATGTTAATACATTGATCGAAAACCCGGCTAAATACATGATAAAGAACGAACCGATAAGAGCGATCGGAATTACCAATACAGGTATTATAGTAGTACGCCAGTCTCTCAGAAACAGAAAAATAACTGCTATCACCAGAAAGAAAGCAACGAAAATAGTTTGTTTTACTTCATCTATAGAAGCCCGAACATATGTTGTAGAATCAAAGCCAATTGCTGTTTCAATATCAGCGGGAAGGTCTTTTTTGATGTTTTCTGCTCTTCTGTAGAACTCATCTGCAATATCGATCTGATTAGCTCCGGGCTGCGGAATTAAAACCACTCCAACCATTGGAACACCATCTCTTTTTAAGATAGTGCGTTCATTCTGGGGACCTAGCTCTGCATACCCAATATCTCGCAATTTTATTGTACTTCCTGCTGTCTTCTTGACGATCAGATCATTGAATTCGTCAACATTCGTGATCCGTCCCATTGTTCGGACCGTTAGCTCGGTGAGATTCCCTTCAATTCTTCCCGAAGGCAATTCCACATTCTCACTCGTCAAAGCATTTCTGACATCGATCGGCGTTAAGTTATATGCAGCCAGTTTCATCGGGTCTAACCATAATCTCATCGAATAGGTTTTGTCTCCCCAGATCTGAACATTACTTACTCCCGGAATGGTTTGTACACGTTCTTTAAAATAATTCTCAGCCACTTCAGAAAGCTGCAACAGATTCCTGGAATCACTTTTGATGTTGAAGAACAGAATAGGGCTGGCGTCTGCATCAGCTTTAGAAACGATAGGTGGATCAGCATCAGGAGGAATATTCCCAACCGCTCTGGATACTCTGGATCGAACATCGTTTGTTGCTGTTTCCAGATCCACATCCAGGTCGAATTCAACCGTTACAGTACTTCTTCCTTCCCTGCTTACCGAAGTAAGATTCTTGATTCCCGCAATTCCGTTAATTTGATCTTCAAGAGGTTCTGTAATTTGAGATTCTATAACCTCTGCATTTGCTCCGATATAACTGGTACTAACAGTAACAATAGGCGGATCAACCGCAGGATATTCTCTGATCGGCAGATAATTAAATCCGATTATACCGAACAAGACAATTACAATTGAGAAAACAGTTGCTAAAACAGGTCTTCTAATGCTCAGTGAAGATAAACTCATATTATTCTCCGTTTACTTGCTTAACTGAAACCTGCATTTGCGGCCTTACCTGAAGCAGTCCCGTTGTTAAGACAGTATCTCCGATCTCAACACCTTCTGTGATTTGGATTTTAGACTCATTTCTTAAACCGGTAACCACACTTTGTGGATGCACTACCCCATCCTTCAACAAAAACACTTTCTGACCTTGTAACTCCGGAACCAGTGAAATTGTAGGGATCATTTTTGCATTTTCGATAGTTTGAAGTGTCAGTTCCAGATCAGCAAAAGCTCCCGGAAGCAGCTTACCTTCAGGATTAGAACTCCTCGCTCTTACTTGTAATGTTCTGGTTTCAGAATCAATTCTTGGTTCCTTGGCATACACTTGAGCGACTAAAGTCTCTTCAATTCCCTGAACTGTAAATCTTACCTTATTACCTACTTCGATTTGTGCGGCATATCGCTCAGGAATAGAAAAATCAATTTTGATAGGGTCAATATCCTGCAGAGTAGCAATTCTGGTATTCGGAGTTATGTAACTTCCATCGCTAACATATTTGAGTCCTAGTTTCCCTGTAAATGGCGCTCTGATCTCTGTTTTTTCTATTTGTGCATTGATCAACGACACTTCTGCTCTTAGTACATTTACTTCATTTAAAGTAGCATCGTATTCTTCCTGACTGATACCTCCTTTCTCAAGCAATTGCTTTTGACGCTTTTCCCGATCTTCAGCCAAATTCAATCTGAAATCAGCACGTTTTAACTGAGCTTTCAGTTCACTGTCATTTATTTTTACGAGCAACTCCCCTTTTTTAACATCTTCTCCTTCACGCAAATATATTTCCTGAATCAGTCCGGAGCTTTCACTGGCTAATTCCACTTCTTCGTTTGAAGTCAGTGTTCCCGTCGTAAATATTTTGTTCTCAACGATATCCGGTTTTACTATATATACTTCTACATTCAGAGGGGCGCTACTACCGGAATTATTTTGAGAAGCTGTCTCTGATGCTTTTAAATAATCCTTTACTTTTGGAAAAGCTAAAAGTCCCAACACTATAACTATTCCTGCAATGCTTGCTGCTCTTTTCATTAAGTCATCAATTTATTGTTAGTCAAATAAAGATAACTCTATTATTCGGAGAAGCATTCTTAAGCAATGCAAAGCCTTGTAAAACCCTGAATCTATTTACAGGTAATCACGACCGATAAATCCTTTCAGAACTTCAGGAACTCTAACTTTTCCGTTCTCTTCCTGATATGCTTCCAAAATAGCAGATACCACTCTCGGTAGTGCTAAAGCTGAACCGTTGAGCGTGTGAGTCATCTCAATTTTTTTCTCTCCTTTTCTGTAACGAAGTTGCATTCTTCTGGCTTGGAAACTCTCGAAATTAGAGCAAGAACTTACTTCCAGCCATCGCTGCTGTCCGGGGCTCCAAACCTCAAGATCATATTTCTTACTTTGCGTAAAGCCCATGTCGCCGGTACACATCAGTAAAGTTCTGTAAGGAAGTTCCAAAGCTTGCAGTAGTTTTTCAGAATGTTCTCTTAAACTCTCCAGTTCTTCATAAGACGTCTCAGGCTTTACGATCTTTACCAGTTCAACTTTATCAAATTGGTGAAGACGATTCAATCCACGAACATCCTTTCCGTAAGATCCTGCTTCTCTTCTCCAGCAAGGAGTGTAGCAAACGTATTTGACAGGTAGCTCACTTTCGGAAAGTATCTCGTCTCTGTGAAAATTAGTAACCGGAACTTCAGCAGTTGGAATTGCGAAAAACTCATCTCTCGGAATCACATACATCATATCTTCCTTATCAGGAATTTGTCCTGTGCCGCGAGCTGAATCTTCATTTACAAAATATGGAGCCTGCAGTTCGGTATAACCTGCGTTTCCTGCTTCATTTATGAAATAGTTAATCAAAGCGCGTTGAAGCTGAGCAACCGGACCAACATAAAACGGAAATCCTGCACCTGTAACTTTTACTCCTCTTTCAAAATCTACCCATCCGTATCGTTCAGTAATTTCCCAATGCGGTTTTCTCCACTCTTCTTTATTGGGTTCTCCCCATGTATCAAATGTTTCGTTATCCTCTTCTTTGGAACCAATAGGAACAGAAGGGTGCGCAACATTCGGAATTTTAAGAAGCATATTTTCTCTTTCTTCAGCCAGAACTTTTAATTCTTCTTCAAGCTCCTTTACATCTTCTTTAAGTTGTGATGTTTCAGCAATGATTGCCTGAGCTTCTTCCTTTTTACCCTGGCCCATCAATGCTCCGATCTGCTTAGCCTTGGCATTACTTTCAGTTCTTATTTCATCTACTTTTTGAACAAGAGTTCTCCACTGCTCATCCTTTTCAATTACCTCATCAACCAAAGAATCTGACTTCTCTCCTTTATTGAGCATTCCTTGCTTTACGGCTTCTTTGTTTTCTTTGATGAACTGGATATCTAACATTTGATCGGTTATTTAAAAGTTTGCGTTCAAAGATAAGACCTATTCTAATCTTCCTGAATCTTTTTTTAAAATTTCATCCCGGAAAAAATAATATCACTTTACTTATTGAAAACTTAAATTTTTAAGGATATCATACTCATTACAAATAATATTTAAGTTTATCAGTTAAAATGAGTCATTTATTAGATGATATCGATATTTCGATACTCAACCACCTCCAGGAAAATGGTCGCGCCCAGAGAAATCAAATTGCAGAATTAGTTGGACTGTCTGTGCCTTCTGTCTCTGAGAGAATGAGAAAATTAGAAGAACGTGGATTGATCACTGAATATAATGCAATTCTGAATTCTAAAGATTTTCATTTTGATATTACTGCATTCATGTTTGTGGAAGTTGACGGTTCAGAGCATTACCCCATTTTTGTGGAAAAAGCCCAACAAGAAAAAGAAATCCTGGAATGTCATTCCATTACCGGCGATGGTTCTCATTTTCTAAAAGTACGAACAAAGAATACCGGTTCTTTTGAGCGTTTACTTTCTCGTATTCAGGCATGGAAAGGCGTAAAAAAAACAAGGTCAAACCTTGTGCTTTCCAGTTTTAAAGAAACCAGAGCTTTACCTATAGAACAGGCTACTGAACTAATGAAATAGCTCTCAAAATTTATTGAGATTAAAGTTACTTGGTAATGCATTAATCGTTAAATTTACGTCAAAATGACAGACGAAATTATATAGTTAATGGACCGCGAAGTATTTCAGGAACAATTTGGGCTATTAGGAACTTCTCAGGAAATGCGCCATGTGATCGATAAGATCATGCAGGTTGCAAAAACTGATATTAGTGTACTGCTTCAAGGAGAAAGTGGTGTTGGTAAAGATGTTACAGCCCGCGCTATTCATGCTTTAAGCGAGCGTAAAAGAAATAACCTTATCATTGTTAATTGTGGAGCAATACCTGAAGGCATCATTGAAAGTGAGCTTTTTGGTCATGAAAAAGGTGCTTTTACAGGCGCAAATGAAAGCCGTGAGGGCTATTTTGAGAAAGCCAATGGCGGAACCATCTTCCTTGATGAAATTGGCGATACTCCGAAAAATGTTCAGGTTAAACTATTGCGTGTACTTGAAAACGGGGAATTCTTTCGTGTTGGATCAAGTAAAGTTCAAACTACTGATGTCCGTGTAATTGCAGCTACCAATCTGAATCTTTGGAAACTTGTTCAGGATGGTTCATTCAGAGAAGATCTCTACTATCGATTAGACACTGTTCAAATTCATCTTCCCGCTCTCCGTGAAAGACAGGAAGACGTTGTTCCTATATTCAGAAAGTTTGTTCAGGAATTCTCAGCAAAGTATGATTCCGTATTCAAAGGATTTTCTGATGAAGCCAGAGAATTACTTATCTCCTATCGTTGGCCCGGAAATATCAGAGAGCTGAAAAATGTAGCTGAACAACTTGTTGTACTTGAAAAATCTCAATTCATAGATGTAGAACGTTTACAGAAATATCTAAAGGGAAGGCAACGACAAGGCTCTGCTGATAACTTACCAATGATTCCGAATGGTGAGGAAAAAAGATCCGACTCTCAGAATGATTTTGAAAGAAGAGATCGTGAACTGGTTTATCGAGCTTTAGTTGAATTGCGAACAGACATCTCTGATGTGAAGAAAATGCTTGCTAACTTTATGTACTCAAGTATGTCGAGCAAAGACATTAAAGCTTTGCCTCCGGCCTTACAAAGCAACATGGAAGAATCTGATGTTTCTGAAATGAAAATTAATCTTAACGAGCATGCGACTCTAGGGATGCATGAGATGCCCGGAGATGAAACTAAAGATGAGAACGAAGTTCTGGAAAGCGAACAATCTGCTTTGGTTAATTTCTTTGGTGGTGACGAAATACCTTCTATCGAAGCAACTGAGCAATTCTTAATAAAACAAGCTTTGGACAGATTTGACGGAAACAGAAGAAAAGCATCCGAGACTTTAGGGATCAGTGAGCGAACACTTTACAGAAAACTAGATCAATACGGACTTGCATAAAATTATAATCATATCATTCTTAGCTTTTATTTCTTTTTCAAGTTGTTTGAGATATAGTTTTACAGGAGCATCTATTCCTCCCGGAGTAAACACCATATACATACCTTTTTTTGCTGACAGATCCAGAAGTGGGCTTGGAGATTTGAGTGATCGATTAAATCGAATCCTTATTGATCGTTTCATCAATCAAAGCAAATTACAACTTGCAAGCTCTGAAGAAGATGCCGATGCCATTCTGGATGGGTTTATATCAAGCTACAGTAACAGACCTTTTAGTATAGGTGGAAATGAACAAGCAGATCAGAATCAGGTACAAATTACTGTAAGCGCTAGTTTTTTATACACTAAAAATAGTGAACCGGAATGGGACAAACCCTTTAACGGCTCTTTCACATTTGATCCAACCGAAGATCCTATTTCGGGTGAACAAAGCGCCGCTGATGAAGCTCTTGAACAAATTGCTAATAGTATGTTCAACGACGCGGTAAGTAATTGGTAATGCTTTTGAATCTAAGATCATCATAGCGTATTATTGCAAACCTAATAATGGCAGAATTACCTTTCAACATACCACAGTCGCTGCGTTCTTTTAATGAACGGTTTGAAAAAAACCCTAAAACAGGGATTACCAAATTAAGCAGGCATCTTAAAAAAAGAGGTCCCGATGCTGTCGGGCATTTTCTATTAGCTTGGTTTTATCATTTAGATGATCAAAATTCCCTGGCTATAAAAGAGGCTTTAAAGGCAAAAACATTTGCCCCCGGAAGCCCCTTGATGGAACATCTGCATTATTTTTTGGTTCATCCGGAAAAATTTGAAGCTGCTGTTCCGGTAAAAAGTTATTCCTCGTCAAAAAAACTGAATCAATCGAACAGAAAGTCTCCGATCCTGGATTTGGATAGTTTGATCGCCATGCTTGAGGCAGTAGAATCCAAAAGAATTAAAATTCCTGCTGAGGGAGAACCGTTTGATGATACTGACCTGGCGAAACAAGCTGAAGCTGTAGACGATATTATATCAGAAACACTTGCGAAGATTCATGTTGTTCAGGGAAAGAAACAACAAGCGATTGAAATGTATAATCAGCTAAAAGAAATCAATCCCGATAAAGCTGAACATTATCAGGCTGAGATCGAAAAAATAGACAAGTAAGTTATCCCTTCACAAACGGATTATTCTCTTTCTCAGCTTCAATAGTAGTTACAGGTCCATGGCCTGGGTAAACCTTGGTATTTCCAGGTAAAGTATACAGTTTTTCTTTAATGGATTGTTCCAACACTTCGAAACTCCCTTGATACAAATCTGTTCGGCCAATACTCCCATTGAATAAAGCATCGCCTGCGATTACAAAACCCTCATCTTTAAAATAAAGTGAAGTATGATCGGGAGAGTGACCGGGAGTGTATAAACATTCAAACTCAAATCCTCCCACTTTAAATTTTTCATCTTTTGGTAGGGTTTCCGGAGTAAATGAAAATGCAACCTGATTAAGTCCGAACATAGTTGCCTGACTTCCAAAATTGTTCCAAAGAAAAAGATCATCTGTGTTCACGTACACTTTCACATCATAATCTTTTAGTACTCTTTGCAATCCCAAAACGTGATCTACGTGAGCATGCGTAAGTACTATTGCATCCAAAGTTACTTCTTTGAGAGCGCTCTGAAAGGATTGGTATTCTGTTTCGTTCGAGAATCCGGGATCGATAAGAATGGCAGAACCTTCCTGAATGAGCAAGTATGTGTTTTCTGCGAAAGGTCCTACTTCAAAAATTTTAATGTCCATAGACGTATATAAAAAAAGGATGCTACCAGTTACAGTGCATCCTTTAATTCAAAAAAATAAACTTACTTTTTCTTGTCGTACATGCGCTTAAAGCGATCCACACGACCTGCTTTAGCAGAAAAGTTGTTGTTTTTGGTATAAAAAGGGTGATTTTTAGAATCTACCTCACTTTTGTAAATACCGTCTTTTGTGTTCATAGTACTTCTGGTTGTAACCTCAGTACCGTCACTCATGACAACTGTAATTTCTTTGTAATCTGGATGAATACCGTTTTTCATAATACTGGCTGTTTCGAATTTTTCAAAGGCTTTAAATATAAGATTATATCTGAGCTAATTCAATCATTTTATATATCAAAATCATCATCATCATTTAAGCCGCTAATTGATGAAAACATAGAGCCTAACATATCTGTATACAAAGCCTCGTCGTCTAAGTCCTGCTTGCTGAGAAGCGAGTTTTGGTGCATGGCTTCTAATACCAGATCCATCCAGGAATAAAATTCATCTTTGCCTGCGTCTTTAATATGTTTGCTGACTAGGTCTTTGAGTCCGTCCACACCATCCAGTGCTTTCTTGTATTCTTTTGCTGATAAAGTGTCGGGCAAATTCACTTCATTTCCTTCTGCAAACCAATCGGTGATCGGTTTATACATTTCTTTAACATTTTCAGCTTTGCTCTGTGGGTCGGGAAACACTTTTTTGAATGTCTTATTTATTGCCTTTCCAACAATATGCTTAGCAACACTTATTGCCCCTTCTTGTTCACCTTCATAAACCAATTCAAGCTTTCCGGTGAGAGCCGGTATCATGTGGAAAATATCGGCTATTCTAATCTGTGCAGTTTTCTCATTATTGATCACCGCTCTTCTTTCAGCAGAAGAAAAAACCTGCACCATGGCAGTAATGGTCATTCTGGTAGACACTCCACTTTTTTGATCGATATACTCAGAGCTGCGGGCTTCAAACGCTGTTTGTTCTATTATCTCTCTGTAAATTTCTGGAATTGATACCTTTACAGAATCACCTCTTTCTTGCCACGCCTCCTGGCTGGTTATTTTTAATCCTGTTTCAATTTCACGAGGATAATGAGTAATTATCTGAGCATCAATTCTGTCTTTTAAAGGAGTAATGATGTTCCCCCGGTTGGTATAATCTTCCGGATTAGCAGAAAAAGCCATGGATACATCAATTGGCATTCGGATGTTAAACCCTCTGATCTGAATATCTCTTTCCTGCATAATATTCAACAAAGCAACCTGAATTCTGGGCTGCAGATCCGGTAATTCATTGATCACAAATATTCCCCGGTTTGTTCTTGGGATCAGTCCGTAGTTGATCACATTTTCATCGGCCAGATCCAATTTTTTGGTTGCTGCTTTTATAGGGTCGATATCTCCAATAAGATCAGCGACTGTTGTATCCGGAGTTGCCAGTTTTTCTCCATATCTGTAAGAACGGTGAAGCCAACTAATTTCGGTTTCTTCACCTTTTTCTTCAATAAGGTTTTTCGCGAATTTTGAGATCGGGTTAAAAGGATCATCATTAATAACCGAACCTTTAACAACCGGAATATATTCATCCAAAAATTGAACCAAAGATCTTAAAATACGAGTCTTAGCCTGGCCTCTTAGCCCCAACAGAATCATATCATGTTTCGATATTATAGCATGCTGAATTTGAGGGACAACCGTCTTATCATAGCCAATAATACCAGAGAAAAGCTTTTCACCGGTTTTTATCCCGGAAATCATATTCTTTCTTAACTCATCTTTAACTGATAGAGATTCCCAGCCGCTTTCTTTGAGTTCTTTTAGCGTTGAAATTCTATTGTGCAAATCATTCATAAATATCCTATTTAATCAATTAACCGAGATGAAAAGCTCTTCATTCACCAAATCAGAAATTAGTCTGAAATATTTGTGAGTGCTTTGGCTTTCAGTAAAGTTTCTTCCCATTCTTGTCCCGGTATAGAGTCTGCTGTTATAGCACCGCCAACAGGATAAACCAGCTTATTACTCTTTATTAAGGCCGTTCTAATAACAACGCTAAAATCGAAATCATTTTCAGGAGTAAAATACCCAATGGCTCCAGAGTATACTCCTCTTCTATAGTCTTCAATTTCTTCAATTGCTTTCATCGCTGCGATCTTTGGTGCCCCGGTCATTGAACCCATCGGGAAACATGCTTTTAATATTTTTATAGGATCAGTTGCTGCTTTTGCTTCCGCTTCAATTGTTGAAACCATCTGATGAACAGTTTCAAAACTTTGTATTTCAAAAAGCTTTGAAACTTTTACAGAACCCTCTTTTGCTATTTTACTTAAATCATGGCGAACAAGATCAACGATCATCAGATTCTCAGCTCTCTCTTTTTCAGAATTACTTAATTCTTCAATTTTTAAACTGTCTTCCTCTTCAGATCTGGAAACCGTTCCCTTAATTGGTTGAGATATTATTTTATTCCCCTTCTTTGATAAAAACCTTTCCGGTGAAGCAGAACAAATCTCTAAACCATTAAACTTTATGTAACTACCAAATGGAACCGGTCCAACTGCTTTCATTTTCTTGTAAAGATCCCAGGCTTGTCCTGTTAATTTAAACTCAAGTGGGTGAGAAATATTTATCTCATAGAAATCCCCCTCAAGAATGGAATTTTGAGCAGTAATTATTTTCTCCAGATATTTTTCTTTTTCCAGTTGATGAGTAGAGATAATAGAAATCTCGCCCTCAATTTCAGTCATTGGAAGGTCTTTACTTAACTCACCTTTAATAACCTCAACTCCATCATCAGAAATTTTTACTACTAATTCCGGTATAAAGAAGTAAAGATCCGGAGCTTCTACTGATGCCGGATTCTCAGAAACAAGGTCTTCTATTGAATTTTTAAGATCGTATCCCAAAAATCCGAACATCCATTCCTTTGGGTACTTTGTTCTGAAATCCTGAAAAGCATCCCATGGGTTTTTCTCCAGTTCTGCCACGCTCCCGTTTTCAAGGAGCTGAATTTTGTTTCCATATGCTCTTATTGAGGCTTTAGAACCCGCTGCAATAAATGACACAGTGCTGGATGGATGGTTTTTCATCTGAGATTCTAATAGAATAAAATCTTCTTTCTTAGAATAGTGCCGATGAATGGATGATATTATTTGGTCTTTATCAGTCATATAATGATGAAAGAATTATAAGAGTTATCCATCATTTTTTTCAGCGATTTCTTATCATTGTCAGAAATAATTTTATGCTATACAAAAGCCTGATCAAACCACTTATTTTTAAGAAAGACGCTGAACAAGCTCATGATCTTGCTTTAAAGATTTCTAGTGCAACTAACCAATCTGTTGTGCTCCAAAAACTAGCCTCTCTATTATATGGGGGTGGAACAGATCTTGAGAGAGAATTTTGGGGACTTAAGTTTAAGAACCCGATCGGTTTAGCAGCAGGGTTCGATAAAAACGGATGTACTCCAAAAGCTATACAGGCACTGGGATTCGGCTTTATAGAAATAGGAAGTATTACCGCTAAGCCCTCAACCGGAAATCCAAAGCCCCGAGCCTTTCGACTTCCCAAAGATCATTCTTTGATCAACAGAATGGGATTGAATAATGAAGGTACTGATGTAGTAGTAAATCGTTTGGAATCTCAAAATTTAGACATCCCGCTTGGTATTAATATCGCTAAGACCAATGATTCTACTATCCACGGCAGAGATGCTATTCTAGATTATGCATACAGTTATGAGAAAGCTCAAATAGTAGCCGATTATATTACAGTAAATATCTCATGCCCAAATACAGGCGAAGGTAAAACTTTTGAAGATCCTGAAGCATTAACATCGCTTTTAAAAGAATTAGATCCTTCATCAAATACAGTTCCAACACTTGTTAAGTTTTCTGTTGATACAAAACCTGACGTGTTATCGAAGCTTGTTGAGATATGTGAAAACTTTGGTGTTGACGGATATGTTGCTACAAACACTTCATCAAACAGAAAAGATTTAATTACTTCAAAAGAAAAATTAACCACTATTGGAAACGGTGGACTTAGTGGCTCAGCTATAGCCAAAAAAAGTGACGAGGTAATTCTAACTCTTTATGAAATACTTCAGGGTTCAAAACCAATTATTGGAGTTGGAGGCATAGATAGTGTTGAGGCTGCCCAAAGAAAAATTGATGCAGGCGCTGATCTGCTTCAGGTTTATACCGGATTGGTTTATGAAGGTCCCGGTTTAATCCGAAGACTAAAAAAAGGAATCAAGCTTAAATGACCTCTATACTATTTAAGCGGAAATTGAAACTTACACTGAAACTGAACTGCTTCGCCATCAATAATTAAGGGCTCAAAGGTCAGGTCATTTTCAATTGCAGAGTTAAAAGATCGTTCTACATTCTCATCAACGTCTTCAGAAACTATGTTATATTCTTCCACTACTCCCCTCTGGTTAACGTTTAGTAGATAAATAACTCTATCATTTACGGTAGTACTGTATTCTATTTTACTTAGAAAATCATCCAAGCCATCTCTGATCAACGGAGTTGGTTCAAGTTCACTGCAAAACAGGTTTTCATTAGAACTAACGGCTTCATTTTCTATTTCGGGATTCCCTTGATTTCCGGGTTCATTCTCTACCGGTTTCTGTAGTTCATTTTTTAAAACTTTAACCCTTGGAAGTAATTTAGAATTTCTAAAATTTGATATAAACAGATCTAAATTAATTCTGGCTTTATCCCAATATTCCCCCCGATATGGAAACAAATCAGAAAAATCCGGTTCTTCTAAGGTTGAATCTGCTATTTGCTTAAATTCTAATTTCTTTGATTCGCTTAAGGAATCATCTTTGAGGCTTATTTTTGCTGAGTCCTGAAGTATCTTGAAATTCTTTTTTTCTTGATCCCAACTTTGTTTTTGGCTAATCCAATTAGTGTAATTTTTCAGATAAACCTCTCCTTCTTTTGCCAGATTTATATAGACTTGAGTGGCATCAAAAAGTATAGAGGCAGATTCTATATTGTTGGTATTCTCTAAGGCTAGTTTTGTACTCTGTTCTGCTAATTCTTCTCGTGTAATTAAAGTATCTGCCTTTAATTGCCTGTACTGTTCTGCCAGCTCCATATCATTTGAGTCAGCCCCATCGTCTTTTTCAATATCATATTTCTCTGCCACCCTTTCTGCATACCTGGAATTTGGAAATTCCATTACTAGTTTTTTAGCATTTTCAAAGGCTTCTTCCTCATTCCCTTGTAAACTCTGAATTTCAATTAACGAATAATAGGAAATCGGTATCTCTTTACTTTCAGGGTAATTTTGAATTACATCACTAAAATATACTTTCGCACTATCGGGCATTTCAAGAGAGATAAAAAACAGGTTGCCCAATTCGTATTTAAGCTTAGCTATTTCGTTTCTGGTTTCAATCTTTTGTGATTCCTGAAAAGGCACTTCCGATAAATCCACTGATGTTTGAATATTGGCAAACGATCTTGATTGTTGATTAACTTGTTCTCCTTCATTAGTATTCTCAATTCCCGAATCAGAAGATGCCATTAATTCTCTGACTCTCCAGTTATCTACAAGAGGACGGTCACCCCAAACGGCTATGAACTGACTCCTTGCATTAGCTTGAAGATTGGGGCTATTCACATTCAGGAAACCATTCCGCTCTGTACTGGCGGCTGTTTCGGAATTATTTGAAACATTTATCAGTGTATTATTCTGCTCTCTAAGGTTTTTTCTTTCTTCCTCTATCTCTTTTAGTTTCTTTTTTTTGATTTCAGCAACTAATGAATCTAACTGAGGTTGAGTTAGGTTTGAAACCCAAAGTAAACTATCCTTGTAATGAAGTTCGTTTTTTAATCTGGCGTATTCACCAAAAGAAAGAGCGAGTTCTTTGGCATTATAGTTTTCAGGTAACTTTTGAGCAGAAGCATTTTGTCTTGATGATGTATCATAATATGCCGCTGCTAATTCAAAATCATTATATCCGTATCTATAGATCTCAGCTAATTCGTAATAAGTCAATGCTTTTGTTTCAGTGCTTGGCCTATCAACTTTATTGTTTAGTAACCTTTTATACACATATACTGCTTCCTCGAATTCCCCTTGTTTCTGATAAGTTTTTGCTATCTCGTAATCCAATTCTGTCTTGAATTCGGTGTTTTTATCATCTCTAACCATTTTGTTGAATGTATTTAACGCCGATTCGTTATCACCTAAAAGCCTCGCTGTTTCTGCTCTTTTTCGAAGGGCTAAATACTGAAGATCATAATCAACGTAAAAATTTTCAACATTTCTGTAAGCATTATAAGCTTCTCTGTAATTTCCTTTTCGCTCATAAAGTTGTCCGAGTAAAAAGTATCCCCTTTCTTTATACTTCTTTTTGCTGAGGCTTGGTAGTGATTCACTAAGATGATCAATCGCATCTTCTAAGTTCTCTTGCTCCACATAGTATTGAGCAAGTATAGTTTTCAATTCAGCTTTTTTGTTTGTTTTCCAAATACCTTCCCGCTCCAACAGCTGCGCATTGATGTATTGTATCCCTTGTCCATAGAGTTCCATCTCAAGTAAAACTCTGCTTCTCCATAAAATAGATTCCTGGATAAGTTCTTCATCATTAGTTGTAAGAGCGATCTCCTGAAACTTTTGATCTGCTGAAAAATATTCCTTTTTAAAATAATATGACTTTCCAATCAAATGCAGGGAGTTATCTACCCATTTCGAGTCCTCATATTTCCTTAAGATCTCCGCACCCTTTTCAATGGCCTTATCAAAATCTTGCGCACCGGCATTTATAGGTGTTTCATGAATTCGAATAGGTTGCTGTGGATTATAATTGACTTTAGAATCCAAAACCTTTTGAACACCGGCATTATAGCTTTTTTTGGCATTATAATAGGTATTATAGTATGCAGTGAAATTTCCCCAACTAGACTTCAAGCCTGATCCACATCCAAGAAAAACGATACTTGTTAGTAAAAGTAAGAGTCTTTTTTTCATACAAAAATTTCTAATATCAAACTCAAAACTACATGTTTTATTCTATTGTACTTACTTTTATCATGTTTGTACTACCTCTTTTTGCAATTGGTATTCCTGTTGTCAAAATGGCTCTGTCGCCTTTTTTAACAAAACCATTTTCTTGCAAAAATTCTTCCATTAATTTAACACCCATATCTGTATCAAATATTTTTTCTACTCTTACAGAATAAACTCCCCATACCAGATTTAGTTGTCTTCTTACTTTTTGACTTTCAGTAAATGCTATTATTGGCGCATTTGGTCTGAATTTTGCAATTCTTCTGGCGGTGCTGCCCGAATTAGTAAGTGTTCCTATAACTTTAGCTTCAACGTTTTCTGCGATACTTACACATGAATAAGAGAGACTTTCCACAACTTGTTTTTCTTTCCATTCCGGTTTATCAAAAGCTAAACTATTGTACAAATTTGTTCGGTTTTCTTCTACTTTTCGGCAGATTCTATCCATCACATTTACTGCCTCAAGAGGATATTTTCCTGATGCGGTTTCTCCAGAAAGCATTACTGCATCAGTTCCATCGATAACTGCGTTTGCAACATCTGAACTTTCAGCTCTTGTTGGTCTGGGATTATTGATCATCGAATCTAACATCTGAGTTGCAGTAATTACAGGCTTTCCGGCCATTCTACATTTTTCGATCAAAGTTTTTTGAACTATCGGAACCTCTTCTGTTGGAATCTCTATTCCAAGATCACCCCTTGCAACCATAATTCCATCACATTCTTCTATAATCTCATCTATTACTTCCAAAGCTTCAGGCTTTTCTATTTTTGCAATTATAGAAGCATTACTTCCGGCTGCACGAACTCTGGAGACAACATCTCTTATATCTTTTGCAGAGCGAACAAACGAAAGTGCGATTATATCAACATCCTGGCTTATACCAAATTCTAAATCTTTTATATCCTTTTCAGTTAACGCCGGGATTGAAATCTTTACATTTGGAAGGTTGACCCCTTTTCGTGATTTCAGTAATCCGCCAACTACAACTTCTACATTAAGATCTTTTTCACTTTTGGAAATCACTTTGAATTCAAGTAAGCCATCATCCAATAATATTTTGTTGCCTACTTCTGCTTCTTTTACAAGATCAGGATAATCGATAGGGATTTTTTTTGAAGTACCTTCGATATTATCGCCGGTTATAATAATTGAGCTACCCGTTTTAAGAACCTGCCCCCCATTTTTCATCGAACCTACACGGATTTTTGGTCCTTGCAAATCCATCAGAATTGGAATACTGTACTTGTTAGCTTTTGCAACTTTCCTGATATGACCAATAACTTGTGCGTGATCTTCATGGGTTCCATGCGAAAAATTTAACCTTGCTACATTCATTCCATGTAACAGTAAATCTTCTATTCCCTTTTCTGAGTTGCAACTAGGCCCAATTGTACAAACAATCTTGGTTCTGCGTCTTGTAGATATCATATAATTATTTAAATAGCTTTTTGTTATACTAAAGATAACCGATTTGTCGTTATCATTTCGGATTGTTTTTATTCAATATTATATAGCTAACATGAATAATCTTCCTTCAAAATATATTCTTAAAATTTTACTAGTTCAGTTGGTTTTATTTGCTGCTTGTTCTAATTCTTATGTTAACAATATTGACAAAGGTGCCGGTTATAAATACATACCGGGATATCCTGAGCTAAGAGTAGTAGCATCGGGATTTATTGAACAAGATAATACGGCTTCAATTAATATAGCCAGTGAAATAGTTGAAGGAAGCTTAGTATACAAAAGAAAAAATTCTCTTTACCAAGCAGAGGGTATTATCGAGTATCAAATCATCGACTTAGACAATTCCAATAATGTAGTTAGCAGTCAGCAATTCCCTGTTGTACTAACCGACACTTCAAATAAACTTTCTTATAGTCAAAATACTCATAAAGTTGAACGGGATTTTATAGTTACTCCTGGGAATTTTAAAATCGTAACAACCTTAACTGACAATAATACCGGTAAACAAATAGAGCGAACCTCCAATGTCTATATACCCGACCCTGATGGAGAGGTAAATAACATTACTAATATTAAAATTCTAAGTAAAAAAACTCTTGAAAATGCTTCCTACGATCCGGTTACAACGTATGTAATTCAAAACGATTTTGACTCTTTAAAATTTGTATTTCAGATTACTAATAACAGATCTACAGATCCTCTTACCATCAATACCCGATTACTTAAATTTGAGTCAGATACTTCTATTGCTCGACCCATGAATTTTAATAATTACGGCCCGAGTAGTATTGAGTATAAGGGAATAGATTATTCTGATGAAATAGAGGTTAACACAAATAGACGTGTTTTGACTAATCAAGGGAATGTAATGATAGAGTTTGCCTTTCCTAATTTAGACAGAGGCAATTACAGATTTGAAGTTTCATCAGGATTAGACACTGAAAATGAATTATACAAAGCGAGAGACTTTTCAATCAAGAGTAAAAATTACCCTTCACTTCGAACTCCTAAAGAACTTGCAAAACCTCTTTATTACTTAATGTCTAAAAATGAGTACGAAGATCTTATGGCAATTGAGGATGATACTGAATTAAAAAAGGCAATAGACCGATTCTGGCTTTCAAATATAAATAACTCACAAATAGCTAAAAGTGTAGTTGAACTATACTATCAAAGAGTAGAGGAAGCGAATAAACAATTCTCAAATTTTAAGGAAGGTTGGAAAACGGACCGAGGCATGATGTACATCTTATTTGGCTCTCCATGGTACGTTGATGTTACTTTAAATCGAACAGTTTGGAGATATTCTTACAATTCTTCTGACCCCGAAAAAAACTTTGTATTCGTAGCTCCAAAACTGAAAAATAAATTCTTCCCTTTTGAAAATTACTTACTAGAGAGATCCTCAGATTATTATACGGTTCAATACCAGCAAATTGAGTTTTGGAGAACCGGACTAATTATGAAAAGACTATAACTTATGAAAAAATTTCACCTACTATTAATCCTACTTTGCTTTGCACCATTTACCTTTATGTGCAACAATGCTTATCTGGACGAAATAGGAAGAGGGAATGACACAGAGTTCAAACCGGGATATCCGGAAGCCAGAGTTTTTATTGGTAGTACATTTGATCAGTCTTCAGATAAGAACTTACTGATAGCAGGCGAAATTGTTCATAGTAGTTTAATCTATAAGTTCCGGGAAAATCAATTTAGTGCTCATCTGGAGGTTAGCATTGACGTTGTTGACTTGGCCGAAAAAAAAGCTAAAAACACTCCTCCGATTACTTTTCCAATTGAAGTCACTGATGTTAGAACTGATATACTGGTAAGTGAAGGAGTAAAAAGATTTAAGAAACTTGTGCCTATTGATCCCGGTGAATATTCAATATCAGTTTCGGTAACTGATCTTACGTCTGAAAAAACTACAAAAACTACAAAAGAGATAATAATCCCAAGTCCGGATGACGGGAAAAGCTTTTTAACTGACATTCAAATGGTTGGGGTATTGAAGCACGATAATGAGACTACTTATGAGGACCTTGTCTCATATCATATTTCGGATAAATACGATTCTCTCCGATTCAAATTTCAAGCTAATAACAAATCCAGCGATGATCTGATATTACGCACCAGACTTTTAAAGTTTGACTCTGATACTTCCGTATCCAGATCTATTGGAGATCGCAGGTATAATAGCTCAAGCATAGAACATTTGGGAATTACTTATTACAATGAAGAATTATTAGAAAGCAGAAGACGTGTTTTAGTTAATCAAGGAAATGTCTCTGTATTTTTCAACTTTGCAAATCTGGAACGTGGAAACTATAGGCTGGAAGTAGAATCCACAGATACTGATGGGAAGTTGATTTATAAGGCCAGAGATTTTTCAATAAAAAGTACAAATTTCCCTGCACTTATAGATATAGATGAGTACGCTGCCCCTCTAGTTTACTTGATGAGAAAAAAAGAACATGATAAGCTAATGTCGATTAGTGACCCGAAATTAATGAAAATAGAAATGGATAGATATTGGCTTAAAGGAATAGAAAACAAAGCAAAGGCCAGTCAGATTATTGAACTTTTCTATACAAGGGTAGAACAAGCAAATAAACAATTTTCAAATTTTAAGGAAGGTTGGAAAACAGATATGGGGAGAGCGTTCATATTGTTCGGTCCTCCATTATATGTAGACTATCAAATAAACGGTATGAGATGGATCTATCCATTTGATTCAGGAAATCGGGATGTCTCTATAGTGTTTCGAAAACACAAACAAGAGACGAAACACTTTCCTTTTGACCACTATCTTATAGAAAGAGATCAATCGCTATCTAATTTAGAATATAAGTATATACAGGCATGGAACGATGGTTCCATACTTTTCCTTAACCAGTAATCAAATTTATAAAGGTTTTATAAGCTGAAAAAAAGGATAAAATGTTTGTTTTTAGTTCCCTTTTTATCCATATTTAAGGCTTGTAAATACGGCTCAATGCCGTTTATTATTAACTAAATCACATAACTATGTTTAAAAAGCTACAACTTTTAACATTGGCTTTGTTTTTACCTGTTTTAGCAGTTGCTCAATCAGGCTCCCTTACAGGGAAAGTAACAGATGCCAAGACTGGTGAACCTTTGCCAGGTGCTACTATTTACATTCAGTCCCTTCAAAAAGGTGACCAATCAGATGTAGATGGTGACTACGCTATAACTCGAATCCCTGCCGGCACTTATCAAGTAAGTGTTAACTACATCGGGTATAAGAGATATACTTCTTCTGTGGAAATTGGTTCCGGAGAATTAGTATTAGATGTTAACTTATCTGTCGATCTTGTAGGATTAGATGAAGTAATCGTTACCGGTTACGGGTCTATTGACCGATCTACTTTCTCCGGTTCTGTATCTACAGTTCAAAGTGATAAACTGGAAAACGTTCCTGTTGCTTCAATTGATGCAGCTTTACAAGGAAAGGCTTCCGGTGTTCAGATCACTGCTTCATCCGGTACTCCGGGATCTACTCAGGATATCAGAATTAGAGGTATAAGTTCGATCAACGCTGGTACTCAGCCATTATTTGTAATTGATGGAGTTCCTGTTATATCTGGAAACGTCAGTACAAACGGTGGAACCAGTTCTTTAGGTCTTCTTTCTACACTAAGTAATTCAGATATCGAAAGTATTACTGTTCTTAAAGATGCCGCTTCTACTGCTCCTTATGGTGCTCGTGGAACAAACGGTGTAATTGTTATTACAACCAAAAGTGGTCGTCAAGGAAATACTACGTATTCTGTAACTGCTCAAAGAGGTGCTAATAACACTGCAATTGAAGGGCCGAAGCCTCTAAATTCTCAGCAATGGGATGAGATCTACCAGCAAGCATACGGTGTTGCATCTCCTTGGGATGGTACAACTGACAGTGACTGGAATAAAGCTGCTAGAAACGAAAATGCTCTTCAGCAAGAATATTCTTTCTCTGCCAGAGGCGGTAATGATCAAACTCAGTTTTACGCTTCTATGAGTGTTTTTGATCAGGAAGGTACTGTTGTTGGTACAGAAATTAACCGATACACTGGTAAATTTGATATTGCTCATCAATTAGATGAAAGAGTTAGAGTACAAAACTCTACTACCGGCTCTTTTACTGAACAAGATGGTATTTTAGAAGGTGCTGGTTATTTCGGTAGTCCGGTATTAGCAAAATACTTTATGCTTCCGATTGACCCTATCTATAATGATGATGGATCTTACAACATCACTAATCTATCAAATGCTATCTATAACCCTCTTTATACTCAAGAGAATGATATTGATAGAAACAGAACTGCACGTTTATTAAACAACACTAAAGTAGATATTAAGTTTAACAACAGTTTAACTTTCACTTCTAAGTTCGCAATTGACTTTGTTTTAAGTGAAGAAAAAAACTACAACAATATCTTCTACGGTGATAGTGATGATGAAAGTGGTAGAGTTGATGATTACACGTACAGAAACTTCAACTACGTATGGCAAAACATGCTTAGCTACAACTACCTGCTAAACACTGATAATTCCTTTAATTTCAGAGTTTGGTCTGAAGTACAAAAAAATTATCAATTCCAGGTTGGTGGCTCCGGTGAAGGTATAGCTGCTACAGGTCTTGTTAACCTTGCTACTACTGCGAACCCGGTTGCTGCTTTTTCTCAAACAACTGATTGGGGAATTGCTTCTTTCACTGGTTTAGTGAATTACGGTTTCCAGGATAAATTATTCGTAGATGCTAGTTTACGTTATGAAGGTAACTCAAGATTTGCTGAAGATGAGCGATGGGGTACTTTCTACTCTGCCGGTCTTTCTTATGTACTTTCTGAGGAAGAATTTTTAAGTGACTTAAGTTTCCTTGACTTCTTAAAAGTTCGTGCTTCTTATGGTTTAACTGGAAACTCTTCTGTAGGTCTTAATCAGTACCAGGCAACTGTAAGCTATACTGGTTCTTACTACGGTAATCCATCCATTAGAAACAACACTCTTGGTAATTCATTGTTAACTTGGGAGAAAGCTCAATCTTTCGATCTTGGTCTTGAATTTGAAATGTTTGAAAAGCTAACCGGTTCTGCTACTTTCTTCAGAAAGAATAGTAATGAACTTCTGTTTGCTGTACCTCTTTCAAGAACAACTGGTCATAACAGCCAGACTCAAAACATTGGTGAATTGTATAATCAAGGATTTGAGTTCGAACTTGGATATGATGTTCTTAGAACACGTGATTTCAAATGGAATCTTGGTGGTAACCTAACTCTTCTTGAAAACGAAGTTACAAAACTTCCAACTGATGCTAATGGTGAAGATATCGAGATTACGTCTTCTACCAGATATATTGCAGTTGAAGGATACGAAACTAATGCTTGGTTCATGCAAAAGTGGGCAGGTGTTGATCCTGACAACGGTGATCCTCTATGGTACATCAACGGTAAAGATGGTGCTACTACTAACGACTACAACGCTGCTGAAAGAGCTTATCAAGGTGCTAGTGCACTTCCAACTGCTTTTGGTGGTTTAAATACAAGATTTGATGTATTTAATTTCTACGTTAGTGCAGATCTTTATTACAGCTTTGGTAACAAAGTATATGATACATGGGCATTTATTAATGCTTCTGATGGTCGTTTCTCATTCCTATATAACCAATATGCTTCTCAGTACGACAGATGGCAGCAACCTGGTGACAATGCGTTAAACCCTAGACCTCAAAGTGGTAACTCGCGTTTAACCCAAGGTACTTCTACAAGAAGGTTATATGATGGCGATTACTTAAGACTTAAAAATCTTAATATCGGATATAATGTTCCTGCTCGTTACTTAGAGACAATAGGTGTTAAATCTGCAACTGTGTTCTTCTTAGGCCAAAACCTGTGGACATATACATTTGATGATTTATTAGAATTTGATCCGGAAGTAGACGCTGGTGGTTTCTTAAATCTAAATTCAGCTCCACTTAAATCTGTAACTGTTGGTATTAAAGCTAACTTCTAAATTAGATTACAATGAATATTTTTAAAAAATCATACTTATTAATCTTGGTTGCTGGCTTGCTAACAGCATCATGCTCAGATTTTCTTGAGCCTTCAGTAGACCAAGCGAAAGAAACAAGTACTGCCGTTGCTACTGCTGCTGATTTACAAGCAGTTGTATATGGAATACTTGATGACATGAATTCTACCGCTCTTTATGGTAGAGACCTAATCGTTGCGAATGAAGTTCGTTCTGATAACATGTGGAGTTCATCTGCATCTAACAGATTCGGCGCTCCTTCACAACATGTTTACACTACTCAAAATGGAAATGCAAATAGCTTTTGGGCTAATTCTTATGGAGCAATTGCAATTGCTAACATCGCAATTGCTGCTGAAGTAGGTTCTTCTGCAGCAATCGATGACCTTAAGGGTCAAGCTTATGCACTACGCGCTTTGCTACACTTTGACTTAGTAAGAACATTTGGACAACACCATGCTGTTGCAGGTGGAACAGCGAACTTAGGTGTTCCATATGTAACTACATACAATGAGCCGGATAACTTTCTACCAGCTAGAGAATCCGTTGCTGATGTTTACACTAAGGTGTTAGCAGATCTTGCTACAGCTGAAAGTTTGATCAGTACTTCAAACACTTCTAAGACTACTATATCTTATTATGCTGTTAAAGCACTTCAATCCAGAGTTAATCTGGAAGTTGGTAATTATCAAGCTGCAATTGATGCTGCTGACGTAGTTATTAACTCAGGTGTTTACACTGTTCCTGCTGATCAAGCTGCTTTAGTAGCTTCATGGGCAACTGATGAGTCCAGCAACAGCATTTTTGAATTGGGATATACTTCAACTAATAATGCAGGTACCAACAGTATCGCTCGTATTTACCAAAATACAAATTATGGTGATGTTGAGTTAAATGAGGCAACATATGATCTATATGATCAGGCAAACGACTTCAGATTTGCTCTTCTTGGTACAAACGCTAATGGTACTGATACTCAATTCAGACTTACTGGCAAATACCCGGATGAGATCAACGGTGAAGATAACATTCGTATGATTCGAATTGAGGAAGTAATCTTGAACAAAGCTGAGGCTCAAGCAAGAAATGGAGCAACAGGTGCAACCATTGCTGCTACACTTAATACTCTTGCTAATAACAGATACACAACTTCTCCATATGTTCTTACTGCGGATTTGGATGATGTTCTGTTAGAAAGACGTCTAGAGCTTTTAGGTGAAGGACATTACTTTGCTACTCAAATGAGAAATGGTGATGACATTGCTGCTGACGAAGATCCGGGAGGGTTTACAACTCTCGTGTATCCTGATTTCAGAGCTGCATTCCCAATACCTCAAAGTGAAATGGATGCAAACTCCAGCATGGAACAAAATGAAGGTTATACTAACTAATACAGTTAGTTCTTTTAACTAAGTAAAAAGCCACTCTTTTCAGAGTGGCTTTTTTTATGCTATTAATTTTAGCTGTATTAAGTAGACAATTGGTACTGTCATCTATAAGAACCTTAATTCAAACCAAAATAGATAAAACGAAGTTTGTTTAAATTCCGATTCAAATTATTGGTTATTCTCACAGCAAGGGAATGTCTATTTCTGATAAGATTCAGAACATATAACTTAAAGAAGGAACAACCAGAGAAACGTTGATTTTTAAATCTATTGTGAGTGAATAAGACAGGAAGTAAACCTTCTCTTCTCTTACCCGCTAACATAAGTATTGTATTTCGTATCTACTTATCATTGTGAAACACTAAGTTTATTTTTAGCTGCATTCTATAGTAAGCTTTCAGTTTCGTTCTGTTTAATGTATTACAGAACTAATCGTATACAGGACTCACTAAAACCCTCAAATTAGTGTATAAAAAAAATGAAAACTCTTACTAACTAAGTCTACTTTTAGGGCTTTAGAACTGAAGTTTGGGAGTGAGTTATAAGCTTTTCAGTTAATAAGGCTAGTAGCTGACTATCAAGATACACTTTTAAAATATACACAGACGGATATAAACAAAACCTAAAGCTAATGCTCTAAATTAAATTTAGCTTAGTGACATTTCTCAATTTATTCTTTATTCCTCTTTCGTTCTTAAAGAAGTCAGAAAGATAATTTATTTATAACCCCAATTAGCTCGAAAATAATGTGTTGAATAGTATGAGCTTAAATAATTTAAGCTGGAAAAGAATAGAAAAGAATGGGCCTGATTTATAATACTTAAAATTAAAACCGTTTATAAAAAATTAAGAGAAAGGTATTCTACTTCACTTCCATTAAATATTAATTAATGATCTTTAGAGAGTAAATTCGTTTGAATCAATAGTACATTATGAAGCGTCTCCATTAGATAGACAACTTCTTTTAGGCTGTCCCACCAAAGGGTTTAGAAGTTAACAAGTACTTTCTTTATTTGAATCTAACCAAAGTGGCAAGTCCAGAGAAAGCCTATCAAAAAAAAAGCTACCCTTTTTAAAGGGTAGCTTTCAATTTTAAAGAAACTTAAAACTTAATAGTTCGGTTTATTGATCCCACCAAAGGTTGGTATCTAATTCATCCGGACCCTGAGCAGCAACAGCTGCATCATAGTTTTCTTTATTCAGATCTGATTCTGATGTAGGGTAAGCATGACGGACTGGAATTAATCCACTATCGTTCAATGGATCTGGAGCAGGAGTTAAAGTAGGAAATCCTAACCTTCTCCACTCAGACCATGCTTCATAACCCTGTGGGAATAAAGCGATCCATTTTTGATAACCTATCTGCTCTCTCCAGTTAGCTGCGTTATAAGCAACAGCTGGATCTGCCTTATATGCTGTAAGTGCAGCTGCATCTCCATCAACACCCCATTGAGCCCAAGAAGCATCAATACCAGCGTTATAGAAGGTTGCAGCAGTACCGCCCCATCCTCTTGCAGCTGCTTCAGCTCTAGCAAAGTTAACCTCTGCTACAGTAAAGATTGGAAGTGGTGCATCTTGTTGACCTACTGAAGGACCACCTGCCCCAATTGCTGAACCAGGAAAGGAAATAGAAGCATTAGTAATATCTCCTGCATTAGAGATACCGTAAGGCATTCCATTGATTTCAGAAAGCTCAACAGTTCCATCACCGTTATCCAAATCCGGAGCCGGATTAGCAAAAACAGTTAGTCTCATATCATTTAATGCCTGCATAGTATCAGCCAAAGTAGAAGATATTGCGTAATCTGTTCTTGTTTGGAACCTACCGTACCATGGATTCTGATTGGCAGCTTCAGCCAAATAAGGATACATAACATCAGAAGTAATAACACCAGCTGAAACAGCAGCATTAAATTCTGTCTGTGCAGTACCTGCATTAGCTTCAGACATTCTAAGTGCGATACGCATTCTTAGCGTATTCGCGAACTCTTCCCATCTGTCCATGTCTCCACCAAAAATGATGTCGCCACGTACGCCTGTTCCACCATCCATAGCTGAAACAGCATCTTTTAGACGTTGGATCATGTCTGCGTAGATAGCATCCTGAGCATCATATGCAGGTGTTAAGTTTTCGTTACCCTTAAGAGCTTCTGAGTAAGGAATTCTTCCCCATCTGTCAGTTAAGAGTTGATAAAAATAAACTTGCATGATGTTAGCAACTGCTAGCTGATTTCCATTACTACCACCGGAAAGAACATCCGGAGCAGTTTCAGGGTTGCTATTCAGATCAATAATAGTTTGAAGATCCTGTAATACACCAGAATACCAACCATTAAAGTCAAATCTGGATGTCTGATATCTGGAAGACTCAGTATACTGAGTTTCTGAAATATACTGGACATACAATGTACCTGTAGTTGCTCCTACAACATCACTAATTGAAGTAAGTGAGTTGGTTAGAAGCAATTCAGTTTTTACTGTTGAAGGGTTATTTGGGTCAACGTTAATATCTCCAAAATCACTACAACCGATTATCAAAAAGGTTAATAAACCTACAAATAATGATTTTTTCATAATACTTAATTTGTTTTTTCTAGTTCTAAATATCATTTAGAAGCTTAAGTTAAGATTAAAAGATACTGAACGTGTTCCCGGCAGACCGCCACCTTCCCAGAATGAGAAACCGGTTGTACCGTTTTGGATAGCTGAAGGATCAATACCATCAACAGAAGAGTAAATTAGTAAAGCATTATAAACACTTACACCAACAGACGCTCTTTTGATTGAAACCTTGCTTAACAGATCCTGTGGTAAGTTATAATTAAGATTTACTTCTCTTAATTTTATATAACTAGCATCATATAACCAGTTTTCCTTAACACCAAACATACGTGCATAATGTGTTTGTGCTTCAGTCAAATAAGCTACAGGGTTACCGTTAGAATCAACACCTTCTACAAGTACACCACCTGAATTAGAAGCAGCGTTTGAAAGAGCTACACTAGTAACTTCATTTCCATTAGAGTCTAAAACTGGATCTCTTAAAGGGTTACCTAACGTATTGTCTCCTACTGTTCCGCTTCCTAAGCCTGAATAAGCATTAAACATTTTAGTGATAGAGTAGAACTGTCCACCTTTTTGGAATTCAAAGAATGTACCAAGGTTGAAGTTTTTGAAAGATACATCTGCTCTGAAACCACCAGTGTAATCCGGAAGTAAATATCCAAGATCTTTGTTGTTTTCAATTGCATATGCACCGTTTGGATTAACAATTCTGTTACCATTGTCATCGGTATCAAAACCAGGAGCTACAATAGCACCCCATTCTTCTCCTTCTCTTGCAAATAAGAATACTCCAAAATAAGCACGTTCTAGTTGACGACTAGTTAATCCGTCAGCAAGTTTGTTAACAGTAGAAGTACTAGTTGCCCAGTTCGCAGTAAGATCTACGTTCCAGTCTCTAGTGCTAAGTGGAGTTGCTCCTAACTGAACTTCAAAACCTTCCGTTGTGAATTCACCGGCATTTACAATTGCTGTGTTATATCCACTTGATCCCGGTACAGTCAAACTAATGATCTCATCTTCTCTAACAGAGTTGTAGTAGTTAAGATCTAATCTAACATTACCATCTAGGAATCGAAGATCAGCACCAAACTCATAATCTGAAGAAATAGCTGCTTTCAGATTGCTGTTGTTTATAGAATTTGGAACAAACTGTGTAGGCGAAGAACCATAGTTTCCACCTGAACCGTAAGTCTGCTGAATTTGGTAAGGTCCAATATCATCACCTACCTGAGCTAAAGAAGCTCTAAGCTTTGCAAAACTCAAGATATTCTGTGATTGCATGAACTGAAGTTCTGATAGCACAAAACTACCTGAAATACCATAATATAGGTAAGAATTTTCGTCTTCAGGTAAAGCTGACGACCAGTCATTTCTTACAGAAAGATCAGCATAAACAATATCTTTCCAACCGATCGTAGTTGTTCCGTAAATACTACGAACATCTTTGTCGGATTTAAAAGAGCTCACATTTGGACGATCAACAGAAGCTGAAATGTTAAAGTAGTTAGCTGTTGATAAACCACCAACTGTAGAGGAAGTTAAAGAATTATATCTTTCCTGACGGAGATTTGCACCAGCAAAACTGTTGACTGTAAAGTCTTCAAATTCAGTTTGGTGGCTAACACCTATCTCGTAGTTGATCTCTTTGTTACTTCTTTTAGCTATGCTGTAAGAATCTTGCTCTAAACCACCAGTTGCAATGCGGTCTTCAATTACAAAATCATAAATATCAGCATGTACTTTAGCTTCTACTGTTAAATTTGATAGAATATTATATCCAATTGTATAGTTACCGTAGAAACGATCTCTGCTGTCTTCTGCAACATTCTCGTAAATAGAGAAGAAAGGACTATCCCAATAAAGAGGACGGGTATCAGTTGCAGAACGGATATTCCACGAAGTAATCGTACCATCAGTTGCACGGTAGTTACGCAACATATCCATGTCTAGCTGTCTTTGGAACCATTGGTTAAATGATTGTACAGCATTACCTTGACCCGGTGAGTATCCTTGAGGAGGACGACCAGAACCTTTAGTATTGATATAGTTTAATCTTACATTAGAAATAAACTTATCATTGTGTCTTAGCCCACCATTAAATCCTAAAGAAGTAACATCTAGCTCAGAATTTGGCATAACACCGGTCTGTTGCTTGTTATCAATAGAAACTCTGTATGTAGCATTGCGGCTACCACCACTAATTGAAAGGTAATTATCAAAAGATAATCCTGTATCAAAGAAGTTTCTTACGTTATCAGGATTTGATTGTAATGGAATAGTTTTACCGTATTCGCTTGTACCGTCACCGTCAATATCCGTCTGATACCAAGAATACCATGGTCGATACGTTGTACCATCCATTTTTGGACCCCAGCTTTCATCAGCAGCATAGTTAAGAGTGTTGTAGGTTTGACCATCAACAGGATCAACTACAGGAATAAAGCTCTGAGTATATCCACCAGCGTACTCATCCTGATACTCAGGAAGTATATATACATTATCAAAAGTAGTAGAACTCTTGAAATTAACTTCCAGCGGTTGGTTTTCACCCATGCTTCCACCTTTGGTTGTTATTAAGATAACTCCGTTAGAAGCTCTGTTCCCGTATAAAGCAGATGCAGCAGCACCTTTCAATACAGATACGGACTCAACATCGTCAAGATTGATATCACCGGCAAGGTTTCCAAAATCACGACCTCTTGTTGAGCTTGAAAAACTTCTGTTATTAATAGGAGTACCATCAACTACAAAAAGAGGCTGGCCATCACTAAGACCGTTAGTTCCACGAAGTCTTATTTTGCTGGAACCACCAATGTTTGCACCTGATGTACCAATTACCTGAACACCAGATACTTTACCTGCTAACGCACCAACAATGTTGGACTCATTAGCGAGAGTTAAATCGTCACCGCTTACATCTTGAACTGCGTAACCGATCGATTTTTCTTCTCTCGATAAACCAAACGCAGTTACAATTACTTCATCAAATGCACCAACGGTTGGTTTTAGGCTTATGTTAACAGTAGTAGAAGAACTGTTTACAGTTACCTGTGTTTCGAATGTTTCATAACCTACAAATGTAGCTCTTAGAGTGTAAGTTCCGTATGGAACGTTAGTAAGCTCATAGTTACCATCTATATCAGACGGATCACCTTTTTGGAGCTCAACTAACACAACACTTACACCTGTGAAAGCATCACCTGTTGCATCATCAATTACTGTACCAGAGATAGTTCCAGTCTGTGCGAATGCACTGGCTGAAAAGAACAATCCTAATACAAAAAGATAGTAGAACTTTTTCATATTTATTGTATTTAGTTAATTATTGTTAGGACTCTGCAATTAAAGAAATAATTTTCTCGATTAAAAGTTTTTTACAAAAAAAATTCATGCCCCAAGCAATAAGATTTTTAATCGAAACGTTTGATTTTCCGTAATTTTTTTACGTTCCGAGAAAACAACCTGATCCTTCTGTCACATCAATGTAATTAGCCTTTGAAAATAAGACCCGTAGCTACTTTAAAATGCAGTATTTTAACTGCCGTTAGATTGGGATATAAAAAAAGCCTTATCAATCTAATGATAAGGCTTTAGTTTTTGTGGCGGGGACAGGATTCGAACCTGCGACCTTCGGGTTATGAGCCCGACGAGCTACCAGCTGCTCCACCCCGCGATGTTGAGTCTTAAAGATACGATTAATTACCGGTTACTATCAACCTTTATTTCGCTTTTTTTATTAAGGTTTGTCTCTCTATTCTTTATCTTCAGTAAAAATTAAAAACTGAGTTTCATGATATCATCAAAAGACGCAATACAACTAGAAGATCAATACGGAGCACACAACTACCATCCCCTGCCTGTAGTACTTGAAAAAGGGAAAGGAGTTTTTGTTTGGGATCCTGAGGGAAATAAATATTTCGATTTCTTATCTGCTTATTCGGCAGTAAACCAGGGACATTGTCATCCTAAAATTACAAAAGCTTTAGTTGATCAGGCTCACACACTCACTCTGACTTCCAGAGCATTTTACAATAATGTATTAGGTGAGTATGAGAAGTACATGAGTGAATATTTCGGGTTTGATAAAGTACTTCCTATGAATACCGGAGCTGAAGGTGTTGAAACAGCTATTAAAGTATGCAGAAAATGGGCTTATGAGAAAAAAGGAATTAAGGAAAACGAAGCTCAGATCATAGTTTGTGAAGATAATTTTCATGGAAGAACAACCACTGTTATTTCCTTTTCAAACGATCCTGATGCAAAAAAGAATTTCGGCCCCTATACCCCGGGATTTATAAAGATACCTTACAATGATCTGGATGCTCTGCAAGAAGCTTTGAAACAACCAAACGTTGCAGGTTTTCTGGTTGAACCTATACAGGGAGAAGCTGGTGTTGTTGTACCTGATGAAAATTTCATTTCTGAGTCTGCTCGTCTGTGTAAAGAAGCTAATGCCTTATTTATTGCTGATGAAATCCAAACAGGAATTGCACGAACCGGTGGTCTTTTGGCAGTTTGTGGTGATTGTTCTTGTAGCGGTCATTGCGAAAGACAAAATTCATATACTAAACCGGATATACTAATTTTAGGTAAAGCATTATCAGGTGGTGCATATCCAGTTTCAGCAATTCTTGCTGATGATAATGTTATGGAAGTCATAAAGCCCGGACAACATGGATCTACATACGGTGGAAATCCATTAGGATGTAAAGTAGCCATGACTGCGTTAGAAGTAGTGGATGATGAAAATCTTGCTCAAAATGCACGAGCTTTAGGGAATCTATTCAGATCAGAGATGAAGAAACTTGTCGATTCTTCTGATCTTTTTGTGAAAGTACGAGGAAAAGGTTTGTTGAATGCTGTTATTATTAATGACACCCCTGAAAGCGATACTGCCTGGAGATTTTGTTTAGCATTAAAAGAAAATGGATTGCTTGCAAAACCTACTCACGGAAATATAATAAGATTTGCGCCACCATTAGTTATGACTGAACCCCAACTTATGGATTGTGTGAAGATTATTCGCAAAACCCTCGAGAATTTTTCCAAATAAAGGTTTAAACCGTTTAAACCTATTGGCGTTTTTTTCCTGATTTGATAGCTTATCAGCGAAAATTAAACTGCTTATATCAAAAATACTTTAAATGGCTAAAATGAAAACTATTCAACCTGCTCAGGTACGAGAGGTTTTAGGGAAACATCTACTCACCGACGGTTTCGATATGGTGCTTGATCTTGAAGAAAGTAAAGGGGCTTATCTTCATGATTCAAAATCCGGTAAAAAATATCTGGACTTCTTTACTTTTTTCGCATCTAATCCTTTGGGGATGAACCACCCCAAAATTGCAGGAGATGCCGACTTTGTTTCAATGTTGGGTAAAACTGCAATCAACAAACCATCAAATTCTGATGTATACACGGAAGAACTTGCCGGTTTTATGAGCTCGTTCAGCAGAGTTGCAGTGCCTGAACATCTCCCCCACTCTTTCTTTATATCAGGTGGAGCATTAGCCGTTGAAAATGCGATGAAAGTAGCATTTGACTGGAAAGTTCAGAAAAATTTCCAAAAAGGATATCGCCACGAAATTGGCCATAAAGTGCTTCATTTTGAAAAGGCTTTTCATGGTCGTTCAGGTTATACACTTTCAGTTACCAATACCGTACCTAATAAGGTAAAATACTTTCCTAAGTTTGACTGGCCACGCGTTATCAGTCCGGCTACCAGTTTCCCGGAAACACCGGAATCTTTGAAGTCTGTAATAGCAGAAGAAAAATTAGCGATTGCTCAAGCAGAAAGATTTTTTGAAATACACAAAGATGATATTGCTTGTATTTTGATTGAGCCAATTCAGGGTGAAGGTGGTGATCGTCATTTCAGAATTGAATTCCACCAAGCGCTTCGGGATCTGGCTGACAAGCATGAAGCGCTCCTTATATATGATGAGGTTCAAACCGGAGTTGGAATGACCGGAAAATTCTGGGCCCACGAACATTATGTAAAGCCTGATATCCTTTCTTTCGGAAAAAAAGCACAAGTTTGTGGAATTTTAGCAGGGCCGCGTGTTGATGAAGTAGAAACAAATTGCTTCCAGGTTTCTTCCAGAATTAACTCTACCTGGGGTGGAAATCTGGTAGACATGGTTCGCTTTGGTAGAATTCTGGATATTATCGAAGAAGATAATCTTGTAGCCAATGCAGCTATAGTAGGCGACCATCTTCTTTCTAAACTTCAGAAAATGGCAGATGATCATGAGCATCTTTCCAATCCAAGAGGAAAAGGTTTGTTCGCAGCTATCGATCTTCCTGATTCTCATTCCAGAGATGCCGTTATCAGCCAGTGTATAGAAAATGGTTTGATGATATTAGCTTGTGGAACGAATACTGTACGTTTTCGTCCGCCACTGACAATTACTTCTGAACAAATTGATGAAGGTTTGGATATTCTGGAAAAGGCTTATAAGTCGGCATTAGATAAATGTCCGGTTGCTGGCTAGTTTCTTTATTAGTATGGACATGGTATTCATGTCCATACTATTTCATTTAAATTTTTTCTAGACTAACTGATGACTTTCCGGCTGAATGACTACCTCATTCATAACAGATCCTGAAGGTTGATTTACTCCGTAATACACTGCTTCTGCCACTTCCTCAGGAGTTAGCATCATCTCTTTTTTAACTTTCATATCTACCCGATCATCTTCCCAGAAAGCGGTGTCTACTCCACCCAAATAGAACAATGAGTATTTTATCTTTCCTCTCCTTTGTTCTTCAATAAGTGATTTTACAAATCCCTGAATTGCAAATTTAGAAGCTGAATAAACCGAAGCATTTTTCATTACATATTTACCCATTGTGCCGGGGAAAAATACAACATTAGTTGGCTCATCGGTATTCATGTGCTTCATCACGGTTTGAGTAACCAAAAAGGTACCATACACATTTACATCAATAACTTCTTTCGCGTCTTTCGGATCAATATCCATGAACGGTTTTATAATTCCCTGTCCGAATGCATTAATCAACATATCGATCTTACCGAGATTATCTTCGATCTCCTGAGCCATATTTGCAACAGAATTCTGATCGGTGGCGTCAACTTGAATGGCAAAAGCCTCTCCTCCACTGTCATTGATCTCTTTAGCTACTTCTTCCGCTTTGGGTTTATTGCGAGCTGCTAAAATTACTTTTGCGCCTTCCTTAGCGATTCGTTTAGCTGTAGCTGAGCCAATTCCACCTGAACCACCTACGATGAGTACGATCTTATCTTTCATAACAACTTCTCTGTCTTTCTTGATGAATAGTCAGATTGGTAAATGAAATTTAGACAGGATTTCGTTCCAAGTTTTTGATGACTGAAGGGAGAGATTTTATAATGTCTATTTTACTAAAAAGCTACAATCGAAATTATAAGGTAGTCCGAAACCTTAAAAGGTTAATAATAAGATTCTACTTGATAGCCTTTACCAAAGATCCTGAAACAAGTTCAGGATGACTCTACCTCTATCTCAAATCTTAAGTCTTAGATCTTAAATCTATTATCCCATAATCCCCGGAAGAACGCCCTCATATATCTCGGACATTTCTTCAACATCCAGGCTCCCTACTTCTTCTATTACCATTTTTTTGTCTCCGGTAACGGTACCGAGTACATGAGTAGGAACTTCATACTGACCGAAATGAGAAATAACCGTTGGTAAGTCGTCTGGTTTTAGCGTAATCACAATTCCGGATTGTGCTTCACTGAATAGCACTTCATGGTCAGTTCCTGCAAGATCTTTAACTGATATCTTTGCTCCTTTTTTAGAGAAGATCGCTTTTTCGGCTAATGCAATTGCAAGTCCACCATCAGAAATATCGTGTGCCGATTTGATCCATCCTTTTTTGATAGCATCCAATAGTGATTCCTGAAGTTTTACTTCGAAAGGAATATCCAATTCTGGAGCATCGCCGGTTGTTAAGCCATGGATCTTTTTCAGATATTCTGTCCCACCTAATCCTTTTCTTTGAGCACCGATATACATCACAACATCTCCATCATTTTTAAATCCCGGAGTTGTAGTATGATTTTCAACATCTTCGATCAATCCAAGCATCCCAATAATTGGAGATGGGAAAATAGCACTGTTCGGATTTTCATTGTAGAAACTAACATTTCCACCGGTAACCGGAGTGTTAAGTGCTTTACAAGCATCGCCCATTCCGCCTAGCGCTTCTTTGAATGTCCAGTAAACTTCCGGCTTGTAAGGATTTCCAAAATTCAGACAGTTTGTAATAGCCAATGGTTTTCCCCCGGAACAAACAACATTCCTTGCTGATTCAATAACAGCAATTTGACCACCACGACGAGGATTCAAATAAACATATCTACCATTGCAATCAGTTTTTGCTACCAAGCCTCTGTTTGTTCCTTTTACGCGGATCACCCCTGCATCAGAAGCTCCGGGAGCAGTAACCGTATTAGTTCTTACGGTTGTATCATATTGTTCATGAACCCAACGTTTGGAAGCTACATTTACAGAGCTCAATAAAGTTTTGATCGTTTCCTGATGATCATTGGGATGATTCAGGCTACTAATGTCAAAATTCTGAACTTCGTCTAAGTACTCAGGCTTTTTGGTTTTTCTGATGTATTGAGGAGCTCCACCACCAAGAACCAAATGCTCTGCAAACAAGTCGCCTTTCACTTCTCCGTCTTTCATATAGGTGACTTTATCGGTATCCACAACTTCACCGATAACCACACCATGAAGATCCCACTTTTCATATACATCAATAACTTCCTGCTCACGTCCTTTTTCTGCAACAATAAGCATCCGTTCCTGACTTTCTGAAAGCAGCAATTCATAGGCTGTCATTCCTTCTTCACGCGCAGGAACTTTATCCAGATCGATCAACATTCCCTGTCCACCTTTTGCAGTCATTTCAGAAGTGGAACATGCAATTCCTGCCGCTCCCATGTCCTGCATTCCAACTACTGCGCCGGTTTTCAAAACTTCAAGGCTGGCTTCCAGTAATAACTTCTCTGTAAATGGATCACCCACCTGAACACTTGGTCGCTTTGCTTCACTTTCTTCACTGATCTCTTCGGACGCAAAAGTAGCTCCGTGAATTCCATCTCTTCCTGTGCTTGCTCCAACTATGATCACCGGATTTCCGATTCCCTCAGAAATTGCCGAAACAGTTTTCCCTGCTTCCACCAGTCCGATACTCATCGCATTTACAAGTGGATTTCCTTCGTAACTCTCATCGAAATAAACTTCACCGCCAATGACCGGGATTCCGAATGAGTTTCCATAGTCTCCAATTCCGCGAACTACTCCGTCAAGCAAGTACCGGACTCTTGGATTTTCTAAACTTCCGAATCGAAGTGAGTTCAGACTTGCAACAGGACGAGCTCCCATCGTAAAAATATCTCTGTGAATTCCTCCTACTCCTGTCGCTGCTCCCTGATAAGGTTCGATCGCTGACGGGTGATTGTGACTCTCGATCTTAAAAGCGCATCCGAGTCCATCGCCGATATCAACAAGTCCAGCGTTTTCCTCTCCGGCTCCAACCAGCATATGTTCGCCTTCGCGAGGAAGTTTTTTAAGTTCAACGATTGAATTCTTGTACGAACAGTGCTCACTCCACATTACAGAATACACTCCCAATTCGGTAAACGTGGGAACCCGACCTAAGCGGGTTTTTATCATTTCAAATTCTTCTTCGTTTAATCCGTGTTCGAGTGCGAGTTCAAGATTTACTTCCGGTTCTTTTACAGTAGCGTCAGCCATGAATGTAGTTAGCTTGGGAGTTTGAATTTGAGGAAATTTTCTGCAATTCAACAGAAACTTTAAGGTACGATGATTTTAAAAGAATTAGGAATGAAAAATTTTCTTATTGAGAATTTAAACTAGGAGGACCTTCAGGTCCGACGTAGATTGCTTTTTACAGCGGACTAAAGTCCCAGACTAAAAATTAATCATCTTAAATCAGTGGAATCAGTAATCAATTCTGCACCTTAAATGAACCTACATAATAATTTATATCAACCTGAAGGTCTTTACCTGAACTTGGAATAGCTTGCCATCGGGTTGTGGGTTTTAAAATCATATCTTTTCCATCTACAGTAACCTCAACAGGCATATCAAAATTCGGGACCGAGTTATTCCATCTGTAGATCAGATTGTTGTCACGAAAAAAATATTCAAGTATCGGAACTCTGTGATCTCGCAAATATTGATCAAATACTGAATCCAGATCTTTCCCGGATTTCTCAATGATATAATTCTCAATTTCTTCTGTAGTAACCGTTTGATGGTAAAACTCTTTGTTCAATCCCCGAAGTATTTCTCTCCACAGCTCATCATCACCAATAACTTGGCGAATAGTATGAAGCATATTTCCTCCTTTATAATACATATCAGAAGAACCTTCATAATTCACATCATAGATACCTATAATTGGTCTGTCGTTTTGAATTGCCAGTCTGGTTCCGATCACGTATTCATTTCCGGCTTTTTCACCATAATGATATTCCAGAAATAAACTTTCGGAATAGTTCGTAAAACTTTCGTGGATCCACATATCTGCAACATCCTTGTAGGTAATGTTATTGGCAAACCACTCATGTCCGGTTTCATGAATAATGATAAAATCAAACTTCATTCCCCATCCCGTGCTACTCAGGTCTCGTCCGAGATATCCGTTTTCATATCCATTGCCATAAGTAACCGAGCTTTGATGTTCCATACCCAGATACGGAGCTTCTACTAATTTATAACTGTCTTCATAGAAAGGGTAAGGTCCAAACCAATGTTCAAATGCTTCGATGGTTCGGGGCGCATCTAAAAACTGTTTTTTTGCTTTTTCAAGATTGTAACTCAATACATAGTAATCCATATCCAAAGATCCCTTCTCACCGTCAAAAACTTCTCCGAAATGAACGTAATCACCGATGTTTATATTAACTCCATAATTATTGATGGGATTACTTACAAACCAATGCCAGGTTTTCGTACCGTCGTTATTATCTGTTTCATTTCGGAGTCTCCCATTCGAAACATTCATCAGGTCATCGCGAACAGTTATGCTCATCAACATACTATCCGGTTCGTCATAAGCGTGATCCTTATTTGGCCACCAAATACTTGCTCCGATACCCTGATTTGAAGAAGCTACAAAAGGATTTCCGTTTTTATCTCTGGTCCATGAAATACCTCCATCCCACGGAGCTCTAACCGCTTTCTTTGGTTTCCCCGAAAAATGAACTACTACTTCATTGACTTCTCCAGTTTTTTGATCTGATGAAGTTTCAACAAAAAAAGCATTCCCTTCTCTTTCAAATGAAAGCGCTTTCCCTTCTTGAGTTATTTTAGAAATCTGCATTGGTTGTTGAAGATCGATCTGCATTAAGGTAGTAGTAAGGGAATCTACTCTGTACTGAATGGTATTAGTTCCGGAAAAAGTGCTGTCTTCCATATTCACTTTCATATCCAGATGATAAAAAGTCACGTCCCACCAAGACCGTTCGGCAGTAATAGTTCCTCTTAACGTATCCTGACGATTGAAATCCGGTTGACGTCCAAAGAATTGAGCTGAAACATAATCCCCGGTTGTTAATATCAGCATGAGGAGAATAAATACTTTCTTCATTTTAAAATATCTTAAATAGTATCATTGAAAATATAGTCTAATATTACACGCTAAAGTTTACATTTTTTGTTCCGTTTAGCCCCAACTGAGACCAATTACGGCATACATAACATGCATAATTATCTTATTTCATAATATATACCTTTCTTTAGCCGATATCTTTTCTATTAACTAAATATTTAATTGAATGAAAAAACATTTACAAAATCTACTGTTGACTACCTCAGCAGTTTTATTACTAATTACGGGAATTACTTTTTCGGTACAAGCACAGGAGCTTAATACCGTCTGGGAACGAACTTCGCGAACCGGTGCACCGGAACCGCTACCATCTTGGTTTACTGTTGGTTGGGTTAGAGGGATGGATCTTCATGGTGAAAACCTTTATGCAGCAGACAGAGCTAACTCACAAATAAGAGTATTAAATGCTACAACCGGAGCTGACGTTACTTTAGCAACTCCTTATGACTTAACCGGAGTAGCCGGCGGAACATATGCAATGAACGATATTGCATTCTCAGACGATGGGGTTGCTTTCTTAGGAAACCTAACTACAAATGCTTCAACTAGTCCATTCCATTTATATTGGTGGTCTACTGAAGGTGGAACGTACAGTGATTCTTTAGTTTTAACCACTTCAACTGCTCAACGATTAGGAGATAAGTTTACCGTTGTTGGTTCTGTATCTGATAATACTGTTGAAGTTTGGATACCAGCAGCAACTAGTGATCCAGGAATTATTTATGTACTAACAACTGCTGATCAGGGAGCTACCTGGAATACTGAAACTATTACCTTGTCCGGAACAAATGTAGTAGTAGGCGGCAACGCTGATGTTACTCCTTTGGGATTAGGAAGAAGCTCAGATTTCTACATTGGCGGAAACAGTTCTGCACCTGCTAGATACACCAGTACCGGAGCTTATGTTGATAATAGTGCACTTGCTTCTGCTTCAAGAAACGGAATGCAAGCCTTTACTTATGATGGCAAAGATCATTTGGCTGTTTATTCCTACAGAGCAGATGGATCAGGCGGTGGAAATAAAACGGGAAAAGTTTATATCTATGATGTTTCTGATGCTACCGCTCCAACAATAGTTGCTGAATCTGCTCTAATGGGTGACGACACAGATACTTATAGTTCTATTTACGGAGAAGCTAAAGTTTCATTGAATGAAGATGGCACTTACAACGTATATGCACTGGAAGGTGTAAATGGCTTAGCTGCCTTTACAAATGCAGCGCCTCCGGTTGTGGACGATCCTTCTAACTTAATTTTCTCTGAGTATATCGAAGGCTCAAGCAACAATAAAGCTCTTGAGATCACTAACCTATCAGATTCAACTGTGAGTCTTCAAAATTACAGAATTGCGCAATCTGTAAATGGTGGCGGTTGGGAATACTATCATACATTTGCTGCAGAAGCTAGTATCGCAGCAGGCGCACAGTATGTATTGCTAAACGATGCGGTAGACCCAACATTCTTTGCAGCAGAAAATGCAGATGAAGTACTTGGGTATCCAAGCGCTGTTCACCACAATGGAGATGATGCTCGTGGAATTATCCATATCGATTCACAAACTGGTGATACTACATGGGTTGATGTATTTGGTGATCCTAATAATGATCCTGGTTCAGGTTGGGAAGTTGCAGGTGTTGAAAAAGGAACACAAAACTTTACCTTACTTAGAAAAGCAAGTGTCGCAAAAGGTGATACTGCTTCATTAGGTTCTTTTGGTACTAATTTCGATGATAGTGAGTGGATCATCAAAAATACCAATATATTCACCAATTTGGGCGTAGCTACAGAAACAGAAGCAGCTCTAGCAGGAGATTATTTCATTCCTCAACGAACTTCTGATACAGAAGGATTTATTTCACTTCATCAGGCAATTCACTATGTGAATACTTTTGGTTTATCTTCAGCTACAAATCTTTACATCACAGATGATCTGGATGAAACTTCAAATGAGCTGAAAATCGATCGTGATGATTTAACTGAAATCACCGGTCTTACTATAAAGCCTGTTTCAGGAGAAACACCAACTATCGAAGTATGGGGTGGTTCAGGTGGTGATGGTATTTGGATCAACAATACCGACTATGTCACAATCGACGGATCAAACACCATTGGTGGCGATACTCGGGATCTGACCATAACTAGTGCTGACACTACTTTCTCAGCTCTGATTTACACTTATGGAACTACCAATACTACTATTTCAAATAGCATTCTAACGTATACCGGTGGAAGTGTAAGTGTATCCGGAATTGTAACCAATGAATCAGGACCTAATGGTACTATTGGTCTCGCTGTTATCAATAACCAAATTGGTTCAGAAAATGGCGACTTCCAAAATGGTGTAGGTCTTTGGGGTACGAGCACTGTAATGGCAGATGGTTCAACCGTATCAGGTAACAGAATTCATGCTACATACAGAGGTGTTACAACTTGGTGGAGTTTAAATAATACCATTATGAATAACACTATCTCTATTGACAGTCCTAGAGCAGACCGATCCAGATATGCTGCTATTTATCTTGCTTTAAACGGAGGTCAAACTGTTGTAACGGGTAATGAGATCGTAGGTCTACAGATAAACCGTACAACAACAGCCGGTTTTGCTGCAGGTATTTTATTTAATGCTTCATTAGATACTGTTCTTGTTGCTAATAACATGGTTGCGGTAGATAACTTCGCTAATATTGGCGCTGCTACAGGAAATGATGTGTATGGTATCGCTTTCGACAACGCTGCAGGAAACTCTGTGAACTCTATTTATCATAATTCAGTTCGGATTGGTTCAAGTGATGAAACCGGTATTCATGCAGGATTTGGTCCTCATCAGGAATCTACCACAGCTCAAACCTGGAACGTGAGAAACAACATATTTGTATCAGATCAGGATGCTGCAAATGCTAACGCTATTTACTGGCCTATTGACAGCAATACCCAATTAAATGCAGACTTTAACAACTACTTTGTAAGTGGTGCTTCTGCTAATTTGGGTTTATATAACACTACAAATGCTGCTACATTAGCTGACTGGCAAACCGCTTCCGGTGTTGATGCTAACTCTGGAGAAGTTGACGTTGAGTTTGTTTCTACTACGGATCTACGCCTAACAGGAAGTTCTGTTGGAGATAACAATCTTGCAGGTGCTCCTTCAAGTATTCTCACTGATATCGACGGAACCACAAGAAGTTCAGTAGCTCCTTACAAAGGTGCTTTTGAAGGTGATGTTGAATTGATGACTGATGTTGAAATTACAATTGATGCCTTTAGTGTACTTGCACCTGCAGATGATTCCAGCTTTGACTTAGGAACAGGAGCTGAGACAGAAGTTACATTTACATGGGAAGAAGCTACTTCAAATGCTGAAGTAACCTATGTATTCATGTTAGACTCAGCTAATGCGGATTTCTCTAATCCGTTATTTACAATTGAATCTGACAATGATGGTTCAGCGACTGCTCTAACAGGAACATATGCTGTTATCGATTCAACTCTTAAAGATCTGGGTGTACTTAGTGGAGAAAGCATAGATCTTAAATGGACGGTAATGGCAGTTGCTTCTGACTCTACCAGAATGGCTGAAAATGCCTTCAACATTTCATTCACCACAATGATTGGTGTATCGAACGAGCCTGAAGAGTTACCGTTAACATTCAAGCTAAACCAAAACTACCCTAACCCTTTTAATCCAACATCAACAATACAGTTTACGCTACCACAATCAGGTGATGTAAGACTTGATGTATTTACGATTACAGGTCAGTTGGTAACCACCTTGGTTAATACCCGAATGGGTTCCGGTGAACATTCTGTTACATTCGATGGAAGTAATCTCGCCAGTGGCGTTTACATCTACCGAATAATGGCAGGAAAAAACATCCAAACGAAGCGAATGACTCTGATTAAGTAAATCGAACTTACTCTGAAGTTAAAAGCCCTGCCAAACAGCAGGGCTTTTTTTATATCCCGTAATTTATATAATCCGGAAAACTTAAAAATAATACCCTCCTTAGTTGGATTATCTCAGTAATATTTGATACCTATCAATTTCTGATGTTTCATTAATTATTAAGCTATGTCTTTGAATTCTGATCGATCGCCCCACAAAAGTAATTCGGTAGCCGAAATAGTCCGTGATGCCTGTATAGCTGCTGCTAAAGAGGGATTTATGGATGCCTCCATAAGTGGTTTATGTAATGAAGGAGCTGTTGAAGCAGCTATTAGTGCCATTCAGAAGCTGGATCTTGCCAAAGTACTTGCAGACCAAAAAGATCAATGAAGCGAGCTATTGTCGGTTTTCATAAAGATGAAAAAGAAGATTGGGTTGCGGATCTGGAATGTGGCCATCAGCAGCATGTTCGGCACAACCCTCCCTGGCAAATTCGTGAATGGGTAACTACTGAAGTGGGTCGACACAATAAATTAGGTTATTTATTGAATTGTAAAGAATGTGATAAGAAACTTTAATTTCTTGTTTAAAAAAAAGACACCCAAGTACTCGTAAGGTGTCTTTTATTGTAATTTTTAAGCTACTCTAAGTAACCAAGATTATTTTTTCTTTTCTATTTTTTTTGGCTCGCTTATTTGTTTCATCAAATCGTCATTCCATTCACCCTCAACTTCTACAATACCAACTGCTCCGAAAGACATTGCCTCAATTAAATTATGGTTTACGTAAGCATATGTACCCGGCTGTTTAAATTCGTAAAGCATGGGAACAGCAGCCCCTCCGGGTATTGCCCAGGTTTCGTAGTTTGTGGAAGGTTTATCTCCAAAAGAACCGCCATTCCAAACAAGATCAGCATGTCCGCCAATTAAGTGCATTCTCGTATCTCTGTTAGCTTGTGCGGATACAAAAAGCACTTTGTCTCCCACTTCTGCTCTAAGCGCATTCTCGCCGGTTAATGCACCTTCTACGCCATTAAATACTATGTGTGATGGGGTTAATGATCTAAATACTTCCATCATATCGCCGAAACCTTCCGAAGGGAAATCATATTCTTTATAATCTCCACCCTCATCAGTTGGGATATAATAATCCTGTTCCACAACATAAAATGCTTTATCAAATGTAACAGGTTCGCCTAAGTTATCAGTTAATCCCTCTCTTGGAAGTACCATTATAACTCCGTTCATACCGGAAACTACATGCAATGGAACCATCATACCGCCCGGTGCACAGTGATATACAAATGTACCTGATTTGGTTGCCTTAAATCTCATCGTAACTTCTTCACCCGGATTTACAACAGTTAAATCGCCTCCCCCCATTGCTCCTGTAGCAGCATGAAAATCTATATTGTGCTGTAAGCTATTACTTTCCGGATTGATCAATGTAAGCTCTACATAATCGTTCTCATGTACAACAATCATCGGCCCTGGAACAGAACCATCAAAAGTCATAGCCCAAATAAATACTCCAGGAGCTATTTCGAGTTTTTTCTCTTCAATAGTTAATTCAATTTCAACCACAACAGGTTCTTTTGGTCCCACCTGATCAAATTCCGGTAAAAATGGTGGTGCAACCATTTCCTGTTTAATACGCTTTAAGTAGTCCGGGTTATCCTGTGCATTTATTCCGAAAGTAGATCCAAGAATTACTACCACAGTCATTAGTACAGGAATTTTTTTAAGGATGTATGCTGATTTTTTCATTTTTCTGTATTTAAGATTTAAGACAATTTTGTCTTATTTATAATTAAACTATTTGTTTCAACAAGAATTTATCCATCACATGTGAATTTTAGATGAAGGCGATATATATAACTCCCTGTTCATCTTTCAGAAATTGGGATAGTTTTCCTAAGTTCTTAAAAATTCATATTCAGGTTTAAACTCAGAAATCACTATCAATTCATTCTGGCTTCAAGTTGCATTGCCTTAGGAAATAAAATATTGTTTTCAAGGTGAACGTGCTTATGCAGGTCTTTTTGGAAGCCTTCTAGATTCTGAAATAGCACACGGTACGAAGCGCAGGCTCCTTCAGGAGGTGTAAAATTATCGGTAAGCGATTCAATTTCAGCCATCAACTCACCAGCTTGTTCGTGCTCAGACTCTAGAATATCCAATAGAGATTCTTTAACTGAACCAATTTTTTGCAGTTGAACCAAGTCCTTGATCTGCGGAAATAAATCTTCTTCTTCTTTTTCCAGGTGATCGATCAACTCATAGCTTAGCTTCTTAACCTTATCAAAAATTTCAATCAACTCAGGGTGATTGCTTCCATGCACCCGAGCTACTTTCTCTGCATAAAAATTTAATTCGGGTAACATTTTACGAACAAAGTTATGATGGTTTTGGACAATATAATCTACCAAAAAGTCTAAATTCCAGTCATTGAAGTTATGTTGCTCCGTTTCCAGATCTTGAAGTAGATTCAGCTCTCCTAATACTTCATCAAGTTCAATGTTTTTCGCTTCACAAACCGATGACAAAGTTTTCTTGCCTCCACAACAGAAATCCATCCCTCTGGATCTGAATATTTGAGAAGCTCTGTAATCTTCTGCTACTATTTCACCGACTGTTCTTTGTGCTAATTCTTTCATGTTTATTTTATTTAAAGTTATAAGACTATTTTATCTTATTTATATGAATTTTATATTAAGTGTGTTTATTTAATTTTAATCCCAGTTAAAACTTCCGTCAGCCATTAACCTAAATTTATTCTGCTTTCCCTCTCTTGCGAGCTCACTTAACGTAGTTCGTTCTAACATCCCCTGAATAGATGCTCTTGTTTCAATCCAACTTTCATGCAGTGGACAAGGAGTTGCTGATCCACATCCGGGTAAACCCAAAGCACATTGAGTAAATAATTCAGGACCATCAATTGCAATCACCATGTCCAACAATGTGGCTTCTCTACCCTTCTTTGTTAAACGAATACCACCCTTCGGACCTTTATAAGATTCCATGAGTGATTCAGCTGTAAGCTGTTGAAGAATCTTGGTTAAAAAGTGAAATGAAATCTCAAGTTTATCGCTCATTTCTTTAATAGAATTAAATTCTTCATCACTTTTTGATGCCAGATATATAGAAGCTCTCAGCCCATAAACACAAGATTTCGATAACAACATACTTTCTATTTAAGAGTTTATTGTCTTAAATATAAGAAATTGAACAGCGAATACAATAACGTTTTACAAAAGTAAGAAGTCCAGTCTGCGATGAACCCTAATTGAAAACTAATTAGCCGATTAAAAGGCAAAAACAGGGCATTTTCTAAACTTTAAAGATTACAAACGAAAAGCGCTGTAAAACAATATTTTATACCGGTATAGATTTTTTCATTTTTATTAAACAAATTAACGTCAGTCATTTCTGAGGTATTAGGGATTTCAAGGGGAAAATACCTCTCAACAAAAATTTGGGATTATGAAAAAGCTACTGAAAGTACTTGGGGGATTATTAGGTGTTGTTGTAATTGGGATATGTGGGCTACTCATTTACGTAAGCACTGCACTACCTAATGTTGATCCGGCTCCGGACCTTAAAATAGAACTCACAGACGATCGCATACAAAGGGGTGAATATCTTGCTAATACTGTATTCGCATGTGTAGACTGCCATTCTGATAAAGATTACACCAAATTCGGATTGACCATTGTAGAAGGTACAAAGGGTAAAGGCGGTGGATTGTTTGGCACAAAAATGGGTTTACCGGGCGATTATTATGCAAAGAATCTAACTCCATATCATTTAGGTGACTGGACGGATGGAGAAATTTTCAGAGCGATTACCACCGGAGTAGACAAGGAAGGCAATGCATTATTTCCCATTATGCCGTATACCAATTACAGAAGAGTTGATCCCGAAGATATATATGATATTATTGCATACCTACGTACACTGGAGCCGATCGAATATGATGTTCCGGAATCTTCATCTGATTTCCCGATGAATTTTATTATAAACACCATTCCCGGTGAACCGGATTTTACAGAACGACCTGATCCTTCCGACAAAATAGCTTATGGAAAATATCTGGTTACCGCTGCAAGTTGTGCCGATTGTCATACGCCAATGGAACAAGGAAATCCTATTGAAGGAATGACTTTTGCCGGCGGAATGGAATTCGAACTCGAATTAGGGGGAGTGGTAACATCAGCTGATATTACCACAGGAATTGGCAGCTGGACGGAAGACGCTTTTATAGCTCGGTTTAAAAGCTTTCAGGATACAAGCAATGTGATCAACAAAAATGTAGTTAAACCCGGTGATTTTAATACCGAAATGCCCTGGCGATTTTACAGCAACATGAGTGAAGAAGAGCTGAGTACTATTTATGCATTTCTGAAAACACAATCGCCGGTTAATAATATGATCACGAAGTTTAGGAGGGAGGAATAAATTTTCTAATAGAAACTAAAAGGTTATAGAAATACCTATACCATTGTATTGGAATGCGTACCCATAAGTTGCAGACTGAAAACTTATGGGTTGATAGAATACTCCAAAATCAGTTTGTTCATCAGAAAAGAGGTAGCTTATAATTACTCCTGATTCAGCAAACACTCCTTTAAGTGATATTTCTTTTTGTGCTCTGAGAGTAAAGTTTTTCTCGACTTGAATTCCATCAAAATGTACATACTGAAGTGAGAACACGTTAGTAACTCTTAAAGGGTACATTTTTTCTTTAGCACCAAATTTAAATAATTGAATGCTCCCGGATACTCCTATTCCAAGGTAACTATCGTAATCACGATCATTATCATTCAGTTCATTTCTTCTTCTGGAGCTGCTTCTATAAAAATTATTTCCATATTTCAAGCCAATACCCAGGTTATACTTTTCTGTCAATTTATAGTTTAGATGTAAAGTATGTGTCTTGAAAAAATTTTCTTCCGCATCCCCCGCTCCATAAAATATTTTTATAAAACCGGCCTCTCGTGGAGAAATGAATGAAGTTTCAACAGCATAAAAGTAGGTGAACGTAGTGTTTCTCTTTTGATCGGATATTGCGCTGTCTGAATTCTGACTCAGAACAACCCCGGTCATTAAAACAGTTAATCCCGCCCCTATTAATATTGTTTTTATCATCCGGATGAATTTTAAAATCCTAAAATTGCAGTCTATATTTTTATTTCAAAACCAATTCTTTGAACTCCAAATCCAAACCCTTTATTTTGTAACCTGAAGTAGACTGGTTCCCATAAAAATGAAACCCTATTCTCTCTTCCCTCTTTTCTGGACCCGAATTTAAAATGAAGCCCGGATTCTACTCCGAAAATATTTTCTGTGTATTTCTCAATCCGATCATTGTTAAAATTTGGATCATCGAAAGCTCTATCCCCATCAAAATAATGATAGGTAGCAGACCCTCTGTAGCCAAGACTAATCTTTAGTTTTCGTCTCTCTTTATTTTGCCATAACCTTCTCTGAAAGCTAATACCAAGATTCCAATAAGAATCAAATTCTACTTCACCGTTTAAGCCCCCGTTTTCTTCAAAGTGATCGTCATCCAAAATACTTTTTCCATATCTGAAATACACTGCTAACTGACCAATGGGATAGAATTTCCCTACTTCCAAGCCATAACTGAGATATCCTGTGACATTGAATTCAAATGGATCCTCAAATCCACTTTCCTCGATATAACTTGGAAGTAAAGTCAGGTCGTAGGATAAATGAGGATTAAAGTACACCCCGGTTGTATCCTGACTCATTGCTTTCATCGAAACTGCTAAGCAAAAAATAATTGTGCAGTAAGTTTTTATTGATTTCATAGTTCCCCTTTTGTCATTTACAGTTTGTTATTTGAAATATTTGTACATCCCATTTAGAAGGTAATACAGCACTAATACTCAACATGAATTTGTCAGAGTTCAAAACCGAAATTCTACTCCCGTTCGCAATGCACCTATTCCGAATAAGTTATTTGTTAACCTCACATACAAAGGCTCTACATTGACTAAAATTTTATCTTTGCTTTCATTGTCCTTTCCCAAGTTGAAATAGAATCCTGATTCTATTTCAAACAGATGAAAACCACCAATAAATAGATCGTCATTATTTTCATCTTGATATGCCAAAAAAGATACCTCTACTGAATAACTTGGTAAAACAAATGTATCAGGTACATCCTGCCCTCTTGCCTGCATTGATATGGCAATAAACATACATGCAACACTATATAGTTTTATTGGTTTCATACTTTCCCCTTTTTGTTATTTATACTTTGATATTTGAAATTTATTAACACCGTTAATCCCTAAGGTGCCACGGCTGGTAGGCGATGATTTGGTTGCTGGTTTGGGCAAATACTTTGTCTGATGAAGCGGCTACATGCCAGAAAAAACCTCCTCCTTCAGGCAGGGGTTCTTCATGAACTAACTCTCCGGTTTCTCCTTCTATTACAAATAAACGGTTGTGATCGGAATGGTAAATATACCCTTCTAAATAAACAGGTTTAATCAATCCAGCTGAACTATTCCATTCAAAAACCCATACCTTTTGACCATTAATTTTATTTAATGCAATCAATTTGCCCCCGGTATTTACGAAAACATATTTTGGACCTAAAACAAAAGATCGGGTAAGAATCTCAGAATTAGAAAATTCCCAAATTAATTCACCTGTTTCTGAATTTAAAGCTACAAATGTATTTTCTGGAGAATTGCCAACTGTTCCTGCGTATAATATACTATTAGAAATTATTGGTTCCGCTCTTGTAAATCCACTATTATCAGTAATATAACTCCATAAACTATCTCCAGTCTGTACATCAAAAGCTATTATTTTTCCTTTAGTAAGTGCTCCGGTTATAGTTTTACCCATAGTCATAAATAGCTTATTATTTAAATATGCCAAACCAGCACTTGCAAATTCAAACTGAACTGTAAAACGAATAGAGCCATCTGGATTGATCACATATGCGTCTAAAGTATCGCCTATTATGGCATACCCGTCTTCTAATACGGCGTGCCTACCCAAATTAAATGATTGAACTCCATCCTCTTTTGTTAAAGTAAATATAGACTCGCCTGTTTCTGAATCCCAAATCTTGATATCTTTTTTGTGATTGGTAATTATTCTTCTTCTTTTTTCATCAAAAACTAGTTTTTCGCAAACTAATGCTCTTTCATTGTCAATTATACCTCTCCAAATCTCATCTCCGTTTTTGGAGTCAATGGCAACTAATTCTAATTCTCCGGTATAAATTAACTTTGACTCTTCGATAACTAATGGTTGCGCATCAGGCGCATCGATAAGATTTGTTTGTTTCTCCCATAAGACAATTAATTCTCCTTGGGCAGGTTCTTCTGGCTCACTTCCAACACATGATGTAATCAATGCGACTGTTACTATTATATATTTCATAATGTCTCCATTTTTAATAATAAGGGGAGATATCTCCCCTTATTTAGTCTATTTAGAACCTAAAACCACTATCAATCCATTTACTAACTTCTTCCATCGAAGGGTTTAAATCGCCTTTTGCGAATTGACCCGGCAAAGTATATGCCCTCTTGTGATTCCGTAACTCAAAATGATTATATCCACCATCAGCTGGAACATCATCAAAATATTGATTGTGATCACCATTAAACGAATCCCCTTTACTCCAAAGCACGCTGTGGATATTAACTACACCATCGTTTTTGTCAGCTATCTGTACTGTTTCTGTTCGGTAGTGATATTCACCTCCTGGATTTGTTGAACATGGTACATCAATTAGCCCATCAATATTAAAGAAGCCACCCGGTCCAGAGTAACCGGGACCATCTCCAAAACCATTGCTATCTCCACAGTAAGGAACAAATTCTCGATATGTTACAGATTCTATGCGGTAAGAATTTATTATAGTAGACCATGTTTTACCTACATTTTGCAATTCTCGCTGAGCAACTCTCCAATACCCCTCTTTTTCTCGGGCTCTGTCTCTAGACCTTCTGCAGCTTTTTGAGTACCAAGCACATAAAGCAGCATAACGATCTGCTACTCTATTCCAGTGCCTTTCATTTCGTTCTAAGTAATCCGAATCAAAATCATCCAATTGCTTAAGGTTATTTACTTCATTTTTCGTTTCTTCATCATCAAAAATATGACCAATCATTCTTATAGGTGCTTTATCTTTTTCTGCTCCAATAATTGATAAATAATTTTGAGGATGTAAATTGATGTTATTCTTTGGAAAAGAGTTTATCTGATCAATCAAAATGCCCTCCAGGCCGATTTTGTTATTAGCTCCACTTTCAAGTACTCTTGAAGCATAGCCTACTGCAGAATCTCTAGCTACATCAAGATAAGTTGGAATTAAGTCTAGTTGTTCTCGGTTTGAGGAACCTGGACTGGTACCAAGTAAACTTCCAATTTGATTAAATGTATGTTGCCAGTTCAAAACAAAAGCCAAGAAAGGCCATTCATGGTCCGTCGCTTTTTTAAAATTTGTTTTGATTCGATTTATCTCCCTTTTAATTAGTACTGTATCGACATCTACCGCAGCCACTCCTTGAGAAGGACCTCCAATAGAAGTAACAGCAACTATATTATAGCCTGCTTCCCTTAATTTTGGATAAAGTAGTCGACCTACAATTCCTCCAAGACTGTGCCCTATTATAATCCATTCATTATTTGCACGATTCGCAAGTGTAACATTTGGATTATTTTCTGGGTTATCAAAAAGACCATCCATTGCGGATTTAAATTTATTAAGCAATGCAGTTTGGGAAGCTACTGTTGCCAATTCCTCAGTTTTATAATTCAAGGCTACAAAATCGTTTATTATTCCATCATCTTTCCAAGCCTGAGGAACTCTACTTTCTTCTGTCCATTTATCTGAACTACCATTAAACCCATGTACGAATATACCGATTTTCTTCTGGGCGAACGCACTTCCTGTCGTAATGATTGACAGTACAATTACTAAAATTATTTTTTGAATATTCATGATAGCACCTCTTAATTTCTAATTACGTTGATATTTTCACGGGTTGTTCGCTGTCGATAAACGACACCCCACTCGCCATTCACTTCTCCAAATGTGTATCTAACTTCGGAAGCTAAAACTGGGATTTTATTTACTGTTTGATACATATTTCTCACAATTGAATCGTATCTACCATCTGTCCTTAGAACAACTAATTGTACTGTCATCCCAGTTCTCAAGTCATCCAAATAGTGATATGAAGCTAATCCATATTTTCTTTCTTCATCACCAAGCTCTACCTGATATGATACATGGAAATCCCCAACCCTTTTATAGTCTATGTTTTGTTGACTTAGATTCAAAAGATTTCTTTGAACAGACTGCTCAGTATTTTTCGATGCATTAGCCCACACTTCCATGCTGTCTAATTCTGCTTGACTGACTCTGAAAGTTTCCGGATCATAATCATACTGATATTTCACATTTCCAGATTTCCCATATTCAAATGTTTTCCCATCTTTCATCACCGTTTTAACAACAGGATCGTAGTCATTGGCTCGTGCGGGCATCGTCGCTTTTAGTTCTTTATAAGCTTCTTCGGGCATATTCATTTCTCCATCCCCTTCCAGAAACTCGGAAACCGAACTCATGTATCCATCCTCATCAAAAGCAAGTACTTCTCTGGTTCGCTCATAATCTACCAGTAGTTCACCTCCTTCATTGAGTTTCCCTTTTCCGAATCCGGCTGAAATACCTTCCGGCCATAAACGTGAATAGGTTGTTACCGTTTGATCGTACGATTCAGCATATTTCACATTAATGTTCAAATCCTGAATTACCGGTTCTTCTTCGGCTATATCCAAAGAACCTGTTGCTTGCTTACAACCTGCAGTAAGCATCACTATCGCCCCGAACAGTAAAAGCACTGCCCGAAATTGTTCTATTTTTAAAGATGTTTTCATCGTATTTTTGTTTTGTTATGGTAATTCCACCGAGCAATCGGCGGGGTTATTTATTAAGGTGGAAGGCAGGCTGTAATCCTGTCTTTCACCGTTTTATAGGTTGCCCTATAAATTTTTGTGCTACTAACCCTGACAGGATTTAAAATTGTCGGTTTTAAAGTCCTTTCTTGAAAATCCTGTCAGGGTTGTATGTAATTTCATTTTATAAGCATAATCTTTTGAGTTCTGAATTTTGGTGTTTTATCTCGTTCTCTTTTTAAAATAGCACGCGCTAAATACATACCGCTTGCTAATCCACTTAAATTAAATTTCTGGCTATATTCACCGCTTGAAAATACTTTTGGAGGCACTTCCATCACCTTTCGACCGATTACATCAAATACCTCCCATTCTATTATAGCTTCTTCTAATAATATGAATGGAATTGTAGTTGATGGATTAAACGGGTTTGGATAGTTATGGCTCAAATCAAAACCGTCAGGTATTTCTATACTCCACTCTTTTTCATCGATATAAGTTATTTCCCCATTGATTGAATGATAACTTACTACCAGTTTATATTCTCGGTTCACCTGGACAGGCAGCGAAAATGTATATTCGTTATTTACCTTGGATAAGAGTTCTCCTTGTGTAAAGCTTCCATCGGGTAGCTTTGCAATCACATTTACAGAAGTAGTGTCGAATTCTTCTGTCGGTAAAATCTTTATAAGAACTTCATCAAAATTATATTCTATTTCCCGAATTGAATATGAGTTTTTTACACTTATTTCGGGAACTACTGCGTTCACTTGAATAATAGGATTCCAGTTAGAAAGTGAATTACCTCCAATACTTTTTTCAGAAAGCGAAAGCCATTCATCCAAATTTTCTGAAAAGAAAGAAGCATTCAGGGAGCTTTGATCCATACCCAGCGCAATGAAATTTTGATCATCTTCATCGTTACCAATAACTATTATTATACTGTCGGTTATCGTTGATAACTGATCATAGAAGTCTGATAAAGAAAATATTTCTTCAATCAGCTTCCCCGACTCTCTTTTTACTTCTAACCTTGTAGTAGGAATTATTTTCTGTTGAGGTTTTCCATCTTTGAAATTGTATATATCCAGTTCAAAGTCTCTGATCTCATTTCCATCAATATTCGACCCCTCCAATTCAGATTCAAACAGAGTCCTTATTGAAAGTTCTTTAATCCAATACGAAGTTTGAGTAGGCTCAAAGACAATCCCTATTCTTTGATCAATACCATTCAGAGATAAGTATGAAGCATTTCGATAAAAAGTATCGGGAGATCCATCTCCATACTTTCTCTTATATACTCTTCCGGACTTTGTACCAGTTGCGTAAAAGCTGAGCCTTTCATTTTCTGTAAAATTCGGCTCACCAAAAAGAGAAAGTAGTACTTGAATAGTCCCATATTGGAATTTTAGGGCAGATGATGAAATAAACGATGATTCAAAAGCTTGAATATCAACTTCTTTAGTAGAAGGATACTTTGATAGAGAACTCACCCATGAATTGCCAAAAATCAGGTCATCTGTTTCAAAGTTGAGCTCACTAGTTAAATCAAAACTGATCGGAAGATTAACAAGGCTTGGCATCTCACCATTAAATGCAGTTGGCAACTTTTTTGTAGAAAGAGATACATCTATAACACTTTCTGTTCTTTTTGGATGGAAGTATCCATACTCTTTTTGTATACCCGTATCATTTATAAGTAACGCTAATCCCCAATTTCGAAACACCTCTTCAAAAGAATATTCTGAACTGGTTTCAATTACTTCTCGGTATCCTTCATATCCTATACTTTGAGTTTGAACAAGTATTTTGAGTATATCTTCCCCAAGTTGTTCAATAAGATAATGAGTCCAGAGCGATGCTCGTGAGTAATCAGGTATCGGGTTTTCATAGTTCCATTCAAGAAGACCTCTTAAGGGATAATTTTGATAACCCTCTTCACTTCTTGGTTCAAAACCACATAAGATTTCTATTGCTTCTGAAAAGCCTTCGTTTATAAAAACCAGTTCTGGTTCATCACCTTCAAAACCCGCATGAATTAAGTGTTGGCTTTCGTGTGCAAAAGTTGATAAAGCTCTTTCAACATTTATTTCTCCATCAAAAATTATTGTTGGATAAATATCTAAGTAGATCAGGTCGCTTTGATTTGAGAACTCAAAATCATAGAGATTAACTGGATCGAAAAAACCAGCGACAAAGCTTCCTGTTTCACTGAAAGTATCTTGGATATCCAGCAACAGTACATCCAATATTCCATCACCATCTACGTCTGGAAACTCTCCTGCATATTGTTTAAGAATTTCCAGAACTCCCTTTTCTGAGTCTACCGAGTGTTGTGATGTTGAACTATAAAGCCGTTCTTCAAATGATTGCAATATCTGCTGATATATCGGAGTCCCATAAAGTGTGTCATATGCTGATTTTTGTATCCAAATATTTACTAATGAGCTTTTAAACCCTAGAATCGCAGAAGAAGTATTCCAGGTATTTCCTGTTAAGATGTTTCGGACAAAGAATTCCTTTTCATTACCCAGTTTGTAAGTTATTTTTGATTTTTCGTCTTTGGATAGCTTTTGCTTTAAATGATCTAGCTTAGCTTTGATATTATTATATCTCCCTTCACTAATCAGTTTGGATGTATATCCCTCCTTCTGAAGTACAAAACCATTTCTCTCTTTTTTTATGGGTGAAACCAGATCTGTATTAAACGAAATTACTTGACCGTACAAACCCGCTGGTAATAAGAAAGGCACAATTACTACCAATATAGAAACAAAACACCTTTTAAGATTTCTCACCGAAACCATAAGTACCCCATTCTACTTTAGACCCCTGAATAAGAAGTCTCTGCGTAAATCTAAATTATTATAAACTTAGAGATACATTAATTACATGAGGAAGAAAGAGCGTATTTGTTACACTTTGATGCGAATATTTTTTCTAACCAATAAACTTCAGCATAAAAAAAATCACTACACCGGTAATGGACACATACAGCCAGATGGGAAACGTCCATTTGGAAACTTTGCGGTGTTTCTGGAATTTTCCGGTGAGGGCAAGATAAAAACTTGAGAGAACTAAGGGCACTACAAAAACAGAAAGTGCAATATGTATAGAATTCAGTAATCACTGTTAACAAAAACGTAGTTAAACCCGGTGATTTTAATACCGAAATGTCCTGGCGATTTTACAGCAACATGAGTGAAGAAGAGCTGAGTGCTATTTATGCATTTCTGAAAACGCAATCACCGGTTAATAATCAGATCACGAAGTTTAGGAGGGAGTGAAACCCTTCTTTCTTTGTGTTTTAAAATCAGATCGATACTTTCAATCCGAATGTGGTGTGTCCTGCCCCAAGACCAAAAACTCCAATCTTTAAAGAAACAGGCTCATAAGTTACTGAAATCCAAATCTTTTGAAATACATATTGGTTAATTGTTAATGTTAGCCCCCCTTCAAATAAAATACTTTTAACATCTTCTTCTTGGAATTTATTCTTATTCGGATTTCCCAGCTGTTTAAATCCATTAAGATGAATATAGTTTATTGATCCTGTTGAATTAATTAGAAGCTTCGTTTTATCACTTTGTTTTGTGATGTCCAATAGAACAGTTTTGTAGCTTAAGCCTATAGAATTATAATCACTATACTCTCTTTCTCCGGAATCAAGTCGATTGTTTCGCTTACTCTCTCTCGGAAAAAACCGCTCACCATCTTTAAAAATTAAACCTAGCCAAAAATCCTTGTTAAACTTCTTTTGCAAAACGAAACTTACTGTTCTAAAATCAACCACTTCATGCTCGTTTAGACCATAGAAAGTACTAACTAAACCAAATTCTTCATCTGATACTCCATATATCTCAAGACCATATGAATAAGACAATCCGATACCTAAGTTGCTCTGATCTTTATCTGATATCGTTTGAGCGGATAAAGGAGTTGTTGTCAAAATATAGACTAGAGCAATAACTGTACATCTTTTAGTTAGGCAAGATAAACAGATCATAGATCTTTCCTCAAGTGCCAAGCTTGGTATGCAAATATTGCCCAACTTGTTTGGAAGTACACTTTATCTGAAGAAGTTGTTAAACCCCAAATAGATCCACCCTTTGTTGGTTCTCGGTGAACTATTTCCCCTGTATTTTCATCAATAATTCGAACTGACCCATACGTAGAATTATAAACATAACCACCTAATATAACAGGAGTACAAGCAGCAGAGTGCATATTTCCAACACTCCAAATTAAATCACCTGATTCTTTATCTATAGCATTTATTGATGCATATGTATTTATATACAAATATTTTTCGCTCATCGTAATTGTATAAGTCCAGACCTTAGATACTTTCTTCCAGATTAAATTTCCTGAATTTGCATCTAATGCAATAACCTCGCTTAGTTCAGAGTTTCCTCTGGTTCCAGCAAATAAAACACCATCTTCAAAAACTGGTTGCTCAAAAAAACCATCGTTCTGTGTATCATAAGCCCATAAACTATCACCAGTTTGCAAATCGAAAACGGTTATTCTTCCTTCTTCGAGAGCTCCATGTACAGTATTTGACTGATTTACATAAATTCTGTTTTGATAATAGGAAACGCCACTAATCCTGAATCTTCTGTCTAATTTTTTGGTATAGGTTACATTCCCATATTTATCTAAAATAAGAACTCTGTTGCTGTTAGTAGCAATTGCGTATCCATTAGGAGTCGAAGAATGATTTCCTGTAAGTCTGGGTTCGTCATAACGATCGTTATAAATAGTTTCCCATAAAAAAGTACCTGTTTTCTTATCCCAAGCAATAGTCCGCTTTCTTTGATTATTAACTAATTGGGAACCCGAACTTATAAACACCCTTCCTCCTAATGAAAAACTATCTACCGCCTGAACCTTCCAAAACTCATCCCCGGAATTTGCATCAATTGCGAATAAATCTTGACCCCCCGAATTGAATAAAGTATCATTTAAATTTAATATCAAAGGATCTGCTATCAAATCATGATCATACCTCCACAACTGAAGTAATTCTTTTGCTTCCTCTGGTGGAGAATAAGTTGGTTGTATACATGAAATGAATAGGACAACTGGGACAATTGACCAACCAAAACACCTTGTAAGATTTCTCACAGAAACCATAAGTACCCCATTCTACTTAAGACCTCTGAATAAGAAGTCTCTGCGTAAATCTAAATTATTATAAACTTAGAGATACATTAATTACATGAGGAAGAAAGAGCGTATTTGTTACACTTTGATGAGAATATTTTTTCTAACCAATAAACTTCAGCATAAAAAAGATCACTACGCCGGTAATGGATACGTACAGCCAGATGGGAAATGTCCACTTAGAGACTTTGCGGTGTTTCTGGAATTTTCCGGTGAGGGCTAAGTAAAAACTGGAAAGAACAAGCGGTACTACAAAAGCGGAAAGTGCAATGTGAGTAATTAGAATAAAGAAATACACATAACGGATGATCCCTTCCGTCAGGAATTTGGTATCTCCCTGAAAGTGGTGGTAGATCACATAACTGGTTAAAAATAGTGCAGAAGCAATAAAAGCAGAAGTCATAAACTTCATGTGTCTGCTGAAATTTCGCTTTCGGATCTCATTCAATCCCATTAAAAGAAAAACCGTGCTTAGCGAATTGAATGCTGCATTCAGCGCCGGCAAGTAAGGAACCCAAGGGTAGGAATTAACTGCGCCTTCTTTCCAATAGATCAGCCAAACCAAAAATAAAAGTGCAGCCAAACTCACTCCGACTATAATTCGAAATGCCGATTTAGCACTTACCTGTTGCAGGATCTTGGATTGTTCCGGAAGAGAGAAATTTTCAGACATTCGTGTTCTTATACCTTAATAGATTTCCGGAAAACGGTCTTTCTCGCATTCCTGCATAATTCCATACACAGCTTCAAAAATGTCTTCAGCATTTGGCTTACTGAAGTAATCTCCATCTGTTGCATAAGCCGGACGATGTGGCTGAGCTGTTAAACACTGAGGACGAGAATCCAAATAACGATATCCGCCCTGCTCTTCCACAATGTGTGCCATAATGTAAGCGGCTGCTCCACCCGGAACATCTTCATCCACAACTAATAATCGGTTCGTCTTTTTCAGCGACTCCACGATCATATGGTTTCTGTCGAACGGAAGAAGCGTCCTTGCATCCACCAATTCAACAGAAATTCCGGCCTCATCGAACTGAGAAGTCATTCCTTCAATAATATTGAACGTAGAACCGTAAGAAACGATAGTAATGTCATCTCCTTCTTTTACGATCTCAGGAATTCCGAGCGGCGTAGTGAATTCTCCTAAGTTCTCAGGAAGTTTTTCTTTTAAGCGGTATCCGTTCAACGGCTCGATCACCATTGCGGGATCATCCCCCTGAATCAGTGTATTATAAAATCCTGCAGCTGCAGTTAAATTCCTTGGTACACAAATATGAACACCTCGTAATCCATTGATCAAAACGCCCATCGGAGAACCTGAGTGCCAGATTCCTTCCAGTCGATGTCCACGGGTTCTTACAATTAACGGAGCCGCCTGACCGCCTTTAGTTCGGTATCTCAGCGAAGCAAGATCATCACTCATTCCCTGAAAACAGTACAGCACATAATCCAAGTACTGAATATCTGCGATCGGACGAAGTCCACGTAACGACATCCCGATTCCCTGTCCGAGAATAGTAGCTTCACGAATTCCGGTATCAGAAACACGAATTTCACCGTATTTATCCTGCATTCCTTCCAGACCTTTGTTTACATCACCCAGCTTTCCGGCATCCTCACCGAATACCAATGTATTCGGATATTTGTCAAAGATCTTATCGAAATTATCTCTGATCACAACCCTACCATCAACTTTTTTCGAATCATCTGAATACTTCGGCTTGATCTCCTCGATCTTAAGTGGAGAAAATTCTGTCTCGCTGAGTAAGTGAGAATTAAATCGCTCTTTATTTGCTTCAGTACTTTCGTTTACCCAGTTCTTGATCGACTCTCTGGTAGAGCTCGATTTTCCGGCTGTTGCATATAATGCTTTTCTACCTGCGGAAAGCACATCTTTTCTGAAAGGATTCTGAACCATTTTCAATCTCTTAATGAGATCATCGATTGCTTCCGCACCGGATTCATCTTTCAGAGCAGCCAGCCATTCCAACATCTGCTTTTTGTCTTCCTTGATTGGAGAGATGTAATTATCCCACGCTTCCTTTTTGGCTTCTGTGGCTTCTTTGGAAGCTTCTTCTTCCAGCTCTTCTAATTTCTTTTTAGTCGCGATCTTATTTTCTAAGATCCAGTCTTTTGTTTTCTGAAGACAGCAAAATTCTTCCTCAAACTTCAAACGCTCTTCATCTTTGTAGCGCTCATGTGATCCTGAAGTTGAATGTCCCTGTGGCTGTGTAACTTCATGAACATGAACCAGAACAGGAACATGCTCTTCACGCGCGATCTTCTCTGCCTTTTCATAGGTTTCCATCAGTCCCGGATAATCCCATGCTTTTGCAGTAAGGATTTCGTAGCCCGCCTGATCTTTTGTCCTTTGGAAACCACTTAACACTTCAGAAATACTTTCTTTGGTAGTCTGATATTTCTTGGAAACTGAAATTCCCCAGCCATCATCCCAAACCGACATGATCATCGGAACCTGTAAAACACCGGCTGCATTGATGGTTTCCCAAAATACACCTTCTGATGTACTTGCATCACCGATCGTACCGAATGCAATTTCATTTCCTTTGTTTGAAAATTTCTTCCACTCTTTTCCTTTCAGCGCTTTTTCGTTTCTGTACACTTTGGAAGCCTGAGCCAATCCCAGCAATCTGGACATTTGGCCTGCAGTCGGAGACATATCCGCAGAAGTATTCTTCATTTTGGTCTGATCTTTCCAAGTCCCGTCTTCATTCAGCAATCGTGTTGCAAAGTGAGCGTTCATTTGGCGACCACCTGAACTTGGCTCCAACTCTGTATCCGGAGTAGCATACAATTGAGCAAAGAACTGAACTGGAGTAACTCCTTCAATGGCAAGCATAAACGTTTGATCTCGATAATAACCGGATCTGAAATCACCATTTTTGAACACTTTTGACATGGCAATCTGCGGCATTTCTTTACCGTCACCGAAAATACCAAACTTCGCTTTTCCGGTAAGTACTTCTTTTCTGCCGATCAAAGACATATGTCGGCTCAACCAGCCCAGCTTATAATCAGAAAGAATTTCTTTCTTTTTAGCAGCGCTAAAAGTTGACTTCTTTTTCTTCGTCTTTGTTTCTGCCATCTTCAAAAATTATATCGTTCAAAATAAATAGAATAGAGCCCGAATCGGGGGCATCAATAATACGGGAAAAGCGCTTTTCTTACAAAAACAGAACATTATTTAATGCCTGATTAACACTAATCCAATAAACACTGTTTTGGTGTGATTTACTCTGTAAATCCACCTTTCGTCATCTTGATGGGGTCCAGAGCGTTATCCAGTTCCTCATCAGACAGATCTGTCATTTCTTTTGCTACATCTTTCAAAGGCCTGCTTTCGGCAAACGCTTTTTTAGCGATCTTAGCTGCAAGGTCATAACCAATGATCGGGTTTAACGCCGTCACTAAGATCGGATTCCTTCCAACCATATCAGCAATAACATCTTTGCGCACTTCCAGTCTTGAAACAGAACGGTCAGCCAGATTTCTTGCGGCATTTCCAAGTATTTCAACAGACTGAAGTAAATTATGCGCTACCACAGGTAGCATAACATTCAGCTCAAAGTTCCCTGCTTGTCCGGCAACTGTAATAGTACTGTCGTTTCCGATAACCTGAGCACATACCATTGTCAAAGATTCTTCGATCACCGGATTTACTTTACCCGGCATTATGGAAGATCCCGGCTGAAGAGCCGCTAATTGAACTTCTCCTAATCCACCGTTTGGTCCTGAATTCATCCAACGCAGATCATTGCCGATCTTCATCAATCCAACAGCAATTGTTTTTAACTGTCCTGAAAGTTCTACCGGTGCGTCAACTGTCGCCTGAGCTTCAAAATGGTTTTCAGCTTCTTTGAAATCGATTCCTGTAAGTTCTGAAACTTTTGCTGCAAAATTCTTACCGAAATCAGCATGTGTGTTAATTCCGGTTCCTACAGCAGTTCCGCCTTGTGGCAACTCCGTCATTCTGACGAGTGCTGATTTAACGCGATCTATTCCCAGATCGACCTGACGTGCATATCCACCAAATTCCTGTTCAATAGTTACAGGCATAGCATCCATCAAGTGTGTTCGCCCTGTTTTTACTACATCAGCATATTCTTTTCCTTTGCTGATGAACGTATCACGCAGATGCTCAAGTGCAGGAATCAGATTATTTTTAACTGCAAGAACAGCGGATATTCTGATAGCAGTAGGAATCACATCATTAGAACTTTGACCAAAATTCACATGGTCGTTCGGATGAATTCCAAGGTCTTCACTCAACTCGTTTGCGCGGCGAGAGATCATCTCATTGGCATTCATATTTGATGATGTTCCGGAACCGGTCTGAAAAATATCGATCACAAACTCTTTATCGTGTTTTCCGTCAATTACTTCCTGAGCTGCTTCAGAAATTGCATTTGCAATATCCTTATCTAAAAGATCCAATCCTGAATTAGCAAGTGCTGCCGATTTCTTTACATATCCCAATGCCTGAATAAATTCACGGCTGAAACGAATACCGCTTATTGGAAAATTATCGTGTGCACGTTGGGTTTGGGCTCCGTAAAGCGCGTCTTTTGGCACTTTAACTTCTCCCATAGAATCTTTTTCAATTCTGAAATCGCTCATAGTCTCATCTAGTTTTAAACGTTCTTATAAACTGAGTTCTATTAAAATATCGTATAACCTTACCGATTAGTCATTCCTGCGGAGGCAGGAATCTAAATCTTGGTTTGAAACTCATTAGAAATATATCAAAGAATCCAGATTCCAGGCCTACGCCGTGGAATGACCTTGCATATACTCTAAAGATTTTTTTAAAGCAAAACTCAGATTTAAAGATAACACTTTTATTAATGATGAGCAGGCAAAATCGGTTGAATTCTATTCCTTAGAATTTGGTTACATTTAGCAGAATTAAAACAATTACGCCTGTGAGTGCTATTTCTGAGATCCGAATAAAGAACATGGTGTGCGACCGCTGTATAAAAGTGGTTCGGCAAAAACTGGAAGAACAAAACTTGCCTGTTCAGCATATTGAACTGGGTAAAGTTCTGTTTGATCGTCCGGTAGAAATCGATAATACAACGCTTGCAAAAGTATTGGAAGAAGAAGGTTTTGAGTTGATCGATGATGCCACTTCTCAACTTATCTCCAGAATTAAAATTTCTGTCATCAATCATATACATCATCACACAACCGGAGAATCATTCCATAACCTTACCGATTATCTGGAAAAAGAGATCGGTAAAAGTTATTCCAGTTTAAGTTCACTTTTCTCAAAAAATGAAGGTAGAACCATTGAGAAATATTCCATTCAACAACGCATAGAACGGGTGAAGGAATTACTTATTTATGGAGAGAAAACAGTGAGCGAAATTGCTCATGAATTGGGATACAGCAGTACTCAATACTTGTCCAATCAGTTTAAAAGTGAAACCGGTCTCACCCCTACCGAATTCAGAAAGCTCATTTCCTCAAATAGAAAGCCTTTGGACGAGGTTTGAAATATTAATACCTCCTGCTTTTTTCTCTGAAATAAAGGTTAAAATCCTGAAAAACCTGATCTCTTTTTGACCTCCCCAATTTCTCATCACATTCACTGTATGGATTAGCTCGCCCCTCCTTCTATAAGGAGGGGAATTTATGAATATACTTATGTTCTTTTTCTGATTCAGTTTTAAATCAACGAGTCCTTCTCCTTATGAAGGAGAAGACAGATGAGGTCAGAAAACATCTACTATACATACCTCGGCAATATCAGTGATCAAATCAACGAAATCAGTGATCAAAAATCCTACACATCAATTCATAAATTCTGTAAGTAGATTCTGATTGAATTGTCTCATATTAGCAACGAACAAATCACCAGATCATGAAACACACTTATCAAATTAACGGAATGAGTTGCAATGGTTGTAAAAGCCATGTAACCGAAGCACTTTCTGAAATTGAGAATATTCAAGACGTCTCAGTATCACTTGAAGAAGGAACTGCAGAAATTCAGATGTCTGAACATGTAGAATTGGAAACACTTCAGGAAGCATTAAACGATCTTTCAGGAAATTATTCGGTCCAACTACCCGGCGATCATTCTCATCATGAGCATCCTAAGAAAGAAAAGAAAAAGAAGCAGAACGGAAACGGTGTGTTTTACTGCCCCATGCATTGCGAAGGTGACAAAACCTACGATGAACCCGGAGATTGTCCTGTTTGTGGTATGGATCTGGTTGAAGAGCAAAATATGAGTTCGGGCTCTTCTTCTGATATTTATACTTGCCCTATGCATCCTGAAGTTGAACAAAAAGGGCCCGGTTCTTGTCCAAAATGTGGCATGGATCTGGTTCCAAAAGAAGCCGATGAATCAGCGGAACAAAAAAAGTACAAAGAATTACTTAAGAAATTCTGGGTCGCAGTAGCTTTTACCCTTCCTATTTTTATCATTGCGATGTCAGAAATGATCTCTGAAAATCCATTGTATGAAATGATGGATGTACAGATCTGGAACTGGATTCAATTCGGGCTTTCTTTACCTGTAGTTTTCTATGCCACATGGATGTTCTTTGAGCGGGCTTGGCGCTCCATCAAAACATGGAATTTAAATATGTTTACACTGATCGGAATCGGTGCAGGAATCGCATGGCTGTTCAGTGTGTTTGCTTTGATATTTCCAGATTTCTTTCCGGAGCAGTTTAAGACCGATGCAGGAACTGTTCATCTGTATTTCGAATCCGCTACTGTAATCTTAACGCTGGTTTTACTTGGACAAGTATTAGAAGCTCGGGCTCATTCTCAAACTAATAATGCCGTAAAAGAGTTGATGAAACTCGCTCCAAACACGGCTATCAGGGTCAAAGATGGGAAAGAAGAAGAGATTCATATTGATGAAATTGAAGTTGGTGATCATCTGAAAGTAAAACCGGGAGAAAAAATTCCGGTGGATGGGAGCATCATTGAAGGACAAACTTCTATCGATGAATCTATGATCACCGGCGAGCCTGTTCCTGTAGAAAAATCGACAGACGATTCAGTGAGTTCAGGTACCATTAACGGAAACAGCTCTTTCATCATGAAAGCAGAGAAAGTAGGTGACGAAACACTCCTTTCTCAGATCGTGGATATGGTAAATAAAGCCAGCCGAAGTAAAGCGCCGATCCAAAATCTTGCGGATAAGATCTCAGGATACTTTGTACCTGCTGTCGTTTTAATAGCCATAATCACGTATGGAGTTTGGGCATTATTCGGTCCTGAACCGGCTCATGTGTACGCCCTGATCAATGCCATTGCTGTGCTGATCATTGCTTGTCCTTGCGCCCTTGGATTGGCTACACCGATGTCTGTAATGGTTGGTGTTGGAAAAGGCGCTCAAAACGGAGTGCTCATCAAAAATGCAGAGGCGCTTGAGCGAATGAACGAAATGGACGTGCTTATTATCGACAAAACCGGAACCATCACTGAAGGTAAACCATCCGTGGAGAAAATGGTTTCTGTGGATGATGATTATTCCGAGGAGCAGATCATCCAATTTGTAAGCTCATTAAACAACGAAAGTGAACATCCGCTAGCTGAAGCCACCGTTAAATACGGAAAGTCTAAAGAGATCGAGTTTCTAAAAGTATCTGATTTCGAATCCATAACCGGACAAGGAGTTCAGGGAACCATTGATGGTAAAACCATCAAACTCGGTAACAGAAAAATGTTCAGTGATTCAGATACATCAGAACAAGATAAGATTGAGAAATCCCTCAGCGAGATCAGCGATCCCAAAACAATTTCCTGGTTAGCTGTAGATGAGTCAGTTGTTGGGTATGTAGTCATCGCTGATGCAATCAAAGAAAGCAGCAAAAAAGCCATTCAAGCTCTTCAGGAAAAAGGAATAGAAGTAATTATGCTTACGGGTGACAATCCGCAAACAGCAAAAGCCGTAGCTGAGGAAATGAACTTATCTTCATACAAAGCGGAATGCCTGCCTCAGGATAAACTGGAAGAAATCGAACGACTTCAGGACGAAGGAAAGAAAGTAGCCATGGCGGGTGACGGAACCAATGATGCTCCGGCTTTAGCTCAATCTGATATAGGAATTGCCATGGGAACCGGAACCGATGTGGCGATGGAAAGTGCCATGATCACTTTGGTGAAGGGAGATCTGAATGGAATTGTTAAAGCAAAAAATCTGAGTACGGAAGTGGTCAAAAACATCAAACAAAACCTGTTCTTTGCCATGATCTATAATTCAGTAGGCGTGCCGATCGCTGCCGGAGTTTTATTTCCGGTTTTCGGTATTTTACTTTCACCAATGATCGCAGCACTGGCAATGAGTTTCAGTTCTGTTTCAGTGATTGGAAATGCACTGAGATTGAGAGGTGTAAAAATCACTTGACTCCGTACCAAGGTACAGGGCTTATATTGCCTCTGGAACAGAAATACGAATAAACCGGAGAACAATTATGCCGTTTAAGAAAGGAGAAGTTTATCAATGTCCCGACTCAGGTTGTGGATGCGAAGTAACCGTAACTAAGAGTGCACCGCCAAGTTGTGGTGGAACTCAAAACCCAACCTGTTGTTGCGGAAAAACAATGATCAAGAAGGGTTAAATTATATAGGCGGGATTAATTTCCCGTCTTTTGTTTTATTACACTATGGATACTAAAGAAAAGATCACTTACAAAGTCGGAGAAGTAGCTCGCAAAGCCGGGGTGAATAAAGAAACACTTCGTTACTACGAAAAACGAAAACTCATCACTAAACCGGATCGTCGCAGATCAGGGTACCGCATATTTACTCAACACCATATTGATCAGGTAAAATTTATAAAAAGAGCACAGGAACTTGGGTTTACTCTCAGTGAGATCAAAGAATTGTTGGAGCTCAGAATGGATGAGAATACTACCTGCTCGGAAGTTAAAACCGAAGCTGAAGAAAAGTATAAAGATGTTGTTGAGAAAATCGAAGATTTGCAAAGAATTAAAACTACTCTCGTTGAATTGATTGATTCATGTTCCGGTAGCGGGCCTAAAGGAGAATGTCCAATTCTTGAAGCATTAGAAGGTGAGAACAAAATGGGAGAAAACTTACGATAACAAGATCAAGTTGTAATCAGTATTTAAGCATTTGCTTAAATAATAAATTTATTATACTATTGAATAAACTAATCCCATATTATGAATAAACAAGATTGTATAAGAGAGGTAGCTGATCTCAATCAAATAAACCGATGTATAGATTCCTTAGAACAGGTTGATACATCTATCTATAAATTAACTGATATTTTAAAACTAGCAGCGAATGACGTTAGGCTTAAAATTCTTTTTCTGTTAAATGCTGAGGAAAAATTATGTCCTTGTGATCTTGGGGATATCCTGAATATGAGTATACCTGCTATATCTCAACATCTTAGAAAATTGAAAGATGGTGGTTTAGTCGATACAACCCGAGATGGGCAGGTTATTTTTTATTCTCTCAATCCTGTCTTTAAGAAAATTCTGTCTCCAATTTTTGGACACATAAATAACAACCAACTATTAAAGGTTTTAGCAGCATGAGTAAACAAAAAAACAATCAAACAGAGACCAAGTGGATCGGAGCAGGAATCTTTACCGCATTTTTAGCTTCTTTATGCTGCATCACTCCTGTTGTAGCTATAGTAGCCGGTGTAAGCGGAGCAGCAGCTACTTTTTCTTGGATTGAACCATTCAGACCTTATATAATTGGACTTACCGTATTATTGCTTGGTTATGCATGGTATCGGTTATTAAAACCCAATTGGGATCCGGATTGTGCTTGCGAAGAAAATCCATCTTTTCTGAATTCTAAAAGCTTTTTGGGAATAGTAACTGTAGTTGCAGCACTGTTAATAAGCTTCCCTTACTATTCGACTATTTTTACTTCGAAACCGGATCAGAAAGTCGTATACGTACAGCAAGATCAGGTTGAAACTGTTTCATTCAATATTGACGGAATGACCTGCGCAGGATGTGAAGCAGCAGTCTTAAGTGCCGCTCATGGGGTAGACGGTGTACTCGAAGCTTCTGCTTCTTATGAAAATCAAAATGCTGTTGTCAAATTTGATAAGGAGAAAACGACAGTCCCAACTATTATTGAGGCTATAAACAAAACCGGTTATATAGCTTCAGAAAGCGAGAAACTTAATTAAATTTATATGAAAACCACCATTGCTGAATCAACCATAACATGCCCTAAATGTGGAAATCAATCCACAGAAACCATGCCAACAGATTCCTGCCAATTTTTCTGGGAATGCCCTGAATGTAAAGAGGTTCTGAAACCTAAACAGGGAGACTGCTGTGTGTTTTGCTCCTATGGAGATGTCGCTTGTCCACCCATCCAACAAGATAAAAGCTGTTGTTAGTTATGAACTATAAAGACATTAAAAAAATAAAAATCTTAATATAGGAGACACATGAAATTTGATCTAATTGTTATAGGTTCCGGGATGTCAGGAATGACAATCGCGAATAAATGTGCTGCAAAAGGTTTAAAAACTGCCGTCACAGATTCAAGGCCATATGGTGGGACCTGTGCGTTAAGAGGTTGTGACCCGAAAAAGATTTTGATTGGGGCTGCAGAAATCATCGATCGAGCCAACAAAATGTCAAACATTGGTATTGCCGGGAAAGTAGAAATTAACTGGAATGAATTAATGGCATATAAAAACGATTTCGTTTCCAATATGCCGTCAAGAGTTGAGAAAGGATATCAAAAAAATGATGTCACGATGTTTCATGGTGCTGCAAGCTTTAAATCTCCCAACTCCATCAAAATTGGTGATGATATTTTAGAAAGCGATAAAATTGTTATTAGTACCGGAGCAAAAGCACGGACATTAAACATACCGGGTGGCGATCTTTGTATAGATAGTTCTGATTTTCTTAATTTAGATAGCCTACCAAATAATGTTACTTTTATTGGTGGCGGTTACATTTCATTCGAATTTGCACATCTTGTGGCAAGAGCCGGAAGCAAAGCAACCATCCTGCACAAAGGTGAAAGACCTTTAGAAAATTTTGATGAGGACATGGTAGATCATCTGGTAAAAGCCACTGAAGGACTCAACATTGACCTTAAGCTAAAATCTGAAGTAGTAGCCATTGAAAAAACCAACAACCATTTATTAGTTACAGCCAAATCTGAGAATTCAACCCAAACAATTCAAACTGATATGGTAGTAAATGCTGCCGGAAGAGTTCCTGAATTAGATGGTCTTAATCTTGAAAAAGCGAATGTTGAGTACGGTAAAAAAGGAATTATAGTAAATGAGTTTCTACAGAGTAAAAGTAACTCATCTGTGTATGCTGCAGGAGATTGTGCAGCTACTCAAGGTTTGAATCTTACGCCCGTTGCGGTAATGGAAGGACATGCTGTTGCATCAAATATTATACGAGGTAATTCAAAGAAACCTGACTATACTGAAATGCCCTCCTCTTTATTTACATTACCTCCTCTATCGGCAGTTGGTTTTACAGAAAAGGAACTAAAGGATAAAGAGATATCTTATCATGTAAATTCCGGTTCTGCAAAAGACTGGTATAACGCTAAGAGAATCAATGAATCAACTTATGCATATAAAGTGTTACTAAATGACGAAGGCTACATTTTAGGAGCTCATTTAATTGGCCCCCATTCAGAGGAAACCATTAACCTTTTTGCACTGGCGATAAAAAATAAGATAAAAGCCAATTCGCTTAAAAGTTTTGTTTATTCGTACCCTTCTATGGCATCAGATGTTGGCTCAATGGTTTGATAACCTAAATCTTATTCACCAACTTCAGATCAAGGGGTTCTATTTTTACTCCTCCGGAGATGTTCCCTGCCCTCCCATTCAGAAAGGCAGAGATTGCTGTTGAAATCGTTAATGTATTATCTCGAAGACCAATGCAGCGCTATTACTCTCCACATCCCATTCTCTTTTTTGAGTACGGCAAGTTCTAGGCTGCTCAAATCAATATCTCTTCCTGAATAAGTTCCTGTCATTTTTGTTTTTGAAGTCACCCACGCCATATTTCCTTCTACACTAATTTCCTGAGATAATTCTTCCCTGTTCATTGCAGATAAAAACTTTCCATCTGAATGAAAATGATGAGATAAATACTGACTTTTAGTTTCCATGCCGCCACCTTCAAGAATTGTGACATCATCATGCAGTATCTCTCCTGCTTTTTCAGAATCATTCTCTACAATTGCCGTTTCAAGATCGTTCAATGTTTTTGCAATCATCTCTTTTTCTGTTGACTGCTGAGCAAATAAAGCAATGCTTGAAAATGCCAGTACTACTAGTGTGTATGTTAATTTTTTCATTTTTAATTCCTTCTAGTTTGAATTATTAATTTTCAACCACTTATTATAAATTTCATCGTCCCATAGATTTTGAACAAAAGCAATAACAGCCAGCTTTTCTTCTTCAGAAAGCACTTCTTTAAAAGCAGGCATGCTTCCTCCTAAAGGAATTCCACCTTTGTTGATGGTTTCCATCAGCACTTCAGTAGAATGATGCCAAGTATGTGCAGTTCCGTTAAGTGGCGGTGCCGGAAACTGCCCGTTAGGATTCGGTGTTTTCCAATCTTCTACCAAACCTTGACCTTTTCCTCCGTGACATTGAGCACAGTTTGCAGTAAATACTTGTTTACCTAGTTCAAATTGTTGCTGGGTGTACCAACGACTTTCTTTAAAAGTGATCGATCCATCAACAGCCTTTGTTTCTTTTTCTTTTTCTCCACAGCTTACCCAAACAAGTGGGCTGATACCTAAAAAAAGAACAAAAAATATATTTTTAGACTTCATCATAAGTTGCTTTGCTTTGAAATTTTTCCGCAAAAAATAAGCTTAAAGCAGGTAATATAGTTATCTGCAAAATAGGGGAAATACCTACCTGTAAGCCTACAATATTAAGTGACGGCATGCTTTCATTATAGCTCCATAGTTCCCAGTAAATGGCAATCCATTCCAAGAATATAGCGGCGAGAAAACTTATCAAAACCAATACACAATAGTCTCTAAAGTGTCCTCTAAAAAAATGTATTGAATTAAAAGTTTTGGTGATCCCTTTCCAAAGTGTGAGAACGATTAATATATCACCAAATACAGCTGCCCACATCCATATAGTTCCTTTCCAAAATGGCCAACTCCACATGTCATAAAGAAATACACACTGTGTAAATTCCCAAAGTGTATTTAGCAAAAAAGCCCAAAGAACTACACTTATCGTGCGGTTCTTTAGGAATGACTTTAACTTTTTCAAAATGTTAATTTCGTATCGCTCTGGATGAACCATGATTCTGCATGATCTTCCATCCCGATTCTGTTTTCTTAAGAACTGAAGTAGCTACGGCTTGTCTTTCTATAGTTCTGCTGTCAGCCCCTCCGGTCACGATCTTATAGTTGTACGTCTCAAAGGCTACTGCAATCTTTCCTTCAATTTGTACATCCACTTTATAATCGATGAACGAAAATTCTTTAAAATGGCCCAATTCAGGTCCAATATGATGATCTAAATAATCCTGATAACTTCCTTCATATTTTCCGTTTTCAAAAACGTCTGCATCTTCTGTAAATAGTTCTTGTGTTCCGGTTACATCTAAAGCCTCGAGTGCGTTTTTATACGCCTTCAGTACTTTTTTTACAGCTTCCACTTCCTCGGAAGAAGCTATTTCCTTATGATTCTCATGATCCATATTTTGAGCTGATATGTATCCCGTTGACAGCAATAATAAACCTGTTAATAGTATTGTTTTCATGTTATTTACCCTTTTATTTTAGTTGTGATAATTCGATTTTTGAAATAAGAATGCTTCCTTCTCCTTCAATTCTTAAACCTACAGATCCTGATTCCGGAGCATCGCCGTGTCCATGAACAGCCATTTCTTTATTTATATATCCCCTGAAATGAGTACCGTTTCCGACAACTCTAAAAAACTGAACTCCACCTGCTTCAAATTTACCTTCCTGAAACACATTGTTTTCACTTTGCTCTTTTCTTCCCTGTATTATTACACCTGAAGATTTGAGCTGTACATAATCAAAATTTTCATTATCGATAAAGTGGTGAATCAACATCAAGTCCCCATCAAGGTCAGTCATGTCGATATAGTAGTCGACCTGTACATTTTGATAATTGCTATGTGTGACGAAAGTGTTTGATCCTTCATCCATACTTAGTTTCAAATACTGAGTACTATTTGAAGCTACTGCTTCAGGATTAAGCTCATTAACTGAGCCTTCTGTCCAGTGAAAGTTTCCTATCAAATCAGTTACTGCATTTTCGTTCATTTCCCAGAACCAATCACCATTTTCTTTTTGTGTAAAAGAAGATTCAGAGGAAGTCGGGTTTGAATCCGTTAAATCAGGAGAAACTTCTTCTTGTTCGAGTAATTGTCCGGTACCGGCTCCATAACCAAATACCATTTCAGCTCCGTGTTCTCCCGTTTCGTATAACAAAAAGATTCCCGGAAGTACTGCTACAAAAGCCACGTATTTAGTTATCGATTTCTCAAAAAGTTTAAAATAATGTAGTCCGATTCTTAAGACAGCATATGCTATAAAAAACCACACCAGCCAAAGGGCCCAGTCTGCGTGATTATTTAATACTGTTTGAGCTTCCGTAGGAAGAAAAACACTGTCCGCTGCTGATTTACCGGAGTAATAAACTCCTATTGCAGAAACAGATCCTATTATATATATAATCGTATTCTTCTTTTCGTCCCACCATTCTTCGGGAATAAAGAGAGAAATAAAGTTCATCAATGCCGCTAGAATGATAATCCCAATTGGAAAATGAACCAATAGCGGATGAATATTTGGTGCCCATTCAGGTATAAGTTCCATAATATTTAATTTTTATAGTTTAAAATGTACTGTAAATAAAAAGAGATATTCCTACAGCATTAATAAGAATAAAAAGAGTAACTGCGACCTTCTTAAATTTTCCGCCGCCTTCCATATCCATATTCATGCTTGCCCCATGTTCTTTTTTGTGTTGTTTGTATAAATAGATCAACCATCCTGTAACCAGAACAAAAACAATATTCATCCAAAAGGTATAGTCAATCTTAAACTGAGTAACTTCCTGAACCACTTTTGCTGACTCAGGGATGATCCCAAAAAATGAAAAAGCACTGTTCAGAATTAATGCAGTAGCCACAATACTCACAAACATTATACCTGCGATATACAGAGCAACCTTCCATCCATAATATTTAGCGTTGATATGAACCAACGGTGGGACCATCAGATCTGAGTAAATGAAGCCCATAATTCCGGCGAACATAACTCCGTTCTCATTCAATACTGTTGCCAAAGGAATATTTCCCATCGAGCCAATAAAAGTTGCCCCGGCAACGAAAGGAGCAATAACTGCATTTTCAAGGGTTACTAACCAACTCGGTATATTTGTAGCATCTGCTAAGAAAAGAGCGGACCAGAAATCTGCAGGAACCATTACCGCAACAAATCCTGCAATGGTAAAACCGATAAGAATGTCTTCCCAAGCCATCTTCCAGTCGTTTACAAACTTCTGGCCAACCAGATGCCATCCTTTCCTACTGGTGATACGCTCTTTCCAGTTAAAGTCATCATCCATAGATGAGTCTTCTTCTTCAAGTTTATTGCGTGTCTCTTTAATCCATTTCTTTGGATAGGTGAGTTTAATTAACACACTGCTAATGGCAATTAATATGAGACCACCAATAATTTCTGCCGCAAGAAATTGCCATCCCAAAAAGATCATAATTAGAATTCCCAACTCAATAACCAAGTTGGTAGAAGCGAACATAAATGCAACCGCAGCTACAAAATGTGCTCCCTTTTTTACTAAAGACCGTGCCGCCGCTAATGCAGCAAAGGAACAAGATGATGAGGCTGAACCGAATAAAGTAGAAAGTGAAATACTTTTGAAGTCAGCATCACCCATATATTTTGTCATTTTTCCTTTAGACACAAATGCCTGAATCATTCCGGAAACAAAGTATCCCAAAATGAATGCCCAACCTGACTTCCAAAAGAAACCCAGCGCCGTTTTTGTTGACTCTCCATAAAGTTGTATGAATTCATTCATTTTTTAATACTTCTTAGTTAGCTTATGTTATTTCATAATTAGCCATCATACCGCTATCCTCATGTTCGAGGTTGTGACAATGAAATACATACATTCCTTTAGGTGCATCAAACTTCATTATCACTCGAACATGCTCTCCGGGCATTACTAAAACGGTGTCTTTCCAACCTGTTTCGTGAGGTAAAATCCCTCTACTTCCACTTCTATCTAGTACTTTAAATTGTATGGCATGTATATGCATTGGGTGAGGAGTTGGTGTATCATTAATAAACTCCCAGATTTCTATTTGACCTTGCTTAACCTGTAAATCTACACGGTTCATTTCAAATTGCTTTCCATTGATCGTGTGCCCTTTCATCATCTGCATATTAAGATCAATTTGTCGTCTCAAGGCCGCATCTTTTTCTTCAGGAAAGGTCGAAACTGAAAGCTCTTTGGGTAATTCTGGAATGCTTCCAACACGTTCATCGATAATTTTAAACTCCATCAGTTTAAAGCTCGCTCCCTGCTCCGGGCTGCTCCCTCCCATCATATTGCCCATACCATTCATCATGCCCCCTGAAGATGGAATGTCGAAAGGAAGGCTTACCAAAGAAGCTCTTTCTTGACTGAATTTAGAAAAATCAATCAATATATCTGCTCTTTCCCCGGGTGCAAGTAAAAGTTGATCAACTTCTAATGCTTTTGGAAGTAACCCGCCATCGCCACCTATTAAAGTAAACGGGAGTTGGTTTTGAAAAGCGATATTATAGATTCTGGCATTTGAGCCATTTAGTAACCGAACGCGATACATTCCTTTTTTTACGTCTTTAATAGCCGCCGGTGTACCATTGATTAAAACTTTATCACCCAAAAATCCCGTCATCATTTGTTCGTGCATCGAAGGATCATATACTATCTCACCAGATGAAGTTGAACGTCTATCCTGAATAAGCAAAGGAATTTCAAATTCTCCATTTGGCAGATCTAATGCTTTTTCCTCTTCGTCTTCTACAATAAAGAATCCAGCCAAGCCCTTGTAAACTTGATCACCTGTTATTCGATCAGGATGTGGGTGATACCAATAGGTACCCGCCCGTTGGTTGATTAAAAAGTCATACTCATAAGCTCCACCAGAAATAGCATCTTTTGGATGACCATCCATATCCGGAGGGACGATCAATCCATGCCAATGAATGATACTATCTTGGCCAATTTGGTTTTCAAAAATTGCTTTAATTCTGTCACCATGTCGACATTTTATCGTTGGTGATGGATAACTTTGATTAAACTGAAAGCCTGATATTTGATAATTTTCTCCAATAATATAATTCTCCGAAGAAGCAGCAAGAGTAAAATTTTGATTATTTATAAGCGGGGGTTGCCCCAAGTTGTTAATAAATTCATCATAACCAATCATCTGATTGGTTCGACAACTACTTATGAAAGGGCTTAAAGCTAGTGCACCTGATCCTATTGCAATGTTTCTTATAAAGCTTCTTCTATTCATAATTGTTCTTTACAGAGTTTCGATGATTTTACTGAGACTTGATTGGACTTGTTGAGCAATATTATTCAGCTCTTTATTCTCTACTGCCTGCATGGAAGCCAGTGGATTGACTGCGGAAACTTCAACCGTTCCATCTTCGTGCTCTTCCACGATGACATTGCAAGGAAGCATAGTTCCAATTTTATCCTCTTTTAAAAGGGCTTGATGTGCAAAGTTTGGATTACAAGATCCCAAAATTTTATACTTCTTGAAATCCACATCCAGCTTATTTTTAAGCGTTTCTTTCACGTCAATTTCTGTGAGTACCCCAAAACCTTCGTCCTTGAGCCTTTCAGTTACATGTTGAATAGCATCTTCAAAATTTTGATTTACTGTTTTAGATATATAATAGTCCATGATTGTCCTTAATTTTCGAGTTCTGCTTTTTTCTGTTCGAATTCGGTTTTACTGATTTCTCCCCCGGCATACCGTTTCTTAAGTATTTCAAGAGGGCTTTCTTCGCTATTCAATTTTTGTTGTTGATTAGCTCTGAAAAATTGAAAAAATCCGTAACCAATTACAAAGATCAAAAGCCACCAAAGAATCATCATCCATCCTCCTCCAAATCCATTTAAGCACTGCATAGTTATGTCCTGTTAGAAACAGTGCCTGATGCATTATTCACCAGGCACTATTCTATGATTAATGATTATCTCCTGACTTTGAGCCTTCGGGCATATCCATAGCGCCCTTCATCATTTGCATGCACATCATGTGCATTTTCATGGCACGCTCATTCATCATTCCCTTCATTTTTGCCTGATCCATTTCCTTTCCATCCATCATGGCTTGCATCATTTGCATATGGGCTTGCATTTTTTCTTTCATTTCTGGGTTTTGCATCATCATATGACCATCTCCCATATTCATTTCGGAACCCATATTCATCATCTTATGCATCATCTGCTTTCGCATTTTTGGATCTTTCATCATCTGATCCATCATCATGGATCTCATGGTAGAATCTTTCATCATTTCCATCATTTGTTCTTTCTTGCCATCATGCATGTTATCTTGTTGTGCATGAGCAAAGCCGATCAAAAGAACGGTGAACATTGATGTGAGTATGATATGTTTTAGTGTTTTCATAGTGTTTCTCCTTTTATTTGTCTTCTTATGATTAAATTTTTTCATGGTTATCAATTGTCCTGCTTAAGCCCAATGTTATAGACAGAGGCCATAAATGCCCCCATCAACCAACCTAGGATAAAGGTCTGCACAATTCCTAATAGTGCCTGCCAAACAGGTACGTCCATTCTTATGATTGAAGTTGTGTCAAGACCGTGAAGCAGACTGTTGAAGAACCATATGGTTCCTTCTCTGCCTACCGTTAACATGAGCAGTATACATCCCAGATAGAGTATTGCTCCGGCTGACCCAACTGCCATTCCAAACCGTTTAATGCTTAATTTTTCCATGTTTTCTCCTGTTTTTTGTTAGTTAGTGTCCTCATGATTATGTCCGTCATTTGAACGGAACATCATGAGATGTGCACCAAACATGATGAGGATGAATAGAAAGAATGTGATCGGACTCTCCAGCCCGAAACTTGGTGCCAAAAAAATGAGCAAGAGAGGTACAACACATCCAATAATCATCCAAAAATAATGTCTTTTCATGGCTATCATCTTTAGTTTTATAAAAGCACTTCTGGGCCTTCTTTTCCATCGCGTATGCGCAATGCATATTCAATGGGGGATACAAAAATAATTCCGTCCCCGGAAGAGCCTGTTGAAGCGATCTCTTGTATGATTTCAATAATAGGTTGAATAGAGGTTTCCTGTGCAGCGATTTCTATTTTAATAACCCTTGAATGCATAGCCGGGAAGTCTAAAGAGCCGTGTTCATGAGCAGGATCAGAGTATTGCCCGGCGCCTTCGCCTTTAAAGACAGTAATGCTAAAATGCCCGGCTGCTCTAAGAGCCGTATAAACATCTTCAAGTAGTATAGGTCGTATATAAGCTTTAATAAGTTTCATAAAACCTCTTTTTAATCATTATTGTTATTATAAAATCCTATGTAACCGTATTTAGTACCACAACCTTACCCCGGCAACTACTCCAAATACACTTACATCTGCACCTTCAAGTTTTGCCAGATCTGCTGTTTCGCTCAATTTCCTATTCCAGGAAATTCCCAAATAAGGAGCGAATTCTCGCTTAATCTCGTATCTCAATCTTAAACCAAGCTGGATATTATTGAGCCCTGATCCCACTCCGAAGTCTTCTACTTTTTGAACCGCTACACTTGTGGCCAATCTTGGTTGGATAATGAGCCGCTGAGTCATCAGCAAGTCTAACTCACCTTCAAAACTACCCGATAAATCTCCGTCTTCACTTACTGCGATACTTCCATCCACTTCAAATAAATAAGGAGCTAAACCTTGCAAACCCAAAACTGCAAAAGCTCTTGAATTACTGGTAATGCTGTTATAGGCAACATCGTATCTTAGACCTGCTTGAACATCGAAATAGGAAGTTACCGGGCGACTGTATAACCCTTGAAATTCCATTTCTCCTTCTTTTTCTGAAGTAAGGGCTTCCCCTTCTGCTTTAAACCAGAATTTATTGTAATCCTTTCCATAATACCCCTGAACATCCCAAACCAAGGGATTTGTGCCTTCTTTAGAATAGTATTCAAACCTGTCAGCTACAAAGTAGAAATAGGTTTTGTTATCGGGAAGAATCTTGTTGCTAAATTCCGGAGCCTTTTGAGCTTTCACTGAGTTACCGGTTAAAATTAATATGGGTAACAAAATGAGTGCTATTTTTTGAAAATTTATCTTTAACATAATATTGTTACTGAAAATTTTTGGGGTTCGCTTAACAATGACATTTACTTGTTTCATTAGTAGATCCCTCCATTTTTATCACTAACCTGTACAACTCGAAACATCCCCATTTCCATGTGATATAGAATGTGGCAATGAAAAGCCCATCGCCCTTTATCTCTTGGTGTGACTAGTGCAGAGATTCGCTGTGCCGGTTGTATTAAAAGAGTGTGTTTTCGAGGATTATAGATCCCGTTTTCGTTCTCTAATTCCATCCACATTCCGTGTAAATGGATAGGATGTTCCATCATCGTATCGTTTACAAGAATCAAGCGTAGTCTTTCATCCTGAGTAAATTCAATAGGTCCTTTTACCTCATTGAATTCTTTACCATCAAAAGACCACATATAGCGTTCCATATTTCCTGTAAGATGTAATTCAACTTCTCTTTCCGGTTTTCTCTCATCAATATTTGGCTCAAGACTTTTCAAATCATTGTACACAAGAACTTTACGCCCGTCTTTTCCTAACCCTATTCCCGGCTCATTTAAGCGATTGTATTGATTATCGGCAATCGCTGCTGCGCCAACTCCATGTCGATCAGGACCATGTTTTACAGGATCTGAATTCATACCTGACATACCCATCATATTATGGTCCATGTTTCCATTATCCATTCCTTCCATGGCGTTGTCTTTCTTTTCCATGTTATCCATCTTCATGCCGTCCATCTTCATATCGCTCATATTCATCCCCATATCTTTCATAGTACGGGTTGGTCTTGGACGAAGAACAGGAACTGCCGCAGCCATTCCTTCATTAGGAGCTAACGTGCCACGCGCAAAACCGCTTCGATCAAGTGATTCAGCAAAAATTGTAAATGCTTTCTCTTCTTTTGGTTCAACAATTACATCATACGTTTCGGCGATACCAATTCTGAACTCTTCAATAGAAACCGGCTCTATATTCTGTCCATCTGCCTGAACTACCGTCATTTTCAATCCGGGAATGCGAACATCAAAAGTAGATCCTGCAGAACCATTGATGAATCGTAAACGTATTCTTTCTCCTTTTTTAAAAAGAGCATTCCAATTCGATTCCGGACCACGACCATTCATTAAGTAGGTGTAGGTGGCTCCTGTAACATCTGCAAGATCGGTTGGACTCATACGCATTCGTGCAAATGATGTATAATTTTTAAATGCACTTACAAAACCATCTTCCGAAACATCTTTAAAGAACTCGCCAAACGTTCGCTTCTGATAATTATAGTAACCATCCATTTTTTTCATATTGTTCATTACATCATATGGACTCTCAAATGTCCAGTCAGATAGTAACACAGGATACTCTCTGTCATACTCAACAGGATCATTATCTTTTGGTTCAATAATCATTGGTCCATAATGTCCCAACTGTTCCTGTAATTTTGAATGGCTGTGATACCAGTATGTACCATTTTGAGTTACCGGAAAGCGGTATTCAAAAGTTTCTCCCGGTTTAATACCATCGAAACTTACTCCCGGAACTCCATCCATTTGAAACGGTAAAATAATTCCATGCCAGTGAATAGATGTATCTTCTTTAAGCTCATTTTTAACTCTAAGTAAAACATCTTCGCCTTCTTTTAAGCGGATAAGCGGTCCGGGAACACTTCCATTTATTCCAATGGCAGTACTTGTTTTCCCGTCAATGTTGATAGGAATTTCACTTATGGTTAGATCTAAAATATTGTCAGCACCTTTGGGTTCCAACACATCTCTTTCCCCAAATCCTGCAAAAGCATATGCCGGCAAAATAGTTGACATTCCCGCAACAGCCCCAATAGAAGCTGTGTAACGGAAAAATGCTCTTCTACTAATCTTCTTGGTATTCTTCTCTTCTTTTTTCATAAGTCTTTTATTTGATTTATAGATTCATCTTTCAATTTTAAGAAGTCGTGCATTCACAGCAACAACTACGGTACTTATCGACATCAAACCTGCACCTACAGCCGGATTTAATATGACCCCAAACGAAAATAATACACCTGCTGCCAATGGAATAGCTACGGCGTTATACCCGGTGGCCCAAAACAGGTTCTGCACCATTTTTTTGTAGGTAGCTTTAGCAAGAGCTATTAATGCTGCTACGTCTTTGGGATTACTTTGTGTGAGAATTATATCTCCTGTTTCTATAGCTACATCAGAACCGGTTCCAATTGCTATTCCCACATCCGCTTGGGCAAGTGCCGGGGCATCATTCACACCATCACCTGTCATGGCAACTTTTAATCCTCGTGATTGGACTTCCTTAATTTTATCTGCTTTTTCGTTGGGCAAAACTTCAGCGAAGTAGTCATCCAGACCCAGTTCCTTAGCCACGTAAGCAGCTGTTTGTTTGTTATCTCCTGTAAGCATAATGCATTCGATACCCATATCATGCAACTGGTTAATTGCAATTTTGGAGTCTTCTCTAATGGTATCACCAAGTGCAATTGCCCCTTTTAGTTCGCCTTCAACAATAACAAATACAACCGTTTTACCTTGTTTTGAGAGGGTTTGATATTGATCATCTGGCAATTCGATATCATTCTCTCTTAAATAACCGGGGCTTACTACTTTGATTGAAAGTCCGTCAATATTACCTTCAATTCCTTTCCCTGTTATAGAATTAAAATCGTTTACTTCAAGAAGTGAGTCAGCAGATTTTACAATTCCCTGAGCGATAGGATGTTCAGAATTTTGTTCTAAAGAAGCTGTTAATTGTAGCAAACGTTCTTTCTTATAATCTTCTGAAAATGTCATAATATCGGTAACTTCAAAAACACCTTTGGTGAGTGTTCCCGTTTTATCAAAGATTACAGCTCCCAAATTTCTGGCATCTTCAAACGCAGTTCTATTTCTAATCAGAAACCCATTTTTAGCAGCTAAGTTAGTCGAAACAGCTACTACTAATGGTACCGCTAAACCTAATGCATGAGGACAAGCAATAACCATAACAGTTACTGTACGTTCAAGAGCAAATACGAAATCCTGAGTTGTAAGAAATGTCCATACAAAGAACGTAATAGTTCCTGCACCAAGCGCTATCAAGGTAAGCCAGAACGCAGCTCTATTTGCAAGATCTTGTGTTTTTGACTTGCTATCCTGAGCTTGTTTTACAAGAGTAATAACCTGAGAAAGAAATGAATCCTCGCCCGTCTTATTAATTTCAATTGTTAACGAACCTTCTCCATTAATAGACCCACCTATAACTTCGTCTTCTTCTCCTTTATTTACCGGCTTTGATTCTCCGGTCATGAGAGATTCATCCACGGAACTCTTACCTTTAACTATGAATCCGTCAGCGGGTATTTTTTCGCCGGGTTTTATAAGAACCCGATCACCTTTCTTTAGCTCTTCAAGAGCCACCTCTTTGGTTGATCCATCTTCCTGAACCAAATGCGCTTCCGAAGGCATCAATTTTGCAAGTTCCTCCAAAGCTTTTGAAGCACTCATTACGGATTTCATTTCGATATAGTGCCCTATAAGCATTATATCTACAAGGGTAACAAGCTCCCAGAAAAAGATTTTCCCTTCAACTGCAAATACAACCAACATACTATATACATAAGCTGTGGTTATGGCAATACCAATAAGGGTCATCATGCCCGGCTTTTTGTTCCTTAATTCGTTTACCAACCCTTTTAAAAAAGGCCAGCCTCCGTAAAAGAATACTATACTTGAAAGAAGTGCCGAAACATAGACATCACCCGGAAAAGATAAGCTTTCCCTTAATCCAAGTAACCCTTGAATCATTGGAGAAAGCGCAATAATCGGCAAACTTAAAGCAGTGGATATCCAAAAACGTTTTAAGAAATCCTGTGCCATGTGTGCATGATGGTTGCCATGATCTTTGTGTTTATTATCATGACCTTCATGATCATCTTTATTGGCTTGATGATGGTGATGTTCATGTTCCATAATTCAATTAATTTATAGTTTTAACCGTTGTCCCACATTTATGCATTTTCTGTCCGAAATAAGGATTAGCAATTTTCTCACTTTCACTCAACCATTTCGCTCCTTGTCTATTATTCGCCATTGGACAGAATTGAACATATAAGGCATTTTTATCATACCCTTGATTTTCCACTGCCTTCACAAGCTCTTCTGTAATCAAAAGTAATGAGCTTCTCAACTCTTCTATATTTTTTGAAGCTGTTGCAGTTTCTACTGCAGCGAGCATTTTAGCATGGTGCGTTTCATGCTTTTTTTGATGCTCATTGTGCTCATTCATCTCATAATTAGATTTTACTTCCTTAGAAAATTTAGAAATATGTCTCTGTGCTTTATCAAAGTCATCTACTACCAGAGCATTTTTAAAATCCATGTATTCACTGATCAAAATTGATAAATGATCGTCGTGAGCGTGCTTATTTTTATCTTGAGCTTGTACACTTGCAGTACTCATTAATAAAGCTATAAGTGCAATTAGATAAGTTTTCATAGTATTATTTATTGTATTTAGAATTATGATTCGATTTTTAAAATGGTTTCGCCGCAATTATGCATTTGGTCTCCGAAATAAGGATTGGCAATCTCTTCAGTTTCACTTAGCCAATACCCTCCTTTTCCCTCATCTGTCATAGGGCAATATTGTTGGAATATCACACTTGGTATGCCAAAGGTTTTAACACTCTCTATCAGGGTTGATGAAAGCGTTAGAAAGGCAGCCCTTTGAGCTTCGATGTTCTGAGATTGTTTTAGCTCTTTATTAGATGAGTCAATTTTTTCAAGTTGTTTCATCCATGTGGTATGCAGTTCTCCTTTCACCAGCGTCATGTTTACATTTTTGAGTTCATTCTCAAGTTTATTCGCATATGCAGTAACTTTGGATTTATCTGACATTACCAATGCGTCTTTCAATTTCAAATATTCCTGAACTACATTATTTAACTGAGATTTAAATTCTGCAGGAACCGATTTCGTTTCCGTATTCATATTTTGATGATTGGAATGATCCTCTTCATTCATTGATCGTGAGTTCATTTCCATCTTCATCTCGCCGGAATCGCCTGCTCCCATGTTATGACCTTCATGTCCCGTGCGATTAGCTCCCGTTCCCGGATTTCTGTTCATCATACTTAACTTATCTGCAAGCTGTGCAGCTCCATCCAATTTGAAATTACCATGGGTTACTACTTCTTCACCGGCTTCCAATCCTTCCAAAATGATGTATTGCTCACCCACCCGTTTACCTAACGTAACTTCACGAGCTATAAAAGTAGGCTCTTCTTTGTCTGGTATCTGCACAAAAACGATGGATCGTGGACCGGTCCAAAGCACTGCTGATTTTGGAATCAGTAAAGATTTCTGATTTGAGATATTGGCTGTCAATATTCCTTCAGCTAACATGTTCGGCTTTAATTTCTTTTCAGGATTATTCGCCTTTACTCTCACGTCCGCTGTTCGGCTCATACTGTTTACTGATGGATCTACAAAGCTCACCGTTCCTTCAAATTTTTCTCCGGGATACGTTGCTGTAGTGAACATAATATTTTGCCCTTCTTGTATTAAGGATAGATCAGATTCATATGCGTCAAACATCACCCAAACACTGGAAAGATCTGCAACCATATATATCATACTTCCACGATTTACGTAGTCTTCACGGGAAACATTCAGCTTGGTAACATAACCGGTAGCTGGAGAGACGATATCTAGTTCGGTTTTAATCTCACCGGTTGACTCGATATTCTCTATAGTTTGAGCAGGCAATTCCCATAAAGCTAACTTCCGTTTAGCTGATTTATACAATACGGGATTTTGCTCTTTGAATTTAACCGCTTGCAACAGCTCTTGTTGAGCGGAAATGAGTTCAGGAGAATATATCGAAGCAATTTTTTGCCCTTTTCTAACAAAAGCTCCTTCGTAATCCACATATAGGTTTACGATTCTTCCACCAAATAAAGCAGTAACACTGGATACCTTATTCTGATCTGGCATTATTTTTCCCGGTAAATAGATCGTTGATACCGGATTTCCTGAGCGAACAACGGAAGTTTCGATTTCAGCCAACTTCATCGCAGCCAGCGACATCGTTAATTCATTGGGATTTCCACCGGTTGAATTGTCATTCACCGGAATGAGTTCCATTCCGCAGATCGGACAATCACCGGGTTCGCTTTGTCTTACACTCGGATGCATACTGCATGAGTAAATGACATTTCCCTCGTCATCAGTATGACTGTCAGCGATGTGTTCATCCGGAGTTTGAAGTTCTACTTTTGTTTCTGTGCCTCCGAATATTAAAGCACCAAGGAGAATGCCCACCACTCCAATTGCTATATATAGGCTGTATTTTTTTAGATTTTTCATGATAATTTATTTAGTAATTAAGTTCGTTTTCGGTGATGTTATTCACGCCCGAGAGATAATTGATATAGCTGTTCGCCATGTACAGATCGGCTTTAGCTTGAATTCGTTTTAGCTGATACTCAAGTAATTTTCTTTGCAACCTTAGTATTTCTTCGAAATCAGATACGTCAGAAGAATAGGATTCCATCATTATGTTAATGGCTTGTTCAACTCGTTGAATTTGTTTGGTATCGTATAAATTGAATCTTCTCTGAGCATCACTTCGATCTCTGAGTGCTGTGTAAAGATCTGTTTCCAGCTTATTTTCTAATGTGATTATATCCTGCTGAACCGAATTCAGGTTCAATTCTGCCTGCTGCACCTTTGCATTATATTTATTTCTGAAAAGCGGAATCTTAAAACTGGCTCGGGCTACAAAAGCATCTCTTCCGTTATCCGAAAGATTTGTAACGTCTGTACGCTCTCCTGTAGCTATATAATCGAAACCAATTCCGAAAGAAGGCTTTCCTTCTCTGTCAGCTAAAGACACCATTTCCTTTGAAGCTTCTTCTCTATATCTGAGTTTATTAAGATTCGGGTTTTGCTGAATGATAGTTGACTTGAGTTCATCCTTGTTCTTGAGTGCCATTGATGCCGAGAGATTGTCCGGAATAATAACCTCTGAGCTTTCATCCACATTTCTGAATTCATTAAAACGCTCCTTTAGCAGTCTACGGTTATCCTTCAGAAGTTCGATTTGGGTTTTAAGATCTTCTTGTTCGATCTGTGCCCTGAGTACATCAACCTGCGAAGTCAATCCATTTTCATACCTACTCAAACTCACTTCGAGTAATGTATTTATGATTCTGAGGTTCTCTTCTGCAATTCTGATTTGTTGCTCCACTTCAAATAAATCGCTCCAGATCATTTCCATTTGATAGAAAATGCGATTCCTTTGCTCCTGAAATTGTTCAAATTGTGCTTTCGCATTCGCTTCAGATACCGACCTCTTTTCAGACAAACTTCCAAACCACGGAAACATTTGTGTTACCGAAATCCGTGCTCTTTGCGGTCCGACTCTGGTTTCAATCGGACTAATAAAATACGCGAATGCCACTTCGGGATCAGGTAATGACCCAACCTGAGGTCTGCTTTCCAATTCTGATAAATACCTGTTGAAAGATGCTTTAAGCTCGGGATTATTCTGAGCTGCTTCCTGTTGGTAACTTTGGAGGGATTGGGCGTTTAGAGTTGAAGAAAGTAACAGGATTATGAGCATATAAAACACACCCCTGAATCCCCTCTCAAGAGGGGACTTTTCCTTTTGTCTCTTAGAAGGGAGATTTGCTTTCTTAAACTGTTCGTAATTCTCGCTTTTAGGGGAGCTTATCGAATCGGCGGTTCCCGATTTGATCCGAGGGGTATCAGAACTGTATTCTTTAGCTCGTTCCAATGCTCTGCGTCGGAACGTCACATTACCTAAAGCTGAATAATTGTTTTGAAATATTTGTCTCATTTCAAACTCCTTTTTAATTGAAATTCTTTCCAAATGGCATACAACACAGGCACTACAAATAGTGTGATTACCTGAAGTAACATCCCTCCAACACTTGGAATCGCCATTGGCACCATGATATCTGCTCCACGACCTGTTGAAGTAAGTATTGGGATCAACGCAAGAATGGTTGTTGCTGTAGTCATCAGTGTCGGGCGAATTCTTCGTGAACTTGCCTCGATCACAGCTGATCTGATCTCTGCTTTATTGGTTGGTTTTTGTTTATCAAAAATTTGATCCAGATAAGTTGCCATCACTACTCCGCCATCTGATGCAATCCCGAACAAGGCAATAAATCCTACCCAAACGGCAACACTTAAGTTCACTGTCCCCATTTGGAAGAGGTCTCTGAGGTTTTGTCCAAATAGTTCGAAATTCAGGAACCAGCCTTGTCCGTACAACCATATCATTAGAAAACCTCCTGCCCAAGCCACAAAAATACTGGTGAAGATCATTCCGGTAGTAGCAGCAGATCTAAACTGGAAATACATGATCAGAAAGATAGCGAAGAGAGCGATCGGTAAAATGATACTTAATCGTTTCTCTGCCCTAACTTGATTTTCATAGTTTCCGGCGAACTCAAAACTTATTCCTGCAGGAACTTTCAGTGAACCGGTTTCGATGCGTTCTGATATCAATTTCTGAGCATTACGAACTACATCGACTTCTGCTATACCATCCAGTTTATCGAAGATCACATAACCGATAAGGAAGGTGTCTTCACTTTTTATAGCTTGTGGTCCTTGCCGATATTCAATCGTTGCCAATTGCTCTAATGGTATCTGAGCTCCGGATTTGGTAGGAACCAACATTCTAGAAATTGCCTGAGGATCATTTCTTAATTCTCTGGCATAGCGAACCCGGATTGGGTATCTCTCTCTACCTTCCACCGAAGTAGAAACCTGCATTCCTCCGATTCCTACCATTGCAAAATTCTGTACATCCTGAATAGTAAGTCCGTATCGAGCTAATTTTTTCCTGTCCCAATCAATTTCCAAGTAAGGCTTACCTACGATTCGGTCAGCAAATACAGACTGCGGTTTTACTCCCGGCACAGCCCGTAAAACTTCTTCCAGTTGTAAACCAAAATCCTCAATAGTTTCAAGATCAGAGCCTTTTATTTTAACTCCCATAGGAGCCCTCATCCCGGACTGAAGCATGATCAATCTTGTTTGAATGGGCTGTAGTTTCGGAGCTGAGGTCGTTCCCGGAATTCTGGTTACTGCTACGATTTCATCCCAAATATCATCCGGTGACTGTATATGATCTCTCCACTGACGAAAGTATTTGCCGTCTTCATCAGGAATTAATTCACCGTTTTCATTTCGCTCAAAAACACCAGCTTCATTTATCTTAAATCTAATTCTGCGTCCGTTTTCATCCGTTTTGTATTCCGATTTATACTGGATCACATTTTCATACATAGAAATGGGTGCAGGATCTAATGCCGAATTTGTACGTCCAAGTTTACCCACTACTTTCTCAATCTCTGGGATGGAAGAGACGGCCATGTCAATTTTTCGAACTACATCTTTTGATTCTTCGATGCCGGCATGGGGTAATGTAGTTGGCATCAATAGAAAAGCACCTTCATCCAAAGCCGGCATAAATTCTTTGCCTAAACCCGGAAATGTCCGTGAAGCTGCTGTCCAAACTTTTGTTTCATTGACATCAACTCCAATTGCATCAAAACCCTTATCAACAAAACCGAACACACTCGAAAATCCAAGCCAGATGATCATACTCAGAACAATGAAGAAGGTCGGTATAGAAAGAAAGGCCAATTTATGATCCAAACACCAGGCAATAAGCTTATCATAATATTTGATCACTAACCAGAACGAACACAGAATTGCGCCGATCAAAAGCACAACAAACAATAAATTCCATATTAGAGCTACTGAAGGTCCGAATGGAAGCCAGTATTTTGCTAACAACCATGTCACAATCACAACACTTAGAATATTATTGAGCAATGGAATTTTAGATTCATATTCAGAATCAAGAAACGTTGATGCTCCGTTAATAAGCCCAAAGCCGATCAATGCAAAGGCTGCCCAAACCGGACCTGTAAATAGGGTCACTAATCCAGAAATGACCAATAAGCCATTCCAAACTAATTTTATTTTCTTGTTGCTGATCTTGATTGAAAATAACCAGTGGGCAAAAGGTGGAATCAAAGTAATAGCAATAATGATAGAAGCGATCAGCGCGAAAGTTTTTGTATAAGCCAGAGGCTTGAACAATTTACCTTCGGCAGCAATCATGGTGAACACCGGTAGAAAACTTACAATAGTTGTTGAAACCGCCGTTATTACTGCAGAAGCTACTTCTACTGTGGCTGTGTAAATCACTTCTAAAAAAGAATCTCCTTCTTTCATGTTCTCCATATGCCGGAGCATATTTTCAGAAAGAATTACACCCATATCCACAATCGTCCCGATGGCAATGGCTATTCCTGAAAGCGCCACTATGTTTGCATCAACATTTGCATACTTCATGGCAATGAATGTCATCAGTACTGCAATAGGTAACATGGCTGAGATCAAAAATGAAGTTCTTAAGTTCATTACCATCACCACAATTACAATAATGGTGATTAGAATTTCGAGAGATAAAGCTTCTTCCAAAGTCCCTAAAGTTTCCCCGATCAATTCTGAACGATCATAAAACGGTACAATCGTGACTTTAGAAACCGTGCCATCATCCAGTGTTTTGGAAGGTAAACCTGTTGATAGTTCGTTGATCTTCTCTTTGATATTGTCGATCACTTGTTGAGGATTTGCTCCCTGTCGCGCCACTACCACGGCACCAACTGCATCCGCACCCGCTTTGTCTAACGCTCCGCGACGTTGAGCCGGTCCTGTGGTTACAAAAGCAACATCTTTGATCCGGACGGGAACGTTATCAGCCACCTTTAATACCGTTTCTTCGATGTCTTCAATATTTTCGATATATCCTAGTCCACGAACCAGATACTCGGCATTATTGATCTCAATAGTCTGAGCCCCTACATCCACATTTGTTTTGCGAACCGCATCAAAAACCTGAGAAAGAGAAATATCATAATTCAAAAGGGCATTTGGATTCACATCGATCTGATATTCTTTTACGAAACCTCCGATCGGTGAAACTTCTGCCACTCCTTGAGCTCCTGAAAGTGCATATCCGATATAAAAATCCTGAATACTTCTCAGTTCTTGTGGATCCCATCCCCCGGCAGGATTTCCTTCCTTATCCCTTCCTTCCAATGTGTACCAAAAAACCTGTCCAAGTGCGGTAGCATCCGGTCCTAAAGCCGGTTGTACATTTTGTGGAAGTGTCCCAGCAGCCAATGAATTCAGTTTTTCAAGAATTCGGGAGCGACTCCAGTAAAATTCCACTCCTTCTTCGAAGATCACATAAATGCTGGACAGCCCGATCATTGAGGTACTTCGGATTGTCTTTACTCCGGGAACAGTTAATAACTGTGTTGTTAATGGATAGGTGATCTGGTCTTCCACATCTTGTGGTGATTGTCCTGCCCACTCGGTATAAACAATTTGCTGGTTTTCCCCCAGATCAGGAATAGCATCAACAGGAACAGGATCTTTTGGAAGAAAATCCAGATTCCATGAAAATGGGGTGGTAACCAGTCCCCATCCTACCAGAACAAGAAGCAGTAACACTGCAACTAATTTGTTTTCGAGAAAAAAGCGTATGGTTTTATTTAACATTGGTATGATTTAAGAATAACTATGAATGAATTTTATAAGTCATCTCGCGTGGAATGCCCGAGATTTAGATCTGTCTAAAATGACATATTTATTTATACACTCTGGTTTCTGAACTGAATTTCAACAGTGAGCAATACAGAAATGATAAATATTGGACGTAGTTATCCCTAAATCAGGAAAGATTCATTCGCCAAAAAGAGAGGTGGCGGCGAATAAGAATTTGTTAAGGTGAGGTCAGAATTTCTTGGTATTTGATCACTATTAACTGAAGAAAACTCCTCAAAAGTAAATTGAAAAGATAGTGTACTGATCTTTAAAACCACAGTTGGTGCAATGGTAGCAATCAGGGTTTTGTCGGTCATGCAATCACAATCAACGGTCATTTCACAATCGGAAGAAGTTGTGGTCATCTTTTCATACATCATATCCTGATGCCCGGCATCATGCCCCATTACAGTCATCTCCATTGAACTATGCATCATCATCCGCTCACACACTTCTTCCATAGTGCTCATAGAACAAAGAGAAACCGTGAAGCTTAAGATTATACTTAAACTCAACAGAGTTGAAATAAATTTATATGATGCTGAAATTTTCACAAATCAATTATACTAAAAAGAAACTTATTTAAGAAGTGCTTCAAAAATTCTATACGGGAAATAAGAAATTTTATACATCAACTAGTATACTACTACATCAAAATACATCAAGTTTAAAACAAGAAAATATAAGTTATGTGAATTTTTTTATCTTATCTTTGGTTTCACTTAAAAATCATGATCAAGAACTCACATACTATTATAAAAGTTACTTCAGTAGCATTATTGCTATTCTTTAGCATACACAGCCTGAGTGTACATGGTTTTGCCGATTCATTGATCTACTGTTTTGAATCGAATGGGGATATTAACATAGAATCAACTTCCCCCCTTTCTTTTGGAATTGCTTCCGACTGTGATTTGCATGCAGATATTATTTTTTCTGACACTGAAGCTGAATTCCATTCTGACTCTGACTATTGTATAGACTGCAACGATCTGGAACTCGATGAAACTTGTGCCAAAGATAATAGAGTTAATCGTTTTGACCAGAATAAAACCATTCAGAAGATCAACAATGATCTTTATCAGTCGGTTTCAATTCTGCCAAATTCAGCAAATAAACAACTAGCTGTATTTATCCCACCTATAATCGAACAGCAAGAAATAACCACCTTAGCAACAGTTGTTCTTCTGAATTAGCCACTCCCCTTATTTACTAAAGCTCTAAATGTATATGACTCTCTGGAGTCTGTATTTCTTGCATCTTATCGAGAGTTTTTAGTCTTCATATTCACACAGGTTTATACAACTAATTCTATAAATCTGATTTCTATTCAACACTCCCTGAGAAAAGGGACAGTTTTAATTTTTTATGATTAATAAAATAATATCGTTCTCAATAAAGAATAAGTTCATCATCGGCTTATTCATTTTAACCTTAATTGGAGTTGGAACATACTCCATGATGACCATTAATTTGGGTTCCGTACCGGATATAACTAATAATCAAGTACAAGTAATAACGGTATCTGAAAATCTCGCAACAGAAGATATCGAGCAATTTGTGACCTATCCTGTAGAATTGGCAATGGGAAATCTTCCCGGTGTATCTGAAATTAGATCCGTTTCCAGATTCGGTCTTTCGGTAGTTACCATCGTCTTTGACGATGACATGGGTACTTATCTGCCCCGACAATTAGTGCAAGAAAAACTCAATGAAGTTAAAGAAGACATCCCCGAGAAATTCGGTTCCCCGAATATGGGACCTATCACAACCGGATTAGGAGAAATCTATCAATATACCATTGTTCCACAACCAGGATTTGAAGATGAATATTCACCTACTGAATTGAGAACTATTCAGGACTGGATAGTTAAACGTCAAATGACCTTGGTTGATGGTGTAGTAGAAGTAAATTCGTTTGGTGGAAGTATCAAACAATACGAAGTGGCGATTGATCCTGACAAATTGAATGCTACTGGAATTACAATTTCTGAAGTGTATGACGCTCTTGCCATGAACAATGTAAATACCGGTGGAGCCTACATCGAGAAAAATAAAATGGCGAATTTTATCCGAGGAGAAGGGTTGATTCGATCTTTAGATGATATCGGTAGTATTGTAATAAAGAACGAAAATGGAATTCCTGTTCTTATTAATGACGTTGCCGAAAAAGTACAATTTGGTACACAAACTCGATATGGAGCTTTTACACAAGATGGACATGAAGCTGTCGGTGGAATGGTTCTTATGCTTAAAGGAGCAAATCCTAATGACGTTATTCAAAATGTAAAAGAGCGAATCGAAAGTGTGCAAACATCTTTACCGGAAGGGCTGAGAATTGAACCCTTTTTGGATAGAAGTAATCTTATTGCACGAACAACAAGTACGGTTTCCAAAAATTTAATTGAAGGGGCGTTAATAGTAGTATTTGTTTTAGTGATCTTACTCGGAAGTTTACGGGGCGGTTTAGTTACTGCATCTCTTATCCCTTTATCGCTACTTTTTGCTTTTATTATGATGAAGGTAACCGGAGTTTGGGCAAACTTGATGAGTCTTGGAGCCATAGATTTCGGAATTATCGTTGACGGGGCTGTCATCATTGTGGAAGGAACGGTACACGAGATAGAAAAAAGAGTAAAATCCGGCAAGAGTAAGTTTGGCAAGAAGCAAATGGATGAACTTACCTACAAAGCCAGCAGTACCATGATGAATTCTGCTTTTTTCGGCCAATTAATCATACTCATCGTATTTGCCCCAATTCTCTTTCTTGAAGGCGTAGAAGGAAAAATGTTCCGCCCAATGGCCTTTACTTTTGGCTATGCAGTGATAGGAGCTATTATTCTTTGCCTTACGTACGTTCCTATGATTTCATCATTAGTTATGAAGCCTTCTGTCAATAAAAATGGATGGTTTGCACGATTTGAACAGGCACTCGAAAAACTAAGTAACAAGCTCATTGGAGCGCTTCAACGTGTTTACAATCCTCTTTTAGAATTAGCATTAAAAAGAAAGTTAATTGTAATTAGTGCAGCTGTGATTCTGTTTTTAGGATCATTATTTACCTTTTCTCGAATGGGTGGTGAATTTATTCCACAACTTGATGAAGGAGATATTGCCATGCAAGCATTAATAAGACCCGGAAGCGGATTAAGTGAAGCCATCGATATTTCTACAAAAACTCAGGATATTCTACTAAATAATTTTCCTGAGATTAAAACCGTAGTATCTCGAATTGGTGTAGCAGATATCCCTACTGATCCCATGCCCATGGATATTGCGGACATGGCAATCATTTTAGAAAAAGATAAAACTAAATGGACGACCGTATCCTCGAAAGATGAGCTAATTGCAAAAATTAAAGAGAAGCTGAACCAAGAACTTGTAGGCGTTAATTTGGTATTCAGCCAGCCGGTGGAACTGCGATTCAATGAGTTAATTACAGGAGTCAGAGAAGATGTAGCTGTTAAACTGTATGGCGACGATCTTGAAATTCTTGCACAGAAAGCAGAAGAAATGTCCACGCTAATCCAAACCGTACCGGGTGTGGGAGATGTAAATCCCGAAAAAACAGCGGGACTCCCTCAAATGACGGTGAGATATAATCGTCAAAAAGTAGCTCAATATGGTCTTAACATCACCAAACTAAATGATTATGTAAGCACGGCATTTGCAGGAGGAACGGCTGGGGTTGTATTCGAAGGAGAGCGAAGATTTGACTTAGTTGTTCGCTTTGACGAAGCGAACCGTCAAAGTATCGAAGATTTACGTTCAATGTATATTGACCTGCCGAGCGGTTCACAAGTGCCTATTGAAGAAATTGCAGATATCAGTTACCAACCCGGTCCCATGCAGATTTCCCGTGATAACACATTCCGGCGAACATCTGTCGGTATAAACACCCGCGGCCGTGATGTAGAATCTGTTGTTAATGATATACAGCAAAAACTGGATGCAGAATTAGAGCTTCCCGTAGGTTACTATATCACTTATGGTGGAGAATTTGAAAATCTGCAACGTGCAAAAAGCAGATTATCGATCGTTGTGCCTATTGCCCTGTTTCTGATCTTTATCCTGCTCTATTTTGCATTGAATTCATTCTCTCAATCGGTCATGATTTATCTGGCTATACCATTAGCCGCAATTGGAGGAATATTCTTTCTGGCACTCAGAGATATGTCCTTTAGTATTTCTGCGGGAGTGGGCTTTATTGTGCTCTTTGGAGTAGCGGTACTCAATGGACTCGTACTCATAAGCCGATTTAATTCATTAAAAGAAGAAGGAGTAACTGATTTGAAAGAACGGATTTTAATAGGAACTAAAGAAAGACTTCGCCCTATTTTATTAACGGCTATTGCAGCTATTATGGGATTCACTCCGATGGCTTTTTCAGCCTCCGCCGGTGCCGAGGTTCAGCGACCTTTAGCAACGGTTGTAATTGGTGGTTTAATTAGTGCAACTTTACTTACTCTGATTATTCTTCCAGTATTATATTCTTTTGTTGAAAAAAGAAATCTGAAAAAGTTAAAGAGAAAATCAATTACAGCTTCTGTGTTTCTTTTAATGGCGACCGGAAGTTTATTTATGTCAGGTGTGGTACAAGCACAGCCGGTACAAACAACTAATCTTCAGGAGCTTTCTTTAGAGCAAGCTGTAAAAAAAGCAATGGATAACTATCCGGCTATAAAAGCAGCACAACTTGAAATAGAAAGTCAACAAGCACTCCGTAAAACTGCTTGGGAAATCGGTGATACTCGGGTGTTCACGGGCAAGGAAGAAGTGGGAAACGGTGCGGATGGAATTGAAACTAAATTTGGCGTGTCTCAGGAGTTTGATCTTTTGGGAATTCCCTCTCGGTTAAAGCTTCAAAAAGAAAACGAACAGCTTGCAGAGCAAAGTGCCGAACTCACATACGTTCAGGTAGAATTGATGGTAAAGCAAAACTGGGCGGATGTTTTCAGTGCAAAGCGAAAATATAATGTACTGGATAAGTTATTTGCACAGTTTACTGATATTTCCAGAGCCGCAGAACTACGCCTTGAAACGGAAGCCACTTCCAGATTGGAGTATCTTTCAACACTAAATCAGGCTAATAAAATTAAGATTCAAAAAGAACAAGCCTTCAGAGACTATCTGAGTGCTGTTCGGAAACTTAATAAATGGTTTGAAGGCGATTCTCTTTATACGGTAAAAAATGTATCGGTTGAAGAGTTAGATGAACCAATCAATTTTAATAAAGATGCTCTTAATAATCATCCTTATTTAACTATGATGGAGCAAAAAGTTGAGGTGGCTGAAGCAGTGGTTAAGAAAGATCAAAGCCAGTTTCTGCCAAAATTTAGTGCGAGTTATGGATTTCAGGAAATCGCAAATCAATCCGGTTTCTACAAATATGAGTTGGGTGTTCGTTTCCCTTTACTTTTTTGGGGAAATCTTGGAAAAACGCAATCCTCTAAAATCCAAACTAATATTGCCCGTCAAAACCTTAATCAGGCACAAAAAGAGTTGAACAGTATGTACAACAGTATGCAGGAAAACTACTTAAAGTGGCTGAATTCCTGGGAATATTATAAAGAAGAAGCACTGCCCCTGGCAGAAGAGCAACGAAAAGGTGCACTCACGGCATATAAAGAAGGAGCTATTGACTACGTGATGTTTCTTCAAAATATCAGGGATGCCATACAGATAGAGGTAGATTCATGGGACGCTTTCAGCAATTATCTGAATAGTAGATATGAATTAGAATACTACCTGAATACTTCTAACAAGTAATTAATTTTTTAAAAAACAATATCATGAATATCCAACGAATAAATATAACCGTACTAATCTTACTTCTATCTTTTTTTGCGGCTTGCAACACATCACAAGTTGAAGATAACGAAGCCATAGCAACCGAAAATGCATCCTTAATGCAGAGTGAAGAAAATGAAGAAGCTAATGCTGCACACCTTTCGCAACTAAAATTTAACAGTCTTGAAATGAATGTTGATACGCTTCCAACCCGTAATCTTTCAGGCATCATAAAGGCAAACGGGCAGCTGGAAGTACCTCCGCAACATGAGGCTACCGTAACTGCAATTTTAGGAGCTAATGTTACTTCCATTGAAGTTATTGAAGGAGATAAAGTTTCTAAAAATCAAGTGCTGGCTTACGCAGCTCATCCTAATCTTACAAATATCCAAACACAATACATGCGTACGTACGAGCAAATGTTGTATCTGGAAAAAGAACTTGCAAGGCAACAAAGATTATATGAAGGAGAGGTTGGTTCTGGTCAGGCACTCCAAAAAACACAAGCAGAGTACAAAGCTACGGTTGCTGAAGTTAAGGGGTATGAGGCGCAGTTAAAACAACTGAGTATGAGTATTGAAAAAATCAGAAGTGGAAATATTTACGAGGCGGTGCCTATTGTTAGTCCTATTGACGGATACATTGAAGACGTTAATATTCAAATCGGGCAATATGTTGAACCACAAACAGAATTATTTATGATTGTTAATAACGAACATATACATGCTGATTTGATGGTTTTTGAAAAAGATGTGTATCAAGTTAAAAAGGGACAGGAAGTTTCTTTTACTGTCCAATCTGTCCCTAATGGAAGATTAACAGGTAAGATATACTCCGTAGGAAAGCAGTTCGAGCAAAACCCGAAAGCGGTTCATGTACATGCCGAAATCGATCAGAAAGAAGGGTTTTTAATTCCCGGAATGTATATCAATGGCAGTATTTATACCACAGACAAGGAAGTATTCGCGTTACCGGAAGAAGCCATTATTGATGACGAAGGTAAAACGTATATGTTTAGTGCCGAAGAGCATCAGGAAAATGGAGAAACAGAATGGGAATTCACTCCAATTGAAATAAAAACTGGCCTGGAAAAAGACGGATGGGTTGAAATAAAATTATTAGAAACTTTGCCACCAGACACAAAAGTTGCATGGAATAACGCTTACTCCCTGATCGCGGAAATGAAAAAAAGCCAGACTTCTCACGGCCATTAATTAAAGAATAGAAATAAAGAACCTTAACCGGCAGAAAAAACCGGTTTAGGTCAAACTAAATACCAGAAATATGAAAGAAGTAAAAGCATTTATTAAGCCAAAAAGAGTAGAAACAGTGGTTGGATCTTTAAAAGAGAAAGGTTTCGACAGTGTTACATTATCTAAAGGTGAAGGAACGGGAGCCTACAAAAACCCTGACGCTTCTCCATCTTTGGACTTTCACTTTACAGACAGCCCGATTGTAAAATTAGAACTTGTTTGCCACAATGAGGAGGTAGGAACTGTGATAGCTCTTATCTGTAAGCATGCTAAAACAACGAACCCTGCTGATGGGATTATTTATGTAACAGATATAAAAGAAGCATATCGGGTAAAAAACGGAGAGCCTTTGCATCTTGTATAAACCTAACACTTAAAATTTTATATCTATGTTTAAACCTAAAGAAATAAAAAAAAGAATAAGAACACCTTTAGTTTTTATAGCTTTAATTTTAATAAGCTTAACTATCTTACAATTTTGTGGAAAGGAAAAAGATACTGTTTTAGTTAGTTCGGGAACTTATACCGGCATAGTTACTGATGCGGTTGAACCTGCACGGGAATTCTATCTAAAACTAAATGATGATTCTTTAGTTCGTTTAAATTTTATTGGTGAAACTACACTTAAAAAAAACGAAGAAACAGTTCCTTTTTCTGAGTTAAAAGAAGGTACAAAAATTGAAGTTGAGCTTGAAAAAATGGAAGATAAAATGGCTCCAATCTCTGTTAAAATTTTAGATAAATAGTTTTCATTCATTACATATCAAAAACGTTCTTAAGACACATTAAAACAGAATGCAGTGAATAAAAAAAAATTACTTTATTTTATCCTTTGTGGAATAGTCATTGGTGTATTTATAATACAACCCTTGGCTATTACACTTCAAATATTTGACATTCAAGGAGATTACGGAAGTTGGGGGGAACTTCTGCTTACTTCTTATCAGCAGGTGCTTGGTTCCTGGGATTTAGACCAGACTATTACTAAAGCTTTATTTGGTTTGTTTGGTGTAACTCTGTCAATTATTTATATGTTTAGGCAAAAAATATTCAAATCTAACAGTTTTCAAGAAAAGCTTAAAGAGATAAAAAAGTTGATTGAGACTGGAGAAAACCAACAAGTAGAATTCAAATCTACCTTGAGGTGGGACTTAAGACAATCTAAGACAAATAAAGCTTTGGAGTACACTGTAGCAAAAACAATTGCCGGGTTTATGAATACCCAGGGAGGACATCTTTTTATTGGCATTGATGATGATGGAAACCTTCTTGGTTTACAGGAAGATTATGCAACTCTGAAGAAACCAGATAGAGATAGCTTTGAACAATATATTATGCAATTAGTATCTACTAAGTTAGGTACTAATTTTTGCTCTAATGTAGAGGTATCTTTATTCCAAATGGATGGCGTTGATATCTGCCATCTTTTTATCTTAAAAAGCGACTCACCAGTTTATCTGCGAGATAATGACCGTTCTTATTTTTATATCCGTACAGGTAATGGCACACGAGAGCTTGACATACCTGAAGCACTCAAGTATATCAATAAAAATCTATCACGGAAAAAATAACTATGAATAGAAAAAGAAAGCAAAGAACATATTTAAACTCCTAATTGATTCCAGAGCAATTTAGATACAATTACGTAGCATTTACTGCCAATATTGAACCTCGACGAGTTGTGTAACAATTTAGTTTAGTATAGTAAAAGTAAGTTATTATTTTGTTGAGTTTAAAATTTTATAACTAACAAAGCACAATACACATGAAAAAGATACAAATAAAAATACCATTGCTCTTGCCAGAGGTACCGGATGAGAAGGATCAGTGTGTGCAAAAACTCATTCAACATCTTAATGACAAGAAAGGTCTTGAAAAAGTGCATGTAGCAGATAAAACGGAGGATGGCGTACCTCAGCTATGCTTTCATTACAACCCGGAGCTAATCTCCATAAATCGAATACAGACCTTGGCGGAGCAAAGCGGGGCGGAAATAACGCAGAAATTTGGACATAAACTTATAGAAGTGGATGGAATCCGGCATACCCGCCATGCTCGAAATATTGAACATGATCTTCAGGGAATAGAGGGCATTTTAGAAATCTCCATATCAGCTTCCGGTATGGTTCGGGTTGAATTTGATTTGACCAAATTAGATGAAGCAGCAATCTTGAAAACCTTGAAAAATAAGGGCCTTGATGTACTAGAAACTCATGTAAGTGCCGAACTATTTCTTGAGAAGATAGAAGAAACTAAAAAGGGCGAAGATCAAAAAGAAGATAAAAAAGACCACGACCATGAGGAAGGTGAAAATCATGAACACTCTCACGGTGGTATTTTCGGTAAAAATACGGAGCTCATCTTTTCCATTATCTGTGGAGCATTGCTCGGTATTGGCTTTGGACTGTCTTATGTAGATGCTCTGCCTTCCTGGGTGAGCCTCGCATTATACATCGGTGCCTATTTCTTTGGCGGCTATTTTACGGCTAAAGAAGCCATTCAAACAGTGGCAAAAGGCGGTTTTGAAATTGATTTCCTTATGCTGGTTGCAGCCATTGGCGCTGCTATTTTAGGCGAATGGGCAGAAGGTGCTTTGCTGTTATTTTTGTTCAGTATGGGACACGCTCTGGAACATTATGCTATGAACAAAGCCAGAAAGTCTATAAAGGCTTTGGCAGAACTCGCTCCTAAAACCGCGTTGCTTAAGAGAAATGGTAAGACAGAAGAAGTCGGTATTGAGGAATTGAGCATCGGTGACATTATTGTGGTGAAGCCCAATAGCAAAATTTCTGCTGATGGTGTGGTGGTGAGTGGTCAAAGTAGCGTTAATCAAGCTCCTATTACCGGAGAAAGTGTACCGGTAGATAAAGAACCGGTGGATAATCCCGAAAAAGACTGGTCGCAGGAAGACGACATCAAAGATGAGAACCGTGCTTTTTCTGGCACTATCAATGGGAACAATACGCTGGAAATCAAAGTTACTAAAGTTGCGAAGGATTCAACCCTCTCCCGTCTAGTTAAATTGGTGAATGAAGCCCAAACTCAGAAATCACCTACACAGCGACTCACCGATAAATTTGAGAAATATTTTGTACCAGCTGTCCTAGTCTTGGTAGTTGTACTCAATTTCGCATTTTTGGTACTGGACGAAACTTTTAGCGAAAGTTTCTATCGCGCAATGGCCGTATTGGTGGCAGCCAGCCCTTGCGCTTTGGCGATAGCCACCCCAAGTGCAGTATTAAGCGGAGTAGCAAGGGCCGCCAAAAGTGGAGTGCTCATCAAAGGTGGTCGACCCTTGGAAGACCTGGGTGTACTCACCGCACTGGCTTTTGACAAAACCGGAACGCTAACAGAAGGTAAGCCCAAACTAACTAAAGTAATTCCATTGGGTGATATAAACAAGGACGAGTTGTTGAAAATAGCAGTAGCCGTAGAAAACCTCAGTGACCATCCTCTGGCCAAAGCTGTAGTGCGGGATGGTAAAGAGCGATTGGATGGGGCTGATATTCCAGAAGCAAAAGACCTGGAAGCGGTACTTGGTAAGGGGATTAAAGCCTCTCTGGGTGAGGACAAAGTGTACATCGGCAACCTGGAACTCTTTGAATCTCTGGACGATAAAAAACCGGAGAACGAAACAGAAGAAAAAGTAAAGTCGCTGGAATCAGCGGGCAATACCACCATGCTGATCCGTCAAAATGACAAATACATTGGCATTATTGCCCTGATGGATACCCCGAGAAAGGAAGCTAAAAAAACATTGGAACGATTGAAAGAAATCGGTATCAAGCGTATGATCATGCTTACGGGTGATAACCAAAAAGTCGCCGATGCAGTGGCTAAAGAGATTGGCCTTACGGATGCCTGGGGTAGTTTGCTGCCGGAAGAAAAGGTTGAAGCCATCAAAGAGCTCAGGGAGAAAGAATCCAAAGTAGCGATGGTGGGCGATGGCGTAAATGATGCCCCGGCAATGGCAAACAGCACGGTAGGGATTGCCATGGGAGCAGCTGGCAGTGATGTAGCCCTAGAAACAGCTGATATTGCCTTAATGGCCGACAAGCTGGAGACCTTGCCTTTTGCTATCGGTTTGAGTAGAAAAGCCAAAGGCATTATCAAGCAAAACCTCTGGGTTAGTTTGGGTATTGTGGCTTTATTAATACCAGCCACAGTTTTCAGCTTTGCCAACATAGGTATTGCCGTACTGATTCATGAAGGCTCTACGCTGGTAGTAGTATTTAATGCGTTACGATTGTTGGCTTATAAAAAGTAAAATTGAAAAAATCCACATTCCACATCAGCAAAATGGATTGCCCTTCAGAGGAGGAAATGATCCGCATGAAGCTGGAACCTTATAATGAGGTAAAACAGCTTTCTTTTGATATCCCTAATCGCAAACTGGAAGTATATCATACAGATGGAGTAGAAATCATCCATCAGGCCATTAGCGAACTCAAACTCAACGACCGGCTGGAAAACACGGAAGATGAAGCAGAGTTGCCGTTGGCTGCTAATGAGTCAAAACAGCGAAAAATATTGTGGTGGGTGCTTGGCATCAATTTCGGCTTCTTTGTAGTAGAGATGACCACCGGATGGATTTCAAACTCTATGGGTTTGATAGCAGACTCACTCGATATGCTTGCTGATTCCATCGTATATGCACTAAGTCTGTTTGCGATTGGCGGTACTATTTACAGAAAGAAAAAAGTAGCTAAATTTAGTGGCTATTTTCAGATGGGATTGGCGCTTTTAGGCTTCTCAGAGGTACTGCGAAGATTTTTCAGCGAAAGCGAAACACCTCTTTTTGAGTGGATGATCGTCGTAGCATTACTGGCCCTTATCGGTAACCTGGTTTCGCTCTGGCTGATCAATAAAGCTAAAAGCGATGAAGCTCACATGCAGGCAAGTGCTATATTTACATCCAATGACATTATTGTGAATGGTGGGGTGATATTAGCCGGAGTACTTGTTTTTTGGTTTGATAGTAAACTACCAGATCTGATAATCGGGGCGATTGTATTCAGTTTTGTGATTCGTGGAGCCATAAAAATCCTACAATTAAGTAGGTAACATAATTAGTGACACTCAAATTCATATCCCATGACACATGATCATCACCATAATCAAGAAGGGAATATTAAAATTGCCTTTTTCCTCAATATAGGATTTACCGTCCTCGAATTTTTTGGTGGATTGTATGTGAACAGTGTTGCCATTATTTCCGATGCTTTACACGATCTTGGTGATAGTATCTCACTTGGATTGTCATGGTATTTAGATCACAAATCTAAGAAAGGGGCAAATCGCAAATTCACATTTGGATATACCCGATTTTCTCTTCTCGGAGCGTTAATCAACAGCCTTGTTTTAATAGCGGGCTCCATCTTCGTTATTAATGAAGCGGTTGCTCGTATTATCACTCCGGAACATACCGATGCTCAGGGTATGCTCATTTTTGCCATTATTGGTGTAATTGTAAATGGCTACGCAGCATGGAAAGTCAGTCATGGAAAAACTTTGAATGAAAAAGTTATTTCATGGCACTTGTTAGAGGATGTATTAGGCTGGGCTGCCGTTCTGATTGTCTCGATTGTTTTGATATTTCAAGATATTCATTACTTAGACCCTGCACTTTCAATTCTAATTACTGGTTATGTTCTTTGGAATGTTATCAAAAGACTAAAAGAAACCTTATATGTATTTCTTCAAGGTAGCCCTGATGATGTTAGTGTGAAAGAATTGGAATCAAAATTTTTGGAAAAGGAGTTTATAAACCAAACCAAGCACTTACATTTATGGTCACTTGATGGAGAACGCCATGTTTTTACTGCTCATTTGATTTTAGAAGGAGTCTCAGAATATTCTGAAATCATTAGAGTAAAAAAAGAGATTCGAGAAATTTTAAAACCCTACAATTTTAGTCACTCTACCATTGAGGTAGAACTAGATACAAAGACATCCTCATTAATAGAAATAGAAAATCACTCTAAATGAAACAGCATTTTCACATAAAAAACATGGTCTGCAGCCATTGTGCAGAGGTTTTGGAAGAAAAACTTCAATCTTCAAATTTTCAGGTTAAAAAGATCGAGCTTGGAGAATTAACGCTGGATCAACCCATTACCGATGCAGAATATCAGCGTTTAATAAATGTAGTTCAAAAGAACGGATTCGAAATTATTAACGACCAGGGTAGTAAAACCGTTGAACAGATCAAACAGCTTATAATTCAGTTGGTTCGTACAAATAAGGAGCTGAAGGGTAAGCTTTCAGAATATCTGGCTAAAAATTTAAATAAAGACTATCAACATCTGAGCCGGTTATTTTCGAATGTGGAGGGCAAATCTATAGAGCGCTATTTCATCCTACAGAAAATAGAACGAGCTAAAGAACTGATTGTTTACGGAGAACTAAATCTGACAGAAATAGCCTACAAACTAGGATACAGCAGTCAGCAACATTTTTCAAGACAATTTAAAGCTGAAACCGGGCTCTCACCTTCTCACTTTAAAGAAATCAAGGAAAATAAGCGCATTTCTATTGACCAGATTTGACGTAATAATGCACAAGAATTACAAAAACCTGCAATCGGATTAAGAATGAAATGGGTACCATTTAAAAAAATATGTACCCGATGATATCATTCATAAAAAAATACAAAGAAGCCTTTATAAGCACTTTATTGCTGACCGGAGCCTTGATTTTTGAACACTTTGTTTCGTTTGAAGACAGTCAGTATCTGTATCTAATCTTGTATGGATTGTCCTATTTAGCGGTTGGTGGGTCTGTTTGGATCCAAGCTTTTAATTCTCTTAAAAAAGGAACGCTGTTTAGTGAGTTCTTTTTAATGGGAATTGCCACCATAGGCGCTTTCGCTTTGGGTGAATACGCCGAAGGCGTTGCAGTGATGCTGTTTTATACCATTGGGGAATATGCTCAGCACGGAGCTGTTCACAGAGCCAGAAATTCCATTAAAAAACTAATCGATCAACAACCGGATATTGCTTTTGTAGAACGTAATGGAGAAACCATTGAAGTTCACCCTTCAAAATTAGATCTAGGGGAAGTAGTATTGGTTCGACCAGGCGCAAAAGTACCACTTGATGGTGAGCTAATAACGGAACGTGCATCATTTAATACAGCAGCACTTACCGGCGAATCCAAACCTATGACAATTAATGCCGGTGAAGAAGTTTGGGCAGGTTCTATAAATCAGGACACTGTAGTTCGCATCAAAGTTACCAGTACTTTTAAAGATACAAAGCTTTCAGGTATCCTTAATATGGTTCAGGAAGCATCAAAACGCAAAGCACCAACACAACGGTTCATTACAAAATTTGCTAAAGTATACACCCCGATCGTGGTCTGGCTGGCTGTAGCGATAACCTTTCTTCCATATTTATTTGTTGAGTCATATGTTTTTCAGGACTGGTTTTACCGAGCACTTATCTTTCTGGTTGTTTCATGTCCTTGTGGATTGGTTATTTCTGTTCCTCTAGGATATTTTGGGGGAATTGGAGCAGCTTCAGGAAACGGAATTTTATTTAAAGGATCAGACTACCTTGATCAACTTCGAAAGATGAACATCCTCTTTATGGATAAAACCGGAACTTTGACCAAAGGTTCATTCGAGGTACAATCTGTTCAAACTTACAATGGTTTCAGTGAAAGTGAGTTGATCAAATATGCCGCTTCTTTGGAACAACATTCTACCCATCCGATCGGAAAAGCAATTCTCAGTTATAAAAATGGACAAGAGCTACTCCCGGTAGCCGAACAACAGGAGGTTTCAGGGAAAGGTTTGGAGGGCATTATTAATGGCAAGAACGTACTTGTAGGAAATATGGATCTTTTGAAAGATCATCAGGTTAAATTTTCCGAAGGTCTGTTTTCAGAACCATACACTTACATTCATATTGCTGTCGATGGAGAACATGCCGGTACTTTAAGTATAGCTGATGAAATCAAAGAGGACAGTAAACGAGCCATTCAAGAATTAAAAGAAAGAGGCCTTCAAAAGTTAGTAATGCTTTCAGGAGATAATCAGGAAGTAGTTACTTATGTCGCCAACCAACTTGGTATAGATGAAGCACATGGAAATCTCCTCCCGGATGAAAAATTTAAACTTGTTGAAGAAGCCATCGGTAAAGGAAATGTAGTAGGTTTTATGGGAGATGGTGTTAATGACGCTCCTGTTATTACATTATCGGATGTTGGCATTGCCATGGGAGGTATAGGCTCTGATGCAACCGTAGAAACTGCTGATATTGTAATCCAGAATGATCAAACATCCAAACTTCCATTGGCAATCGACATTTCAAAGTTTACACATCGTATTGTCTGGCAGAATATCTTCTTTGCTTTAGGAATAAAGGTCTTAGTAATGTCTCTGGCCAGCTTTGGTATTGCCACTATGTGGGAAGCTATTTTTGCGGATGTGGGTGTAGCCCTTATAGCAATTGGAAATGCAATTCGAATTCAGAACAGGTTTTCGGAAACAAATTCTCTTTTTTCTTTCTTTGCATCAAGTTCTCAGGATAGTCAACACGATCATGAAGAAGCTCACTGTTGTTGCTAAGAACTTCTCTTAATAAAAGTTACTAAAGCTGTTTCCTATACATTTTATAGGTTTTATCCAACGAACCACCAATGCGCTCAGCCAGACGGATCATTTCGGTATTAGTTCCTAAAACCCAGCTTAATTCTGATTGTGTTAATCCTCTTGGCAGCCCTTTTTCAATTGCTTTTTGGGTTAACAAAGCGTCGATACCTTTTCCCCTATATTCAGGGATAACTCCAAGTAAAGCTGTTCTTAAACGGTCAATTTTCTTTTTGCCGAACAAGAATTTAAAGATCCCAAATGGAAATAGATTTCCATTCATCTTTTTGAATAACTGATTGTAGTCTAATAACGCAATAGAAAAAGCAACGGGCTCACCATCTATTTCTGCAATATGAGCAAAATCAGTATCCAGGATCATTTTAAAATCCTTAGCTGTATGCTGCAATTCTTCATAAGTAAGTGGAAGAAAGCCCCAATTATCCTTCCAGGCTTGATTATAAATATTCCGAACGATCTCAACTTCTTCGTTCAGTTTTTTCATATTTACTTCACGAATTTTAAGTCCCGGATTTCTCTTGTATACAATTTCTAAAGCTCTTTCAAACCGAGATAAGTCAATGTCTTCCCTATTTACATAAAACGCCAGAAGATCCATTTCTTCTTCGAAACCTGCATTATTGATCAGTTTTTCATAATAAGGCTTGTTGTAGGGCATCAGTAGATAAGGCTGCTTATCAAAGCTGTCAACCAGAAGCCCGATTGTATCCATCATTCCGGGACTTGCAGGACCAAGCACGTCCTTCATTCCTTTTTCTCCTAGCCAATCTGATGCTACACGAAATAATAGGTTTGCTGTTTGCTGATTATCAATACATTCAAAAAATCCGAAATGTCCGGTTTTCGTACCATGATGTTCGTTAAACCTGTGATCTACTACTGCTGAAATTCGGCCGGCTATTTCCCCATTATGCTCAGCAATAAATAATGCCATTTCGGCATTTTGAAAGAACGGATTCTTCTCCTTATTGAGGAGTTTTTTTTGATCCATTCTGAGAGGAGGTACCCAAACATCATTGTCAGCATAATGTTGGTAAGGGAATTCTATAAATTTCTTCCGCTCATCGTCTGTAGTTACGATGGTAACCCCATTCGTATTCATACATCAAAAGATTTAAGTGCCGGAATTTCCGTTCTGATCTATAATTCCGTGTTTTAGTCCAACTTTACGGAACGCCTCAAGAATTCTGTCCAAGTGTTCATTTGTGTGACTGGCCATGTAGCTGGTTCTTAACAATGACTGCCCTTTAGGTACCGCAGGAGGCACCACAGCGTTTGCATAAACTCCTTCTTCAAAAAGATCTTTCCAGAATTTGAAGCAATCCATCATATCGCCTATAACAACCGGCACAATTGGAGATTCACTTGACCAAACGTTAAATCCAAGATTTTTTAATTCGGTACGCATATAAATTGAAATTTCTTCCAACCTTTCAATTCTCCATGGTTCTTCTTGAAGAATTTCCAGAGCTTTTAATACAGTAGCTACATTTGCAGGAGGCATGGATGCGCTGAAAATATGTGCCGGAGAAGTGTGCCTTATGTACTCAATTACTTGTTTATTTCCGACAATAAATCCACCTAATGAAGCAAACGATTTTGAAAATGTACCACTGATAAGATCTACTTCATCTGTAAGTCCAAACACAGAAGCTGAACCTCGACCACCGTCTCCAATTACTCCAACAGCGTGAGCATCATCCAAGTAAAGCCGGGCATTAAATTCTTTAGCCAATTTTACTAATTCAGGAACTTTTGCAAGTGTACCTGACATCGAAAAAACTCCATCAGTGATAATAATCTTACCGGCATCCGGATCTGCTTTTTCGAGCAATTTTCTAAGCTGATCCATATCGTTATGCTGGTAACGCATCGTTTTAGCATTTGAACATAAAGTTCCTACAACAATGCAAGCATGATTATCACGATCAGAAAAGATGATGTCATTACGTTGAGCAATAGTTTGGATAGTACCTTCATTGGTTTGATAACCGGTACTAAAAAGAACACAATTTTCTTTTCCCATGAACGCAGCGAGCTTCTCTTCCAGCTCTAAGTGAATATCCAGCGTACCGTTCAGATATCGAGAACCCGTACAACCTGTACCATACTTTTTGAGTGCAGCTTGTGCAGCTTCTATTGTTCTTTGATCATTCGTAAGTCCAAGATAATTATTGGAACCCGCCATGATAACTTCATGTCCTTCAATTTCTACAATTGTACCATCTGTAGCTTCCAAAGGCTTAAAATACGGATATAGCCCTAATTCTTTAACTTCATCAGCTTTCGTGAAGTTATAAGCTTTTGCAAAAATGTCGTTCTTGGCTACTTCAGTTTTCGTATCTGCCATGCAGGTTATCCTTAAAAAAATTCTTTTGTAACGGTGAAATATACCCAGTATTAATATTCTATCAAATTTTGATTAAATATGTACCGGCTAGTCTAACGTTTTCTTGGTTTCAACAATTTCCTTAAGATAAGAAATATATTGCTGTGCTACTTTATTCCATGTAAAGTTTTCCAGTACGAATTTTTTGGAAGAGGTACTCATTTCCTCTAAACCATTCTCTATCAAAGAGTCTATATGACCGGAAAAATTCTCAGCGTCTCTGACTGCAATTTTAAATCCATTCTTTCCATTTTCAATTACATCTTTTATTCCCTCAAGATCAGCCGCTACAGCAGGTGTTCCTGCCAAATTTGCTTCCAATAAAACAATACCAAAACCTTCCATATCTCCCGGAATTGGAATATTCGGCATAATAAAGATATCAGCCCCTGCATAAGCATCTTTTAAAACTTCGTCGGGCTGTTTGCCCACCATCAACACCTTTTCCTGAAGATTGGATGTACTAACTATTTCTTTAAGTCGATCGTGCTCAGGTCCGGCCCCGATCACTAAGTAAACTACCTCAGATTTTATCTTTGGAAGTACTTCTGTAATAAACCATTCATGACCTTTTCGTTTTACCTGCCTGCCAACAGTGAGCAACAATGACTTTTCACTTAGATCAACAGAAAACGCTTCCTCAATTTTTTTTCTTCCCTCGGCTTTATCCGGCACATCTTTAAAATCTGACATGTCGAAACCATTCGGTAAAGCCACTCCTTTTTCCGGAGACATCCCTCTTTTGATACATTCCTGCCTTGTCGCTTCCGAAACAGATATCACACCATCCAATGCTTCAAATACCTTAGGTACAAAATTCTGATAAATACCGATCGACAGTTTTACATCATGACCATGATTGATAGTCACCATAGGTACATCAATTTTATTTCTGCAAAATTTGGCTAAGGAAGCCGTTACCATTGATGAAAAAAGAATTACATCCGGCTTAAACTCTTTTACAATTTTCGGGAGCTTAAAAACGAGTTTAGTTAGAAAAAAAGCAGTTTTAACTTCTATTCCTTTCCATGGAGCATGCTGTATTATTGTCTTTATCTCAATGTCTTCTCTGGTGCTTAATTCGTCAATAAGCTGCATGCTCACTCGTTGCATCCCTCCCATATTATCTAAAGGTGCATTTTCGGGTGGATGAAGATGTGAAACGTAAAGGATGCGCAAATCTGAAAAATTAAATTATGATTTAGAATATTGTAGAGCTTCTCTGTAGTTTTCCACCAAGCCGGCATTTATTTTATCCCAATCATATTCAAGAGACATTTCTCTCGACTTGATTCCCATTTCTTTTAGCCTTTCTTCATCACTTATTAACCATTCAAGTTTTTTGGTAAAATCGTCTACATTTTGCTTTTCTGCCCATTTACCATTAATCCCATCATCTATCAAGGATTTACTACCAATTGCATCTGCTACAAGACAAGGCAAACCGCTTGCCATGGCCTCTAAAGTTACATTTCCGAATGTTTCCGTATGTGAAGGAAAAAGAAATACATCACTACTGGCATAAGCTCTAGCAAGCTCCTCTCCGGTAACAAATCCCGTAAAATGTGCCTGAGGAAGTTTCTCTTCAACTTCTTTTTGTGCGGGTCCGTCACCTACCACTAACGCACGAACTCTGGGATTTTTTTTCTGAATTCTCTTCACGCTCTCTATATAGGTATTGAGTTCCTTTTCCCATACTAATCTGGATACAAATGTAACTACGATATCATCATCACTAAAACCAACTGATCTTCTCCATTCCATGTCCCTCTTTGATGGATTAAACAGTTCCAGATTGATTCCCCTAGCCCAAATCCTTTTTTCTCCTTTCAAACCAAAATCGTTTAATTCATTTATCATAGACTGACTTGGAACGTAAGTATGAATAAACCTTTGATAGAACCATTTCATAAATATTTTTGTGAAAACCGTTATTGGTCCTTGTAGTAATGTATAGTAACTGGCATAACTCAAAAAATGAGTATGGTATGAAGTCACTGCAGCTATATTGTTTTTTTCAGCCCATCTCAAAGCTCCGGTACCAAGACCATCCGGAGTTGCAACATGCACAATAGTAGGGTCAAATTCTTTCAACTTTTTTTTGGCTGATTTTGGAAAACTATATGCTATCCTATATTCATCTCTACCCGGAACCAACATTGGTATTGATGGAGTACCGATCATTTTACCATTATGTTCGAACGCAGGTTCGTCTACATGAGGAGCAAAAACAAGCACAGGAATGTTTTGACCTTCTAAATACTTTACGAGACGATTTAAAGTTAAAGATGCACCATCTCTCATATAATTGTAATTGCCCGTAAAAAGAGCAACTCGAAGTTCTTTCATAAAAGTTTAAAAGCAAATAGCAGATGTGTATCTTTACCACACCTAATTAAAAATTTCTGCAAAAATAACTGAGGAATATAAGCAATAAATGAAAGCCTTTATAACCGGAGCCACAGGTTTTATTGGAAGCCACTTGGCAGATCGTCTGATCGCGGATGAGAAGTTTACTGAAGTACGCTGTTTGGTTCGCTCAACAGATAAATGGCTTGAAGGAAAAGATTTCATACGAATTAAAGGAGACCTCAATGATTTTAGTGCACTTTCCAAAGGAATTAAAGGCGCTGATATAGTATTTCATTTAGCTGCAATTGTAAAAGCATCGAAGCAAAAAGAATTTACACGGGCTAATGTGGAGCCAACTGAAGATATCATCAGGATTGCACAAAAAAATGGTGTTGAGAACCTGGTTATACTTTCTTCGCTTGCAGCTGCCGGCCCGAGTCAGGGAACTCCTGTGGATGAGAATAAAATATTAACTCCGGTTAGTATGTACGGGCGATCGAAAAGAGATATGGAAACAACAATCCATCAGTTAGCAGAAAAAAATGATTCCATAAAGGTCATTCGCCCTCCGGCAGTGTATGGTCCAAGGGAAGATCAGATATTCACTTATTTTAGTACTTTCAAAAAAGGTTTGAGTACAATTGTTGGAGACGGGAACCATCCCCGCCTTTCTATGGTGTATGTAGATGACTTGATAAACGGAATTTTACAAGCATCACAAAAAATGGATCCTGGAGTTCACACCTATTTTATTACAGCAGCCGAGACTTACAATTGGAATCAAATTCATTCCGTTACTCAAACTGTAATGGGGAAAAAAGCTTTTAAACTGAAATTAAAGCCTGCTTTGGTAAAAAAGATTGGTAGTATTATTGAAAATACCGCATCATTAATTGGAAAATATCCCGTTGTAAACAAAGAAAAAACCAATGAACTGGTTTTGGAATGGACGTGTTCATCAAAAAAAGCAGAAAAAGAATTAGGCTACAAACCACAAGTTACCTTGGAAGAAGGTATTTCCAGAACTATACATTGGTACAAAAAACATAATTGGCTATAAGTTTATGAAGAGATTTAAATTTGTTACAGGTTTTCTATTTGTTTTAATAACATCTTTATCCATTCAGGCCCAGAATCAAACGCTCGTTCAGGATTATTCGCAATTGATGAATATTCCCTCTGTGAAAGCTATCGAAGCTTCAGAAACACATCTCTATATACTTTCTGATACAGATGGAATGGCAGTTTTCAGAATAAAACCGGACGAACTTCAATGGCTTTACACCTCTTCCGGTATGCAGCGTCGTGGATATAACCTTTCTGCTGATGTCCGCTTTGCTTACATGTTTGGACAAAATAAAAGATTAACCATATTAGAGCCTACATCTATACTGGGAGTATACTCGGCAACTCTTCTTAGGGAAAAACCTTTAGCTGCTGCTCGTTTACAAAATAAACTATACGTCGCTTTAGGAGAAGCTGGTCTGGGTTCACTTTCTCTGGACACTCCCGAAAGTGTTGATTCTGAAATTACAATAATTCCTGATGTTGGTGATAATGTGTCAGTTATTGATCTGGTTTCCTCTCCGACAACGAATCAATTGTTTGTACTTACCGGAAACTCCAAACTGGATGTCTTTAAGTCTGAAGACAATCAACTTTCTTTCAGCGAAAGCAAAAATATTTCTCAGCGTTTATCTGATCTTTTTATTGACGGTGACAGACTTTGGGGAGCCACTGCTCGTGGAGATGTTTTTGAAATTACCGGAAATGGACTGGGAAGAAAAGTCGGCACCATAAACGAAAAAGTCGAAACCATTAAATCCTGGAATGGTTTCACATTTATCCGCTCTGTAACAGGGAAATTATGGTATTCTAAAAATCGGGAACCACTGATCGCCTGGAAAACAGATACACATGCAGGTAACTACATCGCTAAAAGTGGTGATAAATTATGGCTTGTAGAAAACAATAAAATAACTCGCCTTGCAGTATCAACTGTTGATCAGAATATTGAGTCTGCACCCGTTGGTCCATTTTCTCTAAAAGATATACCCGACCAAGTGCTTACTTATCCTAACTCATTATTACTTGGATTAGAAGTAGAAAATGGACATTCAGCAAACGATGTGGAGTTTTCTATACGTTCCAGATCATCATCTGCTGTAATTAAAAAGCAAGGATTTTACTGGCAACCCAGACCCGATCAAATCGGAATGAACTGGTTTACAATTGTAGGTACAAATTCCAAGGGTCAATCAGACAGCACCAGTTTTACTGTTGATGTTCGCTCATTTAATACTCCACCTCGATTTAGTCCTGTAAGGGTTTCAAATATTGCGGTGAATGAACCATTTTCTTTACAAATTCAAGCCATTGATCCTGAAGAACCTTCAAGCTCTCTGATCCGCTATATAGGTGTTGATCTCCCTGAAGGTGCTTCTATAAATGAGGAAACTGGAATGTTTACATGGACCCCGAATGCAAGACAAGTCGGAGATTTCACATTCCGTGTTATTGCTTCTGATCAACTTGGGGCAGCTTCCTCACAGGATGTCACCTTAACTGTTCTGGATATCACCAGAGGAGACGGGAATTAAGTTTGGCCGAACTTTCAAATTCAGAATTTACTGAGAATCTTTTAGACTGGTACAAAGAACATAAGCGGGAAATGCCCTGGCGGGGAGAGAAAGATCCCTATAAGATCTGGATCTCTGAGATCATGCTTCAGCAAACCAGAGTTGATCAGGCCTGGCCTTATTTTGAAAACTTCATGAAGGTATTTCCGACGGTGTTTGATCTGGCTAAAGCAGATCAGCAGAAAGTTTTGAAGGCTTGGGAAGGTTTAGGCTACTACAGCAGAGCCCGGAATCTGCATGAAGCTTCAAAAATGATCGTAGAGGATTATAATGGAAAGCTTCCTGAGACTTATGACGAGATCATCAAACTAAAAGGGATTGGACCTTACACTGCTGCTGCTATCACAAGTATAGCTTTTGGTTTACCTAATGCCGTTGTAGATGGAAATGTAATTCGGGTTATCACCAGATACTTTGGGATTGAAGATGATGTTCGAAAAACCGGAACAGTAAAAGAGGTTCAATCTCTGGTAAGCGAACTTATAAGTCAGGAACTGCCTGCCGAATTCAATCAGGGGATGATGGAACTGGGAGCTACTGTCTGTTCTCCGCATAATCCGGATTGTTTGAACTGCCCCATTCAATCAGGATGTATTGCTACTAAAATTGCTAAGACCGATATCATTCCCTACAAATCTAAAGCAAAGAAAAAGCCTCACAAAGTAATTGGTGTTGGAATTATTGAAGCTGAAGATGGTAAACTTTTAATTGCACTAAGACCTGAAGATGCTATGCTTGGCGGATTATGGGAATTTCCCGGCGGTAAACAGGAAAAAGGAGAAACCATACAACAAACCGTAGAACGCGAACTTCTTGAAGAACTGGGAGTTGAAGTTCATGCTTATAAAGAATTCATGACTTTGAAGCATACCTATTCCCATTTTTCAATAACAATGCATGCCTGGTTTTGCAAACTAATTTCAGGAACACCAGAGCCAAGAAGCAGCCAGGAAATACGCTGGGTTGAAAGATCTGAACTTGAAGAATATCCGTTTCCGAAAGCGAATAAAGTATTGACGGAGAGGCTCGTCAATGATATACCTGAAGATTGACACACCCCTAAAGTCCCCTCTCAAGAGGGGACTTTAGAATAGCCATAGATTGCTACTTTATTTCGAAAATCTAAAAGTTCGGCATTGGATAAATGGAGGAATAGCATTCAATCATCCACAGAATTAAAACCCTTGCTTTCTTTATGAAAAAACAGCAAAAACTTCTTCAGCTCAAACCCAAGCTGGACACCCTGGTAAATCGAATCGAACAACCCGAATTCATCGATAACGATCCCATCCAGTTCATGTATGCTTTTGAGGATAAGAACGCCAAAGAACTTGCCGGATTTTTTGCAGCCATCATGGCTTGGGGGCGCCGTGACATTGTGATCAACAAAGTGGATGATCTTCTCAAAAGAATGGATTACAAACCTGCTGATTTCATTTTAAATTTCAATGAATCAGACGCGGAAAAGCTGGACGGTTTTAAACATCGAACGTTTAAACCAATAGATATCTACTGGCTCATCAAAACACTACAAAGTATTTTAAAAGAGTATAAGACTTTTGAAGGATTTTGGGAGATGTGTTATAAAACATCCAAAACTCAGGATAGAGAATTGATAGCTGTTTTTCACGAACAGTTCTTCGCTATCCATCCTGAGACTCCCCAAAGAACCAGAAAACATATCTCGAATTCTGAGAAGAACAGCTCCTGCAAGCGATTGTATATGTATTTGCGATGGTGCATCCGAAGTGGTTCTGTTGATCTGAATACGATGAACTTTATGCCAGCCTCTGAGTTAATGATACCTCTCGATGTGCATGTAGCCAGACAAGCACGAGCTTTAGGAATACTAAAACGAAAACAAAACGATTGGAAAGCAGTTCAGGAGCTAACCCAAAAACTTCGTGTACTGGATCCTAAAGATCCTGCTAAATACGACTTTGCTTTGTTTGGATTAGGTGTAAGCGGTTTGGAAATTCCTTAGAAAACAACCATCAAATAAGCTCCTATATAGGTCACTATTGCCTGAACAATAGCAAAAACCAAGTAACCCAAAAATAACGCTAAAAAGGCTTGTAGATATTCGGAAAAGCCTTTCAATCCTAAGTACTTTATACTTGTCCACATCAAAAAGATAAAAGTGACTGGAAGACCAAAAAGAAAGCTTAACCAGGAATCCGCATTTTCTAGGGTCAACATAAATGGAATCATTAATAGCCCAAAGATCGATAACGTTGTTAATGAGTAAACCATAAGTACATAATGCTCAATAAAACGACCTTTCTTTTTCTTAAAAAACAGCTTCAAGAAAAAAGCCATTGGTGGTGCTAATAGAACCAGATACAAAACCTGATTAAATTTCTGAAGTAAGGAAACACTAATTTCTGTAACAGCTTCGAAATATGCTTTCCAATCAAAAGATGGAATTGCTTCTGAAAGCTGTTCAATGGTATCCTCTAACCCTCCCCCTGCACCCATTTCCATCGCATTCTTCATCATTTCCTCGTAGTCAACGAATCTCACAGAAATAAAAGTGGTGACTGCAAGAATAAAAATACAATAGCGAAGCGGAGTCACATATTTACCCCGATCTGTAAAATAAGCATCTATCACCACTCCCGGAGTTTTAATCATTCCCCAAATGGTTCCCGGTAATCCCCGATCCAGATTGAATACATCACCCATAAGCTCTTCCAGAAAGCCTTTATGCTGTGTTTGCTGTGGTGGCTTTGCCTGTTCTTCGTCCATTAAATCGGTAGTTAGTTAAGGAAAATTTAGAATTCTCGATTTTGCCACATTTTTTGTATATTTGCAACCCCAATTATGGGATAAAAAACAAACGAAAGGAAGTGAGACTCAATGCTAGGTGTTGAAGTTAAAGACAACGAAAGTGTTGAACGCGCGATAAACAGGTTTAAGAAGCTTATTACTCGTTCTCGTATTCTTAATGAATATAAGGACAGACAACAGTTTACTAAGCCTTCTATGGAGCGTCGCGAAGCTATGAAAAAAGCTGTGCGCGAGCAACGTCGCCGTCAACGAGAGAATTATTAGATTCCCGTTGTCATCACAAATTTAAGCCCTTGGATTTTATCTAAGGGCTTTTTTTATAGCTTCTTTTACGTATCTGATTCCTTCTGATCCTTTCCCCTGAGGAACTACTGAGTTTTTAAAACCCAATTTTGCTGCCTCTTTTTTCCTTTGCTCAATATGAGGCACGATTCGAACTTCTCCTCCCAATCCGACTTCACCAATAAATGCTGTTCTTTGATTAATGGCTTTATCTGTTAAGCTGGAAACCAACGCACAACAAACACCCAGATCTCCGGCGGGATCGTTTAACCTGAACCCACCTGCTATATTCAAATACACATCATGATTCGAAAAACTATAACCCGCTCTTTTTTCCAGAACCGCTAATAAAAGCGCCAATCTGTTTCTGTCAAAACCATTAGAAGTTCTCTGAGGTGTTCCGTAAGCAGAAGCTGTAACTAAAGCCTGTACCTCAATCAAAAGAGGTCTTGAGCCTTCCATTGTACATACTATGGCATTTCCGCTTACTCCTTCGGTTTTATCAGAAATGAACAATTCTGACGGGTTTGAAACTTCTATCAAACCATCTTCTTTCATTTCAAAAACGCCAACTTCCTGCGCCGGACCAAAACGGTTTTTTAAACTCCGAAGTAATCGATAGGTATAATTTTTATCTCCTTCAAACTGAAGAACGGTATCTACCATATGCTCCAATACTCTCGGGCCTGCAATATCTCCTTCTTTCGTAACATGCCCGATCACAATAGTGGTAATATTCTTCTTCTTTGCTAGCTGCTGAAACAAAGCCGCGCATTCCTTTACCTGTTGAATACTTCCGGGCATACTTTGGAGCTCAGTTCTATATACGGTCTGGATAGAGTCTACTATCAAAAGATCCGGTTGTATTTTCTGTACCTCATCAATGATCTTATTGATCTGAGTTTCATTATAGATCAGAAGATTGTTGGAACTAACCCCCAGTCTTTTTGCTCTCTGTTTTATCTGTCCTGCAGACTCCTCTCCCGCACAGTATAATATCTTTAAGTCGGGATTAGATTTGGCAATTTGAAGGGTTAAAGTACTTTTTCCTACTCCCGGTTCTCCTCCGATTAAGATATATGCCCCATTTAGAAAACCTCCTCCAAGCACGCGGTCAAACTCTCTGATATTACTTAAAAATCTGGACTTCTCGGACGTTTCTACTTCATTCAGGTTCTGAGGTTTAGCCGAATTTTCCAACCCTTCGACTTTTGCCTTATGATTTACAGACTTGCCTTCAACTTTAGATTCTTCAAAAGTATTCCACTTTCCGCAAGAAGGACAGCTTCCGAGCCATTTTGCTGATGTATGCCCGCAATTATTACAATCAAATTGAGTTCTCTGCTTTGCCAAATCAATCTTTTATTATCTGGTTCTCAACAACAGAACGATTTATGTACCATGTGGTTGCCATCATCCCAAATGCAATGCTTATGTAATAACTGATGATCCTCCAAAGGAATACTGCAAGTCCAATAAACGAAGGTCTTGAAATTAATGGCCCCTGAAAAAGAACAAATAAACCTTCAACGCCACCACTACCGCCGGGTGTAGGTACAACCAGAAAAGCTAAATTCATTGCTAAACTTCTCAACACAGATAGTACCTCAGGTGCAGGTAATAGACTTAAAATAACAATTGTTGCAAGCGCAATTCTACAGATCCATGACATCGTGGAAAGGGCAAAAGCTTTGATCAAAAAGCTAAGAGGTTTTTTTCTTAACTGATGAGCATATTCTTCCAGATTCTCGACTTCATCAGCAACTTTATCTCTGTACTTTCTCAATAAAGGAAGCTTAAAGACATAAAGCACTACTTTTTTAATAGCTGCAGGATTGATCAGTACTCCATAAGCCAATAAACCTGCATACGCCAATAACGAACCATACAAAATTACCATCGAAGCTTCCCCAACCAATCCGATTTCAGGAGGAACAACTTCATAAAATACTCCTCCGATTAGCAAAATTGGAATAGCTGCAGCGAACCATATCTGGTCAAGTAGTACACCATATAAAACTATAGCTGTAGCAGATCCTAACTTCATTCCTTCTTTGTTCATAGCATAAGTAGCCATAGGGGCACCCCCACCAACAGAAGAAGGAGTAACTGCCGAAGTAAAATCCCAAGCTAAAATCACGCGAAATGATGCGAGCCATGATATTTGTTTTTCAGATAGAAACCGGATCTTAGCTGCTGAAAACCACACTCTCAAAAATGAAACAAAAAGGGCTATAAAAAGCCCTGGTAATCGTTTTGGCACCAAGTGCTCAAGAACGCCTGGAGTATAAGTATACCAGATTACCCCAGCCATTGTAGCAATACTCAATCCAATTGATATAATCAGATATTTCTTGGATACGAACTTTTGTGGCTGTGTGTTATTTATAGCTTCTGAACTCAAATAATCTGGTATTCATTTTTTAGATGATAAAAAAAGCCCTGTCGAATAACGACAAGGCATAACTCTTTACGTGCTAATTAAGCTAAAGTTATATCTTCATCAAGATAAACATCCTGAATCATATTCAATAACTTAACACCATCTTTGATCGGACGTTGGAACGCTTTTCGACCACTGATAAGTCCCATGCCACCTGCTCTTTTGTTAATAACTGCTGTCTTTACAGCATCAGCAAAGTCATTATCTCCGGAAGCACCACCTGAGTTTATCAAACCGGCACGACCTGCAAAACAGTTTATAACCTGATATCTGGCTAAATCGATTGGGTGATCTGAAGTCAGTTCAGAATAAATTCGCTCATCCAGCTTTCCATAACTTGAATCACCTGTGTTTAAAGCCTTAAAACCACCATTATTAGTAGGTAGTTTTTGCTTAATGATATCAGCACCTAAAGTTGTACCAATATGATTTGCCTGACCGGTAAGATCTGCTGATGTATGGTAATCTTTGCCATCCACTTTAAAAGCATTGTTTCTGGTATAGCACCAAAGAATAGTAGCCATTCCAAGTTCATGTGCATAAGAAAACGCTTCAGCAACTTCCTGTATTTGGCGGCTAGATTCTTCAGAACCGAAATAGATAGTAGCTCCAACTGCTGCAGCTCCCATATTGTACGCCTGCTCAATATTACCGAACATGATCTGATCAAAAGTATTCGGATATGTCAACAATTCATTATGGTTGATCTTAACAATAAATGGAATCTTGTGGGCATATTTTCTTGACATGGAAGCAAGTACTCCAAAAGTGGAAGCTACGCCATTACATCCGGCTTCAATTGCAAGCTTGATAATATTCTCAGGATCGAAATAGTCCGGATTTTTTGCAAATGATGCGCCACCTGAATGCTCAATTCCCTGATCTACAGGAAGAATAGAAACATATCCTGTTCCACCAAGTCTTCCATGATCAAGCAACCACTGAAGGTTACCTAACACTCTGTTATTTCTATCTGAGTGATACCAAACCTCATCAACATAATTACCGGATGGCTTGATCAACCGCTCTTTTTTAATAGTTTGGCTGGTATGATTTAGTAAGAAAGATGCTTCATCCCCTAAAAGTTCTTCTATACTCTTTGTTCCAAGTGACATAGTTACAATAAATTTGATATTAATTTTAAAGGCTAAAATATAGTAGTTAATCTACGAAATGACTAACAAAGACTATCAAAATCGATGCTGAAAATATTGTCGGACATTCCTTAACTTTGAGTTATGAATATTGATGACATCACTTTACCGAAAAAACCGCTTTTCCTAGCACCGATGGAAGACGTAACAGATTCGCCTTTCAGACAGATTTGCAGAGAAAAGGGTGCCGATATAGTATTTACTGAATTTATCAGCTCTGAAGCACTTATACGTGATTCTGAGATCGCACTTCATAAAATGAGCTTTGATGAGAGTGAGCGACCATTTGGAGTTCAGATATTTGGAGGGCGTGAAGAAGCCATGCATGGCGCTGCTAAAGTAGCTTTGAATAACAATCCTGATGTAGTTGATATCAACTTCGGTTGCCCTGTTTATAAAGTGGTCAACAAAGGTGCCGGAGCTGCTTGTCTCAAAGATCTTGATATGATGGAGCGCATGGCTGGAACTGTTGTAGATGCCGTTACTGACAGACCTGTAACCGTAAAAACCAGACTCGGCTGGGATGATGATACTATCAAAATTCAGGAAGTGGCTTTGATGCTTCAAAAACTGGGAGTGAAAGCATTAACGGTTCATGCCCGAACACGTTGTCAAAAATATAAAGGGGATGCCCGATGGGAATGGCTAAAAAAACTTAAAAACACCCCCGGACTTGAAATCCCCATTATTGGAAATGGAGATGTAACTTCTCCTGAACTCGCAAAAAAGATGTTCGACGAAACCGGTGTTGATGGAGTTATGATCGGCAGGGGCGCCATCGGAAATCCTTGGATCTTTGAACAATCCAGACATTATCTGGAAACAGGAGAGTTATTACCAGAACCAACTTTAGAAGAAAAGCTGAATGTTTGCGCAGAACAACTTCGTAAATCAGTTGTTCATCAAGGCGAAAAGTACGGCGTTGTGATCATGAAAAAACATTACGGCCAATATCTGAAAGGCATTTATAACGGGAAAAAACTCCGTATGGAGCTGATGAAACATGATACGATGGATCCGATTCTGGAAATCCTTCTCAACTTCAAGGAAGAAGATACTTTTGCTTTAGCTTGATGAGTTTATGTGCCACAAAAACACGGAAACACTAGATTTTAATTCTCTTTCGTGCTTCAAACTTTATAGAGGTAAAAGTTTTTCGAATCCATTTCGTAACCTTTTTATTTTCATCAAGTGTAATAATTGACAACTCTAATTAAATCGATTTCTTTCTTTAATGCTCAGAGCTATATTTTGTGCGTTTCTTCTGATTTCCTGTTCCACTTCATCACAAATTGATCTACTTGAAAAACTAAGAGAGTACGAAGGACTTTATGAGTATCAAGGTGAAACAACCCTTACTCTTCAGGCTTCCAAAATGGATACTACTTTATATGCAGTGATTGACCATGCAAAGTATCCGCTTTATTACGATTCTGTAGACTCATTTAGAAATAATCAGGGAGACGTGGTCATTTTCCAAAGAAATACTCAAAACGAAGTCATTGGCTATTCTGTAAATGGAAACTCGTTTCAATTACTTTCAAGAGATTTCGATAGTCTTGATATGGAGCCAAGAGCTGATTTAAATAATGATGCAGAAAGATATGTATATGAAACTCCCAAAGAATTAAATGACGGATTGAAAACAGGAAGTATCACCGAACTTGAAAATCCTGATTTGATTCTGGATATGGTTCGAAAAACTATTGAAGGAAAATTCCCTGATGTTCACAGCACTTTGGTATACAAAAAAGATAAACTTGTGCTGGAAGAATATTTCTATGGATATGATAGCACTACTCCTCATCAGTTAAGATCTGCTACAAAAGTGTTGTATGGTACATTGCTTGGTATAGTAATTGACAAAGGATTTATCAAAAGTGAAAACGAGCTTTTATTACCTTTTTTCGAAGATGAATATGAATCAATAGAAAATGTGGACGATCGGAAAAGAAAAATAACGATCAAAGATTTTCTAACCTATCAGCATGGAATGGATTGTGAGAATAATAATCCTAACAGCAAGGGTAATGAAATGGCCATGATGCGAAGTAATGACTGGGTAAAATATACCCTTGATTTACCGATGGTAGGAGAGCCTGGAAAAACTTCTTCTTACTGCACAGGAACCGCATTAACAATCGGTAAACTCATAGAAATCGTTTCAGGTGAAGATTTAGAAACATTTGCGAAAGAAAACCTTTTCGATAAGCTTGGTATTAAGAACTATCAGTGGCGATTTGCACCCGATTATTCAAGTCGCACGACATTTAGTCAAAAGTCTCTTACTCCAAGAGAAATGGTAAAGTGGGCGCTTTTATATAAGAATAAAGGCATGTGGAATGGAGAACAAATTATTTCATCTGATTGGGTAGACAAATCGTTCTCAACTTATGGAATCGGTGAATTCGGCTATCTATGGGAACACAAATATATAATGGTGGATGGTAAAAGATTTGATTCTTATATGGCTTCAGGCAATGGTGGACAGAAGATCAATATTTGGCCTGAGTTGGATATGATCACAGTATTTACCGGTGGAAATTACAACTCCTATATGTTGTATGGAGTAAGCACGCCCCCAAACAGAATGATTCCTAATTATATTTTAAAGGCTACACTTTAACTTTCCGTAAGGGCGAATGGCCATTCGCCCTTACGGAACTTTTAGGGTGGTTAAGAAAAATTGGTCAGACCAATGGAAAGGTGCAAAACACTTAGCCTTTTCTTTTTTGTGTCTTTGTGTTTTAGTGGCTATTACTAAGCGAATCTTTTTTAAATTTACATCGTAGTCTCAAAAAGTTTATAAACAAGGAGACATCATGTTGGCAAGATTAGCACGTGTATTAAAATCATTTCTTGGAGCTGCCGGAGTTGCCGCTTCCCCACTTAAAGCCATTACCGGGATTGTAGTAAGTATCATCATTCCCTACCTACTTTACGCTTTCTTAGGCGGATTTGGAATCGCTTTAGCCATTTTCGGAATTGGTTGGGGAATCTGGTATTTCGTAAAGAAGAAAGACTAATAAAAAAGCCACTTCGAATTAACAAAGTGGCTTTAAAACTCTAAAAAGAATCAGCTTTTTAAGCGATCTGCGCATCTAATTGCTTAGTTAGATGTGGCTTTGGAACTGCACCAACAATCTGATCCACTACTTCACCATTTTTAAAGATCAATAATGCAGGAATACTTCTGATTCCGTATTTCACAGATATATCAGGATTATTATCCACATTTACTTTTCCGATCTTTGCTTTACCTTCGTATTCACCAGCCATCTCTTCTACAACCGGACCAATCATGCGGCAAGGACCACACCACTCAGCCCAAAAGTCTACAAGTACCGGTTTATCTGAGTTAAGTACCTCAGCTTCAAAGTTGCCGTCTGTAAATTCTAATGCTTTTGCCATTGTTCAAAAATTAAATTAAATGTCTTTTTTGTTACTGCGCTAAATATGCGAATAAATCTGCTAACTAGTCACATTGTTTGTAATTATCATCTTGATTGCACCCCTTTATGAAGCGCCCATCACCAATTCTACACTTTCTTCTCCGAGCACATCCCGCAAACCCTTCATTAATTCCGGATTAGGATCCACTACAAAGTTTCTCATATTCATTCTGATCGGTCCATTTGCTTCAGGGCTGTGTACCATCATCTTTACCATAGTGCTACCTCGGTTCGTTGTGAACAAGGTTTCCATCTTGTTCAAAATCTCTTCATCTAATAATGCTGTATCAAGCTTTAATCTAAGATTCAGATTATCCTGATTTTTTTCACGGAGATTCTCTACACGCTCGATATTATTTACAATAACGCTGTCGCCCCGTTCACGCTTCACAAACTTTCCGGAGATAAAAACTACATTATCAACTTCCAGAAGTGCTGAGAACTGATCGAATTGTTTACTGAACACCGCCAATTCCATTGAAGAGTGCAGATCTTCTACCTGAAGAAATGCGATCGGTCTGCCCTTCTTATCAGTTGCCTGACGTTTGCTTGTTATTATAGCAATGAACCTGATCGTTGATTCGTGCTGAAGTCTGTTCATACACTCATCACTCAGATTCTGACTTCCAAATAGCTTTATATCTTCTTCATACTTTGTTAACGGATGTCCACTCAGATAGAATCCAATTAATTCACGCTCATTATTAAGCCGCTCAATACTACTCCATTTGGGAACGGGCTTCAGTTTTGGTTCCTGAGACATTGCTCCACCGGCATCTCCCCCAAACATATTAACCTGACTTAATCGCTCTTCTTCCTGTTTACGGGCACCGTACTGGAGAATATCCTCCACTCCCATCATTAACTCGGCACGATTGTCATTTAACTCATCGAAAGCTCCTGCAGCGATCAAACTTTCAAGAGTTCTTCTGTTGCAAACTCTGGAATCTATTCGTGCTGCAAAATCAAAAATGCTTTTAAACAGTCCTTTTGATTCCCGCTCTTCAACGATCTGTTTAATGGCTGATGAACCCACTCCTTTTATTGCCGACATTCCATATTGAACGCGTCCGTCTTTGGCTACGAATTTTCCACGCGCCGTATTGATATTTGGCGGATCAACCTCAATTCCCAAGCGGTGACATTCTTCAATAAATGATGCTACTTTTTTGATATCACTCATGTTGTGACTCATTACCGCAGCCATATATTCAGCCGGATAATTCGCCTTAAAATACATGGTGTGATAAGCTACTACCGAATAAGCCGCCGAGTGAGATTTATTGAAACCGTAGCTGGCAAACATCTGCATTTTCTCAAAAACAGAAATCGCCGTTTTCTCATCAACGCCCTGAGCCTGAGCACCTTCAATGAATTTCGGCTTCTCTGCCTCCATCACTTCATGCTTTTTCTTACCCATCGCTCTTCGGAGCAGATCCGCACCGCCAAGTGTATAACCACCCATTTTTTGAGCTACATTCATGATCTGCTCCTGATAGATCATAATCCCAAACGTCGGTTCCAGAATATCTTTGATCAATTCGTGATCATACTCCGCTTTTTCAACTCCGTGTTTACGCTTGATGTAATCCGGAATAAACTGCATCGGTCCCGGTCGGTACAATGCGTTCATTGCAATCAGGTCATTAATGGTAGTCGGTTTCAAGTCTTTGAGATACTTTCGCATCCCCTCACTCTCAAACTGAAAAGTTCCTAAGGTTCCACCCTTTTGGTAAAGCTTATAAGTCTTTTCATCATCAAGAGGGATTTCATCCAGATCATATTCCTTTCCATGATTTTCCTTCACATATGCGATAGCCGTTTTCAAGATCGACAGAGTTTTCAATCCCAGAAAATCCATTTTCAGCATTCCTGCGTTTTCAATTACGCTACCATCAAACTGGGTTACGTACAGATCAGCGTCTTTTGCAGTACTAACCGGAATATATTCTGTGAGTTTATCCGGTGCGATGATCACTCCTGCCGCGTGAATTCCTGTATTCCGAACAGAGCCTTCCAGTACATGAGCCATTTTTAAAGTCTCCGCTTCCAGACCTTCTCCGGCTTTCATATCACGAAGTTCTTTCACTTCTCCAAAAGCGTCGTCCAGCGAAGTGCCCGGACGTTCAGGAACCAGTTTTGCCAAACGATCGGCATCAGATAAAGGCAGATCCAGCACTCTGGCTACATCACGAACAGAAGACCGCGCTGCCATAGATCCGAATGTGATAATATGAGCAACCTGATCTTTTCCATATTTATTGACTACATATTCGATCACTTTTTGGCGACCATCATCATCGAAGTCAATATCGATATCCGGCATGGAAATACGTTCCGGATTCAGGAACCGCTCAAAAAGCAGATCGTACTTTAGAGGATCGATATTTGTAATTCCTGTACAATAGGCGACTACTGAGCCGGCAGCTGAACCACGTCCAGGCCCTACATAAACGCCCATATCACGAGCGGCAGCAATAAAATCCTGAACAATAAGGAAATATCCTGCAAAACCCATATCCGAAATGATACCTAATTCCAGATCAATTCTGTCTTTTACCTCATCAGTAAATTCAGGGTATCTGGGTTTAGCTCCTTCTAATGTCAGGTGTCGGAGATAATCGTTCTCAGTTTCAAATCCTTCCGGAAGTTCAAAATTAGGAAGGATCACATCTCTTGAAAGCTTGATCGGCTCAACTTTGTCTACAATTTCTTTGGTAGACAATATCGCTTCCGGCATATCCGGAAACAGCGCTTTCATCTCTTCCGTAGTCTTGAAATAGAATTCGTTATTCGGGAAACCCCAGCGAAAATCCTTACCTCTTCCTATCGGAGTACTTTTCAGCTTTCCGTCGTCAATACATATCAAGGCATCATGAGCTTCTGAATCTTCTTGTTCCAAGTAGAACACGTTATTGGAAGCAACCAGTTTTACATCGTATTTCTGAGAAAATTCCTTAAATACTTCGTTTACTTTATGTTCTTCATCAAGTCCGTGATTGATCACTTCCAGATAGAAGTCATCCCCGAAAACTTCTTTCCACCACTGTAATGCTTCCTCTGCATACTCTTCACCTTTGTTCAGGATAAGATCGGCAAGTTCTCCGCGAACACCACCACTCAAACAGATAAGATCTTTGGAATATTCTTTGATCACTTCTTTATCTACACGGGCAAATTTGTAGTAATACCCTTCAGTAAAACCGATAGAACTTAGTTTTGCGAGATTTTTATACCCATTCTGGTTCTTAGCTAAAAGTGGGATCTGATATCTTTTATCCCTGTTATCTCTTGTAAATTTCTTTTGGTGACGATCTTCTACTACATAGAATTCACAACCAATAATTGGTTTTATACCTGCATCATTTGCTGCTGAAACAAAAGAAAATGCTCCGTACATATTACCAAGATCAGTAAGCCCAACGGCCGGCATTCCCTCTTTTTTGGCTTTTGCTACCAGTTCTTTTATTCCTGCGGTAGCCTGAAGTACCGAAAACTTAGAGTGGCAATGTAAATGTGTGAATGCAATATCTTCGTCGATCTCAACTTTAAGATCGATCTCATTACCATCGTCGGCGGAGGTTTCTGCTACTTCATCTTTTTTTTTAATGCGTGACGGAGATCTCAGATCAATGTAATGCTCCCGCTTCATGTAGCTTGCGGAAGGCTCATATAATTTCGCATCGATCGGAAAATTGACTTTGGTTACGCCTAAGCGAACCATTTCCAGAAAGATTCTGGCGGTAGCCTCTACATCAGCTGCTGCATCGTGAGCATCTTCAAAACCTTTATCAAACAGTTTCCAATGAAGTTCGGTAAGTGTCGGCCATTTGTAACCACGCGCTCCTTCAATTTTACAAAAATCAGTACCATCATCTTTGGTATCGATCTTTGCTTTATCCATGATAGCAGACGGGATCTTCTTACGGATATACTCCGCTCCCATGATCTTCTCGTCAAAACTTACATTATGTCCTATCAGGAAATGAGCTTTATCAATAGCTTTACGAAATTCGTGAAGAACAAATTCGAGATCTTCCCCTTCTTCTTGTGCACGCTTAGTAGAGATTCCGTGTATCTTTTCAGAATTAAACGGAATCGTAAACCCTTCCGGTTTTACAATATAATTCCCACTCGATAGCAACTTACCTGTATGATCGTGATGTTGCCAGGCTAACTGAACCAGTCTTGGCCAGTTTTCTAAATCGGTTATTGGGGCTGAAAAATTTTGGGGTAGTCCGGTGGTCTCGGTATCGAAAATTAAATACATACCCGAGTATAAACATTAACCTAAAAAATTGATAGCAAAGGTTCTTTAAGTTGCTTACTTATTTTTAAAAAACTAAGTTACTAATCAATAAGAACCTCTTCAATTAGTTGATTAAACCCATGAAAAACGTACTTACAACCATATTTTTATTCTTAACGGTCGCATCAATAAATATAAATGCACAGTATTATATTGAGATGAGAAATATTTCTTCTGAGTATGATGCGAATACAGACACTTACAGGCTGGATTACGGGAACATAAAAGGAGATCCTTTTCTGAATGAAGATTGGGAAATCGGAAAAGTTATTTTTAATGACAAAAGCCAGAGCCAAAATATAAACCTGCGTTTTAACTCATATTCTAATCAATTGTTCTTTAAGGAAGGAGAAAAAGTTTTATTGATCAACCTTAATGAAATAGAAGGTTTTGTATTTAATAAAAAGGAAGAGATTTATAAGGTTGGCATAACATCTTCCAAATATAGATTTGATGGTAAACAAGCTTTCAGACTCATATATGATGGTGATGTAAAATTGTACGAACATCTTGCTGTAGAACATAAATCCTCTAAACACCCTATGACCGGTCAACTGGATGAAAAATTTAATAGAGATGAAACCTACTATATTCAGACTGAAGATGGCGAGCTTATAAAAACAAGATTAAGGAAGAAAAACCTAATCAATGATCTTGGAATTCATAAAAAAGAACTGGAAAAATTTACTAAGGAAACTAAAAATAAAGTAAAATCTGAAGAGGATGCAGTTAAGCTTTTGGAATTTTATGATAGTTTAAAGTAATACTTCAACTTTAATTCAGTTTGTATTCTATTAACAAACTCTTTAATACCACCATGAATAACTTAAAAACAATTTCTCTATCCATTGCGATTGCAATGTTCCTGATAACTGCAACCGATGCCCAGCAAATCACTTTGGATCAGGTTCAGGTTACAAACTCCACCGGAACACAAATTTATACAACGAACAACGATAAAGACGTTCAAGGAACTCCTTTTTACAGTGAAGACTGGCAAATGGGAAAGGTGATCTTTAACAATTCAAAATTCAGTAAAGAAGTACCTCTGAGCTATAACAGCTATACTCAGGAGTTGTTTTTTAAACAAAAAGAAATCATTAAAGTATTGGACCCTAAGCAGATCAAAGGGTTTGTTTTCACAAAAACAGGTGAAACTTTTAAATACGGAAATACTTCAGAAGAATTTGAAATAACTCCTGCTACACCATTAAGAGTTATTTATGATGGAAAAGTGGAACTACTTGTTTTACATCAAACTGTTAGGACCAGAGGAAACACTAAAGACCCACTAACCGGAAAAGTAACTGATCGTTATTCTAAAAGTGAGACTTATCTCATTAAAAAAACTGATGGTTCATTCAAGAAAACGAGAATCAGAAAAAAGAATATGATCAACGATCTTGGAACTCATAAAAAACAACTGGAAAAATTTACTAAGGATAACAAGAATAAGGTGAAGTCCGAGAAAGATGCGGTTGAACTTCTCGAATTCTATGATTCTCTATTAGATAAATAATATTTTAAAAACGGACCATTGACCCTTACTCAGCTTTCATACATCGTAGCAGTTGATAAGTACAGGCATTTTGCTACTGCTGCTCAGAAGATCTATATCACCCAGCCAACTTTAAGTATGCAGATACAAAAGCTTGAAGATGAATTGGGTGTTTTAATTTTTGACCGGTCTAAATCTCCGGTAGTGCCAACTGCAATTGGCGAACAAATTATCGATCAGGCCAAAGTAATACTAAGCGGTTCCAAACATATAGAAGATATGGTTTCCGTGAAAGATGGTGAACTGAAAGGGTCTTTCCGAATCGGTATCATACCTACTATCGCACCTTACCTCGTTCCTCTTTTCCTGAAACCATTTTCTGAGCGACATCCAAATGTGAAGCTGGTTTTTGAAGAAGCGTTAACAAGTGAAGTTCTGGAAGGTTTGCATGAAGATCATTTTGATGTTGGCATCATCGCTACTTCCACAAATCAGCATATATACGAGCATGAACTGTTTTCGGAACCATTTCTGGGCTATTTATCGCCGGGACACGATTTTGCTTCCAAAGACAAACTCTGTATAGATGATCTTTATTCTCAGGATTTATGGTTACTGAATGAAGGACATTGCTTCCGTGATCAAACTATAAAATTGTGTAAGAAGAACAACGACAAACTAAAGCATTCCAATATCTCTTTCGAAAGCGGAAATCTGGAAACCCTGAAGCGCTTGGTTGAACAGGATTATGGAATTACGCTGATGCCTTACCTGGCTATGCAAGATCATGATACTCGCTGTGCCAATGGTGTTATCAAAGAGTTTATGGATCCAGTACCTACAAGAAAGATCAGGTTGGTATATAGTCGCGAGTTCCTGAAACAAAACATTGTTAACGCTTTTGTTGAGACCATTAAAGACAGCATCCCTGATGAGTTGAAAAATGTTAAGGATGAGATGATAGTGGATTAAGCTATGAGCAGACTGGAGAAATCATTCAGAATATTCTCAAAGCAAGGTGTAAAATTCCTAATGCTTGAATTTTTGATTGTTTTTCTGGGTGTTTATTTGGCATTTCTTTTTCAAAGTTATAGCGAACAAAAAAGAATTGACGCAGAAAAACAGAAGATAATGATCGGTCTAAAGGAAGATCTTGAATATTTCAGAATCTATTTTCCTGATTTTGCCGGTACTTCCCAAGTAGAGGAATGGAGAGAGTCGATCAAGAATGAACGATATACAAACTTTTCAACATGGAGGTTTATACAACCTCAATACGACTACATCGCAATAGAATATGCATTAGCCTCCGACGCTGAGGTAATTAATTTTGAACTTAATTCTGCAATTGCTGAGATCTATCAGGAGCTAAAAAAACTTGAACATGCTGAATTACTGCTTACCGAGATAGCTATGCAGTATCAAGCAGTGCCTACTGATTTAAATAATAATGATATGGCTGTATTAGCCAGTCAAAATAATTTTCTGAATTTTAAGAGATTTACTGATAGATATTCAGACAGAGCAAGTATAATGCAACGCGTCGCCGAAATGAGCGCTAAACATTTACCAATGATCAACGATCAATTCAGTGAAAAGAAGCTTGCCGAAATTGAGTTATCACTTATCAAGAAAAACATTACCGTTGATAGTGATCAAGAAATAGAATTCTATTTGAATGTTCTTAAGCAATTCTTTCCGAATCTTAGTGAAGAAGAAATCAAAAAAGCTTTGGACAGTAATTAAAGAACTTACTCTTCTGCAAAAACTTCATAGTGTATTACTTCTTTGGGAAAGTCGATCAAATACTTTTTATCCTCAGGATAATATTTAGCTCTTTGATGATCGTCTCCCGCAAAATTTTTGATAACCTCCATATTTTGCCAAAAAGTAATTAACTCGAAGTAAGCAAAATCTTCGTCTCTCCTCCTCAAAAACGTAAGCTTTACAAATCCCTCAGTACTTTTATAATCAGGAATTGCTTGATCTCTCATAAACTGAGTATACTCCTCAAAATGCCTCGGCTTTGTACGGCCCTTCCAAATCCTTGCTATCATAAATTCTGTTTTAATTCTCTTTCAAATATACTTCCAAACGATCAAAAGTAGAACCCCAACCATTCCTGAAACCCATTTCTTCTTGTTGTTGGCGATATTCTTCCGTCTTGTGAGTTACCGAGAATGTCATCTTAGTTTGCTCTCCCAGATCTTCAAACAAAACAGTGAGCACTACATCTACAGTCATGGGTTTAAAGTCTGCTGATGTAACCAACTTTTCCGGTTCTTTTATTTCGATGAAAGTTCCTTCAGTCACAAATTCATCCCCATCCGGCATCATCATTGTATATTTCCACGAACCACCTTCTTCAAAATTCAGCTCTTCTACTTTGGTGTTCATACCTTTTGGACCCCACCAATTCACTAAATGTTCTGCTTCAGTCCATGCATCCCAAACCAATTGTCTTGGAGCGTTAAAAGTGCGAACCATAGTGGCTACCCGAGGGTCATTAGCTTGAGTCATTTCCATTTTCTTGTTTGTTTTGTTTTGATTGAACTTGTTTCAAATACATTTCAAAAGAATCCAGTCTTTGTTCCCATAACTCACGGAAAGGGTCGATCCAGTTAGCTATCTCTGCAAGTGTATCAGGTTTTATAATGCAAAAACGCTCTCTCCCCTGTTGCTCAATGGCGACCAAACCGCACTCATTCAGGATCTTAATGTGACGTGAAATTGCCGGTCGACTGATATCGAATTGTTCCGCGATGGCATTTAGATTCAAAGGCTCTTCGGATAGAATCTCAATAATCTCCCTCCGAACCGGATCAGCTATTGCCTGAAACGCATCCCTTCTCATTTTTTTTGTTATTTAAAATGTAACGAATTGGTTAACAATATATATGTAACTCATCTGTTACGTAAATTAAATTCATGGTCATCCTTAACTTATTTCTGAGTCGGGAGGTTCGGTTCCTTTCTCTGTAACCAAAATCCGTCAGCCGTGCGAAGCCCGACAGACGGAGTGTGGCTAACCATCATTTCGCAGAAAGCGGAGTGATGGAGCTTGTCAAAGCGTTGATCCGTGTGTTAGATATAACAACCAGAAATAAACCTCACAAAGATCCAGTTCCGCCAACTGGCGGACATGATGACCCACCTCTATGTATAAGATCAATATTGAGTTATTGTGTCTTATAACAGAGATTAACCTTCTGGATTTTTAAATATACAATCAAATCCGACCTTTAGAATTATTGGCGAACCAAGAAACTGAATACTAAGGGGGAGTTTTTTAGAAATATCACCGAATTAACTAACATCTGCGAGAATGATGCCCTAGTTATTAATCACCGGCATTTGCCCTTTCCATTCGTTCCAAATGTCGGATTCTGTTGCAAGTCTTCTCATAAAATGTGCTACGTTAATTCGGCTGGTTTTTCCGGAATCAAAAATCACTCCCCGAACCGGTGATGGGTTGACCATATACTCACTTACTTCTTTTTCGTCAATGAGATTATCCGGACGAACGGCTGCCCATTCTATGTATTTATGATCCTGACCGATTTCGGCTCTTAGAAAATCAGCTGCATTTTCGTTATCGAAATGAGGTGGCAACAAATATCTAAGCAAAGTAATTACAAGTCGATCTTTGAATGAATAATTTTCATTCAGATCTCTGTTCGTATTTCCATTCGTATTCATCAGAACCATCTTTACGGGAACGGATGGTTTGTTATGTTGAATTGCAGTACATAAATTTTTGACCGAATCCGTTACCAGTCTTCGTGGCTTACCGAATATTCCTTTCCAGGTCAAGTTATGCCCGAGACAAGAACAGACAGCTTCACAATCCTCCAAAAGGTCGGCAAGTTCAATCGTGCTCATCTCCAACACATTTCCGGGGGTCAGGATCAATTTTGGATATTCCTGAGCTAAGTCAGAAAGTTTATCTTTAGATCGAACCACTGCTTTCACTGCATGGTCAGCATCTAACAATTGCTTTACCAATAAACTGCCCGTTGCACCCGTCGCCCCAACAACTAAAATCGTCATAGTGTAATTATTTGTTTTGGGCGATTACGCCATTTTTGAGGAAAAGTTTTGGGAAGGAGTAGCTAGTTTATAACCAACGTCATCCTTGTAGATGTTAGTTAACTTGGTGACGGTTTTTGGCAGTAAAACATATAGGGTCATCCCGTCGACGGGATGACCTGTTAAGCAAGGGTTTATTGTATAATAAAACTCAGCTTTGGTATTAGAAACCCGGGGATAAATCCCCTTCTAGCTTATGTTCTTGTCTTAAACTCGTACATAAACAAGCAAGGACTTTAGTCCTGCGAATATTCTCAATTTGGTTCTTATTCACCCATTCATCTGACGGATCTCCCGTCTGATGAATCTGTTAGTGAGACTCAAAAACCGGCTAGGATTCATTGTCGAAGCTACGCAGCTTCCACCTCATACCCATCCGACATCCACCCGGTAATTCCTGCGGATAAAACTCTCACATCATTAAATCCCATTCCTTTTACTTTTTTAGCTGCATTGGGAGCTTTCCTGCACATGGGATTGGAACAATAGAAAACGAGCGTAGAATTTTTATCTGCATTTAGATCGCTTTCTGAAAATGAATTCGGATCTAAATTTTGAGCTCCGGGAATATGGGTTGCTTGCCAACGCGTAGGATCGTTCATATCAAACACATGAACATTTTCCTGAGTAAGAATTCCGTTTAATTCTTCTGTAGAAATAGATTCAAGGTTCATTACCAATGGAAGGATATTTCTGAATACCATAATAAAATCTCTTTGATGAACAGGCAGTACCTGCATGTTTCTTTATTTGATTAGTAACAGAAGTAGGAAAGTTTCTTACAGGGTTGGTAAGATTTTTTGAAAGGTGCTTTAAACGCACAAGTGGAGCGCTTGCGTTGAGATGGAGCTACCGAACTAGAAAAACTAGTACTATGTCTTTTCACTTCTTTCATCAAGCAATTCTTTTGCTGCACGATGAGCTTCATCAACCATTTTTGGGTTATTTATAATCCTTAACAGTTGATCATCAGTTTTATGAAAATGTTTTTGCTTTAATTTATCTACAAAAGTAGGGTTTTCAGGGAGGTCAGGAGCTTGGGACATTTTAGAAAATTGTTCATATTCTAAAACTTGATCCTGATCTTCTACTACCTTAAGGTCGATATTTTTGTATTGAAAAGTAGCAATCAAAAAAAAGATCGTAGCTACAATAAAAAGAATAGTAACAAAAACCATTGGGTTCGAAAAAAACTCTTCGCGCCATATATTTAAGATGATTATCGATAATGCCGCCCCTAACATTCCTGTGGTTGAAGCTAATGACTCATCTCCTTTAAGAATAATATTACAATTCTTACACCTAACTTTATTATTGATTTTTGAAAGAAACCCTACTTTCAGAAAAGGAAGTTTAGAATTACAGTTAGGACAGTCAGCCATCTTTTTTTTATGTGTAAAATATAAATAATCAAAACTACTGCCACAAACTGTCACCCCCTCTTTTTAGTTTAGTGAGTAGATTAAGACCTTAAACTAGCAAGCCCTTCAGGGCTGCGAAATAACGTCTCCGTAGGTAATTCGTGCAGATTCTTCTCCGCCAGCCGGCGGATCAGGATGACCAAAAAACAAAAATGCTCAAAGTAACCAAAGCCGGATATCATGGAATACTCCTTCCCGAATTGGGACTAGGATTGGACTATTCGGGAACCAAAGCCGAGCATATTTTTATTTCTCATGCCCACGCCGATCATGTCCCCCGAAACAAGAAACTAAGTGTGTATGCAACTCCGCCAACTGCACAACTCATGAAATGGCGTGGTTTTGGCGGAGAAGTAAAACCGCTGGAGTTCAAACAAACACTGGAAACGGATAAGGCAAGAATCACTTTTTATCCCGCCGGACATATTCTCGGTTCTGCCATGACTTTTGTGGAAAGCGATCTGGGAAATCTGTTATACACCGGTGATTACCGGACTCCGCCGGCTCCTGCTACCGAAGGATTTGAGTTACCGGATGCAGTGATCGATACTTTTATCACAGAAGCCACATTCAGCCTCCCCATCTACAAATGGAAACCGGAAGAAGAACTTGCTGAGCAAATAAGAAATTTTGCTACCCGAAATCTGGAAGATGGATATACTCCTATTTTCACTGCCTATAATCTGGGCAAAGCTCAGGAATTGATGTTTATCTTAAAAGAGTTAAACCATCCTATGCAAATTCACGGAGCAGGATTTAAACTTTGTTCTGTTTATGAGAACTTTGGATTTCCACTTGGCAACTACGAAACCTATCAGCGAGAAAATTGTGAGGGAAAGATCCTGATCACGCCCGGTTCCGCCTTGGGGAACGGCTTTGCTTCCAACTTAAAGAAAAAACGAATCGCATACTGTTCGGGATGGGCAGCAAATGAATCCAGACAAACACAACTTACGGTAGACGAGCTGATTCCACTATCCGATCATCTGGATTTCTTTGAGCTGATCGATCTGTGTAAAAAATTACATCCAAAGAAAGTTTTGATCACGCATACTCCCAATCCGAACGTGGTTCAGCATAATTTGGATGAGCTGGGGATAAGTTCGGAGTTTTTAGATTTGGAGACGGGCGATTATGAATAGTTCTAGGTTGACCCTCCCCTCAATCCCCTCCTATGGATGGGAAGCTCTTTGGTTTAATAATAAACCTTACACCAAAGAGTCTTCCTCTCTCGGGAGAGAAAACAAAGGAGAGGGTCAACCACAAATCCTGCAAACTATTTGTCATTTCGACTATAGGGATAAATCTAAAGAGCTCAGAGTTATTAAAGATATTTTTAGATGTCTCACATTCGTTCGACATGACAGAAAATGGATTTTTCTATGATTACTAAGTCAAACTCGTTTACGCGATTAGCCGAAACCGCCCAATCCATTTCCTCAACTCGTGGGAATAATGCGAAGATCAAGCTGTTTGTAGATTATCTATCCAAACTGGCAACCGACGAAGATGTAGAATTAGCGACTCAGTATTTAGGTGAAGGCGCTTTCTCTTCAGTTTCCGGTAAACGAGCATCAGTTGGACACCGAACGATTTCGACTTTAGCTGCTGATTTCTGTGAGATCGATTATGAAAAGGTATTCAAGCCAAGTAAAACGGCAAGCGGTTCTTCTTCTGAAACTATTCAGCGTTTGTTTGAAAATATTCCTGAAGCACAGTCAAAATGGAAAAGCGAAAACCTGACTTTACAAGAGATCAATGAGATCTTTGAGTCACTGTACATCACTTCCAAAAGAGATGCTAAGCAGCAAATACTTTTGGATGCATGGATGAGAATGTCGCCGTTGGAAGTAAAATATTTTATCCGAATTCTTGGTCAGGGATCTTTGCGAATAGGTTTCGAAACTAAGAGCTTGGAAAATGCCATTGCCAAAACTTATGGTAAAGAGTTAGAAACGGTTCGCTATGCCAGAATGATTTCCGGTAGCATCGGCAAAACAGCAATCATGGCAAAAAACGATACGCTCGACGAAGCGATATTTAAGATGTTTAGTCCCATTGCTTTTATGTTGGCTTCTCCTATCGAAAGCAGAGCAGTTTCAGATCTTTCAGAATATATCGCTGAGGAAAAGTTTGATGGAATGCGATGTCAGGCTCATATTTCTGATGGAAGAATAGAATTATTTTCCCGTGACTTGAATGAAATCACTTCTTCATTTCCTGAGATTATCGAATTCTTTTCCGGTAAAGAGCTTCCTGATCTGGTTTTGGATGGAGAGATATGTGTTTTCAAAGATGACACCATTCTCCCCTTTCAGCTTCTTCAAAAACGAATGGGTGTAAAAAAGCCCTCTAAAAAACTGCTTACTGAATATCCTGTACTATTTATCGCTTATGATATTTTGTATAAAGATGAGAATCCACTATTTGATGATTTGTTATCAGTTCGTCGGGTTAAACTCGAAAAGCTTTCAAAAAAACATTCTATTCCTATCACCTCGCAGATGAAAATCAATAATCAGGACGATGTGGAAGAGCTTTTTCAGCGAGCGTTAGATCATGGAAATGAAGGCTTAATGCTGAAGCGAAAAGATTCTGTGTATGAATACGGACAACGCAGAAAATCCTGGCTAAAAGTTAAAAAACCAAGTGGTTCTTTGGATACTGTTATGCTGTACGCACATGCCGGAAGCGGTAAACGCGGCGGAACTTATTCTGACTTTACGCTGGGAATTTCGGTAAAAGATGATGATCGGTATGAAGAAGAGTTCATTCCAATAGGAAAAGCATACGGCGGTTATTCTGATGAAGAACTCAAAAAGATGAATGCGTTGATCAAAGAAATTACACTAGAGCGTTTCGGTCCAACGCTGCTTTTGAAACCTCACTTAGTTATCGAACTGGAATTTGAAGACATCCAGATCAACAAACGGACCAAAGCCAAGTACACACTCCGCTTTCCGAGATTTAAAGCTATTCGCTGGGACTTATCTCCATCTGATGCAGACACCTTGAAAGATGTGGAACGGATGTATCAACAGAAGATCGATGAAGAAAGATCGAGGCAAGGCAAAAATCCTTCGTTTTATCTGCCTTCACGTAACTAATTTTTACGTTTTTAATCAGTTTTAACAACCATTCTGAACCTCATTATGCTAGATTATGGTTCTAGCTTTAAAATTGCTCTTAAAACATACAGATGAGAAAAATACTAACAATTATTTTGCCTTTGTTATTCCTGATATCCTGTTCAAACGAATCGCAGGATCAACAACGAAATCAGGGAAACCTTGTAATTCCTGCTGTTGAAGCCGTTCAATCTCAATTTGGCTCTCTTCCGCTTGTTGAACGATTTAGTGGAAATGTGGTTTCTGAAAACCAGGTGGAACTTTATCCGGAAGTAAATGCCCAGATCGCTGAAGTATATGTAGAGAATGGCGACTTTGTGAATAAAGGAGATGTGCTTGTAAAGCTACAGGACGAACCTTTCCAGAAGCAGTTGCAACAATCTGAAGCTAATCTCAAAATCAATAATGCTCGTTTAAAGCAAGCAAAAGCTCAGTTATCCACTTTAGAGGCTCAATACAAAAGAATACAGGCTCTTGCTGAAAAAGATCTCAGTAGCGAATTGGAATTGGAGCAAATCAATGCTGAAAAGATCTCTGCTGAAGCAGATGTGGAGCTAGCCGAGGCGCAGGTAGAACAATCAGCAGCTTTAGTGGATGAACGAAAAAATCAGCTTACAAAAACACTGATAAAAGCACCTGTTACAGGAACTATTGGACAAAGAAATGCCCAACCCGGTATGCAGGCATCAGCTTCTACTCCGCTATTTATGATAGGAGATCTGTCAAAGCTGAGAGTTGAGATCCTGTTAACAGAAAGTATGCTTAATAAAATTAAAGTTGGTCAAACCGCCGCGATATCGGTAACTGATCAAAATGGAGAGATCGTTACTATTAATGGTGAATTATCCCGAATCAGTCCTTTCTTAAATGAAGTTACTAGAAGTACTGAAGCAGAAATCGATATTGATAACCAAAATGGATTATTAAATCCGGGAATGTATGTACCTGTTGATATTTTTTATGGTGAAAGTCAGCAAGCTACTTTAATTCCAACCAGCGCTATTTTCATTGATCCTAATACCGGTTCTGAAGGAATTTATATTGCCAATTCTATTGGTTCAGAAATCAAACCGGTAAGCGATTCTGCATCCGGAGTCTCTTCTTTAACTTCTCCTACAGATGTTACTTTTCAGGAAATTGATGTGATTGCCCGAGGTAAAATGGAAGTTGCAGTAAACGGTTTGGAAAGCGGGAAATGGGTGGTCACATTAGGACAAAACCTGCTTTCTGAAGGAAGAGAACAAGCACGGGTTAAAACCATTCCCTGGGAACATGTAATCCGATTGCAACAAATGCAGCGTGAAGATTTGCTCAATGAAGTAATGAAAGATAAACAGCAGACTCCTGAAAAACCCACACTTTAACATTTTAGCTTAACTGACATGGCACTTACAGACATTTCAATTAAACGTCCGATTGCAACTACAATGTTCTTTCTGATCATTATCACTCTTGGTGTGATCGGGTTTCGATATTTACCTGTTGATCTGCTTCCTCCTATCGAATATCCACAACTTACCGTAAGTACTGAATACCCAAATGTTGGACCTGAGGAAATTGAGACAATCATTACTGAACGAGTTGAAAATGCTGTAGCGGGAGTTCCCGGAGTTGAGCGTGTACGTTCACAATCCAGTGAAGGCCGGAGTAGAGTAACTCTGGAATTTGCTCAATCAGTAGATGTAGATGTCGCCGCAAATGATGTACGGGCAGCTTTAGATCGCCTAAGAAGTGCTCTTCCCCCCGAAGTTGAATCCCCGAGAATCTGGAAATTTGATCCCAATAACTTCCCGATTGTTATTGTTGGGGCTAATTCTGATAAAAATCTAGCGGATCTAACCCTGCTTCTGGATCGTGAGATCACTAAAAGATTTGAACAAATAAACGGGGTTGGCTCCATTGATATTTGGGGAGGCATAAACCGTGAAGTTAAAATTGATCTGAAGCGTGACCGGCTGATAGCGAGTGGATTGACATCCGCCGATGTTCAACAAGCCATCTCCAGTGAAAACGCAAACCTTCCGGGTGGAAATGTAAATTCCGGAGTACAACAATTATATGTCAGAACTCAGGGCGAATTTGAGTCTATTGATCAGATTGCAAATACGGTTATTACTACGGTTGATGGAAAACCTATCCGTGTTAAAGATGTTGCTGAAGTAAACTTTGGATATCAAGATCTGGATCGTCTGGTGACCATTGATGAAAAACCTATGGTGCGCTTTGGAATCCGTAAACAAACCGGAGCCAATACAGTAGCTGTTGCCGAAGATATTCGACAGGAAGTTGCACTCATTAATTCGGAAAGAAATGATCTTGACCTTTTTGTAACTACGGACCAAAGTACATTCATCCAAAGTTCTATTGATAACGTTCAGAGTTCAGCTATGTGGGGAGCTTTACTTGCGGTAGTCGTCCTTTATGTTTTCTTCAGAAATGGATCGTCGACTTTTATTATTGCTGTTTCAATCCCTATTTCGATCATCGCTACTTTTGCTTTGTTGTACTTTAACGGACTTACATTAAACCAGATGAGTTTCGGAGGCTTGGCACTCGGTGTAGGCCTGATCGTGGATAATGCCATTGTTGTACTCGAAAATATAATACGGCTTCGTGAAGAAGAAGGCGAAGATCTGAAAACAAGTGCATTAATTGGAACAAAACAAGTTTCAGGAGCCATCATTGCTTCCACACTAACAACTTCTGTGATCTTTCTGCCGGTGATTTTTATGCAGACTATTTCCGGTTTATTGTTTCAGCAATTAGCTCTGGTTGTTGTTTTCGCACTTGTTTGCTCACTTCTGGTAGCACTAACTTTAGTGCCGATGCTTTCCAGTAGATTTCTGGATGTTAAAAAGAATTCTGAAGGAGCTAAAAAAGGTTGGTTTCAAAAGTTTTTTAACAAATTTGAGAATAAATATTCATCGTCACTAAGATCTGTTCTGAAATACAGAAAATTGGTTTTTGCAGTAACCGGAGTTTTGGTTATTGGATCATTTTTACTTGCACCTGTCATACCGGTTGAACTTGCGCCGCAAACCGATGCCGATGAGATCGATATTGATCTGAGAATGGCTGATGGTACAAACATCACTGTGATAAATGAATATTTGGTTGAGTTAGAGCAGGTTATTAGAAGTACTATCCCATTTGATGATATAGAACATTTGACAACCGATGTAAGAGACGGTCGCGCTGAAGTTGAGATCACTATGGTGGAAGCTTCTAAAAGGTCCCGAAGCACTTCTGAACTTGCGGAGGAAATTCAACAGAAAGTAGAAGGGGCGATTGCAGGAGCTAATATAAGAGTTAGTGCTCAGTCAGGCCTTTGGATCTTGCGCCGCGTATTTGGCTCAGGCGGAGCTGAAGATCTTCAGCTTGAAGTTCGCGGATATGATATTGACCGTTCTTATCAAATAGCTCAGGATATTAAACTGGAACTGGAAAAAATTGAAGGAATTACCGGAGTTGAAGTAGATCGTAGTGAAGGAACACCTGAAGAGAATATAGTTTTTGACCGCGAAAAGATCGCTCAGCTTGGTTTAACTATTAATAGTGTTGCCAGAACCATTCAAACTAATATTGGCGGAAGCAGAGCAGGTGCATTCCGAGTTAGCGGAGACGAATACCCAATCACGGTTCGTTTGCGACCTGAAGATCGTTTAAATACACAAGATCTTGATAACATTTCTATCCAAACTCCCGGTGGACAGGTTATTCCTGTATCTTCGGTAATTAAGAGAAATCCGGGACGAGGTCCTGAAGATATTACCCGAATAAACGGACAAAGAGTAACCGGAATTTCGGCGAACCTGGAAAGTGGTTTAGCATTAGGAGAAGCGGTAGAAATTGCTCAGGCTAATCTTGCTGATTATCCACTGCCTGAAGGTTATAGTATTGTATTCAGCGGAGAATATCAGGAGCAACAAAAAGCGGCGGCTGATTTCAATATGTCGATTATTATGGCTCTGATTCTTATTTATATGGTAATGGCAGGGCAATTTGAGCGATTTCTGGATCCACTGGTAGTAATGTGTTCTGTTCCTTTGGCTGTAATCGGGGTTGTTCCCACTTTACTGCTCACTGGAACTACAATAAACATACAAAGCTTGATGGGCATCATTATGTTGATAGGTATAGTCGTAAATAACGCCATCGTGTTAATTGACTATGTGAATCTACTTAGAAGAGATAAAGGGCTACCTGTGATTGAAGCCGTTATAGAAGCAGGACGTTTACGACTTCGCCCGATTTTAATGACCACACTTACAACAGTTCTGGGTTTACTTCCGCTCTCTTTTGGGATTGGAGCCGGAGCAGAGATACAAGCTTCTCTTGCACGAGTTGTAATTGGAGGACTGACTGCATCAACTTTAGTAACACTAGTGTTTATCCCTGTAGTGTATGTTTCAGTTGATCAGGTAGTTGATAAATTGAAAGCTTACAACTGGAATCCATTCAAAAAAGAATCCGAAAAAATAGAATTAGCCGGGTCTTAATAGATTATTCAAAAATTCAGAAGACTGATACGCTTAATGGAATTAGTGTTAAAAACTATTGGTTACTTTAATCACTATTGCAATATCCATTTATAATTTTCTATGAGTTCCTGGACACTAAAATCTATTCCGCCGCACGACTGGTTTATTTGCCTTGATGTGGAATCCTATTTCGATCATGAACATGATGTGGAAACCATATTTGAAGAAGGATTTACACGTCCCGTTCCGATTGGTGATACAGATGTGATCGTAACAGTATTTTTTAACGGTGATCCTGATTCGCCTGAGTTCCATATCGAAACCAAGGAATCATTATCAAAGGAAGAAATCACTGAAGCCAATAAAAGTTTGTCTAAGATCTTAGGAACTGAAATGGATATCCGACCTCTGTACGATCAGGCTTCAGAAGATCCACTTTTAGCTGATAAACTAAGTTCGTTGTACGGACTGAAAAGAATGACCAGAGCTAATTTATTCGAAGATATTCAGAATAGAATTGTGGAGATGCAGATGAATCATAAACCTACTGCAAAGAAAATGATGTTTGCAGTTCGTGAAGCATATGGAACTGCTTTGGTTCATAACGGGAAAAGTATCCCTGCCTGGCCAAGAGCTCATCAGCTTATGAAAGCAGATCCAATGAGCATTCGTAAGCTTGGCCCTACCAAAAGAAAAGGGGAATATCTTACGGGATTGGCTTCAGATATGGTAGGCGGAAATGTTGATATGGAGCACATTACAAATTGTGATCCTCAAGAGGCTTATGATCTGCTAACCAGTATCAAAGGTATTGGTCCTACTGCAGGACAAGATCTTATGATGATGAGAGGCAGACCGGATGCTGTTTTTCCCAGCAACAAAAAGAAAGATGAAGAAAAAGGACTGCGCCGTTGGATCATTGCCAGTTATGGTGAAAATCCGCACACCATCAGTGAAAAGAAGTTTCAAAATTTGATCTCAAATTGGAATGGATTTGAAGGGGCTGCATTGGAGTTTTTATATGTGAATTGGATCATCAGCGAAAAAGAGAAGAAGGCTAGAGGCGGTTAATCTTCAGTTTCAAGTTTTATGTTTTCAAAAAGCGAAAATTCAACATCATTCAATCTTACCCCGATGTTCTCATCTGAAATATGAGTAACCATCACATTCTTTGGAAAACGGGCAATTTTTATAATTTGTCCATCCATATTTAATACAAACCATTTTTGATAATCACCTCTTAAATTAGATTGAAGCCAAAATCGATTCTTATTATAAAAAAAACGTTCTGCTTCGCTCTTAAATTCAGGCAAATAGGAACTCATCGTTTTCCACTGTTCACTTCTCTCACCATCTCTGAGGCTATCAATTTCAGTATCACTCAACTTCTGTTTTGGTAGATTTACAGAGGTAGTACTAAGAGTATCAAAGTATGCATCTATCTCTATGATCTCAGACTTAGAAGTCTCGTAAATAAACAGTGATTTATTCTCTGAATTGTATGCGGTTAGTGCTATATCACTGTATGGCACTTCACTTGCACCTACAAGGCGACCATCTACGTACGTTCTTGCATATGGTCGATCTTTTATAATTATTGCATTTCCATATTCTTTATTTTCTAAATTGTATTGAACAAATATTTTCTCTCTATCTTTTTCCTTGTTTTCAAGAAAGTCAAAAGTGGTTAGTTCAAAAATAAAACTACTATTTACCCCGGGATAAATATTTTCTATTGCTCCTCCTTCATAAGGTTTGGGTTTAAATTCACTTATAAGATTAAGATCTTCATCATACATCAACACTTTCTTATTATCCGAATCATTTAAGTAAACAATATTCCCGGATGATTTTGTCATTTCATAGACATCCAAAATTTCACCGGGTCCTCTACCCTCCCTTATTCGTTTAATGATGTTTCCTTCGTCATCCACCAGTATTACAAACTTATTTTGTCTATCAGCAATGATAATACGGTCTGAGGCTATTCCAATACTTTTATATGACAAATGAGAAAAGTATAAGCTGTCAGCTTGATCGAAACTGGTTAAAGCTTTTGGTGTAAGTTCAGGGATATCAGATAAATCTATTTCTTTGACTTTATCTGAACAAGAGACCATTGACAACCCAATAAAAAAGAATATGAATATATTATTTCGCATTCACTCTGAAACTTAAGATTTTGTTTATAAGTTATTTATGATATAAAATAAGCCTCATATGTCCAAAACTCTACTCAGGTTAATCAGGTCTGCAAACAATTCTAGTTAATATTCATTTTGTGCATACTTAACCATTGCAAGCCATGATGAAAATCCGCAAACAAGCATTAAGAAAGAAAAGAAGTCTAAGATGTAGATCAGTTACTGACTGGAGAGCCAATAAATAAATGGAAATAATCCCCCACTACAATCTTGTTATCTGAAAAAACTTCCAGATATTCAAAATTAAGGAAATCATATTCTGTTTCTTCGTAGAAAGGTCCAATATTTTCAAAATTAAAATCTTTTCCTTGTGCAAGAAATACCTCATCTGAGTCTGCTGCAATAACCTTGCTGTCTCTGAGACTTCTAACTAATTGGGTTCCAATATTCACTTTCGTCTTTTCCCAGATGCTTGCATTTTTTTCCTTGAAATAGATTCGATCACTTTCAGCAGCATATATGATTTCATTCTGTTCATCAATACTTATTGATCTGATAAAATCATCATCTTTATCAATATCTGATGAAATACTATTCCAATTTTTACCATCATCTTCTGAAGAGTGAATCCCATCGTGAGAAGCTAAATAAATGATTCCTTCTTCTGACGCTGTTATTTCTTCTATATGATCACTCAACTTACTATTTATAAAGCTATTTCTATATAAAACTGAATCGCCTTCAAGATCAAAGGTAGTTACTCCATGTTTTCTACCAATATGGAGGTTACCTTTTGATACAACTAAATCCTGCATTATATAGCCACCTGTAATCTCTTCCCAATTTCTCCCATTATCATCTGATACATATACATAGTTTGTAAACCCTAAAAAAACCCCTCCATTTTCTATCAGCACATCTCCTATCATATACAGACTTTCGTATACCCTAATTTTTTTTATGCGTACCGAATCCGGAGTAGAAAAGCTTTGGAATGTTTTACCCCCATCATTTGAATAATTTAGAACATCTTCATTCGCTACGTATAGTTCATTTTCACCATTGGTAGCAATAGCATTTATCCATTCCGACTTGAACTTTGTTATCTCTACCCAGTCATATAGCGGATCTTCTTTATCGTTCTTTGAATTGAGTAATCCACAACCATTCAAGAAGAATATTATTGAGACGAAATAAATTAAAGCTTTCATATCAACTCTCTTTATTTCGCTCAATATCAGTTATTTAGGGCAAAAATTAAAATTAGAATTCCGATCCATAAAAAAAGCCGACTGCATTCACAATCGGCTTAATTTGGTTTAAAAGAATGATTAATAATCACTCTTTGAAGAATTCAGTGCTTTTTTGATACTTGGTGGCAGAATCACTTCATCGATTACATGCACAACACCATTACTAGCATCCATATCTGCTTTTACCACTTCAGCATTTTCAATCATAACGCTTTCTCCGTTACTTTTTACTGATGCGTTACTTCCCTGAATTGTTTTAGCTTTCATAGTTTCAGTAATGTCATCCGACATAACTTCACCGGGAATTACATGATAAGTTAGTACAGCTATAAGCTGTTCTTTGTTTTCTGGCTTAAGTAGCTCATTTAAAACTCCCTCAGGAAGATTTTCAAACGCTTCGTTTGTTGGTGCAAAAACAGTGTAGGGTCCTTCCGATTGAAGTGTTGCCTCCAGATCAGCTGCTTCTACTGCCGTAGCTAATGTTGATAACGACTCTGTTTCAGAAGTTAACTCAAGAATATTTGTTTCCTCCTGAGCTTTAACCTCGAATGAAAGGATTAATACCAGTGCTAACGTAAATAAACTTATTGCTCTCTTGAATAATTTCATCTTGAATAGTTTTTATTAATGGTAACACTCACTTAAATAGAGATTAAAAATGATATGTTCCTATTAATAATAGAACCCTGGATGACAGCCCCGATTCAACCTTATTCTCGTGTCAGGTTTTACCTAAAAAGATCAAATATTAATTACTTTTTTCAGGTGTTTCCTATGTGCGATCACTCTATGGAAAATGTAAATTAAAGTCGCCGGAATTACTCCGTACAGCATTATCATTTCCATTTTCTGCTCATAAGAAGAGCCCACCGCATCCAGAACCAGATAGGTCAGATAAGAGCTATAATAGAATAGTAATATCGCACCATCTAATTTAGTAATATCAAATCCTGCAATAAAAATAGGAATACACATAATACTTACTGCGACCATAAAAGGAAGATCAAGAGCTATTGCGGCAGGTGAAACTGCTAATATATTCGGAGCTATTACAACCGTAAGGCCAAGGGTGAGCAAAATATTATAGAGATTACTGCCCATCACATTTGCCACAGCCATATCTGTATTTCCTTTTCGGATGGTTGCAATGCTCGTAGCAACTTCCGGTAATGAAGTTCCTATCGATACAATTGTTAAACCAATCACTAATTCTGAAAGTCCTAATATTGTAGCAATTTCAACTGCACTTTTTACCATCCAGTCTGATCCCTGAATGATCAATCCCATACCCACTACCAAATATCCTATATTTTTCACATAAAAGAACCAACCAGTTGAGAGCTTTCTTTGCTCTGCTTCGAAGTCTGTTTCTTCGGGTTGATTGTCTCTTTCTTTCTTTATCTGGAAAAAAGTAAAAACTGAATATGCTACTAATCCCAATAACAGCCACACTCCGTCCAGTGTTGTAAGCTCACCGTCAAAAGCAATAACGTACAATAATACACTTGCTGCTATTACGATCGGAACGTCAATTTGGACCACTCTGAGTTTTACTGCTAAAGGCTTTATAATAGCACTAATCCCAAGAATCAGAAGTATATTTGCGATATTACTACCCACAATATTTCCCAGAACTAAGTCGGCATTCCCGGCAATGGCTGCCTGCAAACTGATCGCCAGTTCGGGAGCTCCGGTTGCAAAAGCGACCACAGTCAATCCCATTATTAAAGGTGAAACTCTCCATTTCACACCAAAGTGATCCACACCTCTTAAAAATAATTCTGCTCCGCCAATAAGTGCCGCCAATCCGGCTATAAAAGTAATTGCTGTCATATCTGAATTTGTGAACACCAAAGGTACAAGGTATTCAGCATAAAAAAAGCCTTTCCTGATCAGAAAGGCTTCATATTTATAGTTTGATAAAAATTATTTCTCCAACCACCAATTTCTTAATTGAATTTTCTCATCTGTAGCATTTTCAACTTCCTGTAAATTTTGCTGTGGATACATTGGCGTTCCAACTTTTCCTTGTAGTTTCACCTCTTCTCCATTTCTTTCCAACGTCATTGAGATATCTGTATCCGGCGTCCACTGAAAACTCTGCGGGATAACCTGTTGAATATTTTGCAATGAAGCTTCTAATCCATTAATGGATTTCAGAATATCTCCCGGTCTAACTCCTAATTCTATCAGTGAAGTATTCAAGTCCATATTTTCGAAATAAATTTCTCTGGTTTCCGGATTTACATTAATAAATGCTGCTTGCTGATTTATCAAAAACAGATTTGTCTGCACCTCTTCTACTCCCATTTCAAGACCGACCTTATCAAAGAATACTGAATAATCGATAGGTGTAGTTCCCTCAACATGAGTTCTCAGAAATTCACCAACTGACGGGTAAGTCATCTCGGTTATTTCAGCGATCAGATTATCATCTTCGAATGGTTTATCAATTCCATATTTTGCTGATAATTCTTTCATCAACGAAAGCATACTTCTTTCGCCATTACTTTCTTCTCTCATCAGAATATCAATGCACATCCCGATCAAAGCTCCTTTTTGATACACATTGTAATAATTTGATGCATAAGGCTCGTCAATTACGTTCTCACTCATTACTGTGAAGCTCATAGAATCGTCCATAGTGTATGAACTTGAGATCTTACTCTGAATCTTATTATAAAATTCTTCTTTAGGTTGAAGATCTTCGTAGGCCTGAAAGTGGCTCGCAAAATATTCCGTAACTCCCTCATACATCCACAAATGCTTCGAGAATGTCGGCTCATAGTAATCGAAATAGTGAACATCTTCTGAGTGCACGCTTAATGGAGTTACAATATGGAAAAACTCATGCGAAACCACATCGATCATAGCTTGATTTAACTGTGGCTCCTGCATTTGCTCTGGAAGTACAACAATGGTTGAAGTCTGATGTTCTAGTGCTCCAAAACCCTGTGGTGATGTTTCAGTACCTTCTGACAGATACAGATAGATGTCATATCGCGGAGTACTGTTAAGGTCACCCAAATATTCTTTCTGAGCCTGCATCATTTCAAAAACGGTCTCTTTGATCTTTGCTGCGGAATGCACTCCGTTTGGTGAATAAACACTTAACACGATCTGAATATCGCCGACTTGGAATTCTTCAATATCCAGATTTCCGTAAAACATCGGGTTATCAGTAATATCAAAATATCTGGCAGCTGTATAATTATCTACTACTGTTGAATCTCCTTCTAAAACCATAGAGCTGCTTGTTTGAAGCGCTGATGATTTTTTCATTCCGGCGGGAGCGGTAACAGCTAATTTGTAGCTATTATCTTTCAACTCTTCAAAATACCCGATAAAACCATGCAGGTTAAGAACAAAATTATCGTCTTCAATATTTGTACCTGATGGTGAGAATGGTGTAGGTTTTTCTGTGTTCTCGATATCAAATGTATCGTTTACATAGTAGCCCAACTTATCTAATTTCTGAGCATTTGGAATGATCCATGTATTTTCATCCGGTCGATTTACTTCAATTTCCATTCCTGAATAATCGTAAGCAACCAAGTCTTCTGTGAAACTTCCGAAATCACTGATATCATAAGTTCCCTGAACAACCCTTGGAATTCTGTATGTAACGGTGTCTTGAGAAAACATTCCGGGATCGATCTCCACCCAAACCCGGTCATTATCAATATTTACAAGGTCAATTGAGGTGGAAATTGGAGTTTGTGCAGCTAGCTCTTTCATTTCTTTTGAAAGATTGTCCCCTGTTTTTGGCGAACACGCGTAAGTTACACTAAGGAGTAAAACTCCATATATAAGTTTCTTCATTAGAATATGTTTTGATGAATATTTTGGATGGCAACTTCAGTAATCCAAAAAAAATTGCCAAACCGTAATTTATTAATTGTAAGAAATTAAAAACCCCGGTCAGAGTTAACTGCCGGGGCTAAAGATTCGCTTATCAAGCTATTTTCAGGATCAGATCTGCGGTTCTCATAGAATAACCGGCTTCGTTATCGTACCAGCCAATTACTTTTACAAGATTACCATCTACTTTGGTTAGATCACTATCAAAGATATTTGAATGTGGGTTACCGATGATATCCGTTGATACCAATGGATCTGTTGCATACTCAAGAATTCCTTTCATAGAACCTTCAGATGCTGCTTTGAATGCTGCGTTCACTTCTTCAGCAGTAGTTTCTTTGTTCACTTCACAAACAAAATCAGTTAATGAACCTGTTGGGGTTGGAACACGAACAGCTCCTCCATCTAACTTCCCGTCTAAATGCGGAAGCACTAGACCAACTGCTTTTGCAGCTCCGGTTGAAGTAGGAATAATATTAATGGCAGCAGCGCGAGCTCTTCTAAGATCTTTGTGCGGTGCATCTAATATTCTTTGATCGCCTGTGTACGCGTGAATGGTCGTCATAAATCCTTTCTTAACTCCGAAAGCATCATCCAATACTTTTACCATCGGTGCAAGACAGTTTGTTGTACAACTTGCATTCGAGTAGATCTCTGTTTCAGCATCGATCACTTCATCGTTTACACCAAGCACTACTGTTTTTACTCCACCTTTTCCCGGTGCTGAAATGATCACTTTCTTAGCGCCTGCTTCGATATGTTTTCCCGCACTCTCTTTGTCTACAAAAAAACCTGTTGATTCAATTACGATATCAACACCAAGATCTCCCCAGTTTAAGTTCGCCGGATCTCTTTCAGCTGTAACTGAAAAACTCATGTCATTGATAGTGATCTTATCTCCATCAACTGAAACCGTTCCATCAAAAGTCCCTTGAGATGAATCGTACTTGAAAAGATGAGCTAAAGTGTTAGTATCTGTTAAATCGTTTACCCCAACGATATCAATTTTATCACTATACTTTGCAAGAATTGATCGGGTAACCATTCTACCGATACGACCAAATCCGTTAATTCCGACTTTTATTTTTGACATTTTATACCTGTTTTTTTGATGGTCAATTCGGATATCATTTACAGAACCAACCCATTAAATAACTTTCTTTTCAGACTCTGAAAATACCACTACTAGTCGCCATATTCAATGATTTTAGCTTATGATAGCAATAGAAAAACATGAACAAGTACTAAAAGCGCTTTTCTAAAAATTTAAGTGCACTGTAAAGTATTTTTAAGTTACATCTTTGGATCAAATGTTATAAATAGTATCAAATAAAGTAACAAAAAGAACTGCTTTATCACTCAAAAACCCTTTTTCCAGCACAATTTTAGTTACCTTGATCTTTAATCAGAAAAACTAATTCTTCAGTTCCCAAATGGACAGCAACGATATCTTCAGGCGATTACGATATATTCTAGGCTATAACGATCTTAAAATGGCCGAGGTATTTGCTTTGGCTAATGATCCTATTGATCAGACTAGAGTTACAACCTGGCTCAAGAAAGATGAGGATTCTGATTTTGTAAAAATGCCTGATGTCGCGCTGGCTACTTTCCTGAATGGATTGATCAATCAAAAGCGTGGAAAGAAAGACGGTCCACAGCCTGCTCCAGAACAAGTATTAAATAATAACATCGTATTCAGAAAATTACGTATCGCTTACAATCTTCAAAGTGATGACATACTGGAAATGTTTGATCTGGTTGACAAGAGCATCAGTCCGCACGAACTCAGTGCCTTTTTCAGAAAACCCACTTCCGGTAAATACCGGGAATGCAATGATCAGTACTTGCGACATTTTCTTTCCGGTTTGCAGGAGAAGTTTAGAGCTTGATGCCTTGGGTTTGCCACAAAAGCACGAAAGCACTAAATTTTCTTATTTGGTTCTTTGTCATCTCGAACGCATGTGAGAGATCTGGAATTTTCCTATAAGTCCAATTTTAGATTTCTCCCTCCAGGCGAAATGACAAGATAATCCAGTAAGGATTGTTATCTAATACAGCTATTACGAGTTTGGCAGATCAGAAAGTTTTACCCGATCGTATGCTCCCTTCTTTTTATCCTCGGGGTGAGGCTCCAAACCAATAATTGTTATTTCTTTTTGATCCGGTCCATATACCCAATAAAATCTTCCCGCCGAAGGTGTCTTATTCTCTAGATATGATTGAAATACTTTTATTCCATATCGCTTAGTCAAAGAGTCAATTTCATGTGAGTTCAATCCCGGATGTCGCGGATTTGAAGCTAAAAATTGTATTGCTTTTCCAAATAGCTTAAAGAGCTTTTCATCTTCTTTAGAAATCGATCCGTCTTTTTTGGAAGAAAGTAGATCATTCCAAAACTGCTCCATTTCCGGAATGCCGAATCTTATTTTGAACATATTCTCTACTAATTTTTCAGGAGCTCATCTAATTCTTTCAAGTCAACATAATCAGATGCTTTACCATCTTTTAAGTGTTTAACAGCTTTATCCATCATCTCAAGAGAACGCTTCGAGATTTCATCCGGATGGATTAAAATCCTGGGTTTAAGAATAACCGTTCCATCACTTTTTTCAGTGACATGATAGTACTCTGTCCGCGGACTACGGATGGTAAGCCGTTTTTTTGAATCTAGTTTTGCTTCGTATTTATTTTTACTAGTAGACATAATGGTTCGTAATTAAATTAGGTGGGATATCCCACAGTTGCAAACAAAAAAGCACTAAGGCACTAAATTTTCTTGTTAGCTCTTTGTCATCTCGAACGCATGTGAGAGATCTGGAAATTTTCCTATAAGTACATCTTTAGATTCCTCCCTCTGGGCTAAATGACAAGATAATCCAGTAAGGGCGTATCGCCATACGCCCTTACTGGATTAGTAGTATTGAGGTTATCTATTCAAAAAAAAAAAAAAGCCACCTCTAATGAGATGGCTTTTAAATTAAAACTTAAAACTATTTCGGAGTTTCTTCTTTTTCATCTTTGGAAAACTTTGCCATGGCGGCAGCTCCAAAAACAACTCCTAGTGCAACCAAATCCCTAAGTTATCGGTAATAATTCCAATCACCGTTCCGAAAATTATCCCAAAAGCCATTGCGTTTTTCTTATTCATAAAGAGTCTTTTTTATTAATCTTTTTTTTATTGGCCGCTATCTAGTCTAGTTGCAAAACGGAGGATCAATCTAAAAGTTACAATCTTTACTCTTTAAAGCTTTGAGTTATTTCGATAATTCTGCAGATCCTTTGTCCCGATACTTCGGGATAAGAAAGATTTTACAACAAAAAAAGCCATCCCAAATTGAGATGGCTTTTAGATCCTTCGGAAGTATCCTCAGGATGACATATTGGTTTTGGTTAGATCAGCTCACCAACGCCTTCATGTAGTCTCTTCTCATTTCAGCGATAGCTGAGATAGAAATTCCTTTCGGGCAAACAGCTTCACATTCTGCAAAGTTGGAACAGTCACCAAATCCTTCTTCTTTCATTTGATTTACCATTGCAACCGCGCGATTACTTCTTTCCACTTCTCCCTGAGGGAATTTATTTAAGTGAGCAAGTTTCGCTCCCGTAAATAACGAAGCCGACGCATTTGGACAAGCTGCCACACAAGCGCCGCATCCAATACAAGCAGCATATTCAAAAGCTTCATCTGATTTCTCTTTTTCTACCGGCAAGGCATTAGCTTCCTGAGCGGAACCGGTTTTTACCGATACATATCCGCCTACTTCAATGATTCGATCAAAAGCACTACGATCTACAACCAAATCTTTAATGATCGGAAAAGCAGCTGCTCTTGGGGGTTCGATGGTAATTTTGTCGCCATCTTTATAATTACGCATGTGCAATTGACAACAAGCAACTTCGGCCTTTGGTCCGTGTGCCTGTCCGTTGATCACTAAGTTACAAGAACCGCAAATTCCCTCGCGACAATCATAATCGAATTCAACAGGTTCTTTGCCTTGCAGCTGAAGTTCTTCGTTGAGTACATCCAACATTTCAAGGAAGGACATATGCTCGTTTACAGTATCTAAAGTATACTCTTCGAAATAACCGGGAACATCAGGTCCTGCTTGTTTCCAGTATTTCAAATGAATGGTCATATCTTTGCTCATAATCTTTTCCTTTGGTTCAGCCACTAAAGCACAAAATCACTAAATACTTTTTGTGTTCTGGTGATTCTGTGGCAAACCTTTTACTTGTATGATCTTTGTTTTAGTTCAACGAATTCAAATTCTAAATTTTCTTTGTGCAGTTCTTCCTGAAGCTGTCCGTTCACACCCTTGAATTCCCAGGCTGCTACGTACGAGAAGTCTTCGTCATTACGGATCGCTTCTCCTTCTTCAGATTGATATTCCTCACGAAGGTGACAACCACAAGACTCTTCTCTTTCCAGAGCGTCTTTTGCCATTAACTCTGCTAACTCAAAGAAATCAGCTACACGACCTGCAAATTCCAGGTATTTGTTGTAGTTATTCTTTTCGCCCGGTACATACACATTCGTCCAGAATTCTTCACGAAGTTCCTGAATTTCTTTGATCGCTTTTTCAAGACCTTCCTTGTTTCTGGCAATACCGATGTTATCCCAAACGATCTTCCCGAGCGTTCTGTGGAAATCAACAATGGTTCTTTTTCCGTTGATGTTCAGAAGTTTATCGATTTGTTCCTGAGCAGCTTTTTCTGCTTCAATAAATGCATTGTGATCGGTACCGTAACGAGTTCCCGGTTTAACATCAGCTAAATAATTACCAATGGTTGCCGGAAGTACAAAATATCCGTCACTCAAACCTTGCATCAATGCACTGGCTCCAAGTCTGTTTGCGCCGTGATCAGAGAAATTAGCTTCTCCTGTGGCAAATAACCCCGGAATGTTGGTCATCAAGTTGTAATCAACCCAAAGACCGCCCATCGTGTAATGCACTGCAGGATAAATTCTCATTGGTTGCTCGTATGGATTTTCTCCGGCGATATTTTCATACATATCAAACAGGTTACCATATTTTGCAGCTACAGTTTCTTTTCCATCACGCTTAATTACATCACGGAAGTCCAAATAAACCGACAATCCTGTTGGTCCCACACCTAATCCTTCATCACAAACGATCTTAGCATTTCTGGATGCCACATCACGAGGAACTAAGTTTCCAAAACTCGGATATTTTTCTTCCAGATAATAGAACCTTTCTTCATCCGGAATATCATTTGGATGACGATCATCTCCTTTTTTACGAGGAACCCAAACACGACCATCGTTTCTCAAACTCTCACTCATTAGTGTTAGTTTGGATTGATAATCTCCGGAAACCGGAATACATGTCGGGTGAACCTGAACATAACATGGATTAGCGAATAAAGCTCCCTTTTTGTGAGCTCTCCATGCTGCCGTTACATTTGAATTTTTTGCGTTTGTTGAAAGATAGAAAACGTTTCCATATCCACCGGTTGCCAGTACAACTGCGTCCGCTTCCCATCTTTTCAATTCACCTGAAACCAGATCTCTTGTAATAATACCGCGAGCTTGCCCATCAATGATCACAACATCAAGCATCTCATGGCGTGGGTGATATTCAATTCCACCTTCATTTACCTGACGCATCATCGCTTGATAAGCACCTAACAGTAACTGCTGTCCGGTTTGACCACGAGCATAAAATGTTCTGGAAACCTGAGCTCCACCAAACGATCGGTTTGCAAGCAATCCACCATATTCACGAGCGAAAGGAACACCCTGCGCTACTGCCTGATCAATAATTTCGTTTGCTACTTCAGCAAGACGGTACACATTTGCTTCTCTGGATCTGTAATCGCCACCTTTAATGGTGTCATAAAATAATCTCCAGATACTGTCTCCATCATTCGGATAATTTTTTGCAGCGTTAATTCCACCCTGAGCAGCAATACTATGTGCACGTCTTGCAGAATCCTGAATACAGAAGCTCTTTACATTGTACCCAAGCTCAGCCATACTTGCAGCAGCTGCTCCGCCGGCTAATCCGGTTCCAACAACGATAACCTCATACTTTCGCTTGTTATTAGGAGCAACAAGCTTCATTTCTTTTTTATGCTTGCGCCACTTTTCTTCTAATGGTCCTTCAGGTGCTTTAGAATCTAATTTCATAATTATATTGCCACGGAATCACAAAACCACGAATTAATTTACTATTCGCTTAATGCCTCTTCCAATATTTGTTACGTTAAAATTAATAAGATAGCCCAACCTGTTATTCGTCAATTTTAAATGACTCAAAACCTGAGCTTTCCAAACCGGATTCATTTTATCTACTGCCTTTAATTCGCAGATAATCTCTTTTTCAACCAAAAGATCTAACCTAAATCCTTCATCAAAACTAATCCCATCATATTTGACAGGCACAACAACTTGTCTTTCTACTTCAAATCCTCTTTTCTGAATCTCATGTGCTAAACAAACTTCATAAACTCTTTCCAACAATCCTGAACCTAATTCCTTATGCACTTTAAAAGCGGAGTCTACAATTTCCTTGCCGATTAAATTTAATCGGTCAGGGATAGCCTCATACTTTTTTGTGTTTTCGTGAATTAGTGGCATTTAAATTTAATATGAGATTAATGAGCCTTCACCGCCGGTGAAATAGATATACAGCGGAATGAAGATGAACATGAGCATAATTACGATTGCGAAACCGTATGCACCCATTTGTACTTTTTTTGAAGCTTCTTTGCTTTTCATAGAAAGCGAGGTAAAAGCGCTCCAAAACCCATGTGACAAATGGAGTATCAATAAACTCAATACAAATGTATACCCGAATGCATATAACGGTTCAGTAAATTTCTCGATTACCAATGCTCTCAGATCACGAGCCATTTCGCCCGATGCAAGCTTTACCATTTCAGTATCGCCAAATTTAAATGTCCAGATGTGTATCACAAGAAAAACCAAAATGATGATTCCTGTATAAACCATGCTTCTTGAAGCTAAAGACTGGTGACTTGGTCCGCCTTTGGTTTGATACTTCTTATATCCTTCCGGGCGAGCTTTTCTTCTGTTCCACCAAATGGAAACTCCCAAAATGGTATGATATAAAAAGAAAAAAGCCAATCCCGCTTCAATCACATAAAGCAAAGGACCCAGATCTTCTAAAGTTTTGGTGTAAATGTTAAAGGCTTCTGGAGCGCCGAAAATAGTTAGATTACCTACAATATGACCGATAAGGAATAGCATCAAACCGATGCCTGTGATCCCCGTCATGATTTTGCGGCCTACCTGCGAATTGATCGCTTTTATAAATGAGGGCATGCTGGTTTTTATAGTTAGTTCTGAAAATGTTAAACAAGCTTGTTTAAGCTTTAGTTTCAATTTAAAGTGAAACTAAATTACGCTTTTATAGATTTGAAAAATCGCTTTTTCCCTTTTCAATGGCAAGGTGGATTCACTCTAAATATTAAGTATGAACGGAGATAAATATTCTTTTACCTTTTCAAGCTAATAAATCAATCATTTTCTGAAAACTGTTACCGAAATATTTACTTCTGAATTTAAAGAACGAGGTTCTAGGTTCATTGGATATCTCATTCCTGCGAAGTCTGAGGAAGAGTTTGATGAGCAACTTCAAAAATTGAAAACCGAGCTTTGGGACGCTTCACATCATTGCTATGCTTACCGAATCGGTGCAAGTGACACCACCGAATTCAGCAGCGATGACGGAGAACCCTCCGGTACGGCCGGACTTCCAATATTAAATCAACTTCGGTCTAATGAATTAGTGGATGTCTGTGCAGTGGTTGTACGTTATTTCGGAGGAACCAAGCTCGGAAAGTCAGGATTGATTGAAACGTATGGTGAATCCATTCGATTAGCTATTGAAGCTGCAAAACTTCTTGAAATAAAATTAGTTCAATTTGTGCAAGTCACTTATCCCTACTCACAAGAAAATACGATCAACAAATTAATACTTGATTATGAACTTGAGGAGCAAGAAGCCGAGTACCTCGCAAACGTATCAAAACTATTTGCTTGCCCTGTAAAAAACGTTTCAACTTTTAAGGCCAGTTTAGAAGCATTAGAACATCTTTCCATCTCTCATAAAATGTTACATAAAAGTTATATATACCTCTAGCCTTTTAACTATAATAATTTTCAATTGAACCAATCCGGAAACTTGGATGTTACGTTCTTTTATTTAAGTATTTTCGAAAAATTTATTTCACTTTTTATCCAAATTTGATCAACTATGAAAAACGATATTCACGATCAGGTTTCATCCTATTACGGAGAAACTCTGCAGACATCTGATGACCTTAAAACAAACGCCTGCTGTACTGATATAGAATACCCACGACACATCAAAGATATTCTAAGTCAGCTACACGATGAAACGATGTCTAAGTATTATGGCTGTGGTCTTACTATTCCAACTAATCTTGATGGCTTAAGAGTCTTGGATTTAGGATCCGGTTCCGGAAGAGATTGTTATGTAGCAAGCAAGTTGGTTGGAGAAAATGGTCATGTTATAGGTGTGGATATGACTGATGAACAGCTGAAGGTAGCCGATGCTCACAAAGATTTTCATGCAGAAAAGTTCGGGTTTGCTAATGTTGAGTTCCAGAAAGGAAACATCGAAGAACTAGGAAAACTGAATATTGAAAAAGAATCGCTTGATCTGATCATTTCTAACTGTGTAATAAATCTGGCAACAGATAAAAAAGCTGTACTCCAAGGTGCTTACGACCTTTTGAAGGAAGGCGGAGAAATTTACTTTAGTGATGTGTATTCCGATCGAAGAGTTCCTCAGGATCTTGTTGATGACCCTGTTTTATACGGAGAATGTTTGAGTGGCGCTCTTTATTGGAACGACTTTTTAACCATTTCAAAGGATGTTGGTTTTTTGGATCCGCGGACAGTGAGTTCGAACAGAATCACCATCGAAGATGAAGAGCTTATGGAAAAGGTAGGAAATATCAATTTCTACTCCGTTACCTATCGCTTAATGAAATTACCAAAATTGGAAAGTGATTGTGAAGATTATGGTCAGGCAGTACGCTATAAAGGAACCATCGATCATAACAAAGATGCTTTTGAACTGGATGACCATCACTTATTTGAAGCCGGTCGCATTAAAACGGTTTGTGGGAATACGTATATGATGCTTCACGACACACGATTTAAAGAACACTTTGATTTTTGGGGTGACTTTTCCACCCATTACGGAATTTTTGAAGGTTGTGGTGGAAGTGCCCCCTTCAACACAGAAAATACTAATTCAGACGAGGCTGCTCCATGCTGCTAAAAGATTTGAAGACGAAATCTCTTAAAGAACAGGAAATAAAACAGAATTTTCACGACAAAGGGAAATTCAGAGAACCAACAACTACGGGCAAAGGTGAAGATCGCGCTTATGTGGAGTTGACCAATCTGGATACGCTTTGGTTCAATACGGGAACCCGATGTAATCTTCAGTGCAAAAACTGTTATATCGAATCTTCTCCAACCAACGATGAGTTATTATATATCACTACGGATGAAGTAAAAACCTATCTGGATGAAATTCGTGATCTTGAACTGAGCACAAAGCAGATCTCATTCACCGGTGGCGAACCATTTCTGAATAAAGACATGGTTCCAATCCTGGATTTATGTTTAGAGCGAGGATTTAACGTATTAGTTCTCACCAATGCATACCGCGCTATTGATAAGCATTTCGATGAACTGGATGTACTGAATAAAAAATATCCCGGAAAATTAACGCTTCGTATTTCTTTAGATCACCACACGGAATCTGTTCATGAGCGAGAAAGAGGTCCAAAGACTTTCAACAGAACGCTGACTACGATGGATACCCTTTCAAAAATGGGTTTTAATCTTGCGGTTGCAGGCCGTTCTTTAGAAAATGAATCCCGAGATGAAGCTTTACAAGGCTACCAATCTATTTTGGATGAATATGAAGTTGGCATTACGGTTACAGGCGGAGAAAACATTGTGATCTTTCCTGAAATGACTACCGATCAGGATGTTCCTGAGATCACTACTGATTGCTGGGATATTTTGAATGTTAAAGCTGAACATCAAATGTGTGCCACAGAACGTATGGTGGTAAAACGCAAAGGAACGGATATTCCGGTTGTGCTTCCATGTACGTTAATCGCTTATGATGAGCAGTTTGAGCTTGGAACCACGCTGAAGGAATCTTTCCAAAAGGTATATCTGAATCATCCTTACTGCGCTCAATTCTGCGTATTGGGTGGAGCCAGTTGTTCGGCTTAAGCATGATTGATAATTAAATACCGTAGCCATGCGCCCCTACGGTATTTTAAAAGCAAAGTTAAATTCCCTGCTTGTATACCTAATTCATTACGAGTTATAATTATATCAAGTTTACCAGAGAGGACTTTAGCCCGATCGAATAAAGGTTTTCATTCTTGCAATCAACAGTAAGCAAAACCTAAAGGATTTGCTTATTTAAGGAGCTAATCGTTGTCACATCCGAATTACAGCATCCATCCTTATTATCTAATTGTGCAGATCCTTCGGAGGTATCCTCAGGATGAACAACTTAGAAATCACTCCCACGCCACCTCTACAAACTTTTCCGGATCAAAAATATCAGAATTGATCGAATCTGGGATTTCCATTTCGGTGTATTTTTCTACTAAACCGAGCATCCCATTGGCTTTAAAGATCACTTCAGGAGCAACCCAGCCGCCGCCCAGTCTTTCATAGTTGTTGAATTGAACTTCCTGAAGAGTATTTGCTCTTCCAACTGTGATATTCCGAACAAATACCAGCCGTTCAGCATCTATCCAAAACTGAGGCTTGGTTGAATCTGCTTCATCCACTCCAATCACATAAACATCTCTTCCCTGCCACTCATCCTTGTACACTTTTTCAAGGTCGTAGCCAATTCTTGTAAGTTGGTTAGCTGTGCTGTCTACCGATTGATGATATACATCAAAGCCCAAAACAAGCAGATCGTGCACTCTCGGGAATTCCTGAATCTTCTCTCCGTTCACAAATCCGTACTGAACTCCGTCATTAAAGAGAATACCGTTATTTGATGTTTTATCATCAAATTTAATAGCAAGTTTCCCGGGAAGACTCATAGCTTCGTACCACATTTGGGTTCTTACTACTTCATCGTTTTGTCCATAGAAGATCGTCTCTTGAGTAAATGTAAAGTTGGTGTACCACTTTCCTTTATATTCTTCGTACATCTTTGAAAGCACTTCCACTCCGGATTCAACCTCATCAGATTGAAAGCCTAAAGCATTAATGATCGGGGTAAAAACAAACAGAACTAAAAGGAGTATTTTTCTCATGTATATATGTGCTAAAATTTCTTCCCTGAATGGTAGCAATCTCATTAATTAAGAACCATCAAAATCTATTAAAGCTGAATCAGAATGTTTATGTTTAAAGAGCTATTTTCAGCAAAAGATTATTTATGAAGATATATACTAAAAAAGGCGATACGGGCGACACCTCTTTGTTTGGCGGACAGAGAGTTTCCAAAAGCTCGTTGCGAATTGAAGCATATGGAACAGTGGATGAATTGAATTCCGTACTCGGAGTATCGTTATCACACGGGGTTCATGCCCGCTCAAAAGAGCTTTTGGATGAGATTCAGAAGCAGCTTTTTGTTCTGGGTTCTGATCTTGCAACCCCACCATCAAAAAAGATAAAGATCGATCGTATTCAGGAATCTGAGATCACTTTTCTGGAAAATGCTATCGATGAACTCGAAGATCATCTCGAACCTTTGACGAGCTTCATTTTACCGGGAGGATCTCCGGCTGGTGCAAATCTTCATGTCGGCAGAACTGTTTGCCGAAGAGCTGAACGATTAGCAGTAGAATGTTCAAAAGAAGATGAGATCTCTGAAGAAGCTATAAAATATCTGAACCGACTTTCTGATTTCCTGTTTGTCCTTGCAAGATTTGAGAACAAACAATCCGGAAATGAAGAAACAAAGTGGTTGCCAAATTCCTGATCTATGGCTCTAAGTAACAAGCAGAAGTCTTACATTAAAAAGCACAGCAAAAAGAAAAGTGCCAAGAAAATAGCTTCGGACCTGAATCTCGAGGAAACGGAAGTACAAACGTATCTGGATGAGCTCAAAGAACCACTTCCGCTAAAAAAGAAAGTGCTGTTTTACGGAATCACCATTTCCATTCCTTTTTTGTTCTTTCTGGTCCTTGAATTGATCCTGAGAAGTACTAATTATTTAGGGAATACCGACCTGTTCGTCGATCCGAATATTCCTACGGATGAATATCGCATTCCAAATCCGAATTTTGCCTCCAGATATTTCTTCTACACAAATGTAATTCCAAGTCCTTCTATAGATGTTTTCTTAGCTGAAAAACCAAAAGACAGCTACAGAGTTTTTGCTATGGGAGGCTCAACGGCAGCCGGATATCCTTATGGATTCAATGGTACATTTTCTCGTGTGGTTGATGATGTCTTACAAGATGCCATGCCGGACAAAAATGTGGAAGTCGTGAACGTGGGTATTTCGGCGATCAACACTTATACCTTGTACGACCAATTGGATGAGATCATCGAGCATAAACCGGATGCTGTTATGATCTATGCCGGACATAATGAGTTTTACGGAGCACTTGGAGTTGGTTCAAATGAAAATCTTGGTGCTTTTCCCGGATTTGTTCGATTCTATCTAAAACTTCAGCGATTCAAAACCTTTCTGTTTCTCAGAACTATTATTGTGGATACGGGTAAATGGTTCGCGTCTGCCTTTTCAGGCAAAGAGGTCAAAGAAAGCGGGACACTTATGGAGAGAATCGTTGATTCACGGTCTATTGAATTAGACAGCCCGAAATATGAGCTGGCTATGATCCAGTTTGAAAGCAATATTTCAACCATTATAGAGACTTTTGAAGAAGAAGGAATCCCGGTTTTTATAGGCAGTGTTGCCAGCAACGTTAAAGATCAGGAGCCGTTTGTTGATATAACAGATGGAGAGCAACCATCCGCTCTTGCCACTTACCGGGAAGCACAAAATGCTCTGGAAATTGATGACTTTGGCACTGCAAAGGAGAAGTTCGATCTTGCCAAAGATCTGGATGGACTAAAATTCAGAGCTCCGTCTGAAATAAATGAGATCATAAAAGATCAAGCTGACAAAAATACTCTTACAACATACGTTCCCGTTCACGAAGCTTTTGAAGAAAATTCTGATGAAGGTTTAATTGGCTTTGATCTGATGCTGGAGCATCTCCATCCCAATCAGGAAGGTTACTTTTTGATCGGAAAAACATTTTCTGAAGTTATTTTGAATGATCTGGAAAAAAGAGGTATTACAAGAAGTGAAATCCGAAATGAAGACTGGAATAACTATTTCGAAAAAATGTATCTCACATACTTTGATCACCGCGTTCAGTGGCACCGAATTTCTACATTAAAGCAGGGTTTTCCTTTTGTTCAGGGACCAAAGCCAACTCCGTACCAACTTTCGTATTCTTTCACTGATTATGTAGACAGCTTAGCTTATGCTTCGGTTCATGAAAATCTGGGTTGGGATAGAGCTAAAGTGGAAGTTGCCAATTATTACGAGAGTTCGGGACAAATTGATCTTGCACTTGCAGAATATTACGGACTGATAAGAAATCAACCATGGAATGATTCCCCTTATGTATTTGCTGCACGACTTCATTTAGATCGCAATGAGTTTAACAAAGCAGAACCATTGTTACGAAAAGCTTATTCCATCAATACTGAAGAACCGTTCATAACCAAAATGCTGGGTGCAATAGAACTGAACAGAGGAAATGCAAAAACGGCAATTCAACTTTTAGAAGAATCCGTAGCTATAAATCCGAAAGACCCACAGGCATTATTTAATCTTTCAGGTGCTTATGGAACAGATCAACAATTTGAAAAAGCGATGGAAACAGCTCAAAGAGTTCAAGAACTAAGCCCTAATTTTCCAGGGCTCCGTGGTTGGATGCTTCAATTAGAACAAATTATTAAATCAAGGAAATAATACAATGGCATTAATGATATCTGTCTCCGGAATTCGGGGCGTTTTTGGAACCGACCTCACCCCTGAAAATTTAGCCCGATTTACAGCGGCTTACGGAACCTGGCTTAAAGGAGGTACAGTTGTTCTTGGGCGAGATTCCCGCGTAACCGGACAAATTTGTGAAGACATCGTGGCTTCAACGTTGGCAAGTGTTGGTTGTAATGTGATAAAAGTCGGAATTGTTCCAACACCAACGGTTGCAATGGGTGTTTTGCGTCATAATGCTGATGGAGGAATTATCATTTCTGCCAGCCATAATCCGGCTCAATGGAATGCCTTAAAGTTGCTGAACGGGACCAGTGAGTTTATGACAGCGGCTGAAGGAAAAGAAATGATCGCCATTTCAGATTCCGGAGAATTCAATTATAAAATGTATGATGAGATCGGAAGCATTTCAGAAGACAATGATTTGCTTGAGTATCATATTGAAGAAATTCTAAAACTGGATTACATTGATCCTGAGATTATTCGCTCTGCAAAACTTTCAGTTGCCGTTGATGCTGTAAATGGAGCCGGTTCTGTTGGAGTTCCTCTACTTCTGGAAAAACTTGGAATTGAAACGGTTCATACAATTCATTGCACTCCAAACGGACTATTTCCACATAACCCAGAACCACTACCTGAGCATTTGACCGAGATTTGTGATCTGGTAAACAGTTCAGGTGCTGACATTGGAGTGGTTACCGATCCGGACGCTGATCGTCTTGCTTTGGTGGATAATACCGGTACTTTGTTTGGAGAAGAATATACACAAGCAACGGTATTCGACTTTATTCTTGGGAAGAAATCCGGTGATTCTGCTACCAATTTATCCTCTTCCAGAGTAGCTGATGATATCACGGAAAAACACGGTGGAAAATGTCATCGCTCAGCCGTTGGAGAGATCAATGTGGTTAAGAAAATGCAGGAAATGGACGCTGTTGTTGGCGGGGAAGGAAGCGGTGGAATCATCGTTCCGGATCTGCATTACGGAAGAGACGCGCTCGTTGGAATAGCTTGTGTTCTGCAACATTTAGCTGAAAAGAAAGTTAGTTCATCAGAGCTTAGAGCATCGTACCCTGATTATTTCATGAGTAAAAGTAAGATCCAACTAGACGAGCTTGGAAAGGAAGCGGACGAAGTTCTCGAATTGGTAAAAGGACATTATGCTGATCTGAACCCTAATACGGTCGACGGAGTGAAAATAGATTTTGAAGAAGGTTGGGTTCATTTAAGAAAATCGAACACCGAGCCTATCATCAGAATTTATACGGAAGGAAAATCATCGGAAGAAGCAAAAGCATTTGATCAGAAAGTCAAAAATTTATTCTGATCTTTAATTTTTAATACCATTCAATTATGAAAAAGCAGTTTCTCTTTTTATTCAGCATTTTTTTCCTGATTCAAGCCTGTGCCCAAAATCAGAAAACCGAAACTTCATCGCCCACTACTGAAATCAGTTACACTGAAAAAGATGCCGAGATCTTTGCTGATATTCTTAGTAAGTACAAGAATGATTCCAAAAAACCAATTGCTACTCTTATCCCTGAGCTCGGTAAGTATTTTCTTGGACAAGAATATGTTGCTCATACGCTGGAAGTAAATGAGGAAGAAAAGCTAATCGTGAATCTTCGGGAATTAGATTGTACTACTTACGCTGAAAACCTTCTGGCTTTGGCTAGAACCATCAAATCTGAAAACCAGTCATTTGAACAATTTGCTAGAGAGATCGAAAAGATCAGATACAGAGACGGGAAAAGAGATGAGTATCCATCCAGATTACATTATTTCAGTGACTGGATCTACAACAACAAAGAAAATGACTTGGTAACAACTCCCGCTGATAGTTTTGGAAATCCATTTCCAAACAAAGTGAGTTTCATGAGTAATAACCCGGACAGCTATAAGCATCTGAAAAATAATCCGGATTATGTTTCAGTAATTGAACAACAGGAAAAAGAGATCAATGAAAAAAGCTATTTCTTTATACCGAAAGAAAATATTACTGAATATGAACATCTTCTAAAAGAGGGAGACATAATCGGACTTACAACAAGTATTAACGGACTTGATGTTGCTCATGTGGGAGTTCTGGTTGAGCAGGAAGGAAAACTACATCTGCTTCATGCATCACAATCCAAGCTAAAAGTTGAAATTTCAGACGAGCCTATTTCTTCATTCCTGAAGCCTGAGTCCAAGAATACCGGGATCATGATTGCAAGACCTGTTGAGATTTGATTATTTATCATTTTACAAATCCGAAAGCCAGTTATCCATATTAATAGTAGATATGGGATAATTCACCTAAAAATGGATGGTTTTTATTGAACCTCAGGATTTCATAAAAACCTCCACCTTCACCGACCTTTAGAATTATTGGCGAGCCAAGAACGTAATGAAATCGACGGCTCCTAAGGAGCAATCATTACACTCTGGCTGATTCGTGAATATGTATCATATGAACATAGACCTTTTGTAATGATTAGTCGATGTAATGGAGTTCGCGCCAATAATTCCTGTCGGGAGTTTTTGGTACTTTTGTCGGTACAAAAGTACACAGAACAAAGTAACTGAATCCTATAAATTGGCTTAATAAAATATTAAGACCCACCCTTGTTCCCTCCCTAAAATCAGGGAGGGAAATTTTTTAAATGGATTTTTATCGGTAAAAGAATTCCCTTCCCTTTGGAAAGGGAAGGGACAGGGATGAGTTCGTCAAGATCATTTCCTTATTTACTTTCTACCAATAAACACCGTTCTTAAAATAAAAACACAGTATATGATCAAATGGCTGGATGTTCTCAACTACGCAAGAAACGGCAATCCTGAACCGGATCGCAGAGTAGAGAAAAGCGATGAAGAATGGAAAAAAGAGCTCACCAACGAACAGTTTGCTGTTACCCGTTTAAAAGGAACGGAACGACCTTATTCAAGTGACGTTTGCAGTAAATTTGAGCCCGGTATTTATGCCTGTGTATGCTGTGACACTCTCCTTTTTGATGCCAATACAAAATTCGAAAGCGGTTCAGGTTGGCCTTCATTCAATCAGCCGATTAAAGAAAATGCAATAGCTTATCACAAAGATGATACTCACGGAATGATCCGTGTAGAAGTAACATGTAACGTCTGTGATTCTCATGTAGGTCATATATTCCCCGATGGTCCTGAACCAAGCGGACTTCGGTATTGTGCTAATGCAGTAAGTCTTAAAAAAGTAGAGGAAAAACATGACCACTGAAACGCTCACTCAATTATTTGCACGTGATTTTGAAACGCTGGAATCCGAGATATTTGAATACTCCACTGAAGAAAATCTCTGGATCAAAGAACCCGGAATTAATAACAGCGCCGGAAACCTGGGATTGCATTTAGCCGGTAATCTTGCTCATTTTTTAGGAGCAATTCTCAATAACAGTGGTTACATCCGCGATCGTGAATTTGAGTTCAACGGCAAAGTAGATCGTGATGAATTGATCAACAGGATCAGAGATTCCAGAAAGACCGTTCGTGAAACATTGGATAACCTTACCCCTGAAGACTTCTCAAAAACATATCCTCTTCAACCTTTCGGTTTTGAAATGAGTACAGAATATTTCCTGATTCATTTATACAGTCATTTCAGCTATCATTTAGGGCAGATCAATTATCATAGAAGGTTGCTGGATAAATAATCAGAAATGAAGAAGCTAACAATCATATTTTCGCTTCTCCTTTTTTCACTGAATGTTAGTGCCCAACTTGAAATCCGGTATATTGGCAATATGGGCGTTCTAATTTCCGGAGAAGAATCTTCTGTTTTGATTGATGGCTTGCATACCGAATACAACAAGAAATATTACCTCTTCCCTCCTCAAAGTCTGGTAGATACTCTTACAAATTCCTTAGGTGACTTTCCCCCGATCATAGCGATAGCTGCCACACATTATCATGGCGACCATCTTGATGGCGAACAGGTAAGCACTTTCTTAGATATAAATAGCCAAGTACTGTTTTTCGGAAGCAAGCAATCCACGGACCTTGTTAAAGAAGCCGGTTCGAATAACAATGACCGAATCATTACCATCGAAACTAAAACTTATCAGAAACAAACTGTTCGAATCGGAGATATTTCAATCACTGGATTTTATATGAATCATGTTAGTCCAAACCGTCACGGTAACGTGCAAAATGTTGGATATCTCATAGAACTGGAAGGAAAAAAGATCTTACATGTAGGAGATTCAAACTGGTTTGAAGATGCATTTACTGAGCTAAATCTACAAAAAGAGAATATTGATGTTGCCATTTTCCCTTATTGGATGTTATTAAATCACCAAAAAATAATACAACTAAGAACTTGGATAAACCCAAAGCTTATTGTAGCAACCCATCTCCCTCCTTCCGGTTATGAAGATTATATCAAAACAATAAATACTACTTATCCCAAAACAACTTTTTTAATCACATTAAATCAGAAAGTTGAGATCCAAAATTAAGAATTCAACATTCTTAATTTTTAATTCTTAATTCCGCCAACTTGTTGGCGAAGGTCTACCAAGGATTAACCAGATCTTTTTTCTTAAATGTATGATCCCGCACCTCATAAAGACTCCCTTTATTGTCTTTGAGTCTTAACGGATCATTTCCGAATAAACGAAACAGAAGTGCGATCGGAGTAATAAAAAGAAAATAAAGAAGCCCGAGAATCAATGGATTCATCACTTTGCTCAACAACTCAGCCAGTTTATACCATCCCCAAACAATGCGATCTCCAATCGGTTTTATCGCTATAGATAATACACCGATGATTAATGCGATATAAGCAAAGGTCTCATCCTGAAAAATGGCAGCTATAACCAACAATCCCGTAACGATCACCAATTGCGTTTTGGGTGTTTCAGGATCGGTCTTTATAAAATTAAGATCTCTTTTTGGGAGCATTGCTAAATGTCACTCGTGATATATTTCAGGTCATTCCGCTGCGTATGCCCGGAATCTCGATTGCTGATAAGTCGAAGATCCTTTTGCAAAACACGATCTAGATTCCTGCCTTCGCAGGAATGACTCAGAGGCATTTCGGTATAAAGAAAATTCATTCCTTTCATCAAAACAAAGTATAAATAAACGGAGCGATTGAAGATCCGCCACCGATCACAATTAAAAATCCGAGTAGCAACAGCACTATTATCACAGGAGCTAACCAGAATTTCTTCCGCTCCTTCATAAACAGCCATAAGTCTTTAAGTAAATCCATGTTCTTTTTATTCGCCACTAAAGCACTGAGACACAAAAGTATCTATAAAATTTGTGTCTTTGTGTTTCCGTGGCATTCATCAATCTTTATCGAATTCTATTTTATCAGTCCATTCAGGCTGATCTTCTTTTGCAAAAACATACTCACCAATTACCAAATAATCCATCTCTGTATTCATAAAACAACGGTAAGCATCTTCAGGTGTACATACTATCGGTTCGCCCCGAACATTGAAACTGGTATTTACCACCATTGCGCATCCTGTTCGTTCTCTGAAAGCCTCTATTAAATTCCAGTACTCAGGATTCGTCTCTTTATGAACGGTCTGAATACGCGCAGAAAAATCGATGTGTGTGATTGCTGGATAATCAGATCTTTGTACCGCAAGCTTTTCTCTGAGCGGTAATTGATTATAATCTTCCGGCAAATCTTTTTTCAATTCCTCTTTTATGGATTGAACCAGCAACATATATGGTGAATCAGAATCCAACTCGAAATAATCAGCTGCATGTTCTGCAAGGACTGATGGTGCAAAAGGCCTGAACGACTCCCTGTATTTTATCTTCAGATTCAGCTTCTTCTGCATATCCACACGCCTTGGATCGGCAATAATACTTCTTCCTCCTAATGCCCGTGGACCAAATTCCATTCTTCCGTTAAACCATCCAACTACATTTCCATTATCAAGGATCTCTGCAACCTTTTCATAAAGTTCGGAACCTGATATCTCATTAAATACGGGTTTAAACTTTCGTAAAGATCTTTCTACATCAATTTTATGAAAATCAGGACCTAAATACGCTCCATTCATTGAATCCGGAGTTTCCAGAACTCTTTCGTCTTTGAAATAAATGTATTGAGCAGCAAGAGCAGCTCCAACCGCTCCGCCTGCATCTCCCGCCGCCGGTTGTATATACACTTCATCGAAAATTCCTTCGTTCTGAAGTTTTCCGTTAGCAACACAATTAAGTGCCACACCACCCGCCATACAAATAGCACTGGCTCCGGTTAATTTCTTAGCCTCCTTCGCCATCAAAATTACAACTTCTTCTGTCACCATTTGAATTGCTAAAGCCAGATCTGCTTCGTGTTGCTCAAGTTCTGCTTCGTCTTCGCGACGGGGAAAGCCAAATAATTCTTCCCATTTTTTATCCTTCACCATTCGCAATCCGGTGGCGTAATCAAAGTACTTTTGGTTTAACCAAATCGAACCATCTTCTCGGATATCTACCAACTCAGATTTAATTCTAGTGATGTAATCCTGAAGTAATTCTGATTCGGGATTCCCATAAGGAGCCAATCCCATAAGTTTATACTCTCCTGAGTTTACTTTAAAACCCAAGTAGTATGTGAATGCTGAATACAACAATCCCAGAGAATGCGGAAATTTTAGTTCGCGAAGAATTTTTATCTCATTTCCTTTTCCGTGACAGATAGAAGCCGTTGCCCATTCTCCAACTCCATCAATAGTAAGAATGGCTGCTTCATCGAATTTAGAAGGATAAAATGCACTGGCTGCATGACTCAAATGATGCTCCGGAAATAACAGAGTGACATCTTCTTTGTCATATTCTTCAATTTCTTTTAGAGAATCGTAGATCAGTTTCTTCAGGAACATCTTTTCCTTCAACCAAACAGGAATAGCTGTGACAAATGACCGAACTCCTTTTGGTGCAAATGACAGATATGTTTCAAGAAGTCGCTCGAACTTAAGAAAAGGCTTGTCATAGAAAGCGATGGCATCCATTTCATCGATGCTTAATCCGGAGTGTTCCAAACAATATTTGACCGCATTTTCCGGAAAGGAAGCATCGTGCTTATTTCGTGTAAATCGCTCTTCCTGAGCCGCAGCCACAATTTTTCCATCCTGTATTAAACAAGCGGCAGAGTCATGATAAAAAGCAGAAATTCCTAGAATATTCATCCGAAAAGTAAAATTATTGCAAGAAGATACGAATCGTGGAATACTTGCCAAGTAGTTTCTTCCCGTCTGTTACTTTTGTACCTTTGTTTTTCTTAAAAATTCATCTGCGATTCATATATGATTATTTCTATGACCGGATTTGGACGGGGCGAAGCTACTGAAAATGGCATAACCGCTACTGTTGAAATCAAATCCTTAAACAGCCGATATTTAGATCTTTCTATACGGCTTCCACAACGACTTCAAGACAAAGAACTTATTTTGAAAGAATTAGTTCAGAAAACCATCAGTCGTGGAAAACTGAATATTAATGTTCACGTCACTGAGTCTGACTCCGGTGAGCCACACATCAAAGTAGATGAAGTTAAAGTAAAAGCTTATGCTCGTATTTTGCGAGAAGTCCAGGAAGCGGCGGGAATTGAAGGCGGTCTGAACGTCAGAAATATTACCGGGTTTGGAGATGTTTTTATAACTCAGGAGGATGATGAAGAGATCCTTGCTGAAAAATGGGCGATTGCTTTAAAAGCTTTGAACAGCGCCGTGGAAAATCTGATCGCTATGAGAACGCAGGAAGGGAATCAGTTAAAGAATGATCTTATTGAGCGAATTGAAAATATCGAAACCAATCTGAAAGATATTGAGAAAGTAACTAACGGCAGAGTTGAGGAGATCAGAAATAAGCTTCGTGAGCGAATTCAACAATTATTCGACGACGAAAATTTTGATAAAGAACGCCTCGAAACAGAAGTTGCTGTTATTGCAGACAAAATGGATATCACAGAAGAAATTGTGAGAATGCGTGCCCATTTAAAGTTCTTTATTGAAGCAATTGAACAAGCTGAACCTGCAGGAAGAAGGCTTAATTTCTTAACTCAGGAAATGAACCGTGAATTGAACACCATTGGTTCTAAAGCAAATGATTCTGAAATTGCGCATCACGTAGTTCGTTCTAAAGAAACGCTGGAGCAAATCAGAGAACAAGTACAAAACGTAGAATAAATTTAGATTTTAGTATTTAGTATTGAGACGCTTTTCTCAATACTAAATACTCGGTACTAATATGAAAGGTAAAGTTATAATTCTTGTTGCTCCCAGTGGAGCCGGAAAAACGACGCTTGCAAAAAGACTCTTCAAAGATTTTGAGGATCTCAAGTTTTCTGTTTCTGCTACTACCAGACCTCCCCGTGAAGGCGAAGAAAATGGTAAGCATTATCATTTTTTATCTGACGAAGAATTTCAATACAGAATTGATGAGAATGACTTCCTTGAATGGGAAGAATTCTATGGCGGAAAGAGATACGGTACTTTGCAATCAGAAGTTGATAAAAGCCTGAAATTAGGCTATTTTGTTTTGCTTGACATCGAAGTAAAGGGAGCCGTAAATATCAATGAAATATACGGTGATGAGTGCTTGAGCATTTTTGTTCAACCTCCTTCACTCGAAGTCTTAAAGCAGCGTTTAATAGCCAGAGGCACTGAAAATGAAGAAACTCTTGCCTTACGACTTGAACGTGCAAAAGAAGAACTTACATATGCCGATCGATTTGATCGGGTTATTATTAATGATGACCTAGAGACTGCTTACTCTCAAATAAAGCAAGCTGTTCTCGAATTCATGAATACAAATTAGAAAATATGCCAATTCGTACACTTGACATCGAAGAGCTGAAAAAGACAACCGGTAACAAATATGAGTTACTAGTGATCATGTCTAAAAGAGCTCGTCAGATTGCCGCAAATGAAAAATTAGAGCTTGATGAAAAGCTACAATATTTCGAAGGTTTTGAAGACGAAGACGAGTTTTCATTCAATGAAGAACAAGAGCAAATTTCAAAATCTTTTGAAAAACTTCCTCATGCAGTACAACGATCTATTACTGAAATGGAAGCCGGTAAAACTTATTTCCGTCGTCCTGAAGTAGAGGAATAAAAATGCTCTCCGGAAAGCGCATTGTTCTCGGTGTCACCGGAGGAATAGCAGCTTATAAAGCTGTCTTTTTACTAAGAGAATTTCAAAAAGCGGGTGCTGAAGTCCGAGTCACTATGACTCCCTCAGCCACTCGCTTTGTTGGTTTAGAAACTTTTGCTTCCCTTTCTCAACATGAAGTTGCCGTTGAAATTTTTCCCGACGACACTCAATCAACTGATTGGACCCGTCATATTAACTGGGGAGAATGGGCCGATCTATTTGTGATCGCTCCTTGTACAGCAAACACTCTTTCCAAAATAGCTTCTGGAATTTCTGATAATATGCTTACGAGTACAGTTCTTGCAGCTCGTTCGCCTATTTTGATCTGTCCTACCATGGACGGAGAGATGTATGAGTCTCCGACTGTAACTGAAAACCTTAAAAAAGTTCAGGAATTCGGATATCATGTACTGGAGCCTGCTTCCGGATTTTTAGCTAGTGGCCTAGAAGGAAAAGGTCGGCTTCCGGAATTCGAAGATATTCTGGAAAAAGCGTCAGAAATTATTGGCTCCATCGAAGGACCTTTAAAGGGAAAGAAAGTTGTGGTCACCGCAGGTCCGACCAGAGAATTCATTGACCCTGTTCGCTTTATTTCAAATCCAAGCTCCGGAAAAATGGGATTTGCAATGGCAGAAGCTGCAAAAAGATTAGGCGCTGAGGTCAAACTTATCCATGGATCTGTCACAGCTCCTATTCCTGAAGGCATCCACACAACTTCCATTACAAGTGCTGCCGAATTATTTGAAACTGTTAAAACCCATGCTGATGCAGATGTAATTATAATGGCAGCTGCTGTTTCAGATTTTACTCCTTCAAAAACATATTCGTACAAAGTGAAGAAAGAAACCGGTTCAGCTTCCATTGAGCTTTCAAAGACCACAGATATTCTGGCATGGCTTGGTGAGAATAAAAATCCAGATCAGGTTTTGATCGGTTTTGCCATGGAAACAGAAGATCTGATCAAAAATGCTGCAAAAAAGCTTAATAAGAAAAATGCAGACTGGATCATCGCAAATTCTTTAAGTACTGAAGGTGCCGGTTTTGAAGTTGATACCAATCACGTACACTTGATAAGCAAAGATTCTGAAACTGAATTCAGCGGAACCAAACAAGAAGTTGCTGAACTGGTTCTGGGAAAGATATTTCGACAATGAGTTTCGTTTATTCGAAATAAAAAGTACAAATTGTAGTATTCAAAGGTCATTCCACGGCGAATGCCTGAAATCTGGATTTTAAATACTTATAAAAATATAGCTTTAAAGCACAATTTAGATTCCTGCCTCTGCAGGAATGACTTTATCACAACAATATAAAAACACTGATCTATGAGCTTAACCAAAACCAAACTGGGAAATTTTGAATTGTATACCATCGAAACCGGTGACTTCAAACTTGATGGCGGTGCGATGTTTGGCGTTGTTCCTAAGACATTGTGGTCACGTGGGATCGAAGCCGATGAAAACAACCGTATTCAAATGACCATGCGCTGTTTATTGATCAAATCGAAAGCTACGGGTAAGCTCTATTTGATTGATAACGGACTTGGAACAAAGTTCAACGAAAAGCTCATGAAGATCTATCAGGTGGATTTCAGTAAACATACCATGGAAAAATCCTTTGCAGAACATGGTTTTAGTTTCGAAGATGTGACCGACGTGATCTTTACTCATTTACATTTCGATCATTGTGGTGGGACTTCATACTATGATGAATACGGAAATCAACAATACACTTTCCCTAATGCTGAATATCATGTAACAAAATCTCATTGGGAAACAGCTACCAATCCTAATGCCCGTGAAAAAGCCAGCTTTCTTCCTGAAAATATAGATCCGCTTAAAGAGACTGATAACCTGAATCTTGTAGATGAAGGTCATATTTATGAAGAAGGTTTATCAGCAATTATTGTAAACGGACATACGCTCGGTCAACAACTTCCACTCATTGAAGGGGATGGGAAAAAGATCTGTTTTGTTGCTGATCTTCTTCCCACTCATGTCCATGTACCGCTTCCGTGGGTAATGGGATATGATATGTATCCGGCTGAAACTCTTAAAGAAAAAGAGGGTTTTCTGGAACGTGCAGTTCGCGAAGACTTCCATTTATATCTGGAACACGACTATTATAAAGAGATCATCAAACTCAGTTCAGATAACGGAAGATATTCTGTAGCCGAATCACTTTTGTTAAATGAAGTATAAGCTGCAATAAAGCTTCTCATTTACGGTTTTTTAGAACATATTAAGCAGGATTTCCTTTTCTTATGGGTATGCGAGAAGACCATCAAAAATCAAAGTCAGAACAAATAAAGAAAGAGCTTCATCAAGCCTTTGATGACTTGGAACGTCGATTTTTCATTTCAAAAATTCTGGCCGGACTTTCTGCTCTTTTGAGTGTGATACTTGTACTTATCGCAATCGAACAATTTGGTTTTCTGAGCCCTGCTGTAAAATCCGTAACTGTATTGCTGGCACTTGCTTCAGCAATCGGGCTGTACTTGTGGTTACGTTCCCAAAACAAGCCTGATCCGTTTCATACATTCTACAAAAAATTTGCTCACAGTCAGCAGTTGGAAGAGATCAATTATTATCTGGATCTGGAGAAAGACGAGCTAGCTGATTCAGCCCTTGTTCAAGCCGCTATCGAAAAGAATCTTTCTTCAATTGATTATCAGCAGTTTAAAGAACGTCTTGACTCATATTCCAATTCTCAATCTCAAACCCGGTTTTTCAGAAATTCTATCAAGGTTTCCGGAGTAGTGCTTCTGTTTTTCATAGTAACAGCTTTTACATTTCCTGATGGAGCCCAAAGAAGTGTTTACCTTTGGAAAGCTTTTGAAAAACCAAATCCCTACACTTTTACCGTTACCCCCGGTGATGTAACTCTGGAACAAGGTTCACCATTTTCAGCGAGTATCAATTTCGGTGATAATCAAACCCCCGAAAATGTAAATCTTTTTGTTAAAACATCGGTTGAGGAAGACTTCAGGTCTTTGAACATGGATCCCATGGCATCCGGGTTTACTTCAATCCCTTTTAATCTGAATAACGATCTGGAATATTATATTGAAATGGATGGATTCAGATCTGAAACTTATGAAGCTTTTGTTCAACTGCGCCCCCGGTTTTCTGAACTGATCTCCACCACAATTCCGCCGGATTATACTCGCTTGGACTCAACATCTCAGTCTTACCCCTTTTCTCTGATAAGAGCTTATCAGGGATCTTCGATAAGCCTGAATGGCTCTTTGAATAAAGAAATTGATCAATGGAAAATCATTTCAAGTTCGAATTCGATAGACAGCAATTCCATTGACCGTCAACAATTTTATGCTGGATTTTTAGTAACTGAGCCTGATACCATTTCCTTCCTCCTTAAAGATAAAAGCGGACTGCAAAACAAAAACCAGTTTCAGTTTATCATTGAACCAATTATTGATGAGTATCCGATCGTAGAATTAGTAGAACCCTCTGCTTCTTTCGAAATGGTCCAGCCAAAGAATCTACCCCTAACTTACAAAGCTACAGACGATTTTAATATTACTCGAGGTCAACTTAAGTATGAACTCAAAAAAGCTTATGTCGATGATCCTCGGAACGGCTCCATCCACCTAGATCGCCCGGTAAATGGAGTTCTTCAGCGATATGAGTGGGATATTTCCGAACTGAAACTTTCCCCTTTAGACGAACTGACTTTTTGGATAGAAGCTTCTGATAATGATGGTTACAATGGTCGAAAAACATCTCGTTCACAGGAGATTACTTTAACAGTTCCTTCTTTAGTGGATTATTTTGAATCTCTGGATGAAAAGGAAGATGAAGTTGACACCGAGCTGGAGTCGATATCAGAATCTTTTGAGGAAATGAGCGAAGCTTATGATGATTTTGAAGAAAGCCTGAAAGACAACCCCGAAGTAAATTATGAAAATCAGAGACAAGTTGAAGAGGCTTCAAAGAAACAGGAAGAAGTTCAGAAAAAAATAGACGAACTCAACGACAAGTTTGAAGAGATAAAAAATGAGCTTAGTGAGAATAACTTACTGAGTGAAGAAACACAAAAAGCCTACGATGAGCTTAAAAAACTCATGGAAGAAATTGATGATCCGGGTTTGCGTGAGGCTTTAGAAAAGCTCAGAGAAAATATGCAGCAACTTAACCCTGAGCAACTACGACGTGCCATGGAAGATGTACAGTTCAGTGAGGTAGATTTCAAAAAGAGACTGGAGCGAACTATCGAATTGTTCAAACAGCTGAAGCTTATGTCTGATATGGAAAAACTCGCCAAGTCATTTGAAGACCAAGCCAGACAAGAACAAGAGCTATCAGAAAATCCTCCATCAGACGAAGAAGCTGAAAACAAGAGAAAAGAAGATCTGAAGCAGATCGAAAAGCTTAGGGAATCCATTGAGAATTTATCCGAGAACACTTCTGAGAAAACAGAAAAACCTGTTTCTGAATTTCAAAAGGAAACTCAGGAAGAGCTGGAAAACCGTATTAAAAAAGAAATTGAAGACTGGCTGGAAGAGAGTCAAAATCAAGAACAAGGATCGGGGGACGAAAACAATGAATCTCAACAACCTCAAAATCAGCAACCCAATCTCCAGCAGCCTTATCAGGAATTAGCTGCTAAAACCCGCGAGCAAATGAAAGCGATGGGGCAGCAACAAGATCAAATTAATGTTGCAGGACTTCAGTATGTCTTGCATTCATTATTAACACTTTCAACTGAACAAGAGGACCTGGTTTACCTTTCACAACAAACCGAGGATAGAAGTTTAGCTTATATAGAGTTGGCTCGGGACCAAAAAAATGTAGAACAAATATTTGGGGCTCTTTCTGATACGTTATTTAATCTTTCAAAATCCATTCCTCAGTTTTCTAATCAAATTAATTCAAAAACCATTGAGCTCAAGAAACAGTTGGATCGTTCCCTGACACAAATGGCTGAACGAGACCAAAGAAATTCCTCGGTTGCTTCGCGTCAAGCATTTGGTGGAATTAACGAGATCGCATTTATGATCGCTAATCTTTTGGAACAACTTCAGAATAACCAAGGCGGAGGCAAAGGTGGAAGTGGTAGCCCTCAATCTATTCAGCAAATGATAGAACAGCTTGGCGAAATGAAAGGGAATCAACAACAGTTGAATGAACAGCTTCAACAAATGATCAATGATATGCAGGGAGAACGACTTTCAAATGATCAAATGGAGCGTTTAAATCAGCTTGCAAAGCAACAGAACAGAATAAGGAAGCAACTTCAGGAACTACGTGAGAGTGGTGGCTTAGAAGGCGATCGTGCCGGAAGTGAGATTCAGAGAATGATCGAAGAAATGGAGGACACTATAAATGATCTTCGCGGAGGAGCAGTAGATCCAACCTTGATTGAGAGACAACAAAACATTCTTACCAGAATGCTTGATGCGGAAAAATCGATGCAGGAACGAAATGAAGAAGAGCAAAAAAGAGAAGGAAACCAATCTAAAGGCTTTGACAGAGTAACTCCATCGAACATCACTCTTGAAGAACTGGAAAAACAAATCCGTTCAAGACTTAATGACCCTAACTTCACAAAATATTCACCGGATTATCAGAAATTGATAGAGCGTTATTTTGAGTTGTTGAAAAAAATACAAGAGAGGAATAGTTAGTTTTTAAATAGTCATACAACTTGTAGGGATAATTCATGAATTATCCCTACAAGTTGTATTAAAAGGTCTCTTATTTAAAGGCTCCGATTATATTCAATCACTTTTTTATAAGCCTCCAGAACAGCATCAGCATCTTCCCCATTCATTACATCAGAAACTTCTTTTGCTGATTCCATTGCATTATTAGGAGCAAATGGTTTCCCTACTATTTCTAATCCCGGCCTGTCACCTCCTGTATCTCCAATAAAGGCAACTTCGTCTAACTCCAGATCAAGAAGATCACAAAGAAACTTGATCCCTTCTCCTTTATTTGTACTTTTTGAGATCACATTAATGGAAACATCTGTGTAGTGTACCTCAAAATTCGGATAATTGGCATCCACATATTTCCTGATCTCGGGATACATCTTATGAATAACTGCCGGTGTTTGATTTATAATCCCCGAATCGGTGTGTTTGGCAAACTCCGGTATCGTATTGGGATATTTTTCAATAAAGTTTGTTTTAAGATGAGCTTTTAGCTCTCCCAATTCACGTTCTCTGTCTATATCGAAAGTTGGGTGCCAATGTAGTGTATTGTTAGCCATATCATAAACGCCTCCCCCGCTTTCAAACAAAAAAGGTTTATACATACCCATCCATTGATAAACTGCTTCCGCATATGGCATCGGTCGACCCGTACAAATTGTTAAAGGCGGAACAGTTTCATCAGTTTTACTTAGCTCGTTAAGCTCTTTTAGTTCGGTAATTATTTCCCACTTTGGAGGAATGAAAGGCATACTTATGCATCCGTCCAAATCCGTAATAAAAAGTTTAATCATCTATTTTTCTTTTCGATAAGCCGGAACAAGGTAAGCAAATGTAAAGCACAACAATGCTAATGCCCCCATCCATTGATATTGGTTTTTATAGTCAGCGTATTCCTGACTTGAGAATTCTCCCTTTTCAAGTTCATCTACTCGAGCAAGAAAAGCATCGATTCCATCATTTCCTCTCTCAATTGCGTAATAGGTTCCGTTTCCTTTACTCGCTATTTGTCTGAGCTCGTCACTTTGTAGTGAAGTAGTTACTACTTTACCGGATCTGTCTCTCTTATAACCAATCAAGTTTGAAGAATTTTCTTCATAAAGAGGAATTGTAGTTCCCTCATCCGTTCCTATACCTAATGTGTATACATAAATATTCTTATCGATCAGATCTTGCAGAGGTGCATCATAAGATTGTCCGTGATCTTCCCCATCAGAAATTATCAAAAGTACTTTAGCAGCTTCAGTTTCATTTTCTTCCAGTGATTCAAACGCAGTTATTGCAGTTTCCATTGCTGCTTTAAAATCAGTAGCAGAACTTGGCATTTGATCCGTGTCAGCAATATCGAGAAAAAGCTTAAGCGCTGAGTAATCTAAAGTCATTGGGCTTTGAAGATATGCTTCTCCGGTAAAAACTATTAAACCAACCCGATCTCCTTTCAACCTTTCAATAAGCCTGTTGATCTCGAACTTAGCTTTTTCTAATCTGCTCGGTCGAACATCTTCTGCATTCATGCTCGCAGAAAGATCTAGCGCAATCAACATATCAACGCCCTGCCTTTTAACTTCTCGAACTTCAGTACCAATTTTTGGACCGGCCATAGCGAGTAAAAGAAAGGACAATCCGGTAATAACAAAAACGGTTTTTATTACATCACCTGGTTTCCAGAAACCTTTCCTTAGCTTAGCGAAAAGTTGTTCGTTAAAGATGCTCTCTCTCTTTTTCTTGAGGGCTTTTGTTCTTAACCACACTCCTGCAATCAACACCGGAATGAGGATTAGTAACCAAAGTAATAATGGGGACTGCCAGATCATGAATACAAGTTAAGAGTTTTAAGTGCTTAATTTTGAGTTTTTTTTGTAAGGATTTGTTATTGAAGCTGTCTTATTAAGTAATACAAAAAAATAAATTATTATGAATAACAAAGGTCCGGTCTACAAAAAAAGCTTTGAGTTTTCCCTACTCATCATATCTCTATACAAAGTGATGATAGCAAAAAATGAATATGTAATTTCGAAACAAATATTACGGTCAGGAACAAGCATAGGAGCAAATGTAAACGAGGCTTCTGCTGCTGAATCCAAAAAAGATTTTCTTCATAAAATGGCCATTTCCTCAAAAGAAGCTCGTGAAACATTATATTGGTTATACTTACTTCAAGAAAGTGAATTGATCGAAATTAAGCTAAATAATGAAATTCGAAAGTGTAAAGAACTGGTAAGAATTTTAACATCTATTGTTAAGACAACAAAATTAAAACTGAACACTTAAAACTCTTAACTCAACATTTTTAGTCAATAAGTACTATCTGCAAATCCATAAGATTAATTCCAGTTGGTCCGGTGCGTAAATGCGTTTCCGATTTTTTATGAAATTCATATGAATTATTATCTGACAAAAGTTTCTCCGGTTCAACTTTATTCTTTCTGGCCAACAAGGTCGTATTTGAATTTACAATTGCTCCGGCGACATCAGTTGTACCATCTATGCCATCCGTATCCATACTTAATAATGAGATTGAATGCTGTCCCTCAATCGATAATGCAACCATCAAAGCCAACTCCTGATTTCGCCCACCCTTTCCATTGCCTTTAACTAGTACAGTGCTTTCTCCCTGATAAATTAACGCTGCCGGTTTTTTAATTTCATTATTACCACTCAATATAGATATAGCTTTTCCGCAAATTTCTTTTGCCACCTGTTGAACAGAGCCTGAATACGCTTCTTTTCGAATCCAGGTATTATAACCTTCCACTTCTAAATATTTAGCTAATCTCTTCTTCAATGTTTCTGAACTTGACAGTAGCTGAGTTGTATGATTTACTGGTTTAAACTCATCAGGTTTAGGGTTTTCTGGAATATATCCTTCAACTCCACAGATCAAGTGCTCCTGAATTGAAACCGGAACACTGTCCCAAATCTCTAAATTCTTTAAAATTTGAACAGCCTCTACAAAAGTTGATGGATCCGCAACTGTGGGACCACTTCCTATTGTACTTATTTCGTCTCCCGGAACATCCGATTCTATCAAAGATATCAGATTGATGTGCTCTATCTCTTCAGCAAGCTTTCCACCTTTCAAATCACAAACGTGTTTACGAACTATATTCATCTCATGAATAGAAGCGCCTGATTTAAGAAGCAGATTATATAGCACTTTAATTTCATCAATTTCGATTCCAAATGGAGGAATTGTCAGCATCGAAGATGTTCCTCCTGATATGCAAAATATCAGTGTGTTACCAGCGGGTATTCTACGCACAAAATCTAATACTTCATATGAAGCGGCTACTGTGTTTGAATCCGGCACCGGATGAGAACCGCCAAAAATCTGAATTTTGTCAGAAATAAAACCCTCATCATCTCCCGATATTACTATTCCATCATATACTTGATTGCCATATTTCTCAACAATTTGAGAAGCCATTTTCAAAGAGCCTTTTCCTACAGCAACCAGATATATTTTACCCTGGATACTGTCTTCAATTTCAAAAGGCACTTTCTTTTCGTCGTCAGATACAACCAATTCCGGAATTTGTGAAAGCACCTTGTATTGTTGTTCAAGTGTTTCTTTCATTCTGAGTCTTCAATTTTTCGGCGGTACATAATATAAATTGGTAATCCAAGACTGGCCAGGGGTGATAAATATCTGGTTAAGAAATCCATAATCTCCAGAAAAAAAAGATTCCCGTTGCTTCCCGGTATAAAGCTTAAAAAAGCTATAATCCAAAATCCGAGTTGAATGAGAATAAGTATACCAAAATCCTTCCATCTTGCCTGTAACCATATAAGGCAAACCGAGCTAAAAAGGAAGAACATCCCAAAAGGCACCTTAAACACAAATTTCTTTGAAAAATCGCCATCACTGTAAACAGTAGTAATTCCTACAGAACTTTGTTGAAACTGATCCACTCCTGAAACTTCGATCTTACTTTTTATCAGATCAGCAACATTTGATCTGATCGGACGGAGACCGATAAAGTAAAATCCGACGAATAAAATTATTAATAAGATGCGCTTCAACACATTAAGCTGATTGAGTTTTAGGTAACTCATTAAAATTAACCCAAATCATCCACAACAGAAAAATAGAGATATAAAAAATAGTTGTTGTGGAATAATCATGGGTAAAATCAAAAAATGCAGACCATTCTGCCTGAGTAATAGTAAGTATTACTATTCTGACTAAATTAATAATATAGATCGCACAAATTCCTATAATTGAGAAGCTTAGTCTATTTTTCCATGAACCCGGATAAGCAAGAATGAACCCAAGGAAAAGTCCCATTGCTGCAATACCATTACATCCATCAACAACCTCAATACCCGGGTTTCCATAAATCCCAATTATTCGGTTATAAGCAAAAGTCTCATATCCCAGCCATTGCACAATCCCATTGCTGTTAGAAATGATGTTATGTGAGATCCATTCATCAAGACTACCATCAGGAAGCAACCAAAGCTCATATACTATATACCAGACTACAAAAAATCCTAATGCCTTAAGAATAAATTTTGTGAGAGGAGATTTTAGTGAAATGCTCATGACATAAATTGTGTGATTTTTCGTGCTACTTCTTTTACCTGTTCATCGGCTAACTCAGGAAATATAGGTAACGAAATTGCAGTTCTGCTTGCACATACAGCATTAGGGCAATCTCCAGCCTCGTATCCAAGGTCTGAAAAACATTCCTGAACATGAAGCGGAACAGGATAGTATACAGCGTTTCCAATCTTTTCCGAATCCAAAAATTCTGAAAGACTATCGCGATTTTTTACTCGTATTGTGTACTGATGATAAATATGAAATCCGTTTTCTTCAGGAGCACCTGTAGTTTCTTTAGGTAAAACTATTTTCCCGTCAGGAAATTCACAACTTGCAAGTGAGCTACACTCAGAACAGCCCTCATATTCTGAAACCAAACCTGATTCTTGAAATAAAGAATTATATAAGTGAGCAATTTCGTTTCGTCTCTGTGACCACTCATTAAGATACTTCAATTTGATGCTTAGAACAGCAGCCTGAATGGCATCTAGTCTACTGTTTATACCAACGTATTTATGATGGTACTTCGGCTTTGCTCCATGTAACCTTAGAATATTAGTCTTTTCTGCTAATGCATCGTTTTTAACAGTGATCAAGCCTCCATCGCCATAGGCACCGAGGTTTTTACTTGGAAAAAAACTAAAGCAACCGAAATCTCCAATAGTTCCTGCACCTCTTCCTTTATATTTTGAGCCTATAGATTGTGCCGCATCTTCAATAACAAAAAGGTCATATTCTTTGGCGATTTCCATGATCAGATCCATATCAGCCATTTGCCCGTATAAATGAACCGGGATAATTGCTTTTATCTTTTCGATCGGAATCTGAAGTTTTTTAGCCAGACCACTTTTACCCTCCAAAAATTCCCGGATCTTTTCAGGGTCAATATTAAAACTGTCGTGTTCTATATCTATAAAGATCGGAATTGCACCTAATCTGGATATTGCTCCTGCAGTAGCAAAAAAAGTAAATGGAGAAGTAATAACATAATCACCGGGCTCAATATCTATTGCCATCAATGCCAAAAGCAATGCATCTGAACCCGAGGCACACCCCAAAGAATGGTTAGCTTTTGTATATCGATTTACCTCTTTTTCAAAATTCTTTACTGAATCTCCCATTATAAAATATTGAGAATCCAAGACCTCATGAATGCTAGCATCCACTTCTTTTTTAATAGAAAGGTATTGCGCTTGTAAATCCAGTAATGGAATAGGGGTATTCAAAATGTAAAAATTAAAAAATTAAAAAATACTATCTCACGATCTAACTAAGAATATAAGATTCCTTTAGTGAAATAAATACACACACTATGTGTAAGGTAGTCTATCTTAAATTTTTCATTTTGAAGTTTGAATTAGAGAAACTTTCCCTTCCTTTAAAACATACTCCTCCCCAGTTTCGGGGCACACTGATCTTCCTGAGTCATCAAAGTTTAGTCTTTGACCTGCTTTAGAAACCCAACCAATTTGTTTAGCCGGATTCCCAACAACCAAGGCATAAGGATTCACCGGTTTTGTTATTACAGATCCGGCTCCAATAAATGCATATTCACCAATTTTATTACCACATACGATCGTGGCATTTGCTCCAATAGAAGCTCCTTGTTCAACTATTGTTTTTTTATATTCTTCCTTTCGGGTTACATGACTTCTGGGATTAATCACATTTGTAAAAACCATAGATGGGCCACAAAATACATCGTCTTTTAATATAACTTCATCATAAATAGACACATTATTCTGAACTCTTACATTATTTCCTAAAACCGCCTTTCCTCCAACAAATACATTTTGACCAAGCACACAATTACTCCCAATTTTTGCCCCTGAAATGACATGGACCCAGTGCCATATTTTTGTACCTTCACCGATTTGCACGTCTTTTTCTACAATAGCGGTTTTGTCTATATATAAGCTCAACGAAATAGTTTTAGTTTTGATTTGAATTTAGCTGATAGCTGATAGCTGATAGCTGATAGCTGATAGCTGATAGCTGATAGCTGATAGCTGATAGCTGATAGCTGATAGCTGATAGCTGAATATAATCAAAACTAAAAACTCTGCACTAATAATTACTTAATGAAGCCACCGGCTCTGTATATTTTTTCGATAAACCCAACAACCTTCATTCCTTCAAAAACATTTGTAGTTGCGGATTCTTGACCTTTTAGGGCATTAACAACATTTTCGATTACATAATGGTGATTAGCTGCACTTCCTTTATACGGTCCATAATCATTTGGAGGATTAGTTTCAGGCAGATCAGGTTTTTCATAATTCTCAATATGGCAGTATTCGATCTCATTCATATACTGACCGCCTACTTTCAGGCTCCCTTTGGTTCCCACTACCGTTATACTGCTTTCCATATTTTTATCCCAACATGAAGTAGAGTAATTGAGGCTACCTATTCCCCCTTTCAAAAATTCAAACTGAGCAAATCCGGAGTCATCAAAATTTTCAAGATCGGGATGTGTAAAATTCTTGATTACAGACTGAACATTTTTAATATCCCCAAATACCCAATATAGTAAATCTATAAAATGACTGAACTGAGTAAAAAGAGCACCTCCATCTAAGTCTCTGGTGCCCCTCCAGTCACTCGTAGAATAATACCTTTGATCTCTGTTCCAGTAACAATTTGTTTGCACCATCAGAATGTCTCCGAGTATATTCTCTGACACTACTTCTTTTAACCAAAGTGACGGTGGGCTATACCGATTTTGTTTAACAACAAAAGCCTGTTTCCCTGTTTCTATCATTGTAGACAAAACTTTCTCACAACTTTCCTGTGAAAGTCCCATTGGTTTTTCTATTACAACATGGTAGCCTGCTTCAAGCAATTTTATTGCGTAATCAGTATGAAAACCATTAGGAGTAGCAATATTTACAACTTCTGATTGTAGCTTATCATGAGCCAAGAAGTCTTCTATCGAGGTATATTTTTCAGGATTGAGATACAGAGATTGGGTTGCTTCAAGTTGATCAGGATCAGTATCTACAACTGATATCAAATCAGAATCTTCATACTCATGAATAATTTTAGCATGGCGTTGACCAATCCTGCCAAAGCCGAGTACAGAAAACTTAATCTTACTCATTAATCCTGTCCAAAAAGGTCTCTGGTATATACTTTATCAACTACATCTTCGATTTCTGTTACCATTCTGTTGGCAACAATTACATCTGACATTTTCTTAAAAGCATCCAGATCTCTGATAACCTTTGAATGATAGAATTCATCTTCTTTTAGATAGGGCTCAAAAACTACTACTTCTATTCCTTTAGCTTTGATACGTTTCATTATACCTTGAATGGCACTAGCACGGAAATTATCGGAACCCTGTTTCATCACCAATCGATAAATACCGACTATTTTAGGATCATTTTTAATGATCTGCTTTGCAATAAAGTCTTTTCTTGTTCTGTTTGCATCTACTATGGCTCGTATCAAATTATTAGGAACATCTTGGAAGTTCGCTAATAATTGCTTGGTATCTTTTGGAAGACAGTAACCTCCATATCCAAAAGAAGGATTATTATAATGATCTCCAATGCGAGGATCTAAACCAACACCTTCGATAACCTGCTCACTACTTAATGAATGAGTTTCGCAATAAGAATCTAACTCATTAAAATAAGCCACTCTCATTGCCAAATAAGTATTAGAAAATAACTTAATTGCCTCAGCTTCAGTTGAATCAGTGAATAAAACAGGAATTTCACTCTCTGCTTTTTGAGCTCCTTCTACCAACAAATCTGCAAACTTTGCGGCTCTTTCTGAACGCTCCCCCACAACAATTCTGGAAGGGTGTAAATTATCGTACAAAGCCTTCCCTTCTCGTAAAAATTCAGGTGAGAATATCAGGTTTTCACAGCCAAGCTCTTTTTTAGTTTTTTCGACATAGCCAACTGGGACCGTTGACTTAACAACCATGACTGCTTCCGGATTTTTATCCATCACATCTTTGATTACATATTCCACCGAACTTGTATCAAAAAAATTAGTGTCAGGATCATAATTTGTAGGAGTTGCAATAATCACAAAGTCTGCATCTTTATAAGCTGCAGCAGAATCCAGTGTAGCAGAAAGATTCAGATTATTATTCTCAAAGAAACTCTCTATTTCAATGTCTGTAATTGGTGACTTTCTATTATTTATGAGATCGACCTTATCTTTTACAATATCAACCGCTACTACCTCATGATGTTGTGACAAAAGTACCGCAAGTGATAAACCTACGTACCCAGTTCCTGCTACTGCTATTTTCATTTTTTAAGCTTTAAATATATGATTTGTCTTATTTGATTGATAATCCTTCATAGCGTTTCTTGTGTCAATAATACAACCGCTCCAATTACCTAGCTCTGTGTAATTAATATCACTATGATTTGTTGAAATTACTACGGCATCAAATTTTGATATAATATTCTCTTGCCAACCAACGGATTTAGTTCCTGTCCACTCCATATGTTCTCTGGAAGTAGGAATCTCAGGAATGTAATTATCATAGTATGCCACCTGTGCTCCCTTTGCCTTTAACAGATCTAATATCTTAAAAGTAGGAGATTCCCTCATATCATCTACATCAGGTTTATAAGCTAACCCAATAACTAATATTCTTGAACCATTTAAGGCTTTCTTATGTGTATTCAATGCTTCGATTGTTTTATCGATCACATAGTACGGCATGCCTGTGTTAATTTCACCGGCAAGCTCTATAAATCGGGTATGCTGATCAAATTCTCTGGCTTTCCAGGTCAAATAAAACGGATCGATAGGAATACAATGCCCCCCTAATCCCGGTCCGGGGGTAAATTTCATAAACCCAAAAGGTTTAGTTCCTGCCGCATCCAGAACTTCATGAACATCAATATTCATAGCTTCATAAATGATTTTAAGTTCATTTACCAAAGCTATATTAACTGATCTAAAAATATTCTCTGTAAGTTTTACTGCTTCTGCTGTTTTACAGTCTGAAACAGGAATAACTCGTTCTATAGAAGTCTCGTACATTTTTTGAGCTATTTTCAAGGCTGCATCAGAACTTGCTCCTAAGACCTTAGGAATTTTTGAAGTATTAAAATCTTTATTCCCGGGATCTTCTCTCTCAGGGCTATAAGCCACATAAAAGTCTTCATCGCACTTTAGGCCTGATCTTTCTTCTAAAATTGGAATAATGACCTCATCGGTGGTCATGGGATAAGTGGTGGATTCCAACACAATCAATTGACCTCTGCGCATGTAAGTTCCAATGGTTTCTGAGGTATTAATAACGAAACTGAGGTCCGGTTCCCGGTGATGATCCAGGGGAGTAGGAATACACATTAACAATGCATCTGCTTCAGAAATACGGCTGAAATCTGTCGTGTAATCACAAATGGCACTCTCCGATAACTTTTTCATCATTTCTTTACCGAGGTGCTTTATGTAGGGAGTACCTGACTTCAGGTGTGACACTTTATTCTCGTCAATTTCGAACCCTAATGTCGGTATACCATTTTGATTGAAAGTCCACATTAGTGGTAATCCAACATATCCTAAGCCAATTATTCCAACTCTGAATTCCTTTTGATCAATCTTTTTTAAAATGCTTTCCATTTTTTAAAGATACAGTTTTTAGGGATTAATTCGAGAAGATTGTTAATCAGGGAAATTCAACAGTTTTCAGTTTGAATGATACAATCCAAACCTGAAACCAATTTTTGCTATAGTTGAAAACCGATTATTAGCAGCTCCATTTACATTCATATAATTATCAACTTTATTATATCCTGTGTTCAGTTCAAACCAAAAATTAGGATGTGGATTATAGAATATATTGATCCCTGCTCTCAAGGTTTTTTCTACCTCTCCGGTAAGAATAATATCAATTAATGAACCGTCCGGATTATTTCTTACGATGGGTTGATTGATGGTTTGTTCCCCTTGTAAGTAGTAGGTTAGAGAAGGTGTGATTGTTAGACCATTTACATGTTCGTCTAAATATATTTTCGAATATATTTTACCTAACACATAATCTGTATTACGAGTAGCAATTCCTTTACCTAAATATAGGTACCTTTCTTCTGCATCTGGAGCATTATAAGTTTGATATGCTACTGCTTCAATTTCCATACCTATATCTGTGTTCTGAACAAGGTCAGTTAAGTTAAAAGTTAGCATAGATGAAAAAGTTGTAACCTCTTTATTGTCTAAAAAATGCATATCATCCAACATAAGTTGACCTGTAACTGTAGTTTTTTGAAAATTCCACCAGAACATAGTACCTACAAATAAATTTACATCTTCGTTTTTTGGGTTGTTATCTGTTACAAATGCCAACATATGAAGTGGTGTAAGGTATTTAAGTGATAAACCTGCTTGTTCACCTGTATATATAACAGACTCAAAGTAACTTAGCTGAAAATTTTTCTTAATTCTCCAATCTAATTTTCGCAAAGAAATATATCTCTTAATTGATCCGGGACGAAAAGCTTGTCCATTGAAAGTCCCATTCTCATTTAACCCATCTAATTCACCTAAAATACTTTGAAATGATATGTATTTACCTTTAAATGATAGATTAAATTGATCAAAACTATATGCATGATTACTTAATAACGTAGAAGAAGTACCGGTATATGACCAGTTGTTAGAAAACCTACCTAAATAAGCCTTTATATTGGAGTTTTGATAACCTAAATAAGTGTCTTCACTTCTAATATATAGTCTACGGGATGCATCCAGTCCATCAGGATCTTGGTCATAATAAAAGTTATGTGTAAGCCCCCCTTGTACAATAAAGTTTTGATGTTCTGTATAAGCTGCAAAATTGGGAGCCGCAAATATATGATACCTTCGATTGAGAGGCTCGAGTGTATTCAAACGCTTTGTATCGCTCAGGTAAGTTGTTGTATTGGCTTCAATACCAAATTCTTTTGAAACCCTACCTAACCTCTTTTTTATAAAAGTGATCCATTTTTTCTCGAGTTCAGACAATTTGTTACTCTCTGTAGTATTTATAGATTCACTTACTTCTCTGAAAGTATAGGGTTGAGAGGTAGGGTTAAGATCAATTAAAAAACCCCGTTGTTGTAACCTTGAGATATACTCATAAACAATATCCTGATTAACAAGAATTCGGTTATCCTGACCTTTTAGCGTCAAAGGAATCAATAAGAATAGCAAGTAACTTAAAACAAAACGTTTTTCTATATCACTCTTAAATAAATTCAATTTCATATATGGGAACTAGTAGTTTGAAATCAGCTGAAACGATAAAACTCCTGAATATAAAAAAGGCGTGCCAAGCACGCCTTTTAACTCTATTAAATAAAAAATTTAATGTGCATTTGTTTTTAAGTGAAGCATTTGAATAACTGTTTTCCAAATAATTTTCAAATCAAAAAGAAAACTTTGCTTTTCAACATAGATTAAATCCCAGTCCAATCTTCTTCGCATATGCTCTTCATCAAAAGTTCCGCCGCGATAACCTTTAGATTGGGCTAAGCCAGTAATCCCCGGACGAACTGCATATCGATAATAAAAATCATCAAATTTTTCATTCCAATATGCACATTCATCTTCCATATAAGGTCTTGGACCAACCAAGCTCATATCCCCTTTTAATACATTTATAAGCTGAGGTAACTCGTCAAGATTAGATACTCTTAAAAACCGACCAAATTTAAAAACCCGAACATCTCCTTTTTGAGTTATTGCCGGTTTTTCATGTGAGGGGCTGTCATAAAAAACATGCATTGTTCGAAGTTTATAGCAAAGAAATGATCTACCATTAGCACCTGTTCTTTTCTGTTTAAAAAAGATCGGCCCTCGTGATGAAAATTTTATACCAAAAAAGATGATCGGAGATATCAAAACCAGAGGCAATAAACCTAGCAACGATAAGAAAATGTCCATAGGACGTTTCCCTAAATATTCTTTTTGAGCAAGCTCTGCAAATTTTTGTGGCAGTACAAACCGTTTGTAAACAATTTTTTTGCCACTTCTCTCTGCCTCCTGTATGATTGTATCCCTAACTGTCATAACGTAGATTTTTTCAAGGATCTAATATAGTTTTTTAATCGGTAATATTAAAATTAGATTGATTATTCTTTTGTCAGGTATTATCAAGATGGTTGAATATATACTGATACTTAATAAATAGTTCCGGTACTATACCAACTTAGGGGGTAGGAATGCTGGCCAAAAAATTTACGAATTGGTCGTTAAAACCTTCATCAGTTTTTTAACTTGAACAGCCAGAATTTAGAACACAATAAATTTACATAGTCAACCAATTAAAATTCGTAGCTTTGATTAGGTTTTAGTTTTCAGTCCAGTATCTCTAGGTAATGCCCCATCAAACGTTCTAAAATATAATCTTTGCCAAATTTTCGCAGTGCAAACTGCCTTGAATTCTCAGATATTGATTCTCTTAATTTTTCATCTTTATAGAGTCGTATAATAGCTTCTGATAACATTTCCGTATTTTCAGGGTCAACGATTAATGAGGTGTTATTTTCAGAAGCAATATTGAAAAGTTCAGTACTCTCTTTTGCAGTTATGACAGAAGGGATGCCTGCTGAAAGAATATTAATGTATTTACTCGGCAGAAATGAATCAGTGGCTTCCTTTCTTTGAAGAATTAATTGGATATCTGAACCATTTAGCATCACATTCAACTTTTCTTTGGGTACTAAATTCCCAAACTGAATATTGGTAAGCTCTAGGTCATCACTCTTTGAAAGCAGATTACTTCTATTGGCACCGTCACCTAAAACAAGTACCTGAATAAGTTCATATTCTTCAAGAGATTTTGCAACCGGCAAGATCTGGTCTACCCCCTGTTTCTCACCAATATTGCCCGAATAAACCACTAAAAAAACATCTTCATTATAGCCAAACCACTCTTTGAGCCAACTTTTTTCTTCAATTGGCCTTATGCTTTCGGTATCGGCCCAGTTTTCTATTACTTCAATTTTTTTAGCAGGATTTGAATTTTTCTTTTTTACCTGTTCCACCATATTGTCACTGATGGTAGTAATAAAATCCGCAAACCGGAAGCATATTTTCTCTACCGCTTCCAATATACTAAGTAGCGGCCCCGGTAATAATTTCAACTCCCTTGCTGCCTCAATTTGTAAGTCTTGTATATGTACATGAAGCTTGGAGCCTCCAAAATATTTGGATATGATAGCTACCGGAAAAATAGATAAAGGGGGTAATACCAAAATGATAACATCATATTTATTTTTGAACGATAAATAGGGAAGCCGAAAGCATGTTTTAAGCATTAGTGATAAGTCCATCCAAATCCGGCGAAGGCTGTTTACATTTTTTGAGACAGGCAAACGTACAGAATAGATTTTCCCGTTTTCAAAAGATTCATTCTTATATTTATCCTCCCTATATCCTTCATAAATTTCCCAATAGGGGTAATAAGGAAGTGTTGTAATCATATCCGCCTTATAACCTTGTTCCCATAGCCAATTCAGAAGTTCGCCATTATATTTACCGATACCCGTAATCTCATGAGGGGAAGAAATTGAATAGAGGAGAATTTTCATTTTGCAACCCTTTTTTTGTGTTGAATAGCCTTTTTATAAATATGCATTAGCTCTTGATAGTTTTTTTCGGGAGCATATTCTGATTTGTACTTTTTTCTGGCATACTTTCCTAATTGATCTTTTAATACCTTATCTGAAATTAACTTATTAATCTGTATTGCCAAATCATCCGGATTTCCGGCTTCATACAACAACCCTGTTTTATGATCATCCACTAGTTCTGCATGGCTTCCAAGATTGGAACAAATTACAGGCACCCCTGATCCATAAGCCTCAATAATAGTCAGTCCAAAGGTTTCATACCACTCTGAGGAAAATATCATTCCCTCACTATTCTGTAAATGCCTAAATACCTCATTGTATTCAATCTTACCTACCCATTGTATATTTTTTTTATGGACATATTTCTGCATTAACGTGGCTTTTAGAGGTCCTTCCCCTACAATAAGAAGATTATACTCACTATCTATCTTCTCCCATGCTTTCAGGACTGTATCTATCCCCTTTTCTTTAATAATTCTGCCAATAAAGAGAAAATTCTTGTGATTGGTTTTTTCCTTTGGTTGAACTTGTACTGGGTCAAAAAGAAAATGTGGCTTAGTAACCATTTTATGAGATGGAAGCCCACCTTCAATTAGTTTTTTTTTAGCAAAATTGGTTGGGATGATAAATTGGTCGACCTTGTTTTTCCAGGTACTTTTCTTTCTGTGATATTCAATGTGATGGGCTACTAGAGCAGTAAGAAAAACGGAATTTCTATAAACTCCATCCCACACACATGAAAAGGCACTGTCTTGTAAGCTTCTCTCATCTATTTTTCCATTATAATATAAGAGTCCGTTTGGATAGACTAAGCGATAATTGTGCAAGGTGAAAACAACAGGGATAGATAAAGCAACTGCCGAGTCCAAAACAGATGGAGTTATTTGGGGAAATGTGTTATGAATATGAATAACATCTACCGTATGCGTTTTTAGATAGGCTGAAAACTCCTTCTTCACCCTTTTTGAATAATGAGCTGTAAAGACCTGCTTTAATTTATCAAATATACTTAAATTGTGATTATCTTTACTGAATTCTAATACCAGATGCCCATGTTCTTCAAGTAGTCTTCGTTCATTTTTTACTACTACTTCTTCTCCTCCGTCTGTGATGTAATAATTATGTACTTGGAGGATTTTCATTCTATCCAAAATAATATGATTAAATGTGTTATTTAAATATTAAAATACTTAGCATAAATAATTTTAGATTCCATATAAAACTCATTTCATTTTCTTTATTTATTTTTGAGACAAAATAATATATATCATAAATAAACATACTTTTAAAATAGCTTCAAATTAGGTTGGCTTAATAATTGATTATTTTCTTCTGCCAAAATATCTCTCATTTTCTCTAGTTTTGCTCTATCATCTATATCAATTAGTAATTGGTCAATGAGTTCTTGGTAGGTATCAAAAATTAAAAACCCTTTACCTTCTCCATTTAAATCTGATGTCACACCTTCGTTTATACTATAAATTGGCAAACCATATGATATATAATCTAGGATCTTTAGCTTAAACCCTCCACCCGCTTTATCAATAATAAGTCCAACTCTTGAATTCTCTATATATTCCTTAAAATCATCGACATTGTCATGTATTTCTATATTAAAATTTGCAAGCAAACTTTCTTTAAACTTTGTGGTCATTCCTCCTATAACTTTTAGGGTAACATCCTTATTTGACTGCAAATGTGGTTCTGCCTCTTTTAAAAAAGTATAGAGGTTTTGCTGTTTTATCTTCCAAAAAAAAGAACCTATAATTACTGCCTCTTTCTTTGATAATGTCGATTTTTTTCGCGCTAAATCTGTAAAAGGAAGTATTTTGATTATTTTATTCTTGTATTCTTTATGAAAATAATTTCTATCATGATCAGAGATTGCAGAAATAGTCATCGAATTATTAATGTGATTTTTTTCATATATCCGATGTTTCATGTAGTCGATCAGCCCAAAAATTATATTTATTGGATTTTTACTCACCTTCAGTCTACTTAAAGCAACTTCAGTTTCAACATTGTGGGTAACAAACAACACATTTACTTCTGAATTAATATACTCTGTCGCCCAAAGCATTGAATGATGATTTATAACAATTAAATCATACTGACACGAGATTTGTTCTAAAAATGATTGAACATTCTTTTGAAAGGATCGGCAAACCATCATTGGTTTAAAACTAAAAAGATACTTCAGGAAAAGATGTTTAGTTTTTTTTTCAAAAACTATGCTTTTATCAAATTTCTGTTTTTCAAAAAAACTGTCATTATAAGAAATGATAGTAACTTCATTAGTTACTTCACTAATTGCAGAGATAATATTATTTGTATAAAGCACTTTGCCATCGAAATCCTCTCCAACGTCAGTAAGAATTAATACCCTATTATATCGCATATAATTCTATTTTAAATTCCTTAAGCATTCTTTTAATATTTTCCCTCTCTTTCTCCCCAACGTCTGAATCTATTTTTTCCGGGTTATAACTTTCCTTTTTTATTTTCTTTAAAGTTTCTTTGTTGGAAAGATTTTTAGTTGATTTTGAAGGTACTTTAAAAAAATCGATAAACACACTTTCATCGAGCTGTAATTCCCCTGCAAATTTAGACTTCACATCATCATACATTACCAAATCTTCATATTTAAGAATCATAATATTCTTTTTTTCCTTACTTTGAAGGATTGGTAAAGCGTCAAGTATCCAGTTTGCGACAAAAGCCTCAATTTTACTTTCATCTGCTAGGCTTTGTTTTATAAGCCTAAATTGGGATTCATTCAAGTATTTACTTATGTAATCTTGATCATTAAAGAACCCTCTGCATTCTAGTTTCCAATTATTTCGCATACAAGAAATAGACTGATTAATAGGGTTTCTGGTTAAATAGATAAATATAGCCTCTGGAAACTGTTCAACGAACCAATCTATCAAAGCATTTGCGTTTAATATTTTCAATACTGAAGACTCGTAGTTTAGATGGAATCCCTTTCGTAAAAAATTCCATTGAGCTGATACAATTTTTTCTCCCTTGATAATAGAATCAAAAAAATATCTCAACTTTTCTTCTTCTCCATTATCTGAAAAAGATAAATGCTTGTAATAATTTGGATGGGGTAACTCTTTTAAGTAATTAAATGAATTTGATGTAATGGATAAAGGTTGGTCTGAATATCTATACTTATCTGCTGCTGCAATTGCTTCCATTAAAAGCGTGCTCCCTCCTCTTCTATGAGCAAATAAAAAGATTGGTTTTTTTTTTAACTCGTAACCCGATAAAGACCATATAAAATTTTTGGCTATGTTTGTTAAGGAACTTCTAATGCTGTAGTTATTCATTTGTTGAATTGTGATTCAAAGAAATACTTAAATGAGGCAAGAATGATATAAAACCTTACCCAAAATTTTAGTGTAATCCATCCGCCTTGAGTAAATCCTAGGATAAAGATTAATAAAATACACAGTAACTTCACGTTGACCGGAAGCCTACCTAAAATATTAACAATGCTATACATGACTACGATTGTTCCTAAAATTCCAAAGTAAATTATCGTGCCAAAAAAATAGTTATTTAATCCCGAAAGATTCTCAGAATTAGCTTTTATCCATTCGTAAAATTGAAATACATTTCTTATTATTTCGCTTTCTATTACTTCTTTATTTGCAAACCCCCAACCAAATAAAGGGTCATTTAGAAGTACTTTGTACGAAAGAATGGCCGGAATATTTATTCTTATAAAGCTGCTTAAATCCTGCCCTGCTATGATATTCATAATCCTGTCTTTAAAAAAGTAAAAACTTATGTAGACTAAAATGGCGCCTAAGACAAGTATTTGGAAGGATTGTGAAATTTTTAAAGCTAATAGCTTATTTGAATAATGAAGGACTAAAATTATAAATAAAGGTATAAGAGCCTTTATACTAAAACTAAGAACCAATAAAACAAACCCGTAAAGAAGAGAATTTCTAAGAGCATTAAGTCTATTTTTGGAAAAACAATAATAGGGTATTACCAAATAGGCAAAAAAACCAGTTATAAACGAAGGTTCTCTTGAAAATGCTTTTGGCCGAATAAACCCAAACTGCTCAATGTCCCTCTGATCGTTTATGTATTTACCCCCGCTATAAATTGTATCTCTTATCAAATCTGAAAAAGATTGGAAAGGAGAAAAGAATACTTCAAGAAACACAACCGTCAACAACACTATAATAATGATATTAAAAACTTTTGAAACTCTGTAACTATTCTTTTGTATTTCAATAAATGCTGCATAGCCAATCACTATACTTATTAAAGATTGAATCAAGCTAGGAAGAATAGAATAATTTGGCCCAAATTTGACAAAAGAAACAATTGTAGAGAATATTATTAATAGCATAAATATTAACCATTTATAATATCCACTCACTATCCCTTTGATATTTTTTAAAAGCAGGAATCCACCAAAGAAAGTAGCTACGAAATAAGGTGAACTTATCCCAGCTATACTGGTATCGATATTAATATATATAAAAAGTAAAAGTAAAAGTAATAATATCATTATTTAGAAGTGTTCATTGGTGAACAATACTTTATACATCAGTTTGGTCGTATCTATATTGTGATTTTTTCGGATAGCTTGAAATCCGGATTTAGCGATTCTCTTAGTAAATTCAGTTTCATTAATTAAAAACTCAACCTTCTGAAAAAGGTCCAAAGAATTACCCCTCTCGAAAAGTAACCCCGTTTGTTTTTGTTCAATTATATCTTTAATTCCTGGTATATTACTTCCCAACGATGCAACTCCAGAGGCCATAGCTTCAATTAAGGCATTAGGCATTCCTTCATACTTTGAAGGAAGTATGTATATATCCATAAAACCATAATAAGGAATTATATTGTCTACTTTTCCTACCTTAATTACATCAAAATCAGCTTTCTCAATACTTGAGTTGACTAACTTGTAATATTCTTCTTCTCTAGGAACTGGTTCATCAGGACCTACAATCAATAGTTGAATTCTTTCCTTGTCTTTATCATTGAGTTTTAGCAGGGAATATACAAGAGTTAGTAATCCTTTCCTCTCAGTCATATAGCCTACATAACCGATGATGATTTTTTTCCTGTTTAGACCTATAGACTTTTTTAAAATTAAGTTTTTCTTATTGTGAAATTCGCTTAAATCAACTGCATTAGGTATAAAGGATATTTGATTTTCTTTCAGTCCTTTTTCTATAAGGTATTTTTTTTGGCTTTCATTCAGAACAATAATCTTTGATGCTCTTTTATATGAAAAAAGACGTATTTTAGTAGAAATCTCCTTTTCATACTCTCCAATTTCACCACCAGATAATCTGCAAATTGTTTTCAGACCTAATATCTTACATATTAAAATTAAACCTTCTGCAGGGAAATAAGAAAAGGGAAAGTAGACACATCCAATTTTTTTTCTATTTTTTATTAGCCGAAACAGAATAATAAATAGAAAATAGGTTTTGCTTAAAAAATTATACGATTTAGATATATTTTTAAGTCTATTGACCTTTAAATTATTAAATAAAAACTCAGATTTAGGAGCATTTGGAATTAAATTTGTTTCAACTATGAAATCTAACTCTGGGAGCTTTGCTATCAAGTTTAATGTTTGTTTGATCCATCCTGCGTAAGTAGGATGAAATTTCATCACTGGAATGTAAACTAAGTTTTTACTAATCATAGTTTTAGAAAAAAATTTAAGCAAATAGTTAAAAATTAATACCTAAAGCTCAGTGTAAAGCTCAACAAATTCTTTTGCAATAATATCCGGATTATGGTGTTGTTTAACTAGCTCAATGGATCGTAATCTTACTTTATTTAGTTCTTCATCAGTTAATAGAACCAACGACTTAAGTTTCTCGTAAATATCATTAATTGATGGCTTTATATTAATAACAATATCATTGGGAACACCTAAATAATCTGCCGATTCTCCCTCATTCCCACTTAAAACCACTAGACCTCTTTCCATACTAAATATTGCGTTCATTCCATACGAATAAGATTTACACTGATCTATTATTATGTCATATTCTTCAAGAAGTTGCTCATATTCTTTAAAAGGTAATTTCTCAACTATATTCACTTCCACCCTGTCTTTAAGAATCTTTTTCAATTTAGAAACTGCTGGGAGTATAAATTCCATACCTTTGAATTCTTTTCTAGTTATTCCAACCAAAATCTTTTTCTTTTCTCCATTTCTAAGTACAGGTTTGACATAGATACCTGATCCAGGAAGCTTGATTGGGGCTGTCCTTTTTGGATTGTTTTTATAACCTACTGCATATGAGTAGGTAGCTGGCACAATAACATCAACATTTTTAATAAACCAATTATGGAAATCTATCCTTCTCTTAGTATACTTTTCCGATTCATCAAACGGGAAATAGTTGAGTTGTTCTCTTACTTTTAAATAATTAGGATCTGTGCCACATGAATAATAGATCGATGATTTATTAGATATTAACAAAAATTTAAATAGTCCTAACTTGTATATATAGGTTTTGATAGAATATGGAGAAATAAACTGGACAACGTCATATCCTGTTAACTTATGTAGGATTAAAACAAAGTAGATTACATTAAGTAACCTCCCAAGATATTTGCCCTTGAATGGAGTTAATCTGATATCAGAGCTAAACTTTTTAAATCCATCCCCATCTGCGGCTAATTTAACATTATGACCAAGTCTAACTAAACCTTTTTTAAGGTTATTGTGTACCCCACTGAATTCACCTATTAACAGAATCTTCATCGGAATACGTATTTTCTTAAAATTGTTAGTAAAAAGAAGAAATGGAATATAAATTTAAAGGCATGTGCCCACACTACCCCTTCTATACCCCATAAATTTATCAGGTAAATACTTAGAAAATAAGTTACAATAGAAGCATAAACCTGAATAAAAATAAACAGCTTAGTTTTGGCTTTAGCCAACATGATATATCCAATCAACCAAGCCATAATTTTGAAGAAATCGCCTATTAATTGCGGGATAAATAATTCAGACATTTCAATAAACTCATTTGAATAAAGAATTACTATAATGAAATCTTTTAATAGATATACAGTTGATGTACTAAGAATCAAAACTGGAACAATAATCTTATAACCATTTAAAATTTCCTTTCGGATTTCTAGCCGTTCTTTCAAATAAGACAGTTTCGGTAAGTAATAAATAGAAAGCGTCATTGTAATTATTCCAAGATATGCATTTGAAATTTTCCATAACCCATCCCAGTAACCAGCTTGATCAATAGTGAGAACCTCTATGATGTGATTTCTTATACCAATCTGAACAAGTGGAGGCAGAACCATTGAGCTTAAAGCCATTAGAGAGTATTTGAATAACTTTATCATATACTCTTTATCTATTGCTTTATTGAAAAGCCTGACCTTAAACCAATCTGACTTAATTACAAACAACAGGGATATAAAAAATATTACAGACTGAGATATTGCTAAAGCTATTAGAGCACCTTTCAAGCCAAACAAATAGGACGCTGTAGCAGTAATAAATAGCCCAAATAGGTTTGAAGAGATTTTTACAGCTACCAGCTTTTTTATCTCCCCTGTACCATTCAAAATACTCATCAAAAGCTTATTTAGCCCGAAGAGAACAACTGTAGCCCCAAATAGCAAGATTACAAACCTGTACTCTGTACTTCCAAACAATCTAATACTTATAAATGAAGACAAAAAAGACGTTATTATTCCTACTAAAAAAGTAAATATCAGTGTTATCTTTAATGAGGTAGATAATATTTTTGACTTAGCCTCCTCGTTCTCTCTCACTTCCGCTATATACTTTATAACACCCTGTTGAACCCCCCCCGTAGCTACCGAAGTAGAAACCCCTATAAAATTTTGAAACTGGCTAACCATTGCCACCCCACTGGGACCAATGACAACGGCAATAATTTTATAGACTACAAAACTTGAAATAAATCCTATTGCAGTACCAATACCAGTATAAAAACTGGTATTAATCATTTCATTATTTTTAGCTTTTCTAAAAAGATTATTGATCATTTTTCTTTATGAAATGAGCATATAATACTTTAGCAACATCATAAGTAATGATATAGCCTTTTATTAATGATTCGTATATATAACTATTTATAAATTTAAGTTCGTTTTCTATCTCATAAGAATATTCATTGAGATATTTATTTAATCTTCTGTTAATATATTTTTTTTCGAAAGAACTCAACTGATCTTTCCATTTGGTTTTATCACTTTTTTCAATATTTCTATTTCTTTTTTCTTTTGAATACCAAGGATTATTACTTTCACCTGATCTAGGATTATCAAATTTTTGGGAATTAGGATTCATCATATCTTCAACCCAGCTAAGACCCAAAAATTCAGCTAGTTTTTTTGTTTCCCTTTCAGGATGATCAACTAGTTCCTCATATTTAACAACTAATACACGTTCAGGGTATTTTCTTGCTACATTACTTCCATTATCGAAACATTTCTGTATATAGCCTGCTGCTGAATATAAACTCCCAATAAAATGAGATGGATTAATTGGACCTGTTTTTGTTTTATCGATTTTCTTTGTTCGGTTTCTTACTTTTTTCATTGAATTATAAATAGCCCTAGGGTCCCTCACTACAAATACCACTTTAGAGTCTGAAAAAAGATTCAAAATCTCCTCAAAATGAATAGCATTGCGTGGGGTTTTTTCACTAATAACCGACACTCCTTCACTCATTGCCTTATCTTCAAAAATACCTTTTATAAAATGTTCGAAGTGTGTATTTAGCTGGTTAGAATCAAAATATTCTGATATTCTTCCTATACCTACAGAATTTTGCATTCTATAATGTAAATCCATTAAGTCAGAGATAAAATCAAATTCAGGACCTCCATATATCTCTGGATGCGAATTCAAAACTCGTTGAACTAAAGTAGTTCCACTTCTTGGTGCTCCTCCTACAAATAAAAGCCCTACTTTTTCAGACATATCAAAACTTATTTATTACTTTTGCTACTCTTTCAATTTCTGGGTTGCTCATCACCGAACTTATAGGAATACTTACAATCTCATTAGAAAGGATTTCTGTCAATTTCAGATTAGATTTTAGAAATTGATTTCTATAAGCTTCCTGCTTATGAACTGGGATAGGATAGTGAATTAATGTTTGTATTCCATTTTTATTCATATGTTCCTGAAACTTTTTCCTTTCTTTTACCCGAACTACAAATAAATGCCATACATGATCCAGTGACTCGAGCGCACTATCTCCAGTTATTTTTGGCAGATCGATTAATGGATTTGTTATTCTTGTCAAGTACTCTTCGGCAACCTTTCTTCTAGCACTGGTTTCATGATCAATATATTTAAGTTTAACATTTAAGAAAGCTGCTTGTATCTCATCAAGTCTACAGTTTAACCCCTTATAAATATTTACATATTTTTCTTTGGATCCATAGTTTGCTATAGCTCTTACTACATCAGCTAATTCACGATCTTTTGAAGTAACAGCTCCTCCATCTCCCAACGCCCCCAAATTTTTACCCGGATAAAAACTAAAGGCAGCAACATCTCCAAGTGTTCCTGTTTTCTGTGAATTCCATTCTGCGCCTATCGCCTGGGCATTGTCTTCTATAATTTTTAGAGAGTACTTGCTTGCTAAACTAGTTAATTTATCAGACCAACAAACCTGCCCGTATAAATGGACAACCATAATACCCTTAGTTCTTTCTGAAATCGATTCTTCTATTTTTTCGATATCAATATTGTAACTCAAAGGATCCGGCTCAACCATTACCGGAACGAGACCATTATCAGATATTGCCAATACAGAAGCAATATAGGTATTTGCGGGAACGATGATCTCATCACCCTCTTGCATAATCCCCATTTCTATATAAGATCTGAAAATCAATCTTAGAGCATCCAAGCCATTAGATACTGCAATTGTATGATCCACCTTCAGGTATTCGCTTAAACTTTTTTCAAATGAATCTATTTGCTCACCAAGTAAATACCAGCCGGAATCTATTACTTCATTTGCTGCTTTTTTTAACTCCGATTGATATTGAGCATTTACTTCTTTTAAATCTAAAAACTTAATCATTTAAATGAAAATTTTGATTTGAAGTTATTTAAATGAGATAAAAAGTCTTTAGAAGAGTACGATTTGTAGCCAGTCATATCATAATTACTATTCAGACTTATTCCTTTGACCGGTATTTCCTGATTTACATAAAGTACCTCTGTATCCGGATAAACTTTTTTAAGATATTCGAATATTATTTCATTAATTCCGAAATTGAATTCTACAGCGTTTAGTAAATCTGGAAATTTGTCGTCAAAAATGAGATTGCTTAGAATATGTGACAAAAACTCAACTGAAATAAACGCTCGGTTTTGACGCCCATCTCCAAAAACATTTATTCTGTTATTGAAATTAGCATCGAACATAAATCGATTAACTACTGAATCAAACCTCATGGATCTACTATATCCAAATACATTTGCACTTCTTATAATAGTGACTTTTCTGGATTTATTAAGAAGTTGCACTTCTTGTTCAGCTCTTTTTTTTGTAATTCCGTAGTGATTGGTAGGATTTGTAATCGAAGTTTCATCAAAGGAAGTTTCAGAAAAGCCATACACAGAAGCAGAACTTAGAAATACGATTTGTGATACATTTGATTGCTCAACACTCTCAACCAGTTCCGTAGTGCCCCAATGATTAACCTGTTCATATTGATGAAGTTCTTGATCTGCATATGGCGTTGTCACTTTAGCAGCCAAATGATATACTATATCTATATCTTTTAAAGCTTTTCTGAGATTTCGACCATCCAGTATATCCCCATTGTAAAAAGAGATTTTTCTAGACTTAAATTCTTCTTCTATAAAGAGGTTATAATTACCTCTGGATAAATTATCGTATACAACAACATGCTCAACTTCTTGTTTCTCTGTCAATAAATGAGCTAATTCCGTTCCTAAATAGCCTGCACCACCGGTAATAAGTACTTTCATTTTTTCTCTATCGTTTCAGTATGTAGTCCACATTCCGTTTTGTTCATTCCAAACCATCTCATTTCCCGGGGATCATTGCTTGGATCAAGTTTTCTGGTGCATGGCATACACCCAATACTACTATAACCTTTTTCTTCTAATGGATGATGTGGCAGATCATATCTTTTTCTGTACTCATGAATCATTTTAGATGACCAATCAATAATTGGGTGGTATCTTTGAGTCTCATATTTACCCTTTTCAAATTTATTTAGATTAGATCTGAATGAATTCTGACCACCGCGTACCCCACTGATCCATACATCATATTTTTGAAGAACCGGTTCCAAAGGTAAAACCTTATTCATGTAGCAACAATAATCGGGATCTGAAGCATACATAAGTCTTCCATTAGCATCCTTTTGATTAACTCTCTCAACCAGAGAAGTTAAACTTTCAATATTAAACCCAAACTTTTTTTTAAGATCTTCTTTAAACTCTATTGTTTCTGTAAAATGATAGCCAGTGTTTAGAAAATAAATAGGAATATCTTTATTTATAGAATCAATAAGGTGAAGTAATGGAATACTATGAGTTTGGAGTGAGGAAGTAAGAAAAAGTTTTAATCCCTTATTTTCAATTTCGTTTACTTCATCATGGATTTGTTGTATGCTTTTGTTCAGATCAATATCATCATCACTGATTTTCGTTGACATAATCTACAATTTTTTGGACTGTATTAAGCTTGTCCATTTGATCATCAGATACCTTTACTCCATAATCGTCTTCTATTTGAAGGAAAAAATCAAAGGTATCCAGCGATTCCAAACCTTGATCTGTCAAATCTTTATTATCATCAAGTTCGGAGGCATCAATACGATCATTTATTGATGCAAACAAGTCTTTTACTTTATCGTTAGTTATCATAATTCTATTACTTTATTTATTTCTGTGTAAAATTGTACTAGCCCAAGATAAACCTACCCCAAAACCACATATCAGTGTTTTATCAGTTGGCATTTCCTTAGTTTCATCTAAATATTTTTCTAGGATCACCGGTATAGAAGACGAAACGGTATTGCCATAGTTTGCTGCATCAAAAGGCACTTTGTTTTCATCAAGGCCTATTCGGCGAATTAAAGTATCACAAATATATTTACTTCCTTGGTGAAAAATAAAAAGATCTATTTCATCTTTAGTCAGATTATTCTTAGATAGCACCTTTTCTACATCTTTAGGAACATAACGAGCTGCAAAGTTAAAAATAGATCGACCATTCATGTATAAATCGTCGGTACATATTAACTCACCATACCCTTCACCGATTGTACCGAAAGTAGATTTTCCACTTGTAAATACCGGATTTTCCTCAATTAGTGTTACTGCTCCTGCATCTCCAAATAACAAAGAGGTATTTTTATCTTCCGGGTTAATTATTTTAGAGTATGGATCAGCTGTAAACAACAAACCTTTCTTCATTCCGTGGGTATTCATAAAAGATTCTATAACCGATAACCCATATACAAAACCCGAACATCCAAGTGAGATATCAAAACTTGCAACATGTTCCGGTAAACCAATTTTTTTATGTACTAATGAGGCAGTATGAGGTAAATTATAGTCAGGGTTTTGAGTAACTACAATAGCCACTTCAATCTCTTCAAGATTTAAGTCTTGTTTATTTATCAGATTTTTAAATGCCTTCACACACAAATCAGAAGTTTCTTCATCTTTACCTTTTCTCGCTACAGATTGAATTCCAATTTTATCCCTGATAAAAGTATCATCAATCCCAAACTCTTCTTTTCTGTCAAAATTTGAAATTTTTTCTTTAGGTATATAGGTACCTATATTTGATATGCCTATTTTATTTTGCATGTGATGAAAATTTCATGTTGCCGATTATTTTAGATCCAATTCTCAAACTAGCAACCACCATTTTGGTTCCTATATTCTTTTCGATTTCTACTTCAATAGTGTTCAAAGTAAATAACTCTATTGGGAATTTAATATCCAATCCTACAAATATCCATTTCACAGAATTTGATATAGAATGCTTACACAATTCTTTTAGCAACGCAACTGAAATTTCTGAAACAGAGTATCTATCATAATTTTTTATGCTAGCAACATTTGATTCGTAGTCAAATACTGAATTTTCAATAATATCTGTTTCAAAATAAGGGTAAGAATTTTCGATTACACTTTTAGCAGCGTATAGATAATATTTAGTCTTTAATCCCGAGTTTTCTACATCAAATATTGACATAACTTCTTTCTCTTGATATAATTCTTTAGTCCAAAAAAGATTGGTTTTTGCCATAGACCTACAAGATAATTTAACACTATTTAAAGTACCTCCTAAGTCTGCTTCAGCCTCTTTATAAGCCCTGTTAAAAATATCTGGCCCATGAATATATTTTCTATCACCTTTGAACTCAAATTCTAATAATTTCATTTTCCCCTTTTAGCTCTTATATATTTTTTGATATTTGTTGCATGATCCAGTGCAAAATTCCCGGACACATAAGCCCCTATTCCAACATTTTCTATTAGTACACTGCCCAAAATAACGCTACTGAAGTTGCCGATTTCGGTCATGTGTGCAATAGTAGAGTTAGGTCCTACCCAAACTCCTTTACCTAAATTACAATAACCTGCAATAACTGAGTGACCTGCAATAATTGTTGAAGGCCCTATATTACATCCGTGACCTATATTACAACCTACACTTATTCTGGAATCAGCGCCTATAATAGTACTATGATAAAAATAAGGCTTTTGGACAACAGCATGGCTCAAAATTTCACAATCGTCTTCAATTATCACATTTCCAAGATCCTTAACCTTGATGAAACGTCCTTCAATTTTTGTGTTATGCATCCCCCTGCCTCCAATAACTACATGACTCTCGACCAAAACATTATTTCCGATTATACTACCATCTTCAATTACTGAATATGCACCAATTTTTGTTCCTTCACCAATTTGTACCCCGTTTCCAATTACTGCAGTAGGATGTATTTCTGCGTTTTCGTGAATAACAGATTCGGCATCTTTATAAGAATATTTCTCAAAAAGCTGATTGTGGATATTGAAAAATGTCATTTTAGGTGACTCACTTATAATCAAACCTTTATTGGCATTAACATCCTCTTTAAATTTTTCGAATGTAATTATGCAAGAAATGTTATCATTTTTATTTGCTTTAAGTAAGTATCCTTCATTCTCTACAAAGCATAAAGTGTTTTTTAAGTTACTTGTTGCGTAGTGCGTAACTGCAAACTGTGAATCTCTAAAAATATGATCACTTTTAGGTAATTTTATATATTTAAGACTAAATATTTTATGGTCATCTTTGGTGGTATTATTCATTTTTATACTCTATAAAATTATCATAATCTCGAATGTAATCGCTCTCATTATATCCGTGAGATGCTAAAACCAGACAAATAGCCCCTGATGAAAAGTTATCTAATTCTCTCCACAAGCCTGAGGGCATATATAGCCCTATATTCGGCCGATTTAAATGTATGCTTCTTTTCACTTTTCCATCATCTAAAATAATATCAAAACTACCACTAGCTGCAACAATAAGTTGTTGTAATTCTTTATGTGCATGTCCTCCTCTTGAAGAGCCCCCCGGAACATCGTAAAGATAATACACTCTTGATATATCAAAAGGAATTTCCGCCATACTATTAATGGCCGTAATATTACCTGATTCACCGTGAATGAAAGGAAGTTCTAATAAAGAAGTATCAAAAACACTGGTTAAGTTCATAACCTGCTTAATTCTTCAAAATTATGAATGTAATCATCCTTGTCAAATTTTGAGCTGGACAAATGCAGGCTAAGTGAATTTGTTGAAAAATTTTCCATATGTCGCCAAGTTCTTTTAGGAATATAAAGACCATGATAAGAACGATTCAATGAATATTTATCTTTTTTCCCTTTTTCATCCGTAATAATAACATCAAAACTTCCACTTAGTGCTATTATTATCTCTTCTTGTTCTTTATATGCATGCCCGCCCCTTTTTTCTCCCCCAGGCACATCATAAGTCCAAAAAACTCTTTTTATATTAAATGGAATTTGATCCAGATCTTGTAGAAAAGTTAAATTACCACGAGGGTCCGTAAATTTAGGCAATTCTATCAAGTGAATTTTATTCATTCATTGCTCCGGAAACTAATTTTTTTAAGTATTGACCATATCCATTTTTGATCAAATCATTAGCAACTTTTAAAACCTCTTCGTTTGTTATCCATTGATTTCTCCATGCAATTTCTTCCAAGCAAGCAATTTTATATCCTTGCCTTCGCTCTATTATTTCCACAAACTGAGCAGCCTCCATCATAGCATCATGAGTTCCGGTATCTAACCAGGCATAGCCTCTTCCAAGGACTTTCACATCTAGTGCTTGTTTATCCAAATAAGCTTTATTAACAGATGTAATTTCTAACTCTCCCCTAGCAGATGGTTTCACATCCTTTGCAATTTCTACCACTTCATTATCATAAAAGTATAAACCCGTAACTGCTATATTACTTTTAGGACTTGTTGGTTTTTCTTCAATAGAAAGAGCATTATTATTTTCGTCAATTTCAACGACTCCAAACCTATCCGGATCACTTACTCTATATCCAAAAACTGTAGCACCCTGTAAATTTTGCACTGTTTCCTTGAGTTTTTTCCCAAAACCTTGTCCATAAAAAATATTGTCCCCAAGAATTAAAGCTACATTATCGACTCCAATAAAATTTTCGCCTATAATAAATGCCTGTGCCAATCCATCAGGACTTGGTTGAACAGCATAGCTTAAATCTATCCCCCATTCAGAACCATCACCTAGTAACCTTTTGAAGCTCTCATTATCTTCAGGAGTTGTGATTATTAAAATTTCTCTGATACCGGCAAGCATTAATACCGAAAGCGGGTAATAAATCATGGGTTTATCATACACCGGCATTAATTGCTTTGAAATTGCTTTTGTTACCGGATATAATCTTGTTCCAGATCCGCCTGCCAGAATTATTCCTTTCATTTTGGTTGTTTGTTAATTGAAATTATTTATTGGTTAGCAACTTATCCGGTTCCTAATCTTTCCAGATTATAATTCTTGTCTGTTACCGTTTCAACCCAATCCATATTTTCTAAATACCATTTAATGGTTGCTTTAATGCCTGTTTCAAAAGTTTCTTCGGGGGTCCATCCTAATTCTTTTTCAATTTTGGAGGCATCAATAGCATAGCGGAAATCATGTCCTGGTCGGTCAGTTACAAAAGAAATTTGCTCTCTATATTTAATTCCTTTGGGAACCAAATTATCTAGAGTTTCGCAGATGATACGGACAACTTCAATATTCTGTTTCTCATTATGTCCACCAATATTATACGTTTCCCCAACTACACCTTTTTCGACAACCTTCCACAATGCTCTGGCATGATCATCCACATACAACCAATCTCTAACATTTTCACCTTTTCCGTAAACAGGAATTTTCTCCCCTTGTAAAGCTTTCAAAATTACGACAGGAATCAATTTCTCAGGAAACTGATAAGGACCGTAATTATTTGAACAGTTGGTAATCAAGGTCGGCAGACCATAGGTGTGAAACCAAGCTCTCACTAGGTGGTCAGAAGAAGCTTTACTCGATGAATATGGTGATCTTGGATCATAAGGTGTTCCTTCGGTAAAAAAACCTGTATCTCCCAAAGCTCCATATACTTCATCAGTGGAGACGTGCAGGAATCTGAACTTTTCTTTTTTAGTTTCCTCGAGATTAAGCCAGTAATTTTTTGCTTCTTCGAGTAAAGTATGTGTACCTACAATATTAGTTTTAATGAACTCAGCAGATCCATCAATTGACCGATCCACATGAGATTCTGCCGCTAAATGCATCACAGCGTCAGGTTTAAAGTTCGAAAATATAGCTCTTACTTCTGAAGAATTACAGATATCAACTTCTTTAAAATGGTATCTGTCCGAATTATCAATTTTTTTTAAAGACTCTAAATGACCAGCATAGGTTAATTTATCTAAGTTAAAAACACTATGTCTAGTATTCTGAATAATTAATCTTACTAAAGCAGATCCTATAAAACCTGCGCCACCTGTTACTAAAATATTCATTATTCTGCCTGTGTCAAAACTTTATGCCCTGCTTGTTTTAATTTTAAATCTCTTTTGAATAATCGGATGTCTGATTCCATCATATCTTTCAATAATCCCTGAAGATCATATTTCGGTACCCATCCTAACTTCTCATTAGATTTACTTGGGTCTCCAATCAACAATTCTACTTCTGTAGGTCTAAAGTATCGTGGATCAACCTCAATGAGTATTTGTCCCTCAGTCAAGTTAGACTTTTTAAATACTTGAGATGTTGAGGCTTCGTATTTTTCTATATCAATAGAGTCTACCATTCCTTTTTCATCTACTCCTTCACCAGAAAATTTCAATTTAATACCAACTTCATTGAAAGCAGAAGTAATAAAATCTCTTACTTTTGTAGTAATCCCGGTTGCGATTACAAAATCTTCAGGTTCTTCTTGTTGAAGGATTAACCACATAGCTTCCACATAATCTTTGGCATGCCCCCAATCTCTTTTGGCGTCCATATTACCGATATACATTTTATCCTGTAAACCAAGTGCGATTTTAGCAGCTGCTCGAGTAATTTTTCTAGTCACGAAGGTTTCTCCCCTTAATGGAGATTCATGATTAAATAATATTCCATTACAAGCAAACATATCGTACGCTTCTCGGTAGTTTACAGTAATCCAATAAGCATATAATTTTGCAACTGCATAAGGTGAACGGGGATAAAATGGAGTTGTTTCAGACTGAGGTACTTCCTGAACTAAACCATATAACTCCGAAGTGGAAGCTTGATAAATCTTTGCTTTCTTTTCCATTCCAAGCAGGCGAACTGCCTCAAGAATTCTTAAGGTTCCTATTCCATCAGCATTTGCAGTATATTCAGGCATATCAAAACTTACCTTTACATGACTCATGGCTGCGAGATTATAGATTTCATCCGGTTCACATTCTTTGATGATTCTGGTCAAATTCATTGAATCCGTCATATCTCCATAGTGCAAAATCAACTCTTGATTTTCAACATGAGGATCCTGATATAAATGATCAATACGGTCTGTATTAAAAAGTGAAGCTCTTCTTTTTATACCATGAACTATATATCCTTTTTTAAGTAGTAGTTCGGCAAGATATGCACCGTCTTGACCAGTTATCCCTGTAATTAAAGCTACTTTTTTATTATCCATACCTAATTTATTTCAACTTCTTTTATTTCTTCGATGTTTTCCAAGAACCATTGATATGTTTTCTCTATTCCAGATCGTAGTTCAATTTGGGCTTCCCAACCTAATTCATTTATTCTAGATACATCCATTAATTTTCTTGGAGTGCCATCAGGCTTAGAAGAATCCCATTTAATTTCTCCTGAGTGTCCGGTTACTTCTTGAATTGTTTCAGCAAGATTTTTTATTGTTATGTCTTTGCCTGTACCACTATTAATAAGGTCGTGAGTAAGCACTCCTCCATATTCCAACAAAAAACTTACAGACTCTGCTAAATCATTGACATGTAAAAACTCTCGCATTGGAGAGCCGCTTCCCCACAAAGAAACAGGGGTATTACCATTTATTTTTGCTTCATGGAATTTTCGGATCATTGCAGGTAGAACATGCGAGGTTCTCAGGTCAAAGTTATCACGTGGTCCGTATAAATTTGTAGGCATAATAGAAATGTAATTTCTGCCAAATTGTTTATTTAACGCCTGACACATCTTTATCCCTGCTATCTTAGCAATAGCGTACCATTCATTCGTAGGCTCTAATGATCCTGTCAGTAAACATTCTTCTTTTAAAGGTTGAGGAGCCATTTTTGGGTAAATACATGAACTTCCTAAGAAGATTAAATCTTGGATATCATTATGATGAGCAGCATTTATTAGGTTTGCCTCAATCATTAAATTATCATATAAAAATTGCCAAGGATATTCATTATTCGCAAGAATACCTCCAACTCTAGCTGCAGCAATTATCATCACATCAGGTTTTTCATCTTTAACAAAATCATTTACAGCTATCTGATTTCGTAAATCTAATTCCTTGCTTCTAGCAGTTATAAAATTACTATATCCTTTGTTTTCGAGATCTTGAAGAATGGCAGAACCTACCATTCCTCGATGCCCAGCGATAAATATTTTTGAACTTAAATTCATAAAACTATTATTCTCGTGTGACGCTTATCTGATGATTATTTAGATACCATTCCTTGAATTTATAAAGTCCTTCTTCAACAGATGTATCTGGTCGGTAATCGATGAGCTTCTTAGCTTTTTCAATATTTGCCCATGTTTGAGCAACGTCACCCGGTTGTTCATTCATGTGAATCTTTTCAACATTCGTTCCCAAAACTTTTTCGATTAAACGAACAAGTTCCAGTAGTTTTGTCGTCTTATTATTACCTAAATTTATAATCTCATACTTAGAATTAGAATAAGTCAACGATGACATAATTCCATCAATAATATCCTCTATATACGTGTAATCTCTTCGAGAGCTACCATCTCCATATAAACTGATCGTCTTTCCATTAAGGACGAGATTAAAAAATTTATGAATTGCTAAATCAGGTCTTTGTCTTGGTCCAAACACTGTGAAAAACCTTAGTGCGATAAAATTGATATCGTAAAGATGGCTATAAACATGACCAAGTAACTCACCACTTACTTTTGTACTGGCATAAGGACTGATAGGTTTCAATACAAAGTCATTCTCAGACCAAGGAACATTCTTATTTTTACCATATACAGAGCTGGAAGAGGCAAAAATAAACTTTTTTATTCCTTTCTCTCTTGCTACTTCTAAGAGATATTGTGTACCTGTAACATTAACCTCTTGATACTCTACCGGATTAACTAGCGAAGGTCGAACTCCAGCTTTTGCAGCAAGGTGAATAATTGTATCAACACTTTCATCAATTATCAACCTCAGCTTTTCTTGGTCACGAATGTCAGCTTCAAAAAAAGCATAATTTTTATACTTAAAATGATTGGCAATATTATTTCGTTTTACATCATGAGAATAAAACGGATCAAAGTTGTCAATATTAATAACTTCATGTCCCTCACTAAGCAACTTGTCAATTAAATGGCTGCCAATAAATCCTGCACCACCTGTAACTAAAATCTTCATTTTCTTATCTTCTTTATTAAGCTTATTAATAGAATTTTAAATTATCTTCCATTTAAGCGATCAAGTAATATAATTGTTGAAGCAACGGCAGATACCGTTGATGCGAATACCCCTAAATAGTCCCTAAAGGACGGTCTTCTTTTAACTCTAACTGTTACAGTTTGATCATTCTCAAGCTTAAAATCTCTCATACCCACAGGAAATGGATCTTCAAATCTGTATTTAAACCTTTCAATAACCTGCCCGCCCTCTTCATAGTCATAGTGCTGAACATTAATCTCCACTCTCATTTTTGACCAATCTATTTGTGTTTGGCCGTCTCTAAGTGTGTTTGGGCCTAAACTATAACTGAGAAGTTTTGGCAAGGTTGTTCCCTTAGGTATTAAATATCTTCCGGCACTTCCTACATCTCCCCAAACATTTACTGAATCTGCAAGTTGACCGGGTTCTGAAATCCTAATTATCCTTTCACCTAACCTAAATTGTTGAGAGGAAGGCACTTGTCTATTCTGCGCCACTGATTCTGGAGAAAAACTTAGGGTAACTATTATGAATAAATTAATTAAAATCCCTTTGAATACCATTCTTATGTTAACCTTTTGTTGAATCTTATTGTACACAATAATAGCAATTTATTTGGTCAATATTTCATTTTAATATCTTAGCAATCTATGGGCTTCAGCTCTGCTGAAACCAAGTTTATATAAACCTGTTAATACTTTTTCAATAGGGTATGCAACTCTCAGTATTTCAATTTTCCAATTACTTAAGTCAATAATGCAACAGGATGCTCTGAAATCTCCATCTCTGGATTGTCCAACACTACCCGGATTAATCAAATATTTGTGCTCTTTATTGAAATCCATTATACCTATTTGGTCTGAAACTACACCCGGTATATGTGTATGACCAACAAAACATAGTTTCTGATCTATATTTCCCAGCATAGTCCTTGCTTTTATTGCACTATCTACATACTCCCATTTTTCAGGAGCTTTAGGGTTTGCATGTACTGCCAACCAATCTTGCTCGCTATTCATTATAGTATATGGAAGATTTCTAAGCCAATTCAATTGATCACTATTCAATATCTCCTGAGTTAAGGTGATCAACTTTCTATTTGGATCTTTAAAGTGCTTGGTAGACAATTCACCCGCTACTCCGGCATCATGGTTCCCCATTACGGTTGGGATATTTCTTTCTCTTATAATGTCAATACATTCTGACGGATAAGGTCCGTATCCTACAACATCCCCCAAGCATAACCAATGATCCGGTGAATGCTTATCCAATTCTTTAAGCACAGCTTCTAATGCCGGTAGATTTCCATGTACATCAGAGATAAGTGCAAGCTTTGACATAAATCCTTTGATTTTGATCTTAAAACATAGAAATTAAGACCTTTTAATTGTAAATAATAGTACTAATCAGGAATTCTTTTTATATCTTTAAAAGATTTCAATTTTAACGGATTAACAACCAAGAGATGCATTATAACGGAAATTCGAGCAATGGTTATAATTCTGGATATTCTCCTGCCGGAGATCAATCCGATTCTTATGATGAGCAGGAAATTGACCTATTGAAAATTTTAAATATTCTACTCCTTCATAAATGGGCTGTAGTTGGTATCACAGGAATTATTACTGTTTTAGCTGTTTTTTTTGCGTTAATGCAAACCCCCATCTATAAGAGTACAGGTACACTCATTGTTAGTGAAAGTAAAAACAGATATTCTTATGCTGGTGCCGGAATAGAAAATCTTCTTACAAGCACATACGGAATTGGAGTGGGTAGTACCATTGCCAATGAGTTGCAGATCATGAGGTCCCGAAAATTAAGCACTGACCTGGCTGAACGGATCACTGAAACAGAATTTGATGAACACGGCCGTAAGTTTCCTATTCTTTGGAGAGCCTATCCCGATGATTCGACTACCACTTCTATTGATACCGTTGCGATGAGGTACAGAAATCTGATCGAGTTTAACAAACCTGACCCTGAAGCTGACATCGTTTCCATTTCTTTTGAAAGCCCACTTCCAACAGAAGCAGCTGCAATCATTAATATGACTATGGACACATACTCTGCTCTCTCTACAGACCAGAACAGGACCATGGCAGTATCTGCTCTTGAGTTTTTAAGAACAGAGAGATCTAAATTGGAAGCTGAGCTGGTTTCTACAGAAGATTCCCTTAAAAACTTCATGAACAGAACCATGTTGATTGCGGTTGATCCTCAATCAACAGAACTTATTTCTACTATAGCAGATCTGGAAGTTGAAAAACAGAAATTAGAAGTAGGATTGGTAGCCGTAAGTTCCGGGATTACTCAATACGAGAATCAACTCAATGAAATTAAACCAGGCCTTGCTGAGCAATACTCAGATGCAATCGGTCCGGTGATAGAACGCTATCAATATGCTTTGGCGGAATTGGAAACCAATAAGCTACTGTACCTGACTAAGAATCCTGATATTTCTGAAACTAACCCTGAATTGGTTCGAATTGAAAATGAGATTACAAAAGTAAAACAACAAATTAAAGACCGAACTACTAATTTACTTTCTTCCGGTTCCGATCTCTATCTAAGTTTCATGGGTTCAGGAGAAGGAGCAATTACTCAACGAATTTCTTCAATCAGCCAGAAATTAATTGAACTCAAAGTAGAACAAGCCCAGCTGGAAACACAGGAAAATGTAATCTCTGAAAGATATACAGAAGTGAATAATCGCTTTGAAGAACTCCCTGATGAAATAATTCAACTTGCCCGACTGAAAAGAAACGTTCGGGTAAATGAAGAAATGTATCTTCAGGTTTCAGCCCAATTCTCTGAAATGAGCTTGTGGGAAAAAACTCAATTTGGACTTGGAAGACCTTTAGATTACGCCATCCCCACAAAAGAACCTATCAAACCTAAAAAGAAAATTATTGTTGTTATTGGGTTTTTCATGGGTGGTATTATTGCTGTTGGATTTATTTTAGTTCGAGAAATGGTAAATGATACTATTACTTCTACAGATGTTTTAAAAGAATTTGAAAAACCAGTTTTAGGGGCTATACCTGATTTTTCAGTAATCGGAGAGCTTGATGCTAATGAACGGCAGTATATAGGCGATAAATCAGTTTCCAATCAATTAATAACTTTATTTGATCATATTTCGCCCATATCCGAAGCCTATCGCAGATTGAGAATTAATGTTGTTTACGCAAATCCTGATAAAGAATATAAAATTCTTATGGTTTCCAGTGCCACCAAGGGCGAAGGGAAAAGCACGGTAGCTGCAAACCTGGCGGTTACTTTTACAGGGTCTGAGAAAAAAGTACTTATCATTGATCTGGATTTGCGCAGACCTACACAGCACAAGATTTTCGGTGAAAACAAAGAACCCGGACTTTCTGATGCATTGTTTGATGCTACAAAAGACGTACGTCTTAGTACTGTAGCTCCCAATGTGGATCTAATAACTGTAGGGCATAAAACTCCGGAACCGGCATCTGTACTGGATAGTAAGCGCCTTAAACAACTCATAGACAAGTACAAAGCAGAATATGATCACATCATCCTGGACACTGCTCCTTATGGAATTATATCTGATTCGGCTTCTTTGCTTCGTCTTATAGATGGTTTAATTGTAGTGTCAAGATTCAATGTAACTACAAAAAGAGAGCTTAAATTTACTTTGGAAGGTCTTGAGCATTTGAATGCAGATGTTCTTGGTATCGTTCTAAATGCTTTTGATCCTAAAAAGAGCACTGATTACTATACCAACTACAATTACTATAAGCGTACGTATTCTGAGTATTATAAGTACAGGTAAAAAAGAGAACGCTTCTGTAGATGTTAGATAATTCACTGACAAAATGGGGCTTTCTGTGTTTTGAGACCCCATCTGTCTTCCCCTTCAACAAGGGGAAGAGCTCGTTGATCTAATTTAGAATTAGTGCGGAACAACCTTAAACAAGCAGATTCTTCAGGTTCTGCGATTTATTAGTTGATCAAATCTAAATCACCACCAACATTCAGAATCCAGTTCACCAGAGAGGACTTTTCCCGAAGGGATGCCTTTGGCAAGTCCGAACGGCTTATGCACGAGGTTTTATACAGATTATACCCTTTAGAATAGACGAAGTTGTCGATGAGGAAAACCCATCCCTGTCCCTTCCCTTCGCTGAGGGAAGGAGACTCGTTGATCTGATTTAGAATTACAATAAGTTTATGAATTCCCTTTCTGTTAGGAGGAGGAGCGAACATCACCGTTCATAAAATGTGACAATGGGTTGGGAAGGTTCGTCTAAGTAAATATTTCAGTATATCGAACTAATGAAAAATCGCCAGATCGCAGGGCATAAATTCCCTACTTGCTTAAGGTTTTATGTTAGCCGTCACCGTTATTGCTTGACCTCCTCTGTCTCCTCCTTGGTTAAGGAGGAGGACTCGTTGATCTAAACTAGACCTAGTGCAGAACAACCTTTAAACAAGCAGATCCTTCAGGTTCTGCGATTTATTAACGATCAATTCTTACATCGCAACTGACTACAATCCTAACTGGTGTACTTAATCAAATCTAAATCACTACCAACATTCAGAATTAAGTTAGCCAGAGAGGACTTCAATCCGAACGGCTTAGGCACGAGACTTTATACAGATTATAACCTATAAAATGGACGAAGTTGTTGATGAGGAAAACCCATCCCTGTCCCTTCCCTTTGATGAGGGTAGGGGCGCTCCTTAATTACAGGAAAATTCAGATAAGCTAGAAATAATCTTCAAAAGCAAAGTCATCTCGCGACGTATGCCCGAGATCTGGATTGATTTAGAGGAACATACCTGTAATAACGATCTAGATTCCTGCCTTCGCAGGAATGACTGTGTGAAGGTCATCCTGAACTTGTTTCAGGATCTTACGCAAAGGCTATATTATTTCATTTGACGTGAATAGTCTTTGCTCATTTTTATTGAAGCTATCTATGAATTTGGTCCTTACAAAGATCCCGAAACAAGTTCGGGATGACCCTATATATTTACTATTCATAAACTGTCATCGAATACCTAACATCTACAGGTGACCTTAATTTGAATTAAAGTAGAAAAAACCTCTCTCCCTGTCTACCGACAAAGGCAGGCTCCTGCAACAGGAAGAGGACTCGTTGATAAAATTTAGAATCAACTCAAGAATTCCCCCTCCTTAACCAAGGAGGGGCGAGCTGCCTCGAACAGAAAATGTAGCAATGAACCGGGGAGGTCCGTTTAATCTGCACTCATGAATTGGAGATAGATCTTCTAAACAAAAATATCCATCAGACGGGTTATCCGTCAGATGGATATTTTGATAAGGAATACTAAACTTTTAAGAGAGAATCTTCATGCATTCTTCCACAGCTTCATCAACAGATAATTTTTCTGTATCGATCAATAGCGTCGGATTTTCAGGAATTTCATAGTCTGCATCATATCCTGTAAGCCCTATGATCTCTCCTTCTTTAGCTTTCTTATATAACCCTTTAGGATCTCTGTCCTGTGCTTTTTCAGAACTACAGTCAACATGAACTATCTGAAACTCTCCTTCAGGAAATATAGCCTTAAGATCCTCACGATCTGCATTGAAAGGAGATACAAATGTGCAGAGTACAATATTGCCGTGCTCATAGAATAAACGAGCAACTTCACCAACTCGTCTGATATTTTCTCTTCTGTCAGAAGCACTGAATCCGAGATCTCCATTTAAACCATGGCGTACTTGATCTCCATCTAATAGCACCGTTTTCTTTCCATCGTCCCACAACTTCTTTTCAAGAGCTTTTGCGATGGTACTTTTTCCTGAGCCTGAAATACCTGTAAACCAAAGCAATTTGGCTTTATGACCATTTCGTTCTTCTCGTTCTTCTCTTGGAATATTCCAAGGTTCCCAAACTACATTTGGTGATTTTTGTCTTATAGATACTTTCTTATCACTTCCCTCTGTAGTTGATCCGGCTCTGATCATCCCTGCACCCACAGTAACATTGGTAGCCGGGTCGATTATGATAAAACTTCCCGTACGTTGATTAATTTGATAAGGGTCAAAAAATATTGGCTTGCTGGCTTGTATTTTTACTCTTCCTATCTCATTCAGATCAAGCTTATTAGTATCTTCACGGCTTAAACTATCTACATTTATGCGATAAAGGATATCATCAATAAATACCTTCGCAGTTTGTGTAGTTTGTTGTATCAAGTATTGTTTACCCGGTTCCAAAGACTTCTCATTCATCCAACATAAATAAGCCTCGAAGTTGTTTCGAATAGTTGGAACGTTATTTTTCCGAACTATCATATCACCACGGCTGATATCAATCTCGTCTTCCATGGTTAAAGTAACAGAGTCACCTGTAAAGGCTGCCTCCAAATTACCATCACGTGTAACAATTTCTTTAACTTTGGTAGAAAGTCCTGATGGCAAAATTGTTACTTCATCCCCTGGACGAACATGTCCTGACGATACCTGTCCTGCAAAGCCACGGAAATTTTGATTAGGACGAATCACATATTGAACAGGCAATCGGAAGTCAACAACGTTCTTTCCTGCATCTACTTTTACCGTTTCCAAATGATGGAGTAAAGTAGAACCTTTATACCAATCTGTTCTCTCACTTTTTTCAACTACATTATCTCCTTTCAGAGCTGAAATTGGAATATAGGATATGTCAGTAACATTTAATTTTTTGGCGAAATTTCTGAAATCAGCTACAATCTCATCAAAAACTTTCTCATCGTAGTCAACCAGATCCATTTTATTTACTGCAACTACAAGATGCGGTATTCTCAATAATGATGAAATAAAAGCATGTCTTCTGGACTGGGTCAACAACCCTTTTGAAGCATCCACAAGAATGATTGCCAAATCTGCTGTTGAAGCACCGGTCACCATATTTCGGGTGTATTGTGTGTGCCCCGGAGTATCCGCAATGATGAATTTTCGCTTTGGAGTTGCAAAATATCTATATGCAACGTCAATCGTAATCTTTTGCTCTCTTTCTGCTTTAAGCCCATCCGTCAACAATGCAAGATTTACTTCCTCTTCTCCACTGCTTTTACTCGACTTTTCAATGGCTTCCATTTGGTCCTGAAAAATGGACTTCGAATCATAAAGAAGCCTTCCTATCAATGTGCTTTTCCCATCATCTACGCTTCCTGCTGTTGTAAACCTAAGTAGGTCCATATTTAAGTAAGCGTTTTCTTCAATCTGTTGACTCATCTTGTTGTATAAAGTGTTTTTAAATTTACTTGGTTCGATTGACGGATGTTAGAAATAGCCCTGACGCTTTCTGTCTTCCATTGCCGTTTCACTTCGCTTATCATCATGGCGAGTGCCCCTTTCTGTTTCTCTGGCAGATGCGACTTCCTGAATTATTTCTTCAAGATCTGAAGCTTCTGATAGTACAGCTCCAGTACATGTAGCATCTCCAATAGTTCTGAAGCGTACAGTTTTAGTTACCAGTTTTTCTTCATCCATTCGGTTCACGAACTCAGTATCCGCCAACCAAACTCCCCGTCTGTCAAAGACTTTCCGGTCATGAGCAAAGTAAAGAGAAGGTATATCGATATTTTCTTGTGCTATATATTGCCAAACATCCATTTCAGTCCAATTACTCAATGGAAAAACACGGAAGTTTTCGCCCTGACTTTTACGTCCGTTATATAAGTTCCATAGTTCCGGTCGTTGATTCTTCGGATCCCACTGACCGAACACATCTCGATGAGAAAAGAAGCGCTCTTTTGCTCTGGCTTTTTCTTCATCTCTTCTTCCTCCACCTAAAGCTGCATCAACCTGATGTTTCTTTAGTGTATCCAGAAGTGTAACGGTTTGCAGAGCATTTCTACTGGCATCAGGGCCTGTTTCTTCCTCAACTTTCCCCTCATCGATAGATTCCTGTACACTTCCAACAATCAGATCAACATCATACTTTTTTACCAGTTTGTCTCTGAATTCGATGGTCTCCTTAAAATTATGTCCTGTATCTACATGCATTAATGGGAAAGGAATACGCCCAGGATGAAATGCCTTCAATGCTAAATGAAACATTACAATAGAATCTTTCCCTCCGGAAAATAATAAAACAGGTCGCTCAAATTGTGCAGCAACCTCTCTCATTATGTATATGCCTTCGTTTTCTAGTTGCTTAAGATGTGAAGTGTTTTTTAATTCACTCATGATATTTGAATCAATTTTTGAGTTGCAGACTTCTATAATTCTTCTGCGTTTATATTTTCATTTAATCCTAACAAGAAATAAGGATTTTTAAAATTTTCTTTATTGTAAGATAAAGGAGATAGTTTTTCCCCTTCTTTAATCGAATATCTATACACTGCATCTGCAGCTGCTGTATCCCATTCCATTGTTGGACCAAGTCTTGGATATAGATCCGCCTTTCCTTCAGCGACTAAACAAAATTTAAGTGAACTTCCTGACGGAACCTCTTCCGAAACTTCGATTCCTATTTTTTCTAATTTCCTTTTGGTAGAATCATCCCCGTGTGATCTGCTTACAACTATTCTGGCTTTATCCGATTTGTCGTATGGTAATGTATTCAACTGAACTGGATTTTTATTACTCTCCTGCTTGAAAGATCCTGAAGCATTATCTCCATAATACAAGGTATCAAAAGCAGGAACATACACTACACCGAGCATTGGTTTATCTTGAACAATCAGTGCTATATTAACAGTAAATTCACCATTTTTTTTAATGAATTCTTTAGTCCCATCCAAAGGATCTACTAACCAGAACCTGTCCCATTGTTTTCTTTCTTCGAAATCAGGTATTCCGGACTCCTCAGAAATAATAGGTATTTCAGGAGTTAGCTTTTTCAGCTCATTTACAATGTGGTGATGCGCGGCTAGATCGGCTTTAGTAAGTGGGGAGTCATCAGATTTGGATTCAATCTCAATTTCTTCACTGTAAAACTCTAAAATCTTTTTCCCTGCCCCTTTTGCAATCTCTATGATGCTTTCAATCATTGAAAAATAGTATTTAAAACGCCCAAATTAAAGGAATTAAAGATACGCTAATTAATCCTACAATCAAATTTAGAGGAACCCCTATTTTAATGTAGTCGGAGTATCTATAACCTCCCGGACCATATATCATTAAATTAGTCTGGTAGCCTATTGGAGTAGAAAAACTTGCTGAAGCCCCCATAATAATTGCAATTGCAAATGGGATAAAATCCAATTGCATTTCAGTTGCTAGTGAAAGAGCAATTGGAAAAATTAATACCGCTGCTGCATTGTTAGTTATCATTTCTGTCAACAACCAGGTACAAATATAAGTTAGAGCCAAAGCTAATACCGGATTAGTGCCCGCAAAACTCAACAGTCCTTCAGCAAAAACAAAAGCCGCTCCTGTATTTTGTAATGCCGCTCCTAATCCAAGAGACGAGGCAATGGCCAGCAAAACTCTCCAGTCTATGCTCTCCAATGCTGCGGAGTATCTTGTACATTTAAAGATAATCATTGCACCTGCTGCTAAGAATGAAGCTTGCAGCATTGTTAGAATTCCAAAACCTGCCAACACAACCATTCCCAATAAAACTAAAGAAGCTCTCCATGCCCCTTCAAATGTTAATGGTGAAGAATCTTCAACAGGACTGATAAGATAAAAATCATTGGAATTTCTGTACCGCTTCAAAAACTTAGGATGGGCTTCCAGCAAGAGAGTATCACCGGATTTTAATCTGATATCTCCAACTTTCTGGGATAACCTTTCCCCGCTTCTGGATACTGCCAACACCACAGCATCGTAACGATCTCTGAACCCACCTTCTTTAATGGTACGGCCAACAATTGGATTTCCCGGAGAAACTACTGCTTCAACAAGCTGCCTTTCCCGTCTTGGGGAATCTAGTTTAAAAACCTGATCGGTAGCTAACTTTAAACCTGCAAACTCCTGAATATCGATAATAGAGTTAACCATTCCTGTAAAGATTAACCGATCATTGGTTTTTAGTTTTTCGTGAGGAGCAACAGCCGGAATTGATCTTCCATCACGGATAATTTCAGCAAGAAACAAACTGGGAAGGTTCCGTAATCCTGCTTCTTCAATAGTTTTTGAAACGATCGTACTATCTTTTTCAACAATCATTTCGATTGTGTACTCTCTGGTATCCTTAAAACTTTCGATACTTGAACTACGGTTGGGAAGCAATTTATCCCCAAAAATTAACAAATAGATAAAACCTGCAATAGCACATGGAACCCCGATCAAAGCAGGTTCAAATAAACCTAAAGACCGCGTTGTAGACTCTTCAATTAACAGTCCATTCAGGATAAGGTTAGTACTTGTTCCAATGAGCGTACAAGTTCCCCCTAAAATTGCAGCGTAACTTAGAGGAATTAAGACCTTGGAAACCGGAATACCGGTTCTTCTACTCCACTTCTCTAAAGCCGGAATAAAAGATGCTACAATAGGAGTGTTGTTAAAAAACGCACTCATCACCATAACAGGACTCATAATCCTTAACTGAGAAGCTCTCACTGTAGAAGCATTTCCCATAACCTTTTGAACTACATACTGAATTGCTCCTGTCTCTTTTAATCCCGCAGCTACCACATACAGCGCTGCAACGGTGAGCATTCCTTCATTTGAAAAACCATCGAGTGCCAGAGGGGTGGGGACGATGCTGGTAATCACTAATAGTGCTAATCCACCAAAAAGGATAAGATCAGCTGATATCTTGGTAGAAACTAAGAGAACCAAACAAAAAATTAATACCGAAACTACCGCCCAAGCTTCAAAAGTCATATTTGCTGTGCTTTAAATTTTGCCAAGAATAACAGTAAACAGATCAGTAATCAATCTCTTAATCAAAACTTCAATCTCGCCTGAATTCCAAAATCACTGTTTTTGTTTCCTTGAATTTCGTTTAAACCACTGCTGACAAAGTTTTCATTTTCAAAAACGGATAAAGAATACTTAAACCAGATTTCCAAAAAGTCTGTTGGCTCATAGTTTAAAACAAAATACGCCCGTTGCCCTTGCCCTGAAAGAGCCGTGTTTGATAATACATATAGTAAATCATTTTCAAACTGAAATACACGGGAATCAAAACTATCGGTATCGAAAACAGTAACCCTGGCATCGACCTGAAGTTTACTTGATGCCTGAACTCTGATATCCTGATACAAAAGCATTCCATATTCTTTGGCTTCATTCGCTCCCTGGCTTTCTACCAACTCTATTCTTGATCTCAACCTTACACTTTTGTTTAACTGATATTCAATTTGTGTTCGAATACTGGACCTTCGCTGTTCACCAATAAATTCTTCTACAACTCCACGTTCGTTTATTTCTGTAAATGTATCATCCTTAGTTTCTGATCTGATCAGTACATATCCATTTAGATCGGAAGTAAAATCCACCTCCATCAATCCAAGTACATCAAACCCTTGGCTCGGTTGATCAATTCCTGATCTTGGAGCATCAAACTTGTATTGGTCTACATAAGCTGAAAGTGAAACTTTGTCATTTAACCCGTGCCTGATTCCGATATAAAACCCTTCTTCATTTTGAGGATCGGATGAACTTTCGCCAAACCCATCTCCCATAAAAGATTGAAAATTCCGACCATAATTTCGATATGCCATTGTAAAATCCGTTGAAAACCCAATCGGACTTTCGATTCCAACAATTCCTCCTTTTCCACCATTTTGACTTTGTCCTATCTCCCCAAAAGCCAATACAGTTCCAATCAATCCACGGTAGTCAAAGCCTACAACAGAGTTATCTCTTCCTTCAAAATCGTACAGGTTCGATAACCCATTTCCCCTGTCGATGTAGCTGCTGAATTCTGTACGGTATCCCGTAGCACCAAATAAACCTACCGGAGTATCTATTCTGATTCTGCCTCCGTATGTTTTTTGGTCAATATTATTCCTTCTATCTTTTTCATTTAAAGTTCTGTGAAAACCTGACGACGAAGGAAATCGGGTTGTATCGCCCTCAATAACAGATGCAGTACGCGGACGATCTGAATAAAAAAATGTCGCCTCGATCTTTTCGCCATATGTAGCTGCAATTCCTCTGAAAAAATCTGTTTCCTGAGCCGAGCCATACGCCCGGAGCCCACGTTCGTTTTTACTTGTTGTACCAACTACTTCCCTCCCTTTCCCAAAAGCACCTCCTGTCCATAAAACTAACCCTTGGCCAAAATTCAGAGCATAATCCCCAATTACGAGATCCTTTAATTTCCCGTTTTCTTTCAGAGCAATATGTCCGGAAGTGTAATCAAATCCTGTTGGCCCGTTCAGAGTTTCACCGGCGTCTTTTTCTTGTGTAAGATTTATGGATAAATGTCTGCTCGACATTCGAAACCGTTGGTAATATTTACCCTGACTTCCCAAATATCCTCCCGAAGAATCCGGGATTTCATAGCCTCTCTGATCATTCAGTTCCTGTTGGTATCTGGTGATGTACTCAAATGAGTTCCCATCCAACCAATAGTTCGGATTTGTATACAGATCACGAAATCGCGACGATACTCCCCCAACAGTGATATAAGGTCTCATTCTGGTATAGGTTGCTCTTCCAATTCCTGAAACTTTTAAAATGTCATCTTTTTCTACGAAGGGGTTTTCTTTTCGATAATCAATTAATGCTCTTGCTAGTTTAAGATTGAACCCTGGAATCTGGAGAAGATCGTTTACAGATGCAGAATTTATATTAACGGGATTTGCTGCCAATTCTTCGAGAAATTGAGCCAGTTGTTCTCCTGCAAGCTCACCTTCTTCTGTCTCCTGTTCTTCTAAGGCTTCTTCCAGCTGCTTTTCAATTTGAACCTTTGCAGAATCTTTATTCTGGGCGGATACCAAACTTGAACAGCATCCGATTATGATCAGAAACACTATTTTTTTTGGCCAACTCATTTCAGAAAAAGAAATTCAGTCCAATTCCGGGACTAAACCCGAGCGTTTCGTGTCGCTGAAATACCAGATTAGCTTCCCAGAGAGTTGCTTCATAACCCATTCCAAATGAATATGTATTTGGCTCGGTTGTTACTCCAACCCTTCCTTTTAGATTTTCTACAACTTTCACTTCTATTCCACTCCGATAGGCAACCGGAAATCTGACATCTTTAACAATATCTAAAAGGAATAATGCATTCTCATCCAGATTGTAACTCAATCCTATTGCTAACTCTCTTGAAAGAGATTCTTCATTTGCTGCAAAATCATAGCTTGGTTGGTTTAAATTGGTGGCTTTCGCACCAAGCCAAAGCCCTTGTGTCAACATGGTTGCTATTCCGACATCTATCCCCAATGCGCCACCGGATCCATATGGAGAAGCTTGTGAAATATGATTGTAGTTTAATACAGCACCAAATTTTAAATTATTCCATGAATTTGCATACCCAAACCGAATTCTTGTTTCGTTAAACAAATCTCCTCCATATCTGTGAAATCCGAAAGCAGCAATACCATATGAAGTTGGGAAAGACCCGGATGCAGCAATATCTGTTAATTCAACAAATCCGTAATTCCTCAAACTAAAAAAACTAACGCTCTTTTTTTCATTGTTGATGGTAGCAGGGTTTGAAAAGATCGCCCAGCTATTATTCTGTAAAGCTGTTGTAGCCTGTCCCAGAGCCAAACCATCTGCGCCCATGGTAAGCTGCGCTAGTCCCATTTCGGGTGCGCTAACAAAAATTAGAACAAAAGTAATTTTATATAGATATGTTCGTATTCGTATCATTGGGTGGTAATTGATATAATATGTTATATATAAAGGAAAAAACTAAGTGATTAAACCAAGATTTTACTTTTTAATATTCTTCTGCTTTGTAACAAGCTCTTCTTTTTCGCAAGAATTTGAATGTGAGGTAAACTTAAATTATGATTTGTTGGAAGGAAACTCTTATTCCTACCTGACTGAACTTGAAAGTCGTATTGAAGAGTATATCAATGATTACAACTGGACAGAAGCTCAATTTGAAGAACACGAAAGAATTCAATGTCAAATACAATTGATCATCGAAAGTGGTAATTCCAATTTTGATTTCGGAGCCAGAGTTATATTCACAGCTCGCCGACCTATTTATAATACCGTCACAGAAACAACTTCCATTATTCTTTCAGACGAACTGTGGCGATTTAATTATCCGGAAGGAAGAACTTTAATACATGATGAACTTCAATTCGATAATCTTACAGGAACCCTGGATTTCTTTATCAATATTATTCTGGGATACGATTTTGATAGCTTTTCAAAACTTGGCGGAACTGAATATTTCAGAAAAGCTCAACAAGTAGTTGATCTTGCACAAACCACTGCATCACCCGGCTGGACAAGAGCCGCAAATAATCGAAGAAATAAATTTACACTCGTTACAGATCTGTTGAACGCCTCATACGAACCACTCCGTACTGCTTATTATTCTTATCATCGACTTGGATTGGATCAATTTTCAGATGATCCTAAGCTGGCAAGACAAGAAATTCTGGATGCGCTCACACTAATAAGAGACTCTAAACGTCGTGCAACAAGCAACTATCTGTTCGACCTTTTCTTTGACACCAAAGCCAGAGAAATATCCGGTATTTTCGGAGAAGCTGAAGCAGCGGTAAGACGTCAGGCATACAGTATTCTTTTGGAAACAGATCAGGGACATTTAACAGAGTATTCTAACCTACAGAATTAAAATACTTTTCTTTTGGTTTTGTATATTGTCGACCCAAAAAAGCGGTTACATTAATAACTACGAATTGCAAAACCATAAGAATGAAATTTTATATATGTATTAAGATGGTGCCCGATGTTTACGCACCACTTCAAATCAAAGAAGGCGAGCTAATCATGGATGCAGACCGAATGGTTTTAAATGCCTACGATGCATCTGCTGTTGAGGAAGCTTTAGTTTTAAAAGAAAAGCACGGTGGAGAAGTTGAAGTTGTTTGTATCGGCCCTGCAAAAGCTTCAGAAACTATTCGAAAAGCTCTGGCAATGGGAGCTGATAAAGCAACTCACATTCTTGCTACCGGCGATGAAGATTACGATTCAGCCAGTTACGCTAAAATACTTTCTGCTTTCTTCAAGGATAAAGAATACGATGTAATCGGATTAGGTAAACAATCTCAGGATACGGATTCAGGATTGACCGGAAGTATGGTTGCTGAACATTTAAGTCTTCCATACACTACGAATGCAGTTGGCCTTGAGGTAGAGAACGGAAATCTTGTTGTTAAACGTCAGGGAGATAGCGGTCAGGAAATGATCGAGCTTCCAACTCCATGTGCAGTTACTTGTTCAAATGATATGAACGATCCAAGAATTCCAAATCTGAAAGGAATCATGGCTTCCAAGAGAAAGCCGATCGATCAGGTTGAGATTTCATCTTTGGGAATTGATGAAGCTGAGTTACAAGCTCATACTAAAGTAACTTCATATGAAGAAAAACCTGCACGTCAGGCCGGAAAGAAATATGAAGGCGAAGCTGAAGAAGTAGCTCGCGAAGTAGCCCAGTTATTGGATACTGAAGCAAACGTACTTTAAATAAATTATTAATGATGGATTCTGAATTTTGAATTAAGTAATTCAAAATTCATCTCTCAAAATTCAAAATTTGACTGAAAGGAATTAAATGAGCACGATTTTAACTTACATCGCAATTTCAGACGGAAAATTAAAGCGATCATCTCTGGAAGTATTATCACATTGTAAATCTCTGGCTGATGCATCAGGCGCTTCATGTGAAGCTGTTGTTATTGATGCAAACGCTTCTTCTTTTGTGGATGGCATTCAAAAATACGGAGCTTCTAAAGTTCATGTTGTGGAAGACCCGATCTTCAAAAACCATATGAATACACCATTACTTAAAGCTTTGGCAAATGTGATGCATTCTGTAAACCCATCTGTTTTTGCTTTTGCATCCACAGAGGGCACCAAAGACGTTTTGGGAGCTTTGGCTGCTAACCAAAATGCTGCGGTTATTGCTGATGTGGCTTCCTTCGAATTGATCGATGGCGGAGTAAAAGCAAAACGACCTGTAATGGCAGCTAAGATCATGAACAACACCGAAGCTAAATCTGATAAAGTTTTGGTTTCCGTTCGTTCCGGTTCTTACGATCTAAATGAATCCCCTGAATCTGCAGAAGTTGTAAACATAGACTTCAGCATGGATGATTCTGAAATGAAATCAACTCTTCGCGAAATCATTTCTGCTTCGGGAGATACCATTGACTTAAACGAAGCTGAGGCTATTGTTGCAGCAGGTCGTGGGGTTAAAGACGAAGAAGGGAAAGCATTGATCTCAGAATTGGCTTCTGTACTTAAAGCAGGAATCGGAGCTTCTAGAGCGCTCACAGAATCAGGAGTGTACGATCCTAGTTTGCAAATTGGTCAAACAGGAAAAGTAGTTTCTCCTCAACTTTATATTGCCGTTGGTATATCAGGAGCTATTCAACACGTTGCTGGAATGGCAAACAGTAAGGTGATCGTGGCGATCAATAAAGATCCGGACGCACCGATTTTTGAAGTTGCGGATTACGGAATTGTTGGAGACTTATACAAAGTGCTCCCACCATTCATCGAAGAAATAAAGAAAATTAAAAGCTAATTAGTGTTGAGTTATAAGTGTTAAGTTTAGAGTTATTTTGCAATTTAACTTCAACTAAACACTCAAAACTTTTCACTCAAAACTAATTTTTAATGGAAGACAAATTTGACTGTATCGTAATCGGAGGTGGAGTTGCCGGCCTTGCCGCTGCAATGACATTAGCCCGAAATAACATGAAGTTCCTTCTCATCGAAAAAGGAGAATTTCCGGGATCAAAAAATGTGTCCGGTGGAGTTCTTTGGGGAAGTGATCTGAATAAACTCGTTCCAAATTACTGGGAAGAGGAAGACGGAGGTTGGGATAGATTTATAAATCATCGCCGTCTTACGTTCATGGATGAACAGTCATCATTTTCATTGGATTTTAAATCTTCACACTTCAACGAAAAGCCTTATACAGGCGTTGTTGTTCTTCGTTCAAAGTTTGATAACTGGTTAGCCGGAAAAGTACAGGAAGCTATTGACGCCAGTGATTTTGCTATGGATTCATTCATTGCCACGGATATTAAGGTGGACGAAGTGATCATGGAGAATGATAAAGCAGTCGGTATCAAAACCGGTGAAGATGAATTTTTTGCTGATTCTGTAATTATTGCCGAGGGTGTAAATAATCTCCTTACTCGTCAAGTTGGACTACAAGATAAATATGTTCCAGCTGATCATATGCTTACAGGAATTAAAGAGATTATTCGTTTCGACCAAAAAGTATTGGAAGACCGCTTCCAGCTTAATGGATTAAGCGGAATGAGTAACGAATTTGTAGGATGGGCTACTAACGGTATCGAAGGCGGAGGATTCTTATATACAAACCGCGACACCATTTCTCTTGGATTGGTTCTGGGATTAAAAGACCTTCGTGAAAAGAAGCAAAAGCCATATGATGTTCTAAATCATTTCAAACAACATCCTACCATTGCTGACGCCATCAAAGGTGGTGAAGTAGTGGAATATTCTGCTCATGTTGTTTCATCCGGTGATTCCAGAGTGATGCCTAAAGAATTATATAAAGATGGAATTTTACTGGTTGGCGAAGCTGCGAATTTGTTGATGAATGCCGGAAAAGCGATTCAGGGAATGGATTACGCAATGCGATCAGGAATTCTGGCTGCAGAAACAATTGTAGAAGCAAAAGCTAAAAACGATTATACCTCTGCTACCTTAAAAGAATATCGCAAAAAGATGGATGACAGCTATGTTATGAAAGACATCAAAGGTTTCCAGGATGCTGTTCATTTATTACACACTGATGTGATGCAGAATAAAGTACCAAACTTAGTATGTGATTTCGGAAGACAATTCTTCAGTATCAAAAATGAACCAACTCCGAAATCTGAAAAAATGTTACTTGGAGCCATCAAAAGACATTCATCTCTCTGGGAACTAGCAAAATTAGGATTTAAAGCGAGGAAATCTCTGTAAGGGAAAAGGTAAAAGTGAGAGGTGAAAAGATGATTAAGCTAAACCATAAAAAACTAAATGTATATAAATCTAGTATTGAATTGGTTAGTGAAATCTATAAGCTCACTAACACTTTTCCATCTTCAGAGAATTTTGGTTTAATAAGTCAACTCAGAAGAGCGGCTGTTTCTATACCTTCTAATATTTCAGAAGGTTCTGCACGTTCATCTAATGCTGAGCGCAAAAGATTTCTTCAAATAGCTCGTTCCTCACTTGTTGAGGTTGATACACAAATTGAAATAGCGTTAACGCTTAATTATCTAAATGAAAAAGATATCGATCATCTTTCGGATCTTTCAAACCAAGTATTTGCAATGCTTTCAAAAATGATGCAATGACAACACTTTTTTTCGTTTACATTTCACTTTTACCTTTTTCACTTTTCACTTTCGAATCATGAAACTACTAAGCCTTCCAGAACGACTCGGACTTGTCAGTTACCGAAATCAAGCTAAATCTGAGATCAAACCTCATATCATTGTTGATACAGATATTTGCAACTCAACTTGTCCTCATAAATGTACAACATGGGTTTGTCCTGCTAATTGCTACACGATGGATGAAGCCGGAAAAGTTCACTTCCAAGTCGAAGACTGCATCGAATGTGGAACTTGTATGTATGCCTGTGATCAGGGTGCTGTGGATTGGAATTATCCTGACCCTGAAATTGGCCGTGGCGTAACCTGGAATTTTGGATAAAAAATATAGTGTTAGGGTGTGATGGTGTTATAGTGTTGCGAACTCACTTTTGTACAATCGCAACACTATAACACCCTAGCACTATCACACCATATAATAAATTTTTTACACATTCTTAGACGAAATTGGTACGCAAAAACGTTATTTTATGGAAGCGTTTCCAACAAGATTTTTCAATAACTAAAGACTTTTCAAAAAGATGGATACTGTACTAGAAAGAGAGCTCTCATTTGACCTCACTGAAGACCAAAAAATGATTCGCGACAGCGTAAAAGAATTCGTAGAACGCAACGTCGCAGACACGGTGATGGAAAGAGATAACAGCAAAGAATTTCCTCATGAGATTGTTAAACAATTGGGTGAACTTGGAATGCTTGGCATCTATCACGAAGAACAATATGGTGGTGGTGGATTTGATGTAGTAAGCTTTTGCCTCGCTTTAGAAGAAATTGCTCGCTGGGATGCTTCTTTGGCTTTAACCGTAGCTTCTCATACTTCATTGGGAACCGGACATATCGCTGTTGCAGGTTCTCATGAGCAGAAATTGAAGTATATGCCTGCTCTTACTTCAGGTGAGCAATTGGCAGCTTGGTGTTTAACAGAGCCCGGTTCTGGTTCTGATGCTTCAGGAATGAAAACAACCGCAATTAAAGATGGAGATCATTATATCATTAATGGTTCAAAGATCTTTATAACTCAGGGTTCTGTTGGAGATATTTACATTGTTCTGGCTAAAACTGATCCATCTAAAGGAACTAAAGGAATTAGTGCATTCATCGTAGAAGGAAAATGGGACGGAGTGAATCCGGGACCGGGAATGCATAAGTTGGGAATGAATTCATCTGACACAACAGAAGTGGTTTTCGAAAATGTGAAAGTTCCTGCTGAAAATCTCCTAGGAGAAGAAGGAATGGGATTCGTTGACACAATGAAAGTTCTGGATGGCGGTCGTGTTGGTATCGCTGCACTTTCTGTTGGAATCGCTCGTGGCGCTTATGAAGAAGCTCTCAAATATTCTATGGAGAGAAAACAGTTTGGTACTGCTATCGGAAACTTCCAATACATGGAAGGAAAGATCGTAGATATGGCTACTGAGATCGAAGCGGCAAGATTACTTGTGTTAAGAGCAGCCGTTTTAAAAGATAAAGGCAAGCCTTACACAATTGAAGCTTCCATGGCTAAGTTATTTGCTTCAGAACTATCTGTTCGTGCTGCTTTGGAATCCATTCAAATTCATGGCGGATACGGTTACACTAAAGAGTACCATGTGGAAAGATTCTTACGTGACGCAAAACTAATGACCATCGGTGAAGGTACTTCCGAAGTTCAGAGATTAGTAATTGCCCGCGAATTAAAAAAGACGCTTTCCTGAAGAAATAATTATAAATGTTGAATTATGAGTTTTAAATTATGGCGAAAATAAAGTCATAATTTAAAACTCAGTCTTTACGCTTCATGGCAAAGAACCTATTCAACATCGACGACGCACTTCTTTTTGAATCTGATCTAAACGAAGAAGATCGTTTGATCATGGAAACCGCACGGGATTACGCTCAAAGCAAATTAGAACCTCGTGCCCTCAAAGGAAATACCGAAGAATATTTTGATCGCGATATCGCCAAAGAAATGGGTGAGATGGGTTTGCTGGGTGTAACCATTCCTGAAGAATACGGCGGATCTGACGCCAGCTACACAGCTTATGGATTGATTGCCCGTGAGGTAGAACGAGTAGATTCGGGTTATCGCTCTTTCATGAGTGTACAATCTTCGTTGGTGATGTATCCGATTTCTACTTTCGGAACTGAAGATCAGAAACAACGATTTTTACCTAAGCTGGCTTCCGGAGAGATTATTGGTTGCTTTGGTCTTACTGAACCCGATCACGGCTCAGATCCCGGATCTATGGTTACCACTGCTGTTAAAACAGATGGTGGCTGGATCATGAACGGTGCAAAGATGTGGATCACAAATTCTCCTATTGCTGATGTAGCCGTTGTTTGGGCAAAAGCTAAGGAGAACAAAGATGATGAAGGCGTAATCCGGGGATTTTTGGTGGAAAAAGGAATGGAGGGATTTTCTGCTCCACACACCAAATTCAAAATGAGTTTACGTGCTTCTGAAACCGGTGAATTAGTTTTTGATGATGTGTTCATCCCTGAAGAAAATGTATTCCCGGATATCAAAGGGTTGAAAGGTCCATTTATGTGTCTGAATTCTGCTCGTTACGGAATTGCCTGGGGAACCATTGGCGCCGCTGAATTTTGTTACCAACGAGCACGTCAATATACTTTAGATCGCAAGCAGTTTGGAAAACCACTGGCTGCAAACCAATTGATCCAAACAAAGCTGGCGAATATGCTCACAGATATTACTAATATGCAGATGCTGGCTTTCAGGTTGGGGAAACTTAAAGATGAAGGCAGAGATCATCCTTCCATGACATCTCTTGCTAAACGAAATAACTGTGGAAGAGCTTTAGAGATCGCTCGTATTTCTCGTGACATGCATGGCGGGAACGGTATCGTTGGTGATTACAGAGTGATCCATCATGTAATGAATCTGGAATCCGTTAATACCTACGAAGGTACTTACGACATTCATGGTTTAATTTTGGGAAGAGAGATTACAGGAATTCAGTCGTTTACTCCAAAAGGAAATGATTGATGCTAGTCATTAGTTAATCGTGAGCAGTTATTCAACTCTTTGGTAATTGAAACAATTAACTTTTTTCCTCGTTTCTAAGCTCTGCTTGGGAACGCCAAATAGGAGCTCTTGCTCTCCTTAACTATCTTTTATCTAGTTCCACCCGAAAATCCATTCACTTTTGGTTTGGATTAGATAGAGAAGAGATCACAGGCATTCAGTCTTTTACTCCAATGGGGAATTAAATTTTAAAAAGGATTTGATTATATTCCTACATGAATTGGGAAAAACATATCGAATCAAATCCGGATATTCTCTTTGGAAAACCTGTAGTTAAAGGAACCCGAATTTCTGTTGAGCTTATTTTAGAAAAATTGGGTGATGGGTGTTCTGAAGAAGAACTAATTGAATCTTATCCTCATTTAAATAAGTTTCAAATACAAGCTTGTCTGCAATTTGCTGCAAATTATCTTAAATCAGAATCAACATTCCCCGTTGCTTCATGATTGATTTCGTAGCTGATGAAAGTGTAGATTTTAATCTGATTTCAACGCTTCGAGATAAAAATTATAATGTCATTTCAATACTTGAAGATTTCTCAGGTGTGTCAGACACTAAAGTTTTAGGTATAGCTGCTCAACATAATGCTATTCTTTTAACTGAAGACAAAGATTTTGGCAAATTGGTTATAAGGTTAAAATTCAAACATTCAGGGATACTTTTGATAAGATTAGAAGGAATGAAATCGTACGATAAAACTAATCTTTTCTTGAAAACTATCAATCAACACAAAGAAAATATGCGCCAAAATTTCTCTGTGTTAACTTCGCGTAATCTAAGAATTAGACAACTAAACCCATGATTGCCCGAATCTGGCACGGCTGGACAACTCCCGAAAATGCTGATGCCTATTACAAAGTTCTTACCGAGCAGGTAATTCCTCAGATCGAAAGCTATAAGATGGAAGGCTATCGAAAGATCAAGGTTTTAAGGAGAGAGCATTCTGATGAAACTGAATTCATCACCATTATGTACTTCGATTCTTTGGAGCGCATCAAACAATTTGTTGGTGAAGATTATGAAGTCGCTCATGTGCCTGAAGCAGCTCAAAAAGTGTTGAAACGTTGGGATGAACGATCTCAACACTACGAAGTAAAGGATAGTTTTAGGTATTGAGTTAGCCTCAGTTTCCTCATCCCGAATTTATTTCGGGATCTTTGTGAAGTTCGCAATTCAAGTAATAGTCAAGCTTTCAGATCAAAGCCATTTCTTAAGATCCTGAAACAAGTTCAGGATGACCCGTTATTTTTATTACATTCTCAGAATGCAAAAACTCCTTCAGGAAATACGAGCTTGCACCGTTTGCGAGAAAGATCTCCCTCTTGGTCCGCGCCCAATAGTTACAGCATCTCCATCAAGTAAAATTGCTGTGATTGGTCAGGCGCCGGGAACTGCTGTTCATGAATCCGGAATACCGTGGTACGATCCCAGTGGCAGAAGGCTTAGAGAATGGATGGGAATAACGGATGAAGTCTTTTACGATCCCAAGAATCTGGCAATTATCCCGATGGGATTTTGTTATCCGGGCAAAGGAAAATCAGGTGATCTCCCTCCCAGACCTGAATGCGCTCCGCTTTGGCACAAACCTCTCTTCGATTCCATCAAAGAAATAAAACTTACAATTTTGATCGGACAGTATGCTCAGAAATATTATCTGCAGGACAAAATGAAAAGAACGCTTACCGAAACTGTTCGTAATTATGATGAATACTTGCCTGAGTTTATGCCTCTGCCCCATCCATCTCCAAGAAATAATATCTGGCTTAAAAAGAATGAATGGTTTGAAAGGGATCTTGTCCCAAAACTGAAATCCATTATTTCTTCAGCACTTTAGTTTTTTAAGAACTCTTAGGGGTACTCAATATATAGTGTGTATTACGGGAAACATTCTCGCTAAATACGTTGCTATGAAAAAATATTCCCTGATCATTATTTCTTCTATTTTTGTACTCTCTGCTTGCCAGGAACTTGATTCATCCGAAGAAGAAATCGTTGATACTCTTGAGCTCAGCGAATATCTAAACCTTCCCGCTTCCGCTTATAATTATTCTGATATAGACGTACCTGACTTTTTCGATTTTCAACCAAATACAGAACAAGACAATACTCCCAATGATAATGGAGTGACTGATTGGGGAGCTACTTTAGGTCGTGTTATTTTTTATGATAAGATTCTTTCATCAAATAATACTATTTCCTGTTCTTCTTGTCATTTACAAGAATCCGGTTTCTCTGATCCGGATCAATTCAGTGCCGGTTTTGAAGGTGGACTAACAGGACGAAATTCAATGGGAATTTCCAATGCTAAGTATTATGAAAACGGTCACTTCTTTTGGGATGAACGAGCTTCTACACTGGAAGAGCAAGTTTTGATGCCCATTCAGGATGAAGTTGAAATGGGACTCACCTTAACAGAACTCGTTTCTAAAGTAGAACAACAACCTTACTATCCGGTTTTATTTGAACAGGTTTTTGGAGATGATGAAGTTACTCCTGATCGAATTTCGAAAGCTCTCGCCCAATTTGTTCGTTCAATTGTTTCGTATCAATCAAAATACGATGTGGGCAGAGCTCAGGTAAATAATCCGGATCAGGATTTTCCAAACTATTCAGATCTCGAAAATCTGGGTAAAGATATATTTTTTGGTGGGCGTGGGGATTGCGCCCAATGCCATACTTCTGATCTTTTTGTTGGTGATGAAGCCAGAAACAATGGATTGGATGCCGTACTCGCTGATCTGGGTCTTGGAGCTGTAACAGGGAATGCTAATGATAATGGGAAATTTAAAGTGGGTTCGTTGCGCAACATCGAACTAACAGCACCATATATGCATGATGGAAGGTTTGAAACCTTAGAAGATGTTGTTGAACATTACAATTCAGGCATTCAAGCCAGCGCGACTTTAGATAACAGACTTGAACAGCGAAATTCCATTAATCCCAGAAGATTGAATCTTACAAATCAGGAAAAAGAAGCACTAGTAGCTTTTATGAAAACATTAACGGATCAGGAACTTATTTCTGATGAAAAATTCAGCTCACCTTTTAAAGAAAACTAGAGAGATAGAAGTTTCCCACAAGCATAGGTGATCATTGGGAAATGGTTGCCTATTTTTTTTGCTGTTATTTACTTAATCTTGCTAACAAAATTTAAAAAAGAAGAGCATGAATCTAGTTGAAGAGTACCAATCAAATACTGAGACTTTCATCAAATTTATTGAAAATATTTCAGATGATATTTTCAATAAAAAACCTGATAAGGATACTTGGTCAGCAGCAGAAAACGTAGAGCATATCATTCGTTCAGAATTTGGGACTGCACGTTTATTTACTGCTTCAACAGAAAAAGATCCTTCAAGAAACACGGAAAGAAATATTCAGAAAATAAGATCTCAGTTCCGGGATCGTACCAAAAAATTGCAGGCTTTTGGGGTTGTTCTCCCAACTGAAAGCGATAAGGATAAAAGCGACTTACTTGAGAAATTTAAAGCTTCAAGAGCACAGGTTATTGAGCTCATAAAAGTTCAGGACCTGGATGAAATCTGTACCCGCTTCGAACATCCTCTCTTTGGTTTTATGACAAGAAGAGAATGGATCCACTTTAACATGGTTCATACAAACAGACACATTGATCAGATCAAAGAATTGGTTGTGAATTTTAGCAAAATATAGATTTCCAAATTTTTAATTTCCTTTTTATCCGTTATCCTTAGCTATTACGTTGTAGAAATAAAAAATAACTAATGAGATTCTTTTCGGTACTTCTGGCAGTAATTATTCTTAATCCTATTCATTCTATTGCTCAGGATATACTTCGTACCAATATTACATTTGAAAGCGGTAGATTTACTATTCATGGAGAATTACTTTTACCTCAAAAAGCTGACAGTATTCCTATGATTATCTTCCTGGTTGGCTCCGGGGAAAACTCTTCTCATCGAACCATCTACAAAGATTTTGTGGAGCAAAATCTGGAAGCGCTTTTTATAAAAGAAGGTTATGGCATTTTATATTTTGATAAACGAGGAGTCGGCGATTCTGAAGGTAAATGGCACCGGTCTAATATCTATGACCGAGCTGATGATACCAAAGCAGCCATTGATTATCTAAAAACCATCAATAATGTGGATGCTTCCCGTATCGGGGTTATCGGGCACAGTCAAGGCGGATGGGTTGCTCAAGTGGTTGGGTCGCTTTACAGAGACGATGTGAAAGCAATAGCATCGATAGCAGGACCGGTTTTTGATGCGGAACTTCATCTAACTAATATTTATAACAGTGAATTTTTATGCGAAGGAGAAACCAAAGAAAAAGCCTTTGAAAAAGCCTCAAAAAAAGCTCAGTCAGATATTAATTGGGTTTCTGTTTTTCCATTAAAAAAAGCGTGGCGCCAGTTGAAGGAGATTGCGGATTTTGATCCTTCCAACGATCTTAAAAGAATAACTGATCCGGCACTATTTGTTTTTCCGTCTAACGACCATATGGTTTATCCGGGTTGGGCTCTTACTACATTAAATGAAACATTTCCTGAAGGCATTCCGGATAACTTCTCCCTTTCTGTTATACCGGGTGCTAATCATGATCTCAAAAATGTAGGGATGTGTTCTTCAAAAGAAGAGGCTAATGAAGCAATGTACTCCGACTATTTTCAGACCACTTTTAAATCCTGGGTTCTGAATCACTTGTAATCTTTGTATTCGGTCTGACTTCAAAGAAACTGCCTCATACTCATTCGAAACTGCCTTTCCCTAATCTCATGCTGATTATTACAAACCGCTAAGTATATTATATTTAATAACAGAAGGGTTATGATTAATGTAGAAATAAGAGAAGAAAATGCTTCAGACTACGAAGCTGTAAGAGCCGTACTAGTTAATGCGTTCGAGAGTTCTGATGAAGCTGATCTGGTTGAAAGAATTAGATCCAGTCAATTCTATATCCCTGAACTTTCATTAGTTGCTGTTCACAAGAAAAAGATAGTTGGTCATATTCTGTTTTCTGAAATTGAGATTCAATCAAGCAAAACCACTTCTAAATCATTAGCATTAGCACCAGTTTCTGTAATTGAAAAATTACAAGGAAATGGCATTGGTGCAAAACTTATAATGAATGGACTGGAAAAAGCTACTGATCTGGGCTTCGATTCTGTGATCCTTCTTGGGCATTCTGATTATTATCCCCGTTTTGGTTTTGAGCCTGCTTCAATCTGGGAAATAAAGCCTCCTTTTGATGTTCCCTCTGAGAATTTTATGGGAATTGAACTTGTGCCTAAAGGTTTGGATAAAAAGAAGGGAATTGTGCAATATCCATCCGTTTGGCAGCTATAAGTATGTAATCATTTTCATACATTCTGGTATGAAAAACCCAACAGTATCCGTAGTTCAAGCTACACCGATCCTTTTCGATCTAGAAAATTCTATTAAAAAAATTGAGTATTGGACTGAACAGGCATCTAAAGAAAATCCAGATCTTGTTTTATTTCCGGAGGCTTTTCTTCCCGGCTATCCAAGAGGATTAACGTTTGGGACCAAAGTCGGAGACCGAAGTGCTTCAGGTAGAGAAACATGGCTCAGGTTTTGGGAAAATTCTTTGTCAGTTCCCGGAGCTTATGTTTCTGATTTATCCGAGATTGCTAAAAAATATAATACATGGCTTGTTATTGGAGTAGTTGAAAAAGGAGATTCGGGTTCGCTTTATTGCTCTGTATTGTATTTCAATAATGAAGGTACGTTAGTTGGCAAGCACCGAAAACTTAAACCCACTGCTGCAGAACGTATTATTTGGGGTGAAGGTGATGGCTCTGATCTAGAAGTCTACAAAAGTGAATTTGGAAAAATAAGCGGACTTATTTGTTGGGAAAATTATATGCCACTTGCCCGCACATTCCTTTATGAAAAAGGAGTACAAATTTATTTAGCGCCTACTGCCGATCAAAGAGACAACTGGCAGCATTCTCTTAAACATATAGCCGTTGAGGGAAGGTGCTTTGTTTTGGGTTGCAATCAATATGTTGAGAAGAAAGATTATCCCGATCTTCCGGGAGAGGATATTTCTGAATTTGGTGAGATCATGTGCAAAGGCGGAAGTGTTATTGTTGATCCCCTCGGAAATACAATTGCAGGTCCTTTGTGGGACAAGCAAGGAATCCTGACTGCAGAACTCGACATGAGCCTGATCGCTAAAGCGAAATTAGATTTTGATGCAGTAGGACATTACGCCCGAAATGATGTATTTAAACTAAACAAACTAAAATAGTCTCAAAACTGAATGTCACTATTACTTATAGCACCAAACAGGGACTTAAACCAACTCTCGGAAGAACTTCAGAATATCGATCCCAACCTTGAAATCGATATTTGGCCGAAAGTAAAAAATAAGGACAGAGTTACCTTTGCTGTTGCCTGGAATCATCCTAAGAACGTGCTTGGAAATTACTCGAATCTGAAAGCGGTATCCTCACTCGGAGCCGGAGTCAATCATTTGTTGAATGATGAAAGTTTATCAGAAGAAATCAATTTCGCACGGTTGATCACCCCTTCTTTAAAAAGTGAAATGGCTGAGTATGTACTTCAGGCGGTATTGGCTTATCGACAGCATACTACTCGATACACAGACCAAAAGAGAGAAGCATTTTGGGATAAACATAAGTTAATTCCTAAAGAGGATTCAGTTGTAGGAATTCTGGGCTTGGGAGAAATGGGGCTTTCTATTGCTGACCTTCTCATATTAAATGGATATAAAGTTAACGGATGGTCCAGATCAAAAAAGGACGTTGAAGGAATTACTTCATTTAGTGAGAATGAATTGGGTGATTTTCTAAATTCCTCAAACATTCTTATTTGCGCACTCCCCCTCACAGATAAGACTCATAGCATCCTAGATCTGGAGCTATTTAAAAAACTAAAAAAACCGGGTTATTTAATTAACGTTGGGCGCGGACAACATTTGATTGAAGAAGATCTTATTTATGCAATTGACACGGGAGTTTTAGCCGGAGCATGGCTGGATGTATTTGAGGAGGAACCTTTACCTTCTAATCATCTTTTCTGGAACCGACCTAAGATAATGATCACTCCGCACATTGCTGCCGTTACAGACCCCAAAGAAGCCGCTGAACAAATTATTGAAAATTATAAGAGAAGCTTATCAGGAATGGAAATGGTTAATTCTGTGGACAGGAAAAAAGGGTATTAAAAGATCATTTTTACGAGAGAATAACCTAGCCATACAAAAAGCAGACCGAGTAAAATCTGCCCCCCAGCATTTGCCAAGCCAAGTAATACTTCTCCTTCTTTAAACAGCAGAAAAGAGTCGTTGGCAAAAGTAGAAAACGTAGTAAAACCTCCCAATATCCCGACAAATATAAAGAGGCGAAGTTCTTCATTTCCCCAGTTTTTTACAGCAAATAATGCCAACAAAAAACCGATCAACAAACACCCTATCATGTTTACAAAGTAAGTACCGTACGGAAATTCAGAAGTCGGAAATCTGGACTGAACAATTTCAGAGATAATATATCTGGATGAAGCTCCTAGAAATCCTCCTGCTCCAACCATACATATTTTAAAGAGATCGATCTGCACTTAGACTTTTACAGTATGAATCCAGTTATGTCTGTCTTCGATTCTGCCATATTGGATTCCTGTGATCTCGTCATAAAGACGTTTTGCAAATTCACCTATTGAATCAATACCAAAATCGATCTTTCTCCCCTGATGATGAATCAAACCTACAGGAGATATCACAGCAGCTGTACCTGAACCAAAAACTTCCTTTAAAGTCCCGTTTTCAGAAGCTTCAAATACTTCATCAATAGTGATTCTTCTCTCTTCAACATTGTAACCCCATTCTTCTGCCAGAGAAGTAACAGATCGTCTTGTTATCCCACCTAAAATAGAACCGGTAAGCTTTGGAGTGACTAAAGTATCACCGATCAGGAAGTGAATATTCATGGTTCCTACTTCTTCAACATACTTGTGTTCTTTAGCGTCAAGCCAGAGAACCTGTGTATATCCATCTTCTTTAGCTTTTTTAGCTGGAAGAAAGCTTGCTGCATAATTCCCAGCAGTCTTCACATTTCCTGTTCCGCCTACAACAGCTCTTACATATTCATTTGTAGTTGTTAATGAAACTGGATTAAAACCCTCTTCATAATATGCACCTACAGGCGAAGTAATTATATAATAGCTGAATTTTGTGGAAGATCTAGCAGCCAAAAGATCATCTGAAGCAAAAATAAATGGTCGTATATATAATGCAGATTGATCCTGTCTAGGTACAAACCTGTGATCTAATTTCATGAGTTCTTCCAAAGCAGTTATAAACGTTTCATAATCTGTTTCAGGAATACCCATTCTTCTGGATGAGTAGTTCATCCTTTCAAAATGATCTTTGGGTCTGTAAATATTTATGGTGTTTTCATCCACATAAAAAGCCTTCATTCCCTCAAAAATTGCCTGACCATAATGAAGAGTATTTAAAGCCGGGCTAATTTGAATGGGTCCATAAGGCCTTATTAAGGGCTGACCCCAGGAACCATTTTCATACTCCATAACGAACATATGATCAGAAAACTTTTTCCCAAACACGAGATTATCGAAATCGACCTCATGTATCTTACTGTTTTCATTTGGTATAATATTTATTTTTTCGGGGGTCATTATATCATTCATAGTTCATACAAAATAAAAGCTTTCTTGTTAAGGTAAAGTAGAATTACTGTAATTTTTTATTTTTTACCCGGTACTCTGCATAGCTGAAGCTATTCCGTTAATATTCAGAAATATTACTTCGGTCAACTCATTCTTTTCTTGTTCACTTTCGGCATTTTTCCATCTTTTTAACAATTCCACCTGCAAAAAATTGAGCGGATAAGTGAACGGGTTTCTAAACTTAATCGACTTCTGTATAACGGGGTTATGGTCTAAAAAGTTCTGGATTTTTGCGATTTGAGTAATACTTTCTTTTGCACTTTCATACTCTTTTGCAATTTGATTATGAAACTTCTGCTCATCTTTGTTATAAATTTCAGCAGTTTTTAAATGAGTTCTTGCCAATTCTCGTTGACTGTTATCAAGTACTGTTCTGAAAAACACCCAATCATTAAACCATTTTTTGAATATTTCACCATTTTCTTCAGAATCTGACAACATTGTTTTCAATGCCTCTCCGATCCCAAACCATCCGGGAATGTTATATCGAACCTGTGTCCATGCAAAGCCCCATGGAATTGCTCTTAGGTTATCGAAAACCATTTTCCCTGAACCTCCTCTTGAGACAGGTCTGGAAGCAATTGGTAACTTTCCAATATGCTCTATAGGCGTAATGGAAGAGTACCAGTCCCAAAACAGATCATCGTCAATTAATGATCGGTATTTTTGCATACTCAACTGAGAGAGTTCTTCCATTATTTTCTTTTCTGAAGAATCCTCTAAGTAACCGGTTTCAGTTTTCTGTGCTTTGGTAACATGAATCATTGCATGAACAATCTGCTCTAAATGCCGATGAGCAATTTCCGGCAATGAATATCTGAATGACAACACTTCACCCTGTTCCGTAAATCTGATTTTACCATTGTTACTTACTGCAGGCATTGCGAGGATTGCCTTGTTTGATTGCCCACCACCTCTTCCAATAGTTCCACCACGTCCATGGAACAACCTGAAGTCCACATTGAATTTTCTGCATACACTTCCAAGATCAAACTGAGCTTTATCCAGTGCCCAGTTGGCCATCCAGTAACCGCCGTCTTTATTGCTGTCAGAATATCCCAGCATTATTTCCTGAAAGTTGCCTCTTGCTTCTATTTGCTTAGCAAATACTTCATCTTCAAACATCTGAGCCATTAATTGGCTACTAGCTTCCAGGTCTTCTATGGTCTCAAAAAGCGGGATTATATCCAGATCGGTTTGGATCTTTCCATCAATATAACTCCACAATCCTATTTCTTTGGCAAGGATCAACACTTCCAGCATATCACTAACTCCGTGGGTCATGCTGATGATATAGCCACCGAAAGAATCGATATCCAAAAGCAACATATCCTTGATCTCTTCAAATACAGAAAGTACTTTTTCTGCCACTTCGGAACGCTCGCTCCTAAAAGTGCTTAAAGGTCTGGGGTTCTTCAGTTCTTTGGACAACAAATCTATTTTCTCTTCTTCTGACAATGAAGAGTAACTGTTATGTACACCGGCTTTGGAAAAAAGCTCTTCCACAGTTTCTTCATGAAGTTTGCTATGCTGGCGAACATCCAGTGCATTCAGATGGAAGCCGAAAGTCAACGCCCTGTCAATCAGGTTTCTTAGCTTCCCTTGTTCTGCGAGCTCCTCTAAATCAGATCCGACTAAACTATTCTTAATCAGCATCAGATCGCTTATAAAGTCTTTCGCAGTATATTCTTCAGCAACTCTGAGAACCTGAGGCTTTTCCGCATAAAGAATATCGATCTGTTTTTGAACCTTCTGCATCATGTGTGTCACTTTTCTGCGGTAGGGCTCTCTTTGATATCTTCTTTCATATACATCAGGAAGTGGGTTTGCTATCTCCTCCTCTTTGAGAGATGCTTTCAGTTCTTCAGAAATTGAAATTTCCTTGTAAGAAATACTCAAATACCTTCTCAACAGGTTAAGTTCTTCCATATATTTTGTAAGCACTGTGCGTCGTTGCTCTAAAATCGTTTCCCAAGTCACTGAAGAAGTAACATTCGGATTTCCATCTCTGTCGCTACCGATCCATGAACGGTATTTCAAGATATTAGGAAGCTCAGCACTTTTGCCGTAATAAGTTTCCAAAGCAATTCGGATGTCATTATAAATGGTAGGAATAGCATCCCAAATGGTTGTTGTGAAGTAATACATCCCGTTTTCTACTTCATCCTCTACCGACATTCTTTCTGCACGTACTTCATCCGTTAGTTGAAGCAAACGGAGTTGATTTCCAATGTCCTTCTTTAGCAATTTGGTTTCATCAGCAGTGAGAACACCATGCCCCAGCTTGTTGATCATGGAAGTTATCTGATGCTGTTTGGTTAAAATACTTCTTCTCTGAGCCTCTGTGGGATGTGCGGTTATGGTCGGTTGAATATCAATTTGCTCTAATACGTCAATAACTTCATCAAAAGAATATCCATCTTTTTTCAGAGAGTATATAGCTTCAGCGATGCTTTCATTTCTCGGATACTCCTTTGTCTCTTCAAATTCACGCTCTCTGTTTATTCTGCTAATTTCATGTTGCTCCAGAGAATTCACCAAATGAAAGAATGTTGTGTACATCCTTAATACTTCTTTAGCATCACTTAAACTAAGATTTGAAGCATAGCTCTCAATCTCATCCTGAGCTTTAGGGTCATTATCTTCTAATGCTGATTTTGCCAATACCGGTAATTTGCCGAGGGTTTTTACAAATTCTTCTCCGAATTGATCTATTGCCAATTCTTCCAAAAACTCTGTAAGCATATTAATTTGTCTTGCCAAGTTCTCATTGATCCCGCTTTCTACGGCCAATTCCTGTACAGTATCTTTCCAGTGCATTAAATTCAGTTTGATTTTTGTGAGTGAGTTTGAGTACTCTAAAATAACTAATAATTCTTGAAGCTTTTAGGTTCAAACAAAATTATATGAATAATAAAAAAAGATGTGAGTGGGCAACGGGACAATTTAAGGAATATGTAACCTATCATGATGAGGAATGGGGTGTTCCTGTCCATGATGACCGAACCCATTTTGAGTTTTTGATTCTGGAAGGGGCTCAAGCCGGATTAAGTTGGGCTACTGTACTCAAAAAAAGAGAAGGATATCGGAAATCCTTTGCAGGTTTTGATCCTGTAAAAGTTGCGCTTTATGATGAAGGAAAGGTTCAGGAATTGCTTCAATTTGAAGGAATTATTAGAAATAAACTAAAAGTAAGAAGTGCGGTAATCAACGCTCAAAAATTCCTTGAAGTACAGAAAGAGTTTGGCAGCTTTGATAACTACATCTGGCAATTTGTTGACGGAAAACCCATCGTAAATAATTGGAAAAATATGAGTGAAGTCCCGGCTACTTCTCCGGAATCAGATGCATTAAGTAAAGACTTAAAAAAGCGTGGATTTAAATTTGTAGGGAGCACGATCATGTACGCTCATATGCAAGCATGTGGATTGGTGAATGACCATACTGTAGATTGCTTTTGCAGGGGCTAACTAGAGATAAGTAAATAAGTTATTAGGTGAATAAGTGATTTAAAAAAGTACTCTTTACTTAATCACTTATCACTTTCCTGAAAGCCATGGATCAACTGCATCATTGATATACTGAACTACAAATCCTTCTTTCTCCAATAGTGCAGAAGCTGCTGCTGCTCTGGCTCCTGATTTACAATGAACCATAACCGGTTTGTCAGTCGGAATCTCTTCTAAACGATCCACTAGTCTTGTATGTGAAATGTTTAAAGCTTGTGGATGGTGTCCTTCATCAAATTCTGATTTCTTTCTGACATCCATCAAATTATAATCTCCTGTAGGCATTAACTCATCTACTTTTTCAAAATTGATAGTTTCAGTAGAAAATAATGTGCCGCCCTCGTTTTCAAATTCAACAAGTTCTTCCGGTGTTGAATATCCTTTTATGTTATCCAAACCTATTCTTATTAAGTCAATAACAGCTTCCTCAACTTTACTTTCATCAATGATCAAATAAATATCTTCGTCATCAGAAACATACGACCCGACTATAGTATTAAATGTTTTGTTGAAAGGAGCGTATAGAGATCCATGAATATGCCCATTCATAAATTTCATTCTATCGGTTCTGGTATCCACAATAACAGCGTTGGATGTGCGTGTAGCCCCTATCATACTTTGGATGCTTTTCTTTTCCGGAACAGGAACTTCTCCTAAGATGTTCGGTCCTTTTTTGTTATCTCTTTTCATTCTTGCGAAATATAACGGAGGCTCAGGCTGCCCATCCAAAATGTAATCCACAAAATCCTTTTCTGAGATTGCTGCTTTTATGGAACCATTGAATCTCTGCTCATAGCCAACCGTTGATTCAGGCACAGCCCCGAGTGCTTTCCCACAAGCACTACCGGCTCCGTGTCCCGGCCAAAGCTGCAAATATTCCGGCATCTTTTTAAACTTCTCGATCGACTTGTACAGCGTCTTAGCAGATTCATCCATAGCTCCCACTTCTCCTGCTGCAGTCTCAAGCAAATCAGGTCTACCAACGTCACCTACAAACACAAAGTCTCCGGAAAGTAATCCCATTGGCTCATCAGTAGTAGCACCATCTGTTACCAAAAAGCTGATATGTTCCGGGGTATGACCTGGACTGTAAACGGTCGTAAATTTTATATTTCCGATACTGAATTCATCACCATCTTTTAATAATTGATGATCATATTTACTACCAATTACCCATTCATACTTCCAGTCTTTATCACCTTCATCAGAAACCAGGATCTTAACTCCATTTTCTGCAAATTCTCTGAGACCCGATAAGTAGTCCGCATGAATATGAGTTTCAGTAGCTGCAACAATTTTAAGCTTATTTTTTGCTGCAATTTTTTGATAGCGATCAATATCTCTCATTGGGTCTACTATAATGGCTTCGCCCGATTTCTGGCAACCGATCAAATAGGCGTATTGGGCTAGTTTTTCTTCAAAAATTTGTTGGAAGAACATGAGTTAGGATAAAAGTTCAAATTTCAGACAAAATAACAAGAAAACAGGTAACTAAAGAAATGTAATTACCGTACTAATTTTGCTAACAAAAACTTTTGATTTTGACTTAAAATCATTCATTTTAAAGGGTCTCTATCTTACAATCTAAATTATTATTAAATATATCGTAATGCGTTTATATAAATCAATTCGAGTGCTTCTTTCTACGGTTCTTCTCTCCGGGATGATCGGCTATCAGGCAAGCGCTCAAAACCTCGCAGAGTTTGAGAAAAAAGTTACTGAGTTCACGCTTGATAACGGACTTCATTTTATTATCATCGAGCGCCACGAAGCGCCGGTTGCCAGTTTTTATACTCATGTAAATGTTGGTGGAGCTGATGAGCCAGTTGGTAATACCGGAATAGCTCACATTTTTGAGCACATGGCATTCAAAGGTACTAAATACATTGGTACGACTAACTGGGATGAAGAGAAAAAAGTAATTGCCGAAATGGATGAAACTTATAAAGCCTGGTTGCAGGAAAAATTTAGTTCTAATCCGGATGAAAATATACTTTCTGAAAAATGGGCAAAATTTGAGGAGTTGCAAGAAAAAGCAAAAACCTTTGTTGTAAATAATGAATTCTCAGAGATCATACAGAATAATGGTGGTACCGGATTAAATGCCTCTACAGGTTCTGACCTTACAAATTATTATTACAGCCTTCCTTCCAATAAAGCAGAACTTTGGTTTAATTTAGAAGCGGATCGTTTTAAAAATCCTACCTACAGAGAGTTTTATGTGGAAAAGGAAGTAGTTCGCGAAGAAAGAAGAATGCGAACCGAATCCAATCCTATCGGGCGTTTAATTGAAGAGTTTGTAGCAGTGGCGTATACCGCTCACCCTTACGGTCGACCGGTTGTTGGGTGGAACTCAGACATCACCGCAACTACCATTGAAGATGCTCGTGATTTTTATGACAAATATTATGTTCCAAGTAACATCACCATCGCTATTGCAGGTGATGTGGATCCGAAAAGAATGAAAAAACTGGCTGAAGAATACTTTGGTGATTTCAGAGGAAAAGGAAAGGTGGCTCCACCTGTAACTACTGTTGAGCCTACTCAGCGAGGCGAGCGTAGATTTACTATCGAAGGAAACTCTCAACCAATTATGCTCATTGGATATCATGGAGTTTCAGATTCTCATGAAGATTTTGAAGCACTTTCATTACTTGGAAATATAATTTCAAGTGGCAGAACTTCTGTGTTATATCAAAAACTTGTTGAACAAGAAAAACTAGCACTTCAGGTTGCTGCATTCAATGGTTTTCCGGGAACGAGATTTGGATCTTTATTCTTAACTCTTGCTGTGCCGAACCAGGGAGTAGAACTGGATACTTTAGAGCAACGAATTTACGATGAAATTGAGATCGTGAAAAATGGTTCTATCACCCAGGAAGAATTGGACAGAGCCAGAACTAACATCAGAGCAGGCATTATCCGTGGTTTAGCTAATAACACAGGTTTAGCCCTCAACTTTGCTTCTACCTATATGACTAAAGGAGACTGGAGAGATGTGTTTTTGCAACTGGAAAGATACAACGATGTAACATTGGACGACTTACAACGAGTTGCTAATAAATACCTCATCAAACAAACCCGCACAGTCGGAGCTACTGTTAAAGCAGATTCCTAATTACATCAATAGAGTTTAAACCAATGAATATTATTATGAAACGTACACTTTTATTTACTTTACTTATGATGTTTGCTGTAACCGCAGCGGCTCAAAAGCGATATGATGAGATCAAATATCCCAAGCTTAATGAATTCAAAAAAGCTGATGTTGAGGAGTTTCAACTGGATAATGGAATCAAGTTCTACTTAGTTGAAGATAAAGAACTTCCCTTAATTCGAGTCTCAGCAACTATAAGAACAGGAAGTTTGCAAGATCCGGCAGGAAAAGAAGGTCTTGCCAGTATGACCGGAGCGTTAATTCGTGAAGGTGGATCTGAAAATTATCCCGCAGATAAACTAAATGTCTTGTTAGAAGACAAAGCCGCTTTCATGAGCACTTTTATAGGTCAAGGATCGGGAAGTGCTTCTATGAACATTCTGAAAGAAGACTTTGATGAATTGTTACCGGTTTTTGTTGATCTGGTTAGTAATCCTCTTTTTCCGGAAGACAAAATAGAGCTTTCTAAAACTCAACGTAAAAGCGGAATATCCCGAAGAAATGATGATCAGGGCAGCATCGCTAACAGAGAGTTCAGTAAATTGATCTATGGGGAAAACTCACCTCTAACACGCCAAATAGAATATGCTACTCTTGATGCGATTTCAAGGGAAGATATAGTGGCTTTCCATAAAGAAGCCTTTGTTGGCAACAACATGACCTTTGGTGTTATTGGTGATTTTGACACCAAAGAGATGAAAAGGAAACTTGAAAAAGCTTTCGGAAGTTTACCTGCAGGAACTGAAAACAATCTTATCTACCCTGAAGTAAATTACAGCTATCCATCAACCGTTAATTTCATTAACAAATCTGATGTAAACCAGAGCTATGTACTGGTAGGCCATATTGGTGGATTGAGAGAGAATCCGGACTATGCAAAACTTCAGATGATGAATCAGATTCTTGGTGGTGGGTTTGCAGGACGTTTATTCCAAACTGTAAGAACTGATCTTGGTCTTGCTTACGCTGTTGGTGGCGGTTATGGAAGTAATATCAATTACCCCGGGACTTTTTCTCTGTTTGTAATGACAAAAAGTTCAACTACGGCTCAGGCAATTGATGCACTGATTGCTGAAGTTGAGAAAATGCAAACAAATCCCGTTACCAAAAAAGAACTGGATGATGCCAGAGATCGCTTCCTGAATTCATTAGTATTCAGATATGACAGCAAACAAAAAATTCTGAATGAAAGAATCAGCAATGAATACAACGGTCTTTCAAAAGATGCTTTTGATAAATATGTGGAAGACCTTAAAAAAGTAACCGTCTCTGATATTCAGGATGTAGCAAAAGATTATTTAAATCCTGATAAAGTACAGATCCTTGTTGTTGGTAATGCAGAAGAAGTGGGTGATCAGTTACAGAAATACGGAAACGTGAATGAAATTGATATCACCATTCCAACTCCAAAATCAGATAAAGCGGAAGCCTCCGGTGATGCCGCAAAAGGAAAGGAATGGCTCGGAAAAATGGCTGACGCTGTTATAGCTCCGGGAACTGATTTAGAAACCATCACAACCGTAAGCACTATAAATCAGGCAACACCGGGTGGTACCATGTCTATCAAGAACACTGCAACCATATCATACTCTGATTATAGTATTGACGCTACTCTCGAAACTCCACAGGGAACTATGCAAATGGTGGTGGAAAATGGAGCCGGTAAAATGGTGATGATGGGACAGGAACAAGCTCTGCCATCCGCTATGACAAAGCCTATGGTAGACGAAGTTAAAAACAGTTACATAAATGTAGCATTAAAGGCAGATAACCTGTCAGCTGAGTACTTGGGAATGGAAGAGATGAATGGTAAAAAATATGTATCTCTTAAGGTTGAATCTACAAGTAGCGTTACTTTCTTGCTTGATCCTGCAACTGCACTACCGGCATATTCAAAAGTAACAGTTTTCGACCCTCAAGTGGGTCAGGAAGTTGAGACTGTATCATCTTATTCTGATTGGAAAGTCACCAATGGAGTAGCTTACTCTTTTGCACAGGAATTTATGTCTAACGGTCAGGTTACTTCAAGCTCTAAGGTTGAGTCGGTAGAAATTAATTAATCTGTTAACATTCTAAGCCCGGTTCTGTAAAAAAGAATCGGGTTTTTTTGTGCTTTATAGTTCAAACTATATATTGTACAGCAAATAATTATCTAACTATGAAAAACTGGGATAACGAGTATCCAAAGTCATCGGAATACGCTCACTTTTATTCTTCCTATGTTAATAATGTCCCTAAGGAGAATGTGATCTCACTATTAAACTCCCAAATGCATGAGTTTTATACCATAGCAAATGCCATTCGGGGAGACAAAGCGTTAACTCCTTATGCCGATGGAAAGTGGACGTTAAAACAGATGATCGGTCATATGATAGAAACGGAACGTGTATTCGCGTATCGTGCATTATCAATCAGCAGAGGCGATAAAACACCGCTTCCGGGAATGGATCAGGACGAGTGGATGGAAGACTCTAATTATAACTCCAGATCTGTTGCAAACCTTTGTAACGAATATTTAGCTGTTCGGACGTCAACTATCCATCTATTTCAAAATATGACTAAAGAAATGATTGGTAGAACAGGTTTAGCCAGTGAAGTTGAATTTAGCGTAAGAGCTTTGGCATTTATCATTGCAGGGCATGAATTACACCATCTTGAAATTATCCGCGAAAATTATCTAAAAGAATAAGATCATACTGAAACAGCTTCTCTCATTCCGAATTCAGCAATCTTTTGTACTAACTTCTTTTCATCACATATCTCATTAAGCTGAATTACCTTCCCGTTTCTGATCCAATCTCTAAGTTGATCTGTGAAATCCGGTTTGATACTATAAATGGCTCGGGCTCCTAATTCTTCCAATGCAGCAGCATTACAAATTTGCTCATATTGATTCCTGATAGGTATCACTAATAGTTTTTTCCCGAGATACATAGCTTCTGAGGGACCTTCAAAACCAGCCGAACAAAGAAGTCCCAATGAGCTTTCAAAACTTTTTAAAAAACTATCATTCCCTACCGGATTAACCTTTGTGTTGTATTTTTCATACGCCACATCACAAGTTGAAGAAAATATCTCCCATCTGATTTCCGGAATTTGCTTGAATATTGTGACCAATGTTTCGTGATCAAAAGCAGGGAGATAAACGGTAATATGTCCCCCAACTACTGGATTTAATTCTTTAATAAGCGGCCTGAGAATCGGTGGCTCTATAAAATCATCATATCTTTTGTAATGAGTTCCAATGGCTCCGTCACACGGAGCAAAATGTTTGATGATGCCTTCTGCAACTTTTGACTTTTTTGGGGGGCGTGGAGTTTTTTCAGAAAGAAATGCTGCCTGATGACTTAACCCTAGACACTGTACACCAGCCTTTTGTGCTGCCCATGCAGTGACCGGTTCAAAATCTGAGATCACGAAATCGTATTCCTGAACCGGGATTTCCTGCATATCTTTAACAAAACGAACCGGCTTGATTGCCCGGGCTGTTTCCAAAATATCGATAGCTCCTTTGCTATCATAAGAAAGGCTTATTCCTCTCTTTTTAAATGCAATTTTTCCATCCAACTCCAGATTAAAATTGTAGCCACTTATCAATACGTCTACATCGGCTATTTCTCTCAATAATGGAATAATTACTTTTGCTCTGCTTATATGACCATGTCCCGTTCCTTGTACTCCGTAAAGAATTCTCATCCGTGCATACTTATGTTTTCATTTACATTGCTCTTGAACATTTGATTGACTCTTGGAGGATCCTTCATCAAGATATCTTCTTCATATCTGTAGAGACTCCATTCATTTCCGTCATACTCAAGTGCAGTAAGATTTTCGATCCAGTCACCGGAATTCAGGTAGATAACCGTTCCTTTTTCATTCTCGAATCCTCTGATCTTAGGCTGATGAATATGCCCGCAAACCACGTAATCATAGCCTTCATCAATAGCCAGTTCCATAGCCGTTACTTCAAAATCATCTATAAAGCTGACTGCTGTTTTAACGCTGTCTTTGATCTTTTTTGACAGTGATAATTTTCCATATCCCATTTTTTCTGAAACGTTGTTGATCCATCGATTCAGAAGTATCAGCAATTCGTAACCGTGACCTCCAAGCTTAGCGATCCATTTAGAGTGCTTCATGGTAACGTCAAAAATATCGCCATGAAAAAACCAAACTTTCTCTCCATTTAGTTCTAACACCAGTTTATCTCTGATAAAAAGCGGACCAAGTTGCAGACTTGATACTTTTCGAAGAGTCTCATCATGATTTCCTGTCAAATAATAGATATCCACACCATTTGTCATCATTGTTATCAATGTGCGGATAACGTGCATGTGCGCTTCCGGCCAGTAATACTTCCGAAAATTCCACATATCAACGATATCTCCATTCAGAATTACTCGTTTTGGATCTATGGAATTGAGATACTGAGTAAGTTCTATGGCATGGCAACCAATAGTTCCCAGATGAACATCTGAAATAACAACTGTATCTAATTTTCTCTTCATAAATGCAGATGATTTTTGTTTAAAGAAACCAGATTGGTGTTATCTCTGTATTGATTACTTGTAATCATTCGGTAATCAGCTTGTTATGAAATTATTACTGATGGGTTTACTTTACTTTTTTAAAAGTGATGAAGTCATCTCGCGGCCTGTCTGCCGACAAAGGCAGGCTTCTCAGTAATGACCGAAATTGAGTTTTTATCAGGATCGGGTGCTAACAACACAGCCCGAAATTAACCGCCTGGCGTGAACGCCCTACTAGCATAAATTTCGTATGTGATTTTAAACCAGCAGATTCTTCAGGTTCTGCGGTATACAATTTAACTGCCTTCATTCGTTGCGGGATAATTCCCTGGCTGGTGTACCTGAGCAAATCTAAATCACATTAAACGTTCAGAATCAAGTTCACCAGAGAGGACTTTAGTCCGAACAACAACAGAGCTCCGTTTGCTGACCCACCCCCGCTAAGACTAGGGAGGGGCACTCCTTAGGAACATCTCAATAGTTTATAAAACTAGGGCAAACGTCGCGAGAGGACTCTCTTGAAATTAATTAACCCAATATCCAACGTTGAACAAGGAACACCCAACATCCAGTTACGAACGTCACATGAATGACAATGGACATTGGATATTCAGTATTGGATATCGAATTACTGCTTGCACATCTGGGCGTGAACGCCCTACTAGCATAAATTTCGTTGCGTGACTTTAAACCAGCAGATCCTTCAGGTTCTGCGACTTACGATTTACCCGCCTTCATTCGCTGCGGGATAAATCCCTGGCTGGTGTACCTGAGCAAATCTAAATCACATTCAATGTTCAGAATCAAGTTCACCAGAGAGGACTTTAGTCCGAACGGTTGTAAAGATTCTTAGCCCGGACTGTGCAGATTCTGAAATTACATTAAAGAGTATAGTCATCTCGCGGCGTATGCCCGAGATCTGGATCTTTTTTAGGATCACATTCTTTGATAAAGATCCGGATTCCTGCCTACGCAGGAATGACCTTAAAAAAGAAAAGACCTCCTCTGTCTCCTCCTACAACAGGAGGAGGACTCGTTGATAAAATTAGAATCCATTCGGTAATTCCCCTCCTTATCCAAGGAGGGGCGAACTACTCAGAACCAAAGAATTTGTTTATGAATTGGGGAGGTCCGTTACTTCCTCAAGAACAAGTTAAAGTCATCTCGCGGCGTATACCCGAGATCTGCATCTTTTTGAGGACATCACTCTTGATTACGATCCAGATTACTGCCTTCGCAGGAATAACCTTAAAAAAGAAAAGACCTCCTCTTTCTCCTCCTGCAACAGGAGGAGGACTCGTTGATAAAATTAGAATCCATTCGGTAATTCCCCTCCTTATCCAAGGAGGGGCGAACTACTCAGAACCAAAGAATTTGTTTATGAATTGGGGAGGTCCGTTACTTCCTCAAGAATAAGTTAAAGTCATCTCGCGGCGTATGCCCGAAATCTGGATCTTTTTTAGGATCACATTCTTTGATAAAGATCCGGATTCCTGCCTACGCAGGAATGACCATAAAGCGGGGTCATGGAGGTTGTGTCAGCGTTGATCGTTGTTTCGGATATAACAACTAGAAACAATCCTCACAAAGATCCTGATCCGCCAACTGGCGGACAGGATGACCCTATTTCTATATATATGCTCGATACTGAGTTCTCAGAGTCTTTTAAAGATACAATCAAAGAAAATCTCCAACTCTTTTGAATCTTGAAGCTTTATTTTGCTTATTGAGACTAAATTCTAAACTCATACCAATAATATGTCAGAATCAGAAGAAAAGAAAATCGTTCATGTTCATTTACCGGCTGATGAACCTTTTAAAACAACGCTAACTGCCGGAAAGCATGAGATCATTTCTGATGAGCCGCCAAGTGTGGAAGGCGGACAAGATCAGGGTCCCGATCCTTATGACCTTTTGCTAATGAGTTTAGGTACTTGTACTGCAATGACTATGAAGGTGTATGCCCGTGGGAAAAAATGGCCCGTTGAAGATATTTATATAGAAATGAGACATGACAAACGTCATGCAGATGATTGCGCGAATTGCGAAAATTCCTCTTCAAAAATAGATACTATTGAAAAAGAACTCATCATTAAAGGTGATTTATCTCAAGAACAACTGGATAAATTGTTAGAAATCTCAAAAAAGTGCCCTGTTCACAGAACACTGATGAGTGAGATGAGCATTAATACTTCATTATCAAAATAAGACTGGTATAAAATTATCAGGTGTAGATAGCATGTAATTCGTTGGCGGGTTTTGACAGTAAAACATATAGGGTCATCCTGTATAAGTTAAATAATTCACTTACAAAAATTGACTTGTTTATAATTCTGACGATTTCAGAAAAAGCCTCCAATTCCACCGACCTTTAGAATTATTGGCGAGCCAAGAACGTAATGAAATCGACGGCTCCGGAGGAGCAATCATTACATTCAGGCTGATTTGTGAATATGTATCATATGACCGAAGACCTTTTGTAATGATTAGTCGATGTAATGGAGTTCGCGCCAATAATTCTTGTCGGGAGCTTTTGGTACTGTAGCCTGTGCTGAGGAAGCTCAGTATCGGCACAAAAGTACATAGAGCCAACGAGCTGAATCCTCTAAAATGGCTTAATTAGGAACAAGGGCACCTACTTTTGTCTTGATATCCCGTTCGAACGGGACAAAAGATCAAGCAGAAGTATTTAAGACGGGTTCACTGATCCTGCGCTGAATAATCCTAAAGGTCTTCTCTCGTTCTGAGAAAGTTATTAGACTCTTCACCAGAAAGGATTATTCCTGCTTCGCAGACGCGTCCGGATCACGCTCTCTTTTCCGTCTTAAATACTAAGGGCGAATTTTTCCAGAACGATCACTATTAATCTGTCAACGAATTACAAGACATCTACAATCCCGAATTTTGTCAGCGAATTAGCTAGCATAATCACCATGGAGCCGGAGGAGTTTCGATATCAGTGGTCAGATCAAATTGTATACTAAAATAACGATCCGTTCCCAGTCTTCTCAGGTTATAAGTAAAGCTCTTTCCGTCTTCGATCTCTATCCACCACACATTGCTTGCAGCAGCGGGAATTAGTTCAGCTGTAAAACCATCTGCCGGAAAGGTTTGAACATTTGCTAAACCGTGATTGGATGCCGTTCCGCCATATTGAGTGATCTCATCTTCGCTTCCGTCTTCATGACGGTGATCATGCTTCAACTTAATTCTGTCATTTTCCAAAGTTAACACCCATGTTCTGGAACGATCTTCCCCGGCAAAAAATGGAATTCTTATTTCTTTCTCTTTGCACGAACGGACATGCATAACCAATCTTAGTTTTCTGAATGCATCATCTTCCGGAGCTTCCAATACCTTACCTTCATAAGCTTTTCCACAGATGCTCTCTATAGAACTCCAAAAATCCTGAGACGGTTGTGCTGATAAAGTGGTACAAAAAATCAGTGCAATTAAAAGGAATGCGTATCTCATATTTTTGTTTAGTTTGTATTGAGATTGGTTCGAATTTCAATCATAATATAGCAACAAAAAACTAACCGGAGTCATCAATGTCTGAGCTGATAAAATTATACGAAGATCATGTAGATAGAAAAAAACTCAAACATATTGTTGAAATCCTGAGAAACGGCGGATTGGTTATTTATCCTACTGATACTGTTTACGGATTGGGCTGTGATATTACTAATAAGTCAGCACTGGAAAAACTTGCCCGGATCAAAGGAGTTCGATTGGACAAAGCCAACTTCTCTTTTATTTGCGAAGACTTGAGTAATTTGTCGGATCATGTCGCACAAATTGAAACGCAGACTTTTAAAATTTTAAAGCGAAATCTTCCCGGACCATATACCTTTATACTTCCCGGAAGTAACAGTTTACCCGGCGTATTCAGAAAAAAGAAAACGGTTGGAATTCGAGTTCCAGACAATCAAATAGCTTTGGCGCTGGTTCGGGAATTAGGAAATCCGATCGTATCAACTTCCATAAAAGATGATGACGAACTGTTGGAATACACAACAGACCCAAGCTTGATGTTTGATGAATGGAAGCACCAGGTAGACGTGGTTATAGATGGAGGATTTGGTGGAAATGAAGCTTCTACAGTGATCGATCTTACGGGAAGAGAGCCGATATTGATCCGGGAAGGAAAAGGTGGAGTATTGGTTTAGGTTTTAAACCACAAAGTTCACAGAGGTTTTGAGAATTAATATTTCTCTGTGCCCTCTGTGGTTAGACTATTTCTCCCAACCCTGCAATCTAAGAAGCAAGATCGCTGCTCTTTGAGTCTGTGTTTTAAACTTCGGAAGATATCCTGTTTCATTTACCGTATGGTCGTCTGCACCGCTCATTCCAACTGCGTCGATCGCCATATCTACAAAATCAGCGGTAAAGGAAACATCAGCAGCTCCGGCTTTAAGTGGATTTACAGCCACTACTTTTCCCTGACCCAGATCTTCACTAACATCAGAATAAATGAAAAGTAGCTCTCTGTTACCATCGGTTGGTGCCATTGGCGGGTAACCGGGATAAAATGTAAGCGTTGCTTTGGTTTGAGGTCTGTTTTGAGAAACAATATCCTGCATCTTTGCTTTTACGCGCTCTACCTGTTCAGGAGAAAGTCCGCGAAGATCTCCGGATATTATTACTTCTTTCGAAACCACATTGTCTTTCCCGAATGCAGTCCCAGATTTATTAACATCATCATGTTCGATGGTTGTTCCACCAATGATCATTCCCGGATTGAAGGTCAAAAACTCTTCTGATCTGAGTTCCTCATAAAAAGCGTTCAAAATTCTGGAAGCCTCAAAAATAGCTCCGGCTCCAACATCTTCGCGAAATATTTGTGAGGAATGCGCCGGATTTCCTTCCGTTTTCAATTCCCATTTTATGGAACCTCTTCTGGAGATATTAGCAGTTGCCGGGTTTCCATCGCCGTTTTCAAAACCGATAGCAATATCTGCCCATTTTGCGGCATCGATCAACGCTTTCTTTGATAGCTCTAGTGGCGATCCACTATACTCTTCGTCACCGGTCATAACCACCCAGATGTTCATATCTTTAAGATGATTGTTTTCTTTCAAAGCTCTTAAAGCCTGGATCATGATCACATCTCCTCCTTTCATGTCAGCAATGCCGGGAGCTTTCATGGTGTTTTCATCAACCATGGTCATTTCCTGAAACGGAGAGTCTTTTTCAAAAACGGTATCCAAATGTCCGATCAAGAGAATTTTTGGAGCATCTTCACTTCCAAAGTGCTTGGCGATCAAATGACCGGAGCGATTGAATTCAGAGCCGTCTTCCCAGCTCGTTACAAACCCAAGATCATCGAATTCTTTTCTGAGAACATCTCCAACCTGCTTCACTCCTTCGAAATTCATAGTTCCACTGTTAATGGCTATGATCTCTTTCAGAAGTTCCAATCCATCTTCATTGTTGTAATCAACCCGATCTACCAGTTTACTTTCAACTACAGAAAGTTGAGCGAAAGCACTAATTTGTAGAGCTACAAAAATAAATAATAGGATTAGTTTCTTCATTGGAATTCTAAAAATTGAATGTTGAATGTTCGATATTGGAAATTCTATTCTCCTTCCACTTCTTCGATCGCATACGCATCAATAGGAATACAAGAACACATTAAGTTTCGGTCACCGTAAGCATCGTCCACTCTGGAAACACTTGGCCAGAATTTATTTTCGCGTAGATGTTCTAACGGGAATACTCCTTTTTCACGATCATAATCACGATTCCAATCTGAATCCATAACTACTCTCATCGTGTGCGGAGCATGTTTCAGCACATTACTTTCTTTATCAGCTTTGCCTTCTTCTATCTCACGAATTTCATTTCTGATCTCGATCATAGCGTCACAAAAACGATCCAGCTCTTCTTTGCTTTCGCTTTCTGTTGGCTCTATCATCAGTGTTCCTGCAACCGGGAAACTCATTGTTGGTGCATGAAAGCCAAAATCCATCAAACGCTTTGCAAGATCAACTGCTTCAATTCCTGCGCTTTGCTTAAATGGACGCAAATCAATTATAAACTCATGTGCCGAACGACCGGTTTTGCCTGTGTAAAGGATCGGATAATGATCGTCCAGAATATCTTTGATGTAATTCGCATTCAGAATAGCCATTCTGGTAGCGTCGGTTAATCCTGACTCACCCATCATTGCTATATATGCGTAAGAGATCGTCAAAATGCTGGCACTTCCGTAAGGCGCTGCCGAAACAGCGGAAATTCCTTTTTCTCCACCTGTTTTGATTACAGCATGACTGGATAAGAACGGTGCTAAATGTTCTGCAACTCCGATCGGTCCCATTCCTGGTCCACCACCACCGTGTGGAATACAGAATGTTTTATGAAGATTCAGGTGACAAACATCCGCTCCGATAAAACCGGGACTTGTCAAACCAACCTGAGCATTCATGTTTGCTCCATCCATGTAAACCTGTCCGCCATGTTCGTGGATAAGATCGCAAATATCTTTGATCCGGTGCTCAAATACTCCATGAGTTGAAGGATAAGTAACCATCAGAGCTGCAAGTCGGTCGCTGTATTTTACCGTCTTAGCTTCCAGATCATCCATGGAAATATTTCCGTGCTTATCTGTATCCACAACTACAACATCCATACCGGCCATTACAGCACTGGCAGGATTTGTACCGTGAGCAGAATTCGGAATTAGTGCTACATTTCTGTGATCATCTCCCCTGCTTTGGTGATAAGCTCTTATCGTCATCAATCCGGCATATTCGCCTTGTGCACCCGAATTTGGCTGCATAGAAACTTTATGAAAACCTGTCAACGAACTCAACCATTCATCTAATTCATTGAAAAGTTGAGTATATCCTTCTGCCTGCTCAACCGGAACAAACGGATGCATTTGACCAAATTCAGGCCATGTAACCGGTATCATTTCTGCTGTTGCATTCAGTTTCATCGTACAAGAACCCAGCGAGATCATCGAATGAACCAGTGAAAGATCCTTATTCTCCAATCGCTTCATATAACGAAGCATTTCATGCTCGGTATGGTACAAGTTGAATACAGGATGGTCCAAATATTCTGAAGTTCTTGCTAATTCTTCCGGCAATTTTACTTCCGCTTTTTCGGCATGTGCTTCCACATCAAAGTTCGAAGTTCTACCCTCCGCTTTTGCAAACACAGAAAGTACTTCCTGAACATCTTCCAACTCTTTGGCTTCGTCAAAGGAAATCCCGATTCGGTTGTCACCTAAATATCTGAAGTTGATCTCGTTCTCTTCTGCGATCTTACGAACTTTCTTTTCAGAAGCTTTAACAGTGATGGTATCAAAAAACACATCCGTTTCTACAGAAACACCCATCGCTTCTAACCCGGATTTGGTAAGTTTTGTCAATCCGTGAATTTTTGATGCGATCTTTTTCAAACCTTTTGGTCCGTGATACACTCCGTACATTCCCGCCATCACAGCCAGTAATACCTGAGCGGTACAAATATTTGAAGTCGCTTTTTCCCTGCGGATATGTTGCTCACGGGTTTGAAGCGCCATTCTGTAAGCCGGCTTTCCTTCAGCGTCCTGAGTTACACCAATTATTCTGCCCGGAATCTGTCTTTTAAAATCTTCTTTAGTTGCGAAGTAGGCAGCATGTGGTCCGCCGTATCCCATTGGAACTCCAAATCTCTGTGTAGTTCCTACTACTACATCTGCACCCATTTCACCGGGAGGTGTTAGTAAAGTTAAACTCATCAGATCGGCAGCAACCACAGCATGTACTGCATTTTCATGGGCTGCTGCTATCAAACTTGTGTAATCAATTACTGATCCATCTGTAGCCGGATATTGCAAAAGCAGTGCAAACAACTTCGGATCAGTTACATCTAATTCATTATGATCTCCAACTACAACTTCAATGCCTATTGGTTCAGCTCTAGTTTGGAGTACATCAATTGTTTGAGGATGACAACGATCACTTACAAAAATTACATTAGCTTCCTTTCGCTTAGCTCCTTTTCTCTGCCCCAGTAACATGCTCATGGCTTCTGCTGCAGCGGTTCCTTCATCCAGTAATGAAGCATTAGCTAATTCCATACCTGTAAGATCGCTTACCAATGTCTGGAAATTTATCAGAGCTTCCAGTCTTCCTTGAGCTATCTCTGCCTGATACGGAGTGTAAGCGGTGTACCATGCCGGGTTTTCTAAAATATTTCTCTTAATTACATTCGGAACATGAGTATCGTAATAACCCATACCGATGTACGATTTGAATATTTTATTTTTTGAGGCCAGTTTTTTAAAACCAGCTAAAAAATCAACTTCGCTCTGTGCCTTAGGTAAGTTGAGTTTTTCCTGTAAGCGAATATTTTCCGGAATGGTTTCGTCTATCAGCTGATCAATTGATTCAGCCTTGATAGTTTTAAGCATTTCGGTAATTGCTTCAGGATCATTCCCGTTGTGGCGATGTGCAAATGTTTCTTTTTCAAAGCTGATATTCATTAAACTAGCTTCCTAAATATTTATGAATTGAATTTTGTTTGAAGTCAATTATGATGCTTCAAGATTGTAAACAAGGTATTAGCCAAAAAGGCTCCCAAAATTACGAAAAATTGATTATAAATAAGCGTAAAAAGCTGTTTCTCTAATTCTATTTCTCCCTTTTTTTTGATTTATTACAGCACTCTATTTAAAACAACATTAATGAACTTTCTACCAATGAAATTTTCTCGAATAACCGGTCTAATTGTAGTATTGCTGATCGGTATTTTAACGAATAATACTTTAGCTCAGGAGACAGAAAATGAGCTCAAAATTATCACTGACCCCGAAGTTATAACATTAGACGTGGGACAGGAACTTCAACTTAAAGCAATGCTTGTAAATACTGAAGGAGAAGTCCAGCCTGACACCATGATCTACTTTTCAAGAGCCAGGCGCTCTCTGTCTGTAACTAGAAGTGGGTTGATGAAGGCTCTGGAACCGGGCTCTTATTCAGTTATTGTATATAAAACAGCTCAGGGCGACCACCCTGTAATGCGAAAAAATGTTACGGTTACGGTAAACTATCCTAAGTTAGACCGCATAGTTTTTAATGATGTACCCGGTAAATTATATGCTGGAACTTCATTTCAATTGGAAAGCAGAGTGTATGATGTTTTAGATTTTAAAAGAGAAGACCTGGAAGTTTCCGATTACAAATCTTCAAATCCAAAAGTGCTCGATATCAATCAGTTTGGAAGAATTAATGCCAAGTCTACAGGAAAGGCTAAAATTACAGCTTCCATTGAAGGAGTTACTAAGACTCATGAAATCGAAGTGGTCAGTAATCCTGTAACTTCAATTGAAATTTCTGTAAATGAAGATGTTGCCAGAACCGGAGATGTTTTAACACTTAAAGCAATAGCTAAAGATAAAAAGGGAAATGTGGTTTCTGACGCACCCGTTGTTTATTCATTTACTGCAAGACCCGACGATTCCAGAGGAGAAGCAGCTCCTGCCCAAATTGAACAAAACGGAAAATTTGTAGCCAATAAATCCGGGCTTTATACCATTTCAGCAAGAAACTCCGGTTCCGTTGCAGAGACTACTGTCAAAATTAATCCCAGAAATGTTCAGCGAGAAATAGAGATTCTGGGTAATGCTAAAGTAACGGATGTTCCTACTTCTGACCTTTGGGTTTGGGAAGGTGTTGATGGCAGAGATTATGCCGCTACAGGTACACACGTTGGTCGTGGTGAAGCTTTCTTCTGGGATGTAACTGATCCTGAAAATATGGTTGCTATCGATACGATCACTGTTGATGCACGTGTTGTGAATGATGTAAAAGTTTCAGAAGATGGAAAAATTGCTGTGATCTCACGTGAGGGTGCTTCCTACAGAAAAAATGGTCTGGTTATTCTAGACGTTACCGATCCAAGCAATGTAGAAATTCTTTCTCGTTTCGATGACGGTTTAACCGGTGGTGTTCACAATGTGTTTATATATGAAAATCATATTTACGCAATCAACAATGGCCGCAGGTATGATATCATAAACATTGAGGATCCTAAAAATCCATATCGCGTAAGTCAGTTTGAGTTGGACACGCCGGGCCATGCAGTTCATGATGTATGGATAGAAGATGGAATTGCATATTCATCAAACTGGAGTGATGGAGTTGTAGCAGTTGATGTGGGAAGTAAACTTGGTGGAGACATGGAAAGCATCGGTGGTTCTCCTGAGAATCCGAAAATGCTGGGGAGTTTTACATATCCGAGTGGATGGAATCATGCAGCATTTCCTTTTAAGAGCAAATCATCCGATAACTTTTATATCGCTGCCGGTGATGAAGCTTTTCCCGGAGGGATTCCAGCAGGATGGATCCATTTCTTTAAGCTTAATAATTGGGAAGAAGCTGAAGAAGTAGCTCGTTACGAAGTGCCTGAAGCTGGGACTCACAATATCTGGATCAAAGACGACGTGATGTATGTTGCTTACTATCAAGGCGGACTAAGGATCGTTGATGTTTCCGGTGAACTAATGGGCAACTTATACGACCAAGGCAGAGAAATAGCGAGATTTAAACCGAGTGTTAATGAAGGAATTGGCCCGAATCAACCAATGTCATGGGGGCCACAGCCATATAAAGATATGATATTTGTATCTGATATGAATTCAGGGCTATGGGCAATAAAACTAAAACCTGTTCAGGGAACAGCAAGTAACTAATTACAAAACAACTATGAAAAAAATAAACTCGATAACAAAACTAGTAGGAATCGCCGTTCTTACTGTCGTTTTACTGGCAGTGAACTCAAAAGCGCAGGATAAAAAGATCGTTTTTGACACGGAGATGCTATCATTAAAATTAAATGAAGAAACAAAGATTTCAGCAAAAGTAGTGGACGCTGATGGTAATACTACTCAGGATTCTTTGGTGTTTTTCAGCAGAAATCGCCGTTCTTTGATCGTTACTCCGGATGGTAATGTTAAAGCAATTCAATCAGGTAAGTTTTCGATCATTGCACGTACACTCACAGCAAACAGAGCAGACAGAATAAGCGCAACGCTTGCTGTGGATGTATCTTATCCTCCGGTTAAGTCTGTTACATTTTTGAATGCTCCTGAAAACTTCTATAACACAACCACTATTTCTTTAGAAACTAAAGTTGTGGATGAAGCAGGTGTAACCAGAGATAATGTAGACGTGAAGTTATCCAGTTCTAATCCTGATGTTGCAAGCATTGATGCATTCGGAAACCTTAAAGCTCATAAGAAAGGGAACTTCACAATTACAGCAAAAGCTGAAAACAAATCGGCTACCTGGAAATTCAAAGTTTCAGAAAACCCTATTGCCTCTATGGATATCAGTCATAATTATGATGGAAAAACCATCCGTACCGGTGATGTAGTTACTTTTGAAGCAATAGCTAAAACGAGTAAAGGAGATGCTGTTAAAGACGCTCCTATCAAATACACTTATATCGCAGAGCCTGATGATAATTTAGGACAAGGCGCTTCTGCTCAGATTGCACAAAGCGGAAAGTTTGTTGCCAGCGATCCGGGATTGTTTACAATTGTCGCTACTTCAGGAGATAAATCAACAACAACAACCATTAAAGCAGTACCAAGAAATGTTCAACGACCTTTAACCTTAGTTGGAAAAGGAATTGTTTCTCATACCAGAACATCAGATCTATGGGTTTGGGAAGGCGTTGACGGCAGAGACTATGCATTGACAGGAACCTGGGGTGGAAATGGTGAAGCGATCTTTTGGGATGTAACTGACCCAAGCAAGATCACACCAATTGATACTGTAGTTGTGGATGCACGTACTGTGAATGATGTAAAAGTTTCTGAAGACGGAAAAGTGGCCGTAATTACTCGTGAAGGTGCTTCAGATCGTAAAAATGGAATCATCATTCTGGATGTAACCAATCCTCGTGATGTTAAAATTCATTCAGAGTACACTCAGGATCTGACCGGTGGTGTTCACAATACATTCATTTATGACAATCATGTGTACGCTGTGAACAATGGCCGTAAGTACGACATCATCAATATTGATGATCCGAAGAATCCTAAAACAGTAGGAGTTTTTGAACTGGATACACCAAGTCATTCCATTCACGATGTTTGGATACAGGATGGAATTGCATATTCTTCAAACTGGAGTGACGGAATTGTTGCCGTTGATATCGGAAGTAATGCAAGCGCTGACCTTCCGGGAGCAGGAGGTTCACCTGAAAACCCTGTACAGCTAGGAAGCTATGCTTATCCAAGTGGATGGAATCACGCAGCTTTCCCATTCAAAAGCGAATCTACCGGAGATTTTTATGTACTCGGTGGTGATGAAGCATTTCCTTATGGTCTAAATACTGAAGGTGCGAACAGAGCAGCAGGATGGATACATTTTGTGAAGTTTGATGACTGGGATTCTCCTGCTGAAGTTGCTCGTTATCAGGTTCCCGAAGCTGGAACTCATAACTACTGGGTTGAAGGCGATATTCTTTACGTTGCGATGTACAATGGTGGCTTAAGAGTTGTTGACATCTCCGGTGAATTGATGGGTGATCTTTATGATCAGGGACGTGAAATCGCGTCTTTCTACCCTTCTGACAGCGAAGCATATATTCCTAATGCAACATTTACCTGGGGGCCTCAGCCGTACAAAGGCTACATTTTCCTTTCCGATTGGAATTCAGGAATCTGGGCTTTAAAACTTGGCGAAAGTACTTCTCAGGGAACAAATTAACATAAAAAGAAGGAGCTTAACCGGCTCCTTCTATATTTACGTTTGAACACATTAAATAAGTATTATTTCTCTTATGAAGAATCATAAGCTCTTTTCAATTTTACTATCAGCAATACTATTTTTTCTTTTAGTGCCATCTGCATCATTCTCTCAGGACTATTACGTGTATGTAGCTGCTGAATCAGAAGATGAAGTACATTTAATTCATCTTGATGGAAAAACTAATAAAGCAAAAATAGCAAAAACCATACAAGTTGGTCGTTATCCTACAGAAACTGATGGCCCGCATGGAATAAATATTTCTCTGGATGGTGAATATTGGTTTTTATCTATCGCTCACGGTAATCCTTACGGAATGCTGGCAAAGTATAAAACAGGTACCGATGAGTTAGTAGCAACCACCGATTTAGGAATGTTTCCTGCGAGCATGGAAATATCTAAATCAACAGGACTTTTATATGTAGTTAATTTCAATCTTCATGGAGACATGGTTCCTAGTACAGTTTCTGTTGTAGATCCTGACTATATGGAAGTTATTACAGATATAAAGACAGGTATAATGCCTCATGGTTCCAGAATTACAGACGATGGCACTAAACAGTATCATGTTTCTATGATGACTGATGAACTCTATGAGATCAACACAGCCGGATTGAATGTGAACCGCACACTTAGTCTCAAGAAAAACGCCATGAAAATGGACGGTATGGAAGATCATTCTGATGATTCCGAAGAGCATAAAGAAAATCATGAGAAGCACATGAAAGACGGAACTCATGAAGAACATTCTAAGAAAGAGAATGAAATGAAGGAAGACCATTCGGGTCATGATATGGATGGAATGAAAAAGGACAGTGGCATGAAAATGATGCATGCAAAACCGGAAGTAAAACCAACCTGGGCAGATCCACATCCTACAAAACCACTCGTTTATGTAGCAGGTAATGGTTCCGATGAGATCATCGAAATTGATACTGAAAAATGGGCCGTAACTCGTCGTTTTAAATCAGGTAAAGCTCCATATAATCTGGAAGTAAGTCATGACGGAAAAATTCTGGTAGCCAGCTATAAAGGTGAAGGAGCAACCGGCATATTTGATCTGGAATCAGGAAAGGAGATCGCTAAGGTCAAAAACAGCCGGAAAGTAACTCATGGAGTTGCCATTTCATCTGATAACAGATACGCATTTTTATCAGTAGAAGGAATAGGCGGAGAACCTGGTTCAGTAGATATTATTGATCTTAGAACTAATGAGAGAATAGCTGTGGTAGAAACCGGTAAACAAGCCGGGGGAATAGTTTTCTGGAAACAGGTAGCTCCTTAGAAAAGATTATTCAAGTAAATAAACAGGCTCCTTTAATAACTAAAGGAGCTTTTTTATGTTGCATTTGCTAGTAATTGATAAGCAAAGAGATTAAATGTGTAGCTTTTTGTCCTCTCTTCTTAAGCTCAGAGATCGTTTCTTCATCCAGTATTTTTATGCTGTAACCTAACTTCTCGGCAATAATCATAATAACAGGATCCAGTTTTCCATCTTCAGTATTTAGTCTCACATAAGCTGAGCCTGTTCTCAGGTCAATCCTATTTATAGCCTTCTTTAATAGTTCTGCACTCTTTGCTATCTCGTCCAACTCATAATTGACATTTTGCTCTATTCTGGGTTGCGTATAAGTTCTCTTGGTTACGCTTACTGTTGAAATCTCATTCTTTAACTTATCATGTTGCAACCACTCTATTTTATAGTCCATCTTATCTATAAAATAACGCAGATGTTCAGAATAGCTCCCCTTAATATGGAACTTTACTGCATTATTAAGAACACTTGAAACCTCTTCTATATCAACATCAAACCATATTATATCATCAGGAAGAATAAAAGAATCTTCGGGGTTTTGTTTACTCTTCTTTTGTACAAGATCATACCCTTCTTTCTTTATTCCTTTGATATTTAGATCACCCAGGTCTACAAATAACTTTACAGTATCATCTTTTTGAGAAAAAAAGTCTTTTATAGAATTTGAAATATTTACCTGAATCTGACCGACATTAAAAACAATCCGAACATTACCTTCTTTAATTGGTAGTTGATACGCTTCATTTTTTTGATTCATGTGACTAACCCAAGCCCCTTTTTACTTAATTAGCTATTTATTGACAAAAAGGTAAGTGAAATACAGTCAATCAAACTATAAAATATTCTTATTTAATGGATTATAATATTTAGTCTTGTCTAAAAATTTATTAAGTTTAGAAAAAAACTTAGACACATGATTCCAGAATTTTTCTACGAACTTAACCCAATAGTACAAGCTCTTCTAGGAGGTTTATTTACATGGACCTTAACTGCACTTGGGGCTTCTCTAGTTTTCTTTACCAAAAAAATAAATTATCCGCTTTTAGACAGCATGATGGGCTTTGCTGCAGGAGTAATGATTGCAGCGAGTGTATGGTCTTTAATTATTCCTTCCATAGATATGGCTGAAGCACAAGGATCTATTCCCTGGTTACCTGCTGTTATTGGTTTTTTAGGAGGAGGTTTATTTTTAAGAGTTGCAGATCAGTATTTACCGCATTTACATCTCGGATTTGACCGATCTGAAGCTGAAGGCGTACCAACTAAATGGAGGCGCTCAACTTTACTGGTTCTTGCCATTACGCTTCATAACATTCCGGAAGGATTAGCAGTTGGAGTCCTTTTTGGTGCCGCGGCTTCAGGAGTTGATATTACAGGTACAGCAACTGTAGCAGGAGCTATTGCTTTGGCTATAGGAATTGGAATTCAAAATTTCCCGGAAGGAATGGCTGTATCTTTACCTTTAAGAAGAGATGGTGCTAAAGTAGGAAAGAGTTTTTGGTATGGACAGCTTTCAGGAGTAGTTGAACCGGTTTCTGCTGTGATTGGTGCCGCTGCTGTTATTTTTATTACTCCGATTCTTCCTTACGCTCTTGCTTTTGCTGCCGGCGCAATGATATATGTTGTAGTTGAGGAACTCATTCCTGAAAGTCAACATCACGGAAATACGGATTTAGCAACGCTGGGAACTCTGGTAGGGTTTTGCGTTATGATGGTTCTTGATGTCTCACTAGGCTAGATTAATTTTCATAACTACAGCGGAATCGGAACAGATTTCTCTGTATTGTTTTGTCTCTTTAACAGCTTTTGGAGAATTTTCCTTTATAATTTTATAAAAACCTGCTTTTATAAAAAACTTCTCTGCATCAGTAGTTAACAAATATACTTCTGAATAAGATTTTTTTATTGATTCAGTAAGCACTGCCTTGGTAAGCTCAAAACCAATCCCCTCACCCCTGTAATTTTGATCCACAGCGAGAGACCGCAATAATCCAGAATCACCGATCTTTTCTAAACCAATACAACCCACCAAATCTTCATCATAAAAAGCTCCCATAAAAATAGAAGTATTTGGGTTTAAGTCTCTGGTAGGAAGTTCACAATTCTCCAATAACCGGATAATTTCGGAGTAGTTTACTTCTCTTATTATCAAATTCTTAATCTGTTGAGGCATAATCCATTTCCCCATTTAAAAGCCATTTCCTGATTCTGTTTACGTCAGTGCTCTCAAGATCATCGATACTAAACGCAATACCCTTTGCTCCTGAAGCGGCTGTAACAGACAGACTGGATATGTTCTTTCTTTCCTGAAACGGATTTATAGTTTCTTCAATTACCTGAACTCTTTTTCTTCTGATAAAAGCCGTTTTTCTATTGAAGTTTCTGAATTGCATTGTGATCATTTTAGAATCAAAATATAATCCCGCATCTTTATATCTCAGCCAACCTAAAATTGTAGCCGGAATAATTAAAAGTGTCAGCAACCATCCGAAATCCCAGAAATACCAGGCTATTGGTATAGCAGCTAAAAGCAGGTAATTAGGTCTTCTCAGATATCTTAAAAAAGACCTTGATGGTGGTTTAACATCTAATTCAGGAATATGGAAATCCGATAAAAAACGATCGAAGAACTCGTGCATCATTGAGTGTGATATAAACGGAACCAACACTATAGAGCGTTCTTTTACATTTTGCTCAAAACCTGCACTTTCAACATATAACATACCACAACCTAATGGTTGTCTTAGAACTCCTTCAACAAACCGAATAGCCTGTATTCTGTCAAAAGGAATGGTTATATGCTTTCTCTCAATAAGACCGGAACGGATCAGGAGTTCTTTCTCGGTCTTTTTTACACTAAAGTCAGAATAATTAAAGATCACTCCCAAAAAGGAAAAAGTCCATGATACCAAAAGGATCACGATAACTATCGTAGCGACCAAGGTAAAGTTATTCAAACCGGGCAAAAGTCCTTGTATATACTCAATTGTTTCATCTGTTATCACGGCATCAAGTTGACCGGAAAGCGCTCCAAGAATGGAAGCAATTAAACCAAAATTTCCTGAAGTGAATGCTGCCATTACTAATTCTTTGGACGATATCTTCCATTCATCAAGAAATTCCTCTTCAGTATTAACTCCTTCATCTTCGAGTAACTCATCCCCTACTATTTTTACCCGATCATTGTTACGAAGTTCTCTTTTAAGCTCTTCTGCCTCTTCAAAGGTCATTGCGTTTATAGTGGCACTCTCCGTTCCTCCACCGGCGGTTTTTACTTCTACTTTAACCAGCCCGAAAACTCTCTGAACCAATCCTTCAGTCACATCAATAACCTGAATCCGTTCTTTAGCCATATAGACTTTTTTACGAACGAAAATTCCTTTTTTTATCTGTAGTTCACCCTCTGAAATTCTGTACTGAAACCTGTACCACCCTGCTATTCCTGAAAAGAACGTTAACGCCATTGTTCCCATCAGTACATAAACAAAATAATCTCCCCCGGCTTGACGTGTACCTACAAAAATAAGGATCAGGAATGTGACAAAATTTTGTCTTACAGCTGTAAAAAGGCGATCAACTGCTGCAGCCCAATGTTGCCTTCTGAATTCAGACATCTTCTTTAACCTGACGAACTAACTGAGAAATTTTATTACGTACCTCGGTTGCTGTTTCATCATCAAGCGCCGGAATTTCGTGTGTAGTAGCCGCGGTTGATATTTTTACTGATGACAATCCATATTTGCGATAGATCGGCCCCTGATTCGTATCAACATGCTGAACTCTGTTAATCGGGACTACCGTTCTTTTTTTGAAGACAAAACCTCTCAACAAATCAATTGCTTCATCATTGACCTCATAACGCCATCTTTGCCAACGTAGATTTGGAACCAACAAACCAATAAACAGGTACAGAACCAGAGAAGGAATCACCGAGAGAATAGAAAGAATAAGATCAAATTTATTTATTCCGATGGAGATTGATATATAAGCAATTGCAGGGGCAAACCACAGTAATCCAAAAATCAACGCGGAAAACCGCCACGCTTTAATTGCTTTCTTATCAATTCTGGATTCCGGAATATGATTGATCATTATATTTGCTCTGGATTTACTTCGATTCCTGGAGCTTCATGCTCCTTTACTGTAAACATAAGCAGTAAACCGATCAATAGCAGAACAAGAATAGCTGCCATTCCAAATCTTTGACTTCCAAACTGCACAGTTAATAAGCCTACTAAAAAAGGGCCAATAAATGAGGTTACTTTACCTGAAAGAGCTAATAACCCAAACATTTGATTGGTCAGATCAGGAGGAGACAATCTGGCCATAAAAGATCTTGATGCGGCCTGAATGGGACCAACAAAAATCCCCAGCACTAAACCCCAAACAATAAACCAGGTGACATCTTTAACAACGATAAGTGCAACTAATGGTATTAATAAGCCCAAGATCGAAGCATTGATAGTAAATTTACTTCCGGACTTATCATCCAGCCAAGCGAACCCGAAAGCGCCTAATCCGGCTGTGACATTTAACCCAATTCCAAACATCAGTATCTGTTCTTCGTCCATATCAAAAGTCCCTGCGGCATAAACACCTCCCATTGCAAATATGGTAACTACAGCATCATTATAAAACATCCTGGCGAACAGGAATTTTACAATGTTCTTAAACTTTTTCACTTCCTTAATTGAAATAATTAATTGAGCGAATCCAAAGCGAACTGATTCTACGATCTTTTTATTTAATGATGGATTATCAGGCGTTCTAAAAAATAGTGGTAAACTAAAAAGGGCATACCAGATTGCTGTTAATATAAATGTAGCCCTTACAGGTTCTGCAGCTTCGACATCCAGACCGAGCCAAAGTCCGTCTGTTTGAATAAAAGCCACCAAAGCCACCAGCAAACAAGCCAATCCACCGGCATAGCCCATTCCCCAACCCCAACCACTCCATCGACCTAGTTTATCAGCCGGAACCAAATCAGGAAGCATCGCGCTGTAAAAAATGAAAGCAAACTCGGCTCCAATTGTAGCCATGAATCCCATTCCAAGAGCAAACCATAATGAGTTTACCCCTGGCTCAGCATACCAAAGCAATCCACAAGCAATTACACACAAAACAGTAAAAGCTGCGATCCATGGTTTTCGTCTTCCCGCCTGATCTGCTATTGCACCAAAAACCGGCGCCCCGATTGCTATAACAAGACCTGCTATACTAATCATGTTTCCCCATTGAGCGGTACCAATTTCTACATTTTCAGCAATGGCTTTCGTAAAATAGGCAGCAAAGATGAATGTCTGAATAATTACAAAGTAGGAGCTGTTCGCCCAATCATACAGCGCCCATGCAAAAAGTCCTTTACCCTTTGGTTTTTCAATCATGAATGGTATCCGATTTCTTATGGAGTCCTAGAAACTAGGATTGTTGAATATCGGTTTAGAAAACAGAAAAGCAAAATAGGATTTTGTTCTAGTTTATAGTTTAGCTGTATTCATTTATTTACAGCTAAATCACTTTCCAATAATAGCGGAACCGTGTCCTTGTTTAGCACAATAAAAAAGCCCCACATTCCTGCAGGGCTCTTTAAGTGTTTAGTGTATCAACTAATTCTAACTATGTAAGTTAGTTTTCGAGTGCTGTCTTCCAGACAGTTTGATAGCCAAATTTTTCTTGTTCTTCAGTAAGGTCTTTCATCGATTGCTTGATCAAATCAACAATAACATCCTTTTGACCAATTCTATTTAGTGCATTTAAGTTGTTAAACTCTGACTTATCGAATGGCACGCCGGGTCCTTTTATACTTCCCTGCATCCAAACACTTGAAGTTCCGTCAAAAGATTGATCAAGGCCTTCAACTCGGTAGCTTACATTAGGCAAAAGCACAATTTTATTGTCATTATTTGCAGCAACCTGGTAGTTAATAACCACACTCATAACTGCATCTAAATTCATATCGCGCAATAACCGTGGCATTGTAGCATCATCAGCAATTAAGTTTGTTGTTCTGTCTCCAAGTGCTTCTAAGCCTGTAGCAATTAATCGCTTTGTGTTTCTTAGATTCTTTGCGATGTACTCTTTGTTGTTTTCGTCTTGTGGAGTATAAAATTCATTATAAATTGGATTAGTAGTAATCTCGTTTACCGATACCAAAGTCGCATTATAATCTTTTGTAAGTATGCTACTTAAGTCTGAGTATATATTCTCTAAAAACTGATTCCAGTATTCATCGTCTAATTGAGGGAATTCGAAGGTAGTTGTGGTGGTAGTAATTACGTTATATTTACCATACCCTGCATACCCATTCATATAGGATTCTTTTTCAGTTGTCTCTGTTTCTTTTTTATAAAGTGTTCCAGATACAGAGAGTGATGCAATGCCAATTCTTTTGATGTCTGTATTTAATGGGCGTGCATACCAAGCATTAGAAGACGAAGCTTCGTACCCAAATTTTCCATTCGATTCTTCTTTCTCTCCTCGTGCATTTATATAAGCTCTGCCTTCAGCATTTCCTGATACTGTTACAGGAAATGTGTCCATTGATGTGCTCATCTTCTTAAAATAAGAAAATGGTTGATTGGCTTTGCTTCTTTCATTTTCAACAATGCTCACTTGAAGATGATTTTCGCCTTCCAACCAATTTGTTACATCTTTGCCTGTTGGTCCGCCCCCGGCAATATGTTTATGCTTAAAAGCATCGGATGGCACCATTATCTTTCCATTAATAACCGTTGTTTGAAAGTTTGCAAAGCCCTTTGCGCCTACAGCTTTGGTAATTAATGCAACTGTAACTCTTTTTCCTTCAGCAGCAGCATCGTATTCTAATTCAATTTCAAGTGGAGCGGTTACATCAATCGTTGCAGATTCTGTATTTCCATTTACTTTTGTAATTCTTATTGCCGGTAAAGGTGATATTGTAAACTCTGTTGACTCCCCATTACTACTTGTAAGCACAACTTTTTTGGGGGATGTATCATCTCCATCAAAACGAGCATAATATGCTCCCCCACCATAACTTTTGGCTTCTTGTCCGTCAACAGTAACTGTTCCATCTAATGCAATTACACCTACAGCTCCGGCTGGCTTCACTAACTGTACACCAACCAAGTTCTCTCCTTCTTCCCAATCTTCGGTACCCAATGTTGTAATTCCTACATCTGCGGCATATACATTGGTTTGATACATTCCAATTGCTGCAATGTTATTGAAATCCGCCTCTTTTTTGGTCATGAATTTCAACGCCACTTTCCCTATCTGTTGCTGAACTGTGGCACATGAAAGCACCATCGTAGCCAATCCTAAAACCAGTATTCTTTTTGAAAACATTTTGCACTCCTTTTATTATTTCACTCGATCGTGAGTTGATGGAGTCAAAATGCTCAGAATGTTCTCGCTAATAAATCACCCGAATGGGGTATTTTGAAATTACCTCGTCAGCTTCTTGTAATGAATTCGTTGAGGTTGATCTTCAGAAATACCTAAGCGTTCTTTGCGATGCGCTTCATACTCTTCATAATTCCCCTCATACCAATATGTTTGGCTGTTACCTTCAAATGCTAAAATATGAGTAGCAACACGATCCAGGAACCACCTATCATGAGAAATAACCACTGCACAACCTGCAAATTCAAGCAGAGCTTCTTCCAAGGCACGGAGTGTATTTACATCCAGATCATTTGTCGGCTCATCAAGCAGAAGTACATTTGCACCTTCTTTCAACATTTTGGCTAAATGAACACGATTTCTCTCTCCACCCGAAATTTGGCTTGTTTTCTTTTGCTGATCACTTCCGCTGAAATTGAATCGAGCTACATAAGCCCTGGAATTAACCTCTCTGTTTCCGAGTTTCAGGATTTCGTGTCCACCTGAAATTTCTTCCCATATTGTTTTACTTGGATCTAACGGACGCTTCTGATCTACATAACCCAGCTCCACCGTTTCACCAATTTCCAGCTTTCCTGAATCGGGTTGTTCTTCCCCGATGATCATTTTGAATAACGTCGTTTTACCGGCACCATTCGGACCGACCACTCCAACAATACCACCCGGAGGTAATTGAAATTCCATGTCTTCAACTAGCAGCTTATCTCCGTATCCTTTCGCAACACCTTCGGCAACAATTACTTTAGTTCCAAGACGAGGTCCGGCAGGAATCACGATCTGCATATCATCGTTTCGCTTTTCCTGATCTTTTGCCAATAACTCTTCGTAAGAATTGATACGAGCTTTGCTCTTGGCTCTTCTCCCCTTTGGATTTTGACGAATCCACTCCAATTCCTGCTGTAATGTTTTCTGTCGATTAGATTCCTGCTTCTCTTCCTGACGAAGTCGTTCCGATTTCTGCTCCAACCACGAAGTATAGTTTCCTTTGAACGGAATTCCTTCCCCTCTATCAAGTTCCAGAATCCATCCTGCAACATTATCTAAGAAATAACGATCATGCGTTACAGCAATTACGGTTCCTTCATAGCGAGCTAAATGTTGCTCTAACCAACCTACTGATTCTGCATCCAAGTGGTTCGTTGGCTCATCCAGTAACAATACATCCGGTTTTTTGAGCAACAATCTACAAAGAGCCACACGACGTGCTTCACCACCGGAAAGTACTTTCACGGAAGTATCGCCGGGAGGACAGCGGAGAGCGTCCATTGCCTGATTGAGTTTTGCATCCAGATCCCAGGCATCAATTTGATCGATCTTTTCCTGAAGTTTTGCTTGCTTCGCGATAAGTGCGTCAAAATCTGCATCAGGATCACCAAAAGCAGCATTCACTGCTTCGTATTCATTGATGAGATCAACCGTTTCCTGAACACCTTCTTCTACAATTTCTTTAACTGTTTTTTCCGGGTCCAGTTTTGGCTCTTGTTCCAGATATCCAAATGTAATTCCTTTTTGAGAACTGATCTCTCCCTGATAATCCTGATCTACACCTGCGATCAATCGTAATAAAGTAGATTTTCCTGCACCGTTTAATCCCAGAACACCGATCTTGGCGCCGTAGAAAAATGAAAGATAGATATCCTTTAAAACGGTTTTATTTGGTTTGTGGACTTTGCTTACGCCCACCATCGAAAAAATTATCTTTTGATCGCTCACTGTACTTGTAGTTTGTTATGTATTAAAGTCATCCAGAGCGGCAGCGAAGGATCTACACATTAATCTGCATGTGAAGATTCTTCGGAAGTATCCTCAGAATGACTTTGAGAAAGAACCCAAAGGTACGGAGAGTTAAGGAGTTTTGAAGGGTGGAATTTTGAGAACTTCCAAATTTATTGAATAGATAAATCTCCCTTCGAAAGGGGCTCAAAATCTCGTCCAGAGATTTTGCGGGGGATGTCCGAACGGAGATGTTGTGAAGATTACTAATTCAAAAACCTCACAACATCCCTCGGATCATCCAAAGAACCGTTTGGATGATCATCTCCCTTCAAAGGGAGATTTATTTTTCGACTTCTTTTTCGATCAGCTCAGTTCTTTAATTTTGGATTTCAGAAATCGAATTACAGAATCCATATTCTTTTTTACATCAGCATCATTAATTCTGATAAAACGAACTCCAAGTTGCTCAAGGTGATATTGACGTTCGATGTCTTTGGCTTTTTGTTGAATGGTATTGTGAATGCTTCCATCAACCTCAATTGCTAACATGATTTCATGGCAATAAAAATCTACTATGAAATGACTGACCGGTACTTGTCGATGGAATCCTACTCCTAATTGCTTCCCATTTATCTCCTTCCAAAGCATTACTTCGCCGAGTGTAGAACTATTTCTTAACTCTCTGGCTCTCCGTCTTAATCTCGGATCATATGGTATAATGATATTCCTTTCCATACCAAGTAAGACAGATTCAAAGCCATTCCTTACAATAATTTTATGAAAAGCATCCAAATCCCCCTTCGAAGGGGGCTCAAAATCTCGTCCAGAGATTTTGCGGGGGATATCAGAACGGAGATGCTGTAAAATTTACTAACTAATAAACCTCACGACATCCCTCGGATCATTCAAAGGGAGATTTGGTTACGAGCTCGAATTTAAAAACGAAAACTACCCCGGATACCCGCTGCCACTAGTGATATAATCTCTCAAAGAATCAATTTCGCTTTTCTGATTTTCGATAACCGACTTTACCACATCACCTATGGAAATAACACCTACAAGTTTTTCATCTTCTAAAACTGGTAAATGACGGATTCTTTTGTTTGTCATTAATTGCATACACAGGTTCACAGAATCTTCAGGAGTTACACACACCACTTTATCTGACATTATCTGTTTTACAGCCGTAGTTTTGGAAGATCTTCCTTTTAGAATTACTTTATTTCGATAATCTCTCTCGGATATAATTCCTTTCAGAACATTATTGCTCATTACAACCAGCGCTCCAATATCCAACTCAGCCATCTTTTCAATTGCCTGATAAACCGAATTATCAGGACTTACAGAATAGATAACATTTCCTTTTTTCTGCAGAAGATTCTTAACAAGCATTGCATTCTCCGATAAATTGTTAGTGTACTATACAATTAAACATAGATTCTGAATTTTGCAAGAAAGCACTTCATATAATGCAATTTACATAATCATTATTCATGATTCGCTCACATTTACCGTATATTACCTTCTTCATCAAGACTTAATGTTCAAACTGATTTATGACCTACCTCTCCACAGAAAATCTGGGTAAAAAATACGGCCTTAAACTTTTATTCGAGGATCTCACTTTTGGTATCTCAAAAGGAGACAAAACTGCGCTCATTGCTCAAAATGGAGTTGGAAAATCAACTTTGTTAAAAATATTAGCGGGAAAAGAAGTTCCTGATTCAGGAGAGGTAATGATTCGAAACGGAATCAAAGTAGCTATTCTTGAGCAAGAACCTGAACTTGACGATTCCATGACCATCAACCAATTCATCTCGCATGGCGAAAATGAAATGGTGAAAGTTGTTCAGCAATACGAAAAAGCCGTAGCAGCACAAGCTGAAGATTACAATGAGAAAACTCAGGAAGCTTTTGATAAAGCGCTCGCAAAAATGGATGCTGCAAATGCCTGGGATTATGAACAACGACTGCATCAAATTTTAAGCGTATTAAATATTCATGATCTGGACCAGAGTATTAGTTCTCTCTCAGGCGGTCAGCGAAAACGTGTGGCTCTGGCATTTGCATTATTAGATGATCCTGACCTTTTGATCCTGGATGAGCCTACCAACCATCTGGATGTGGAAATGATCGAGTGGCTGGAAGCTTATCTTACCAAAAGCACCATGACGCTATTGATGGTAACTCACGACAGGTATTTTCTAGACAGAGTATGTAATCACATTTTAGAAATCGAAGACGGACAGCTTTATCACCATAAAGGGAATTACGAGTATTTTCTGCAGAAAAAAGCTGAACGAGAAGAAGTGTACGCTACCGAAATTGCCAAAGCCGGCAAGCTGATGAAGAAAGAGCAAGAGTGGATGCGTCGCCAGCCCAAAGCAAGAACAACTAAATCTAAATCCAGAATTGATGCTTTTTATCAAACGGAAAAGAAAGCGAAATCAGGAAAAGTAAAGCAAGAAGTCAAACTGGAAGTAGACATGTCCCGCATTGGTGGACAGGTTCTAGAACTTAAAAAAGTAAGCAAAAGCTTTGATGATCTTGTTATTCTGAAAGACTTCGAATACTCTTTCAACAAAGGAGAACGAATCGGGATCATCGGAAAAAACGGAGTTGGTAAAAGTACATTCCTGAAGATCATTACCGGTGAAGAACCTGTTGATTCGGGAGAAGTTGAAACCGGACAAACCATTGTTTACGGACATTACAAACAATCCGGTATTGAGATCAAAGAAAAAGAACGAGTGATCGATGTGATCAAAGAGATTGCGGAAGTGATCGTATTGGCAAACGGTGATACTATTTCTGTTTCTCAGTTTTTGGAGCATTTTATGTTCGATTCCAAGATGCAATATACACCTGTGTCAAAATTAAGCGGTGGAGAGAAACGTCGCCTTGGTTTGATGATGGTTCTGATCAAAAACCCGAACTTCCTGATCCTTGATGAGCCTACAAATGATCTTGATCTTATCACTTTAGAAAAACTGGAAGGATTTCTTTCCAACTTTGGCGGTTGTTTGATCATTGTATCTCATGATCGTTATTTCATGGATAATTTGGTGGAACACTATTTTGTGTTTGAAGGAAATGGGGTGGTTAATGATTTCAACGGGACGTATTCTGAATACAGAGCTTTAAAATCTGAACAAGAAAGTGAGGGAAAAAGCAGTTCCTCAGAAAACAAGAAATCAGATCATCCCAAACCATCAAATTCTGATCCGGAGAAACTCAGTTTTAATGAACGAAAAGAATATCAAAAGCTGGAAAAAGAGATCGAAGAACTGGAAAAGAAAAAATCTGCAATTCATCGCCAAATGAGCAATTCAGATCTTGATTATGAAAAACTTCAGGAGCTTTCCGAAACATTCAGTGCTTTAAAGGAAGAATTGGAAGAAAAAGAGTTTAGATGGCTGGAGTTGGCGGAACGAGCGTGATGAATAACCAATAACCAATAACCAATAACCAAATAATATACTTTTAGCTCTTTTACAGAGAATGTCTTTTATTTAGCTCGTATTCAATCCCAGTAAATAATCAGATATTTTGAGTATTAAAGAAAAATTCGCCGACCCTGACATCAGAAAGAAAATTGTTCAGGGTGCCATTCTTACATTTATCATCTCCGTTATTGCGATTTATTTTTCAGACGGCTTTGTTCAGGAAAATGGTCATTTCGGGTTTTGGTCGATTACTCCTCCATTGCTTGCCATCTTTCTTGCTTTTTATACCGGAGAAGTAGCTAGTTCTTTGTTTCTGGGAATATGCCTTGGAGCCGTAATTTCTAATAAAATCAATGTAGTTCAGGAATTTCTGATTCCATCTATTGGTACAGAAAGTTTTGCCCTTATTCTTCTGGTTTATCTCTGGGCATTAGGTGGATTGATCGGTATTTGGACAAGGACAGGTGGCGCCGAAAAATTTGCACGATGGGCCAGTGAGAAAATGGTTAAAGGTCCTGTTTCTGCTAAACTGTTTACCTGGTTTATGGGAATTGTATTCCATCAGGGCGGAACGATAAGTACTATTCTTACCGGAGCTACTGTTCGCCCAATCGCCGACAAACACAAAGTTTCTCATGAAGAACTTTCTTATGTAGTCGATTCAACCGCTTCACCTATTGCAACGCTGATTCCATTTAATGTATGGCCTATTTATGTAGCAGGTTTGGTGATCGGTACCAATGCTCTTTTCGAAACTACTCAGGATGGGATCAATTTTTTCTTAACAGCTCTTCCTTTTAATTTCTATGCCATTTTTTCCATTATTCTAACGCTCCTTTTTGCATGGGAAAAACTTCCTTGGATTCCCGGTAAGCAAATGCGGGAAGCTATTCGTCGTTCACGAGAAGAAGGTAAATTAGACAGAGACGGAGCTACACCAATGGCTGCGGATGAACTTACTGAACAAAAAATTCCGGAGGGCTATAAACCCGGATTGATCGATTTCTTCGGTCCGATCGGAACATTACTTGGTGTTGCTATTATCCCTTTCTTTTATACATTCTTCGTTCTTGATTTGGGCGACAATGCTTCCCTGTTAATCGCAGAAGCATTTGTTTTAGCTGTCCTGGCAGGACTTATAATAGCAGTTGCCAAAGGCATGAAATTACAAGATGCCATTGATGGTTTTGTGGATGGGTGTAAAGGTGTAACCATTGGCGCCATTATTCTGGCATTTGCCGTTACACTTAAAGAAGTCGCTGATGCCGTTGGAACCGCCGCTTATGTAGTTGATATAGTAGGTGGGATTATCAACCCGATTATTCTTCCCGGATTGCTCATGGTTTTCTGTATGATCATCGCGTTTTCCACCGGAACTTCATGGGGAACCTATGCGGTGGTATTTCCCGTAGCTGTTCCTCTGGCTTGGGCAATAGTTCCTGACCCATTTTTTCTCACATTGTGCTTTTCAGCGGTGATTGGTGGTTCCGTGTTTGGTGATCAATGTTCCCCTATTTCAGATACAACCATTTTATCTTCTTTAGCAACAGGATGCGACCTTATGGATCATGTGAAAACACAGTTTCCATTAGCAATGGTTGCCGGCAGTTTAGCTATTGTGATGTACTCTGCTTTGGTGTTTTTCTTTGTTTGATTTTATATGTAGGGAAGTAAAATTTTACGTCCCTACATATTGAAAATAAATTCTACTCGTTCAAATACTCTGCATTGGAACCGTAGTTCTTGATTTGATTGGTTATGATCCTACGGAGACCATCGGGTCCTGGTTAAACAGTAGTGACGCAAAATTTTGCGTCACTACTGTTTTGAAAATGCCCTATCACCAATCAATCTCTAAGATCCTTCCCGGCGTCCATGGTGCATTAGTTTGATTTAGCATACGATCAATTGTAGGAATATCAGTATTCATGATTTCCTTCAACATTTCGATTACTGGTTTTAGCTGTTGCTTTGCTATTTCAGCAACACGTTTTGATGTCCCGGTTGGATCAGAGGTTGAAGACGTTCCTGCTCCGATTGCTGTATTGATTCTGGAATTCAAAGAAGGACCTTGTTGTATTTCAAGTCGACCTTTAATTCTGTCTCCGGTCAATATCAAACTGATCTCATCCAGCTTTTTTTCTAACTGATTGATATCAGAAGCCAAGCCGGATGGAGCATTACTTCCAAGAGCTTTTAACGCTCCTTTGTAATATTGAAGTCGTTCATAAGCTTCTCCTGATGCACTTCTTGCACTATTAGCTGCTTTAGAAAGTTGATTCAGTTGTTTGTGAAATGCCAGCATCGCTTCAGGATCTTCTGCCGGTAAAGTTACATTGCCTAGTGGTCTTACTTCAAAATTTTGAGCTTCTGTGAGCTGAGTAACTTCTCCGTCAATGCTTTTTGATAACTCAACAGTATACATTCCCGGAAGAACCATCAATCCTGAATCAAAATCTTTAGCTGCAGTTGCATCTCCTCTTTCCAAGCTTGTGATCTGAGGATACTTCAGATCCCACCAAATTCTGTTGATCCCTTTTCTTGGAGAGGTTTTTAATTCGCGAACTACTTCTCCATTGGCATCCTTAACTGTAAAGATCAGGAATGGTGCCTCTTCCTCTTCTTCCGCCTTCAACTGTTCGTAGGCTGGATAATAAACTGTCTCTCCGTCTTTTCGTTTCTTGGCTTCTTCTGCTTCACGAATAGCTTTTTTAGTTTTGTATCCGTCTTTCAAGTAATAAGTAAATGCCGCTCCGAACTCAGGGTTTTCACCCAAAAAATAATCCTCGCCCTGAAATCCTTTTGGTCCCAACCAACTGATGGTATTACTTGCTGCAATTCTGCTGTACGGCTGGTATTGATAAGCATATCTTGTAGAAAATAAATGAGCTTCTTTGTCTGCAACTTCTTTTGATAATTCCTGAAGAGCAGAATAATCATCCATCACGTAAAAACTACGACCGAAAGTACCTAAAACCAGATCATTCTCCCTTTTCTGGATATCAATATCGCGAACGGCTACAGTTGGCAATCCTTTGTTCAATTCTTTCCAGTAGTCACCACCATCTATGGAAGCAAACAAGCTGAATTCTGTTCCAACGAATAACAGATTCCCTGTTTCAAAATCTTCTGCAATAGAATACACTGAACCTCTTTCCGGCAGATTATTCGCTATTGATTTCCACGACTTACCTAAGTTTGTACTTTTTAAAATGTACGGCTTAAAATCGCCGTTCTTGTGATTATTAAATGCTACATAAACGGTATTTCTGTCGTGCTCTGATGCGATCAACTCATTTACATACACCATATCAGGCACTCCCGGAAATTTATCGTATTTCATCCAGGTTTCGCCACCATCTTCTGATACATGAACCAATCCGTCATCGGTTCCGGCGTACAATAGGTTTTCATCCAGAGGAGATTCTGCAAGTGCAACAATACTTCCATACACTGAAGTAGAAGCATTTTTCGCGATAGCGTCCATCGGCCACACTTTATCCATCACTTCGAATGTATTTCGATCCAGTTGGCGCGTAAGGTCGCCACTAACTTCTCTCCAATTTTGTCCCATATCATCACTTCTGAGAACACGATCGGATGCAAAATAAAGTCTCTTATTATCATGAGTACTTATAAAAAAAGGAGAATCCCAGTTCCAGTTATAATCATAATCAGCATCAGGAGCTTGCGGCCTGATATTCTGCTGTTCACCACTTTGCTTGTCAAACCGTGCTAATCCACCATACTGCGATTGTGCATACACAATATTCGGATTGGTTGGATCAACATGCGGTTCAAATCCATCACCAAGTACGGTTACAAACCATTCATCATCGTTGATTCCGGTTGTGGCGTTTGTTCGGGAAGGTCCACCCAAAGTGAAGTTATCCTGAGTTCCGCCGTAGATATTATAAAAAGGCTCTGCATTATCAGCGGCTACTTTATAAAATTGAGTTACCGGAAGATTAGTGAAAAATCTCCACGTCTTTCCACGGTCAAACGACTCATACACTCCACCATCATTCCCGTTCAGCAAGTGATTCGGATTATCCGGATTGATCCAAAGCGCATGATTATCAATATGTTTATTCTTCTCGCCTACATTGTTGAACGTCTTTCCACCATCTTCAGAAACTCCGGAATACGTATTCATCACATACACCAGGTCAACATCTACAGGATCTGCGATCACTTCCTGATAATAATTTCCGCTTGATGAATAATTACTCTGCTTTTCCCACGATTCTCCTCTGTCATCAGAACGATAAAAGCCGCTTTTGCCTGATTCGGCTTCAACCACTGCATAGACCACATCCGGGTTAGCCGGCGAGATATCCATTCCGATTCTTCCGATGTCTCCGCTTGGCATTCCTCTCATGGTTTTCTTCCATGTTTTTCCGGCATCCGTTGATTTATAAACTGCAGATTCAGGTCCTCCACTGATATAAGTAAATACCCTTCTTCTTCTCTGGTGAGCCGTTGCATACAATACATCAGGATCTCTTGGATCCATATGAACTTCATTTACTCCTGTGTGCTCGCTGATCTCCAATACTTTCTCCCAATTCTCGCCACCATCCGTAGTTTTGTACAGCCCACGATCTCCGCCGGAACTCCAAAGCGGTCCCGTTGCTGCTACATAAACCACATCCGAATCTCTGGGATCAATTTCTATCATTCCGATATGCTCAGAATTCTTCAATCCCATGTGTTTCCAGCTTTTGCCTCCATCAATAGATTTGTATACTCCATCGCCGTAAGCCACACTTCGCTGATTGTTATTTTCTCCCGTTCCAACCCAAACCACATTGTGATTGTTTGGATCCATCGCTACAAAACCGATGGAGTAAGAGCCTTCGTTATCAAAAACCGGCTTAAGCGAAATCCCACCATTCTCCGTTTTCCAAACTCCACCTGATGCCGTTGCAATATAAAACTCACTGTGGTTGTCAGGATTTACAGCAAAATCCGAGATCCTTCCGGAAGTAAAGGCCGGTCCAATGCTTCTGAACTCGAGGCTATTCCAGGCAATATCATAACGGGAGTCTTTATCTGATCTTTGGGCAAAAAGTGATGTTGCGCTGATTATCAACACAAGGGTAAGTAAGGAAGTAAATCGTTTCATCTTAATCTGATTGATTTCTGATAGTTAGTGGCTTAGAATAATTAAATATGAGTTCTAATGTGTTTAAAATTTGTATTTGGGCGTTTGCAAATCCAAGCCCGACACCCTCGTGGGAGGACTTGTTAGGGTTTCTTAAAAAAGAATTCGATCATCTCGCGGCGAATGCCCGAGATCTGGATTGTGTGCAAGGGTTTTAATCTAAATTCAGGTTCCATCCTTTCTAGGGATGACCTGATTCGAGTTTAATGAGATCTTATTGTACATCTTCAAGATTTCAAAAAAGCCTCAAACTACACCGACCTTTAGAATTATTGGCGAACTAAGGAATTGAATCCTATTAATAGGCCACAGAATCACTAAAACACGGAAAGGATAAACCACAGAGTGCACAAAGGTTTTGAGATGAAGAAGCTTAATATTCTCTGTGGTCTTTGTGGTTAGAAAGGGAAACCAGGGTGGTCCGGTTCTTCATCAATAACTAAAGCAAGTTAAAGTCATCTCGCGGCGTATGCCCGAGATCTGAATTTATATGAAGACTGCACTCTTGATAACGATCCAGATTCCGACATCACAGACGCATCCTTATCATGCTAACTTATCCGTCTTAAGTCCTAACCCGGTCAATCAATCCTTCCATTCAACTGCTTCTGAAGCTCTTTCCAGTTTGGCAGAAATTGAGTCATGAAATTTTTGAAACGCTGATTATGCAAACGTTCATGAAGATGAACCATCTCGTGAACTACCACATATTCCAGTAACTCCGGAGATTTTTTTGCCAGTTCTAAACTCAGCCAGATTCTTTTATCCCTGATATTACATGTTCCCCATCTGGTTTTCATTTTTTTAACGCCGAACTCATTCACCGAAACCTTCATGATCGGCTCCCATTTTTTGATGAGCTTAGGGATCTCATTTTTCAGGTGAGTGCGATAAAATTCATGGATCGCCTTTTCTTTTTGTTCTTTGGTCAGTTCTGACTTTGAAGCAAGAATCATTGCCTGATCCTCTATCCTCACTGAAGTCTTTTTAGCATCGGTTCTGAGATGAAGTTTATACTCCTCTCCCCGGAAAGATAATCGCGCCCCTTCTACATAATTTATGGGAAGCTCTTTTTTGGCAGGAGGAATCTTTTTAGAGAGATGTTTTTCGATCCAGCTTCTTTTGGATTGAACAAAATCAATAAGTTCTTGTTCGGAAACTCTGAACGGACAAGAAACCCTGATCTTTTTAGTGACGGTATTCACTTTCAATCTAAGGGTCTTGATCCGCTTTCGGGTGACCTGAATTTTATTCCCGTCAACTAATAATTCGTAGGTAGTTTCTGCCTTCTTTCTTCTGAACATTTCAGACGATAGGAATTATCTCTTCAAATAGAAATACCGTTCTCATTCAAGCGTAAGAATGGGCATTTAATCCGTAGGGACAATTCATGAATTGTCCCTACGGATTATGAAATCAATTTCAGCCAGTCAGTTTGCTTTAGTTCAGATATAGGAAAGAGGTTAAGAGTTTGTTAGACATTTACTTGATTTTGGTAAAGATTCCATACTCTTCTTCAACGTAGAATTTAGACTGATTTTCTTTGTTGAAATCTCGAATAATTACTACTGATTTAAGCTGATCATTTTCATGAATGAGTTTCCATAATTTTGGGCGTTGAAAATTTTGATGGTTGTCCATCTCTGGATTGTCAATTTCAGGATAAAATAGAAAGACAGAATCTGCCTCTATCCAAAATCTCCCTGAAGATTCCTCAGATAATTCACAACTGAAAGTAGTAAATGTAGAATCTTTAAAGCTTAGTATATCTTGGCAATCTCCAAAATCGTACATAAGCCATTTTGTACCAATCAGAGAAGGCTCTTGATTTGAAATATTTGCAAGACCAAAAACTGATATCAAACAAAAAAGAAAAAGGGAAAGGAGCTTCATTTTACCTCAGTTTGTGAAAAATGTATAACATATTACTACCCGAACAAGAATCCCCTTATCCGCTCAGTTAACATCGCTGAAACTTCGTAAAAATGCTAGTTTTAAAAACTCCGGATCAGTGTGCTCTATCCGTAGGGGCAATTCATGAATTGCCCCTACGGAGTATGAAATCAATTCCTTGCGAGAAATTACTTTTTTAGTCGCTTGGACTACAGTCTACACACTTACTTTTCAAGCTCGTTTAGTTTCTGATATCGAAAAGATTGAATAGAATCTATTAAAGGCTCATAACTCAGTATTTCTGTACCTTCTTTATCGATATTTCGAATCTCAACTAATTGGTATGACCAAGGTGAACCTTGTATAAGATGAAAGTAAAATGAAAGGATAAAGCCCACATCATCTTGAAACCACAATGTAGATACTTGATTCGAGTAGGTTATATATTTACCAATAGAATCGACATAAACAGTATCTACAGACTCTACAATTCTGTTTAATTCATTGGGCTCTAAATATAATTCTGCTCTTAATGAAAGAGAGTCTAAATTAACTGGAACCCCTTTTATTAACGTGTCTGAGATAACTGTTGTGTCTTTTTTCCCAAGAACTTCTGGAGAAGTTGAAATCTGTTTCCAAGTATATACCTGATACTCCTCATGAGGGATATTAAGTTTTGATTCTTCACAATTCCAGAGGAACAGAATTGAAAAGAAAAGGAATAAGATTGAATAGAGTTTCATTAACTAGATTAATGTCGGTATCGTTATAAAAGTTTTCTGGATACTTATGTTATCTCTTTTTCAATGAGTTTTTCCAATTCTTGAACTTCAAATTCTCTCATATAATCAGGTAAGATCAAATTTATCCAATAATCAATCTGTTTTATAAAGCCCCTCACGGTATCTGTATTTTTATTTATTTTCAGGACGCTTTCAACACAGAAGCCTGCAACATAAGCGCCAGCTTTAGTTCCATCCTCGTCTTGCAACTCAGTTGCCAACAAGAAGAACCTATCACCTACAGAATAATTATATCTTCTAAATTCACGAATGCAGGCAGATTCAGTACCATCAACTAATGAAACATTTTCACCTTCAGAACTATTCAAATAATCTTTGATAATTTTAAATTTCACTAGTTCCACATCTTCCATTTCAAAATAAGTGCCTTTATAGAATTCTGAAATCTCAGCAACTACCAGAATGTTATTTGTATCGGATTTTATTGAACTCAACGCGCTTTTAAAACTAGTTCCTGAGCATGAACACGCATAAGAATTGGTAATTCCGATGTAGAAAATGACAAAAAAGGAAAAGAGTAGTTTTCTCAAGTTGTTAGACTATATAGATATTAAACCGAACAAGTATTTACGTTATCCGTTCAGTTAACATCGTTGAAACTTCGTAAAAATGCTAGTTTTAAAAACTCCGGATCAGTGTGCTCTATCCGTAGGGACAATTCATGAATTGTCCCTACGGATTATGAAATCAACTTCAGCTAATCAATTTGCTTTAGACCAAACATCGGTAAGAAATTAAATTTAATCCTGTTTAGAACTTGCAGAAATACTCACCAATTTCCACTTACAGGAATTTCTGGACCACACCTGAACTCCCCCACCGGCTACTCTGATCCCTTGCCCTCCGTTTAGTGTAATTTTCTGCTCATATTCATTAATAAGAACAACTGTATTTTATCGATCAAAGAAATTTTAACTATCGGAAACACCAGACTGTCGCTACTTTCGATCATTTGAAAACCCGGAATGACGGATGCTTTAAAATCTTCAAACGATTCCCAAACGGTTCCGTCTGCATTTAAGCCTGAGAAATTATTTTCATCAAAGTGATTGAAATAGGATTCCCAATCCTGAACTTTTGTGGATTCTACCAAGCTATCAAAAGATGCTCCGACTTCAGTCTTGATTTGGATTTTCTCGGTGTCGGTTAATTTTTGATCTTGAACCTTACAATTAATCAACAACATGGAAATAGCTAATAGGAAGATTATTTTAGTCAATATGTTAATGGGTTAGATTGTTTATTCGGAGCAGGAGCTCCGTTCGTTTCTCCCAAGCAGGAGCTTGGGAAAGAGGTTAAGATGTTAGGTGATTCGAGATTTTTGAAGGAAGAGGTCGTGCCATTCAAACCATTTCCAAAAACCCATTTCATCATTTTCTGAATATTTCCTAGCTAACCCAAACGAATTTAAGGACAACCTATCTTTATTAATTTCTTCAAAAACCCAATTTTCAAACTCATCAAAATCAAAATTATTAAGGCTATCTAAATCAGAGATATTATAAAAATACTCAGCTAACCGAATGCCATTGATTAGATTTTGAAAAGAAGAAATTGATACGTTACCAATCCACATTGCAGGTCTTTCTCGAACAACTTCAAAGAAAGTAGGCCAATCTTTTATTCTATCAATCGGAGCAATTTCTGACATTTATATAAATTTGGCTTAAAAGTGCCTTACATATTATTACCAATACACGAATTTTCCTCATCGCTCAGCATCACACAAAGAATGCCCTTTTCACCCTTCACCCTTCACCCTTCACCCTTCACCCTTCACCTACAACGGCAAATTATCATGCTTTTTCTTCGGCACGGTGTCCACTTTGTTTTGTGAAACTTCCAGAGCTTTGATCAGTTTGGATCGGGTTTCTTCCGGTTTGATCACATCGTCAATAAATCCTCGAGCAGCTGCTCGGTAAGGATGCGCAAACTCTTCAGCGTATTGTGCCTCCAGTTCTTTTTGCTTGGCTTCAGGATCGCCGGCTTTTGCAATTTCTCTTCGGAAAATGATCTCAACCGCTCCTTTACTTCCCATTACTGCGATTTCAGAAGTTGGCCATGCTACGTTGTAGTCGGCACGGATATGCTTGGAGTTCATCACATCATATGCTCCGCCATATGCTTTACGCGTAATTACCGTCATTTTCGGAACCGTTGCTTCACAGAACGCATACAGTAGTTTTGCACCGTCTTTGATAATTCCACCCCATTCCTGATCGGTGCCCGGTAAGAATCCCGGAACATCTTCAAATACCACCAACGGAATATTGAATGCATCACAGAAACGAACAAATCGCGCCCCTTTTTTGGAAGAATTGATATCCAACACGCCAGCCATCGCCAGCGGTTGATTCGCTACAATTCCGATGCTTCTTCCACCCAAACGGGCAAACCCAACTACGATATTTTCAGCGAATTCTTTGTGTACTTCGTAGAAACTCTCTTTATCAACAATTCCTTCGATCACATCTTTGATATCGTAAGGTTTGTTCGGATTTAACGGCACAATATCATGCAGTGCTTTTGCTTTAGAAGAATCCGGTTCTTTGGATTCTATCATCGGAACTTTTTCTTCACAGTTCTGCGGGATATACGACATCAACGTTCTGATATCCTGCAAACAAACCGCATCATTCGGAGTTGCAAAATGTGCTACTCCTGATTTTGAGTTGTGCGTCATGGCACCACCCAGTTCTTCCGAAGTCACTTCTTCATGCGTAACGGTTTTTACCACATTCGGTCCCGTCACGAACATATAACTGGTATTTTCCACCATGTAAATGAAATCCGTTAACGCCGGACTGTAAACTGCTCCACCTGCACATGGTCCCATAATTGCGGAGATCTGAGGGATCACGCCTGAAGCCATACTGTTTCTCCAGAATACTTCAGCATAACCGCCAAGCGAAGAAACGCCTTCCTGAATTCTTGCTCCACCTGAATCATTCAAACCGATTACCGGAACACCGTTTTTGAGCGCCAGATCCATCACTTTACAAATTTTCTCAGCATGTGTTTCGGAAAGAGAACCGCCAAATACCGTAAAATCCTGACTGAATACATACACTGGCTTACCATGGATCTTTCCGTGACCGGTTACTACACCGTCTCCCAGAAATTGTTGCTCATCCAGACCAAAAGCGGTACTTCGGTGCGTTACAAAAGCGTCTATTTCATCGAACGAACCTTTATCGAGAAGCAGGTCGATGCGTTCTCTTGCAGTAAGTTTTCCTTTCTCGTGCTGCTTTTCGATGCGGGCTTTTCCACCACCCAGTTTCGATTGCTCACGTAGTTTTTCAAGACGTTCTACTTTTTCGTTCTTTTCCATAGTTAGTTAATCAGGATTTATACTCTTTAAAATAGGATTGCAACGTATCAATAAATTCGCTGGCCTCTTCCGAGAACATATCCACTTTTTGTTTGCTGAAAATTTCTTGTTGTAAAAATACAGAGGCTTCGTTCCAATTATCAAATTGTCCCAGCTCATTGATTCCCCGGTCGTATGCTTTTTGTTTTCCGGAAAATACATCGCTTACCCAACGATCCTCGCTGTCCATAAGATACTCATTCAATTCCATAGTGGCTGAACTGTCTTCAACTGCCACTTCTTCCATAAATATCTCATCGTCTTCATCTTCAACGAGCAGTGTATTGTAAGTGGGTTCAGATTCAGGTTCTTCCTCTTCTTCCCGTGAAGCCATCATCACTTCCATCTGATCTTCACTCAAAAACTGAGCCCACATTGGCTTTTCTTCTTCATCTTCTGAGCTTTCCTCCTCTTCAGAACTGATATGTTCTTCCAAAATCGGATCTTTGGTTTCTTCGTCCGATTCGAAGGCATCCTGAATCAGATCGTCTTCCTCTATCAATTCACTTTCAAATTCTTCATCGCCCTGAACTACTCCTTCATATGAATCCTTAGCCTGATCCAAAATAGAGGTCAGGTTAGATTTGAATGCTTGTTTGTCTTCTTTTTGATTGCTAACCGGTTCGGAATCCTCTTCTTCTTCTTCTGCATTTTCATCTTCACTTAAGAAGATATTATTCAATGATTCCGAATCATCCACATTATCAAATACCAGAGTTTCTTCCTGTTCGATATCTCCAAGAATCTCGTTGATATCCGGTTCCACAGCTTTGGACTGAAACAAGCTTGCTAAATTTTCTTCTGCCTCTTCTACCTCTTCCGGAATTTCTTCCTTTGCTTCTTCTGCTACTTCAGCTGGTTTTGTTGATTCCAATACTGCATTAGCTTCACTTTCCTGTTCTTTGATCAATTCCATTTTGAAGTTCTCGGTCGAAAGCATTTCAATGAAGGTACTTTGCGTAACTGCTACGTCAATAGAAGAGAAAATGTCGGCAGTATTATCGAAACCTTTATCCCTGAAGAATCTTTGTAAAAGCTCCGGAGCAAGTTTTCCTCCGCAAAGAGAAAAAAACATTTCCAGTTTTTGAGACCAGTTTTCGGCGGTATAATCAGATACGATCCGGGCATCTAAATTTGAAACCAGACTTTGGCATCGTTCTATGGTCAGTTCATCCAGCTCTCTTTTCTTCATATAAAGAGGAATCGCGGTTCCGAAATGTTTGTAAACCATGAGTCTGGCACAACGCTTACTTACTTCCTCAAATGAAAGCACTGTTTCTTCCCGAAAAATATAAGAAGCGATGTTCTTTCGTGGTTCAACAAGAACAGAAACTATATCGCTAACCGTAGCATGCAGAATATCATACAACTTTTGGTGCGGTATAACGGAGCAGCTTATGGCCGCATTTTCAAAATCGTTTTGAGCACTAACGAACAACTTATTTCCCGTATCCACCCAAACAGATTCTGTCCTTTTAAGATCTGACAGCACTTTGTCTTCCAGTAAAAGGCGAATTCTTTCTACAATGTAGACAGGTATTTCTGCCTTCAATAGCTGTTGAGGTGAGTAAAACGGACGCTCTGTTCCGATCTGTCCTGTAAATTTATCGGTAATTTGGTCAATGACCTTTTGCATGGAAGTAAGATGATTTTGGTGAACGAAAATAATGCCTAGAAAGTGGCATTACAACACGAATCTTTCCATCATAGTATATTTTTGCATTATACTTTCTACCTTTAGCGCATGATTTCACTTTCGGTCACAGGACTTACCAAAAAATATAATCGGAAAATGGTTTTTGAGGATGTTCAATTCGGACATAATTCCGGGATACTAGGCATTTCAGGATCAAATGGAAGTGGAAAATCTACCTTGATGAAATGCCTTGCAGGATTACTCAGACCTAACTCCGGAACCATTGAGTGGAAACTGAACGGCGACCTGCTATCCCAAACCGAACTTAAAGATCACATCGGTTATGCTGCTCCGTACATTTCTTTGTATGAAGAGCTTACTGTTCTCGAAAATCTGGAATTTCTTTCTGAAGTAAGTCGGCAACATCTGAACGAAACGGACATTCAGCAATTACTCAGCAAAACAGAAACCGATTCTCTTAAAAACAAGTTGTACAAATCTCTTTCTACGGGACAACAACAGCGCGTGAAACTGGCTTCTTCCCTGATCCGAAATCCTGAAGTGTTGTTTTGGGATGAACCCGGCTCCAATCTGGATTCGAACGGACATGCTTTAGTTCAGCGTTTGCTTGAAGAACAAAAAGAAAAAGGTTGCCTGGTCTTTCTCGCTTCCAATGATCCTGATGAAATTGCTCTTTGTGACGAAAAGATAGTGTTGGGTGATTAGTGTTTAGTTTTTAGTTATGAGCTGATAGTTTTAACTTCTGCCACTAGCAAACTTAAAACTGAGCACTAAAAACTAACCACTCCCACATTGATTTCACAAAAAGACCAAGACCTCGCAACACTTATTCTTGAACACAGCACTCAACTTCAGAAAGGTGAGAATGTAATGGTTCAACTCATCGGCTTAAACGGTATTGATTTATTAAGAGCTTTGGTGGAACAGATTCGCGATAAAGGTTCGCATCCCTTTGTACAAATCGAAGACACAGAAACGCAGCGTTTGTTAGTTGAGAAAGGCGACACTGATTTTTGGAAGAATCAGGCTTCTGTGGATCAACTTCCGCTTATGAAACAGATGGATGTGTTTATCGGAATTCGTGCTTCTGAAAATATCTATGAGAACTCACAGGCAAGTAAAGACGCAAACAAAGCATATTCAGAAAACTTCCTTAAGCCTGTTCATTTTGATGAAAGAGTGAATAACACCAAGTGGTGTATCATGCGTTATCCATCTCCGGCTTTTGCGATGAATGCCAAACTCCCAACCCGTGAGTTTACCAAATTTTATTATGATGCTTGTTTAGTTGATTATGCCAAGCTGAAATCAGCTATGGAGCCTTTGGAAAAAAGATTACGTGCCACTGATGAAATTCATTTGAAAGGCGAAGGAACTGACATCAAGTTTTCGGTAAAAGGACAGAATTGGGTTCCTTGCTTTGGTGCTCACAACATTCCTGATGGAGAGATCTTTACTTCACCGATCCTGGATTCTGTAAACGGTCACATTACATATGCTCCATCGGTATATCAGGGAAAACCATTCGAGTTTGTGAAGCTGGTTGTAGAAAACGGTGTAGTTATAGATTTCGATTCATCCAATAATGATGCATTGAAAGATATTTTAGATACTGATGAAGGCGCTCGCAGATTTGGGGAATTTAGTTTTGGAACTAATCCTGTGATCGAAAAGCCGATGTACGATATTCTATTTGATGAAAAGATCTATGGTTCCAATCATTTAACGCTTGGCAAAGATTATGAGATCGCACCAAACGGAAATTCCAGCAATATTCATTGGGATCTGGTTTGTATTGGCGCCGATGTATTTCTAGATGGAGAACTCATCCGTAAAGGAAGAAAATATGTAACAGGTGATTTGAAAGGATTGAACCCGGAGAATCTTCTCAAATAAAAACCATGCTAGATCTTGAAGGTTTCAAAAAATCCTGTTCCAATGAAGCGTATAAAGCTTTAATAAAAAATAAGCTATTTGATAATAGTTTTTTAAAAAGCTTCGGTTTTCTAGTTAAAGTACATTCTTACAAAATAACTCTTGAAGGACTTCCACGGGGATGGGCATTCGTATTTAGTAAAGATAATATTTCAATCTTTATATGCCGTAGCATAGAAGATGAACTCCCTCTTATTTGGGTTTCATGCGATAATAATACTCATTATGCTCAAAAAAGCATCGAAGAAATAGCTGAAATGCTTGGATTTGAAAAAGGTTTGTTTAGATATGAAATAAGCAGCAAAATTGAAGAACTCAACTTTTTTAAAAAGATATTATATAAGCAACAGCACAAGAAAAATTTGAAACGCGAGTTTGATAAAAAAATCGAGGACTCTGGAAATTTTCTCTTAAAAAACTATGACAAAGTAATTAGATTAGTAGAAAATTTTCAAAACCTGGAGCCGATCACTTCCAGAAAATCATTTAGATGAATGAAAAAAACCATCCTCATATATGGTCTTTCATTAGCAGTACTCGTTTTCTTGCTTGAGTATTTCGAGTATCGGTATTTTGTACATGAACTTTCTACCGAAGTTTTCGTTTTTCTGATTGCCCTTATTTTTACCGTACTTGGATTGTGGGTTGGGAAAAAGCTGACTAATCAAACGAAAATAGAACCTCCACCTTTTGAGCAAAATGAAAAAGCCATCCGGTATTTAAAGATCAGTGAACGGGAACTGGAAGTGCTCGAATTAGTTGCTCAGGGATTATCTAATAAGCAGATCTCCAACAAACTCTTTGTCTCTGTAAATACAACCAAAACCCATCTCTCTCATCTCTACGAAAAACTGGATGTAAAACGCCGAACCCAAGCGGTTGAAAAAGCGAAGTCGTTGAAGCTTATTGAGTGATTTAGGGTCATTCTGTCCGCCAGCTGGCGGATCGGAATCTTTGTGAGGTTTCTATATCTGAACTTGCATAGAAAGGATTTCAAGCCCCACCATAAGATCCTGAAACAAGTTCAAGATGACGATAGATAGCTCACCCATTCCTACGATTTTTGCAAAATCATACTTTCGGGTGATTACCGTTTTCTGTTAATTGCTTACTCTTTTGGTGTACATTAACTCCAACTAATCACATTATGAAAAAAATCATCCTTGTTTATGGTTCCATCACCGGAGCAGTTATCATTCTTAGCATGACTCTGGGAATCTATGTAGCCAAATATGGAGGCAACGCTTTCTTTTCTTCCGAAGCCCTTGGCTACTCCATCATGCTTATCGGTTTTTCTATGATCTTTGTCGCGACCAAGAAATACAGAGATGAAGATCTTGGTGGCATTATAAAATTCGGTACCGCTTTAAAGATAGGCCTGGGAATTTCATTGATGGCAGGTGTCGTGTATGTCATTGTTTGGGAAATCAATCTTTATCTGACTGATTATGAGTTCATTAGTGAATACACTGATTCTATTATTAATAGTGCCAGAGAGTCAGGAGCATCAGCTCAAGAACTGGAAGCAACTATTGAGCAAATGGAAGAAATGGAAAGAAAATATGATAATCCCTGGTACAGACTTCCTCTTACATTTACTGAAATATTTCCGGTTGGATTACTACTATCACTGATCAGTGCGGCACTTTTTAGAAATCAAAATTTCCTCTCTTCCCAAAAAGAAGAAACAACAGCTTAAAAAATATTTATATCATGCAAAGCAAAGCATCTTCCCCAGACGAATACATTGCTGAACTTCCCGAAGAACGGGTTTCGGCTATGAAAAAACTCAGAAAAACCATAACTGATAATCTTCCCGAAGGTTTTGAGGAAACCATGAGCTATGGAATGATCGGTTATGTAGTTCCTCATTCTATTTATCCCGACGGTTATCATTGTTCTCCTGAATTGCCACTACCATTTTTAAGTATTGCTTCACAAAAGAACTTTATCGGGCTATATCATATGGGTATTTATTCTGATGAAAAACTGTTGAATTGGTTTACTTCAGAATATCCCAATCATGTAAAAACGAAACTTGATATGGGAAAGAGCTGTATCCGTTTCAAAAAACCAGATCAAATTCCTTATGAATTAATTGCAGAATTAGTGCAAAAGATGTCGGTTCAGGACTGGATCGATAAGTATGAATCTGCAATCAAAAAATAACCTATATAGATATATTATGAGTACAGAATCAGTTAACCCAAATAATCATTCTCTTTCGCTAGCAGTGAAAGATATTCATGCCTCAAAAGCGTTTTACGAAAAGCTCGGATTTACTACCGTTGAAGGAACCGGACCGATTGAGCATAATTGGATCATCATGGAAAATGGGCATTCTAAGATCGGCCTGTTTCAGGGAATGTTTGAGGAGAATATCATCACTTTTAATCCAACAGATGCACGATCGGAGTACAAGAAGCTCAAAAAAGATGATAACGTCAAATTCCTGATGGAATCGGAATCACTACAAGAAGAAAAAGGACCGTGTCATTTTTGTATTGAAGATCCGGATGGGAATCAGATCTTGTTTGATCAGCATAATGACTAACCAACATCCAACATCCAACATCCAACATCCAACATCCAACATCCAAAAATGAATATTTAATTTAGATTAATATGAAAAAAAGAGTGACAGGCATTGGCGGGGTTTTCTTGAAAGCACAAGATCCGAAAGCAACGAATGAATGGTATGATAAGCATCTGGGAATTAAATCCGGACAGTGGGGTGGAACGTTCATTTGGCGACACGCTGAAGACAAGGAGAAAATGGGCTATACAGCATGGAGTATTTTCAAGAATGACACGACCTACACAAACCCGAGTAAGAAAGATGCTATGATCAACTATCGGGTGGAAGATCTGGAAGCTCTGCTCAAAGTTCTAAAAGAAGAAGGAGTAGAAATAGTGGGAGAAATGCAGGTTGAAGATTATGGAAAATTCGGCTGGATCATGGATCCCAACGGTTACAAGATCGAACTATGGGAGCCCTTCGACGGACCCTATGAAGAAATGCTGAACGAGGATGATGTGAATAGGAGTAGCTGAGTTAGATTTTAGTATTTAGATGTTAGAATTGAGTAGATCTTTTCTAACATCTAATATCTAGCTACTAAAATCTAGTCCTCATAATATTTGAACACCGGATAGATCACATTCTTTTCATTTACTTCATTCTTCTCGAAATACTCATCAAAGAAATTCCAGGTAACCAGTCCATCATCTGATTGAGGCTCCAACATATAAAAGATCAGATTGGTGAGCGGCTGAGCCATATCCACTAAAAAATCTCCTTCGTTTGCCGTCTTAGTAGATTCTTTAAATTCACCTTCTACCATTGCCATATTGTGACCTTCAAACTGTCGCTGCGACTTCTCGAATTTAGAGATCTCAAAAACTTCCCCTTTAAATTCTTTTCGACTTTCGATCTCGGATACGATCACTCCCTGCTTTTTTAAATGATCAGCAATTACTTTCATTTCTTTTGGGATGATATACCCTCTTGGAATCGTACTTTCAACTGTTGCTTCAAACTTGCTGTAATTCTGCACATCAGGAACTTCTATGATCTCACCGGACCTGATGTAGCTTGTATCACCTTCTGCTTTTACATAAGGAATGTAGTTGTAAGTTCGGAGCGTAAAAGTGTCTTCAAGAGGAACCATTTGGAACCGAACGCCCTTCTTTTTCTTTCCTGAATTATCCAATACATTTTGAATAGCAGATTGAGTTGCATTGTCGTTAATTTGAGCGATTCGTTTTCCATTCTCATTGGTGTACTCCAGAATTTCCGTCACGAAAGCTTTGGTTGAGTTCATTCTTTGGTACAATCTCTCGTGAGCAAATGCTTCACTTAAAATCCCGATCTTATTTCGTAATCCCATTTGGTTGACCAAATATCTTGGATGATGATTGTAGGTGTACAATGCTTTAGGAGGCCATCCTTGTCGTAAGCTGTAACCGCCGTAAGGTCCCAAATACACGTCGTACTCTTCTTTAACTTTTTGCGTAACCTGAGGTAGCATTTCGTTCCAGGTAAGATCATAAGGAGCTCTTTCTCCCGCAGAGTGATAACTCGGAGCCCAGGTCAATGAATAACCATGCCATGTTCCGTTTGTAGTATGCAGATCAACAAATATTTCAGGATCCCATTTCAAAATTACATTTTGGATCATGGCGTTGGTTTCCAGTGCTTCCATTTTCATTCCGTCTCTGTTCAGATCCCAACCCTGACTGTTTGCCCGAATTCCGGTCTTCTGTGGACTTCCTTCCTGTGACCGTCGAACTTGCACATCCATTTTATCGTTAGAATCTGTGTTGTAGATCGGGGTAAAAACAATTATCTGATTCTCCAGCAGGTACTTTTTATCACCAAGCAGAATTTCTCTCATCAGGATCTGAAGAATTTCTTTTCCTTCTACTTCTCCTGAATGGATATTTCCCTGAATATACATCACCGGCTTTCCGGATTGCTCTGCTTCTTCAGGAGTAGAAACTTTTGGATCAGCCATCACAACTACAGGAATATCCTTTCCTTCTAAACTCTTCCCCATGTATTCCAGATGCATCAGATCTGTTTTAGGTTGAAGTGCTTTGATGAAGTTCATTACATCTGCATAGGTAGACGTTTCCTGATAATTGGTTTTCTCAGGAGTGGTGATCAATTCCGCCGGCCATTGAGCATACACAGAAGTTGATAAAATCGATAAGAAAGTGATCAGTAAAAGCTTTTTCATAACAAGTATTTTTTGTGCAGTTGATGATACCAAATTGAATTGAATTCTCATTAGAGCATTTCGAATTTTTACTTCCATTTGGAAATTTATCCTGACCTTTTTAAAAAACCTCATTTACGAGTGATAGCGAAGTAAACTCCTTGATCAACTCACTCCTTTCAAAAGGAGGGGAATTTCTAAACATACTCAAGTTCTTGATCAACGAGTCCTTCCCCTTATTCAAGGGGAAGACAGATGGGGTCAAGATGTTTCAATTTTTACGAGGAGACTGCTTCGTCATGTTCATTCCTCGCAGATGAAACCAATACGAAAACTATCCGTGTTATTACAGTCACTGTTAGTTAAATGGGGAGATCATGAAAAATTCAAAAGCCTTCTTTTTCACCGGATCAGTTCTGCTGTTCTTTTGGATCATCGGTGGATTTAGTCCTTACATAGGTTGGGAAGCCAGACTTTTTAAAATACTTTTAACAGCCATTCTTGGTTTTGTAGCCTGGAAACTCAAAAACTCTGAAAATCCTAAGTACAAAAAAAGTGCATTGATCATTGTTTTGCTACTGGCAACTGCTACCGCTTATGCTGAGCCGTATGTAAGTCATGCAGTATTTGATCATCACCACCATCATTTCTTTTGCGGGAAGTGATCTTATATGCAGGATCAATATATTTTGGAATAAATTCTCCCCTTGAGGGAGGATCTTACATTGGAGTCAATACAATTTATCGAAATGAGATAAAGGATCTCATATCTCATGTCTTAAATCTTACGTCTCAAGTCTACCTAACTATCGTCTCAGTCCTCTTCGGCCCGGTAGAAATGATCGTAAACTTCACTCCCAGATAGTTTTCAATATAATCGATGTAAGATTTCGCAGCATTAGGAAGTTCATCCCATTTAGTCATTCCTGAAATGTCTTTATCCCAACCCGGCATGGAAGTATAAACCGGCTCTACATTTTCGATCTCATCTAAACACAGCGGGAATACTTTGGTTTCCTCTCCGCCATTGATCTTGTACCCGGTACACACTTTGATCTCTTCAAAGCCGTCCATTACATCCATCTTGGTAAGCGTAAGTTCGTTGATACCGTTAATTCTGCATGCGTATTTCAAAGCAACCAGATCTAACCAACCACAACGTCTTGGTCGGCCGGTAGTAGCGCCGAATTCGTGACCTTTTTTGCGAAGTTCTTCTCCGGTTTCTCCCAAAAGTTCAGTTGGGAAAGGTCCGTTTCCAACTCTGGTGCAATACGCTTTTGTAATTCCCATTACATGAGTAAGCGCTGTTGGTGGAACTCCTGAGCCTGTACAAGCACCGCCTGATGTTGGTGATGAAGAAGTTACATACGGATAGGTTCCATGGTCAACATCCAGTAAACAACCTTGCGCTCCCTCCAGTAAAATTGACTTGTTACTTTCTAAACCTTCGTGCAATAAATTGGTAGTATTACAGATATATGGAGACAAAATATTGATGGAATCATCCAGTTCATTCATCAGATCATCAACAGAAAGTTTTGGTTCCTGATACAGATTTTCCAGCGCGAAATTTATATCTCTGATATTCTGCTCAATTTTCTTTTTCAGAACTTCTTTATCCAACAGATCTACCATTCGGATTCCAACTCTGGAAACTTTGCTTACGTAAGCCGGACCAATTCCACGTCCTGTAGTTCCGATGGCATCTCCGCCACGACGCTTTTCTTTCAGTTGATCCAGCAGTTTGTGGTAAGGTAGAATTACGTGCGCCGTTTGGCTGATGAAGAAACGTCCTTCTAAACTAAAGCCCATCTCCTGCACATCTTTGATCTCTTTGACCAAAGCGATAGGATCGATAACAACACCGTTTCCGATCACACAATCACCAGAACCGTTAAAAATTCCTGATGGGATCAGATGCAAAACAAAAGTTTTATCATCAAATTTAAGCGTATGACCTGCATTTGCTCCGCCCTGATAGCGAACGATAAAATCCGCTTTATCGCTTAACAGATCTACGATCTTTCCTTTTCCTTCATCGCCCCATTGGGCACCAATTACTACTCTAACTGACATATCTTTTTTAAAAAACTATTAACAATAAAAAAGGGGTGTAGTTATCTACACCCCTTTCAGGTTCTATTTAGAAAACACTTTTCAACCTTCGTTGAATGATTCGGCTGCTTCTTCTACTGATTTGTAGTGCTTGAAAACTGTGATCAATTTTGTAACGATCAACAAACTCTCAATCTTATCAGTAGCATTAGCGATCCTCAGATCACCACCTGCTTTGCGCATAGTTGTAAGCGCGCCGATTAACATTCCAAGTCCGGATGAATTCATGAACTTTACTTTCCCGAGATCAACTACAATGTTGGTTTTTCCCGCATCAATTAGCTCATGAAGTTTTTCGTTCAGGCTAACCGCGTCGGGTCCACCCATTACGTTACCTTTAAATTCGATAACCACGCTACTGTAGCGTTCTGATGTATTAAAGCTCATAATCCTATTTTTTAAAACTTATTATTTATTGGTTTTGGAGTCTAATTCTACTACCAAAGAGCTGGCAACAAATAACGAACTATACGTACCAAGTACAATACCAATTAACAGTGCAAAAGAAAAACCTTTTAACACTTCGCCGCCAAAAATAAACAGCACAGCAACCACAAACAAGGTGGTAACCGAAGTGATAATAGTTCTACTTAGCGTATCATTCAAGCTTTTATTTACCATTGGAATAAATTCCATGCCTTTATGTACGATACTGTTCTCACGAATACGGTCAAAAACTACCACCGTATCATTCAAAGAATAACCTACAATAGTTAAAAATGCTGCAATAATATTTTGATCGATCAGTAAGCTGAAGTTTACCACATCACTTAACAATGTGAATGCACCAAGCGTTATGATCACATCATGAAACAATGCTGCAACGGCTCCGGCCGAGAATGTCCATTTACGGAATCTGGCAAGAATATATACAAAGATAATGATCATAGAATAGATCACAGCCTGCAATCCACCTGATTTCAGATCTTCGGCTATTCTTGGACCCACACTGTCAGTTTTTTCAGTTTCAGCCTGATTATCAGGATAAAGCTGCGCCATTGTAGAGCGAACTACCGTCTCGATCTCTTCAATTGTGTTTGTGTTGTCTGTTCTGATCAACACTTCAGATTCAGATCCGAAAAGTTTCACTTCCGGAGTTGAACCTAGCGGATCAGATAAACTAGACCTGATCTCAGTTACATCTACAGCTTTCTCGAACTTCAATACTATTTCTTTACCGCCTTTAAAGTCGATACCGTACTGCAGACCTTTCGTTAAAATCGCTCCAATGGAAATTGCTAGCAATATCCCGGAGATCACATAAGCTATCTTTCGTTTACTAACGAAATCAAAATTTGGTGTTTCAAACCATCTCATAATTATATCCTTTTACTCTTTTAAATTTCTTTGTTGATTAACCGAAGTTTACTGCGTCAGATTTAGCGCGAGTCAAATAATCTACCACTACACGTGTGATAATAATTGCACTAAATAATGAACAACAGATACCTGCAAGCAGTGTTACAGCGAATCCTTTGATCGGACCAACTCCGAAACTCAAAAGAACTAATGCTACAAAACCAGTTGTAATGTTCGCATCAATAATAGCACTCATCGCATTAGAATATCCTGCTGAAATTGCAGCTTTGATAGTTTTTCCTGTGCGTTGCTCCTCACGAATACGATCAAAGATCAGCACGTTTGCATCTACCGCCATACCAATAGTCAGAACGATACCTGCCATTCCGGGAAGTGTTAATGTAGCTTTGAAGCCTGCTAAAATTCCTAAGATGAACACGATATTCAGTAACAATGCCAAGTCAGCAACTGCACCACCTGTTCGGTAATACACGATCATAAAAATTGCCACGATCGATAAACCAATTAATACAGAGTTTAAACTCGCATCAATGGAAGCTTGACCAAGTGAAGCACCAACAGTACGCTCTTCAACAATCTCTAACGGAGCAGGAAGCGCACCTGAAAGCAGAATGTTTACCAAGTCATCGGCTTCGCCAACATTTTCAACGCCGGTAATAGATGAACGACCGTTACTTATCTTAGAAATCACATTTGGATAAGTGTATATAAAACCGTCCAGAACAATTGCCACAGGTTTACCGATATTGGCTCCTGTAATTCTTGCCCAATCTCTGGCGCCTTCTGCATTCATAGTCATTGAAACTTCAGGAACATTGGTTGTAGGATCAAACTGAACGCTTGCTTCTTCAATAACATCACCGGTCATTTCAATATCCGTTTTTACTCCATAAAGAGAAAAAACCTCAGCTCCACCCTGAGTATATGGCTGCGTATTTGCGCTCCACATAATGGTTGTATTCCTTGGTAGCATACGATCAATTTCCGGATCGTTTAATAGCGCATTTACTTCTGCGGTGTCTTGTTCTTCAGCATATCCAAGAACATATGGGCTTCCCTGACTTGGAATAAGAACTTCCAACAGAGCATTTGGCTGAATTGTATCCAAAGAATCACCTTCTTCACCGGCAGCTTTTTGATCGAAATAATCATATACCTGATTGATGAAAGAACTGAAATCATTAGCGTTGGCTGCCAATCTGAATTCCAGACGGGCAGTTCCTTTCAGAAGATTACGAACTCGTTCTTTATCATCTACACCAGGAAGCTCAACTACGATTCTGTCCGTTCCTTGTTTTACAATGGATGGTTCAGTTACACCGAATCTATCCACACGAGTACGGATAATTTCAATAGCTCTGTCCAGCGCTTCTGTTCTTTGCGCTTTTAAGAACGTAATGATCTCTTCGTTGGTAGAACGACGAGTAATTTCTGCCGCATCATTTCTGAAATAGCGACTTAATCTGGCTCCTTCTCCTTGTGATTGAAATTCTGTAGCCATTTCATCGATGAAGTCAGTGTCGTTTGCCAAAGCTGTTGTTCTTGCACTGGCAACTACTTGCTCCAATTCCTCGTCTCTGTTTTCACCAGCCAGTTCAAGAATCAACTGTGGCGTTCCTACTTCAAGCATAACGTACATTCCACCTTGCAGATCAAGACCAAGGTTTAGTGTTCGCTCTTTAAGGCTTGCTAACTTTTCTCTGTTCTCATCTACATATTGAGCACTGTCAGATGGAGAAAGGTCACTTATTTGTTTCTGTTCCAGATTATACTGGATGGTTGGGAAGAGGTACCATAATGTCAAAGCCAAAAAGGCGAATATGAGACCAATTTTAAATCCGTTTCCTTGCATGAGATTAGATTTTAGATGTTTTTAATTAGATATTAGATTTAAGACATAAGAATTGAGATAAATCATCTACTCTTAGTCTCAGTAGAATTCAAAAAAAGAATTCTTTAAAATTGTTGTTTGGAATTTGAAAGTTGGGATTTTCATCCCTGATGTACTAAGGTGCGTTTATCGCTACCCCTGATAAGAAAGGTGTGTAAGAAGTATTTTGTGAAAATGTATCCCATCGGGATTCAATTGAAACCAGATTGTTCATACAGGTCTCTGAAATGGAGTTTGCTCCTTTTTTCAGAGAAGAAGCTTCTTTTTGAGAAACAGCATTCGGTTTAATGTTTTCAATCACAACCGCCTTGCCCATACCATTAGAGGAGCTCTGATAAGCTTTCCACTCATCAATAATCACTTCTAAAACATTCGAATCATCTGATTTACCAAATGGCAGTTCAAAATCTTCGCTGTTTTTTGATACGATCTCTGAAGCTTTCCTTATCACTGAATCCAATTCGTCTGCGTCATCAGCTAAATCTGAAATAAGCTTTCTGATCTCGACATTCTCTTCAGATTTTACTTTGGCATCCAACCATGAAGTAAATTCTGAATGAGTTTTACTTTCCTGAATAGGAGCAACAAAATGAAGCGCAAATCCAAGTAGTATTACTACCAGACTGTATGTTTTAGTGATATGTGTTCTGAAAATTTTCACAGTGTTTAATATATATACATTGAAAGGCTTTAATCAATATTTTTCTTGAAAAACAAAAGGCTCCCTGAGTTTTATTCAAGGAGCCTTTTTGTAGTTTATATTAACTATATCACTTTATGAGTGTCATCTTTCTTATTAGAACTTTCCCTTCGGCTTGTAGCCTATAGATATATATACCGCTGGCTAAATTACTGGCATCAAAGCTTACAACATGTTCGCCCGCGCTCTTTCTATCATTAACGAGTTCCTGTACCAAACGCCCTGTAACATTGTACACTCTTATATTTACCGGACCGGCATTTTTAAGCGTATAATTTATAGTAGTGCTTGGATTAAAAGGATTCGGATAGTTTTGAGCTAACTCTGTTGTTAAAGGAATAACTTGTTCGTTTTCATTCGAAACGGTACTCAGTGTCACATCAAATTGTTGTTCTTGAGAAAACATTGATCCCATAAATCCATTATCAACTGCCTGAACCTGCCAATAATAAGTACCATTTGGCAAACCTCTTAAGGATAATGAAGTTTTGTAGCCTGCATTTCCATTTGCCTGAGTTCTTAGCTTTCCTGTGCTAAGATCAGAATTAGCGGAAAGCACATCAGAAGTTCCGGGACTTGTACCAATTCGAACGTTATATGTTAAGGATTTAGTTGGAGTTTGCGCATCTAAAGAGGCGTTCCAAATTAAATTAACAGTATCCCCGGCAGTAGTAAACATTAAACCTTCTGGCACAGATGGTGCAGTATTTTTAATGGAAGTGTTATTTGAAAGGACTTTTGAGCTGGCTCCTGATATAACTATATCCAAATCACCGTCGCCATCATAATCTACCCATGTTACTGAGCCTGCGCCTGATACATTCAGTTTTTCTTCGTTGATATCGCCACGGTTGTTATTAAATATAGTTGCTTCACCTTCAGCGCTGATCAACACATCCGGATCACCATCATTGTCGTAATCCCCAACAACAGCCCGGCTTTTCAAAAGTCCGCCAACCTTTCTTTTATCCGACTGATTTGATTTGGTTGAATAGAACAGATCGAATCCTGTTCCTGTGTTTTCATAGAAGCCTGTAAACAAATTTGTTTCAGCTGCATCAGTATAACCCGTAATCAGAATATCCTGATCTGTATCTAAGTCAAAGTCGGTGAATGCTACTGTACCGTTTATGACACCCTGAAAAACGGACTCAGACGCTACAAAAGAGTCACTCCCTAAGTTCATATATAAGATAGCATCAATATTTCCGTCAGAATCAGCTCCTGTGATAAATAGATCAGGCTTTCCATCAGCATTAGCATCTCCCCAACTTGCAGCGGGCATACTAAAACCTGCGAAGCCAAAGGCAACAGGCTCAAATATGCCGGAACCCATATTTTTAATAAGCGAAGTTTGAGGGTTCCCATCGACGGTCCCCGCAGCAAGAAAGTCTATATCGCCATCACTGTCATAATCAGCCGGGGAAACTATTCCATCCTCGAATCCGGGTAAAGAAAATCCAGAGTCCGTAAATGTACCTTCGTTATTCAGATACACTTTAGTAACCGGACCAGTTGCTGATTCACCTGAGAGTACCAAGTCAACATACCCGTTTTGATCGATATCGAACCAAAATACGGTGCTATTGGCAACTCCTTCAAATGTTTGGTCTGAATTTGTAAGTTCGCCTGTACCATCATTTGTTAGTAAAAGTGTTTGCGGGTCTTCATCATTGCCTTCCTGACCGGTGATCAATAGATCTAAATCTCCATCATTATCGGTATCAGCCCAGGAAGAGATCCCGTTTATCAAATTCGGAAGTGTTGTTTCTTCCTCCTCGTATGTAGAAGTCGGAATAGCTGTTATCTTTTCAGGAAAACTACTTTCCTGCCCGAATCTGTTTACAGCAATTACATAGAATTGATATGTTTGATCATTTTCTAATCCGCTGATCACGAGACTTGTATTATTGTATCCATACAAAGTATCGTTTGCAAAAACACCGAATCCATCTAGTCCTGAATACACATAGTAATAATCAAAGTAAGCACTGTCGTTTGCTGCCCAACTTAATTGAACGGCTTTGTCGCCTGCTGTTGCAACTACATCTTTAGGTTGATCAGGAACCGGTTTTGGGAAATTAGTTAGTATGTTGGACAACTCACTTTCCTGCAGATCCGCATTCACTACTGTTACAGCAAATGAATAATCCTGAAGTGCCGTCAAATCATTTACCGTTTTAGCAGTGTCCTGTGTGAACAGACTTCCTGTACGAGTTGAATCAACTAGCATCAATTCTCCACCTTCAGTACTCATATATATGCGATATCTAAGGAAATTTTCGCTATTACTTTGCGTCCAAAGAGGCATCAAGCTGTTTGCCCGGAAACCATCCCTGACCTCAAGTAAGGTCACAGCATCAGGGGCAGGAATTTCAACTGCGGAAGAGCTGAATACCACAGACTCAAGTTCATCAACAGAGGCGGTAACTTCATATTCGCCTAATTTGTCTCCGAGTGTAAGTATAACTCTGGCTTGCCCTTCTGAATTTGTAATTACAGAGTTCGCGCTTAGCCCCCAGCTCATTGCTGCTTCGGGAAGCTTAGTTACAGCAAAATTTACTGATATACCTTCTACAGGAGTTTCATTTTCATCCACTACTTGCACCATTAATGGTTGAGCCAGTGCTTTTTCAGGATTTCCGATCTGCTCATCTCCGGAAATTTTTAATAATGCACTTGGGATCAACGGTTCTACTTCCTCAAATTGATTTGAACCACTAGGTTGGTACTTATATTTGAAAGAAAAACTGGTACCAAATGCTTCGGGTACTTCTGTAATTTCCATAGCTGCATAATGTCCTTCACTGGTATAAACTCCCCAAAGCTGACCAACTGATATTGGCTGCCCACCTGTTCCGTTTGAGAAGTCCCACGTAGTTCCAATCCAAGGTTCTTCGTTTGTCCAAGATGGAATTTCTGAAACACTTTCTAGATTTTCTCCCGAAAGAAGAATGATCCGGTTTCCTGAAATAGATGGAGCTCCTTCTCTCCCAAAGTTTACACCTTCATTACTTGTTCCTCTGAAATCAGCAACAAATCCACCATTTTCTTCTTGATTTGACACCGATTGAGTAGAGAAATCGAAAAACTGCCACGCTCCTTCATCTTTGATGATAGTTGCTGTTCCCATTACTACATCACCCACAACTTCAGGAGTTGCACTAACTGGTCCGGCTCCAAGCTCACTTTCATTCCCAAACGCATCTACACTGAATACACGGTAAAAATAGGTCTCCCCCGGGGTTACATTATCGTCTGTTGACACATTACCGGAAATGGTCGCTAACAATGATGCACTCGCAGGATTATCATCATTCAATGCTCTGTAAATGTTGTATTCTTTAGCCCCCTCAGCAACATCCCACATCAAATCTATTACTCCTGATTGGGCATTAGCAGTAAAGTTCATTGGCGCTTTTACCAGCTCTCCTGAAACTGTAAATACGACTGAATCAACGGCAGGATAATTGGCCAGATATGCTTTGATCAGATAATCACCTTGTTTGTCGCCTAATGAATAATCCATGTATGCACGATTATTAAATGTTGTAGCCTGATTTACATTTATTCCATCCGGTGTAAAAAAGCTGCCTGAAACTGCTCCATCTGGAATAGTCTCTTCTTCGAATGTTACCGTGATGCCATTCATTGGTTCGCCGATATCATCGATCACAACAACCTCTAAAGAAGTTGCAATGGTATCTCCCAATACCGTTACCTGATTTTGTCCACCCGTAATCACAAGTGTAGTTGGCTGCGGTCCGGTCACTTCTTCCTCTGCGATTATTGCGAATTCCACAAACTTGGTATCATCTGAAGCTAAAGATGCTTTTATAGTATAAATACCTTCTTTGTCCCCTACAGTAACAGTTGCTTCTGCTAAACCTGAAGCATCGCTCACATCAGACGGGGTAACTGTTCCCTCTTCATTTACTCCTATCGGATCGTTAGTAATTTCAAAATTAACGGTCTCACCACTTACAACTGCTCCATCCTGATCAGTGATCAATACTACAATTGGATTTGCAGGTTGTGAACTTAGATTGGCTGTTTGATTATTCCCACTTTCAATTGCGATCGACAGAACCGGATCAGGATCTTGAAATTCGGATTCTTCAAAAAACCGACTCCCATCCGGTTGATATTTGTAGTTGAAATCAAAAGAGCTTCCAAAATTACCTCCCGGTAATGCAGTTATTTCAATTGCAGCATAATTTCCTTCTCTGGTATAAATTCCCCATAATTGTCCTACAGCAGTAGGCTGGCCTCCTGTTCCATCTGAAAAGTCATATGAGACACTTACCCAAGGTGCTGCATCGGTTCTAGCAGGAACTGATTTGAGTGTATCTAAATTTCCAGTTCCTAAAAGCATAAATCTTCTACCTGTGGAAGAAAGTGAGGTACTTCCCTCATTACCGAAATTGACTCCTTCATTATTTACAAAGACAAAATCAGGTAAATAATCTCCGGCATCTTCAAGCTCACCTGATATCTCTCCAGACAGGTCAAAACCGTTTCCTGAACTACTGGTTGCAGAACCAACTAATTGGTCAGATGAATTCAAATTTGTTTCATCTAAAGTGGTACCACCTTCGCTCATATACTTGTATTTAAAAACAAAACTATCTCCAAAATTCCCTCCCGGCAAAGCATCTATTTGCATCACAGCGTATAAACCTTCGCTGGTATAAACTACCCAAAGTTGTCCCGGTGAAATTGGCTGACCTTGGGTACCATTTGTAAAGTCCCAACTTGTATCAACCCAAGGAGCGGCATCTGTCCAGGTTGGCACTGTTGTTACGGTATCAATATTTCCGGATCCTAAAAGCAATACTCTTTTTCCCGGAATTAATGATGAGAACTCTTTTCCAAAGTTTACTCCTTCGTTACTACTGCCCCAAAAATCGGGCGTGTATGTTGCGGTGTCTTCAATTGAAAAAGCTTTTTGGCTTGTAAAATCATAATACTGCCAGGTTCCTGAAATTTTGCTTAGTGTATCTACTCCGGCAACAACCTGAGCTTTTAGCTCTGTGTGTGTAATCGCCGAAAGCAGCATTAAACCTGTAATTAAAAGTATGTTCTTCTTGAGTTTTCTGTAGTAATGCTTCATAACAGTTTGTTTTAATTTAATAGTCACTCCTCCCTATTTAGGGTGCCACAATTAACCGTACATGTCATTTACAATACATACCCTGTTCGGGGTATTTTTCTAATTCTCAATCGATTATACCCTGAGTCGGGTATTTCTACACTTCTGATCTACAGGCATATTTCTATATCAATTTTAACCACTTCGCAAAAATTTACTGCGAGGTATACTTTCAGGAGTACAATATGAAAATCTTAAAATACCTATCAGTTCTGATGCTGTTTACCGGATATCTTACAATTGAAGTAAGTGCCCAATCAACAGCAGAACTTTACAATGACGGAAAATATGACCAAGCAGCTGTCAGATATGAACGAGCAGCGGCAGACGATCCCGAATACTACCTATGGGCTGCAAAAAGTTATGTTGCTCTAAAAAATTGGAATAAAGCAATTGAAATGTATGAAGCTTATCGTGATGGTTTTAAATCAGCAAATAAAGCCCAGGTAAATGAACTCATTTCTATTCTTCGCAAACCAATAGAAGATATTAAAGTAGAAAACCTTGGTGATGGGATAAATTCTCAATATGGAGAAAGCAGTCCGCGAATCAGTGCTGACGGCAACAGGCTCTATTTTTTCTCAAGCGACCGCCCCGGAGGACGAGGTGGAGAAGACGTTTGGGTTTCTAATCGTGGAGCAAATGGAGAATGGCAACGACCTTCTTTGATGCCTTCCCCAATAACTACAACCGGAAATGAAGCTCCGGAGATTATCAGCAATGATGGAAATATGATGATCCTTTTTGGAAACTACGACGGCTATTTCGGTGGTGGCGATTTATTTTACAGCTACAATCAAGGTAACCGCTGGACAACACCTTGTAATATGGGCGGCGGAATTAATTCCAAATACTTTGAAGCCGATGTAACTATCTCGCCAGATGGAAAAACTCTTTTATTTACTTCAGAAGAAAATCGAGTTGGCCGCGGAAGTGGCGATCACTACGACATCTATATTAGCCAACTTATAAATGGCGCATGGACAACCCCAAAGAAACTTCCTTCGAGTATTAACCTGCAAAAAAGTAATCAACGTGGAGCATATTTGAGCTCTGACGGACGGACATTATATTTTTCTTCTACAGGCCATGCGAGCTTTGGAGGGTATGATTTATTTATAACCCGTAGAATTGGTGATGGTTGGGATAATTGGACCAAACCCGAAAACATGGGTAAAGAAGTTAACACTGTACTTAATGACCTATACATTTCTGTGCCGTCATCTGGTTCTTATCTTTATTTTAACCGAAATACAACTGGAAACAACAACGATGGCTATGGAGAAAGTGATTTGTTCAGAATGCCAATCCCTCAGGAATTCCGTCCTGAACCTGTAGTTAATATTTCAGGTGTTATTACAAATCAAGATAATGAACCCATAAAAGCTACACTTTTCTGGAGCGACCTTGACACTAACGAACAGCTAGGCTACATCACTAGCGACGCTGTAAACGGGGAATATTTGGTTACTCTACCGTATGGAAAAAGATACTTGATTACTGCAAATCAAAAAGGCTATCTCTTCCAAACCCAAGTACTTGATTTGAGAGAGGGTGCTGATTCTGAAGACGGATCTTCGGAAGTTAAAAAAGACCTCCAGTTAAATGAAGCTACAGAAGGTGCCCGCATCGTACTACGCAATATTTACTTTGATACCGGTAGTGCAAACCTCCGAGATGAAAGCCAAGAAGAATTGAATCGATTGTTCGATATTATGGAGAAATCCGGTTTAGTAATCGAAATTGGTGGGCATACCGATAATGTAGGAAGAGAAGACTCCAACGAACGTCTGAGCCAATCTCGCGCTGAAGCAGTTCGCACCTATGTAATTGATCGTGGAATCGCTGAAGAACGTATTCAGGCGAAAGGATATGGAGAATCAGAACCAATTGCCGATAACGAAACAGAAGAAGGACGACAAGAAAACCGTCGTGTAGAAATAAAAGTGCTTAGTAATAATTACCAACGTGAAGGAACAGGCGACGTCTTGGATGATGGAAATATCGACCTTAGCCAATCCGAAGAGGAGGAAGTGATCCAAGAAAATCTGTATCAATTATATAGAAATGCTGCATTCCGTGGAGGAATACCAGCCAGATCAGCGTGCTATGGTGACATTCCGGGAAATGTAAGAGTAACTACCGGCGGAAATTCTTCTATTGAAGTTGCTGACAACGCTTTTACCGGTAGTAGCATTGGTTTTATTACCCATTCCGGTAAAGGTGCACATGGTTATCCCAATGTAAGCGGAGCCGGTGTAGCTTTTTACAGTGGAGATGTAAACGGCGAAAGAAACATTTGGGCTTACTTTCTGGGTGATGCTGTAGGTGGTGGAATAGAGTGGAACAAATATTCAGATTTGAGTGAATTAACCAGCCTGCCTCTTTCTTTTGATTATGGATTAAGTGCATATCTTGTTTTTAACAAGGAAGAAAACACCATTGACACCGGAGGCGGTAATACAGCTACTCAAACCATTTACAGATCGGGCATTGGCGTTCCTTTGATGGCCAGAGTCAGATACAACCTTGTAGTTTCTGATATCAAAATTTCCCCTTATGCTTCTTACAACTATAACCTTTTTAGTCTATTGGACATTGAACCTAATACTGAAACGGATGGTAACGGAAACATTACAACTGGTATGGCTGAAGCGCAAAATTGGCTGGAACTGGGAGCCCGTGCCCGTTTCAAGTTTATAACGGGTGGTCTTTCTTTACAAAACAGTGATGCAGGAACCGGCGTCATGCTGAGAGCAGGTTTGGCATTCTAAATACTAAACATAGTAAAGTGACCTTTTGGTCACTCCTGAATAGGTCACAGATTAGTAGTCTGTGGCCTTTTTTATTTCTGGAATTCAGATTTCATACTCAAAGGATAACTTTACTTCCGTTCCTTTTTGTGGAGAAGAAATAATATCAAACCTTGCTTTCATTTCTTTTGCTCTGGAAAACATATTTTCTAATCCATTACCCTTATTCAATTCTTTATCTAATTCCATCCCTTTTCCATTGTCTTTTATTGCAACTTCAAACTGGTTTTCAATTGAAATTAATGATATCAAGATCTCATTCGCCTCTGAATATTTTCTTGCATTATTTAAAGCTTCCTGAATAATTCTCATCAGATTTAATGATATGGAAGGGTCAAAAACCAAATCTTCTTGTACTTTTGATTCTACTATTACTTCCAAATTATGGAAATAGCGTTCCTGTCGTTGGATATATGCCTTCAAGTGTTTCTCAAAATCCTGATATCTCACCTTTTCTTTATCCAACAACCAAATCGTCTCTCTGAGGTCCGTCATTGTGTTTCGAGCATCCTCATCTAAATTTTTTAACAGCATTCCGGCTTGTTCTTGTTGCCCCTTTGCTATGTGCATATTGCTGATCTCTATTCCAGTAATCAAATTGGTGATCTGAGAGCCCACATTGTCGTGTAGATCACGAGATATTCTTTCTTTCTCCTGATGGATTTTATTTTCTAGCTCTGCACTGGCTAATTTTAACTTTAAATCCTTTTCTTTGATCAGGTTCTCTCTCTTTATTTTTTGTTGCCTGATAAATAGAATTGAAATGAAGCTTATTGAAAAAAATAAAAGTCCAAATATGCCAGTAGTCCAACTTCTTCTTTTAACCTTTAATTGTTCCTGAGTTAATTCTGCTTCTTTTTGGGCAAGCTCTTTCTCGTTTTCCTCAGTGCGGAACTGCACCTCTAATTCAGCGATCCTTTCATTATACTTAGCTTCATCAAGGCTATCACTAAAGTTGTTAAAGGATTTATAATAGACTAGTGCTGAATCATACCTGCCTTGTTCTTCGAATGTATTCGATATGGTATTAAAGGCAAACGAAGCTAAACCTATATTCTCAGTTTCGTATGCAAGCAATAATGATCTTTTTAAATATTTAAGTGCTTTTTCAAGCTCCCCAATTGTCATATAGGACATCCCGGCATTTACCAGATCAATACTAATTCCTGATTTATCATTGATAGTATTCCTTATTTCAATTGCTTTATCAAGCTTATTTATTGCTTTTTGAAACTGTCCCGTTTCCATATATACATTAGCTATATAGCTATGTGAATAGGCTATTCCCAGGGTGTCATTCAAGCTCTCCTTTATGTTTAATGACCTATTTATAAAATATAATGCACTGTCCGGCTCTTTCTTTGACAGTTTTATTAACCCGTAATTATTAAATGCATTAGCTTGTTCAATAGACCCCGCGTATCCTGATAATATGGCTAACCCTTTTCGCATGTATTGAACCGATTTATCTAAATCAGATTTTCTCAACATCCATGCTAATTCCGCATATTCATATCCGGCTTTTTTCAACGAGTCAAGTTCTTCATATAAACGGATTGAATTTAATTTATACTCGATTTTTAAACCTGCCTTTCCTAAATAAGAATAAATTGTAGAAAGTTGAGAATTCAATACAGCAGAGTGATGAGTTAAATTAAGGGAGTCTGCGTCGCTTAATGCTTTTAAAAATAGTGCTTCATATTTCTGTGGAGAGGAGGTCAATTCAACAAAGCCTATCTTTGCAATTGAGTCAATTTTAGATTCGATATCAGATCGGCTTTGCCCCAATACTGTTTTACAAAAGGATGTTGAAACAAACAGAATCAACCATCCCAATAGTACTTTTTTCCTCATTTTCCTGTAAACCCCTTTAATTTTGGAAAAAAAAATAAAAAAAGAGTCTACATTTTCAAATTGAAAATCAGTTTTAAACCAGTCCTTTAGAAATGGCAAATCTTACAGCGGATGCTCTTGAGTGGACGTGCAATTTTTTGTAGATATTCTTGATATGAGTTCTAACCGTATGATGACTGATAAAAAGTTTTTCACCAATTTGATGTTCAGTTAAATCTTCAACAATGCCTTTCAGAATATCTATTTCTCTATCTGTTAATGAGAATTCTTGTTGTGTTTCCTTTGCCTGTTCTTCTTTAGATTGAGTAGACTTTTTTACAAAATTCATCACCTTTGAAGCTATTAGTGGAGATAATGCTGCCTTTCCGTCCGCCAGCTCATGAATAGCATTTACATACTTCTGAATAGGGTCGTCTTTTAATAAATAACCGGAAGCACCAACCTGAATAGATTTGAATATTTTTTCGTCATTCTCAAACACTGTCTGAATCAAAATATCGATCTCCGGATAGTGCTGTTTGATTATAGCGGTTAACTCTATTCCCGATTTTCCGGGCATTTCGATATCCATTAAAATCACTTTAGGCAAATCAGCAGGAGAAAGTTTCTCCAGATATTCCATTGCCTGTTTACCTCCTGAGGCTGTGAAAAGGATTTCAATATCATCAAAAAAAGAAAGTCTTTGTATAAGACGATCGATGATCTTCTGCTGGTCTTCAACTATGGCTATTTTTATACTCATATTTTAAGAAACTAAAAACCAACAGAAAACAGAATACCCTTATCAGGGTATTTTTACCTCGAAAGACATTTCAATTTCAACTCCCGAAGCTCCATCAGATTTTATTTGAAATTTGGCATCCATTTCTTCTGCTCGGTGGGACATATTTTTTATTCCATTCCCTTTATTGATCTCTTCATCAAGATCCATTCCCTTACCATCATCAACTAAACTAACATAGAGTTTTTGGTTTTCTAATCTAAAAGAAATGATAAACTCGCTAGCCTTTGCATACTTTCTGGAATTATTTAAAGCTTCCTGAATTATGCGGGTAAGATTCATCGATTGTCCGGGTTCTAGCACACACCCATTATCAATTGAGGAGTTTAGCTTTATTTCTAAGCCCTTTAAATAACGTTTTTGGCGATTTAAATAACCATTCAGATGTTCAACAAAGGCTCCAAACTCAACCATCTCCTTATCAAGCAGCCAGATAGTTTCTCGCAAATCAGTCATCGCACCTCTCGCGTCACTATCTAGATTTTCTAATAATGAAAGAGCTTCGTCTTGTTGATTCTTTTTTACATGAAGATTACTTACTTCAATTCCGGTTATCAAATTAGTGATCTGTGAGCCCACATTATCGTGTAGCTCTCTGGATATTCTTTCTCTTTCTTTCTGTATTTTTTGTTGTGTTTCCAACTCCCTGTTTAGCTTTTGAAGCTTCATATTTGAACGAATTTGAACACCGCCTGCGCCAATAGCTATAAAGCCCAGCAAGCCTAGCGACATAAACCACCAGGTTTTGTAAAAAGGAGGAAGAACTGTAAAACTGATACTCGCTGTTTTATCACTCCATTGTCCGTCGGGACCAATAGCCGAAACTATAAATGTATAATCACCATCGGGCAAATAATCGTAGTAAGTAGTTTTTCGATCTTCTACGTTTATCCAACTTTCATCAATACCAACTAACTGTACCCTGAAATCAGTTTTATTGGGAGCTAAAAAATTAATTGCTGAGTATGAAATAGCAAGCTTTTTATCATCTGGTTTTAATTTAAAAGAGCTTTGTGTTTCAATGATCTTATCATCAATTATTATTTCATCTATGTAGGGTTGAAATGCAGATACATCAAAATTAGTTTTTTCAGGATTTACTGCCGATACTCCGTCAATAGATGCAAACAAAAGAGTTCCATCTTCTAGTTTTTCTACAGTAGAATTATTCGCTGCCTGAAGGTTGTCAGATATGAGCCCGTCTTCCTTATTAAAATAATGATAAGGTAAGATGGGTAAGCTTCCATTTTGATATTGGTTTAGATCGGATAAAGATACTTTTGTAATGCCATTTCCGGTTGCAAGCCACATCATATTCGAATTATCTTCCATAATTCCCGCATAGTTAGCGGATGGCAAACCATCTTTTGGACTAAACGTGAATAAACTATCTCCTACTACTTTGCTTAAACCGTAATTAAATGTTCCTATCCAAATATCGTTATTTGAGTCTTCGTAAATACTCAGAACCTGATCCGACCTAAGGCCTTTTCTGGTATCGAATATTGTTGAGCTACCGTCTTTAAATCGAACAGCTCCTCCTCCATAAGAGCCATACCAAATACTCCCATCATTTGCTGTAATTAGAGTTATACAAAATGGGTTTGGAATTTCTTCAGTGGTTGAATACGTGCGAATCAACTTATTCTCTGAGTCAAATACGCTTATTCCCTTATTACTTCCAACCCAAAGATTTCCATCTTTATCAAAGGTTAGCCCTCTCACATAATTATCTAAAAGTCCATTTTGGGTAGTGAATTTTTTAACAAAACTGTTTCCTTCTATTTTAAAAACCCCTGAACCCTGAGTTCCCACCCATAAGTTACCATTAGTATCTAATGTGCCAGATTGAGCGTACCCGTTTGTTTCTTTCGGTGGGTTTTCTAACGTTAACCAGTTTCCATCCTCATAAACTCTATATCCTTTTCCATAGGTACCTAACCATATTCTTCCCTCACCATCTTGATTTAATGTGACTGCTTCCTCTTCAAAAGGATCTTTCCCATTTAAAGAAAGTGTGCTGAAGAATTTTGGAACTAAAACGGATAGCCCATCTTCTGTACCTATTAATATTAATCCATCTGAATTAATTTCAATAGTATTTATTTCATCAGAGATCAAACCTTCACTCTTTGAAATAGTTTCTTTTACTTCCTTGTTGAACCGTATAACTCCACCCCCTAGAGTTCCAATAAAAACATCGCCATTTACACCTTCTTCTATATCTTGAACTAAAAGATTTGATAGCCCCTCTTTTGAATGTAAATATTTCGTCGGTTTTTGATCTTTAAAAATCACAATCCCCTCTTTGTCGGTTCCTACCCAAACTTCTCCATTTTCCAAAGCCTTAATTGTCCGAACTCTATTATCCGGTAAGCCATTCTCTGTAGTAAAGTTTTTGAATATCCCTTCGTGTAAAACAGATACCCCGGTATTGGTTCCAATCCACAACCTGCCAACTTTATCCCTTTCCAATGTCCAAATCTCTTCTCCGACTAATCCATGTTCGGTAGTATAGGTTTGATATACAGAATCCTGATAAAATACTTTTAGTCCGTTTCCGTAAGTTCCAACGAATACAGAATCATTCTCTCCGACCAGTACCGCTTTTGTTAATTCCCCGGTTTGGCTGACATAAGATTTTAAAGAATCGCCATTAAACTTATATAACCCTGCTCCGATAGAAGGAATCCAACTATTTCCTTTTGAGTCTTCATCCATATCATACAAAGTCCCACCATCACTTCCTTTATCGAAATCTTTGAAACCCAGTCCGTCAAACCTTAATAATTCGCTATTGCTAACAATCCAATAAAAACCTTTTTTATCTTTCTGTATTTTATAAACCTGCTGCGAAAAAATACCATCATCAACCCCATAATTTCTTATGGTGTACTTACTCCAAAATGATTCTTGAGTTAACTTAGTTTGCCCCAAACTTGGAAAAGCAATAACCATAAACACACTTAGTGCGAGTAGCTTTTTATACCCCTTCATAAATCCCCGTAATTTTTTAATCAGCACAAAAAACGAAAAAGGTTCCGAAATTCAAAAGAAGTGCGAGTGAAAAAAATTGAAGATTTATTTCTTACACTGCAACAGCCTTATTGAGTCTCTCAAACTCCTGCTTCAAAAATCTGCCGGTATGTGATTTTTCAACCTTAGCTATTTTATCCGGAGTTCCTTCCGCGATAATTTCTCCACCGCTTTTTCCGCCTTCTGGTCCAAGATCTATGATCCAGTCTGCTGCTTTAATGAGATCAAGGTTATGCTCGATTACCATAACGGTATTTCCTTTGTCTACTAACTTCTGGATAACATTCACTAACATTCGAACATCCTGAAAGTGTAATCCTGTAGTTGGCTCATCCATCACATACAGTGTATCTCCGGTGCCAATCTTGGAAAGTTCTCTGGCTAGCTTGATTCGCTGCGCTTCCCCTCCGGAAAGCGTTGTACTGGATTGACCAAGTGTTAGATAACCCAATCCAACAGAAGTGAGCGTTTTCAGAATTCTGCTGATCGCCGGTTGTGCATCAAAAAATTCTGCAGATTCGGAAATTGGCATCTTCAACACATCAGAAATACTTTTTCCTTTATAAAAGATCTCCAGCGTTTCGCGATTATATCGTTTTCCATTACAGGTTTCACAAGTCACGTAAACATCAGGAAGGAAGTTCATTTCGATCTTACGAACTCCATCCCCTTGACAAGTTTCACATCTTCCGCCTTTTACGTTGAAAGAAAATCTTCCCTGATCGTACCCTCGAATCTTAGATTCCGGAAGCTCGGCGTACAATCTTCTTATATGATCAAACACCTTGGTGTACGTTCCCGGATTTGATCTTGGAGTTCTGCCGATCGGACTTTGGTCTATAGAAATGATCTTATCAATATTATCCAAACCATCCACGGTATCATAAGGAAGGGGAACACTTTTGGATTTATAGAAATGATTGGAAAGAATCGGAACCAATGTTTGATTGATCAATGAACTTTTCCCGCTACCGCTTACTCCGGTTACTGAAATAAATTTCCCAAGTGGTACCTTCAAATCAACATTCTGCAGATTGTGTCCCCGAGCATTTTTTATGGTGATCTTTTTCTTATTGCCTTTTCGATACTTTTCAGGGAGTTCGATGATCTCTTCATCACGGAGAAACTTAGCAGTCATCGAGTCTTTGGCCAACTCATCAGGTGTTCCTGCAGAAACAATATGTCCGCCGTTTACTCCTGCTCCCGGCCCCATATCAACTACAAAGTCAGCATGTTCAATCGTTTCACGATCATGTTCCACAACTAATACACTGTTTCCTAGATCACGGAGCATTTCAAGAGATTTGATGAGTTTGATATTATCTCTTTGATGTAAACCAATACTCGGCTCATCCAATATGTAGAGAACACCTACAAGCTGCGTTCCAATCTGGGTTGCCAATCTGATACGTTGTGCTTCACCACCACTCAGCGTTTGTGCTTCCCTATCCAGATTTAAATAATCCAGTCCTACATTGAGCAGAAAATCCAGTCGGTCTCTGATCTCTTTTAATACCTGACTGCCAATGAGCTGCTGTCGTTCGCTAAGCTTGATTCCATACAGCGTGTCCCGAATTCCGTCAATATCCATTTGTACCAGATCGTGAATATTATATCCATCAATCTTATACGAAAGTGCTTCCTGATTTAACCGACCGCCTCCACATTTCGGGCAAGTGATCTTACTCATGTATGCTTTAGCTTTGTCTCTTTGTTTTGGAGACTTGCTGTTTTCATACTGATCAATGATCATCTTTCGCAATCCTTCAAACTTATGCTTGTAGGTTACATTACTGTCTTTGAACTCATAGCTGACTGAATATTTATGATCTCCGCCTCCATTCATCAACAGATCAAGATCTTCTTTGGAGTACTTTTTGAAAGGTGTTTCGAAATCTTTGTTGATGCTTTCCAGAACAGCTTTCAATTGTTTGAATACAAACACATCTCTTGGAGCACCTAAATATCTGAGACCGCCATCTTCGATCGACTGTTCATTATTCGGAACCAACAGCTCCCAACTGACATCATAAGTGCTTCCCAGCCCATCACAAGTTTGACAAGCACCATACGGGGAATTAAATGAAAAAAGATTCGGGGCAGGATCTTCATAAGCGATTCCACTTTCTGCATCGAACAACTTCTGAGAAAATAACCGATCTTCAAAATCATCGCCCTTTTTAGTGGCAAGGATTACATTTCCGTCAGCCATTTCCAGTGCAAGACGGATACTCTCCGAAATTCTCTTTTCACTTTTAGGGCTGATCACAAACCGGTCGACGACCACTTCAATATTGTGAGTTTTGTATCGATCAAGCTTTAAGCCTTCCTCCAACTCAACCAACTCTCCATCAACTCTGGCAGTTAAAAACCCTTGCTTGATGGTCTGCTCAAATAACTCTCTGTAATGCCCTTTTCGTCCACGTACAACCGGAGCTAAACAATAAACTTTGCTTCCTTCAGGCATATCCATCACCGAAGCTACAACCTGATCCGCTGATTGCTTTTCCATCTTGTTTCCAGAAACATAAGAATAAGGAATACCGACTCGGGCATAAAGCAATCGGAGAAAGTCGTAGATCTCGGTAACCGTACCTACCGTTGAGCGTGGATTACGGTTCGTAGTTTTTTGATCGATGGAAATTACCGGAGAAAGTCCGTCTATAAAATCTACTTCAGGGCGCTCCATCATTCCTAAAAACTGGCGGGCATAAGCAGAAAGTGATTCCAAAAATCTGCGTTGTCCTTCAGCATAAATAGTGTCAAAGGCCAGGGATGATTTTCCGGAGCCCGACAAACCCGTAATCACTACAAACTGATCCCGGGGAATGTCTATATCAAAATTTTTAAGATTATGCTCTCGTGCGCCTCTGACAATAATATTCTGCTGCAATGAACTCTACTTTTAGGGTTTAAGCCAACTTGAAGTATACGAAACAGATTACAGAGAACCTTCATTCAATTTTCAGAAGGTTAGTTTATACTTTCGAATTTCTGTCCCAGAGTTCTATAATCACGTACAAACATTCTATTAGGTACAAAACCTTCCTCATCTTCTGAATATTCAGGTTTTATCCTCTTCAAATTATACATAGGAACTGTACCCATATTTTTGACTTCAATATTTCCTCGGTTTTCACAGACAAAATATTCTTTCACTTCATTATAGGTACTTTCTGAAATATTGATGTATTCCTGATCTGCACTTTGCTCCATACGCGAGGCAAGATTTACTGCATCACCCCAAATATCATATGCAAAGCGTTTTTTACCGATAACGCCTACTACTGCTGAGCCTGTGTGAATTCCAATCCTTAATGGAAAAACCGGAATAGAGTCATCTTTATCTGTATGGAATTGACTCATGAATTTTTTCATCTTTAAAGCTGTAAGCACCGAATCAATGGCGTGAGTATTGTTAGCTTCAGGAAGACCACCAACAGCCATATAACTATCACCAATGGTTTTGATCTTTATGAGATTATTTTCTTCGGAAAACTCATCGTATTTATCAAAATAAAAAGAGAGGCTTCGGATCAATTCTTCAGGGCTTAAGCTTGGAACAACCTTACTGAATCCATCAAAATCAGTAAACATGATAGTCACATTTTTAAAACGCTCCGGGGTAACCGTTCCATAAGCCAATAAACTTTCAGCTATTTTATCAGGAAAAATATTTTGCAACAGATCCAGGTGCTCATTTTTCGACAACTCTAGCTCCTGATTTATTGCCTTCAGCTTTTGTTTTATCGTTTCTAGTTCCACATTCTGAGCAAGCGTATTTTTATACGTAGAAACCAATAAATTTATTAAATGTACTACATCCGCTTTTATTTCATATTCTTTGCCTTCTACTCCAACTTTAACATGTTCTCTTTCACTGATCTTTGAGAGTGGTTGCTTTAACAGATCATCTACTTTTTTAAACAGTGTATAATCATCATATGGTTTCGTAAGGTAGTTATCTGCACCAGCTGAGATTCCTTTCATTAATGAGTCTGTTGTTACTAAAGATGTAACCAGAATTACAGGTATGTGGTTGTATCTCTCATCTTCCTTTATACTGGAACATAATCGATAGCCATTCATAACCGGCATCTCAACATCGGTTATTACCAAGTCCGGACTCTCTTGCTCTACAAGCTCAAATGCATCCTCACCGTTTTGCGCTGTCAGCACTTCAAAGCCTCTGTGAATAAGCTTGTGTTTTATTAATGTAACCAGTGCAGGATGATCATCTACAACAAGTATTCTATATTTTGTTTCTATCATCAAGTAACAACTCTTATTGAACTAATTTTTTAGAATATATAGATATTTTAATTTCGTTTGCGTTAGGGATTATTTAGAAAGCATTAGCTTAAAATTTCTTATACCTTTGATGTATAATAATTATTTCATGGAAAAGACAATCAAAAACACTTGGTCTCCAACCTCCTGGAAGGAGAAAACAGTAAAACAATTACCAACATACAGTAATTCTGAGCTTCTGGAAGAGAATTATTCTCAGCTAAAAGGACTCCCTCCACTGGTTACATCATGGGAGATCGAAGCGCTTAAAGCCAAACTTGCAGAAGTTTCTGCAGGAAAAAGTTTTTTACTTCAGGGTGGCGACTGTGCTGAAAGTTTCGATCTCGTAACTTCGCCTAAGATCGTAAATATGCTGAAGGTAATGCTGCAAATGAGCTTTATCCTGATCCATGAAATGGGCGTTCCGGTTCATCGAGTTGGAAGAATAGCCGGGCAGTATGCTAAACCAAGATCAAATGATTTTGAGAATGTAAACGGAAAAGAAATTCACAGCTACCGCGGTGACCTTATAAACCGTTTTGAAGCTACTGAAGAAGCTCGTATGCCGGATTCTAACCGATTGATAGAAGGATATCATAAAGCAGGCTTAACTCTTAATTTTCTCCGCGCTCTCGCTGATGAGGGCTTTGCAGATCTGCGCCATCCCGAACAATGGGAAATGGATTTCATGCTCAATAATGAGTATTACAAAGAATATGAAGCTATGGTTGATTCCATCACCAAAGCCGTGCGTTTTATGGAATCTATTTCACCAACCAGAGTGAATAATCTTCAAAAAGCTGATTTTTACACTTCACACGAGGCACTAAATTTGTATTACGATTCCGCCCAAACCAGGCAGGTACCTCGTAAAACCGGATTTTTTAATCTTAGTGCCCATATGGTTTGGTTAGGAAATCGTACCCGTGACCTGGATGGTGCTCATGTGGAATATTTCCGTGGAATTCAGAACCCGATTGGCGTGAAAGTTGGACCTCCTTTCACAGTCGACGAAACATTACGCTTGATCGAAACTTTAAATCCTACTCATGAAGCCGGAAAGATCGTGCTCATTGGGCGTTTTGGAAAAGACAAAATTGAAGATCAATTACCACCTTTGATCAGAGCTATCCGAAAAGAAGGATTCCCTGTAGTTTGGAGTTCAGATCCGATGCACGGAAATACATTCTCAACTGAAGATTCAATCAAAACAAGAAACTTTGATCATATACTGGAAGAGATCAAATCTTCATTCGTGATCCATCGCGCTGAAGGAAGTTATTTAGGAGGTGTTCACCTCGAAATGACCGGCGACAATGTTACCGAATGTGTAGGTGGAGCTGAAGGGTTGAACGAATCGGGCTTAGGTCATAATTATGAAACATTCTGCGATCCAAGACTGAACTATCAGCAAAGTCTGGAACTTGCATTCCTGATCGCCAAAGAGTGGAAACAAAGCTATTTGTAGAATTAAAGATGAAAAATTTCCTTTTGTCATATCGAGCTGAGCGAGATATCTAAAAATTGCTAACAACGAGATACTTAGATTTCTCATATTCATTCGAAATGACAGAGAACCATTTTCATCTTTAATCTTACATTTTTAATTCTCAATTCTCTAAAGCGATATCTCCTTAACCGAACCAAGCAGCTTGCCCAGAAATTTATTTCCGTACACTCTTTCTACGTGTTGAAGGTCAGCAATGATCACCAGCAATTCTTTACTTCTGGAAAACGCCACATTCAGTAATCTGGGAACACTCAATCCGTTTTTGGTTTCATCAAAAGGACGAACAGAATAATGGCGTAAAGCTCCGTTCTGAAGTTCACCACTCATCACAGTATCAAAAATGATCACCTCTTTTTCTCTTCCCTGAAAGGTGTGAATGGTTCCAACTTCCACATATCGATAACCTTCCTCTCTCAAATGATTCCGAACGGTATATACACTGCTTCGGAATGGGACGATCACACCGATGCTGTTATCTGCATATTTCAAAGAAAGCTTTTTAACACTTTGCTCGATGAGCTTTAAATGAACTTCATTTGACGGATTAAAACTTCTCCCTCCTTTTTCCTGCTCGATGTATGGTCCGTATTTGGAAGAATCCACCAATGCCACCGAGTTTTTGTTGGTACCTCGCTCCAGAATTTTTTCTCCTGACTTCAGTCTTCCATCATAAAAAACCGAACTGATCACACCGGCCAAGTCGGATCTTAAACGATATTGGGTATCAAAGAAACAAGTAAAATCCGGGTTTTCATCATGCCACTGGAACAGATCTTCCGTTGTTTCGGCGCCGGAAACAAAAGTAAAAATATCCTGCTCTAAAAAAGCTCTGGATTCAGGATTATTTGTAATTGCAATAGGTGGAAGCTGCATCGGATCACCGGCAATAACTAAATGTTGCTTACTTTTAGCTGCCATCAACAATAAATATGGAACACCCGCCATCGACGCTTCATCAACTACCACGGCATCATAACTGAGATTCCAAAATAGTTCTGAAGTGCACACTTTCGCCATTGTTGTTGCAACCAGTTGCTTTTTCTTCAGCTCATAGCGCTCATTCAAATTCAGCAGTTTATCGATCTTTTCTTCCATAGCATCGATTCCGCCTTCCCGATCTACTTTCTCACCAAGAAGCTGGCATTCCAAATCCAATTTTTGAGGAATCTCTTCATCCTCCAACATCATTTTGTCTATCTGAGCCTGAAGCTTTTTGTAATTCTCCAATGATGTACTCAACTGCACGGCATCTGCTTTTCTTCCGTCCAATTTTATCTTTACCTGATTCTCAAATAAAATACTTTCCAGCCGATCATCCTGAAGTGCCGCTTCTCCAAACCTGGTTGTCTGCTGAAGATCGAACATCGGCTCGATCTCATACAACGCTTCGATCACATTCATCAAACCAACATCTACAGCTCGGTTGGTATTAGATACAAAAAGAACACGCTTTCCTTCTCTTAAAAGATTGGCAACTATAAATCCAAGCGTAGCTGTTTTCCCCGTTCCCGGAGGTCCCCAAACATACAGTACATTATTTTTTACTGCCTTTTCGATCGCTTCAGTTTGAGAATCATTTCTAAGTTCATCCACTTTAATTGAATAACCGGAACTGTTTTCTTTGAAATGCTTCGCCGGCTCTAACAGTGATTTCAGCTGGTCGATTTTCTTATACTTGTCTTCCAGCGTATATAAATGCTCTTCCATTTTCTTGAGCACGAAATCATTTTCCCACTCCAAATAAACTTCATCGATCGTTGGACCAAAATCTTCCGGGAAATCCAGCCATACTTTCCCATCCTTAAAATCTATTTCATGAACTTCCAGATCTTTACTTCGAAGCTTGGCTCTGATCTCTTCTGCAAATCGCAATCCCTGATTCGTGGTTTCAAAAACATAGATATGGCTCTCGGATTGCTTTTGTAGAACTCCGTTTGTCAGCACATCATTGGATGGAGTCTCCCGTACCGCTTCTATCTCTTTCTCAATGGCCGCAATAGCCTTTTTTATAGTCTTTTTGATATTCAATTATCAATGATTCAATGAAGAATTAAGAATGGACATCTCTGTCATTTCGAGCGGAGAGAGAAATCTAAAAATCTCTTCGATGTATAAATTTAGATTTCTCGTATTCACTCGAAATGACAAAATATATTGCTCATTCCTAATTCTAAAATTCTTAATTGTTTTTACTGATCCCAAAGCTCCGAGCGAATCATTTCTGCACTTCGATCTGAAAGCTTATAATTTAACTGGATCCTGCTTTTCTCCGGTACTTTCTGCTCTACCAGCTTCGCACTTTCCTGAGTGTATAAGATAAGATCTGTCTCCCTAACAAAAAGCGGTAATGATCGCCCATAAATACTTCCTGCAACAAACGATCCTTCAAAAGGAATCATCAATTTCAATTCATTGATGATCTTCGATATACTTTCATCATCAGAAGTTACTAAACCGATGGTTTGAATCGCTGCAAGTTCTGTAATTTTATACAGTGTTTCCGGATCGAACATATGCACGATGGGAATGATCATCATGGTCTCGCTCAAGCTTCTGAACTTATTCATAAATTTTATCGGCACAAACAGCGCATCATAGGAAGCTGCTTTTTCAATTTCGTTAATATCCAGAACACTGCTTTTTACTCCAACCTGTTTCTTAATCGCACTGGAAAGCATCGAAGCCATTTCTTTGTTATCACCAACGGTAGCACATGACTGAATTCGCTCCGGCCACTCCATAAAATCCAGTTGCTCCTGAAACAGCAGTTCTATTTCAGAATCATCAAGCCCATATCCAACCAATTCCTCAATTAAAGCTTGAACTTTTCCACCACCAATTTCCAGACGTTCAGCTTTATCCAGCATGGAAGTCTGTTTAGTAACCGTAAAGCCTCTTCCCTGCTCACCTTTTATCAATCCTTCTTCTTCCAGAATATGATACGCTTTGCGAACGGTATGAAAACTAGCTTCCAGCTGTTGCCCCAATTCCCGGGTAGACGGCAACACTTCCCCTACCTGAAATTGCTTGGTGGAGATCATCAATCGAATTCGATCAGCGATATGTTTAGCGGAGGTTTTCAATTTTTAGATGTAAGATTTAAGTCTATTTGTTATCAATATCTCTATTTAAAAAATACAATCGCACTACTTTTTTATATGATTAGAACTTTTCGCAGAAAAGTTACTCGTCCCCTCTTGAGAGGGGGTTGGGGGTGTGTCAATCTTGTTTATCTTCTCAAATTCTATCACATACTCCTCAATTGCCCTTAAAGCATCTCTATTTTCAGGATAAATATCAGAATCCTGAAACCTAAGAACATCAATTCCAATGCTTTTTAAAAACTCTTCTTTTTGTCGATCTTTAATTTGAACTGATTCCTGATTATGAGACACACCATCAACTTCAATAGCCAACATTAATTCCTGACAAAAGAAATCAACTATATAATTCCCAATTGGTTTTTGGCGATGAAAGTCATAACCGAAACATTGCTTTCCACTAAGAGAGTGCCATAGAACTCGTTCAGCTTTTGTAGCATTATTGCGAAGTTTTCTTGCAAGTTCTTTAAGTGCGGGATTATATGGTATTATTTTTCTTTTTGGCATGATAGCTCAATATAGCTTGTTGCAACTTCTGACACACCCCTAAATCCCCTCTCAAGAGGGGACTTGAATTCTAAGTAATACTAAATTCTAATTCTTTTCCATCAATTTCGATAAAGAATCTTGTCCCGTCGTTAAATTCAATTACTACTTCATTCGACCTATTTCTATAGACTTTATTTATAGTTTTGTCCTTAAGAATTTCTTCTAATCTATTTGCTTCAGATCTCAAATCTTTATCGTTCATTCTTAATCCCGCTTCAGCGGTCAACTATTTTCTTCAATTCTGTGATCATCATCAGAGCTTCGATCGGTGTCATTCGGTTTGGATCGCTGGCTTCCAGTTTATTGAGTACCGTTTCCAACCTGGGATCTACATGAGTGGCAAATAAATTCATCTGCTCTATCTCGTCCTGCTTTTCAATTTTGTCTGATAAGTTTTTTGCCGCGTCTTTTTGTGCGGATGCCTTCCCTTCCAGAGAACCATTCTTGTTGGTGATATCCAGACTGTGACTTTCCAGGTTCTTCAAAATGACTTTTGCCCGATCGATCACGATCTGTGGAAGTCCCGCCATATTAGCTACCTGAATTCCATAGCTGTGATCAGCGCCGCCACGAACCAATTTCCTCAAAAAGATCACTTTTCCGTCATGCTCTTTTACCTGAACATTGAAGTTCTTGGTGCGATCATACATTTGTTCCAGCTCATTCAATTCATGATAATGAGTAGCGAATAATGTCTTTGCGGCAACAGGAGCATGATTATGTAAATATTCTGCCAAAGACCAGGCAATACTCAATCCATCAAATGTGCTGGTTCCGCGCCCCACTTCATCAAGCAGAATGAGCGATCTTGGTGTGGCATTATTCAGAATGTTTGCCGCCTCGTTCATTTCAACCAAAAATGTACTTTCTCCGGCAGCTAAATTATCCGAAGCGCCGACTCTTGTAAATATCTTATCAACCATCCCGATGGTAGCAGCCTCAGCCGGCACAAAACTTCCAACCTGTGCAAGCAAAACGATCAATCCTGTTTGTCGAAGTATGATACTCTTACCAGCCATATTCGGTCCGGTAATGATCATGATCTGTTGATCAGAGTTATTCAGCTCAATATCATTCGGAATAAAAGGTTCGCCCATCGGCAAAGTTTCTTCCACCACAGGATGTCGACCTTTCTTGATAGAGATCTCTTCAGAATCTCTTACTTCCGGTTTTGCATAATTATTTTTGAAAGCTACTTCAGCAAAACACTGAATACAATCCAGTTCAGCAAGTGCAAAAGCTATTTGCTGGATGTCATCAGCAAACTCAGAAACATATAATCTTACTTCTTCAAAAAGTTCGTACTCGAGTGTCTTACTACGTTCCTCAGCTGATAAGATCTTCTCTTCAATTTCTTTAAGCTCCGGAGTGATGTAACGCTCAGCATTAACCAACGTCTGTTTTCTGATAAAATGCTCCGGTACTTTATCTTTATGAGCATTCGTCACTTCAATATAATAGCCGAACACTTTATTGTAACCGATCTTCAGCGATGCTATTCCGGAATCTTTTGCCAGCTTATCTTTGATCTGGGCTATGTACTTCTTACCGTTCTTTGCAATATCACGCAGCTCGTCCAGCTCTTCATTAAATCCATCGCGGATCATGTTTCCATCCCGAATACTTGCTGGAGGTTCTTCAGCTAGTGTCTTAGTGATATGCTCCTGAAGATCGATTAATAATTTCAATCTCCCCGAAATGTCTTTCAGCAATGGATCATCAAAACCGGAAAACTGACTTTTGATAACCGGAATCTGTGCCAGAGAAAGCTTCAGTTGAACGATATCCCGTGCATTGGTTCTGCCTACACAAATTCTGGAAATCAGTCGTTCAAGATCTCCAACCTGTTCCAATTCTTCCCGAAGTAGAGATCTTACATCATGTTTGGAATAGAAAATCTCAACAGAATCCAGCCGCTGTTGAATGGGCTTCAATCTTTTAAGCGGTCGCATGATCCATCTTCGAAGAAGTCGACCACCCATGGCAGTACAAGTCTTATCCATGATCGAGATCAACGTCCCTTCTACATTTCCATCCTGAATACTAGCTGTAAGCTCTAAATTTCTTTTCGTAGCAGGATCAAGGGACATATACTCATTGCTCTCATACGCATATAATCTTCTCAGATGTCTCAAATACGCTTTTTGAGTTTCCTGCATATAATGCATTAGTGAACCTGCAGCAACATGTGCTGTTTTCAGTTCTTCAACTCCGAATCCCTTTAACGAATGAACTTCAAAATGCTCTGTTAAGATCTTATATCCGTAATCACCTTCATATACCCAATCTTCAATATATGTGATATTGAACTTCAGGAATTCATCTTCCAGTTTGTTCTTCAACTTTGAAGAAACCAACACTTCTGAAGGCTGAATAGCTGCCAATAAACTATCCAGTTGCCTTTCACTTACTTCGCTTAATCCGAATTCTCCGGTTGAGATATCAGAAAATGCTACACCGACTCTGTCTTTTGTCCAGTGAAGTGATACGATATAGTTATTTCGTTTGTGCTCCAGTAGTTTTTCGGAAAGCGTTACTCCCGGAGTAGTTATTTCAGTCACTTCACGAGTTACGATCTTTCTTCCCGCTTTCTTGGCTTCATCGGGACTTTCAGTCTGGTCACAAACAGCTACTTTATAGCCTTTTTTTACCAACTTGGGTAGGTAACTATCTAAAGAATGAAAAGGAAAACCTGCTAGCGGAGTTTGATCCCCACCGTTATTCCTTTTTGTAAGCGTGATCCCCAATTCTTTACTCACCAAAACGGCATCATCTGCAAAGGTTTCGTAAAAATCTCCCACTCTGAACAGTAAAATAGTACCCGGATGTTCATCCTTGATCTCAAAGTACTGCTTCATTAAAGGGGTTTGCTTCTTTGCTGCCATTGGTGTTTAAACTATTCCTGTGCTAACTTTTAATAAAAATTCGGGCTTGGAACATACCAATGAATTGAATTAAAAACTACGACACATTCTTGCTTTGAATTAGAAATGTAACACGTATATTTTAAGATTCGAAGGTATCCCTTTGATAACGAACTTGTTTAGCTTGCAAAATCTCAAAGACTTCTGGAATAGATTATTAAAGATAGTAGGTAGGAAAGATCTTTTCTTCAGCGCCTCAGCTATCACATTCAATCTCTTTATCTGCTCTATTCCGTTTGTGCTTATACTGATCTCGATCATTGGATATGTGCTCAGTTATGACGAAGCCCTCAACATGATCATTCAATATGGAAGCGAGTTTTTACCCACCTTTTCTTATGAAGCCGAAACATCTGATGTAATTCAAGGGTCACAGACTATTGAAAACATATTAAACCCATTGGTAAGTGCAAGACAGGTTTTCGGGATAGTGGGTACGGTTGTATTGCTTTTCTTTACTCAGGGCTTAATGCATGCAGTTAAACATGTACTTTTTGATGTTTTTGATATTGAAGAACGCAAACACCCTTTGATGCAGGTTGTATATAACTTTTTCTGGTTCGGAATTTTCGGAGCGTTAATTTTCTTCCTGACCCTGATAATCTCTTTCGTATCGTTTATCAATCTGAGTGAATTTGAAGTCCCATTTACTGAAATAGTAATTGAATTACCCTGGATCTATGATTTCTTAAACTTTCTTGTACCCATACTTTTTTCTTTTGTGGTTATGTATATCGTATTTCGATATCTGAGCGAGCGCAAAATTGACCGTAATATTTCATTAATTGGAGCTCTGGCATATACTCTCCTTTTTGAAATTGCACGCTTTATAATTAGTGGTTATTTAGAATATGCTTTTAGCTCGTACAGGTATTTTTATCAGGGATACGCCATTGCAATTGTTATCGGTATCTGGATATTCTACAGCGCATTTCTTTTTGTATTGTCTGCTACCATTGCGAAAGCCTATTATGATACCTACAAGAGCCACAAACCAACTGTGGTTGATAATCCATACGCTGATTTGGATTGATGTCAGCTAGTAAACTAGACCAAAAATTTTATTCAGGAAATGATCCTGTTCCAATAGCCAAAGATCTTTTGGGGAAAGTTCTCTGCACAAACTTTGATGGAGTTCTTACTTCAGGAATGATCGTTGAGACAGAGGCATACAACGGACGAACAGATAATGCCTGCCATTCTCATATTCATGGAAAGACGGAACGAACCAAGGTCATGTTTGGTGAACCCGGTATCGCTTATGTTTATTTGTGCTACGGAATTCATCACCTTTTTAATGTGGTAACTAATACGGAAGGAAATGCAGATGCCATTTTGATCCGTGGAATAGATCCTTTAGATGGAGTAGATACGATTCTTGAGCGAAGGGGAAAATCAAAACTGGAACGCTCAGTAGGTGGCGGTCCCGGAATTGTATCTCAGGCTTTGGGGATCACTACCAAAAACTACGGTGAAGATCTTCAAGGCGATCTTATTTGGATTGAAGACAGAGGAAATTCTGTAAAGATATCCGATATCATTTCCAGCCCAAGAGTTGGTGTTGATTATGCCGGAGAGGACGCAAAACTACCTTGGCGATTCAGAATTAAGGGAAACAAGTTTACTAGTCCTGCAAAGTAATGCTTATCTCTATCAGCTGTATAGCTACAACTAATTAACGTTTAACTTAAAAATAGTTTAACATTGAATGAATTATTCAAAACTCCTTTTGGTTTTAATACTGAAATCAATATCAATTTAAATTATAGAACAATGAACAAGGCAATTAAACTTTTATCTTTAGTACTTTTTGGACTAATATTTACTGCAGCAGTTAATTATATAGCTACTGAGTGGACGATTGACAAAGCTCACAGTAACATAAATTTCGAAGTTCGTCATTTCTTTACACCGGTTGACGGAACATTTCACGATTATACTGCTACCGTAAATTTTGATCCTGCGAATCTTGAAGAAAGTATGATCGATGTAGAAATTATGGTAAATAGTATTGACACAAAAAATGAAAGAAGAAATGGTCATTTAAGAACAGCCGACTTCTTTGATGCAGAAAAATATCCAAGCATCACTTTCAAAAGCTCTAAAATTGAATCTAAGGGAGACAATAAATTTGTAGCTCATGGTGATTTAACCATTAAAGATGTAACCAAAAAAATCGAAATGCCTTTCACTTTATTGGGCGTTATGGATCACCCTAGAGGTGGTAAAGTAGCGGGAATCACATCTGAATTTGTAATCGACCGTAATGCTTATGGTGTTGGAACAGGTGACTTTGTTTCAGACGCAGTAATTGGAAAAGAAGTAACCGCCACTTTAAATCTTGAGTTGAACAGCAAGTAATCAATTTTTTTAAAAGAATTGAAAGCATCGTTTCATTGAGACGATGCTTTTTTTTATTTTAGGGGAACACCTAAAAAAATTTATATGAATAAGCGATTACTTATAATTACCGGACTTTTACTATTAGCTGCAATTTCAAGGATGATTCCTCACCCGTATAATTTTGCGCCTATAGGAGCAATGTCGTTATTCGGAGCGGCTTATTTTTCTAATAAAAGATTAGCCTTCATACTTCCTTTATTAGCTTTTTTTGTAAGTGATCTGTTAGTAAATAATATACTCTATGCTGACTATTACTCTAGTTTTGTATTGATCTCTCCGGGCTTTTACTGGACATATGGTGCTATGATCGCGATAGTAGTTGCAGGTATTTTTATTCTCAAAAAAGTGAACTTTAAAAGAGTGATCGGTGGTGCTCTTTCTGCTTCTGTCCTATTCTTTATAATCTCAAATTTCGGAGTCTGGATAAGCACTCCTACATATGACCTGACTCTCTCAGGCTTCATTGCTTGTTATGTAGCAGCTATTCCCTTTTTCCATATGACCGTATTAGGAGATTTATTTTATTGCGGCGTTCTTTTTGGGCTCTTTGAGTTTGCTAAATATAAAGTTCCGGAATTAAAAGTAGCATAGTTTCTTAAAGTCAAAAAGAGTGTTATACTCTTTGAGTTAACTATAAGATCAGCATAACCTCTTTTAGATGTTTGAATTGTTTCCGGATCAACCGGTCTATGACTATCCTACATTACTGAATGTAACATATTCTTTGATTTGGGCATTTGTGCTTTCATCAATCATTGCTATTACTCACAAAGTAACTTTTACAGGACATCAGTATCCTAAAAACTTTTTTCAAGCGTTGGCGTTAGGCTCAATTGTTTCTGCAATGGTTATGATGGCCATTGGGGATAGCTTAGCTCGTGGTCTTGGAGCATTTGGTGCACTGGCTATTATTCGTTTCAGAACCAGAATCCAGGATGCCAGAAACATCCTTTTTATATTTGCAGCTTTAAGTGTGGGTTTGGCAATTGGTATTTTTGGATATACGATCGCATTTGCCGGCACCATTATCTACTGTACGATGGCGTTAATTCTACATTTTACCCCTTTCAGCACCAAAACCGGGATGCGCGGACGTTTGCTATTCCGGCTCAGTGATTCTGACCCTACAAAACTAGCGGAAGTTACCGGCGTAATCGGAAAGTACTGTGCAGATTTTCATGATGTTGAAGTTACTTCCAGAAATTCCGGCCGTTTTGACTATGAATATGAAATCGAGATGAATCTGGATGCTGACAATACAGCTTTTTTGACGGAGCTCCAGCAAATTGAATCTATTACTAGAGTTCGTGTTACCTTCAAAAATATTCAGGAAACTAATTAGAGGTAATTATGTCTAGAGTAAACTCCTTTTATGTTTTCATTTTTCTGGCGTTTGTAACGCTTATGACTGTCAATTCCTTTTACTTCAAAGGAAGCAGCTCTTTTCTTGGAGTAACTTATGCCAAAGCATATAAGATCAATGCAGAGAAATCAGGCATCATAAATAACCTTTTAGTAGTCCCCGGGCAGGAAGTCCAAAAAGGTGACAAACTTATTGAAGTGGAAAGCCCGCAATTAAATCTGGATATCCAGAAACTCAGAAAAGAAATTGAGCTCTTCAAATCAGAAAAAAGAGAAAAAAAAGCCTTACTTGATTCAAAAATAAAGCTTTTAGAGTCTGAAAAATCTATCCTCAAAGGCGAAATTGAAAATGATATAAAACTTATTCAAAATGAAATTGATCTTAACAACAAGCTTACACAAACCATCTCTAAAGATATTCCCACTGATTCTTTAACCGCTCTTAAACTTCAGATCAAGTCTATACGGGAAAAGGGAAACCTGGAACTTCAGGGGTTAGATATTCGAATTCTGGATCTCAAACAGGAAGACGAATTCGATCAGTCTCAAATTCAGTCTAAAATTGAACTGGCAAATGAGGAACTGGAGTGGAAACTTCGTGAAGAAAGACGACTCAATAAATTCGCTACTTTTTCCGGCGTTATTGAAAATGTATACGTTAAAGAAGGAGAAGAAGTAGAAGCTTTTACATCGCTGGTTTCTATAAACCCTAAACATCCAACATCAGTTGTTGGGTACTTAGTTGGTAAAAAAGAACGAGACAGAGAACTGGGCGAAATTGTTACGGTGAAATCTCTGGAACAGCCCAACCTGCAAATTCAGGGAAAGATCATCGGATTTGGTGCGGTTGTGGAACTTCCACAAATTATGGAAAAGGATAATTCTCTTACTACTTTCGGGCTGGAGATCTTTATTGAAATTCCTGAGGATAACCCACTTGTAGTGGGTGAGCAGATCATCGTTAAGTAATGGCAAAACGTATTACATTTTTTATTTTAGTTTTTCTTTTCTCAGGATGGAATACGGTTTTTGGCCAAACTACAGTATCCGATTTTTTACTAACAGCCTTTGAAGATATTAATACGCAAGGGTACGACACATCTATTGATTTTATTTCTCCACGAAATTACCGCCTGCCCGTTGTAGAAGATCTGGAATTTCGATACAGCAACGACGAATTTACTTTAGAGGATCAACAGTATGCTCTTAGGTTCAGACCCGGAAACCCGTGGAAAATACGCCGCAATAAAGCTCTTTTTAATGCTACAAAAAAGGAATTGTCCATCCGTAAGCAGATCCAATATCAGGAAAACCTGGAAATCAGATATGAACTTGCCGCTGAATATCTGCTTGATAGTCAGTTAAAGGATATTGAAGAACAGAAATACTCTTTAGTTCAAAAAAGGGTAGACATTCTTAGTACAAATATGGAAAGTTCTCTTTTTGACGCTAAGGATTTCGTAGAGGCTAAAATGGATCAAGTGGATGCTATTACAAATCAAGATGACCTCAATGTTTCACTTTCACAAATAAAAAAAGAGATTACATCTTTACTTCAACAACCGGATTTTGAGTGGGAAAATGAGGTGTTGATTTCTGTATCTGCAATTGAAAATGTTTCTGACGAAGTAGCTTTAAATTCTTTCTCCTCTTTAGAGCTGGATCTTATTTCTCAGCGAATTGAAGTAGCAAAAAGTGAAGTAAAATTAGAGAAAGCCGATTTTAATGTTGGCTATTTCCAAACTGAATACTATCCCGAAAAAAACAGGGACTCTGATTTCGGTATCGCGTTTGGTATAAGTATTCCGATCTTCAAATCTAACAAAAATCAGATAGCTGAGCGAAAGCTGGACGAAATTGAACTAACCAGTGAACTTGCCGCTGAACAATTTCAGGATTCAGTAAAAAGAATTACTGAATATGAATACCTGAAAAGCTTGATAAGTCAACATGAAATTCTCACTGATCGAATAAACACATTAGATCTGAACACCCTAAAGAAAAACCTTAGTCAAATCGAGGATAATAATCCGCTTATTATTCTTGAACTCGAAGAAGGAATACTAAAATTGAAGGAATTAGAGCTTAAATCATACAGACGTGTGGTTGAACAATATATTGAGTTTTTGAGCACATTTAATGTACTTACACAACTTCCGCTTACAAATTATCTCTCCGAAAGTCTGGAAACATTCGAATGAAAAATATACTTATTACAGGTGCTACTTCCGGAATTGGTCGTGAACTCGCACTTCAACTCGCAGAAGCAGGTAACAAAGTTGGTTTGATGGGACGTAGAACTGAGAAACTTGAATCGATCCAAAAAGAGATTGGTGAGAATGCTTTCATCAGGACATTAGATGTCACCGATCTTGAAAAAGCTGAAAATGTTTATCGGGATCTTATTGATGAAATGGGTGGAATGGATATGATGATCCTGAATGCCGGAGTGGGAGTAGATAAAATTATGTCCCCGTGGAAAGCAGACAAGCTTACTATTGAAGTTAATGTACTTGCTTTCTCACACGGACTTCATTTTGCGTTTGATTTCTTCCGAAGACAAGGACACGGACATATTGTTGGAATGTCATCAATTGCATCGCATCTTGCTTCATACAAAGCTGCTGTCTATACGGCTTCAAAACATTTTGTATCTAATTATATGACGGGGTTTCGTCAAAAAGCGAAACGCTTACCTGCTGACATTACTGTAACTGATATAAAGCCCGGATTTGTAAAATCTGAAATGACCGAAAATGTACCACGTATGTTTTGGGTAGCCGAAACCGATAAAGCCGTTAAGCAAATGGTTAAAGGACTCGATAAAAAGAGAAATATTGTTTACATCACGAAAAGATGGATGCTGGTTGCATGGCTGGCACGGCTTATCCCACAATTTATTTGGGATCGCATCTAAAGTTTTACTTATCAAAATGGAATTTTTGTTTAGATTCTGAGAAACTAACAATACTCCATTATGCGCGTTCTACTTTTTGTTCTTGCTTCACTATTAATCAGCTGCTCTTCGAAAGGATCTAAAGACCTGATACCTGAAAAAAGCGGTCCATCTTCTATTTCTTTGGGATATCTGGAAGCTCCCGCAGGATTTGAGATCTCCATATTTGCTGAAGGTGTTACTAATGCCCGACAAATGGCAATGAGTGATTCGGGTGTACTTTATGTGGGTTCACGTCGTGAGGGAAAAGTATACGCTGTTGTGGATAACAACAATGACTTTCTGGCCGATTCTGTCTACACGATCATTGAGGGATTGCGATTACCAAATGGAGTGGCATATAAAGATGGAGCTCTTTTTGTTGCTGAAGTAAGTAAAATCTGGCGTTTCGACAATATTGACCAAAATTATGCTGATTCACCTGAACCGGTTTTAGTAACCGATGAACTGCCAACTGAAGGGCATCATGGATGGAAATACATCGCTTTTGGCCCTGATGATAAGCTTTATGTGCCAATTGGTGCGCCCTGTAATATTTGTAATCATGAAGAAGATAATCCGCTATTTGCAACTCTTACCAAAATGAATGCAGATGGTTCTGAACATGAAATTGTGGCTAAGGGAATTAGAAATACGGTAGGCTTTACATGGCATCCTGAAACAGGAAATATCTGGTTTACGGATAACGGCAGAGACTGGCTTGGTGATGATATCCCTCCTTGTGAGCTAAATGAAATTACAGGGGAAGATCAGCATTTTGGCTATCCCTACTTACACGGCAATGATGTATGGGATCCGAAATTTGGAGAAGATGGAAAACCTATGGCTGACCTTTTTAAAAAACCGGTTCAGGAATTAGGTGCACATGTTGCTCCACTTGGTGTGATCTTTTATACAGGAAATATGTTTCCAACCAGCTATAAAAACAGAGCTCTGATCGCAGAACATGGAAGCTGGAATCGCAGTTCAAAAGTCGGATATCAAATTTCTCAGGTTATTTTTGATGATGATGGAAATCCTACAGAGTATAAACCATTCATAACAGGTTGGTTAGCAGGAGAGGAAGATATAAAAGGACGCCCCGTTTCCATCCTTCAATTACAAGACGGTTCTTTGCTCATCTCTGATGATGATTCCGGCAAAATATACAGAGTCACGTATTCCATTTAGATTCTTTTTGAGAATATATCACAAAGAACGTTTTTAGTCCTTATCTTTGTTGCTTAACAAAAGAACATTGAATATCTAAAATCTCTTCATGAAGAACGTTGTACTTATTCCGGGTGACGGAATTGGCATTGAAATCACAGCTGCCGTAAAAACAATTTTAGAAACTGCAGGCGCTCCTATTAATTGGATCGAATGTGAGGCCGGATTAGGAGCATATCGCAAACTAGGTAATCCTTTACCTGATGAAACCGTTGCTGCTATCGAAGAACACAGAATAGCTCTAAAAGGACCTCTTACAACTCCTGTTGGTACCGGGTTCAGATCTATTAATGTAGCATTAAGGCAAAAGTTCAACCTCTTCAGTAATATTCGCCCTGCAATCACTCTCCCAAATGTTGATACTCCGTTCAAGTCAGTGGATATGGTGATATTCAGGGAAAACACTCAGGGTTTGTATATCGGTAAAGAGCATTGGATTGATGAAAACAAACATGCCGAAAGTATCGCTGTAGTAACAGAAGAAGCCAGTAGAAAAATTATTACTGCCGCTTTTGAATACGCTCGTACTAAAGAAATGGAAAAGGTTACTCTTGTCCACAAAGCGAATATTTTGAAACTGACTACCGGTTTATTTTTAGAAGTAGGACGTTCAGTAGCAAAGGATTTTCCTGATATCGAATTTCAGGATTTGATCGTAGACAATATGGCCATGCAAATGGTTATGAGACCTGAACAGTTTGATGTTGTTGTAACCACAAACCTATTCGGGGACATTCTATCCGATTTAGCTTCAGGATTAGTTGGAGGACTTGGAGTAACCGGTTCTGCCAATATCGGAGACGACGCAGCCATGTTTGAAGCTGTTCACGGATCTGCTCCTGACATTGCAGGTCAAAATAAAGCTAATCCTATTGCTTTACTTTTCTCATCGCTAATGATGCTGGAACATCTTGATGAGAAGCCAATTGCTGAAAATATCCGAAAAGCCATTTACAAAACTTTAGTAGAGAAAAAAGTTAAATGTACTATGGATATTGGAGGTAAAGGAACTACTGATTCATTTACTGAAGCCGTTTGCAGTAACCTTTGATTTTTAAATAGATCTAGTATAGAAAAAGGCAGAAGTTATTCTGCCTTTTTTATTTAAAATACTCTGAAAAGAATTCCACTTACGAGGGACATCACAATCCCGAATAAAAGTGCCCACCAAAAATTCTTGATCTTAAACCCTTCAACTAATGCATCAACTAACATTATCATTAATGTATTAATGACTAAAGCGAATAAACCAAGGGTCAAAATAGACACCGGTAATGCGATAAATTGTAATATTGGTGTAAGAAATGTATTTACAATAGCCAGCAAAGCAGCTACAACAATTGCACTCCAAAAGTTTTTTATTTCAACTCCGGGTAGTATTTTTGCGGTTGCAAATACTGCAACACTATTTAAAAGCCAGGCCCAAATCATAATAGTATAGTTTGGTTAAAATTCAATTTCGCTTACGCGAGCTTACTTATTTTGTTTAGATATTAATGAAAAAATTTATTTCCAGCTTTGACGAACTAACTAATGTTCAATTATATGACCTGCTTAAATTACGTCAGGATGTATTTATAATAGAGCAAAATTGCATCTATCCTGATATTGATGGATATGATAAAAACGCTTCTCACCTTCTTATTTATGAGCATGATGAACTTGTCGCTTATTCAAGAATTTTTGCTCCTGATGCCAAGTACAATGAGGAAACATCTATTGGAAGAATTATAGTGTCGCAAAATAAGAGAGGTGAAAGTTTAGGAAAAACACTAATCGAAAAAAGTATCAATTACTGTATAACAAATTATCCAAAGAGTGATATCAGAATAGAAGCTCAGGCAAAGCTCAAAAACTATTACTCAGATCTTGGATTTATTGGAGATAGTGATGTTTATTTAGTTGACGGGATCGACCATCTGCAAATGATCTACAAAGTTAAGAACTAAGTTCTTTTATCTTACTTTCAAGACTACCTAATACATCGTTAAAATTTTGTATTATTGAATCAACGAGTTCAGGTATACGTTCAATTTTTTCTCTGTTTCTGGCTTTTGTTTCTACCTCTGCAACCAGTAAGTGAGTGCCATCCATACCTACATATTGGAACGTAGGCTTTAGTTTGTGGGCTTCTGCTCTTACGGCATCCCAGTCACCGTCTTTAACATTCCTTTCTATATTGGATAATTGATCGGGGGTATCGTTTACGAAAAGCCGAAGCATTTCTACAATCATCTCTGAATTCCCTCCTGTAACCTCTTCTAAATATGACAAATCCAGTTCGCTATTCATCACAATGAATTCAGATTTAAGTAGGGTTTAATAAGTCTTTTCAATTTTCAAACTTCTCAATTAAGCCGTAAAAATTACAATTCCAACTAATACTAAAACTGTAATTTTGAAAATCAGAGCTTTCCAGTTTTTCATTTTCTTTGTTTACTAACCATGAACATTCCGAGGGTTGAAAAAAACAAATTCTTGAATTAAAAACAAGTTATCCACATTCTTTCTTTCAACAAAAATATAACAATTGAATAATTACTCCACGGTTACACTTTTTGCCAGATTTCTTGGCTGATCGACATCACAACCTCTATTTACAGCTATATTATATGATAAAATCTGTAATGGGATTACAGTTAACAAAGGTGATAATTCATCTTCTGTTTCCGGTACCGAAAAACTAAACTCTGACAAGTTTTCCACTTCTTCATTACCTTCTGTAACAATTGATATAATTCTTCCTTTTCTGGCTCTGACTTCCTCAATATTGCTCACCATTTTATCATTGGTATGATTAGTACCCGCTATTACAACAACCGGCATCATTTCATCTATTAAAGCAATTGGTCCGTGTTTCATTTCTGCTGCGGGATATCCTTCGGCATGGATATAAGATATTTCTTTAAGCTTGAGTGCACCCTCAAGAGCTACCGGAAAACCAAAAGATCTTCCTAGGTATAAGAAATTAGGAGCATATGAAAACAAGTTAGAAACTTCATCCAGTTCACTACTTTTATCTAAAATCTTTTGAACCTTGTTTGGTATTTCGCTTAACTCTTTAATTAACTTATTTGCCTTTTCTTTGGAGATGGTTCCCTTCTCCTGAGCAAGTTTTATTGCCATCAATGTAAGCACAGTAACCTGCCCCGTAAAGGCTTTTGTAGACGCTACCCCAATTTCCGGACCGGCATGGATGTATACTCCCGCATCAGTCTCTCTGGCTATGGAAGAACCCACAACGTTAACCACTCCAATTACAAGAGCTCCATTTTCTTTTGCTTGTCTTAGTGCGGCTAAGGTATCTGCCGTCTCTCCACTTTGTGATATTACAATCATCACATCACCTTCACCAATCAACGACTCTTTATACCGAAGCTCAGATGCATATTCAACTTCTACAGATACTTTAGCTAAAGATTCAAATAGATATTCACCCACAATACCTGAATGCCAACTTGTTCCACAAGCTGCGATCACCAGTCGTTTAGCCTCGGCAATTTTACTCAGGACATCTTTAATGCCACCAAGTGTAATAGTTCCGCTTTCAACATCCAGACGACCTCTCAAACAATCTGAAATAGCTTTAGGCTGTTCAAAGATTTCTTTATGCATAAAAAATTCATATCCACCTTTTTCAATTTCTTCCAAACTAAGTGCTAATTCATGAACTTCTTTAGTTAAAGACTCGTCATTTAAGTTATGAACCTGATATTCATCTTTCTTGATCACAGCAATTTCACCATCATCGAGGTAAACAACCTGATCTGTATATTCTGCTACAGCAGATGCATCAGAAGCGATTAGCATTTCGCCATCTCCCACTCCTAATAATAATGGCGAACCTTTCCTGGCAACTATTAATTGATCTGGAAAATCAGCATGTAAAATTGCAACACCGTATGTCCCATCAACCTGAGCAAGCGCGATTTGTACCGCTTTTTTAAAGTCGTCCGGGTTTTTGGAATAGACATCTTCGATCAGTTTTGCAAGAACTTCCGTATCTGTTTGAGAGTAGAACGTATGTCCTTTTGACTCTAAAACTTTCTTAAGTGAATTATAATTTTCAATTATTCCATTGTGGACAAGTGCTAATTTCTCAGAACTACTTGTGTGCGGGTGAGAATTTATATCATTTGGCTCTCCATGTGTTGCCCATCTGGTATGACCGATCCCAATTTTGGATTCATCACTGCTATCAACCAGAGACTCAAGTTTCGCTACTTTCCCTTTTCCTTTCTTTATTTCGAGAGAGCCATTGAAAAGCGCTATTCCAGCGGAATCATACCCCCTGTATTCCAATCTTTTAAGACCGTTGATAATAACTTCATGAGCTTTTTTTTCTCCGATATACCCGACAATTCCACACATAGTAATTTTATTTATTAGTTCTTTAACACTATACTATAAATATAGATATTAACTTGTACATTATTTCATATAAGTCTCTAATTTTTTTTAATGCAAATCTGTTTTTTTGAAGATATCAAATGTAAGAACTTCAAGCCTCTTACCCTTACAAGACCCCCTTGGGACTTAAGAATCGGCATTTTAACTATTTATCAGAAATGGGAAAAAATGCTCCGGCCGGAACTAATAGTGTGGAACACAGAAGAACATTTAAAAGATGTCTTTAAAACACCCGATTTAATTCCATCAAAACCCTGTTGGTATATAAATTCCAGAGTCCTTCCTTCTAAAGAATTGATCCAGGATATTACTAATCTAAATCCGGGTGATGCCTTGTTTTATGAAAATGAACTGATTGCATTATGTTCTGAGGACACATTCGATTTTAACCTCCTTGATAGCTTCAAACCTGCAAAAAAAATCCAGCTTGGTAATAAACCTTGTCTCATTGAATATGTATGGGATCTTTTAAGTTTAAATGCTTCTCAGATTGAATCTGATATAGAGCTTCTGAAAGATAAACCCATACATAAAGAAGCCGACGAAACTGTAATTATAAAACATCCTGAAAATATCTACATCCATAGCTCTGCTAAAATTGAACCCGGCGTTATTTTGATAGCAGAAAATGGACCTATTTATATAGGTGAGGGTGCTTTAATTGAAGCCGGAGCAGTTTTAAAGGGACCGGTTGCTGTGTGTAAGAATGCAACTGTTAAATTATGTGGCAGGATTTATGACGGAACAACTATTGGTCCAGACTGTAAAGTTGGGGGAGAGGTTACTAATTCAATTTTTCATTCTTTTTCTAATAAAGCCCACGATGGATATGTTGGAAAATCTATTTTTGGACAGTGGTGCAACTTGGGAGCAGATACGAACACTTCTAATCTGAAAAATAATTATGGTATGGTAACCATTAAAGATTGGGAGACAAAACGCTCATACGATACAGGAATTCAATTCTTTGGCACAGTGATGGGAGATCATTCAAAGACCTCAATTAACACAATGCTGAATACGGGGACAACTTGTGGAGTTTCTGCTAATATTTTCCAGTCAGGATTTCCTCCGAGATATATTCAATCATTCACATGGATAGATGGTCAAAGAAATCCAAGATTCAGATTCGACAAAGCATTAGAAGCTATGGAAGCCATGATGGCCAGAAGAGACAAAGTAGTTACTCCTGAATATGCTAAAATGGTTGAATATCTTTTTGAGATTAGAGAAAACTGATATCTGATCAAAGCCTGCTGCTGGCTCCTTTAACATCTCTGTATTCGAATTCGATTTTAATGGATTCTTTGTCTTCCTCTATTTCAATGGATGCACCGAGTTGTTTTGCCAGCACTTTAAATATTTCAGAGAAATTATACTCATTTTCTTCCAGAAGTCGCCCAACAACTCGAGCTAATTCTTTATCAAATAAATAAATGCAAATATTTGCTTCGTCCTGAAAAATACCCACATTCAACTCTTCTGAAGGGGTGAATTTATCCTCACCCTCAAATCTAAATACTTCGAAAATCATCTCACTTAATAATAAAGAGAGAGGCACTGCTTGGTTAATATTGAACTTGATCTTTTTATCATAGGTTGAAACATTTACCTGAACATCCTGAATTCTCTCCTGCATAAAACTTTCACTTAAAACCTTATCAACCGTTTTATTTACAGCGATATTTTTAAATGTACCAAGTTCGTATACAATTTCATGAATAATAGCTATCGATTTTATTCTTAGAATATTTGCAGATATAATTTCATCCTGATCTTTAATTCCCAACCCCATTTGATCTAGTTGAAGGAAACTGGAAACTAACGCAAGATTGTTCTTTACCCTGTGGTGTACCTCTCCAACAAGTAATTCTTTTTCCTCTAATAGCTTATTTAGTTTCTTATTAGACTTCTTAAGTTTTTGTTCTGATTTAAACTCACTAAATGCATTGCTGATCAATCCTGAAATAGATTTTATCAATTTATCCTCAGACTCAGTCCAGGCTCTTCTCCTTCTGACCTCATCAAAGCCAATAAATCCGTAAAATTTTTCACCTATACTAATTGGGTATACTATTAATGATTTAATATTCTGAGGTTCTAAAACTGCAATCATATCAGGTGGTAGGTCATGAATATCCTCTGCAACCATAATTCCATCATTCAATAATATGGGCTTTAAAGAAGGCATTTCTTCTTTGTAGTCAAGATCCTGAAGTTCTTCGATTTGAGGTGCTACCCCGGGCGCACACCATTCATATGTATTTCTTGTTTTTTCTCCGCCACTAAAATCCTCAAAAATATATACCCTGGATACATCAACAGTTTCTCCTAAATGCCGAATTACCTTATTCATTTTGTTGTTAAATGAATCAAGGGAATTCAGGCTGACAGAAATTTCAGCTAGTGCCTCTTGGAATTTTAAATTATTAGTAAGGCTCTCTTTATCCTTTTGTTCGTTCAGAATTCTCTTTATAGAAAAAGGTAATCGCTTATAGTTGTCTTTGGTAAGCACATCATTTGCGCGATTTTCCAATAAAGTTATTTCCTGCTCTCTGGTAACATCTCCGGATAAAATGATAACCGGTATCCCGGGGATTACTTTCTTGGCGTAGCTCAAAATATCTTTACCTGAAAAGCTTTTGAGATCAAAATCTGAGATAATAATATCCGGATTCCAGTCAGCTAATACTTTTTCAAATTCAGGTTGTGAAGTCACTAATTTAGTTTCAAAATTCTCATCCATTAGTTTAAGCTCTCTGAGCATTAACTCATGATCTAATGGTGAATCTTCTACTATTAGTAACTTAATTGACATATTTTAAATATTAGTGAGCAAATCTATGGCAACTCATTTAGTATTACCCAATAAAAACCGATTTCTTTTACAGCTTCCATAAATGAATTGAACTCAACCGGTTTAACTATAAAGCTGTTTACACCAAGTTTGTAACCATCTACAACATCCCGCTCTTCTTTTGATGAGGTTAGCATTACGATAGGTATATTCTCTGTATCTTTATTTGACCTGACCGCTTTCAAAACTTCCAGGCCGTCTACTTTAGGCATTTTCAGATCAAGCAGAATTACTCTTGGGTGGTTGTGAATATTTCTTCCTTCAAATTCCCCGGTCCCGAATAGGAATTCAAGAGCTTCTTCCCCGTCTTTTAAACGTGTTACTTTGTTGCTTATCTTATTTTTCTTGAGAGCACGAAGCGCCATTTCTGCGTCATGATCATTATCCTCAACCAATAAAATTTCAACTGTCTTATTTACATCCATTCTTGTCTATCTGTTTGATATATGTTAACTGTTTTGCATTGAAAAGAAAAATGTGGAGCCTATTCCTTCTTCACTTTCTGCCCAAATTTCTCCTCCATGCTTATTGATAATACGTTTTACAATTGCCAACCCAACTCCGGTTCCATCAAATTCATTTTTTGAATGGAGCCTATTAAACACTCCAAATAACTTGTCATGATATTCCATCTTAAAGCCCGTTCCATTGTCTTTTACAAAATAAGTAATCCCTTTTTCTTCGCTTTGATCGAATCCGATATTTATAACTATTTTATCCTCTTTTGATGAATACTTAAATGCGTTTGATACAAGGTTTACTACTACTTGTTTTATTAAAGCTACATCACCCAGAGCGTTAGGCAGGCTATCAATTTTCAGATCTATTTGCTTGTCTGAATATGCACCTGTTTCTACTTCACAAACGCTCTCAAAAAGTTTATACATATCAATCTCTGACTTCTGAATTTTCTTCTTCCCTAATCTGGAAAACTCAAGTATGTCATCAATCAACTGCCCCATAGTTACGGCACTTTCTTTAACCACGCCCATCAATCTTTTTCCTTCGCTATCCAGTTGATCTGCATAATCTTCCATGAGAATATCAGAAAAACCATTTATTGATCTGAGCGGAGCTCTGAGGTCATGTGAAATTGAATAACTGAAAGATTCCAACTCCTCATTCACAGAAGCTAGTTCCTTTGTTCTTTTGGCAACCTCTTTTTCTAGTTTCTCTGTGTAATAAACCTCAGAAGTAATATCTGCTGTATACATGATCATCCCTCCTATCTCCCCTGGCTCATTATACCATGGAATAAGTTTCCAACTGATCCATTGAACAGTACCATCTTTTCTAACTATTTTATCTTTAGGATTTGATAGTTCCTCCCCATTTAAAACTCTTTGATGTTGTTCTAACCATTCAGGCATTTCGTTGATCTCCGGAAAAATATCATAATGTGATATACCGACCAGATCTTTTTTATCAATATTATATTGCTTGAACCATTCGTTACTTGCTGTTATATACTTCATTTCCTTGTCTAGCATGGCCACTGCGGCCGGAGCTTGTTCAACAAAGCTACGAAGCTGAGACTCTTTCAGCTGGATATTTTCCAATAACCTCATTCTCTCTGTAATATCGAGATTAATACCTATCATTTGAGCAGGAGCTCCTTTCGAATCAAGTATTAAATCACCTCTTCCACTCAATATAATTTCTGTTCCATCTGGTTTATTAAATCGGAATACAACATCAAACCTTTCACCAGTTTCAAGAGTTTTTGATGTCGCTTCTATTACCATTTCCAAGTCTGAGGGATGGACCATCTGTGAAAACATTTCAAAGTTTGGTGTAACGCTTTCTTCTACACCAAATATCTCATAAGCCTTATCGTTCCATTCCAATTCATTGGTTTTTAAATTCCATATCCAAATAGCGATCTGGCCTGCTTCTACTGACAGTTGAAGTTTCTCATTGGTTTCATCTAGTTCAATAGTCTTTCTTTTATTCTCGTCGATGTCCATAAACAGACCGCGCAGACCTGTTAACTCTCCATCTTCAAAAAATGGGTGTCCTGTAGCCCTGACCCAAATCTCATTTCCACTTTTAGTTAACAATACACATTCTACATCCCAGGAACTTTTGTTCTCAATAGCATTATTGATTGCATTTTGAATTACCGGTCTGAAATCTTCCCTATAAAAATTTATTCCTTCTTCCACTTTTATTGGAGTTCCCTTTTCCACTTCATGTATTCTATACACTTCATCTGACCAGAATGCTGTCATTGTTCCCAAGTCTACTTCCCAAGAACCGATTTTAGCAGCTCTTTGCGTTTCTGAAAGTAAATCTAATGCCTTTTGAATCTCTTTATTCTGAGTCTCAAATGCGAGTTCTCTTAATATCGAGTCAGTTACATCTTGCGACGTACCTGCCATATTTATTGGTTCCCCCTCGTCATTATATCTTGTTTTACCTCTTTGATGAATGTATCTAACCTCTTCATCTTCAACTATAATTCTGTGAATAAAATCAAATTTTTGATTCTTGGAAATAGCTTGACTTACGCCCTCTTGAAAAAGACCTCTATCTTCTTCATGTATAATCTTGTTTAAAGAATCGATGCTAGGATTAAAGTCTTTAGTTTGTCCAAACACTCGGTAATTCTGATCTGACCATATGATTTTATCTTCAACCAAGTCCCAATTCCAATTTCCGATTTTCGCAATTTCCTGAGCTTTCTCTAATCGTTCTTTAGTTTCGATTAATTCTTTATTCATTAACTCTCTTTCAGTTATATCGCGCCCTTCCGGTACTAAGAAAAGAACATCCCCATTACTATCCTTTATAGGCACAATTGAGAAATCGATTCTTAAGATGTTGCCTTCATTGCCAATCACATTCAGATCTAAACGAACTTCCTGTCCAGTTGAAGCCTCTTCGACCCCTTTTTTTGCAAGTTCTTTTTCTCTTTTAGTTGGCCACCATTTGGCTTCTTCTAGTTTTAGTCCTTTTATCTCATCACTTGAATAGCCTGCAAAATCTAAAGCTGTTTTATTAATCTCAATGATGGTTCCATCTTTTTCAAGTAAGCCCATGAAGCTAAACGTAGAGTCAAATACACTCCTGAATATTTTTAGTGTATCTTCTTTTTCTTGAGATAACACTTTTTTCTCAGTGATATCTTTTACCATTCCCACTCCATATTCAGGATTGTCTTTATCATCTCTGATGAGTGATACTGACAGGTCTGCCCAAACTATCTCTCCACTTTTTGTGATATATCGTTTTTCCATTCGATAGTATTCACGTTTCCCACTAATAAGCTCACTGTAAAGGTCTTCATCAGCATCAACGTCATCAGGGTGGGTAAACTCAGCAAAAGTCATAGAAAGCATTTCTTCTTTTGTATATCCCAAATACTTACAAAAAAAAGTGTTTACACTAAACAACTTCCCCGTTGGCTCAACCAAAGCAATAGCTATACCTGAATTTTCGAATACACTTTCAAAAAGTCTCAATTATCCTTTCTCCAAATTTTATTTATAACACTCTTCGTGTTGTTAAATAGGTGTCATTCCAGTATCTCTCCTGAAGTGCTGATATCATCACACCTGAACTTGTTGATGCATGCATAAATTGTTGATCATTGATCATAACCCCTGCATGCATTGTTTTTCTACCCGTTTTAAAAAACACTAGATCTCCGATCTTGATATTATTTTTCTTAACCGACTTCCCCACTTTCATCTGATCGACAGTTACACGTGGCAGCTTAACATCAAAATAATCAGCAAACACAATTTGAAGGAAGGCCGAACAATCCACTCCATCGTATCCATTTCCACCCAACAGGTACGGCACACCTTTCCAGTCTTTGAAAGCTTCATCTAACTTACTTCTGACCTTTTTCTCATCTTTCGACAACGCTGTTGATTCCATTGTGGCAACAGAAATAGTGGCTTCGGGTCTTACTGACTCTTCAATCTTTTCAGCCTCTACTTTTTTAGCACGTTCTTCCCACGGAATCGCACCTCGTTTAACCATGCCGCATGCAGTAAAGAGTACCCACAATAGTAAAAGATGCTTAACTGACATTCGACGTCTTTAGATGAAAAAGCTGAATTTAAATCATTATCTTAAGTTAGTATAAATGAACTAAAAATTTACCCTAAATTAAAGCAATTTAATGTATTTACTGGTTAATATAGATCATGTTGCAACTTTAAGAAATGCAAGAGGAGAGGGTTATCCAAGTCCTGTTGTAGCAGCTCAGATATGTGAGAAAGCCGGCGCCTCAGGAATCGTTTTTCATTTGCGTGGCGACAGAAGGCATATAAGAGATGAAGATGTAGTTGCTTTAAAGGAGTCCGTTTCTGGTAAACTGGACTTTGAAATGGCCGCTTCTGATGAAATGCTTTCTATTCTTAAAGAAATAGATCCTCATCTATGCACCTTAGTTCCGGAAGGACGAGAAGAGCTTACTACCGAAGGCGGACTTAATATGAATGTTGTTTTTGATGATTTTAAAGAACGAGTTTTTCCTTCTATTCGGGAAACTGATATTGAAATCAGTCTATTTCTGGACCCTAACCCTGAGGACATCAATTTGGCTTTTGAATTAGGAACTGATGCCATCGAATTACACACCGGAAATTATGCAAATGCTCCTTCCTCCGGAGAGGCTGAACACGAACTGGAGAGATTAAAGAAAGCAGCTGAACAAGCGCATGAACTCGGTATAAAAGTAAATGCAGGACATGGTTTAAATCAAAAAAACCTTCCAAAATTCATCGCCACTGTACCACACCTGAATGAGGTGAGTATCGGACACGCTTTAATTAGCGATGCAGTTTTTGATGGATTAGAAACTACGGTTAAGAATTATTTGAGGATTATTGAAAGGTGATTGATCTCGGTTACATACCCTCCCCTCAATCTCCCGCGATGGGGAAGCTTTTTAACAAAAGTAGAAATTTAATCAACGAGTCTTCCTCTCCGCGGGAGAGGAAACAAAGGAGAGGGTCGTGATGTCTCCTGAAAACTACCCCTCATACCGAAAAGATCTAATTGAGAAAGCCAGACAACTCAGAAAAAACTCAACACCCGGTGAGATTGAACTTTGGAAGCTTGTAAAAAACAAGCAAGTACTGGGCTATCAATTTAGAAGGCAAAGACCTATCAAAAATTATATAGTAGATTTTTATTGTAAAGAACTTCGGTTAGCGATCGAAATAGATGGAAGTTCACATGATAATAAATTCGAGTACGATCGAAAAAGGCAAGAGAAATTGGAACTATTGGGAATCACATTCTTAAGGTTTTCGGAAGAAGACACAAAGGAAAATCCTGATTATGTTGTGATGGAAATTGAAAACTGGATTAAGTCGCGTTTACTGACCCTCCCCTCAATCCCCTCCGCCGGAGGGGAAGCTCAGGATGTTCGTTCCGAAGCAAATCAGAGTACAGCTGGGGAAAAACTCTCTGAGCCAAAACAAAATTTAATCAACGAGTATTCCTCTCCGCGGGAGAGGAAACAAAGAAAAGGATCACTATGAGTGATACGAATACCCCACACAAGTCAGGATATGTAGCGATAGTTGGAAAGCCCAATGCCGGAAAATCAACGTTGATGAACCAAATTTTGGGGACCAAACTTTCAATAACTACTCATAAAGCTCAAACTACCCGACACCAAATTATCGGAATTCATTCTGAGGAAAATTCACAGATCATCTTTCTGGATACACCGGGGATCATCCATCCAAAGTACGAGCTTCAAAAAGCGATGATGCGCTTTGTTGAAAAAGCCGAGAAAGAAGCCGACGTGATCCTTTTCATTGTTGAAGCAAAGGAAAATAACATGCCTTCTTATGCTTTCGATTCTTTGAAACAGATGAAAAAACCGGTGGTTCTGGTAATTAATAAAATCGACGAGTCTAACCAAGAGCAGGTAGAAAAACTGGCTAAAGATCTGAATGACTATTTCGATTTTAATGCCACTGTTTATATCTCTGCGCTAAATGGTGAAGGTGTTCCCGGCTTGATGGAAAGTATTTCCAAACTTCTTTTGCCCGGACCTCCATTCTATCCAAAAGACGAATTAAGTGAACATCCTGTTCGGTTTTTTGCTGCCGAATTGATCCGCGAACAGGTTTTTCTTCAGTATCATGAAGAACTTCCTTATTCCGCTACTGTAGATGTAATTATTTATGAAGAGAGAGAAGATCTGGATTACATCAACGCAGAAGTGATCGTAAACAGAAACTCTCAAAAAGGAATGATCATCGGAAAAGGCGGACGTGCTATTAAACAACTCGGTACCGCTGCACGGGAATCCATCGAAGAATTTGTAGGAAGAAAAGTATTCCTTGATCTCCACGTAAAAGTCCGTGACAAATGGAGAGAGAATGAGAATATGGTACGGAATTTCGGGTATTGATTTAGAAAAACTTAAGAGTTTGCAAAAAATTCCTTGGCTAAAATTTAAATCCAGACACCGACCTTCGCTTCGGAATTGCAGTTGTTAGATAATTCGTTGACAAAACTACGGCTGTCATATCTGTAGATGTTAGGTAATTCGTAGACAGTTTAGTAGTGATGATTATGAAAAATTCGCCCTTAGTATTTAAGACGGAGAAGAGAGTATGATCCGGAAGCGTCTGCGAAGCAGGAATAATCCTTTCTGGTGAAGAGTGTACTAATTACCTCAGAATGAACGAAGACCTTTAGGATTATTCAGCGTAGGATCAGTGAACCCGTCTTAAATACTTCGGCTTGATCTTTTGTCCCGTTCGAACGGGATATCAAGACAAAAGTAGATACTCTTGTGTTAAGCTAAGTCTTTTTATCTGGCCTCGTTGCTATGCGTTGGAAACGGACCTCCCCGGTTACGAAACAGATTCTTTGGCTCTGAGTAGTTCGCCCCTCCTTGGATAAGGAGGGGAATTCCAGAGTTGATTCTAATTTTTATCAACGAGTCCTCCTCCTGTTGCAGGAGGAGACAGAGGAGGTCTTTACTTATGGATTGTGAGTACATTTACTTGGTCATGTACTTTTGTGCCGCTACTGAGCTTCCTCAGCACAGGCTCCAGTACCAAAAGCTCCCGACAAGAATTATTGGCGCGAACTCCATTACATCGACTAATCATTACAAAAGGTCTTCCTGCGTATGATACACATTCACAAACCAGCCTGAGTGTAATGATTGCTCCTGAGGAGCCGTCGATTTCATTGCGTTCTTATTTCGCCAATAATTCTAAGTTCGGCGAAGTTGGAAGCTTTTCTGAAATATTTAGAATTATAAACCAAGTCAATTTTTAGAATTTAGAAATCCTATCATCAAACAATCTATTTTCACCTTTATTTGATCAGCATCATCTTCTTGGTTTGAATAAAGCTCCCTGCCTGTATTCTGTAAAAATAAAGTCCCGTTGAAAGCCTCGACGCATTGAACTCAATTTTATGAATTCCGGCACTCATTCGTCCACTTACCAGTGTTGAAATTTCGCGTCCCAGCAAATTATACACTTTCAGGCTTACCACCGCTTGTTCAGGTAGCGCAAATTCAATATTCGTGCTTGGGTTAAATGGATTTGGATAATTTTGCCTTAGACTGAATTCTTTAGGCAAACCCAGTTCACCCTCGTTAGATGTCATAATATGATCCAATACTTCTACATATTTTACAACTGACTCTGATGCAAAAGCTCCCGAATACACGGTAATAGAGAACTCTTTTAAGGTGTCAGCTTTCTCTGAAACTTCATTGTTATTGATATAATACGCTGTCCTTAGTGCATCCTGATAATCTTCCAGAGAAGCATTTCCTGATATTTTTATTCCACTTTCTACAGAATCAATGTCAAGAGATCCCGGATCGTCTATGAATAATGAATCTTCTTCCAGAAAACCTTTTGATATTTTTATGATAGCACTGTCAGCTGAAATATCAGTGCTTGAAGAAATACCAATATCACCGGCTATTAGCAATTCCGGACTGTCCTGAAAGTATTCTAATGTATCCGATGATTCAAAAGATAAGCTGGCCACTTCTGATAAACTGAAAATTTCAGAAGAGTACATTCCCCATACACTATCTGCATTCATAACTCTCACAAACAAGATCTGATCTCCGATCGGCAGGTTTGTTGATGGAATTGTAAACGTGGTTTCAATATCGGCTGCTGCATTAACAGAAATAGGAGTGCCAGCGGCAAAGCCGGGATCAGTATTAAAGAAATATTCTGCGGATATAATATTACTAACTAAAACAGGATCACTTTGATCGATCAGGATCAGTTTTTTGATAGGCATACCCCAACTTCCATCTGTAAACTTTGCTCTGATGAAAATTGTATGCAAACCTACCGATAATCCCTCAGTACTAAGCATTGCTTCGTTATCGATTTGCGAAGATGCAGTAATTGGAATAGCTGTTCCACTTCCATGACCCGGATCTTCATCAAAGAAATATTCCAAGGCTTCTATTTCTCTTGCTTCTCCCTGATCCACCAAAATGAGTTTTTTAATGGTTAATCCCCATTCGTCGTCACTGTTTTTTGCACGGATAAAAAGTGTGTGTAATCCTCTGGAAAGTGACGAAGTCATAATGGAACCTTCGTAATTCACTTCACCATCTACTTCGGTTACGGAAATAGAAGTACCATTTCCAAAACCCGGATCAGCATCGAAAAAGTATTCCAGTTGAGTTACCGCCTGGCCCATTAACGGCGAAGCTAAAAGCATCACCAGCAATACGTTTGCAAGGAATTTCACGACTTAATTCCCTTTTGCTTTGATACTAACCTCGATATCCTCACCGGCTTTAATTTCAGTAGGAATTATAATGTCATACACATATGGTAAAGAAAATAAGGAATTAGAATAAGTACCTACACCACCCGACGGACCAATATGAGTTCCGTCTGTACCTGCATGAAGCAAGCTGCTAAGCTTTGGAGTAACATCCCAGTTCATATCGAATACATTTGTACTATTTGAAACGGCAGTATCTGCAAAAATATCAGTAGGATTGAGAGCTTCATTAACTACATTATTCTCTCCGAAATTTGAACCATCATTCAGAGGTAGAGTTATATCGAAGAAGTTATTCAGAAAAGTATTGTTGTTGTCTGCTATTTCCTGGATTTGAGCATCCGCGTATTGATAGCGTTGTGTTTTTAGGAAAATATTGTTTTTGAAGGTGCTGTTGCTAATTGATCTTACTGTAAAGTCAAAAAATATACTGTTATGGAAATTTCCATTTCTAATATCTTTGTAGTCAGAAATCGAAGAACCCGCCGGATTGATAATACAACGACGAAAAATAACAGCTGTATTATCGTCATTGCTAAGAGTAAGTTTATCGATATACGAGTGAGAAACTGTAAGCCCTTGAACAAAACTAGCAACAATATTGCCTAACACAGACCCATGAACGACAATTGTAGACGAAGGATCTGTGGTATTCGCATTATCTAAAAAAATTTGATTTATCTGAAGACCTTTAAAAACTAGATGTGAAGAATTATCGACATCAATTGTTCCCAGCTCTGAACCATAATTAAAGTTCTTATTTATAGCGGAAGTATTGTAGCCCAACCCAATTAAGGTAAGTCCTTCCTTATCTTCAATATCCACATTACCATAACTATTGGGGCTTGGCATTACATAAATAATATCCCCGGACAGAGCCGCATCTATGGCCTCCTGCAAATCTGAGTAATAATTTGAGCCCGAAGGGTTTTTATCTGTATTATCAACTATCAGTATATTCTGTGCAGTTGTAGTTTGAGTTGCTAATACAGCGATGAGTAAAAAGAGAATTTTTTTCATGATGTCTTTTTGTTTGTTAAAATATTCGATTCCGTCAGTACAGTAAATCCCCACTTCTGGTGATTTTTTCAGATCAGCTCGAACGCTATAGCAAATTGAACCAATCCTGCCGTTGTTGGTATCCTCGTTTTTTTCTTAATGTTTTTTCGATGACTCTTTACCGTCTCCAAAGTTATATACAGCTGTCCCGAAATATCTTTATTACTAAATCCCTGCGCTATCCCGGTTAAAACCTGCCTTTCTCTTCTGGTAAGCGATCGAAATTCATCAAAATGTTTTCTCACATACATCTCCTCACCGGCAATGCGCTCTATTCTGCGAGTTACCGAATCTATTCCTGAAATCGGGTTTGAGGAAGTGAGCAATAAATTATGCTCTTTGAAGGGTTTACAAACCGTAAAGAAAGTGTCGAACTCTCCGGTTCTGGGATTGCGAATTTTTTGGAATTCTGCATGAAGCTGATCATCATCGGCTTTCTCATAAAACTCAAGGAATCGAGGCGCTACATACTTCAGGCTGTCGGGATGGATATTTTTCTCAAAATACTCGAAGCCCATGTCATTGATCTCTTCTTTTGAAAGCAGCCCCCACTCTTCTCCCGCTTTATTTAAATGACCGATAGTGAGATCACTTTTATCATTTACATGGAATATACCCGGCATCAGATCCACTAACTCCTGAAGCGAATCAAAGTTTTTCCGGAAAAGCTTATCTAAAATATATAAGCTTTGAACCTGCGTTTTCAGAATTTCAGTTTCTGTTCTGTACCCCATATTCGTTCTTTTCACAACCCATAAATCCGCTTACAAAATAGGATAAAAAGCGTAAGTGTCAAGCCGGAAGTATCTGTAAACACTTGCGAGCCATGCAAAAAAAGAAGAAATCATTATTCAGAAACTCTGAAAGATGATTTTTATCCAGTGATTTAACATTCCTGTAACTGATTTTTACAACTGATAGAAGTAAACTCTGATTCAATTTTAAAATCAGGGTTATTATGATCACGCGAATTACTTCCTCATTCCTATTTTTAGTTTTATTCTCAATCAGTGCATTTGCACAAAACGCTCTTTTCCTTGGAGACCCGTCCATTGCAAATGATAAAATTGCTTTTACTTTTGATACGGATATTTGGATAACATCAAAAAATGGTGGTGAAGCTACTCGTCTTACTGCTATGGACGGCGAAGAAACCAATCCGAATATTTCTCCGGATGGTAACTGGATTGCATTTACTTCAAATCAGTATGGGAATAACGATGTCTACATCATGCCTGCAACCGGTGGTGAAATAACTCAACTCACTTTTCACCAAGCCAACGATCAGGTTGAATCTTGGTCTTGGGATTCCAAAAAGATCTATTTCAGTTCTAATCGCTACAACAGAATAACTGCCTTTGAAATAAGCGCTGAAGGAGGAACACCATCCCGATTATTTGAGCACTATCATAATACTGTTCACAATCTGGCAGAACATCCTACCTCCGGCGATTTCTACTTCAATGAATCCTGGGAAAGCTTCATATTTCCACAGAGAAAGAGATATGTCGGTTCATTTAACCCGGATATAAAATCATACAATCCCAAGACTGACACTTATACTGAACACACCAACTGGGAAGGAAAAGACTTCTCCCCTACTATTGATCAGAATGGAAAAGTGTATTTCGTATCTGATGAAGCTAATAACGAGTATAATCTTTACACACTGGAAAATGGTCAGAAAAAGCAGCTTACCAGATTCAATACCTCCATTTATAATCCGTCTGTAAGTCCCGACGGTAGTGTCGTTGTTTTTGAAAGAGACTATGAACTATACAAATATGACATCGCTTCAAACAGAGCTTCGAAGATCGATGTAACCATCACCAAAAATAATACACTCACTAAATCTCAAAGTTTTGATGTAAAGGATAATATCTCCGCTTTTGATGTTTCGCCTGACAAAAAGAAAATGGCTTTTATTTCCAGAGGAGAGTTGTTCGTTTCTGATGCAGAAGGCAAATTTGTTCGTCAGATCGAGACCAACAGCATGGGAAGAGTGCTAGAAGTAAAATGGCTGGGTGATAACAAAACTCTGATCTTCAATCAAACTGTGGATGGATACCAAAACTGGTTTACCATTGCTGCGGATGGAAACGGCACAGAAAAACAACATACATCCGACAAAAGAAATAACAGAGACCTTGCTTTGAATCACGATCGTTCTGCCGGTGTTTATCTGAGTGGAAGAGATCAACTTCGACATATTGATCTTGATGATTTCAAAAGCAAAACATTGGTGGAAGATGAGTTTTGGGGATTTCAAAATACAGCTCCTATGTTTTCACCGAATGGAGAATATGTACTCTTCAGTGCTAAGCGTAATTTTGAGTTAGACATCTTTGTGCATCATTTAGAATCTGAAAGAACTATAAATCTTACTAATACCGGTGTAGATGAAAACGGAGCATTTTGGTCACCTGACGGCAAATATATTTATTATACCGGGAGTAGAAGCGTTCCTTCGTATCCAAGAGGCGCCGGAGAAACCGACCTTTTCAGAATTCCACTAGACTATTACGACGATCCGTATAAATCTGATTTATTTGATGAACTTTTTGCTGAAAAAGAAGAAAAAAACGAAGACTCAAAAGAGGAGGAAGAGAAACTCACTATCGAGATAAATACTACCAATCTGATGCAACGTGTTGAACGTGTCGGAGAAGGTTTTGGAAATCAGTTATCCCCATTTGTCACTCAGAAAGATGATAAAACTATGGTTCTGTATGGCAGCAATCATAATGAAGGTGATTTCACACTTTCTGTTACCACCTTCGAACCTTTTGAACAACCAAAGACTCAAAGTTTTGAAGGAACCGGGTTTGTTTCCGGGATCATTGATGTAGATGGGCAACTTTACGGGCTTTCAAGAGGAGCTATCAATAAACTAGATCCTTCTTCTGCTAAAGCAACGAAAATTAATGTATCGCATTCCTTTGAACGAAATCTTCAGGATGAATTCTATCAAATGTTTGATGAACTTTGGGCGAATATCGAAGAGAATTTCTACAATGAAACTTTCCATGGAATAGACTGGAAGAAGATCAGAGACCGTTATAAAAAGTATCTGCCTTATGTTGATTCCCGTGCCGATCTGCTCCGAATGAACAATGATATGCTGGGAGAACTCAATTCGTCTCATATGGGATTCAATACATTTGGGGATGAAGAAAACCAATATTACTCAACCCTTTCGATGGCAACAGGAATAATTTGGGAAAAAGATAATCCTTATCAAGTATTCGAGATAATCGAAACGGGACCCGTTCACATTTCAGGAAATAAAATTAATACCGGAGATGAACTCATAGCTGTAAACGGAAAACCAGTTGATGCTACAATGAATCGTGAAATGTATTTCAGCGTACCATCCATGCCGGAAGAAGCTACACTAACTTTCAAACAGGGAAGCTCTAATATTGACATCAAGATCCACCCTACATCCTACTTCTCTGACCGTAATGATCTGTATGATGAGTGGGTTTCCGGAAATCAGAAAATGGTAGACGAAAAAACGAACAAAAAAGTCGCTTATGTTCACATGAAAAATATGGGTGGCGGCGAATTGAATAACTTTCTCATCGAAATGACTTCCGAAGCCTACAACCGAGATGCATTGATATTTGATCTTCGCTACAATACCGGAGGAAATGTACACGATGACGTGCTTCGTTTCTTATCTCAGAGGCAGTACGCAAACTGGGCGTATCGTGGTGGAGAGTTGGCCCCACAGTCAAATTTTGCTCCGGCTGACAAGCCTATTATTCTGCTGATCAATGAACAATCACTCTCAGATGCTGAAGTTACTGCAGAAGGATTCAAGCAATTAGGACTTGGTACTGTGATAGGAACCGAAACATATCGATGGATCATTTTTACTTCCGGAAAAGGATTAGTAGATGGTTCTTTTTACAGATTACCTTCCTGGGGATTATACACTTTGGATGGTGAAAATATTGAACAAACAGGCGTTGCACCGGATATTGAAGTTCATAATACATTCAAAGATCGGGTGAATGGAAATGACCCACAATTGGAAAAAGCAATTCAGGAAATTCTAAACAAACTGGAAAATGACTAATGATTTTTAGCCGACAAAATTTCTGTTGCATTCTAAAAATCTAACTCGTAATCTTAAACCAATGAAATTAACAAACCAATATATCGCCCGGGAAATGATGTGTATGTGTTGCTATATGCGAACACTTCACTAGGGCTTTTATATTTTAGAAAAGAAATTTTCAAAGTCCTTTAGAGTGTATGATCTGAAGGACTTTTTTATTGGCTGTTAGTTTCATTCGTTCTTTAACATCATGCATTCTCATCGAGAAAGGTGGAGGGATCAGGTCCTGCGAAGCCTTGGCAACCGTCCTGTACTATTTGTACAGGAAAAGGTGCTACATCCTGCTTAGTACAAATATTTGTACTGAGAAAGATGAGTGCGAAGAGCTCTACTGTATTTGTAAGCCTCTTTCGGACTCATCCCCGAAAGGGGCTTTTTTATTAATTATAAATCAAAAAAAACAATACAATGAGTTCACAAAAATTTGAGACACTACAATTACACGCAGGACAAGAACCCGATCCAACCACAGGTTCGCGGGCTGTTCCAATTTATCAAACCACTTCTTATAATTTTAAAAACACTGAGCACGCCGCTAGTTTATTCGGTTTAAGGGAATTCGGGAATATCTACACCCGGATCATGAATCCTACTACTGATGTTTTCGAAAAACGAATTGCTGCTCTTGAAGGTGGAGTGGCGGCAGTAGCAACTTCATCAGGACAAGCTGCACAGTTTCTGGCGATCACAAATCTGGCCCAAAAAGGCGATAACATCGTATCTACACAAAATCTATATGGTGGAACTTATAACCAGTTTAAAGTTACTATTCCCAGGCTTGGAATCGATGTCAACTTTGCCGAAGAAGATACTGTTGAAGCTTTTGAAAAGCATATCGATGAAAACACAAAAGCTATTTACGTTGAGTCGATCGGTAACCCAAGAGGAAATATCGCTGACTTTGAAGGATTATCAGCCTTAGCAAAAAAATATGAGATCGCCCTTGTGGTAGATAATACTTTTGGCGCCGGTGGAGCTTTAGTTCAGCCGATAAAATTTGGAGCAAATGTTGTGACTGCTTCAGCTACAAAGTGGATCGGTGGACACGGCACATCCATTGGAGGAGTGATCGTAGATGCCGGAAACTTCAACTGGGGCAATGGTAAATATCCGTTGTTCAGCGAGCCGTCTCCGGGCTATCACGGTCTTAAATTCTGGGAAGTATTTGGTGACGAAGGTCCTTTTGGTAATATCGCATTTGCTATCAGAGCTCGCGTTGAAGGTCTCAGAGATCTTGGTTCATCCCAATCTCCGTTCAATAGCTTTCTTTTACTTCAGGGGCTGGAAACACTGTCGCTCAGAGTTGAACGGCATAATGAAAATGCCAAGAAACTAGCTACTTGGTTGAATGAGCACGAACTCATTGACTGGGTAAATTATACCGGTCTTGAGGAGCATGAATATCATGAGCGAGCGAAGAAATATTTAGCTGCCGGTCAATTTGGTTCCGTATTTACATTTGGTGTAAAAGGTGGCTTTGATACCGCCAGAACTTTCATCGAAAATGTCGAGTTGGCGAGTCATCTGGCTAATGTTGGAGATGCTAAAACATTGGTCATCCATCCGGCTTCTACCACACATCAGCAACTAACTGAACATGAGCAAGCCTCATCCGGTGTAAAAGGAGATCTTGTTCGGGTGTCGGTTGGTATCGAACATATCGATGATATCATTGCTGATTTTGAACAAGCGCTACTAAAATCTCAGGAACTTGTCGCTGTTTAATGTATTTCGACAAGGAGCTTTTATGAGCAACAAACCAAATATCACAACAATTAATCAAGCCCGGACTACCGAATCCGGGTTTGAATTTCCTTCCTTAGATATTGCCTGGAATAGTTGGGGAACACTCAACGAAACAAAGGACAACGTGATTCTGATCTGCCATGCTTTAACCGGAAGTTCTAATGCAAAAGACTGGTTTTACGGCCTTTTTGAGTCTACCGGATTTATTGATCTTGACAAACACTTTGTTTTGTGTATAAACAATCTGGGCAGTTGTTACGGATCAACCGGACCCACTTCTGTATCGCCTGTTACAGGGAAACCCTATCATGCAGATTTTCCGGAAATTACCATTCGGGATATAGTAAAACATCAACAATTACTGCTCGATCATCTTGGTATCAACGGTGTTGAATTGGCAATTGGCGGATCGATGGGCGGCATGGTAGCATTGGAATTCGGACTGATGGATCCAAGAATTAGATCTTTAGCTTTGTTTGCAATGGGGAAATCTCATACTCCATGGGCTATAGGAATCAGTCATGCACAAAGAAAAGCTATTTATGCGGATGAACATTGGCAGGATGGATTTTATGATCCAAAAGTCCCTCCACAGAAAGGGTTATCTGCAGCCAGAGCACTTGCAATGATCACTTACCGTTCACCTCAAAATTATGAACATAAATTCCGAAGAGACTTCAACAGGAATAAAGATCAGTTTGAGGTGGAATCATATTTAGATCATCAGGGAGAAAAACTCTCTTCCAGATTCGATGCCAACACATATATCACTTTAACAAAAGCCATGGATTCCCATGATGTATCAAGAAACCGTGGTTCTTTTAGAGAAGCTTTAGGTTCTTTGACAATACCCTGTTTGATACTTGGCATTGACTCTGACCTTCTTTATCCGATAGCTGAGCAACAAGAACTTTCCGAATTAATTCCTGATTCAGAGTTCAATCAAATCCATTCCGATTACGGTCATGATGCCTTTTTGATCGAATTCGAACAAATCAATAAAAATCTGATACCATTTTATCATTCTACTAAATCACTCTATGAGCATCACACTTAATTCAATCACCGGAAAAAACATATCCATTTATAAGAGCAAAAAAACTATTCCCGTTTTTATTGCCGGAAACGGAGCCATTGGTGGAACTCTCATCCGACAAATCAAACAATTGGATAATCCTTTATTTCGTATAAGTATTATTGGAGTTTGTAACAGCAAAAAAGTGATCTGGAATCCTGATCCTGATTTGATTCATGAAAAACTTAGAAATTCCGATGAAGAAACCAATTGGGAAAATATTACAAATAAACTCGCTCGTTATCCTGAAGGACTCATTTTTATAGATGCGACCGGAAGCGAAATTGTAGCCCGTCAATATCTGAAACTTCTTTCTAAGGGAATTCATATTACCACCCCCAGCAAAAGAGCAAATACATTTGAACAGAGTTATTTTGAGGAACTTAAAGCTTTTCAAAAACCGGGAAAGGCACAGTACAGATATGAAACTGCTGTGGGCGCCGGACTTCCGGTCATTAATACTATTAATAATTTGATCGAATCAGGCGATTCCATAACAAAAATATCCGGTGTGGTTTCCGGTACTATGACTTACATCTTTAATCAGCTCCAACAAGGAATTGCTTTCAGTGAAATAATAAAAGCAGCAAAAAAGGAAGGTTATTCCGAGCCCGATCCAAGAGACGATCTATCCGGAGAAGATGTAGCCCGCAAGTTTTTAATAATGGCAAGAACCTGTGGATATAAATTTGAGAGAGATCAGATCAAAGTAGAGTCACTGGTTCCAAAAGAACTCATAGATTACCAGGTTAACGGCTTTTTAGATCATCTCTCTTTTTATGATGATCATTGGAAAAACAGAAACTCACAGGCATTGTTAAACAACAAACGTCTTAGATACACCGGGGAATTCACTCCTGATGGAATTGAGATAGGAATTAAAGAGGTTCCCACAGTTTCACCATTGGGAGGACTACAAAAAACGGATAACCTGATCCAGATCTATTCAGAACGTTATACCGAATCTCCCATTGTAATTCAGGGGCCCGGAGCGGGAAAAGAAGTCACCGCTGCAGGAGTTTTGAGTGATATTATTGAAATTGGAAGGAGTATTTAAAATGTAATGTATTCTTACCGCCTCTTTTTAAAGCCATAATACTTAGGTTTCTAGGTTTAATCTTGTAGAATTAACTCCTATTAGCTATAATTGTTTATTCTTTTAAAATGAGGCTACTATGAAAATTCTTTTTGTGAACCCGGATATGCCTGTAACTTGCTGGACAATGGATAAAGAGGTGGATCTTGCAGGTTATGACGCATTATTTCCACCACTTGGCTTGTTAACTGTTGCTGCACTTCTTCCCGAGGAATGGGATAAAAAATTAGTGGATCTAAACATAGAATCACTTGAGGATAGTGACATTTCGGAAGCTGATTATGTTTTTATTGGCGGAATGAATGTACAGGAAGTTTCAATGCGGGAAGTTATCAGCAGAGCTAAAAAATTTGACAAACCTATTGTAGCCGGCGGACCTTTATTGACCCATGAATATGAACGCTTTCCTGAAATCGATCACTTCGTGCTAAATGAAGCTGAAATAACCCTTCCATTATTTCTTGAAGACTTAGAAAAAGGAGAACCTAAAAAAATATATTCAACTTCCGAGTTTGCAGATGTTCATGAAACTCCACTTCCTCTCTGGCACTTAGCGAAGTTAGACAGATACGGTGCAAACTTGATTCAGTATTCCAGAGGTTGTCCATACATGTGTGACTTCTGTGATGTAACCTCTTTATTTGGTAGAAGACCACGGACTAAAACACCGGAACAAATTGTAAGAGAGCTTGACAGCATACCGGACATTGAATCATTTGGGATTATATTTTTTGCAGATGACAATCTGATTGGTAATAAGAAATTAGTTAAACAGGAACTTCTTCCGGAATTGAAGACATGGCAGGATAACAGGAAAACGAAGATCATGTTGGCCACTCAATTAACCATCACTCTTGCTGATGATGATGAAATGATGACTCAAATGCTTGAAGCTGGATTTGGAATGGTTTTCATTGGCCTGGAAACACCGGATGAAGATACTTTAGCACTTTGCAGGAAGAAACAGAATACTAAACGGAATCTGATCGATAATGTTAAATACCTTCAAACCAGTGGTTTTGAGGTTATGGCAGGATTTATTCTTGGTTTTGATAATGATGACGAAGGTGTATTTGATCGGCAAATAGAATTTATACAAGAATCAGGCATTGTAATGTGCATCATCGGACTCCTTAATGCACCTCCAGGAACCGAATTACACGAAAGAATGGAACGAGAAAACCGTTTGCTTGATCAAAACTGGTTTTTTGAAGGAGCAACTAACATTGCCCCTAAAATGGACAGTAAAGTCCTCATGGATGGGTTTAACCGAACCGTAACATACTTATATAACGGAGAAGGGTTTTATAACCGGGTTATAAAGTTTTTGTCGATGTACGAAAAACCAGCCATCCACAAGAAAACAAAGCCTACAAACAGTTTTCGTAAATATGTCAGAGCATCAATTTTAGTCATCTATAGATTAGGAATTAAAAACTTTGACAGAAAATATTTCTGGAAGGCTTTGCTTTGGTGCTTAAAAAATAAGCCCAGACATATGCCGGTGGCTGCTCATTTGTATGCGAGAGGATTTCATTTTCGAGAAGTGTACAGCGATAATGCATACAAGGGAGAAAAGTTATTAGAAGAAATGAAACTTCGAGAACAGCGTAACCTCTCTATTTCGGACGGAGAGATTAACCAAATCTTGAGTGAGGTTTCATAGTATACTTATGAAATGACCAGTTTTTATAAGTGGTCTCTTCTTCCCGTCTACAATTTCATCTTGTAGAATTAACTCCGTTTAGCTATAATTGTTTATTCTTTTAATAAGAGGCTATTATGAAAATTCTTTTTGTTTACCCGGACATGCCGGTAACCTGCTGGACCTTGGATAAAGAAATCGAACTTGTAGGTTTTGATGCATTATTCCCACCACTTGGGTTACTAACTGTAGCCGCAATGCTTCCTGAAGAATGGGATAAAAAATTAGTCGATCTAAATGTAGAATCACTTAGCGATCAAGATATTATTGAAGCTGATTATGTTTTTCTCGGTGGGATGAATGTTCAGGAAGTTTCAATGCGAGAGGTAATAAAAAGAGCAAAAAAGCTTGATACACCGATTGTTGGTGGTGGCCCTTTGCTTACTCACGAATATGAGCGTTTTCCCGAAATTGATCATTTTATACTAAATGAAGCTGAAATAACTCTTCCATTATTCCTTGAAGACTTAGAAAAAGGGACCCCTCAAAAAGTATATACTACTACAGAATTTGCTGATGTTCATGAAACGCCCTTACCTCTTTGGCATTTGGCAAAATTAGATAAATATGGGTCGGCATTATTGCAATACTCGAGAGGATGCCCTTACATGTGTGATTTCTGTGACGTAACCTCTTTGTTTGGAAGAAGACCACGTACAAAAACGGCTGAACAAATTGTAAGAGAGCTTGATAGCATACCAGATATTGATTCATTTGGATATGTATTTTTTGCAGATGACAATCTAATCGGTAATAAAAAATTAGTTAAACAAGATCTGCTTCCTGAATTGAAAATATGGCAGGACAAAAGAAAAAAGAAAGCTTTGTTTGCCACTCAGTTAACCATTACTCTAGCTGATGATCAGGAAATGATGGATCAAATGCTTGAGGCAGGATTCTCAAGTGTTTTTATTGGTCTGGAAACACCGGATGAAGATACATTAGCTCTTTGCAGGAAGAAACAGAACACCAAAAGAAACCTGATCGACAATGTTCGATATCTTCAAACCAGCGGTTTTGAGGTTATGGCAGGATTTATTCTCGGTTTTGATAACGATGACGAAGGAGTATTTGATCGACAAATAGAATTTATTCAAGAGTCTGGCATTGTTATGTGTATCATCGGACTCCTTAATGCACCTCCCGGAACCGAGTTACACGAAAGAATGGAACGAGAAAACCGTTTGCTTGATCAAAATTGGTTTTTTGAAGGCGCTACTAATATCGTCCCAAAAATGGATGCTAAAATCCTCATGGATGGTTTTAATCGTACTGTATCATATTTATACAATGGGGAAGGTTTTTACAACCGTGTCATTAAGTTCTTGTCTCTTTACGAAAAACCCGCGATCCATAAAAAAACAAAGCCCATTAATAGTAATCTTAGATACCTTAGAGCATCCTTTTTGATCATTTATAGGTTAGGAATTAAAAATTACGACAGGAAATATTTCTGGAAGGCTTTGCTTTGGTGCTTAAAAAATAAGCCCAGACATATGCCAGTTGCAGCTCAAGCATATGCCCGGGGTTTTCATTTCAGAGAAGTGTACAACGACAATATTTATAAAGGAGAAAACTTATTAGAGGAAATGAAACTTCGTGAACAGCGTAACCTCTCTATTTCAGATACTGAAATAAACCAAATTCTCAAAGAAGTTTCCTGAATCTACTCTTTCAGAGCTAATTGAGTATCTATAAATAAAAAGTCATTCCTCTTTCGAAGAATGGCTTTTTTCTTAGAAGCGAAGTTTTGAGTGATATTATTGAAATTGCCAAAACCGGATAAGCTAGTACTTTCAATATGCCTGAAATCTATTATTTTGATGGCAACGAAAATAAACTGCCCGAATGAAAAAAATATATCTGCTCAGCTTCCTGCTTTTGCTATCTGCCAACCTTCTATCACAGGAAAAGAAGAATGCACGTGAATATGGAATTAAGATCGGGATTCTTACTCCCGGTTTAAATAATGCAATAACAGATGTAGAAGGTGTTTTGGTGGGACATACTACTCTGATTGAGGGCGAAGCAACAAGGACAGGAGTGACAATGATTTTACCTCATTCCGGCAACTTATTCACGGACCGCGTTCCGGCCGCTGTATTTGTTGGAAACGGATTTGGTAAAGCGGTTGGTTTTACTCAGATAGAGGAACTTGGAGAAATAGAAACACCAATTGGATTAACAAATACATTAAGTATTCATACTGTTGCCAATGCTATTACTGACTATGTGCTTCAGCAAAATCAAAATGTATACTCAGTAAATCCCGTTGTTGGTGAAACGAATGACGCTTACCTGAATGATATTCGATCTCGTGCTGTAAATTTTGAGCATGTTCATCAAGCTATTCGAAATGCAAGATCAGGAGAAGTGGAACAGGGCAATGTTGGCGCCGGTACAGGAACAAGAGCTTTGGGCTATAAAGGTGGAATAGGAACTTCTTCCAGAAAATTACCCGAACGATTTGGTGGTTACACTGTTGGGGTTTTAGTTCAATCAAATTTTGGCGGAGTACTTACTATTGATGGAGCTCCGGTGGGCGAGGAATTAAAAAATCACTATTTATCCAACATTGTCCCTTACGATGTAGATGGTTCCGTAATGATTATTGTAGCAACTGACGCCCCAATTACTTCCCGCAACCTTGAACGATTAGCAAAAAGAGCTTTTCTCGGAATATCAAGAATTGGTGGGTTTGCAAGTAATGGAAGCGGTGATTACGTGATAGCATTCTCGACACATCCTGAAGTCCGCAACAAATTGGACCATCCTACGCCTGTAAAATCAATTTCTGAACTTGATAATAATGCTACTTCTCCTCTTTTTTTAGCCGCAGTTGAAGCTACAGAAGAAGCAATTTTAAACTCATTATTCCATGCTGAAACGATGAAAGGAGATCATGGAACTCAGGATGCTTTACCGGTCGAAAAAGTTTTGGAGATACTTCGGAAGTATAATCTTCTGGAAAAGTAGATGTTCGGTTAACTTAACATCTCAATTTAACTGCATAAAAAAAACCATTCCTCTTTCGAAGAATGGTTTCTCTCTCTTACCAGCTGCCATTAATACTGTCAAATTAACGGCGCTTTCTTACCAAAGCCTGTCGCTTCATTTTCTGTGCTCTGTCAGGCATCGTATCGAACTTAATTTTTTGCTCGTCATTCAACAATGCTCTGATCTCTCCTTTCTTTGCAATATGAATTTTATGGATACTCGCCTGAAGATCACCCATTTCATCAGCTACTTTATTGAGTGCAGCAACATCGTAAGTGTCACCGGATGAAAGAGTTCGTAATCTTGCTCTTTTCTCTCTCAATTGATTTTCTAAGGGACGACTTTCTTGCTTTCCCTCCAGCATAATGCCTTTTATTTGATCTTTTTGGTCGTCGTTCAGATCCAACTTTGCCAACATAGTTTGCGGGCCTCTACGCATTTGTCCTTGTTGTCCGTCTCTTTTTTCGATGCGCTCTTTTATTACTTTGCGTCTCTCTTGCTGATCACTTTTCTGCGCCTGAACGGATAGTGTTCCAATTAGCAACAAAAGAAATGCGGTTGTTATAATTCTTCTCATGACTGTCTCCTGTTTTGATGATTATTTATTTTTGTACCTTGTACACTTCATTAGAAGAAAACCCCTAACAAAACTTGTGGTCATTCATGAAATTTTTTCTAAGTCTGCTACTTTTATTTCTATTCAGCCAAAATCAGCAAGCTCAAAGCTGGTTGATAACTCAGGAAGACTGGGGTGGCACTGATTCTGTTGATTCAAGTCTGGAACATGAAATATCTTATATCACTATTCACCATGGTGGCGAGATGTTTCCGGACGATAAAAACACAGTTACTTATTTGCAGAACTTACAAAAATGGAGCCGCTCCGACCGTAAATGGAATGACATTCCCTACCATTACGTAATTGCACGAGACGGTAAAATATATGAAGGCAGACCACTGAATTATCGCGGTGATACCAATACTACATACGATCCAACCGGACATGCACTTGTTGTGTTACTTGGGAATTTTGAAGAGCAGGAAGTGAAAGCCGAACAAATTGAATCTCTTAAAACCGTGACTGCATATTTAGCAAAGCAAGAATCTGTTCCCGCCGCAAAGATACAAACTCATAAAGATTATGCGGAAACACTCTGTCCGGGCAAAAAACTGACAGGTTACTTAAATACCCGTGATTGGAATTCCTTTTTAACCGAGCTGGATTAAGAAACTTTAGATCTTTCAAGTTTATAACTGATAGAACCTATGAATGATGAGGCTTAAACTTCTTTGTCTGGTTCAGTAGCTCCGCTGCGGAACGCCAATCGGATACCCCGCCTCTTTTCGCACCTTACTCAAGATTCTTTTCAGCGTCGGTTTTGAAAGGAACCACATAATTTAAAGCATTGCCTGTAATGCAAGTTGCAAACTTGCTTAACTGCTACTCTTTAAGTCACAGACTTGCCGTTTGATTTAACCAGTTAGTTCTTTTGGCAAGTTCATTCCTGCTCTGAAATCTCCGCTATTCATGGTTCAAATAAGATATTTGAACCTTTTTATATGCTTATATCTGATTAAGCGCTTGAATTACATTCCTCAATTGTATAAGCCTTAAGAAATTAAGTTGCTTTAGGTGCTAAATAGATTATCAAAACTACAGGTATTAAAAATATCAATGTTAACTTTATGTAATTACTAAGTGAATACAGCTTTTCTTCAGGATAAATATCATCATATTTATCCTGAAGAAACATAAATCTATTTTTAAGGTGACTTATAAACAACGATATCGGAATCAAAGCTATTATTAAATATATAACCTTTTCAAAAGTTGTCTCTAAGCTTGGAAGCTTAATAAAATTAAGCTTCATTAAAGCTAAGATAACTATGAATGTATGAAAAATTGGCAACATCGAAGTCACCACTGCCGCAGTATCTTTCGCATCTGGATTTCTTTTGATTGAAATCTTATAAATAAAATAATAAGCAAAGTAATACATCATTCATCAATAACATGTTCAGTAATACTACTTCCAGTTCCCATAAATACAACTCAACATCAAAACCCGGAAGATGATTTAACTAAATTTTATAAATTTAAGCTTAAAATTCCCTTCCGTATTTCCACAATTGTTTAATAATTGAAATTTACCACCTCCACTGATCAAAAATTTAACACCCTGTTTTTTATTGCTTGATACAAAGTTAATAATATGAAAAACTACCCGATCTCCTTTTAAATAGATTGGGGAAATTTTATAGTACCTCCCTATTTCATTCCTAGGCTTTTTTCTAACCTCCTCTCGAGTTAAATAAACAATTTTGTGATCTTTAAATGAATCAAGATCTAATTTTTTTAAATCATATGACTCATCAATTACTACATAAAATGGTCCTTTATGAGGAATTATACCTGGATGAGGTTGAAGCCTCTCTTTAAGTTGTATCTCAAGAGCTTCTCTTAAGTAAGTTGAACTTCCTTTTTCTTGAGCAAAGCTTATTTGAAACAAGCTCAACATTACTACAAATAATGATAGAGTATATTTTTTCATTTAATTTTATCAAATTTATCATTTGGAACCACAGCCTGTACTCTCATAATGTTATAACTATTGCTCATAATCAATCTTATAAAATTCGGTGATATAAATTCCTGAAGCCACCAGAAGGCTCAGAGCTGTAAGATCGATTTTTCTCTGCCCCATAGCTCTTTCAAGTTTGTAACTTGAAAAAACCAACAACGGAAGTCTGTGACTTCCATCCTTAGCATATTCTTTCATATCAAAATTTCATCCATTATTAGCAAACCTTTCTTTTCTTTGTACCATAAAGCGCTACTGTATGGATAGTCTTCCGGTTTAAAACAAAATCCTTCCTTCACCGGATTATAGTGAATGTATTCCATCTTCTGATTGTAAAATTTATTGGAGGTAATTTCAATCGGTCGATTATCTTGCCTCCAAAATTGATAGGTCTGATTATTTGAATTTTCTCTGCCTGCTTTTTTAAACATCCAAAGCATCCAGCTTCGTCGGCTTTCTTTCTTATTAATTTCTATATCCTTAATAATAGCTTTGGCAGTATATTTTTTGAAATCCCTTAAAATATCTGACAGACTAAACCCCTTTTTTGCACTTATTACCAGATGGATATGATTCGTCATTAAACACCAACCATGTATTTGTAGCCCTTTATTGGTTCTGCAATAGTCCAAACTTTCAACAACCATTTGTTTGTATAATGACCTTGTAAATACATCAATCCAATCTACTACTGCAAAAGTAATAAAGTGAACTTGTTGGTGATTATGGATTTTGAAAGGCATCCCATAATTTAATAAGCATTGCCTGTAATGCAAGTTGCAAACTTGCTTAGCTACTGCTCTTTAAGTCGCAGACTTAAGAGAACTGGGGAATAAATAACTAGTTTTATATTTTAGGCACCTATAATATTAGTTTAGTTATCATCGATATTTAAAAATACAATTACTTAAAAGATAAATGAATATAAAATATTTGATAGTTTTTCTAATAATTTTACTATTTAACACACTGGTGTTTATTTTTTATGCCATTTATGTAGAAATTTACACTCATAAATTTTTTAAAAAAGAAGGGTTTAATCTTCTAAAAACTAGACTTGGTTCGTTTAAAAATTCTCCATTTAAATTTAGTATTGGAAATATCTTTCTTAATGAAGGTGGCCTATTATTGAAACATGATGTATTTAAAAAAGCTAAAATTGAATGTAATGGGACCATCTTTGACGTTTGGATAAAAATTCAAATTAGATCATATCTAATAAAAAACATTGATGTTATACCATCTTTAGAGAGTATTAAAACTAAATGTAATTTCTTTGAATAAGCGATTGTCATAATAATATCTCCAGGCTCCAACTTATGATCAGGAAAGCTGTCATACCTACTCACCTCCGCTCCAAAAAAAAGCCACATCAATCTATGATCAATGTGGCTTTTGTAGTTTGATGCTTGTTATTTAAAACAAACTGTGGGCCCGGAGGGACTTGAACCCCCGACCAATCGATTATGAGTCGACTGCTCTAACCAACTGAGCTACGGGCCCCGAATAAGGGCGTCAAAGTTACAAGGTTTAGAACCTATTTGAAAGCTCTTTTTTTAGATCGTTGATTAAATCATTCTTTTGGTTTCGACTAATCAGTTAACAGTGACTGATATATTTTAATGGCAATGCTGATGTGCCTGAGACCAGGTTTTACCTGCGGGGCAATCTATAGCTCCATCATCGTTTGAAAGAGCCGTTCCTAAAAACCAAAGACCCAACAGTACAACAACGATCAGTAAACCCACACCTATGTTAGATTTCATAGAAGATTTATCCTTCTTCAAACAGCAATTTTTATATTTTTTTCCGCTCCCACAATGGCAGGCGTCATTTCTCCCTATTGAGCTAGACATAGTTTATCAGTTAATTTTAAAATGAGCTTTTAGCTTTAATATACTAAACCTTAATACTCAAGGGGATATAGACTTTTAAAACTTCCTGAGTTCTCTTAAAATTAATATGATTTTTCTTCTCACAAGAATGAATGTTTCTGGCTCATTTAATTGTTTAGTTAGTGAACTTTAAATAATTATAAGATGAGAACTTTATTTATACTCCTTTTTTCGTTGATCCTGATCAGTGCTGTTTCAGCACAAAATTCAGAGCGTGCTACCGAGATCTTTGAAGAAGTAGATGCGCGTCGTAGTAAGATCACCTTCGAAAAAACGGATATGCGAATGATCATCTACAACAGCAATGGAAATACCAGAAACAGATCTATCAGTTCTTATTCCTTTAATGAAGCTGACCAGGAAAAAAGCCTGCTTGTATTTGAGGAACCCGCCAATGTTCGGGGAACCGGTTTTCTTACATTAAGCGACGGAAACAATGAAGTCCAGAAATTATATCTACCGGCATTAGGCCGGATTCAAACGATCACGGCATCCCAAAAAGCCGACCGATTCATGGGAAGTGATTTTACTTACGAAGATCTGGGCGACCAAAACCCGGACGACTATGATTTTGAGTTGATCGAAGAAAAAAACAAAACCGCTGTTCTCAGAGCTGTAAAAAAAGAGAATTCTCAGTATGCCTACATCAAATTTTACATCAATACTGAACGCTATTCTTTAGAGAAAGCTGAGTATTTCGATGAAGATGACGAAATGATCAAAAGACTGGAAGCCGAAGATTTCACAAATGTGGATGCGAACATCTGGCGTGCCAATAAAATGACCATGTTCGATCTGAGAGCCGACCGAAAAACAGAACTCATCTGGAGTAACCGTGTTATCAACCAGTCTATTCCAGATTGGCGATTCACGGAACGAGGGCTGAAAAGGAACTAACAGCTCAAAATTTAAAGCTGTTAGCACTTTCCGTTTGTTAGATTTTAAAAAATATCAGCCCAACTTAAAATTATCGGGACGTATTGTTAACATAGATATATCTACTTGTTGAACAACTTGGGCTGCTGTCGATCCCATTAAAACTCTCTTTATTCCGGTTCTACCATGAGTTGTCATAATTAACAAGTCTGCATGTTTGTTGGCATATTCTGTAATCTCGTAGGGTACGGATATTCCGGGCACTACTTCCAAATGAACCGGCACAGAGATGCTTGAAGCTCCATCATTTTTTATGATTCTATACTCAAACTCCTGTCTTGTCTTTTGGAGTGACAAACCAAGTTCCTTATTTGCATTAAAGTAATCATCAAGCCTTTTCTGAAATAATAGATTGCTGTCCTCATTTGATATACCTACTGTAGGTGCTACAAATCCATATCCCTCGGAAGAATATAATTGGTTAACATAGAGCACTTTTAATGTAGTATCGAATTGGTACGTAAGCTCTACTGACAGGGCAAGCGATGCTAAAGAATGCTCTGATAGATCTATCGCTGTTACAATTCTTTCAAATCCGCTACTTGTATATTTTCTACTCACAGTAAATACCGGCGCATGTGCCTTCCTAATCACTTTATCGGTGATACTTCCTTTAAAGAAGTTTGTCTCATGAGCTCCTTTTGCACTCATAAGGATCAGGTCATGCCCTTCTTTATTCGCAAATTCAGCGATAGCAGAAGAAGGTTTTCTATCTACCTGAACATGGGTTTTACCCAGATATTTCTCCATTATAAAGTCGGATGCTAACTCCTCTAACTCCGATTTAGCCTTTTCAACTACTTTAGGATATAGATCTTTGTCCATATCGAAGGGAAGCCCCAGTTTATCCATGCTTTCACTCATATACATACTGAATGGCACAATATGGATTAGGTCGATGGTAGATCCATAAATTTTGGTGAAGAAACCTGCTAGCTTTAACGCAGATTTTGATTGTTCGGAAAAGTCGGTTGGGATGAGAATTCTGTTGACTTTCATAATTACCTCCTTTTATGTAATGGATGTACATAATGGTAATAAAAGAAAATGAAGAATTGATGAAGACCTCTTTCAGCTTTGTTTGGCTTTTCTTTCTCAAGATATCTAAACCACTTACCATAACTATCCCGATCAGAATTACGGGGAAGCCTCTCCATAGCTTAAGCGAGTTTTCAGTAGCCTACATCAATACTGAACGCGGATAAAAAAGAAACTAAAAGTAATAGCTGTCAGCTTACAACTATTAGCTTTTCTCCCGCAAATAATCCAATCCACCAACCATTATCATTCCGATCAAAATTCCAATTACTCCTCCCCAAACATTGGTTTCCGGATCGGAGTTTTCACTTGTCCCGGGAAAAAACGGGTTCGACTTGATCATCTTCTTTTTAACCGTCTCAACTTCTACTTTTTTAAACTCATCAAATTGAGCATCAGGGTTTATAACTTTACCAAGCCTCTGATATTCAGGCAGGTTTTCATTGATCTCCGAACTCATCAATTCTTGCGCCCTTTCGCTGGTATATTTGATCTCTACAGTATCTCTCACTTGCTCAACAAACTCTCTGTTCTGATATGGCCAGATCACAAAAAGTGAACCGATCAAAAAACCAATTAATACCGAAATAGTTTGCGAATGATATTTCCCGAGCAACCATGATAAAAACCTCGAGAAAGCTGCGAGTCCAACTACGGCTCCCAGTAAGAATGGCAATAATCCAATAATTCCATCCATAGTTTCCGAACCGCCTATCATCCCAATATTTGAAAGCAGATAATCGTATTTCCGCATGATAAGAAGTAAATACGAACCTGAAATTCCCGGAAGTATCATTGCACAGATAGATATCATACCACTTAAAAACACAAAGGCCGGATTTTCAGGAGTATCTGCCGGAACCAACGAAACGACCCAAAGCCCGATCCCTATTCCAACAACGCTCATTAGAATTTCCTGCCAACTGATCTCATTCAACGTTTTGTATAAGATGTAGATAGAGCCCAATATCAAACCAAAAAATAGTCCATACACAATTTCGGGATGTGTGAACATATAAATCTGAAGCGGAACTACTTTGGTAAAAAAGGCAAGGGCTACAAAAATCCCTCCAAACAAGAAGATCAAAAACTTGATATGCAATTCCCTGAAAGCAGTTTTCCATTTAAATGAGAAAAAAGCTTTTAAAAAAGGCCCGTTTACACTCTTGATCGCATTCAACAATCGCTCGTAGATCCCAAGTATCAAAGCCATGGTCCCACCACTCACGCCCGGAACTATATCTGCGGATCCCATCAAAAAACCTTTAATAACTAAAAACGGAGCTTCCTTAAATGTGGTTTTATCCTTTTGGCTATCTCTCATTATTCTCCCCATCCCTTTTCACCGATCAAAGGAACAAATTTAAAATTGTCGTACTCATCTTGCTTGTATTCAGTATCAGATACTCTTGTAATTTTCAGCATTTTCTGCGTTTTATCGTCTCCAACCGGAATCACTAATATTCCTCCGACTTTCAACTGTTTAATCAGATCATCAGGCACTACCGGTGCTCCAGCTGTTACTATGATGCCATCGTAAGGAGCGTAGGTTGACCAGCCAAGAGTTCCGTCACCTGATTTTAGAAGCGGCGAATATCCCTCTTCTTTCATCGCTTCTTTTGCTCGGTGATATAATTCATTGTGTCGTTCCACACTGTAGACTTCAGCTCCCAGTTCACAAAGTATCATACACTGATATCCTGAGCCTGTTCCGATCTCGAGGATCTTATCTCCTTTTGATAATTCCAGCAACTCTGTTTGAGCAGCAACGGTATAAGGCTGAGAGATGGTTTGCCCCAAACCAATTGGTAATGCACTATCGGTATAAGCTCTGTGATGAAGAGCTGTATCTACCAGTTTATGGCGTGGAATCTTACCGATGGCCATAAGCACATTCGGATCTTTGATTCCTTTTTCTTTAAGTAATTCAACCAGTTTTTGTCGCGGCCGAACAAAACGACGACTTTGATTTACCATGCACCTGCCGATTTATTAATTACTCAAAGTATACCAAATTCATCTCTTATTTTTTTGACTTAATGAAGCTCTATTTAATGCGATTCTAAATTTCAAAATCGCCTGCTTTCAATTCATAAGCTATATATATTCAGAGATGGAATGGATCGACTTACCCGTTGTTCAAGTATTTATTTATGCATTGATCACTGCCCTTGCAACGGGTCTGGGTGCATTGCCTTTCTTTTTTATAGATAAAATTTCTGATTCCTTTCTGGGCAAATCAAATGCTGTTGCCGCCGGGTTGATGCTTGCTGCCAGCTACAGCCTCATCTTTGAAGGCTATAATGAAAGCGAATGGATGACAATAGCAGGAATGCTTGCCGGAGTAATTCTGGTCGTTCTAGCCAACAAGTGGTTGGAAGGACGCTCCACGCCCGGCTTGGAAGATGTTGTTGGCGGAAAAAGAAAACAGATGCTGATCTTTTTGGGGATCATGACTGTACATTCTTTTGCAGAAGGTGTAAGTGTGGGAGTTTCATTTGCCAGCACGATGGAATTTGGAGCTTTTATAGCTATCGCAATTGCTATTCATAATATTCCGGAAGGTTTGGCTATTAGTCTTGTTATGGTTCCGAACGGGACTTCGCCCATGAAAGCTATCTGGTGGAGCATCTTTTCGAGTTTACCTCAACCTCTAATGGCTATACCCGCTTTTCTTTTTGTTGAAACTTTCAGAGAGTATCTTCCTTTTGGATTAGGTTTTGCTGCCGGAGCAATGATCTGGATGGTTTTCGCTGATCTTGTTCCTGAAGCGCTGGAAAAATGCAAACCTCATACTATCGGGCTCTGGGTTACCTTAGCAATACTTGGAATGAGTGCGTTTCAAGTACTTCTGGGGCATTAATCGCTTTCCTATTTTTTACATCCCTTTATAAACTTTTTGTACCAATAAATCGGACAACTCCTTAAATTTAAGTTTGTAAATTTTTCCTCCAAAAACTAACAAATGCCCTTTAAACAGAGGCTTCTTGCGCTTTTTCTATTACTATTTTTTGCTGTACCAACTTCTCTTATTGCACAAATTAATAACTCAACATTAACTGTATATATTGACTGCAGAGGTTGTGACGATGATTTTGTACGCAGTGAGATCAACTATGTAAACTTTGTTAGAGACCAAAGTGTGGCTGAAGTTCAATTGCTTGTTACTTTGCAAAGAACAGGAGGAGGAGGCTATCAGTTCACTCTTGATTACATTGGTTTAGGAGAGTTTGAAGGTGAAGATAATACCATACTGTTTATTTCGCCTCAATCTGATACTAATGAACTTATGAGAAATAGGTTAGTTAAGTATGTGAAACTAGGTCTTATAAATTACTTATCTGAAAAAGATATCATTACAGATCTGGAAGTAAGTTATGTTGGTACACAGGATAACAGAACAACAACAACTGAAGAAATTGTAGATCCATGGAATGGATGGAATTTTGAACTCGGAGCAAGTACTAATTTTAGTGGCGAGGAATCAAAAAAAGATTACCGGATTAACGGAAATTTTGAAGCTCAACGAACCACAGAAAACTGGAAAGTACGCTTTGAATACTGGCAAAACTACAGAAACAGACAGTTTGTAAATGAAGATTCTTTAGGAAACAAAGAAACAGACACATTTATAACCGAAGACCAAAATGTATATGGTTTAGTAGCCAAAAGCTTATCTGAGCACTGGACTATTGGGGGTTACGCAAGAGGAAGGTCTTCAACCCAAAATAATTTAGATTTAAGAATAGGAGCAACACCATCCATAGAATACAGTTTATTCCCCTATTCTGAATTTGCCAGAAGGGAAGTTACTTTCCGATACGGAATGCTCGCTGAACAAAATTTTTATTCCGATACAACTATTTTCAACAAAACTGAAGAATTCCTTCTTAGGCAAGAAATTTCTATTAATACTCAATTCACCCAAGCGTGGGGGGGTATTGATGGGCGAATAACCGCCGGAAATTATATGCATGATTTCTCGAAAAACAGGCTCGACTTCAATCTCAGAATAAATATGCGAGTCTCACGTCTGCTTAGTTTTTCAGCTTCCGGTAGATATTCCATAATCAATGATCAGCTATCAATCCCTGCCGGAGATGCTTCTGACGCCGAAGTTTTATTGAATCTTCGAAACCAGGCGACCTCATATAATTTTGGTGCCTCTTTTGGTTTCGAGATCAATTTTGGATCTGTTTACAACAACGTAGTAAACAGTCGGCTTTAAGTTTTAAGATTCAGAAGATAGATCTGATCCGCTTTTAAGCATAGAATTTAGTTTTTCTCCACCTCTTATTCCGAAATCTAATGTTCTGATTGGGAATGGGATCATAATATCGTTTTCGTCATATGCTTTTTTGATCGCCATAATTGCTTCACTTCTTGGTGACCAAAAATCCGGTAAGGTTCTGAAATCTACCCAAAAACGAACAACATAATTGATAGAGCTTCCACCAAATTCTTCATAGAAAAATTCAACGTCTCTGTTTTTATCAATTCCTTCAAGGTTGTTGATTGCTTCCAGTGTGATTTTTCTGGCTTTCTCCAGATCATCCCCATAAGAAACACCACATTGAAGATCTATTCTTCGTTCTCCATTTTTGGTATAGTTCATAAACGGGTTCTCGTACACTTCCTTATTCGGAATGTATACAATTTGCCCTTGAGGGGTTTTAATGATAGTGTTTCTCAAGTTCAATTTCTGAACAGTTCCCAGATAACCATTACTGTCAATGATATCTCCAATACCAAACGGATGTCGAACAGATAGTAAAATACCTGAAATGAAATTCGCCGCTATATCCTGAAATGCAAAACCTAAAGCCAATCCAATTATACCTGCACCTGCAAGCAGACTGGTTACTGTTCCGTCAAGATTCAGAACACCTAATGCGATAAATACACCGGCACCAATTACAGCTACTCCTAAAACAGTTTGGGCTAATCCCACAATTGTTTTATTGGTAGTTACTTTATGCAGAAGTTTACCTGCATATCTTTTTATCAGACTGGCAATAAAGTAGAAAATTATTAATACCAGTATTGCTACCGCCAGATTTGGCAACATCTCAATGGCTGAATTCAACCATTCTTGTAATTTCTCAGTTATTAGGCTGTACCCTTCTTCCAAATTCATATTTTATATTCTTGTTACAAAGTTAGTCTTTATAATTATTACAATGATTTTCTAATACAAAATGTTCCAAACAATCATAAATAGCTGACTAACAATGACTTTACGCAAATATAGTATCTACTTTTTCTCTGTTTTAACCTTCGTTTTGCTTATTTCGACTTTCTCAACAGCTCAGGATTACGCGATGTCGGCCGAAGAAGTAAATCCGGTACTTATAAGTTCCACTATTCCCGATGTATCTGTTAAGAATACTGACGGTGAAAATCTCAATCTTAGAGATATCGTAAAAGATCAACCTACTATATTTGTCTTTTACAGAGGCGGATGGTGCCCTTATTGCAATAGTCACCTTGCCGATCTGAAAAAAATCGAAGATGATCTAGCCAAGGAAGGTTATAAGGTATTTGCGATCAGTGCTGACCGACCTGAGCTACTGAAAAAAACAATGGATAAAAACGAGTTGACCTACACACTTTTATCTGATGCTCCAATGACGGCTGCCAAAGCCTTTGGAATTGCTTTCAAAATGGATGATAAAACTGTAGAGAGATATAAATCTTATGATATCGATATTGAAAAGGATTCCGGATACGATCATCATTTACTTCCTGCGCCGGCTGTATTTCTTGTTGACCAAAAAGGCATAATCAAGTTTTCCTATGTAAATCCAAATTACAAAGAACGAATTGACGGTGGAATTCTTCTGGCGGCGGCGAAGGCTTTCAACTAAATTCATTGCATCTTTTATCCTAAGGCGGACCGGTTTGGCTCGCCTTTTTTGTTTCTAGTCCTTGGCATGCTTTCTGCTTATCTTTAATGCACTATGACATCAGTAGATACTTCTCAAAAAACCGACCTTAAATCACTTACTAAAACAGAACTGTCAGACTTTTGTTCTGAATTGGGTTTGCCCCGCTTCAGAACCGATCAGATCTTTCAGTGGCTGTACCAGAAAGGAGCTTCTTCTTTCGAAGAAATGACCAACTTGTCAAAAGACCTAAGGACAAAACTGAATGAAGTTGCTTACATAAATCGCATTCAACTTTCTGATCAGCAAAAATCTAAAGACGGTACTATAAAATTTCTTTTCAAGCTGGCTGATGAAGATAAAGACTATAAAGTTGAAGCTGTTTTGATTCCGGATTTTTACGACGATGGTGTTGCCAACAGATTAACCGTTTGCGTGTCTTCTCAGGTTGGATGTGTTTTTGGATGTGCTTTCTGTGCAACCGGAAAGATGGGATTCTTCCGAAACCTTAGTCATGGCGAAGTTGTGGATCAGGTCCAATATATCAATGAAGTTTCTTTGAAGGAATACGATAAAAAGATCACAAACATTGTTTATATGGGAATGGGAGAACCATTACATAATTATAAAACAGTAGTGAATTCTGCTTCTATTATTTCCGATCCGCTTGGCATTGAGCTTTCCCCAAAACGAATTACCGTGTCTACTGTTGGGCTGACTAAACAGATCAAAAAACTAGCGGATGATGAAGAGCCTTTTAATCTTGCTATATCTCTTCACGCACCCAGTGATGAAAAGCGTGACAAGATCATGCCTATCAACAGTTCTATGAATCTGGAAAGTCTGGAAGAAGCCGTTCGTCATTATTACAGAAAAACAGAGCGCCCGATTACTTACGAATATTTATTATTTGATGAATTCAACGATTCCAAAGAAGACGCCCGAAATCTTGCCCGAATTGTGAAGTGGGCACCGAGTAAGGTAAATATCATCATGTACAATAATGTTGCCGGAGTAGCCTTACATCGTGCTCGTGAAGAGCGGTTAAATAAGTTCATGAAGGAACTCTCCAAAAATGAAGTGAGAGCTACCGTAAGAAGAAGTCGTGGTGATGATATTGATGCAGGATGTGGACAGCTCGCGATACGTGAAGGAACTCCGCGTGGTAAGACAATTGCTAAATAATTTCTTTAGAAAGTATTTCTTTTACTCTCTTTGCCCAGTTTTTCCAGTTCATTTTTTCTGAATATCTTTTTCGGGCCTGTGCACACAGTTCTTCGTACATGGATTTGTTATTCCATAGTTCAGCTATTTCATCAGCAACCTTGGACGGATTTTCCATCGGATCGAAGATCAATCCTGTTTCTTTGTGTGTCACTGCTTCGGGAACTCCACCTACATTTGAACCAATAGCCGGCAAACCATAGGAAGCCGCTTCAATAAACGACATTCCTACACACTCCGCTTTTGTTGGCAAAATAAAGAAAGTCGACCTTTGATAAAGCTCTATCAATTTTGACAATTGATCCGTGTCTTGCTTATCCAGAAACCCAATTACTTCCACATAATCTTCTTCAATTTTCGGAGTGGAGCCAACTACAATCAATTTGGCTTTTATACCTTTGCGATTTAGTTCTTTTATGATCTCAACTGCTAACGGACCGCCTTTTTCCTCCCATCTTACTCCAACAAAAAGAAAAACCAATTCTTCGGACCTGACTCTTTCCATAATGAGATTCTGAACCTCATTTTCTGTCGGCGAGACCAGGTTTGAACCGTATGGAATTACTTCAATTTTTGATTCCGGAATTCGATAATTATTCTGTGCTGACTGTGAAATCCATTTTAACGGCACCAATAACTTTCGTGCTTTCTGAAATGCCGTACGCTCAAGAATTAGTGCATTTTTTATCGATAAGGAATGAAGATTAGAATGGCTTCGATAGAGATCCTGCAACAACGGAAAGGTTGCATCAGTAGTTAAATAAAGAGGAACGTCTGTTTTAAGAAAAGCAACTTCAGGACTTACCAACGAACCCAGCAATACATCCGGTTTTAGTTGCTTGATCTTTTCATCCAGTTGCTTTGCATGTATTTGAGCAAGCTTAATATCATATTGAAACTTGAACAACTTTTCATTCCCAAACGTATGGAATTTCCCTTTCAGCTTAGCGACATTCTTATACCAGTGATCGATCGGTCCCAGCGGGATTACCTCTCCAAACTCTCCTTTAAGCGCCTGATACATCGCGTAATGTGTTCCGGAATAAGCCCGGACATCATTTGGATCTTCTTTAGTAATATATCCGATTTTCATCAGTCTGAATTATATGATGCTATAGATCAATCTTCCCGCCATAATTACCGCTAAAACAGCAAATCCCCATTGCAAAAATTTCCTCGGGATTTTCTGATTAAGCAGAGCTCCTCCAAAGCCTCCGATCAAACCTCCAATCGATAATGGTAAGGAAGCACCAAAATCTACAAAACCCATCGTGCTTTCTGTGATACCAATTCCTTCAGGAGTGAGTAAAGCCAGTTGAAACCACCCGGAAAACACCATGATCACCATTCCAAGTTGAGACACACTCACTGTTTTTTTAAAGGGCTGTTTGAATACGAGGTTCATTATCGGAACCATAATTCCTCCTCCGCCAACTCCGGCCAATGCAGCTACAAAGCCCCCTGCGCCCCCGGTAGTTAAAGCTGCTTTAAATCCTATCTTAGAATATTCTCTTTTAAATTCATCTCCTTTGTCAGAACCTCTTTTGAAAAGCATATATGCTGCATAAAGCAACATCAAGCTAAAAAATATGGCGAATTGTTCTCTGTCGTAATAAGGTGAGGTTATGACAAGTTTTCCTAAATAAACACCAGTCATACCAAGAACTCCTAAGAGAATTCCCTCCTTGAGAAAAAAGTTTTTCTGAATGTATTGCCTGACTGTTCCACCCAGTGCAGCTATAAAGGTGCAAAAAAGACCTGACCCAATGGTCCATAAAACCGGCTGATCAACCCCAGCTTCTTCAAACAGAAAATAAAGAACCGGGGTAAAAATTATACCTCCACCAACTCCCATTAATCCGGCAACCAGTCCTGCAACCAATCCGATAAAAATCAGCAGTTCGAATCCCATCAGATATTTATTTCTCCGATCATATATGTAATTGCACTACCTAATATTTCAGTTCTTTCACCTTTATTTCTACAGGTTAATTCTCCGACTCTTTTAGAGATCTGCCGAGCTTCCAAAATATCTTTCCCTAATTTTCTTGACCAATAAGGAGTTAGTTTTGTATGTGCAGAACCCGTTACAGGATCTTCATCAATTCCTGCTCCGGGAGCAAAAAATCTGGAGACAAAATCTACTTCTTTTCCCGGTGCAGTTACAATAACCCCGCGCGCATTAACTTCTGATAAAAGTCGGAAGTCGGGATCAAGATTCAGCACTTCTTCTTCAGAATCTAATACGATCATATAGTCATCAGTAAAAAAAACATGATCAGACCTGACCCCAAGAGCTTGAAACAAAACCGGCGGCGGATCAACTTGTGGCATATCATCGGTAGGAAAATCCATCATCAAGCGATCACCTTCTCTTTTAACTATTAATAATCCGCTTTTGGTTTGGAAACGAATTTCATCTTCTGCATAACCAAGATGCTCGAATAGAACGTGTGCGGTTGCGAGAGTGGCATGGCCACAAAGATCAACTTCAACTTCCGGTGTAAACCACCTTAGATCATACTCATCTCCATTTTTAACAAAGAAAGCAGTTTCCGAAAGGTTGTTTTCCTGAGCAAGACGCTGCATTGTTTTTTCATCAAGCCATTCTTCAAGTGGACAAACAGCTGCGGGATTTCCACCAAAAATACGATCAGTAAATGCATCAACCTGAAAAATTGGGACTTTCATACCGTACTTATTTAGAGTTATCTTTGGTTACCAGAACCTAAGGTTAATTTCTCAAAAATTCCGATGAAGCTTTACCCTTCTTCATTATTAGAAAAGCTCGGCTACGAACAACTTCGTGCCGCAGCCATTGATGTTGCACAGTCCAACCAGAGTGTTGAACTACTGGAAAAGCTCCATCCATCAAATCATGAGCAAACGGTAAAAGACCTCCTTGCACAGACAAATGAAATGATGACGATCTTGCTCGATCCCGATCCGTTTCCTTTGGGTGAGGTCCCGGAAATCAGAGATCATCTCTCTCAATCCAGAGCACAAGGAAGTATCATTCCTTTAACTGCTTTTGTAGATATTCTAAAACTCTGTCAGACAACCAGACTTGTTAAGAAATTTGTCAATCATAGAAAAGAAGAGAAACCAACCTTAGCTTTAATTTGTGATCATTTGATTCCGATGAAGGAGTTGGAAGATTCTATTAAAGGAAAGGTAACTGAAAATGGTGAACTCAGAGATGACGCCAGTCCGCAGTTAAAGAGCATCCGAAAAAAACTGAACTCGAAGAAAAATGATCTTCGTTCTACCATCAATCGCTTGATGCGCCAAGCTAACAAAGACGGAATGGCTTCTGATGAAGGAGCGACCATCAGAAATGGTAGGATGGTAATTCCGATTCAGGCAGAGTTTAAAAGAAAAATCCAGGGATTTATACATGATGTTTCTGCGACAGGACAAACCGTCTATCTAGAACCGGTAGAAGCACTTCATCTGAATAATGAAATACGTCAGTTTGAAGTTGAAGAACAGCAGGAAATCGAGCGAATTCTAAAAGAGCTTACCAATCATGTACGTACTAACTCAAACTACATCAAACAAAATGCCAGAACTTTGGCTCAAATTGATGTAATTGCAGCTAAGGCCAAGATCTCAATTAAACTGGAAGCTGAAGTCCCAATCATTTCGCCGCATTTCAACATTAAGCTTAAGCAGGCATTCAACACAAATTTGTTGCTTAAAAATCTGGGGCTCAAAAAAGAAGACAGGGAAAAAATCATCCCTCTTCATCTTGATCTTAATTCTGATGAGTTATGCCTGATGATTACCGGTCCTAATGCCGGTGGAAAATCTGTGGCTATGAAGACGCTTGGTATTTCAGCTCTGATGGTTCAGTCAGGTTTTGCAATTCCTGCTGATCCGACTTCCGAACTCCCCATTTTTAACGGCTTTTTTGTGGATCTGGGAGATGATCAATCCATAGAAAATGATTTGAGTACTTTTTCATCCCGATTAAAATGGATGCAGGAAACTCTGGATAATTTCTCTCCAAAAAGCTTGGTGATGATCGATGAGGCAGCAGCGGGAACTGATCCTGAAGAAGGTGGAGCTTTGTTCCAATCCTTTATTGAACATTTGCTCAGAAATCAATGTAAGGTGATCGTAACTACTCATCACGGCTCACTTAAAGTTTTTGCTCATGAGCATGAAAAAGCGGTGAACGGCTCGATGGAATTCGATCAAGCTTCGCTATCTCCTACTTACAAGTTTAAAAAAGGAATTCCGGGCAGTAGCTATGCTTTTGAGATCGCGCAACGGATGAAAATAAAACCTGAAGTTTTGCAACGATCCAGAACGTTATTGGGTGAGGCCAAAGATAAGATGGAATCTTTGATCACAGAACTGGAAACCAAAACTCAGCAAGCAGAAGAACTAAAAGCTAAATTTCAGAACTTAAAATCTAAAGCAGAATCAGATCGGAATCGATACCTCAATAAACTGGATGGTGTAAATAAGGAGAAAGAGAAGATTCGGCAAAAAGCACTTACGGAAGCTAAATCCATCATGGATCAGGCAAACCGTAAAGTGGAGCAGGCGGTAGAACGGATCGTTGAAGAAAAGAAGACAGGAAAAAGAGCTCTGAAAAATATTCGTTCGGGAATCGATCAGGAAAAAGCGGATATCGAACAATCTTTGAATGAGATCAAAGAGAAAAGAGAAGCCCGATTCAGAAAATCAGAAAAACCGCCATCCGTAGGAGATCATGTGCGTTTTCTGGATGGAAATACAACTGGAGAATTGGTAGAGATAAAAGGAAATCAGGCTGTGGTACAAGCGGATGGTTTACGGCTCAAAACCAAGTACAAAAATCTGATCAAGGTTGTAGTTCAAAAGAAAAAGAATAAACAAAAAGCCAGAAGCTCGGGAATTATTCAGGGCGATTCCAAACTCAAAGAAGCTGTAAAGCCATCCATTGATCTTCGCGGTTTCCGTACCGACAAAGCCATTGATGAAGTGATGCATTATATAGACAGAGCTGTTTTCAGAGGAATGAATCAGGTTGAGATCGTTCACGGAAAAGGTGATGGCATTCTGAAAGATCAAATCCATTCCTACTTAAATGAACGTAATGATATCAAGAGCTTCAAACTTGCCGGCGAGGATTTTGGTGGTGCAGGATGTACTGTTGTTAAACTGCAATGATCAATGACTCAATTATCAATTAAGAATGAGTCATTGCTGTCATTTCGAGTTGAATGAAGACAAAGTCTGAATGACCGAGAAATCTAACAGGTTAGAAACTTCGTTGAGATTTTTAGATTTCTCCCTCTGGTCGAAATGACAAACTTTTTCTTAGATAAGCAACTCTCTAAAAATAGCTACTCAACAACTACCTCGCTCCAATGCTCTGTGTCTGAGTGATTGGTTCCGACGCCGAGCGTGCGGAACCAGAAGGAAAGCCTAAGAGACGATCAGAAGTATTGTTTCTTACAACAATACTTTATATGAAAGTTATGATTGGTTTTCTCTCTCTTCATCAAAATCGGTTTTGAATATCTTATCCCAGAAAGGCATGCTTACTCCAAAACCGTGATGTTCATCTTTATAGTGATGAAGAAGGTGATGCTTTTTGATACTTTGAAAGTACTTATTCTTAAAATTGAAATGGTGAAGCGCATAATGCCCTACATCATAAAAAAGATATCCCAGCACAAATCCCGAAAAGATTGAGAAATGATTTCCATAGCCAAAGATAGTTTCAAAAAGCATATACATTACCACATAAAGTGGAATACTTACCACAGGTGGCATTACCAAGCGAAATGAATCATTAGGATAATCGTGATGGACACCATGAAAAGTAAACAACACTTTTTCTCCAAACTCTGTCTTTGGTTGATAATGAAAAACAAAACGATGTATCAGATACTCAAATATTGACCAGAGTACAAACCCGGCTGCAAATAAACCTAGGAAATACCAAACTGTACCATGTTCATCTCTAAAAAATAGAAAGGACAAGTAAAAAATCGCCGGTATATAGAGAATAAGCGGAAACGTAAAGTGGGCTTTAGTCAAAGCGTTTAGAAAACGATTCTCAAACATTTTCTCTGACTTATTCTTATTTGAAACGAACTTTTGAGACATCAACTAATTAATCGCTGTTTACTATTAAGGATAATATACTAATAACAATAACTAGTTTTGGTTAAGTTCCTTCGGTTTCTAAAGTTCTTACACCAATGCCCTCAATTTCAGGAAGTATTACCTCGGCATTTGTATTCAACTTTAACCCTGAATAAGGATCATTGGATATCAAGAGGTTGCCATCAAGATCTGCATACTCACTAAATAAAGAAAGAATTCCACCGGCTGTTATTGCTACCGAACTTTCGATCATACAACCGATCATTACTTTCAGTCCAAGTTTATGTGCCTCTTCTATCGTTCTTTTTGCTTTAACAAGACTGCCTATCTTCATCAATTTTATATTAATGATATCAAACGATTCGGCTATCTCATTCAGATTTTCAGAGCCGGTAAAACTTTCGTCTGCACAAAGAGGAAGTTCTGAAAGCCTCTTCAATTCCTTAAGCTCTGATTTCATGGAAGCATGCATAGGTTGTTCTACAAGTTCGACGTTTTGAGATCTTAAGAACTCAATTTCTTTCAGCGCCTGCTCTACCGTTTCCCATCCTTCATTGGCATCAACTCTTAGTGGTTTGTCGGTAACCTGCCTGATACCTTCGATGATCTCTCTATCCTTTTCCGTCCCTAATTTGATTTTATATAGTGGATATTGGCCTGCCGCTTTTATTTTCTTTTGGATGACAGGAACCTCATCCAGCCCGATCGTATAGGAAGAAACCGGACCAATATTTGACTCCGCTCCCCATAACTTCCACAGTGGTTGGTTTTGAGATTTTGCCCACCAGTCGAACCAGGCCATTTCTATAGCTGCTTTAGCCGACTGCGGAATCTTAATAGAATAGATTGATTTGAGCTTCGTGGAAGTCTTGTCTATAAATATTTCCAGTTCTTCAGGCGAGCTTACCTGATGAAGTTCCTCAAAAGGAAATTTTTCAAAAAATTGGTTCACAGTCTCAGAAGTTTCATCATAACGAGTATTCGGGCCCGCTTCTCCAACTCCTTTTATGCCATCTCTTTCTAACGTCAAAAAGACATTTTGCGCAGATACTTTAGATCCGCGTGCTATAGTAAAGACATCTTTAAGTTTTAATTCTTTAGTTTCCCAGTTTACACTAAAGTGTGACATAACCAAATTCCTGCATAAAAATTAAATAAATATACATTGCACAAGACGCCGGGATCAAAGCATCAAAACGATCAAAAAAGCCACCATGTCCGGGTAGCAAATTTGAAGAATCCTTAACCTCAGCTTTTCGCTTTATCTTACTTTCTATCAGGTCACCAATCGGTCCAAATATTCCTATCAGAAAGATGAGTGGAAGTCCGTTCAACATAGTTATCGGAGACACAAAAGGAAGTGCATAGATCGAAACAGCTAATCCAACAGTACATCCAACAAAACCGAACAGGAATCCTTCCACTGTTTTCTTTGGGCTGATTTCGGGAGCTAATGGTGTCTTTCCAAAATTCTTTCCACCAAAATATGCGAAAACATCTCCGCCCCAGATCATAAGAACCAAACTAAGAGCCAGCGCAAAACCTTGTTCGTTTGTACCGAAACCGCGAATCAGCATCAAACATAAAAAACCTAAGGGCGCATAAATTCCTGCAAAAAAACCTGATGTTAAATTATTGAATGCACCCGGTTTTGTATTAAAGGTTTGAACCGCAACAAAGATCAAAAAGAGTCCTAACCCTGTTTCAAAAGCAAATGGCAAATAAGGGAACAACATTATGTATAAACCAATCACCAACGAGAAAATAAGATCCGTAGGAGTGCCGGCTTTCTTCAGAAGCTTAACCATTTCAAACTGAGTGAAAAGACCGATAGCTATGATTGTCAGATCAAAAGTCCAGCTTTCATACCACATAACAGACAGGAAAAAAATACCCGCGGGTACTGCAAACAATACTCTTTTCAGGAGTTCATTCAAGAATCTTCTCCTTCCTCTTCATTAGCTTTGTCAAGTTCTTCTAAGGCTTCTCGGGCTACTTTTTCAAACTCGTTAGGAACGTAGAGATAGGCGAAAGACATATCTCCCACACTTAAACTATATGAGGAATCTTGTTTGGATAAAATATTGGACGGAATTTTTAAACTAGACAAATAACTTTTCGCTAACTCTACTTCCAGTTTGGTACTGCGTTCTAATACACAAACCCAGTTTTCTATATCATTCGGCTTCGGATCACTAAACATGTTCTGCCTTCGGGTTAATTTCTGATCGATATTTACTTAATAAATATAAAACACCCGGAGTAACTATAAAACTTAATCCTATTAATAACCAGGGCATCTCAGAATCGGGTGATGGAGTGCTTTCTAATATTTCGGGATTTAAGCCGGCGGCAAGTACAATTCCACCATTATTAATTAAATGACCGAGCATAGCAGGGTATAAACTATCTGATGTCCAAGTCACGTAAGCCAACAACGCTCCTAAGAACATTCTGGGAAGCAAGCCTGTTATATCCAGATGAAACATCGAAAAGACTAAACTGGTAACTAAAATAGTAGTGATCAATTTTGTGGATTTTTCGAAGGCTCTGAACATGTATCCACGAAACAATAATTCTTCACAAATTGCAGGAGTGATACCTATAAATAAAAACCCTAATATAATTCCATTTTCGGAGCTTAATAAATTACCGATAACTTCTGCTGATTGATCGGCTATTTGCTTCATAAAATCACTAACTGGAACAAAGGAATTTATCCATCCTAAAAACAGTACGATTGGGAAAGCTACAATAAACAGCACTGCAGTTAACCCCATTTGTTGTATGAAATTTTCTCCCGTTTGAAGTCTTAAAAAACTCTTATTGGCTTTTACTTTTCTATGAAGTTTAAGTCCGATTAACGACCCGCCTGCGATCATAGTGAATTGAGCCACTGTATTTGCAAGCATCAACAGATCTGGTCTTTCCGTTAGAGAATCAATAATTGCGGTAGGGTCGGTAAGATTTTCTGCAGTGCTAAGGACCAAAATGAGCTGAAGAATACCTCCGAAAACCTGAAAAGCAACTGCTGCTACAAAAACCCATATAAGTGCCATTGCCCAGTGAGCAAAGCCATTACGTTCTACCCATGGTTCGATGTTTTGCTCGTAAAAAGAATAATTATCTGCAGATGAAGTTTTATCAGAAGTCATTTATTAAGATCAGTTTAAAATAATAACTCTGTCAGGATCATAATCCCGGCAGAGTCATATACATGTAGTAATAATATTGGATTTACTCTTCTTCAGAAGCAAATATTTTTGCTCCGATCATACCGGAAAGAAGGTTAACGAAGCCAAGAACACCTGCGTTTATTGCAATGCCCTTTAGAACTCCTCCCATACTGGACTGATCTTCAAAGCTTTCTTCCATGCTAGTTATGATCTCATCTTTTTGTGACTCAGGAATCTGATCATTCATTTCAAACGCTCCAATCATCGTGTCGGCAAACCTCTCCATTAAAGTCGGGTCTACCAAGTTCCAAATCTGACCAATAATACCGCCAACCACTGCTGCAATGATTCCTGTAAAAAGACCAATTTGAGCACCTGTTCCTATTGGGAAAGTAATATCAAAAGCCTTCGCGTAGCTTCTAGTTGCCAAAATACCACCGATAAGCCCAATTAGACAGGTTATTGGGATAGTAAGCCCGGATATCATCATAACGCCCATTGACGGCTCAGAACCAGCAACATAATATACCAAGCCTAATCCAACTACTGTTGTTACAACCGCTACAATAATTGCAGCTTGAATTACGGATGGCCAATAATTTGGCTTCATTTCTTCATTTTCCATATTAATCCTCTGTATTTAGTTTTTTAAAAAATTCGTTAGAAAGTAAAATTGCCGAGCTTAACCCAAATAAAGATCCGAGCAGGAATCTCGACTCGTTTGTATTCGTCCAGAATTCAAATTGGTTTCCCAAAACATCAATAAAATTTAAAATAATAGTACCAATCAAGAATCTGAAATAATATCTGAACTTTACTTTTTTAATTAGTACCAAAAAAGGCATTAAAATTACACCTGTAAAGAACGCACTATAAATTCCTATACAACGTGCACAGACTGCCATCTGGCTATTATTTAAAGCAAATGAGCGTAACGGGTCCTGATGACATAAAAAATGAAATGCTTCAAATTGAAAACTTACATAAGGCAACGAAGGATTTCCGAACAATCCCGGACCGAGAGCTATAATTACAAGAAAAAAGCTTCCAACGAAAACTATTGCATAAAGTGCTCGATTTTGGAATTCGAGTCCTAAATTCATTTCAAATGTGCTTGGTGATCTTATTCAGAAATTCATCCGGAGCTCTACACGGTCTGCGGGATTCAGAGTCCATAAAACATAATGAAACTTCACCCAACACATGTGGTGTTTTCTGATCTTGAGTAAGCACTTCATAAAATGTTTGCAACCGGACTTGAGGAATATCAAATACCATCACTTTGATCTCCATTTCTACATCGTAGTGAACAGGGATTTTATATTCCAGTTCAGAATGTATGACCGGGAGCATAACTCCATTTTCTTCCAATTCGCGATACGAAAGTCCGAAACTACGGATCATTTCTGTACGGGCTACCTCAAAATATTCCAGATATCGTCCGTAGTAAACATACCCCATCTTATCTGTTTCGCCGTAGCGGCTTCTCAACTTGTGAGTGTATTCGATGAGCGGCTCTCTATCAGGAAAAGAAATGGCCACTATTTTGCGATCTCAAAAGCACCAATTGAAGAATATTTTTCAATTCTCTGCTCAATTAACTTATTTGAGCTTAGTTTCTTCAATTTTTTCAGGCTTTTAACTATTTGAGACTTTACCAGCGCAGCTGCTTCATCATGGTTGCGATGAGCACCACCTAATGGTTCTGGAATTACTCCATCAATAACCTTGAGTTCTTCCAGGTCTTTCGCTGTAAGTTTCAGATTTGCGGCAGCTTGCTCCTTATAATCCCACGTTTTCCAAAGGATAGAAGAACAAGATTCAGGAGAGATTACAGAATACCAGGTATTCTCCATCATATAAACTTCGTTCCCCATTCCGATTCCGATTGCACCACCACTGGCTCCTTCACCAATCACAATAGTGATCAATGGAACTTTAAGCATGGCCATCATTTTCAGATTTTTAGCTATAGCTTCAGCTTGTCCTCTTTCCTCAGCTTCCAGACCGGGGAAAGCGCCCGGTGTATCCAGAAGTGTAATGATAGGAATTTTAAATTTTTCTGCCAGTTTCATCAAACGGTAAGCCTTTCTGTAACCCTCAGGATTCGCCATACCAAAATTTCTGTATGTACGACTAGCGGTATCTCTTCCTTTTTGATGACCAATTATCATTACAGATTCCCCATCGATCTTCCCCAAACCCGCAACGATCGCTTTGTCGTCTGCATGATATCTGTCGCCATGTAATTCAACAAAGTCGTCTACAAAATTATCAATATAATCCGTGGTATATGGTCGGTCTGGGTGGCGTGCTAACTGAACTCTTTGCCATCTTGTAAGATCAGCAAAAATTGATTTCCTAAGTTCTTCAACCTTTTTATTCAGGCTTGCGATCTCTTTTTTAAGAATCCCGTCTCCAACAGTAGAAAGATTTTCAAGTTCTTCGATCTTTTTTTCCAGATCAGCTATTGGTTTTTCAAAATCAAGATATTGCATGAGTTCTCTTTTTTAGAATTTGTTCAAATATAAACAATCAAACTAACAAGGTCAGCCTTAATGCGATTTAAAGTGCACCAAAAATACTTCTGAATTTTAAAGCCCAAACACGCCAAATCGCTTCTCTTACTATTGCCTTAGACATTTTAGAAACGCCTTCTTGTCGTTCTTTAAATACAATTGAAACTTCTTTGAGTTTGAAACCGGCTTTCCATGCTCGGAAATGAAGCTCTATCTGAAAAGCATAACCATTGGATTCTATTCTTTTCAATGGAATCGCCTCAATTACACTTCTTCTTAAACATTTAAATCCTGCAGTTGTATCAAAAATCGGTAGGCCTGTAATAGTTCTGGCGTAAATATTAGCTGCATAAGACAGAATTAATCTGCTTAACGGCCAGTTAATAATACTGATCCCTTTACAATAGCGAGACCCAACCGCTACATCGCACTCTCCTGTATCAACAGCTCGTATTAATTTAAGGGCATCCTCGGGACGGTGTGAAAAATCCGCGTCCATCTCAAGGATGTATTCATAACTATGCTGAAGTGCGAACTCAAATCCCCTTACATAAGCAGTACCAAGTCCTTGTTTTGAAGCTCGTTCAATTAAATGTACTCTTTCAGGGTATTCCCTTTGTTTAACCGCCACATTTTGAGCAGTTCCGTCAGGTGAGCCATCATCCACCACTAGTACATCAACAGGGAAGTCTAATACCATCAACCGGTCTATCATCCTGACAATGTTAGTTGCTTCATTATAAGTTGGAATTATTATCAGTGCTTTCTTTTCCATCATTGCCCTTTCCCTTTTATGATGGTGAGTACAGTATTAATAAGAATTTTGGCATCCATTTTAAGCGAGATATTTTCAATATAGAAAAGGTCGTACTTAGTTTTTTCACGAACGGTATCCAAGGAGCCTCCGTATTTCCACTTTACTTGGGCCCAACCCGTAATTCCCGGTCTTACTCTTAATCTGCGTGTGTAAAGAGGTATTTGTTGAGAGAATTGTTTTACGAAATGAGGTCGTTCAGGGCGTGGCCCAACTAAACTCATATCACCAATTAGTACGTTTAAGAATTGTGGTATTTCATCCAGTCTCAATTTTCTTAGCCAGTATCCTACTTTTGTAACTCTTGGATCATTTTCTTTGGCCCAGGTTGGTCCGGTTTCATCTTCTGCATTCATATACATGGTTCTGAATTTCAAAATAGTAAAAGTTCTACCATTCATTCCGACCCTGGTTTGTCTGAAAATAGCAGGACCTTCAGAGTTCATTCTCACTAAAATTGAAATAATAATTACAAATGGGATAGATATTAACAAAGCAACTATTGATACAACAATATCAAGTAAACGCTTTGCCGTTTTTTCCCATAAAGGCATGGGTTCCGGAGAAACTTCCACAAGTGGCATGCCAAAAATTTGATTGGTCTTATTTAAGCCGCTCACTAATTGATAAAAATCAGGTAGTAGTTTTAGGGTTACGTCAGGAAAGTCAACTTTAGAAATCACACTTACTAAATCCTGTCTTCTTTCGGGTTCTAAAGCTACCAGCACATCCTGAATCTGATGTTGATCTATAATTGATCGTATTTCATCCAAATGCCCGATTACTTCTTCGGATGAAATACCTATACTTTCATCAGGCATTTTTCCATTCACTTGTATAAAACCAAGCACCTGCATTCCTAAGGTCTTATTTCTTATCAGGTCGTCATAAGCAGTTTTAGCTGCATTACCTGTTCCAATTATTACCGTTTTATGAAGTCCCTTTCCCCTTCGAGCATAATATCTCTGTATGGTTCTTACCAGAAAACGGTTGAATGCTACTAATAATAATGTAGTACCCCAGTAAAATATAGTTAGGGATTTTTGTTCATCAACAGAAACCGCATCCCCTACCAACCCAATGAAAAATAAAAATAATACCCCTATAGACGTTGCCTTTAAAACGGTGATGAATTCATCTAAGCGAGAAATCAAGTAGAGCTTTTTATAAAGACCCGTCAATACAAATACGAACATCCAGTATATACTGACCAGCACACCGGTATTCACAAAATTCAATCCTACTTCTTTCAGAATTAAATTCAGGTCTTCACTATGATACCAATGGAATACAAACCAACTTGCCAGAAGAATTAAAAAATCCAGCAAACTTGTGAAAATAACTTCGTTATATCTTTTTAAATTGCCCAATAGAAAATTAAGCTTTCTTAGTTTTTGAATCGCTTAAAATACACATTTAAGTGTCTCGTTCATAAATATTAGACCAAATTATAGTTTGTATACTTTAAAAAAAGAAGCCGCATCCACAAAAGCCCGTTTGGGTGAGTTTAAAACAGATCATGGAGTTATTGAAACTCCCATTTTTATGCCTGTTGGTACCTTAGGAACTGTAAAAGGAGTTTCACAGAAAGCATTAATCGATCAGATTCGTGCTCAAATAATTTTGGGGAATACCTATCATCTGTATTTACGCCCCGGTAATGAGATCATGCATAATGCAGGCGGACTTCACAAATTTATGAATTGGAATAAGCCGATTCTAACTGATTCAGGTGGATATCAAATTTTTTCACTATCTGATAATAGAAAGCTTGATGAAGAAGGCGCTCACTTTAAAAGCCATATTGATGGTTCCAAACATTTATTCACTCCTGAGAATGTTGTAGATACTCAACGCATTTTAGGTTCAGATATAATGATGCTCTTGGATGAATGTCCACCTTATCCAAGCACATATGAATATGCTAAGAACTCAATGGAGCTTACTCATCGTTGGGCAAAAAGAGGCAGAAAACATTTTCTTAAGACAAATGCCCTTTACGGTCATGATCAAAATCAATTTGGTATAATTCAAGGTGGCACTTATAAAGATCTTAGAATTGAGTCCACAAAATTTATTACCGATCTGGATTTTGAAGGCATCGCAATCGGAGGTTTAAGTGTTGGTGAGCCCATCCCACTCATGTACGAAATGGCAGATCTTAATACAGATTACATACCTAAAGAGAAAGTTCGATACCTGATGGGAGTTGGAACTCCGGGTAATCTTCTGGAATGCGTTGCCAGAGGTATTGATATGTTCGATTGTGTGATGCCGACCAGAAATGCACGTAACGGTACGATCTTTACCCGAAATGGAAAGGTGAATATCAGAAACGCTCAATGGAAAGATCATCATAAACCATTAGATGAAGACTTCCCTTCAGAGCTTTGTAACACTTACACCATGGCTTATATCCATCATCTTATAAAGCATAATGAGATCTTTGGACTTGTACTAGCTTCTGTCCACAATTTGACCTTTTATTTATGGCTGATGGAAAGGATCAGAGAGCATATAGCTGACGATACGTTTGCAGATTGGTATCCTGAAATGGTGAAGCAAGTGGAACAAAAGATTTAAATTACAGCTCAAAAATCCTTGATTTCCCTACGATTAATTTCTGTTTGGGCAATAGAAAATAGAAACTAAATTCTTTTTCATTCAGTTTTTCCATCAAGCTAAAAGCTTCGGTATACGTAACCGATGAGGTATCAAAAACTATGTTTTTGGAGATATTAATAAAATCGTTTTGATCGGAGACCCTTCTAAAATCTAAGTTTTCGGATGTAAGCTTAAGAGCGTTCTTTATGTCATTATCCAAACCATCGGGAAATTCTTTTTCCAGATTATGAAGTATAACTACTGAGTTTATTTTCTCTTGTTGAGCATCAGTGTTATTTTTGGATTTCAGAGTCAAATACTGGATTACCGTTCTTGAATTGAAAGCGAACGAAATTAGAGCTCTCGAAATAATATTATAGCTGTTTTTATAATGTTTAGTAAAGAATTGTGCTAAGCCTTTATTCATTTTCTTTAAGCTTTTCAGACTCATCTCTCGTTCACTTTCCCCTTTAAAGTGAAGCATTTTGGCAGGAGGAAAATACCTGATACTAAAATCAGTATTCTGAACCCGATAGCAAAGATCGTCATCTTCTCCATACATGAAAAAGGCTTCGTCAAAACCTTGCAACTCTTTTAAAACTGAAGTTCTCCAAAACATTCCGGCTCCGCTAATTACGGGCACCTCAGCTACTTCATTTTCATCTATCCATCCCAAATACCTCCGGCCAAATAGTCTGCTATTCGGAAGAAATTTATCCAGTCCTGAAGCTCTGAATATTCCGGTTTTAAGGTCAGGGACTGATCGTTTACTTTCTCTGGCAAAGGTTCCATCCGGATTGAACATTTTAAATCCTAAAGCCGCGGTCTTATTGGATTCATCCATATAATCTTTCAATTTTAAAAGACTATCTTCCTGAATTACAGTATCAGGATTAATTATCAAAGTATAAGTCCCTGAAGCCTTTTCAATAGCTTGATTATTAGCTCTGGAAAATCCTATATTTTCATCGTTTTTTATAATTTTGATACCTTTAAAAGCCGAGATCAGATATTCAGGAGAGCCATCATCAGAATTGTTATCAACTACAAATATCTCTACTGAAAGGTGCTTAGTAGCTTTTTGAATGGAATCTAGTAAAAGTAATATATACTCTTTTACTCTATAGTTGACTACAACAATAGATATATCCCGGTTATCAATAGATTCTTCTTTATTTAGTTCTGAAATCACTTCTTAGATAATATTCATATTTCCAAGATAGGTTACTTAACTATCACAACTTTCCCAACACCTTTTGAGTTGCCTTCGCTGTCTACTGCTACAATGAAATAAACCCCTGAACCTAAGCGATTACCATTCGAATCTTTTCCATTCCATGAAACCCGTCCTCCTGTTGTTTGAAACGAATTTACCACGGTACCATCTACCCCTAAAATTTTCACAGATGTCTCACCGCTTAAATCTTCGATAAATATTTCTTCATTTTTATCGTAATTAAAAGGATTTGGAAAAACCTTTAGCTCGTCCATTTTATTTACAGGTCTTTTGGGAATATCCTGATAACTGATCAAACCCACATCAGTTGCTATAAATACTTCGCCGGTAATATCATTTATGGCAATCGATTTAATACTGTTTGAAAACAAAGGACTGTTCTCAGTGGTGAATCTTTTTAAAATTTTACTTCCCTCAGCATTTAGTAGATAAACTCCCTGATTTGCACTCCCTATCCATTTTTCGTTTGCTGCATTAACAGCCATAGCTGTAGCATTTATATCTCTTAGTAAAAATCTGGAAACTGCTGATGTATCCTCATTTATCAACCATTGTGCCGTTCGTTCCTGAACTGATCCTTCAATAAGAATTTCAGGAAAAATAAATTTAGCAATACCACGAGCTGTACCTATCCATACCTCTCCATTATTATCCTCTATCAAAACATTGACTTTGCTATCAGGTAGATTGCCACTATTCGCTCCGGTTTGTAATTTAATTCCTACATCATCAGTCTCGTCTTCAGGATCTTTTGTATCTATTACTAATAGCCCCGTTCCACTGGATTGTGCATTTTGAAGAGGTATCCATTTTTGGTCAAAAGAATCTATAAATAGATTTTCGTAAAGATCTGATGAAGCAGCAGCACTGTTCTCTTCAAATGATTGCCAATCATCATCTCCCGGAGACTGCCTGTATAGAGGGGTATCACCATATCTGCTGACTAGCCAAACATCGTTATTGCTATCGGTTTCAAGTCCGGATATCACAGGGTAAAGTTCACTATCCTGTGGCCAACCTCTGAGCGTTGAGTTAGTTTCATCAAATAGTTTTATTTCATCGGTATTTTTATCGAACCTAACAAGCCCTGTCCCCCAACTCCCAAAGTAGTAATAATTACCTGATGCTGTGGTTTTAAAAGGCTGACGGAATACAACCCCATCGAATTCAGGAGTTATGATTTCATTATAATTTTCCCACACCCCGTTTTCATAAATATAAAAGCCTCTACTTTTATCTATTTCCTCTCTTCGGGATGAGCTTCTTGTTGAACCTGAAATAAGCACTCCATCGACAAATTTCATTCCTTCAAAGAAATTCACATAAGGTCCATCAACTGCAGAGTAAGTTATACTACCATTCGAAATATCAAGAATCCCTAACCCGCTATTAATAGTACCAAATATAACTTCGTCAGAAAACGGTATCTCAGTAAGTGTTGATCCGTAATTCTCAGATAAAAAAGTGTTACTGAGCAGACCGTTTTCATTTTTATAGTAAATTCTTTCCGTTGATAAAGCTATTAAAAAACCATCGTTCGAAGAATAGTCCACAATTATATTACTTCCGAACTCTGAATTTTGAGACCAAGAACCATTTTCAAATGTGAAGTTATCTGAAGTAGTTGAAGCATATATTACATTTTGAAAAGCTCCTAATGCAATGGTTGAAGAAGACGAGTAGCCATCTGAACCATTATAATTGTTCCAGCTATTAGCTGAAAAATCATCTTCCCATGCCTTAAATGCAATACCTTCCTCAGTTCCTAAATACAGAGTTTCATTATATTTGAATATAGCATTAACAGCTATTGCTGTGCTAAAATCGCCGAATTTTATATATGAATCCTTTACAAACATACCATTGAGATCATACTCAACAATCCCAAAATCTGTTGCCACAAGTAATAAGTTATCCGAAATATAAAAATCATTAATACCCTTCTGAGAAAACGAATTATTTCTCTCAATATCTGTCAGATGAGTAACCTCAAAATCCGTTGCATCTATTACATCAATTACTCCTGTTAAATATCCAACAAAGATCAATTCCATTGATTCAGAATAAGCTATTGCAGATCCATCCAATCTGGTAAGACCATCAATTACTGTAATTTTTTTAATAACTTCATTTCCATCTGCGACTAGAACTCCTCCATTCGTAGTCATCCAGATTCTTCCTTCTGAATCTTCTACTGCTCCTGAAACGGATCGAAATGAGGTATAGGCAGTCCAATCAGTCAGTGATTGTGCATTAGCTACTGAACCTATCCATAAAAAACCTAGAATTGCAAAAAATGTATATCTCATAAGTAATCAATATAAACATTAACGAAAAACTTTTAAGATTGATACACATAAAAAAACCCGATTCATTGGATGAATCGGGTTTTAGGGTAAAAAAAAGAAGGCGACGACCTACTCTACCACGAGTGCAGTACCATCGGCGCTGCAAGGCTTAACGTCCGTGTTCGGGATGGGAACGGGTGGGACCCTTGCGCTAGAATCACCTTCAAATTTGGTGAGTCCGGTATATTGGACTCAAATTCGAGATCAATAAAAATAAAAGTTCTTTGACATGGTCCGCTTGGCGTGCATACGCCTTGCGGATAAAGAAAAAGTGTTAACAATGAGGATACTTACTTGTTTGGTGCACCACCAAGCCGGCGGTGCAAACCATATAAACAAAGCCAATGGTCTAATTAGTATGGCTCGGCTAAACATGTCACCATGCGTACACCTGCCACCTATCTACCCGGTCGTCTTCCGGGAGACTCATAGGGAATACTTATCTTGGAGCGTGCTTCGCGCTTAGATGCGTTCAGCGGCTTATCACTTCCGTACATAGCTACCCTGCGATGCATGCGACCACACAACAGGTACACTAGCGGTACGTCCACTCCGGTCCTCTCGTACTAGGAGCAGCCCTCCTCAGTATTCCAACGCCCACAGCAGATAGAGACCGAACTGTCTCACGACGTTCTGAACCCAGCTCGCGTACCGCTTTAATTGGCGAACAGCCAAACCCTTGGGACCTTCTCCAGCCCCAGGATGCGATGAGCCGACATCGAGGTGCCAAACCTCCCCGTCGATATGAACTCTTGGGGGAGATAAGCCTGTTATCCCCGGAGTACCTTTTATCCTTTGAGCGATGGCCCTTCCATGCGGTGCCACCGGATCACTAAACCCCACTTTCGTGCCTGCTCGACCTGTATGTCTCGCAGTCAAGCACCCTTATGCTTTTACACTCTACGCACGATTGCCAACCGTGCTGAGGGTACCTTTGGGAGCCTCCGTTACTCTTTAGGAGGCGACCGCCCCAGTCAAACTACCCACCATACACTGTTCCCCCGGAAGGGTTAGACTTCACCTGTGGCAAGGGCGGTATTTCAAGGGTGACTCCACAACGCCTGGCGACGCCGCTTCAAAGTCTCCCGCCTATCCTACACATGCGACAGCTAAAGCCAATGTAAAGTTGTAGTAAAGGTTCACGGGGTCTTTTCGTCCCGCTGCGGGTAATCGGCGTCATCACCGATACCACAATTTCACCGAGCTCATGGCCGAGACAGTGCCCAAGTCGTTACACCATTCGTGCAGGTCGGAACTTACCCGACAAGGAATTTCGCTACCTTAGGACCGTTATAGTTACGGCCGCCGTTTACTGGGGCTTCAGTCAAGGGCTTCGCCGAAGCTAACCCCCTTCTTTAACCTTCCAGCACCGGGCAGGTGTCAGTCCCTATACATCGCCTTGCGGCTTAGCAGAGACATGTGTTTTTGGTAAACAGTCGCTTGGGCCTTTTCACTGCGCCCTGACATAGTCAGGGGATCCTTCTCCCGAAGTTACGGATCGAATTTGCCTAGTTCCTTAGCCATGAATTACTCGAGCACCTGAGGATACTCTCCTCACCCACCTGTGTCGGTTTGGGGTACGAGCGAGAACCAGCAAACTACGACGCTTTTCTTGGCAGCATGATTACCTCCACTATCTCTTCATCGTGAGAATCCGAGTACTGTCGGGGTTCAGCCTTAACGGGAGGCGGATTTGCCTGCCCCCCGGCCTACGCCCTTTAACGTGCATTCGTCAGCACGCGGGAGTGTCACTTCTGCGTCACGCCTTAGCCATACGCTGGCTTCGGTAGCGGAATATTTAACCGCTTTGCCATCGGCTTCCCCGGCCTCACCGGGTACACCTTAGGTCTCGACTAACCCTGATCCGATTAGCGTTGATCAGGAACCCTTGGGTTTACGGTGGAAGGGTTTTTCACCCTTCTTATCGTTACTCATGCCTACATTTTCGCTTCCAGCCGCTCCACGGCCCCTCGCGGGCGCTGCTTCTGCGCTGACTGGAATGCTCCCCTACCGATCGTTAAATCCCACAGCTTCGGTAACCGACTTATGCCCGATTATTATCGACGCCGAGTCGCTTGACTAGTGAGCTATTACGCACTCTTTAAAGGAATGGCTGCTTCTAAGCCAACCTCCTAGTTGTCTGAGCAACTCAACTTTCTTTGATCAACTTAGTCGGTATTTAGGGACCTTAGCTGGTGGTCTGGGTTGTTCCCCTCTCGCCACAGGACGTTATCACCCTGCGACTGACTGCCTGGCGGCTCATCACTGGTATTCGGAGTTTGTCTAGGGTTGGTACCCGGTGAAGGGCCCTAGCCTAATCAGTGCTCTACCTCCAGTGAGACAAAACCAGACGCTATACCTAAATATATTTCGGGGAGTACGAGCTATCTCCAAGTTTGATTGGCCTTTCACCCCTATCCACAGTTCATCCGAAGACTTTTCAACGTCAACCGGTTCGGGCCTCCACGGTGTCTTACCACCGCTTCACCCTGACCATGGATAGATCACTTGGTTTCGCGTCTGCCCCGCTGTACTGCACGCCCTATTCAGACTCGCTTTCGCTACGGCTCCACCCCTTAGGGGCTTAACCTCGCACAACAGGAGCAACTCGTAGGCTCATTATACAAAAGGCACGCCGTCACTACATAAATGCAGCTCCGACCGCTTGTAAGCACACGGTTTCAGGTACTATTTCACTCGCCTTCTCGGCGTTCTTTTCACCTTTCCCTCACGGTACTGGTTCACTATCGGTCATGCAGATGTATTTAGCCTTACCGGATGGTGCCGGCTGGTTCACGCAAGATTTCACCGGTCTCGCGCTACTCAGGATACCCGCCTTTTTGTAATCGGTACACCTACAGGGCTTTCACCTTCTGTGGCGCTGCTTTCCAGACAGCTTCGATTTAAGATTACAAAAATTACGCAGGTCCTACTACCCCGCACCCCGCAGGATGCGGTTTGGGCTGCTCCGCGTTCGCTCGCCACTACTTGCGGAATCACTGTTGTTTTCTCTTCCTCCGGGTACTTAGATGTTTCAGTTCCCCGGGTATGCCTCCTCGAAAGGATACCCTAATAAATTAGAGTGGGTTGCCCCATTCGGAAATCCGCGGATCACAGTTCTTTTGCAACTCCCCGCAGCTTATCGCAGCTTTACACGTCCTTCTTCGCCTCTGCATGCCTAGGCATCCACCGTGTGCCCTTAATTGCTTATTTTATATGGCTTGCACTACCCTCTTGGGGTGCGCGCAAGGAACATACTCAATTGCTTGAGCTATTACTCTTGTGGGCTGCAGGTGTACTACCACCTACAGCTACCCTAGGCGCATGTTGTCTGTATTCGTTTTACAACGAACACTTCAAACATACTATATGAGCTGACAATCAATCGATTGCCGCTCTTTATACATTGTTATACTTTTTCACCATGTCAAAGAACCCGCTGGGCGGGGGCCAGTTGTACTGGTTCGCTCAGCGCTACCGGGTTACCCCGGGCCTGTCGCACAGGCAAGCTGTTTAACGCCACCGCTTCGGCCTCGAAAGACTCCCGCAGCAACTAACATTCTTTCAATAAAACTATGTGACTTCCGGGGTTACGCACCCGCTCAATCTTACCATCACATCTTACTTCAATACATTTACTTCAATTTCAGTGGAGCTACAGGGATTCGAACCCTGGACCCCTGCCTTGCAAAGGCAGTGCTCTAGCCAGCTGAGCTATAGCCCCTCTTCCTTGGTCTAGAAAAGTGGGCTTGGGAGGACTTGAACCTCCGACCTCACGCTTATCAGGCGTGCGCTCTAACCACCTGAGCTACAAGCCCCAAAATTACTCGGGGATAGCCCTGGTACCGAGCTTCGGCCACAGGCCACCTCCGCTGCTCTGCTTTCCTTCTTCTTGCAGCATAGGACAGATTGTTTGTAACGAACTACTATGGTAGTTGTGTAGGTTCATCGCTTGCTGGTGTATATATACCCAGCTAGCAAGGCTCTCCTTGAAAGGAGGTGATCCAGCCGCACCTTCCGGTACGGCTACCTTGTTACGACTTAGCGCCAGTTACCAGGCTTACCCTAGGCACCCCTTACCGGGGCGACATCAGGTACTCCTGACTTCCATCGCTTGACGGGCGGTGTGTACAAGGCCCGGGAACGTATTCACCGCGTCATTGCTGATACGCGATTACTAGCGATTCCAACTTCACGGAGTCGAGTTGCAGACTCCGATCCGAACTGAGAATGGTTTTAAAGATTTGCACCTCATTGCTGAGTAGCGACCTTCTGTACCATCCATTGTAGCACGTGTGCAGCCCTGGACGTAAGGGCCATGATGACTTGACGTCGTCCCCACCTTCCTCACTACTTGCGTAGGCAGTCTGGCTAGAGTCCCCACCATTATGTGCTGGTAACTAACCACAGGGGTTGCGCTCGTTGCGGGACTTAACCCAACACCTCACGGCACGAGCTGACGACAGCCATGCAGCACCTTCTATAGCGTCTCATAGAGAACCCTCTGTTTCCAGAGGTAGCGCTGTAGATTTAGCCCAGGTAAGGTTCCTCGCGTTGCATCGAATTAAGCCACATGCTCCACCGCTTGTGCGGGCCCCCGTCAATTCCTTTGAGTTTCATCGTTGCCGACGTACTCCCCAGGTGGCATACTTAATGCGTTAACTGCAGCACTGGCCCCGAAAGGCCAACACCTAGTATGCATCGTTTACAGCGTGGACTACCAGGGTATCTAATCCTGTTCGCTCCCCACGCTTTCGTGCCTCAGCGTCAGTTGTAGACCAGTAAGCCGCCTTCGCCACTGATGTTCTTCGTAATATCTATGCATTTCACCGCTACACTACGAATTCCACTTACCTCTTCTACACTCAAGACGCCCAGTATCCAAGGCCATTTTACCGTTAAGCGGCAAGATTTCACCCCAGACTTAGACGCCCGCCTACGCACCCTTTACACCCAATGATTCCGGACAACGCTTGCACCCTCCGTATTACCGCGGCTGCTGGCACGGAGTTAGCCGGTGCTTATTCAAGCAGTACCGTCACACCAGATCGAAATCCGGTCGTTCTTCCTGCTTAAAAGCCGTTTACAACCCATAGGGCCTTCATCCGGCACGCGGCGTGGCTGCGTCAGGCTTTCGCCCATTGCGCAAGATTCCTCACTGCTGCCTCCCGTAGGAGTCTGGGCCGTGTCTCAGTCCCAGTGTGGGGGATCATCCTCTCAGACCCCCTAGCTATCATCGCCTTGGTGAGCCGTTACCTCACCAACTAACTAATAGCACGCAGCCCCCTCTTTAGCCGGTCGAAACCTTTAACAACTGTGGCCATGCGGCCCCGCTGCATTATGCGGTATTAGCACCCCTTTCGGAATGTTATCCCCCAGCTAAAGGCAGGTTGGCTACGCGTTACTCACCCGTCCGCCAGTCTCCAGAAAGAGCAAGCTCCTTCCTTCTCCTTCGACTTGCATGTGTTAAGCCCGCCGCCAGCGTTCGTCCTGAGCCAGGATCAAACTCTCCATTGTAAAAAATTAAATTTATATACGCTGTGAGCCGACCCTACACTCCATCATTCAAAAGAATAACTTCATAAAGCTCGCACAAACAATCTGTCTTATGCTTCAATAATTTCCAAAGAACTGCGTCACAAATTTCGCTTTTGTGACAGAAACCAAAGATAAGGGATGTTTAGATTTGATGCCAGTTTTATTTGAAATATTTTCACTTTTTTTTGACATCATGCGTTTCCTTATCAAATACAACGCATAAAAAAAGAAGTGCCTGATAAATTATCATACACTTCTTAAATTTTCTTAGAAAGAATTACTTCTTTTCTTCTTCGTTAGACTCTTCAGTTGCTTCTGTTTCCTTCTCTGATGTTTCTTCAACCTCAGTTTCAGCAACTACTTCTTGCTTCTCCTCTTCTGCAACTTCAGATTTAGTCTCTTCAGCTACAGCACTTGTAGAAGTGTTAGATTTTCCAGCTCTACGGGTTCTCTTCTTCTTGGTAGTTTTACCACCTTCTGGTGCAACGTCATTGAAATCTACAAGTTCAATAATTGCCATCTCAGCAGCATCACCCTGACGATACCCGGTTTTTATAACCCTCGTGTACCCTCCAGGTCTGTCTCCAACTTTAGGACCAATTTCTGTAAACAATTTTGTTACAGCATCCTTGTTTTGTAAAGAAGAAAAGACTTGCTTCCTGTTGTGATGAGAATCTTCTTTTGCTCTTGTAATAAGAGGTTCGATAAATCCTCGAAGTTCTTTTGCTTTTGCAACGGTAGTGCTGATTCTATGCTCTCTGATAAGAGCCATAGATAAAGCTCTCATTGTAGCTTTTCTATGAGCTGCCGTACGGCTTAATTTTCTACCTTTTACTCTATGGCGCATTGTTTAATCCTCTACCGCTTAGTCTAAAAATTTTGATACATCCATTCCGAACTGAAGATTCTTCTCTTCAATCACTTCCTGAAGCTCAGTTAATGACTTCTTACCAAAGTTTCGGAATTTTAAAAGATCTTGTTCATCACGAGCTACTAATTCACCAATAGAATTGATGTTAGCTGACTTCAAACAGTTATAAGCACGAACACTTAAGTTCAAATCTTCTATACTTGTTCGAAGCAGGTTAGCAACACGCTGTTTTTCAGCATCCACTTCTTCTTCTTCCTGAGTGAATTGCTCTTCAATTTTTTCAGTAATGAACTTTTCGATATGCTCTTTCAGAATCTTACCTGCAATAGTAAGAGCTTCTTTTGCATTTACTGATCCGTCGGTTTCAACGTCCATTACAAGTTTTTCGTAATCCGTTCTTTGTCCAACACGAACATTCTCAACATCAAATTTAACTGATTTGATAGGAGTAAAAATTGCATCGATTGGAATAACGTTCACATCATCATCTTCCACGGTCATTTCTTCTGCAGGAACGTAACCTCTTCCTCTTCCAACACGAAGCTCTATTTCCAATTCTGCATCGTCAGCAAGGTGCGCGATCACTAGATCTGGATTTAATACTTCATATTCTGCAGTTGCATCTGCAATGTCTTTTGCGGTTAATGTAGATCCACTTTTCTTAGAAATGTGAATTACACCACTGCTTTGCTCAACTTGCTTAAAGCGAACCTGCTTGAAGTTCAAAATGATTTCGTATACATCTTCCTTAACGCCTTTGATGCTGGAATACTCATGATCAACACCGTTAATTTTAACGGCTGTGATAGCGATTCCGGGAAGAGATGAAAGAAGTACTCTTCTAAAAGAGTTACCAATTGTTACACCAAATCCTCTTTCCATCGGTTGAAGTACAAACGTACCAAAGCTGTCGTCATCTTTAACGACATCTAAACTGTCTGGCATTTGGATACTGTAATTGCTCATATCAAAAATAAAATTTTAGAATTACTTAGAATAAAGCTCAACAATAAGCTGAACATTTATGTTTTCAGGTATTTCTTCCATTGTTGGAACGTATAACATCTTACCTGTTCGGGATTTAACGTCAGTCTCAACCCATTTGTATTTGTTTCTTGATGCACCGTCAAGAGCATCTTCAACAACTTCAAGATTTCTTGATTTAGGTCTCAATGAAATCACATCATTTGGCTTTACTGCGTAAGATGGAATATTTAAAACTCCACCGTTTACAACAATATGCTTATGGCTTACCAACTGACGAGCTTGTCTTCTGGTTTTTGCAAAACCCATTCTGAAGACTGTGTTATCCAATCTGCTTTCCAAAAGTTGAAGCAGAATCTCACCGGTTACGCCTTCCTTAGCACTAGCTGATTCATACAAATTGCGGAATTGTTTTTCCAATAATCCATATGTGTATTTTGCTTTCTGCTTTTCTTCAAGCTGAATTGCGTATTCCGATTTTCTGTTAAAACGGGATCTACCATGCTGTCCCGGACCGTAAGGTTTACGCTCTAATGCTTTACTAGGTCCAAAGATTGCTTCTTTGAATCGTCTAGCTTTTTTCTGTTTTGGGCCTCTGTATCTTGCCATTATAAATAGACTTACTAATTAAACTCTTCTACGTTTCGGTGGGCGACATCCATTGTGTGGAATTGGAGTACGGTCTTTAATTGAAGACACGTCCAAACCAGCACTAGACATTGCTCTAACAGCTGCTTCACGACCTGAACCCGGTCCTTTAACGAAAACTTCAACTTTACGAAGCCCCATTTCATAAGCTGTTTTTGATGCTGTTTCAGCACTTAACTGAGCGGCATAAGGAGTATTTTTCCTTGAGCCTTTAAAACCTTCTTTACCTGCAGACGACCAAGCCAGCACGTTTCCGTCGGCATCAGTAATAGTAACAATTACATTATTGAAAGTAGCTTTTACAAAAGCCATTCCGTTAGGATCAGTTACCTGCTTCTTCTTTTTTCTCTTAGAAGCTGCTGCTGAAGTTTTTGATTGATTCTTAGCCATAATTAAACTCTGTTATTTCGTTACTTTCTTTTTACCAGCAACTGTACGCTTTTTACCTTTACGGGTACGCGCATTAGTTTGTGTACGCTGCCCTCTTACCGGCAGTCCTCTACGATGACGAACACCTCTATAACTTCCGATTTCTATCAGTCGTCTGATGTTGCCATTTACTTCACTTCGTAACGCACCTTCTACTTTAAATTCATCATCAAGAATTTGACGCAACTCAACTACTTGAGCCTCATCCCAATCCTGAACTTTGGTATCCGGATCAATTCCTACTCTTTCAAGCAATTGTCTTGAAGTAGTTAATCCTATTCCATGAATATAAGTAAGGCTTATAACGCCTCGTTTTTGTTTTGGTAAGTCAATTCCAGCAATACGTGCCATATATAAATGCTATTATATTAACCTTGACGCTGCTTATGGCGCGGGTTTTTCTTGTTTATTACGTACAAACGACCTTTACGTCTAACGATCTTGTCGTCTGAACTTCTTTTCTTAACTGAAGATCTTGTTTTCATATCTACCTTATTTGTATCTGTAAGTGATTCTACCCTTACTAAGATCGTACGGAGACATTTCTACCGCCACACGATCACCAGGTAATATTTTTATGTAATACATTCTCATTTTTCCTGAAACATGCGCAAGTAATTCATGTCCATTATCCAACTCTACCCTGAACTGGGCGTTTGGCAATGCTTCTAAAATTACTCCGTCTTGTTTAATGGGCTCTTGTTTAGCCATGTGTCATTATTTTTTCATGTTTCTGTGAGAGCTCAGCAATATAATCAAAAGTACTGAGAATTTCAGCTTTTCCTTCACGAACAACAATATCGTGTTCAAAGTGTGCTGCTAAACTCCCATCGGCTGTACAAACTGTCCAACCGTCATTCAATGTTTTCACTCTCCATGATCCCATGGTAATCATCGGCTCAATTGCGAGAGTCATTCCTTCTCTTAGTCGCTCACCTTTTCCTTTTCTACCATAATTTGGTACTGAAGGATCTTCGTGAAGGGATTTTCCAATCCCATGTCCAACTAAGTCTTTTACTACTCCAAATCCATGACTTTCATTATGGACCTGAATCGCATTTGCAACATCACCCATTTTATTGCCGTGAGTTGCCTGCTCAATTCCTTTATATAATGATTCGAGTGTAACTCTTAACAATCGAATCGCATCATCATCACAATCGCCAACTGCGAAAGTAAATGCATGGTCACCAAAATAACCGTTCATTTCTACTCCGCAATCCACAGAAACAATATCGCCTTCTTCAAGCTTTCTGCTTCCCGGTATTCCATGAACAACTTCATCATTAATCGAGATACATAATGTCCCCGGAAATTCACTTCCTTTAGGACCGTATCCTTTAAAAGCCGGGCGAGCATTATGCTTTGCAATATACTCTTCTGCTACTAAATCTAACTTTCCGGTTTCAACCCCCGGCTCAATTAATCTACCTACTTCAGCAAGTGTTCGTGAGACGAGCAGAGCACTTTCGCGCATCTTTTCTATCTCATTTTCACTCTTCAGGTAAATCATTGTTACGCTCTTCTTCGTCCTTTAATCTTTCCAGTCTTCATAAACCCGTCGTAATGACGCATCATGAGGTGACTCTCAATTTGTTGTAGTGTATCTAATGCCACACCAACAATAATTAAAAGGCTTGTTCCACCATAGAACAGTGCGAATCCAGGGGTAACCCCAAGAAGATTCGTTGCAATGGCTGGAAGAATTGCTACCAATGATAGAAATATAGATCCTGGTAATGTGATCTTTGTCAATATATTATCAATGAACTCTACAGTAGCTTTACCCGGGCGTACACCAGGAATAAAACCACCTTGTCTTTTCATAGTATCGGCCATCTCTTTTGGATTGATGGCGATAGCTGTATAGAAAAATGTGAAAAACACACAGATGAAAAAGAAAATGATTGAGTACGTCCAGCCTGTGAAATCAGCAGACCATGCAGTTAAAAATTGTACCGTTTCATTTTCAGGAAAAAACTGTCCGATAGTACTCGGAATAAACATGATGGACTGTGCAAAGATGATCGGCATTACACCCGCAGCATTTACTTTTAATGGCAAATACTGAGTTGTACCTCCGTAAACTTTACGTCCCACTACTCTTTTTGCGTACTGAACAGGAATCTTACGAACGCCCTGAGTCAACATTACTACTGCTGCAATTACTACGACTAACGCAGCCAATTCAATGATCACTAAAATTAAGTTCGTTTTAGTAGTAACTTCGTTATAGAAGTTTGCCGGTAGTATCGCAATGATACCGATCATAATGATCAATGAAATACCGTTTCCTATCCCACGATCTGTAATTCTTTCACCTAACCACATCACAAATACTGTTCCCGCGGTTAATACGATCATTGCAGTTAAAGTGAATGCAAATTCATTTACTACGATGGCTTGTGGTGCTGTCGCAATCAAATTGATTGAGAATGCAATTGCCTGAAATGCTGTAATTACTACTGTACCATATCGTGTAAGCTGTGTAATCTTACGCCTTCCTTCTTCACCCTCTCTTTGAAGTTTCTGAAAGTAAGGCACAATTGCTCCTGCAAGCTGAATGATAATCGATGCCGTAATGTAAGGCATGATTCCCAATGCGAACACACCCGCTCGCGAAAAGGCTCCACCTACAAACAGGTCAAATAATCCTAATAAACTCGAAGCATCTCCCGCTCCTGCTATAAGTGCAGAGGCATCTACACCCGGTAGTGTTATGTAACTACCAACTCTATAGACCATCAAAATACCGATCGTATACAGAATTCGGTTCTTCAGGTCCTCGATTTTAAAAATATTGCGGAAGTTTTCTATAAGACTCATTAGCCCTTAGGTCCGATTAATTAGTTTTAGATTACGTTTACTTTTCCACCAGCTTTTTCAATCAACTCAACAGCTGATTTACTGGCAGCATGAACTTCAATTTCTACTTTTGTAGATATTTCGCCTCTTCCAAGCAACTTAATATGGTCGTTCTTATGAGCTAATCCTGCTGCAACTAAATCTGAAATAGTAATAGTTGTACCAAGCTTTCCAGCTTCTATGAATTCACCAACAGTTTGAACATTCAAAGGACGTGATTCTGATCTGTTTGGGTTTGTAAATCCAAACTTAGGAATTCGTCTTTGAAGTGGCATCTGACCACCTTCAAACCAAGGGCGTCTTTTAAAACCGGAACGAGATTTTTGTCCGTTATGTCCACGACCTGATTGTTCACCGTGTCCGGATCCTTCACCGCGACCTACGCGTTTTCTATTCTTATTGTTCGGAGCCGGAGCTTTTAAATTATGTAGATCCATGATCAAAATTAATTAGGTATTAACCTTCAAATACTTTGTTAAGTGAAACGCCTCTTCTTTTAGCAACTTCAACCGGATCGGTTAATTCGCTAAGAGCTTTAAAAGCAGCTTTTACCATGTTGTGTGGGTTTGAAGAACCCTGAGATTTTGACAGAATGTTATGTACACCTGCAACATCCAGTAAATTCTTAACCGCTCCACCTGCAATTACCCCGGTACCATCAGATGCAGGACGTAACAACACTTTTCCTGCTCCTGCTTTACCAACTACCGGATGGTAAATACTCTTTGTCTTTGTTAGTGGAATTCGGATCAGGTTCTTTTTTGCATTATCAAAACCTTTTTGGATAGCATCAGAAACTTCATTTGCTTTTCCAAGACCATGACCGCATACACCGTTTCCATCACCAACTACAACAATGGCGTTAAAACTAAATCTACGACCACCTTTAACTACTTTAGATACACGGTTAACGTGAACTAACTTTTCTTCCAAGTTAAGGTTCGCAGCTGGTACAGATTGTTTTCTTCTTACTTTAGGCATTGTTTAAACCGTTCGATTAAAACTGAAGACCACCATCGCGAGCGCCATCGGCAGCTGCTTTGATGATTCCATGATATTTGTATCCGCTTCTGTCGAATACTACTTTAGTAATTCCATTTTCTTTAGCAAGCTTTGCAATATCTTCGCCCGCTTTCTTAGCATTTTCTACCCCTTTCTTAACTTCAGTAGCCGCCAAAGTAGCGCCTTCCATGTCGTTAATTATCTGAAGGTAGGTATTGCTGTTACTTTTGTAAACACATAGTCTTGGACGTTCTGCTGTTCCACGAATAGTAGAACTGATTCTGCGTCTTATCTTATTTCTACGTGCTGTTTTCTTTTGAGACTTGTTCATATCAAAATTCCTTATTTAGCAGCTGATTTACCGGCTTTACGTCTGATCTGCTCACCATAATATCTGATACCTTTACCTTTGTATGGTTCCGGCTTTCTGAATGAGCGGATTTTTGCGGCAACCTGACCTACTAATTCTTTGTCAATTCCTGAAATAACCAGAATCGGTTGCTTACTTGTTTTTGTGTCAACTTCAATTGAGATCCCTTCTGGTGGCACAAAGAAAATCGGATGAGAATAACCTAAGTTAAGTTCTAATAGGTCGCCGCTCATTGCAGCTCTAAAACCAACTCCGTAGATCTCTAATTTTTTTGTATAACCTTCAGTTACTCCAACAACCATGTTGTTGATCAAAGCACGATATAAACCATGAAGAGCTCTGTCTTCTTTTATATCGCTTGCTCTTTTTACAATAACTTCGTTTTCATTTTTCTCAACCGAAATATTCGGATGAATTTTTAGTGTACTGGTACCTTTATCACCTTTTACAGTAATCATGTTGTCAGCACCAATGCTAAAATCAACCTTTTCGGTAAGTGGTACAGGTAATTTTCCTATTCGAGACATAATCTAAACTCTGTTTTAATAAATCGTGCAAAGTATCTCGCCGCCAACTTTCAGCTTGCGAGCTTCTTTATCTGTCATCACACCTTTTGAAGTAGATAAGATCACTACTCCTAAACCATTCTGAGCACGAGGAACATCACTAGAACCTTTATATACTCTTAATCCCGGCTTTGAGAAGCGTGTTAAGTCTTTAATTACAGGATGTCCATAAGAATCATACTTAAGGAACATTCTGATAACGCCTTGCTTACCATCTTCAATATTGATGAATTTTGAGATATAACCTTTATCAACTAAGATCTTGGCCATTGCTCTTTTCAGCTTTGAAGCTGGAACATCAACTTTACGATGCCCTGCAGTTTGGGCATTTCGAATACGTGTTAAAAAATCTGCTATCGGATCGTTCATTTCTCTTCAGATATAATGTTTACCAGCTGGCTTTTCTTATGCCTGGTATCTTACCAGCTAAAGCCAATTCACGGAATTTAATTCTAGATACTCCATAGCGACCAACGTAACCACGGCTACGTCCGGTTATGCTACAACGGTTTCTTACACGAGTAGGACTAGCGTTTCTGGGAAGTTTTTGCAAACCTTCATAATCGCCGGCTTCCTTCAAAGCTTTCCTTTTCTCAGCGTATTTTTCTACTGTTTTTTTACGTTTTTCGTTACGTGCTATCCAAGCTTTCTTAGCCATAATAGAGTATCTCTTAATTTCTGTTTTTGAATGGCATACCGAAATGCTTAAGCAAAGCGTATGCTTCTTCGTCAGTTTCTGCGGAGGTTACAAAAGTCACATCCATACCGTGCATTTTTGAAACCTTATCTGTATCAATCTCAGGGAAGATCGTGTGTTCTTTAATTCCCATTGTATAGTTACCGCGTCCATCAAAGCTTTTATCAGGAACTCCTTGAAAGTCACGAGTTCTTGGTAAAGCTAAATTTATCAAACGGTCCAGGAATTCAAACATGATTCTACCACGCAAAGTAACTTTACAACCAATAGGCATTCCTTCTCTTAACTTAAAGTTCGAGATCGACTTCTTAGCCTTGGTTTTAACAGGCATCTGACCTGTTATTTGCGCAATATTCTCAACAACAGTATCAAGTACTTTCTTGTCTTGAATTGCTTCCCCTACTCCTACGTTGATCACTATTTTTTGAAGTTTTGGGAGACTCATTTTGTTCTCGTATCCAAACTCTTCGGTCAACTTCGAAGTAATTTCTTCTTTGTATTGTGTGTATAGTCTTGCTTCAGCCATTTTATTTCACACTAAATTATTTATCCAAAATTTCGCCACTGGCCTTAGCATAACGAACCCAACGGCCACCGCCATCTTCTTCAATTCGCTTGCGACCAATTCTTGTTGGTTCTTTTGTTGTAGGGTCAATTACTTGAACATTTGAAATGTGTACTGAACCCTCTCTTTTTAAGCGACCACCTTGCTGGTTTTCCTGAGATGGTTTGTCATGGTGTGTTTTCATGTTTATACCTTCAACAAGAACTCTTTCCTTGTCTGGGTAAACCATAAGCACACGGCCTGTTTCACCAATATCTTTACCAGCGAGAATTTTAACTTCGTCGCCTTTCTTTACGTGCAATTTCTTTTGTTTATTAAACCTTCGTGGCATTACTCTAACCTCTTTAAAGTACTTCCGGAGCAAGTGACACAATCTTCATGAAACTCTTTTCTCGCAATTCGCGAGCAACAGGTCCAAAAATACGTGTGCCTACCGGCTCTTGGTCTTTGTTAATTACTACCGCAGCATTTTCATCAAAACGGATATAACTACCATCCTTTCTGCGGTACTCTTTTTTAGTTCTAACTATTACGGCTTTTACAACGTCACCTTTCTTAACGTTACCGCCTGGTAGTGCAGTTTTTACTGAAGCTGAGATCAAATCTCCAACTCGTGCATATCGGCGTCGGGAATCTCCCAACACTTTGATACACATAACTTTTTTAGCTCCGCTGTTATCTGCTACCTGTAATACTGTTTGCGTTTGTACCATCGCTTATAAGTCCTTATTTAGCTTTTTCTACGATTGATACCAGGCGCCATGTCTTGCGCTTGGAAAGAGGACGGGTACTCATAATGTGAACCGTATCCCCAATATTCGCTTCATTGTTTTCGTCGTGTGCCATGTACTTAGTAGTCTTAGTAATAAACTTGCCATAAATAGCATGCTTAATCTGTCGATCTACAGCAACCGTGATGCTTTTATCCATCTTGTTGCTAACCACACGACCTGTTCGTTCTCTTCGTTGTGCTCTTTCTAATTCTGCCATAATGATCCTAACGCTTATTCAGCACTATTTTTTTCATTAATAATGGTTCTCAATCTGGCAACTTCACGTCTGTGATTTGTGATACGAGCAGGATTTTCCAGCTGTCCGGTTACCGATTTTGAAAACTTTAATTTTTGTAGTGCTTCCGCTTCATCTTTCAAACGTGCACTTAATTCAGTAATAGATAAATCTCTTAATTCATGCGCTTTACTCATCGTACCGCCTCCTATTTACCTACGTAGTCTCTACGAACTACGAATTTAGTTTTAATTGGAAGCTTGTGAGATGCACGACGCATAGCTTCACGAGCTCTTTCTTCCGTTACACCGGCTATTTCAAATAAAATTCTGCCCGGCTTAACAACTGCAACCCAGTGATCCAAAGCACCTTTACCTTTACCCATACGAGTTTCAGCTGGTTTACTTGTCATTGGTTGATCCGGGAAAATACGAATGAACGTTTGCCCGTCACGCTGCAAAGAACGTGCAATAGCAATACGGCAAGCCTCGATCTGACGAGACGTAATAAACTTAGGTTCCATTGCTTTCAGAGCGAAATCACCAAAATTAATTTGATGTCCTCTGTTCGCATTTCCTTTAAGCTTAGCGCGATGTACTCTACGGCGTTTTACTCTTTTTGGCTCTAACATCGTTATCTATCTAGCTGTGTTAATTATTTTGTCTATTTCGGTTTCTGCTACGACGACGGTTGTTTCTCTTACCGCGATCGTCTCCACCTCTTCGGCCTCTTTTTGATTCTGCTTCCTTAGCTGCTTGAGCTCCAGGAGTTAAATCAACATCACCGATAATTTCACCTTTAAAGATCCAAACACTTACACCAATTGAACCATAAATAGTATTGGCAGTTGTGTTCCAGTAATCGATATCCGCTCTAAGTGTATGTAACGGAATCTGACCTTCTTTGTACTGCTCGGTACGAGCCATTTCAGCTCCACCTAAACGACCAGCACATCTTACTTTAATTCCTTTTGCTCCCATTCTCATTGCAGAAGCAATTGCAGTTTTCATCGCTCTTCTAAAAGAAACACGACTTGTTAACTGCTGTGCAATATTTTGTGCAACTAAACTAGCATCAAGCTCAGGTCTTTTAATTTCACTTACATTGATCTGAACTTCTTTGCTTGTAATTTTTTTAAGCTCTTCACGAAGCAATTCGATCTGCTCACCACCTTTACCGATGATAACACCCGGACGGCTTGTTCTAAGAGTTAAAAGAATACGCTTAGGAGTTCTTTCAATAATAACGTTTGATAGTCCACCATTGCGAAGACGTGCACGTAAATACTCACGTAGCTTTTCATCTTCCATGATAAGATTTGGCTGGTTATCATCTGAATACCAGTTAGAATCCCATCCTTTAATGATGCCTAATCTAAAACCTGTTGGATTTGTCTTTTGTCCCAAGTTACTACCCGTTTAGTTTTTTACAGTTTCTTCGTCACGCTTTGCTACAACAACTGTGATGTGGCAACTACGCTTATTAATACGATGAGCTCTACCCATTGGAGCCGGCTGAATTCTCTTCAACGTTACTCCTTCGTCAACATAGATAGTTTTAACTACTAAGTTCTCATCATCAAAACGCTCTTCCTGAAATTTGTCACGCAAATTAGCCGCTGCTGATTTAATCACTTTCGCAACTTCAGCCGCTGAACCTTTCTTTGTGAATTCAAGTCTCTTTAGAGCTTTGTCAACTTGAGATCCTCTTACTGCATCAGCAACTAATCTTACTTTGCGAGGAGCTCTTCTTAAATGTCTTTGCACTGCGCGTGCTTCTAAAACTGGTGTATCCATTTCTAAATTACCTTATTTAGCCTTTTTCATTGGGTGACCACGGAAAGTTCTTGTAGCCGCAAACTCACCAAGCTTATGTCCTACCATCTCATCTGTTATAAAAACAGGAATGAATTGTTTGCCATTATGTACTGCAATAGTAAGACCGATGAAATCTGGAGTTACTAAAGAGGATCTAGACCAGGTCTTGATCACTTTTTTACTACTTGCTTCGTTAGCAGCGTCAATTTTACGCTGAAGCTTGTAGTCTACAAAAGGCCCTTTTTTTAATGAACGTGGCATACTTTATTTCTTTATTTCTTAGCTTTTCTTCTTCTAATTATGTACTTAGAAGACAACTTCTTGCGGTTTCTTGTTTTCTTACCTTTGGCCATTTGTCCCCAAGGCGAACGTGGGTGCCCTCCGGAAGATTTACCTTCTCCACCACCCATCGGGTGATCAACCGGGTTCATCGCAACACCACGAGTTTGAGGACGACGACCCAACCAACGGCTACGTCCTGCTTTACCTTTCGTAGTGTTCATGTGATCAGGATTACTTGTGGTACCAACGGTAGCCATACAAGTACCTAAGATCATGCGAACTTCACCAGACGGAAGTTTCACACTAACATTTTTTTCCTGCTTACCCAATAACTGTGCAACCGTTCCTGCTCCTCTACAAAGAATTCCACCTCTTCCCGGTGACAATTCAATGTTATGGATAAAAGTACCCGGAGGCATAAATCTCAGTTGAAGAGCATTACCCATATCCGGCTCTACTCTCTCTCCTGAAATAATGGTATCTCCTACTTTAAGACCATTTGGAGCAATTATATATCTTTTTTCACCATCAGCATAAGCAAGTAGTGCAATACGGGCAGTTCTGTTCGGATCGTATTCGATCGTTTGAACTTTTGCCGGTATATCAAACTTGTTTCTTTTGAAGTCAATTATACGGTACTTACGTTTATGACCTCCACCTCTGTGACGAGATGTTTTTCTACCGTGATGATTACGTCCACCGGATTGATGCTTGCCAGCTGTTAAACTCTTTTGAGGAGATGAAACAGTAACATCATCAAATACAGGAGCAATTCTGTGCCTGGTTCCCGGAGTGTTTGGTTTTAATTTCTTTGTAGCCATAACTATTCAGATCTATACTTCTTCAAAGAAGTCGATTTCGCCTTCTCTTAATGTTACGATTGCCTTTTTCCAGGTTTTAGTTCTTCCACCCTGATAACCACTTCTTGTAAATCTGCCTTTTGGCTTAGATGGCATAATCATTGTGTTCACTTTAGCAACTTTTACCCCCGGATAAGTTGCTTCAACAGCAGCTTTGATCTCAGGTTTGTTCGCTTTTTGTGCAACTTCAAAAGTTACTTTACCGCTTTCTTCCTGGATGCGGCTTAATTTCTCGGTAATTACCGGTCTGATTAGGATACTCATGCTGCAGCCTCTTCAGTTTTAGGTTGAATTGTGGATTCAAGAACTGATACTGCACTTTCCTGAATAACAATCATATCTGCATTCAATATTTGGTAAGTATTAGGCTTATTGGCCTCTACAACACTTACTCCAAGAATATTTCTGGCAGATTTAAAAATGTTCATATCTGTTTCAGAAGTTATGATCAATACTTTCTTGCCATCTAATTTGAAAGCTGAAAGCATATTAGCAACTTCAGAAGTTTTTGGAGCTTCAAAAGTGAAGTCCTTTACCACAGTGATAGCTTCTTTTGACGCTTTCACTGAAAGAGCTGACTTTCTAGCCAATTGAACAACTTTCTTATTCAACTTGAAACTGTAATCGCGCGGCTGTGGCCCAAACATGGTTCCACCACCTCTAAGAATACCAGCTTTTATATCACCCCTACGGGCATTACCGGTTCCTTTCTGACGATACATTTTCTTTGTACTACCGGTTACTTCACTACGACCTTTAGTCTTGTGAGTTCCCTGGCGCTTGTTCGCCATATGACGACGTACATCTTCGTACAAAGCAGTTTCGTTAGGTTCAATTGCAAAAATTGAATCGCTAAGCTCAGCTTTTTTACTTGTTTTGCTTCCGTCTATTTTATAAATATCTAATTTCATGATCTTAGTATGCTGACGGTTTCGATAATAATTCTACGTATCCACCATTAGGACCAGGAATTGAACCAGTAATCAAAACTAAATCTGATTCTGAAATGATCTTGGCAACACTCAAGTTTTTTACTTTAACTCTTGAGTTACCGTACTGACCACCCATTTTCATTCCTTTAAATACACGTGCAGGATCTGAAGCTCCACCAATAGAACCGGGAGCTCTTAATCTGTTATGCTGACCGTGAGTTTCATCACCAACACCACTAAAGTTGTGACGTTTGATAACTCCGGCAAATCCACGTCCTTTCGAAGTTCCTGCAACGTCTATTACGTCACCAACTTGAAATACGTCTTCTGCTTTCAGCTCATCGCCTACATCAAGTCCTTCAGGAAGAAAATTTCTGAATTCCTTAACAACGGCTTTAGTTTCTGAACCTGCTTTATCAAAATGTCCTTTTACAGACTTAGATACGTTCTTTGCTTTTCTGTCAAAAGAAGAAAGTTGTACAGCATTATAGCCATCCGTTTCTTCGGTTTTGATTTGGGTTATTACAGAGGCTGGTACTTCAACAACAGTAACAGGAATACTTCTTCCCTGGCCGTCAAAGACGCTTGTCATCCCAATTTTTTTTCCTACCAAACCACTCATCGTGTTCTGATCCTTTCAGTTAAACTTTAATTTCTACATCTACACCTGATGGAAGCTCAAGCTTCATCAAAGCGTCTACTGTTTGTGAACCTGTTGAAAGAATATCGATCAAACGCTTGTGAGATCTGTATTCAAACTGCTCGCGAGACTTTTTGTCTACGAACACAGACTTGTTAACAGTAATTATACTTTTGCGCGTTGGAAGCGGGATTGGACCCGATACAACTGCTCCGGTTGATTTCACAGTCTGAATAATCTTTTCAGCTGATTTGTCGATCAGGTTATGATCGTATGATTTCAACTTTATTCTGATTTTTTGTTGTGTTGCCACGGATCAGAACCTCTTTAGTCTAAAATTTTAGTTACCACACCAGCACCTACTGTACGTCCACCTTCGCGGATCGCAAAACGCAGGCCTTCTTCCATTGCTACCGGTTGGATCAATGTTACTGAGAGCTTTACATTATCTCCCGGCATCACCATCTCCACTCCACTCGGAAGCTCACATGAGCCCGTTACATCCGTTGTACGGAAG